>ERZ1030949.14-NODE-14-length-132777-cov-15.893228_pt1 | contig 132777 bp, 80 predicted proteins | sample MGYA00517297_ERZ1030949 | MGnify/ENA primary metagenome ERZ1030949 (study PRJEB33718, sample SAMN03159698) | human skin metagenome | collected 2014-05-20 | study: EMG produced TPA metagenomics assembly of the PRJNA266117 data set (Human skin bacterial metagenome...
TAACACTCACACTAACACTCACACTAACACTCACACTAACACTCACACTAACACTAACACTCACACAAGTGTTCTTCTGATTCTCTCTCGGCTCATGTCATTGCACTTCGGTTTCTCTTTAATTCTTACTCTTCTGTCCATTTCCCTGTGCCTCTTGCTCTCTATTCTACCTTTGAGCTTCTCACACTTCTATATCTATCCTTCTCGTTTTTATCAGCCTCTTTTTCCTACCTTCCTCTCCAGGGTTTCTTGTTACACCACTCTGTCTTTTTCTATAAATTAGCCTACCTTACTTCTTCTCGCACGTTTTCTTTCTTCGTTTCCTTCCCCTTTCTTTCCGTCCTTCTGCCATCTCGTCCCTTTACCTTCCGCCCTTGCCTCCAACTAAACGTGGTCTTTCCTCGTCTAATTTCCCTGCTTCTTGTCCCCCGTCCCCCTTTATCCTCCACTTTCGGCGCGTGATGGGCCACATTTCCCTTTTCATTTTCCCCTTCACCACCCAATCATTATTCACTACCCTCCCCTCTCCCTCCGTTTTTGGCGCTCCGCCAATTCCATTTGCATAACGCCCAAGCCTTTTCCTACGCCCCCATGGTGGGCTACCTTACTCCTTTCATCCTCCCTGACATCATCCAATCATCATCCTGTCCTTGATACTTTCATCCAAACCGCTTTCTCTCTGATTCACCCTTAAATATGCCTCTCATTTCTTCTTCGGGTCTGCATCCGCCATGGTGCTGCTGCTGCTTCCTTTCTTCGCTCTCTTCTTCGTCTCTCTCTCTTCCGCCGCTCGTGTCGATCTCTTTCGCCATCACAAGCCAGATTCTATCGACTTTAAGCCTGATCTACTCTCTCTTCTCAACAAGTACGCTGCTATCTCCCGTCGCCATTTCAACAGGACCGGTGAGCACTTGAACATCGTCAACTTCGACGATATCAATCTGCAAAAACGCGCCAGTGCTCATTCTAACCTTCACAGCGACAGGTCTTGGTCTGGCCAAATTGAAGTCGGCTTCCCACCTCAAAAGACTCTCACTCTGTTCGACACTGGCTCCTCTGACCTCGTCCTTGACAAGGCTGCCTACAACCCCAAATGGTCTCTCTCCTCAAAAAATCTCCACAAGCAGTTCGATTTCTCCTATGGCTCACAGCATGTGGCTGGCGATCTGTACACAGACAAGGTCGCCATCGGTGGTGTCAAGGCTTCCAATGTCCCCATCGGTCATGGCAATGGCGACTTTAACAATGGCAATGGCGGCACTTTTGGCCTATCCTTCTCTAATTCCGAAAACAGTGGCTTTGACGTCCAACAGCTCCCTTTCACTTGGGCCGCTAAAAAGCAGCACCTCATCCAATCCAGCACCTATCAATTCACTCTTCGTCCCACCGGCAAAGCTACGTTGAACGTCGGCAGGGTCGACCTTTTCGAGCTCGCCGGTCCCATCACTTGGTCTGACAAGAACTCGGATCATACCTTCTGGAGGATCACAACCGAACTCAATGGCAACAAGATCGAAAACGCTATTGCCGACACCGGTACAAACTTCATTGGCGGCCCCCCCGACCAAGTCAAGGCTCTGCTCGATAACCTCGATGGCGTCTCGGTCGAACTAGCCGAAGATGGCTCGTACGAGGGCTTCTACAGTTGCCAAAATCCTCCCCATTTGAGCTTCAAGGTCCTCGGTCAGACTTTCACCTTCCCTGAACCTGCTATGAATTTTGGCTTTATTGATGACAAGTGTCGGCTGGCCATTTTCGGTACACCAGGCATGCAAGATTGGATCCTCGGCTCGCCCTTCTTCGAGACGGCCTCTGTCATCCTCAACTATGATGTTCGCCGCATGGGCTTTGCCAAGTACAGATAACTGGGTGGTTCTGTGACGGCTCTTCCTTCCGCGCCGACCCGTTTCATCTTGGGCACACGGTGCCTTCGCACTCGAGTGGTGCAAGTGTGTGATAATGCCCTATTACGCGCCTTCCACGACGAACTTTAATGATGCAAGTTGATATTTGAAATGATATAGCTTTAATGATCTGGTTTTCCGCGACCCTTGCCCCTTCGATAGCTATTCGATGCCTTACGATCCGTGCAGAGCAGGACGCGGGTCGGAGGCTGCATCTTCTCTGGTCCGTGCTTCTCCACGGCGAGGCCCCAGTCAAAGACATGCCTCCACGTTCGTTTTACCTCCACTCAGTGACCCTGGGTCACTGCGTGCTAGAGGGTGTTCCATGCATCCTGGCTGACATTCGTGGATCTCGATGGCAGGTGTATCCGTCGCTCAGAGTAGCTGCGCTTGTACATGCTCCTTGCTCTGTTCTATGGGCACTTTTGCACTTGCATACCTTTACTCCTGCTCGCGCACTAGTCCCATCTCATTCTTTCAGTGTAGCATTCTCAAACACTACTTGCCTACGCCTTTCTCGACTACTTGTCTTTGCTGCATGCACGTTCCGACTTCGCCGAGTTGCCAATAACCATGCTTTTCGGTCTTTTTTTCCGACCCTGATCCCCAACATTCTCATTGAACTTCCACTTGGCCGGATCTTTCCCATTTGGGCCTGATCTCCCATGCCACTTTCGGTAATTGCACCCTGCACGTTCGTGCGCATTATAACTGTTGCCTTACGTGTGTGTAACATTTTGTCTCTACCCTGCCATCAAAGCGATCCCTCCTTGTCTGCCTTTTCCTATTAGCCCCTCCCCTCACGTGTCTTACGCCCATCTGCATAAATATTTCTTTTCTTGCCTTTAGTCCCCATGGACCCTAAACGTTCCCCCCTCCACTTCCAGTGTGACATGTGTTGCAATACACGTTTCATCTCGCCTGCTTTCATCCAATCGGTGCATTATTCGTCTGCCACCATGCTGTCAAAACATGGCTTCTCGCACAAGCTAAAAAGGCACAGAGCATGAGCACATTTCCACAGTCATGCTTGTTTTGCCAACGCTTGCTCTCCTGCTCGCTTCGCTTTCTTCTGCTGCTCGGATTGATCTCCTTCGAGACGAGACGTCGCATGATGCCTCTATAGAGGCTGACATGCATTACGCCCTGCATAAATACGCTGCTATTGCCAGAAACCATTACAATAAAACGGGTGAGCATCTGGATATTGTCAACCTCGATTATGTCGACAAGCTCCATGCTAACGTGCAAAAGCGCGCCAGTGGTGAGACTCGTCTTCGCAGGAACAAGGCTTGGTCGGGCCAAATTGAGGTTGGTTTTCCTCCTCAAAAATCTCTCGTCGTGTTCGACACTGGCTCCGCGGACCTGTTTATGGACAAGTCCTCGTATCACCCCAAGTTGTCCCTCGCTTCCAAGAATTTGCACAAGCCCTTTGATTTCTCCTACGCAAGTCTCCATGTGTATGGCGATGTCTACCTCGACGACGTGTCCATCGGTGGCGTCAAGGCTAAGCATGTTCCCGTCGGTCATGGCAGTAAGGACTTTGATGGTGATGATACAGGTGGCACCTTTGGCCTTTCGTTCGCCACGGCTGAAAACAGGGTGTATGGTGTCGAACAGGATACTTTCATGTGGGCCGCCAAGAAGCAGCACCTCATTCAATCTAGCACGTATCAATTTACTCTCCGTCCGAGAGGCAAAGCCACGCTCAGCGTCGGCAAGATCGACCCCTTTGAGTTGGGTGGTCTTGTCACCTGGTCTGACAAGAACACGGACAAGACGTTCTGGCGGACGACAGTCGAGCTCAATGGAAACAAGATGGAAAATGCTATTCTCGACACTGGTACGAATGTGATTTCTGGTCCGAAAGACCGGATCAAGGATATAATCGACCAGATCGATGGCATGGATGTTCAGGAGTTGGGTGATGGCGCGTATCAGGGCACCTACGATTGCAGGCATCCTCCGAAGCTGGAATTCAAGGTCCTGGGGCAGACCTTCAAGCTGCCTGAAGAAGCTCTGAATTTCGGTTATGCTGGTGACAAGTGCTTCTCGTCTATCATCGGCTCGCCGGGAATGAACGATTGGCTCCTGGGCTCTCCCTTCTTCCAGGTGGGCTCTATCATCTTCAACTTTGACGTTCGCCGTATGGGCATTGCCAAGTCCAGCTAGGCATGACAAGTCTTTCTTTACGTGTCGGATGTTTTTCACGCGTCTTTGCATTTCGGGCAGATGGTGTCGGAGCGTTGACGTTGTGTGAGCATCTTGGCGTGCATCATGTCGTACCTTTCTCGCCACGATCTTTAGTAGTTCTTGGTACGTCTTAGCAAACCTCCTCGAACAAGAACCCCAGTCATGCCTGCCGTAGTTGTGTCCTTGGGTGGCGCAAGTCGCGGGCCGCTTGAGCGCTTTATTCCCGGCTCAGCGTGCCTCCTTTGACTCTTTGCACACCCTGCTGCGACACCACTGCTCGAAGGGCATGTCGTGGCCTGGCGCTACCAACCCACTTACCGGTCCGTTCTTGCCTGGAGAGGCGCCACGCTGGCTTTCCCAGCGCCCCCACATCATGGGTCTCGGCCGCAAGGGTCCATGCTCCGGACTTTGGGCACAGAATCTACGGTTCTATCGTTGTGGCCCCCCTGTGGAGGTAAATTGGGCCTTTTTTTAGCATGGAACGTGCTGTCGGCATGCTTTCGCACGCTCGAGTCCTTGGGCAACTGCCTGGCCTATGTTGTCGGCTCCACATCTTGGCCGAATGTACATCACTGCATCTTGGCATGTGCCCTGTGGGGTACGTGCATCGTGCCAACGACGCTCGCTGTAGGGCGTATCCTACCAGACAAGGTCGAAATCTCTGAAGAGGAGAAGAGCCACACGAAGATCGTGCTGCATGGCGACTTGTCCAGCGAAGACTCGTATCGCGCATGGAATGAGAAGGACGAGGCACTATGTCCCATGCCTGATCTCGACATGAAACTCACGGCAAGGGACTCGGTCTTTGGCATCCCGATCAGAGCGCCCATCGCCATACATGGCACATCTCGTGGGCCTGAACAGGCCAAAGCCTAGGTGGACCCCAGGTGCCGAGATGTGCCCACTCCCACAGGGGCCGCTCTCGTACATAACAGCATACACGCCGCGCATCGGCGCCACAAGAACGCGTATAGCTACGTTGAGAAGTATGGTACGATACTTTCTCATCTACGGCTACGCAGCACCAACGTTAACAGTACTTGTCAAAGCCTTTGCCGTGAAACTCGTCGTCGTTCACGCAGATCGAGAAAAGACCAGAACTCTGGCAGACCTTCTCGATAGGGCTCGCCGTTTGGCAGTAACCCATGCCGCCGCAAAAGTTGCCCGAGGCCTCGTGACAGGCCTTCTCCGTGGCGTGGTCGATCTCGGGCGTCCCAGGCTGGCCGTCCGAGCATTTGCAATAGTCAGCCCTGGTCATGCCAGCGAAAGCAGCCATCATAGCGCCAAGATACACGAGCTTCATGCTGTGGATGTGGGCAGACGTTCGTCGAAGAACGGGGGTTTTTATACAGTAGGCCATCTGGTAACGCACCGCGATCGTATCTGATACGCGTGATGCATCTTGATCATGCTTTCGCTCTCCTATCACAGTCACATCATCAAAAGCACCCAAGCCTGGGCCTCTCTGGCATCGATCGTGCCCAGCCGCGACTGGCGCCCACCCTGCCTGTTTGCCCCCAGATCGGCTGCCACCCCGGCCAGCCGTGGGGTGAGCTATTCTCACGTGATGGCCGTAACTCCGAGGAGGACACACGCACGGATCAGCCGCCACCCACGTTCGTTTCCCGCCACCATGGAATACGTTCGTCTCGGTCAATCAGGTCTCAAAGTGTCCCGCATCATTCTCGGATGCATGTCCTTCGGCTCGCGTGAGTGGATGAACTGGCTCACCGAGGAGGAAGAGGCCCTGGAGCTGATCCACCACGCCTACCAAAGCGGCATCAACACCTGGGACACGGCGGATGTCTACAGCAACGGCCAGTCGGAGCAGATCGTCGGCAAGGCGCTCAAGAAGTACAACATTCCTCGCGAACGCGTCGTCATCATGTCCAAGGTCTTCTTCGCCGTGGGCGATGACAACGCGCCCACGTTCAGCGCCACCAACGACGGCGAGTTTGTGAACCGCCTTGGTCTCTCGCGCAAGCACATCATCGACGCCGTCGAGGCGAGTGTGAAGCGTCTGGGAACGTACATTGACGTCCTTCAGATCCACCGCTTCGATTACGAGACGCCGAAGGAGGAGATTATGCGTGCCCTCAACGATGTCGTCGAGCGTGGCTGGGTGCGCTACATTGGCGCGAGTTCCATGGCGGCATGGCAGTTCCAGCAGCTGCAGCATGTGGCCGAGAAACACGGATGGCACCAATTCATCTCGATGCAGAACCTTTACAATCTCCTGTACCGCGAGGAAGAGCGCGAGATGATCCCGTACTGCCACGATACGGGTGTGGGACTCGTGCCTTGGTTCCCCCTGGCCTCTGGCCTACTCACGCGTCCACTCGGCGAAATGAACACGGAACGGGCGCAGACAGACAAAGTCAGCGCTGCATTTCAGGGCACGAGCGAGGCCGACAAGACCATTATCAAGCGCCTGGAAGAGGTCGCTAAGAACAAGGGCGTATCGATGGCGCAGGTGGCCCTGGCGTGGCTCCTCAGCAAGAAGGACGTATCGCCCATCGTTGGTCTCAGCAAGAAGCACCGCATCGACGAGGCCGTCTCGGCGGTCAAGATCCAGCTCACGGGCGACGAGATCAAGTACCTCGAAGAGCCCTACGTGCCCCGTCCTGTCAGGGGCTATTCGTAGACGCACGCGTGGCGTACCCAACTCTGTAGGAACGTGGGCGCTCCACGTGCTCCACACCGGGCCCGACGCGCCTTGACCTCCACCACCATGCTCCGCTTGTTATGGTGCCTGGGCCTGGCGCTCTCGTGCGTGTGGGCCGATGCCGTGGACACGCTGTACCCTGATCTCAAGGACCCGGCTGTGGTACACAAGCCCGGATACAATGCGACCATGATGGGACACAAGCGCGAGACGCGCAACACGACCTCCGACGGCACGTACTCGTACTGCTCCATGCCGCACCCTGACGTGTCGTTTTACCAGGAGCCGGGCCCCGTGCAAAACAAGAGCGTGCATGCGAATCTGACCAAGCTCCTGTACATCCAGCGCCACCAGAAGCGCACTGCCTACCACCTGTTCCCGAACGGGGAGAAGGACGTGTACACGTGCTCCGACTTGCGGACGTACTCGTATGCAGGCCCCGCGGGCGGCCCCGATGTCGAGCCTATGGCAGTGTATCCACGCACCTACGTCGACTTTTTGAACCCGCTGAACCAGCAATTCACAAACTCGACGTGCCAGTTCCCCCAGCTGACGCTCGGTGGCTACTTGGACGGCGTCCAGCACGGACAGGACCTCCGTAAGCTGTACATGGACAAGTACCACGTCATTCCCGGCGAGCCGGATCAAAAGCGCGTGTGGTTCCGAACGTCGACGGCGCCTCTGACGCAGCACTCGGCCGCCGGTGTGCTGCGTGGTCTCTGGATCGGCTACCGCGAGTCCCTGCCCGTGTTCGAGCAGTCCTCGAGCGTCGATACGCACGAGCCATCGTGCGACAAGGTCGACGAGCTCAAGAGTGCCTCGCAAAAGACGGACGCCTGGCAGAAGCACTTGCAAGAGACGAGCGCTCTCCGCAAGGATCTCGAGGCGATCCTCCAGACCAACGTGAGCGACTGGCAGAAGGACTGGGACCACTACAACGACAACTTCCAGGCACGCCTGTGCAATGGCTACGAGCTGCCATGCTCTCCGGACGATCCGTCCAAGTGCGTGACGCCAAAACAGGCGCAGCAGGTGTTTGTGGCTGGCGACTGGGAGTACAACTACAACTGGGTGTCGCGCGAGAACGTGACCGAGGCCATCAAGCTGACGAGCGGGCTGTACATCCGCGACCTGATCGAGCAGCTCAAGGAGCTGTCGAGTGGCAAGAGCGAGCTCCAGTACGTTCACCACTTCATGCACGACGGCGATATCGGGCCCCTGGCTGGCTCCCTGGGTATCGAGTCGCTCCGCTGGCCAGGCATGGCGTCGAACATCGCGATAGAGCTGTGGACGACCGAAGACAAGAAGACGTTTGTGCGCGTCCTGTACAGCGGCCACACGATCCGCTCGCGGCATGGCAACTTGGACTGGATGCCATTGGACGCGTTCCTTCATATGTGGAGCCAATATGTGCCCACCGACTTCGCGGCCCAATGTCGCACATAGGCCGCACGTGTGGGCGATAGGGCCTGCGATTGGCTTGGCTCGATGTAGCTTTACCGCACCAGCAATACGAGGGTGATGATCGTGTGACACAGGCCTCTTGATGTACCTGCTCGTAGGCTGCTGGGCCGCGCTGGTGGCGTCGGTGGCCGCCACCGCTGCCTCGGCCTCGACGTTCTCGTGGTCGCTTCATGGCCAAGGATCGCCGGTGTACACCGCGCCCAAGGCGTTCCCTACCTCTGAGTTTCGCAGCATGTACTTTACGCCCCAGGCACAAGAGGCCATACCGCGGCCCGTGGTCACCGACGTGGATGGCAAGGCCTTTCCCGACTCGCTGAACGATCCGGACCACATGCCCACGACGACGCCGAGTGCGTCGGGTGTGCTCCCTGCGGCGTCGAGCTCATTGTCCGCGTCGAAGGACGCGGTGCGCTCCCAGGTGGCGAAAACGATCCGCGACCAGAGCCAGTCCAAGTGCGACCGGTGCAAAGAAGCCTTGCGCTTGGGCCAGTCCCTGGCGCGCGCCCACCCTGAGGTGGTGCCAGGTGTGCTCATCGACCTGTGCAAAGAGTTCCAGTACAAGCAGTTCGGTCGTAACCCCGACGTGAACAAGACCTGTGAGCTGTCGTACACGGCCGGCGGCCAGGGCGGCGTGTTTACGCAGCTGCTGTCCTTTGCCGACCTGTCAGACACCAGCTCCGATGCCGACATGATCTGTGCGCAGCTGTTTTATCGGTACTGCCCGCTGCCCCCCTTCCAGACGCTGTCCGACTCGTTTCTGGACGCCTGGTTTCATGGCCAGCGCGACGAGCCTGCCCATGTGACGTGCCGATCGAAGCGCGTAGGCACGCCCCAAGACAAACACCTGCGTGTCCTTTGGACGTCGGATATCCACCTCGATGCTCGCTACGCGGTCGGCTCCGAGGCCCGGTGCACGTACAAGTACTGCTGCCACAGCAACTCGTTCAATACGACCACATACAACGTCACGGGCTACCAGACGCATGTGCCCGCACAGAATGTGTCGCTGCCCGCACCGTACTGGGGCTACGAGGGATGCGATGCGCCGTGGTCGTTGGTCGCATCGGCGTTCCAAGCGATCGAGAAGCTCGGCCCCTACGACCTCGCCCTCTACACGGGGGACCTTGTGGCGCATGGCCAGACGTGGGAAGAGTCGCCCGACATGGTGCACTACTCCGAGTCGGCTCTGTTTGATATCATGCATCGCCACCTCCAGAACACGACCGTCGTGGCGGCGATCGGCAACCACGACTCGTATCCGACGGAGAACGCGGCGCCTCGCAAGCTGCCGAACGGTCGCAGCAGCCAATTCAGCTGGGACTGGGACTATGTATCCAAGCTGTGGCACCAGGAGGGCTGGGTGAACGAGCGACAGGCCCAAGACGTGCGCACCCACTACGGTGGCTACTCGATCACGCCGCGCCGCGGGCTGCGTGTCATTACGTTCAACACCGACTTTTGGTACCGCAGCAACGTGTTCAACTACATCCATTCGTCCGATCCCGACTACAGTGGCGTGCTGCGCTGGGTGACGGACGAGCTCCAGGCCGCCGAAGACGCGCATGAGCGAGTATGGATCGTCGGCCACGTTCTCCCTGGCTGGGACGGCTACAGCTCGATGGACCTGCCTACGAACCTGTTCTACCAGATCGTGACGCGGTTCCGCAGCACCATTGCCCACATGTTCTTTGCGCACTCGCACGAAGACACGTTCAGTGTATACTACCACAACACGAACGGCAATGCCAGCAGCGTCTCCCAGCGTACCCAGGACGCCGTCGGCGTCGCGCTGCACTCGCCGGCCATTACGCCGCTCACCAACATGAACCCGGGCATCCGTGTGCTGCATGTGGATCCCGTGACGTTCGAAATCATGGACTATGACCAGTACTACACGCCGCTGCAGAATGTGCAGAACGCCACCGAGACGCACACCGGCCTCGTGTGGCACCACTTGTACAGCGCGCGTGCTGCGTACGGCGACTTTCGTGCATCGCAGGCCCAGGGCACCTATGCGGCACCGGTGCGGCTCGACGACGGGCTGTGGCCCCAGAGCGCACCGCTGAATGCATCGTTCTGGGCCGCGATCACCGACGAGATTCTCGCGCGCCCATCGCTGGCGGGCCAGTTCCAAACGTTCCAGGGCCGCAACAGTCCTCTCAGCCCGCCGTGCCACAACCTGGCCTGTGCACGTGCCAAGGCATGCTTCATGCGCGCTGGCTCCTTTGCCTTGGGCAAATCGTGTGGCTCATCGTACTCCACCGTCCAATAGAGTGTCTGCGCATCATGCGGTCGTGTCGGGATCATCCTGCGCGCCATCGTAAGCCCTAGGTCCTTCTCGGCATCGGCGCATCACGCCGCACCACAGGCCGCTCGGCTTGCCCCCCGTCCTACGCGCGACCCTCCTTCGCCCCACATGGCGGGTCGCCGAGACAGCGACCCCTGCGGGGTATTTTTCCTGCGCCACTTTGGGCCCACGTAGCCTCGGTGACATTACGTCATACATGCGGCGCCCCCGACGGGGTACACTCACGACCACATGGAGGCCCTACATCGGTTTTTCACGATTGGGCTGGCTACACGGCTCGAGCCGTTGCCGGCTCTGAGCTACGATGTCGTGCCTGTGCAAGAAGGCGATGGTCCCGTGGACGAGAGCTCTCATCTGGGGCATGGCCAGTGGCTCAAGCCCCGGATGACCCCGTTTGCGCCACTGACGCTGGAGCGCGCCAAGCAATGTGCGACGGAGCCATGGTTCCGGGCATGCGTCGAAGCATGGACACGCGTATTCCGTCTCCTGGACGCCGTCGACAATGACCCGCATTTCAGCCGCCTGCGACACTTTTTCGATACTAGGCGACCGGCGGAGGTAGACAACGCGGCCGACGGGAGCGAAGAGGTGTCTCGGCCCCTCGAACGCAAGGTCTCTACGCATAGTGGATCACGCGTACCTATTCGATTGCACTGGTCGCGCCGAGCGAATGAAGCAGCGACCGATGCGCAGACGGCCCCTGCCTCGTCCTCCTACGACCAATGCGACTTGTTCATGGAGGGTCACGAGTACGGACAGGTCCGCTTTCCCGTGCGCGTCGATCTAGACCGCATTCATCTCGCGCACGCGCGCTCTCCATCGCGTCCCGCGGTATCCGACTCGCTCGAGGACGATCCGTCCGCACGCAGCGATGCATCACCACGCTCCTTCGTGCAGCGCGTATTGGATCGGAATTGGAGACGGAGCAGTCAGGCCTCATCGAACGCAGCCGCGCGTCCCGAAAGCATCGGCGAATCGTGTGCCATGGACGACTCTGACGACGAAGAGGGCCTCGAGTCGGCGCGTCACAACGGCGACGAGCTGCTGCCCCTTCTGCGCGTAGCTGTGCACTACAGCTCCGGCAGCGCCTGGCGCTATGGTGATCAGGATCCGTTGCCTGTGATTCTCATGCAGGCGTGGGCCGATGCCGTCGGCTGGGAAGGCATTATGCATCTGTGCTACGGCCAGCACAGTGCCAGTCAGACAGAGCATGTGTACTCGGCCCTGGGGCGTGCAGCCGACATATCCTTGCATCAGCGGGAGAAGCATGATGCCGTGCTCTCTTGGCTAGAAAAGATGCAGCACGATGACTCGGAACCGAAGCCACAGGCGCCTTGCGACACGACATCCGAGGCGCCAGCCCACATGCCGTCGGTCGGCCTGCAATCCGTGCCGGGCCACACGCGCACCTGGGACGACTGGCAACGGCTCTTTTCGAGTCTGTCTTCGTGGGTCTCTGAATACGAAACGACACGCGTTCGTGCGTGCTTGGCGCACGAGTACGGCAAAGAGCCGGCCTACTCGACCCGACCCGACCACGTCCATGCCAACATCCCACCCAGCGTGGCGCAGGATATGTTGCAGGGTGCCCATGGCTTTTGGCGCCTAGATGGTATCCCTGATGCCCTCAGGCAGCCGGACACACAGCAGGAGCACATGGACTACCGGTGGGCTCGCTCCAGACTCGAGAGTCGGCAAATTGGCACACCCCTGGTGCTGGCGACCGCGGCCGTCCAGTTCTGTCTGAAGCAGCTGTCCTCGGCGTCGTGGGTCTATCGCAGCGCATGGGAGCTCGATTACCTCGATGGGTGCATCCTGCAGTCCAACATCATGCGGGAACGTTTCCCACCGCCCGGCGAGTCGACCGCTCCGTCCCTCGATCCAGCGAATGCCACACGCGACCGGCACATACCCTGTCCGTACCCCAGCACGTCCGGGGCATGGGATCCCGTCGAGTGGCGCTCCTGGCTCGGTACGCTCCAAGACGGCCAGATTATCGTGCCCGCCGTGTCATGGCAAGGCTGGTGGACACTGCTGGCTGTGCTCAACGGTGCGGACCGCTCGGGACGTGAATTTGACTTGCAAGTGCGGGCCCCAGGAGATCCCGTCCACCCCGAGGAATACGGTTCTATTTATTTGTAGGCGGAACGTCGGTTTGATTCAAGAGCGACAGGTACAAGGTCCATGCAATCCCACACGTGGCCGAGAAAGGCACGCGGAAGCGCAGCGGCATAATACTGAAATTCAACATTTGCAGGGCGGGCCAAATCTTCCAATTGGCCAGCAGGGCCGGTACATAGACATCGCGGAACTTGTCCTCCAGCGCAGACAGGCTCCGTCGTCCCTCCATTACGCCCATAGATCCCACAAACAACGCTAAGCCAAAGGGCGCGAACGCCAGCTGGTCGACGAGGACGCGGCGCATGAGGCCTCCCCATAGCATCTTGCCAGAGGGCGACTTGATGCGGAACGAGTGCTCAATAAAGTGGTTCCATTCAGCGAGCAACGGTGCCATGGCCGTGCCAAACGCGAGGAAACGGCCCGAGCGTGCCACGTCCCACTCAGATACGATCGGCTTGCCCTCGGACCGGCGATCAAAGCTCTGTGCCAGTCCATCGGCTATCACGGTGAGCGCGCCATTGGTCACAGCCAGTGTGGCCCACGGGCGCGTTTCGAACAAGCGTTGGTACATGGCGCTCCAGAACAAGCTCACGTGTGGCATTTTTTTTGACGTGCAGGCCACTGGCAGGGCCCACCTCCACCCCATTGGACGCCGCGCATGCCACGGCACTGGCTGCTCAAGGCGGAGCCTGAGAGCCGCCTCGTCAAGGGCGTGGATGTGGCATTCAGTGTAGACCTCTTTGAGAAAGTGCACACGTCGCCTTGGGAAGGCGTGCGGAACTACCAGGCCCGCAACTTTTTGCGCGACGACATGAAGGTGGGTGACGCCGTGCTATTTTACCACAGCAACTGTGCCTTGCCAGGCATTGTAGCCCTGGCTCACGTATGCAAAGAGGGTTATCCAGATTCTACAGCATGGGACGCGCACCATCCATATTACGATGCCAAGTCCCACCCTGATGCGCCACGTTGGTACATGGTGGACGTGGCGTTCGAGCGGCGGCTCACGCACCCCCTACCGCTGGCTCTTTTGCAGCACATGACGCGTGCGCTGACCGAGTCACAACGCCAGGACGTGGCGTACCTGACACATGAACACCTCGAAGCTTTGTCCCACATGGCCCTCTTGCATCGCTCACGCCTCAGTGTCCAGCCCGTGGATCCTATGGCCTACGAAGCGATTCTACTACTAGGCGATCGCGGCGGCTTTGAGCACTGGCCGGGCAAGTGGGCACCAAACTCACCCCCGCCTCCCAAGCGCCGGCGGCGCACGTTGACGGCGGGGGCGCGATAGATCTCCACGTGCCGCCATGCTGACAAAGCAGGTCCGCAGGCCTCCCTCGCCGATAGTGACGCATAGACGCAGCGGGGGCGCCATTTCCTTCAAGGCCGGTCGGACCGAGGTAGCATGCCATTAGAGCACTTTGGTAGGGGCTCTTGGCCCTCGTACCAAAAGCGGCCCCTCAGTGACATAAGCACTGGCGCAGCCATGAGCCGCTCCCCGCCCGACGAGCCCGACGGGGCCATGGCACGTATGCAACTCCGTGACGGTGATCAAGACCATGACGAAGGTGTGTTGTCCAAGCTCACGGGCGTCAGCCGCTCGGTGAGCTGGGGGCGTGGCACGGCAAATCGCATGGCAGCGCAGAACCGTCCTCATCATGAGCGATCACATCGGCCGGCCGCCTCGCTGTCCATGTCATCTTCCGACGCACTGGCCGAGAGTCCCGCCGACTCATCGAGTCCTTTGTCGTCTGCTGCGCTCTCACTTCGATCTTTATCGAATGATGCTCATCGGCCCTATGAAATGTCTGCTATGACCACATCCCCTCAACCTGCGCAAAAGGACTGGCAGCCACAGGCTCCTTGCGTCCCTGTGGTGCGTGTCGAACCGAATGCTGCGCCCAGCACGTCATACCCCCAGCAAGATACACCGCCTGTGCTGAAAGCTCCTTCTCCACGTCATGCTCTCGGCCTTGGTCTTCCTGACAGAGACGACCAGCCTGTGCGTCGACACATGGGCTCTTTTTACCTGCGTAAACAGTCGTCGAATCCTGACCTCTCGCATTCGCTGCAATCCCTAAGCTCTGCAGGCGACGAAGATATCAACGATACGCAGCCTGGCCAAGTGCAATTCTTTTCACGCTTTTACCCTGATCACCGGCCGTTCGGCTCACGCAGCGGTGATGCGTCGCCGTTATTAAGTCCGCCGCCACTGCGCATGCGGTACGAGCTGGGCGATACCCGACGCAGCTTTAATGCAGGGCGTCCCAACTATGCGATGCAGCCATTTCGGATCTCGGCATGCAAGGCACTTCCACGCCCACCGCGCTCGCCGATGATGTCGGCGGTGGCTGTGAGTCACAATGACGACGACGTCAATGAGATACACGGCCTAACGACGCGTGCGTCTACGCCCATATCATACCCCTCAGCCCCCCACGGCCCGGAGCCACCGCCCGATACGCATGCTCTGACCCAGCACTTGGCCGTACTCTCGACCCCCGATGCCCACACCATCGATGCATACGATGTCGGCGATTGCATGGGTAGCGGGGCCTATGGCTTTGTTCGACGAGCACGATCTCGCGAGAATGGTGACGAGGTTGTGATCAAGTACATTATCAAGAGCTCCATTTTTGCTGATTCATGGCGTCGGCATCGGGTCTACGGCACCATTCCCGGTGAAATTTTCGTGTTGTTGCAGCTGCAGCACACGGCGTACACACCGCCAGCCACACCACCGCCTTACCTAACGAATAAGGAGCACTGGCAGCATGTCCGTGACGAGATTCTGGCCATGCAGCGACAGGGACGCATGACAGGCCACCCAGGTATTTGCAAGCTCCTCGACTTTTTTGAAGACGAAGAGTTTTACTATCTGATCATGCCGCGCTTCGGTAACGGACAGGACTTGTTTAATTATGTGGAGTCCTCACCGTATGGTCTCGAGCCACAGCAGGTGCGCAATTTCCTTGGCCAAGTGGCAGATGTGATCGCGTTCATGCATGCGAACGGCGTTGTGCACCGCGATATTAAAGATGAGAATGTCATCCTTGACTCTTACGGGATGGTGCAGCTGATTGATTTTGGTGGCGCAGCGCGCATACGTCCAGATGCCATGTTCGATACGTTCAGTGGCACCATGGATTACGCCGCCGTCGAGATTCTGCGTGGTGAAAAATACACCGGGCCACCACAAGATGTGTGGGCGTTTGGTGTGCTAGGCTACGTGTTGGTATGTGGCGAATGCCCCTTTGCCGATGTGGATGAGGCAAGCACCGGGCTCTCGCCAGGCTCTCGTGCGCTCCTCGTGCTCCAGCACTTTTGCCACGAACAGAGTCATGATGCGTCAAGCGATGACGATATACCCTCGTCGGACGGTGGCGGTGATTTGTCGCAGCTGTGTGATTTGATCTGTCAGTGTCTGCAGCCAGATCCACTCGCCAGGCCACCTGCTCATGAGATTTTACGACACGCATTCCTATTCGGAGCCTATGGATGGATGGGCCTACGTGGCTGGCAGTCTGAACCTCGGCCTCGTTTCGATAGCTCATAGTCATGCCTCGAACATTGTATGCACTTACCTGCTGCTGGGCGTATACATGCATATGCGGAGTAATTTACACCAATCACATACCACATTGGAACGTGGGGGCCACCGCGGCGAGGAGCTTATCCGAGGTAGCCTACGAGAGCTTGACACAAAGACGCAATGTCTCGAGGCATGGACCTGGCGTGCCCGCTTGGCTTTGGTGCAACATGCCACCCATCCACTCCGAGCCGGCCATGCCACGATACTTGGATCCATCGATCGAGTGGTCGAGGGGCATCGATCCTCGTCATGAATCCATGTTGAAAGGGGCACAGGAGGAGCTCGAAGACCTCAAACTCGAAATCACGTCGCAATCAAAACGAAACTTTGTGCTGGAAAACGATGTTAGGTACCTTGACAGTCGCATTGCTCTATTAATTGCCAACCGCATGGCACCGCGCGACATCGAGTCGCCGGACGAGGCGCACCGAGACATTCGCCGTGTGATTCTCGGACAAAAACAGCTCCAGCTGTACTCCAACTTGTTTTATCTGTTGATGACAGAACCGCGGCATATTGCCACTCTGTGCTCATTGGTATCTGCTGAGGAGCTCGACATGTTTCTCCAGACCGTCATGTTTACGATGTATGCCAACCAGTACGAAGACTTTGAGGAACATCTTCTCCTGACCGTATTCCAGTCCGTGTTGTCCACCCAATTTAAAGCCGCGACAGAATTCAGCTCACTATTGCGAGCAAACACACCCATATCGCGCATGATGTCCATGTATACTCGCCGCGGGCCCGGGCAAACGTACCTGAAGCGTGTCTTGACCAAGCACATGGACACGGTCAAGTCCATGTCCTCAGAAAACTTGGAAATCGATCCTTTCTTGGTTCATGACGAGCTTGTGCTCGCAAAGGAGGCTTCCGCAGATGACGACCCTCAACAGCACCCCCCAGTGCAGAAGTGCATCCAGACACGCATGCATAAATTACTCAAGCTGGCTGAAGTCATCATGGACGATATATTGCGCTCAATCCACCTGATACCTTACGGCATCCGGTGGATTTGCAAGCAGATCCGCAATTTGACTCGACGAAAAGATCCCAGCGTGTCAGACGATGCTCTCACTTCTTTGATCGGATCCTTTTTCTTCTTGCGGTACGTGAATGTAGCGATCGTTTCGCCGCAGATGTACCTGCTTAGCAACGAATCATTGTCTAAGAACAGTCGACGTACTCTGGTCTTGCTAGCCAAAATCTTTCAGCACCTCGTGAACAAGCCCGCTCACGAAAAGGGCTCATTTGTACATGATCTCAAGCCATTTATGGCGGTCTATCGCACGCGACTCGTGGCCTTTCTGCAGTCGCTTTGCCATGTTGGAGACTTTTATGACACGCTCGAACTGTACCGTTATATGGATTTGTCCAAGCAGGACAAGACTCTCCACGTTTCGGTCAATGAATTGTATTTTATGCACACGCTCGTCAAAAAACACGCCCACATTTTAGCACCCGATCACCATGTCCACTTAGGTCAAGTGATTCTCGAGCTGGGCGAAGCGCCAGCACAGGTCGAACGCCAAGACAATTACGCGATGGATTTGATCCTGTTTAGTCGATGGGAAAAGCCCATCCACGACCTCACGTCCACGCTCATGATGGAGAACAATATGACGCCGAGCGATATATTGTACATTGAAACCAAGTCGCTTTTCGTCCAGATTCTGCAGCTTTTGCCAGGCACAGGTGCCGTGTCGAGTCTCTCGAATGTGGCTGCTGAGGCCACCAAGTCGGGGATCAAACGCCTGGAAAATCTTGGGCATCGGGCATCCTACATGTTGCGTGAATTGGAAGAGCTGCGCGTCGTGGACGAGTCAGCTTTGAAGACACTCATGCTGGAGGAGGTCATCGCCGAGCTTGTTTCGCTCGGTAATGTACATAAGCAAGACAAGCTCAAGGAAGACAAGGAAAGCCTCCTATCTGTCCTGGAGGCACTCAAGCAGCACCATACGTACCTGCAAGGCCAGTTTGACACGTATCAGGCATACCTGCAAAATGTGCGGCTCTCATCGAGCGTGGTCCAATCACGCGATATGAATGGGGTCATTGGTGTGTTGTCCTCACCAGACCGAGAGCTAAAAGGCGACAAAGCACAACACACGGTGCATAGGTTTACCTACGATCAGTGGGAGCGGGACAAGGTCATCTGCACCTCGATGATTCCATCCAACCGACTCTCAGACATCACGTTCCATGTGCATTCACCGAGCCCTGGCTCGTTTACGATTTCGCTCTTTTGCCAGGGACGCCGAGAAGCGTTCTTGGAAATTGACCTGAAGCTCGATGACCTGCTCGAGAAACTGCAAGACCACCAAGCCACACTGAAGATCGAGTACCTCGAGCTCGACGCATTGCGCCTATACCTCCTGCTCGATCGCTTGTACGGTCTTTCCCACCGACACTAACACACATATGCTATATCAAAGCAGGGCAAGCAAATTGAATTGCGGTATGGAATGCCCAAAAGCATTTTTGGGGGTAATCTCCTGTGTACATGATCCGACCAGATAGCAACATGAGCCATACAATCACGTTTACTTCTTGGCGTTGGCAGCTTCCTCCTCGCGCTTGGCCTGGCGGGCCTGGCGGGCACCCTCGTGGCGGTGGATAGCGCGGGCCATGCGGAGCGTGCGGAAAGCGTTCGACTCCTTCTCCTCGGCAGTAATGGCGCGAGGGGCCTCGGGCGTAGTGCCGGCGGGGATAGGGAAAGCCTCAATCGTCGCGCGCGTCGTGGCCACCGACGAAAGGTCGGGCATCTTCTGCTTGTTCTGCTTCGTGGGGCGGGGCACCACAATCAGGCGCTCCTTGTAAGCCTTGAGACGGTCAGCATTGAGCTTAAGTCCCTCCTCGCTCCTGTTCTTGCGGCGGTGGTCCACAGGGATGCCGATCGAAAGGGCCTCGACCTTGCGGATACCAGCGGCCTTGAGCTCCTCAATCGTGAAGCCACGGCCCTGACGCAGCTTCGTGTTGTACTTCAGGGTCTGGCCACGGACGGCAGGGCGCAGAGGCTGCAGAGGGCGCATGCCCAGAGCAGCAGCCTTGGCGGCACGAGCATTACGACGGCTCTTCTTGCGGCCGGCCTGGTCGAACCACACACGCACCCGGCGCTGCCAGTCCTTGTGGAAGTGGTTGTTATGCAGCAGGTTGTTGTGGCGGAAACCCATTCTGAGAGTGTCAGCATACGTTCTATGCACTCGCGCGCTCGCACGACGACGTGCGCAGCGTCATCTGTCTGCTTACCTTGCTAGGACTCACGTCGGTGGAAGGTAGCCCAAAGTGGCCATCTCCCGGAGAGGAAAACGCTTCGTGCGTCCATAGAATCACGTGGATTTCGTTAGTTATTCACGTGATCCGAACCTAAGCATGTCCGTGCGACCATCGTCACACACCTCCACTTGAGCCCTACACCATGGCGGCCCAAGACACTTGGGTGGCTCGATGGACGGCGTGGTGCGAGCGGATCGTGGCCCCCTCGTTGATTGAAAAGTCGGGTCCCATCCCATCTGAGTCGAAAGAAGATATCAAGGCACGCGAGCGTGTCGAGCAGTGGAAAGACGATCTTCTGCGCACGAGTCCGATGGTGCGCTTTATGGTGAAACACCTGGCTTTGATCCAGTGTGATCCGCTGACGCCTCGGGGTGAGCACGCGAGCAAGGATGCCCCACCGAAGCTGCTTATCGCATCGTGTCCACCGGACATTGCGGGTGGATTCTCCCCATCGCCGCCGGGGCGGCCCCCGTCAGAGGCTGGAATCCTGCTGTGTGCCAATCGCCTCTTTAGCAAAGCGCATCTGGAAGATACGTTATCGCACGAGATGATTCACTGGTGGGACCACTGCCGCTTCCATGTCGACTGGAATAATTTGCGGCACCACGCATGCAGTGAAATTCGTGCTGCCTCGCTGTCGGGCGACTGTCGCTGGACGCGCGAGATCAATCGCCGGCACTATGGCTTTGCGAAGCAGCATCAAGCATGTGCACGACGGCGTGCTATTCTTTCCGTGCGCTCAAATCCTATGTGCAAGGACGATGCGACGGCTGAGCGTGTTGTTGACGATGTATGGGACAGCTGTTTCCACGATACCCGACCCTTTGATGAAATCTATTAACATTATTTGAGATTTTCGAGACGCTTGGTACCAGCGTAAATCCGCGTGTCCAGAGCCGTAGTTTTGTCGCTCACGCGATGCAAACGTCTGTTTTGCTCGTCGACCTCCTGACCCATGGCACGTCCGAGGACATTCATGCGCGCACTCAGAGCTGCAATTTCGTCGAGGTTGCCGTCGATCTCATCTTCCATCTCATCGTCGCTCGCCGTTGCCTCGAATTGGTATCGCCTGCGCTGCTCCTGGGGATCGACGAGTTCACCTGCAGGACCGCCGCCAAACTTATTACGCATCTTGCTAAACATGCCGGTATTGGATACGCTTTCTTCGACGCGGCGCTGGGATGAGAGCATTTCAGCGCGTGTCAACTCGCGTTCCTGGCGCTCATCGATATGGCGCTGCACAGCGCGGTACTCTTCGGCGTCGCGCTTCGCCTTCTTGTTGCGCGTAAACTTGGGACGGAAGATGGATTGGTTGAGCTGAGCAATCAAACGAGCATTGTCTTCGGCACGTGAGGCGTGAGCCTTCGCCACGTCAAGACTGCGCTCTGTATCTCCAATCGTGTCGCTCTGCTCACCCAGCCTGACCATGGTGTTGGTGGCCGTTTCCTCTGCCTCGCGTGCGAGACGCACCGCATTCCGTGAGCTGCTCAGACTCTCTTGCTTCGTACTCCGTAGCTGGTACTTGATGTCCTGAATCGCCTCTTCATCAGGGTCAAACTCAGAGCCCGCCCCTTGTGACGTGTATGGATCGCGGTACACCGACGTGGGCGGCGGGAGACGCGATACAGGCGGGGCTGAACCCGAGCCATACTCGGCGAGCAGCTCGGCGTCGGATGGCTGAGGAGTTTCCGCGCTCGCGCTGCCGTATGGATCACGCGGCCGGCCAGCAGCACCCTTCGCTGACACATACGGATCCAGCTCACTACTCTGGCTCGGCGCCGCTGGCAGCTGCTCTACCGGCGGGATCTTTGGCTTCCGTCGAAACAAAGGCTTCATGAGGGCGGAAAAACAAGCCGTGTCGCCTCTAGGTGGAGGTATCCCAGCTTCCATGGGCCAACAAGGATCCAAGCCGGCACGGACGCTCGGAGCGCGTGTGCCCACGGGCCCTCTGAAGGCGCCCAGCACAGCCGCACCTGCTGCGTCTCGTTTCCAAAAGGATGAATGTACGTACGATGTACTTACGTATGAGCGATCCTCAGCGATGCGCGTGATCCTCAGTTCATGCGGAATTTGAGTGCGCTCGGTCCCGTGGTGCCTCAGCAGCCTGTGGATGCGCCTACTCACGAAGGTCCTATGGTGGGCATTCTACATGCGCGAGTGCGCAACGAGCGCGAAGAGGAAGAGGGGTCAGCGCCGGGTCTTACGGCGGGAGAGCTCGTGCGCCTTTTGACCGAATACCGTGAGGATCCCGCCAAGCTGGATACGCTCGCGGTGGAGTACGACGTGGACCGCAACAAGCTGCGCCGTCTCGTCCAGTTTGTGAGTGCGCCCTAGCTCAGGTGCTCGAGGAGGTGCCTCACCCATGCATTGGACCGCAGACGCTCGTCAAACTCGTTCATGCAAGACTGTAGTGCCTCTTGCTCCGTGCAGGGCCTTTTAGGGTCACGGACGCGATCCCTGTATGCGGACACGAATTCGTTGACGAGGGCGGCGCCCTCTTCGGCACCGCCCACGGGCTGTCCGTGTCCTTCGAGCTCGTCGGCCTTGCGCTTGGCGAGACGAATCACACTGGGGGGAAAGTCGGCGAGTTCCGCGATTTGGATACCATAGCTCTGGTCGCTCGTGCCTGGCTGCACTTTGTACAGCAGCGTAATGTCTTGATCATCGACGTGCGCAACGACGTGCAGGTTCTGGACGCCACGCTGCTGTTGTGCCAAGGTCGTAAGCTCGTGAAAGTGCGTCGCAAAGACGCACTTACAGCGAATCTGCGTCACAATATACTCGGAAATGGCCCAGGCGAGTCCAAAGCCATCGTACGTCGACGTGCCGCGACCGAGCTCATCAATGAGCACGAGCGATTGGGGGGTTGCACTCTTGAGGATCGTGGCCGTCTCGAGCATTTCAGCCATGAATGTGCTGATGCCTCGTAATTGACTATCACTCGCACCGACACGAGCAAGAATACAGTCCGATACTGGGATCTGTGCGCCTTCCGCTGCCGGCACATAGCAGCCCATCTGCGCCATAAGCGTGATGAGCCCAATCTGGCGCAAATATGTTGACTTTCCGCCCATGTTCGGACCAGTGATCACGACCAGGTCCGAGATGCCCGGCTCCATACGCACGTCGTTGGGAATAAAATGCATCTCGTCCTGCGCCTCGAGGCACGGGTGCCGTGATTCACACAGTATGAGTGCACCGCCCTCTGTCACGTTCGGCCGCGTGTATGGCACGGGCGCATGACTCGATACGAATGCGAGACTCACCACCACATCGAGGTGAGCTATCACGATGTTGAGCTGTTCGAGGGGCGGCGCATACGACGCGGCAATGTCAATCACATCACGCACGAGTCGACTTTGTGTGCGAGCATATTCGTCAGAGAGCGACCGAAAGTCAGAGTTGAGTTCACGCAGCGTTGGCGTTGTGAAGTAGAGACCACCCTTGACGGTGCCCAGGTCGAGGTAGCCGGTGCGGTTTTTGATCACACCTGCCTCGGTACGTGTTACACGGAAACAGTAGCCATAGGATGAGTGGTTCTCGAGGTGCAGCTTCTTTTCCGTGTCAAGTCGCAGATCATGGCCTGCCTTGGTATGCTGCTCGTCGAGCTGATCACGGATGGTATCGAGCTTGCCGCGGATCGTGCGGAGCGTATCATCAAAGTCGGGCTTGATCACATAGTTGTGGTACGCTAGTTCATCCAAGTCTAGCGTCATTTCAACCATCTCAACAAGCTTGGACAGGTGGTGCTGCAGCTCGTCAAGCGGTGCCACAAACGTGCTGTGAAAGAGGACGCGGTCGGCCTCCGATGGCATAGAAATCGCAGCGAGTTCCGCACGTAGGCCGGGCACCTTGCCGACAGCCTGGTAGCATCGCACGACATCCTCGAGTGTCGCTACGCCACGCTGGAATCGTTTGCTGATGCGCAGCATATCTGGCATCCATTTCAGGAAGTGCTCTTGCAGGCGCTGCCGCGCATCTGCCTCATCAAGAAACGTTTGCAGGAGTGCCTGCCTGTTTTGGATCGCGTGCACATGTACGAGAGGCTGCTTGATCCACTGGCTCAGCATACGGACGCCCTGCGCTGTCTTGCAGCGGTTCAGCAGGCCAAACAAACTGGCATTCTTGTTCGCAACAGACCCGCTTTCATCAGGAAACAGGTTGAGGGCGCGTAGTGCGGCATGATCAAGACGCAAGTATTCGGACAGGTCGTGCGTTTTCAACGTATAGCGCCCAAAATTCGACTCGTCACTCAAGAGGCCGAGGTACGATAAGAGTGCGGCTGCACTCGACATGGCAACCTTTTTGCTGCATTCGGGTGCGAGCGCTGCGCGCTGCGATGCAGGTAGGAGGCGCTGCATGTCTTCTTCGATCGACTTGGACGTAAATGTGCCGCGCTTGACTTGGGTAATCACACAACCACAGCGCTCCATCAAGGCGCGGAGCTTGGAGACGTGATAGTCAGCGTCGTCCGCAGGTACGAGGCATTCTTTTACGCCCAGCTGGATAATGAGCGATTCTGAGTTAGAAAAGAGGTCGTTCTCGGTGTATTCAGCCACGCCGATGTGTCGATTGGTCGCGTCCGCAAAGGCTGCGCCAATGACAGAGATACCATCTTCCATCTTGACACGTAAAGCCATGACAATGGGACTTGACACGACATCCGACTGTAGGAAAAGCAAGTCTTCGACTTCCTGCAGGTTGCCTGGGGACGCCTGCCGAGCCACGGCCCATGTTTGGCGGTCGCCGGTCGGTGCCCAAATCTCAATGCGGAGCTGCCGAGCAGTGAGGGCATCGCGCAGGAACGCTTTGGCGGATGCCATATTCAGCGTGCAGGAGGCGAGAGGCGACGCCTTGCTGCCTAGTTGTCGCACCACACTCTGGGTCTTGAAGACGATATCAGCTACACGGACAGCATCGTCGCCGTACACCGCGTAAAAGTCCTGCCGATCAAAGAGGCGCACAGTGCCTGGCACTGCAGGCGGAAGACGCCGGAAATACGACACAAATCCATCGTCGCGCTTCGCGTCCGGCCGCGCATCTTCGGTCGGATACATGCAGCCAGACATGAGGCAACGAAGGAACGACGCGCGTCGCGTGGTATTAGTCTATCCTAGTAGGTATATAACATGTTAAGACGCGCGCGGCGGAGGACGATGTGGAGCATTGGGCGGAATTTGTTGGCCGGGGCCTTTCCAATGGGGTGGCGCGCAGAATTGGCAGTACCAGGTGCCTTTGGGCGGCTGATCCAAACCGACGCACCCAATGTGGAACCACTCGCGGGGGCAGTCCTCGTTATCGCAAGCCACCATATCTCCGTAGGAAAAACGGTCGCAGTAACAGTAGCGTGGCTCACTGGGGTCCGCCTCGATCGTGTCGAGTGGCACGAGAGCGTGCGTCGGGGGCGTCGAGGGCTCAGGTGCCTGCTTTTGCATGTGCTCCTGCAAGTAGGCAAGACACACGAGCGGGTCGAGCGACACGAGGCCGCTCCAAAATGTAAGTAGCTGTCCCGCGGGGGAAAATCGATCTGTCTCCTTGGGCACAGGCGTTTGTAGCGTGTCGTCGTGGCCTTCAAGTTCGTGACGTAAGCCCGCGTAGAGGCTGCGCTCATTCTTGAGCAGATCGTTATCGAGGCGCCGAATCTGCCGATCGACCGTGTCGTAGGCGGATAAGGCCAGTGCGAGCTTTTCCTCGGCCAGCGAGATGGACTGCTGCGACGTGTCACGGAGGCGCATGAGATGAGCGTAGCGCTGGGCCTCGTCACTCGACTCGGCGCGAGCGCTACTATATGCCTTCCAAACACTGTCCATATTTGCCTTCGCCGTCTCGCTGCGCTGATCAAGCTCCCTAAGGAGATGAAAGGTACGCTGCAACTCTAGAGGTAATTGCTCCACGATATCCGCATACTCTTCGGCCCAGCGCTCGGCACGCCCACCAATTTCGGCTTGAAACACTTCGCGCTCTCTGTCCGACACATGGATGGGCGCATCGTCGTCTTTTTTCTGGCGCCGAGGGAGCGTGACGCGTCCCGCGCCCGATTTTCGACGCGGCATACCAAGCAGTGGAGTCGTTTTTTCTTTCCCTCATGGACGACGGTGCATGGCTGGCGCTCGTACATGGGCCTCAGGCGCATCTAATTAAGCAGGGTGCAGAGGCGAAGGTGTACTGCGTCGATCTATGGACGCGTTCACCGCAGCTAGCGCTGCCGAATCGGGCGACGAGTGCATGTGCACCGCACACGGAGCGAGTGCTCATCAAGCATCGCTTCTTTAAGCGGTACCGCCATCCAGCGCTCTCGAACAGTGTGACGGCATCACGCACCGTTTCAGAGGCGCGTGCGCTCGTGCGATGTGCGAGGCACGGTGTGCATGTTCCGCGCCTCGTGTGTGTGGACGAGACACGGGGCATCCTCGGCATGGAGTGGATCGAGGGGCCCAGTATCCGGCAGTGGCTGGGCGGCCTGCCTGAGGATGGCGAGGAGACATCACGCACAGCTGCGCCCAGCGAAGATGAGCAGAACAGCGTTATGGAAAAGATTGGCGAGCAGCTCGCGCAGATGCACTGTGCCGACGTGATTCACGGCGACTTGACAACGAGCAATATGATGCTGCGTGGCGCCCACATTGTGCTGATTGATTTTGGCCTCGCATGCGTCTCGAGCTTTTGGGAAGACAAGGCGGTCGACTTGTACGTGCTCGAGCGTGCGTTCGCCTCGACGCATCCATCGTCCGAGCACCTCTTTCACCGCGTCCTCGAGGCGTATGCGGCACGCACCCACCGAACATCGCCGACGGCATGGCCAGCCATCCATGCGCGTCTACAGGAAGTGCGTATGCGCGGCCGCAAGCGGAGCATGGTCGGCTAGCTACGGCGAGCTACAATGTACGTGCTAAACGACCGAGTGGAAAACACCTTTTCGCCCGGCTCGACCGTATGGAACATGCGTCGCTGCGCTTCTTCGCGCTCGGTACGCAAAAACATCGCAGCGACCTCGTCACTGATGTCCGAGTCCGTGTCGCTGTGGTCGTGCTTGTCGACATCATTGCGTGGCAGGACAAGAAGACGCACCGACGCAAAGCCGACCTCTTCCATCGCCTCCGTCAGTTCCTTGAGCGACCAGATGCGAAAGTCGTACGAAAACACATCCCGCAGCCATGATCGGTCGCGGAAGCGGAAGCTCAGACTCATGCGGAACCGATTCGTGGCATAATCAATCGGGCCATCTTCCCGCCAGTACTCAAAGCCACCGTGAGCTTGGCCGGTGCGCACGAGTTTCAGCTTGCCTCGCGGCCACTCGGCGCGTGTGCCGCGCTCCTCGTCGGTCGGCGCGGGACGCACGACCAGATCGTCGTCGTCGTCGTCGTCGCGCACCATCGGCAAGACATACTGCGTTCCGTGCGTGCGTCGAAAGCCTGGCTCGTCCCAGAACCGCGTCCATAGTGCATCTTGGTCCTCGTACACCTCGCCCGTAGGTGGGCCCCCAAACATGTCAGTAATAAAGACGCCCGTCTTGGGTCGCAGACTATGCAGCACGCCCGTCAGATACTGCTTGAGCGTGGCACGATCGTGAAAGTACGCCATCGCATAGTTGAGCGAGGCAACCATGTCCGGCGCCTCAAGTGGCGGCTCGCCGACAGGCGGCGACATCGGCAGCTCCAGCACGTTGCTATGCAGTAGTGTGATGCGCGGCTCAGGCGCTTCGTGTGCGGGCGACCGCTTAGCAAGCCGGCGATCGAGGCGAGTCGTTGCCTGCCCTTCATGCACGTCCCAGGTTGTTCCGCCACGCGCGTCCTTGGGCTCCATAGACGCAGGCATCAACTCGACGGTATGCGGCGCGTTGGCGAACGAGGGACTCTGCAAGAGACGCGCACGTCGGCCACCGAGGATGTTTTGGGTATCTCGCAGAGCCTCTAGATCAATGTCCACGGCTTGTGACCTGTTTTGAGGACGCAGTGTGAGCCAAGTCTTGGCGATAATGGCCGTCGAGCTAAAGTCTTCTCGAAGCACGAGAGCATCAATGCGGTCGGAATGCGGTGCCTGCGCATTCGTATACAGCCCATCGAGGTTCATACACTCGACCATGGGCTCTTGCACCGCCTCTTCATAGCAGCGCAGGACATCAGCCGTCGCCGCGATCGGCGCAGCCGACGTGGCCGTCACGCCTCCAAAGCCTTGATGCCGAGCTTCGTGGGCCATGAAAAAGGGGCGTTTTTCCTGTGGAGGTTTTGGCTACAGGGTATCTGGGACCACGTCTTGGAAAAAGGCATGCCGCAAGAGACGCGACGCTGTCCATCGGCGCGTGCAATCAAGATAGAGACACACACCAACAAGGTGTACGACGTACTGTACCTGCTGGCGGTATTCAGCTGGGTCAGCGCAGTGGTCTGGTGGCTCGAATAATTCAGGACGGATGTGCTGGATCAGCTCAGGGATGCGGCGTCCTGCATGGTCCACGGTCGGCAGGTTGCACGAAAACGTGCGGTTATGCAGCATCGCACACTGCTCCATACGGCGTCGCCCAAAGATGGTCGCGAGCTCGAGCAGTGCCTCGGTATCGTCGCTCGCGTTAAAGAGCGGAAAGCGCTTGAGCAGGAAGGACAGTAGCACAATGCCCGCCGACCAGATATCTATCGCGGGCGTCTGGTCAGGGCACTTTAGTAGCACTTCGGGGGCACGAAAGCCGCGCGTGCCAGCCCGATTCGCGCGGACACTCGGCCGCGGATCATGGCGCAGGTAGCCGACTCGGTCGGGCGGTCCCATCGAAGCGCCTGCCGCTGACCGTGCGACATACGACTTGTCGTCTGACCGCGCCAGGGCTCCGCCTGGCTGTAAATGCGCACTCTGCGTCGCATGGTTGATACTCTGCTCGCCATGAGGATGCTCAGGCGTCGGGAGGGTATGATGGCACTTGCCGTGCCAGTCGGATGCGTCGAGCCGTTCTGCCAACCCAAAGTCGCAGAGTGTGCCGTATCCAGTGCGGGGATCGTACAAGAAATTAGCTGGCTTGATGTCGCGGTGCACGATGCCCTGCTTGTGCATAGCCTCTAAGGCGGAAAACAAACAGTAAAAGTAGCACGGCAGATCTGAGAGTGGCATAACGCGGTAATACTCACGAAACTCGGCGTGGCGGGTGTATGGCATCACGGCAATCACCTGGTCTGCTGACCGGAACGCCGTAACGAGGTACGAAATGAATGGCGCGCCGCGCAGAGACTCCATAATCTCGAGCTCATTCAAAATACGCGCTGTGCTGGACGTCACGTAGATGCGCTTCAGCGCCACATACACCGTCGGATGACGCGCTGGACGCGGGGCAATATGCGGCGTGTTGGTTTTGAACCATTCGGCGTTCGCAAACATGGCATGGTGCACGTCAATTGCCTTGTACACGGACGAGAATGTGCCCTCTCCCAGCTTGTCGACGATGTGGTACGCGTCGAGGCCATGGACCGAGTCGTTCAGCTGGCTGATTTCCTCCTCCAGACGCTCGATGCTTTCCTCGTCACGTCCCGCATACGGGTCGCCACTCTCGCTATGGTCAGTACTTGCCTCAAAGTACATTTGCATCGAGTTGTTTGTCGCTTCAGCTGCACTCGGCGCCACCTCCGAGTCTCCTGTCGTCCATGGCGACGCTGCGGCCAGCGACGCCATAGTCCAACCCAAGGTGCCCTGGGCATGACGCGTCCTTGTCTATATATCACGTGACTACGAGGCCTTGTTCGCGGTGATCCACTGGCGTTCTGCGTCCGAGCCCTTGGGTAGGACGTACAGGTCGATGATGCCATCGCGCAGCACAATGCCATCGCGGTCGTCTGTGGCAGACGTAGCGCCCTGATCCAGTAGTTCGCGCAGACTTAGCTTGTGGCCTACGCGCAGCAGGCGCCCCTTGCGCGTTTTGGCAATGACCGATAGACGATTCGCCACATACTCGCCTTGCGGGTCCCACGGCAAGGAGCCACGCGCCTCTAGTGGGAACATGACCTCGAGATGCATGCCAATCGGCGTGTCTTCGTGATACTCGGAAATCAGGTCAGATGTGTTGTGCTGAGGGTACAACAGCATCACGGGGAATATGACCGGCGTGCGGATCGGATCAGGTGCCTTCCATGCTTGCTTGGCACCCACAAGCGGGATATTGGGTGATGCATAGGATGGGAGAGATTCGGGATCAAAGTGGGCGGGCGTTGGGTTGTCCGGTGGATCACTGCTCTTGGTCAGCCAGAGCCCACGAGCGACGAAGGCGACCTGCAAAGCTTCCTCCGTGCGTGTCGCACGACGCTTTCGCTCTGTTCGCTCCGCCTCGAGACGCTCGAGACGCGCGGCCTGCTCGTCGACGCGGCCCTGTAGACGTATGAGCTCGGTATTGTCGGGGTCGATTCCCAGGGCGAGCTCGCAGCATCCACGTGCATCCTTCGTGCGATTGAGTGCGAGAAAAGCACGCGCAGCGCGGTACAGCGCTTTGACTGAGCGTGGGTTTGTCACAATTGCGTCGCGTGCCGCATGCAGCGCAGATCCAAAGTTATGAAGCTCGAGATGGCATGCAGCACAGTTGAGATACAGCGTCTCTTTGAGCTTCGCGTCTTCCGACTCTGCCTGTATACCCTGCTGGTAGAATCCTAGCGCCTCCTTGTAACGCTTTGCGCGAAAGTACTCGTTGCCCTGATTTTTGAAATTCTCAGCGACCTCGTCCGGCGGGCCATCGTACGCGAGAGTCTGCAGCGCCTCGAGCGCCGTGTTCTCCTCCGTCGGCAGATCCCGCATAAAGAGCGGTACGCTATCGAGCTCCTTCATCTTGTCCTCCAAGCTGGCATGGCGAGGTGGCTCGGCCGTAGCGACCGGCTCGGAAGACATGGTGGGTGGGTCGAGGAGTGGAGGCGTCTCTGGGAGCCCCGGCGCGGGTTTCCTTTGACGGGCCATGGGATGCGTATCGTCTCGGCCCCAGGTCGATGATGCGCTGGATGAAAAGCGCGCCCTGCTTACCGAGTATGCTTCGAGAGTGCCGCACCCGTCTCAGGTGGATACGTTAGAGCGGCTGTGTGCCTTACGGGAGGCGATGCGGGCGTGTTGTGTTGATGCGTATGTGATCGGGACAGAAGATGCCCATGCGTCCGAATATTCGGCTGCGTGTGATCAGCGTCTGACATACATATCGGGATTTACCGGCAGCACAGCAACGGCGGTCGTGCTGGCTGATTCGGCACATTTTTTCACCGATGGCCGGTACCATGTCCAGGCAGCGCAGCAGCTCAGTCCGGCGTGGACCTTACACCGGGTCGGTGAGCCCCACGTAGCCTCGTGGCGTGAATGGCTGCAGGGTACCGATGTGCCGCGTGGCACCTACGTCGGCATGGATGCATCGCTCGTGTCGTACAAGGACGCCGTGACACTCAAAGCCGCGCTGGCCTCTCGCGGCGTGACGCTGGTCTTTCCCGAAGCCAACCTCGTTGACGATGTATGGGGCGAGGCGCGCCCTGAGCCGATCCTAGAGCCCGTGCACGAATACAAGCTGCAGTTTGCTGGCGTGCATGCGGCTGACAAGCTCGCCAAGCTGCGCGAGTGGCTTAGGGAGCAGGGCACCTCGTCTGCCTATGTGATATCGGCCCTTGATGAGGTGGCATGGCTTTTGAACCTGCGCGGTGCTTCCATTCCTTGTCATCCCGTGTTTCCTGCGTACATGATCGTGACGCAGCACACGGCCGCCCTGTTTGTCGACCCTCGTCTGATCCGCCCGCCCATTCAAACGTACCTCGCCAAGCTGCAGGTGAGTATCTATGACTATGACGCCGTGTGGCGGTCGCTACGAGAGGCGGAGTACGAGCGCGTGTTTGTGGATGTCCAGGCCTCGTATGCGCTTGTGCACGCGGCCGGTGAAGACCGCACGATTGTGCAAACGGCCGCGAGTCCCGTGGCCCTAGCCAAGGCACGTAAGAATACGGTCGAGATCCTGTGCATGAAGCGCGCGTACAAACGTGATGGAGCCGCGTGGGCCAAATGGGCTGCATGGATGGAGGACGAAATGAAGCGGGGTGCGAACATATCTGAGCGTCGCGCTGCGGATGCTCTGGAGCGGATCCGCGCCAAGGACCCACTGTATGCCGGCATGCAAGCGTACGAGGCTATCAGCGCGACGGGTGCAAATGCGGCTCTGCCCCATTATGAGACGCCGCTCGAAGATGCGCCGCTGATCGACCGCGTCTCGCCGTACCTTAACGACTCTGGGCCGCAGTACTACGACGGCACGATCGATACGACACGCACGATGCACTTTGGCACACCCACGCCAGAGCAAAAGCGGGCGTATACACGTGTGTTGCAGGGTCACATTGCCTTGTCGCGCGCCAAGTTTCCGCAGGGCACAACGGGTGCGCAGCTCGATATGCTCGCACGCCAGCCGCTCTTCCAGGATGGACTGAACTATCTGCACGGCACGGGTCACGGCATTGGTGCATTTCTGAACGTGCATGAAGGACCGCATGGGTTCTCGTCGTCGTCTGGCGGCGCGTCCGTGCCAGTGGCGCTGCAGCCAGGCATGGTCCTGAGCAACGAGCCCGGGTACTACAAGACGGGCGCATTTGGCATACGCATTGAGTCCGCGATGCTCGTGCGGTCCGCAACACTATCGTCCGACAGCAACGTATGGCTCGAGTTTGCGACGCTGACGCGTGTGCCGATCAGTACCAAACTTGTCGATGGGGCTTTGCTACGTCCCGACGAGGCGGCATGGCTACGGGCGTACAACGAGCAATGTCGCGACGATATTCTGCCGCTCGTCAAGGGCGACTATCGCGCGGAGAAGTGGCTGCAGCGTCAGACAGTTTGGCCGATTCCTTGAGCTTGAGCTTGTTCTCCTTCTTGTCCATGTAGGCGATCCGCTTGACGGCAGCACTAAGCTGTTCCTTGAGTGACAGGTCCTGCTTAAGTCGCGCGCGGAAATGCTGGACGAGGTCGCTGGTTGTAGCCACCCGGCCCGACGAAATCAGCTGCACAATCTCGGCCTCTAGCGGCGAACGCGCGGGCGACGCCGACCGTGGCGGCGAGTCCACCCGCGCCTTCTTGGCGTCCGGTCGCGACACCGTATCGTTCTTGCGCTTCACGCCGCCATCCGCCTCCGGAGACGCAGCTCGAGGAGTCGACGCTTGCTCCTTGGCCTCTCGCTCACGCCGCGCCTTTTCTTCACGCGCCTCGAGAATGGCCCGCTCGGGGTGCAAGACATCGAGGTCGTCATCATTATCGTCGGAATCGTCGTCACTTGCATACGGATTCTTGGCCTCCTCATCGCTGTCATACGTATCGAGGCCTTCACGCCGACTCAGTGCCTTCATGATGCGGCGCATCTGCCGACCGCTGCCCGTCAACATCGCATCGTCGTGACGTCCATACTGCGCCGACCCCAGCAAGTTGTCCGCACCACTGCGCCGATTCACGGCGATCGCATCATCTGGCTCCATCTTGATCTGGACGTCGTCGCCATCATCCAGTCGATCTGCCACCATCTCGCGCTTGAGACGCTCCTCCAGTTCGCGCGCCTCGGCATCCTCGGCATCGTCCTGTACCTCTGCTCGCTCATCGTCATCCGCAAATGTGTCTTCGTAGTCGAGCTCATCATAGGTCGTCTCGTTCTTGACAACAGGCCCGAACAGGTCGTCATCATCCACCTGCGATCGCTCAGGTTCGCCGCGCACTGCCACAAGATGCGCACTGCTTTGCCAGCCCAGAGACGGCTGGCCAGGCAGCGACAGCATCGGCAGGCGGCGCCCATCCCCGCCACGACTTGCACCACTGCTGCTGCTGCCGAGACCCGCCCCTGTCTTGTATCGATCACGCAGAAGCCAGCGCTCCGTCTCAGCGCTCTTTTGGTGCCGCGCAAATTCCTCCTCAACCTGCTCGCTGTTGAGCATATGCTTCTGCAGCGGCATAAATTTGTATTGCCGCCGCACCGGCACAACCTTGAAGCCACCGGCATTGCGGTCGTCGAACACAAAGAGCACATGATGCGACGCGGAATACTCGTCTGACTCGCCCTCAAGTTGGCCGACCCACGGCGCATGGGGCGCGAGGCCCGACGTGATGCGGGGCTCTTCTATGACGCTCGGCTTCGGCTCACGACCTTCGGCACGGCGCTCCTGTTCCGCCACGTACCATGCCTCGAGCGCCCGCAGGCTATTTGGTAATGGCTCCCGCGAACTTTCCCATTCTTGCGCCGTATCAAAGTCTTCAAGCACCCACGGATAAAACTCCTCGTTGCGTGTGCGTCGCGCAGCACTCGTTGACTTGTGCACCTCACGCACTCGCTTGCGGAAAAGGCGATGGCGCGTGAATCCTGCCCCGTCAGCGGCCGCATCGCTACTCTGCGGCTTATCGAGATCGAGGTAGGGGCGTATGTGCTCCAGGTCCACGTCGTGGGACGGCCACAGCAGCGGCTTACCCTCGGTCGTCATGACCGGCTTGCCCCACTTGTCTATGACCTGATCGCCCGGCTTGGCCGGCGGCATTTTGAGCCGAAGGGGCGTCTTGCGATTGAGCTTGACAGGTGGCGTAAACTGCGTCTCATTATTCGGATCGATGCGGGTATGGGAGCCAAACTTCATAAGGTGCGTCACACCGTCTGACGCACCCGACGAAAACAGCGGAATGTCGCGGTAGCCGCGCGCCACGCTGGGCTTGGTATCCTCCGCCTTGACCTCCTGTTTCATGGTCCAGAAGAAGCGTCGCTCCGTGCACCGTTTCTTACCTAAGATTCGCCGTGTCCCTTGCACCTCCATGTCCAAATCACAATCCCTCAAGACCTACTATGGGATCGAGACGGGTGAACCACCATCGGCGCCGGCACCGCAGCCGACACTCGATGAGTGGACAACGGACAAGCCACTGCATGCTCTGCTGAAGGCATCCAACGAACTCATGGACGGCATCCGCGATTTGTACGCGGACCGACAGAGCCTCGTGTACAACCACCACCAGGAACTCGTCAATGCCAGCGAGACAGTCGGCCATATGCGCCATGGCATCGAGGCACTTCGTCCGAATCGAGAAGCTCTCGAGGTGCAGCTAAAAGAGATGCAGACGAAACACGCCATGCCGCCTGTCTACATCGCCTCCGATGCTGAAACGAGTATTCCATGGGTACGCGACGTGGCCCCCATCGCCGAACTGCCCATGAAGCTGCGCTACATGCTGGATCAGGGCCAGCTTGCCGAGGCCGAGGCACTGTTTGATACTTACAAACCTACGATACAGGCCTGGGCACAGGCCGGTGTGCACGGCGCGGAAGAGCTTGGAAAGGACTGTGAATACATACTGAAAGAGGCACACAGCACATAGATACCCTATGCGAGATCAATATTTTCCATGTCGTTGTCAGGGCGCGATGAAGGGTCAGGCTCGCGAGCCTCGGATGCATTCGCTGCATCCTGAGAAGACGATGTCTGTGGAGCTTCTGTTGCCGCTGGCTCCTGCACCTCTTGTGTCTCCGCTTCCGATGGCGTCTCAGAGACCTTGGGCTCCGACTGCCATACATGCACCGTATCATCTTGCAAAGGCGCCGACTTTTCCTGTGCCTCGAGTTCGTCCTTGGCTGGCGCGGCCACAGGTTTCTCGGGTGCCTCGGGTTCCTCAAGTTCCCTAGACTCCTTTGGAGCTTCGGGTGCTGGTGGCTCAGGCTTTTGCCTTCGAGTAACAAGCTCCTGCACCTCAAGGGCATTGGGCGGCATGCCGTCCATAACATATGGCGAAACGTTGACCATGCGCTTCTTGCTTTCGCAGGCAAAGAGCCAATGAGGCTGGATAATCGGGAGTGTGAGCTGCTCAGCCTTTTCGTACAGCCTCATCTGCTCCACGTTGGAGGGATCAGGCAGCATGGAGCACAACAAATGCGTTGTCTCCAACTGGATCTGGGTGCTCCATCGCGCGCCCAGCGACTCGACAACCTGGATCGTAGCATCATAGAGACGCTGATCAGGAATCGTTCCGAGACACACAAACACACCACTCATATTGTCGAGCGTATGAGTCCGGACGTGCAGCTCATTCGACGCAAACGAGCCTGCCGACGTATGCAGAATGAGCTGGATGGCATACTCGGTGTCCATCTCGAGACCTGAGAGCTTGGTCGACCGTGACGTTCGTGGGTTGGGAATCTTTCCAATCTGCTGGCCGTTGCGCACAACGTCCAAGGAGTGCAGATCAGCATGTGCAATGTCCAATGCTTCCCATTCGATCGCGATGGTCGTCTGCGTCACACCACGCAGGCGGATGACGGGCGCGGCGGGTGCTTTGACACCATACATCTGCAATATCTCGTCCTGCAGTCCAATAAAGTCTTCGCGCTTCTTTTGCTCCTGCGCCTCGTTTCGTGTGACACGCACATCGACCACACTTCCGAGCGTCAGACCATGGGGCAGCAGCACCGATGGGAACTCGATGAGCGACGCGCGCTCACCAATGAGGATCGCAACACCTGCATCAAGCTTGCCCACGGTAAATGTATAGCCATCATTCGAGCTCATCCCGAGCTCCTGCGCTGTTCGTGCTGCAGCCGCGGTGGTTCGGACGCAACGTGGGTACGTGGGCATTGCTGACTAACCAACCTTCGTCCTAGCGCGCTACCTGGGGACTAGACCCCGCTCCCTACGGTACTGTGGAGGCGGAGCAAACGGTTCTCCTGGCGGAGCTCGTGGATCTGCGTCTTGGCCGACACAAGATTCGCGCGCAACATATCGATTTCCTCGTTCGCCGGACGGAAGCTGTGCTGATAAAGCTTACCCAGCTCCTCGTTGAATACATTGTACAGTTCCGCATTCTCGAGACGCGTATCCTTCTCGAGCTCCTGCAGCGATGCGCATTGCTTCTGGAGCTTCTCAATTTGCAGCTGCAGTGGAAGCACCATGTTGCTTTGGTTCTGTAGATCCGCATACTCTTCCTGCGATAAGTGTACACGCGTATCATACTCTGGCTGTGCGAGTCGGAGCGACGCAAGCTCCATCTGCTTGTTTTCGTACGCACGCTCCATCTTCGTCCAAGTCGCGTTCACGTCCTTGACAGCCTGCTTGAACGCGTTCCAATCGTCGGCGCACTGAGCCGGCAGTGCAGATGACGGGAGCTTCTGACGCAGTGTCGCAATACGCACGTTCAGTGACTCGATCGCTTGCTTCATTAATGCACACGACGAGTCCTCTGCTGCACGGACCGACACATCCAAGGGCTGGGGCATGACGACCTCGGCACTGCGCGCAGCCTGCGACGGCTTCGCATGCACGACGACGGGCTGTTGCGCTGGTGCCACCTGGATATGTTCGAGCAAGGGTTTCAGCATCTCATGCATCTCGTCCTCCGTCACGGTCTTGCTCGGCGGAATCGAGATGGTTTCTTTCCGTTGCGCCGCCTTGGGCGGCGGACGCGGCGCCGATGCAGGTGACTCGTCCAGCGGCTCTTCCACCATGTGCTCTTCTTGTGAATGTGGCGGCTTTTCCACCTTCGTTGGCTCAGGCAGGACAGGCGAGGCGCTAGGCATGGCATTGCCCTCGTCGAACGGATTCGGCAAATCGAGGGTGTCGTCCGTGTACATACTAATACCGGGCGCACGCTTCATAGGAGTACCACGCTCGTCCATCGGCTCCGCTGCCTCGTCTGCGACACGCACTGGGACGATATTCTCCTCACCAGGCGCCTGGCTGGGCACAGCACGGCGCTTGGGCGAGTCAGTGTGGGGCGGCTCATTGCTGCGATCGGCCATCGGCACATGACGCTTGCGGCCAAGCTGCAGCTCAGCCTGCTCGTGCTGTTTGCTCTCTTCCTGGACAACCTCGAGACTCTCCTGGATACTCGCACGTACTCGCTCGCTCATGAGACTGCGAGCGCGGTGCACACGCGGGACTTCGCGCTTTTCGTCCGTGCGAAGCGATGGCGTGCGCTGCACGGGCTCCGACGGCGGCAACGGCTCGGCCGTCGGAGGCAATGTCGGCAGCACATGCAGATCCGCACACAGGCGCGGCACATCAGCGAGAGACGTAGAAACTCGGCGCGCCTGAGAGCCCCATGCACGGCTCATGTAGATCATGCACGTGTCGGCATCATCTTGCAGCTCAACATTGACAAACAGCTCTGAGGCGTGCGACATGTCTTGGCGACTCGGCGTGTCCAGTGCGCCGAGAATCACGAGGAGTCGGTCGCGGTACGCAAAGCTTTCGTACTGTGAGCGCGTGAAGAGCGTCCACAGCAGCGTGATGGGACCGCGTGATGAATGTGTGATGTTCTTGCGAGCGGCCAACGCATGGCCGCGAGCACGAAATACGGCCTGCGCCTGCCACAGGCACCCGAGAAATAGTGGGATGTGTGTGCTGTGAGCATCAGGCATGGCATCGACAAAGCGGCGCACGAGCTGCGCCGACTTGGACGGCGCCCCGCGCATCGGACGATCCATCTCGATAGAAAGCTGGGCACCCTGACCTGTGACACGAATGTCATGCAGGCTCGACATACCGGCGAACGACAAATCGGTGCGCCGATTCGATGGGGCACTAATATGCGACGAGCGCATCTGGTCTGCGAGGCGGTCTGGATCATACACGCCAAGTAGGATGTGTGTTGGGGTCGACGTGTGGCGCTGGATGAGCACGAGCACGTCGGTGAAAACGAGAAGTGCATAAGATGCCCGGGACTTGCGGCCGAGGACCGTGCCGAGTGTCTGCATCGCGCGCGACTGGACCGTGTCTGCTGTGACCTCGTCAACATCAATACAGCCAAGAAGCTCCCGCGGCGCGCTCACTAGCTCGGGTGGGAATCGGTTAATAGTACGCTGGCAGCTCCAAAGCACTGCTACGAGTCGTTCTCCGTCCGTGACTCGTCGAGACGCAATGATGGTAGCGGCCGCCGACGCGTCCTGCAACCGCTCGATCTGCGGCGACGTTGGCGGAAGATGCTTGATCAAGTTACCGATCAGGAGCTGGTATCGCGGAATACGCTGCATCGGCTCGACCATCAGCTCCCTCAGACCGGCATTGCCGAGCTCCGACATGGAATGCTGCGTTCGCATAATAAACTCACGGAGCGGGCGGTGCTTGAGCATCTGGTTGTACGTGCGCTGTGCACGCTCAAATCCAGCGAGGTACGTGTCATAGCATCCAAACGTGTAAATATTGCGGGCAAGGATCGAGCCGACTGTTGAGGCAAGTTGAGCGGGGCCCTGGTCGTACTCGACCTCCAGCTCACACAGGAGCACCTTGTTCGCCGCGAGAATCTCACCAATGTTACCAAAAATGCACTCTGCCTCTGCAAGGGGAATAATCTCAGTGTCTTTGTCCTTCGCCAGCTGCAGAAGCGGCACAGCATAGCGGCTGTGCAGCGCGTCAAGCCGAGCCACATAGTTGCGCTCCGTCGTGACGAGCTCAGCAAGAGCATACTCCAGGCCACGCGTCACACGCACCTCTCCATTCGAGTGCATGCTTGCTGTATCGCTTAGCACGGGACTGGGGTTGCCAGAAATCGGCACAAAGTCCGTCGAACCTTGGCGCTCGTCATCGTTCGCCGTGTAAATCTGAGTACCCATCTGCTGCAGCAGCACCTCGAGACGCGGCACCTGACTCTGCGTTAGGTCATTCAGCACCACATCACACAGCTTCGCGACAATCGGTGGCGACACATGTGCATCATCACCCGGGCCTCCCAGGCCCGCCGCATCGGCTGACATTGTGGAGTCAGTGTGAGCTTTAATGCCATACACACACGAAACGCGGTGCGCGTCCGCCCAATGCGTCACGTGTGACACCACGTGGTCAAGACTCTGGCGTTGCAGCGAGGCAGCCACCGCTCTTTGCACATTGGCATGTCGTCGAACGAGCCTCTCGAGCCGCCGCCGCATCGCACCGTATCCGTGACGCTCCCTGCCAAAAAGCCGAAGGAGAAGAGCAAATGGCAGGTATGGGGAGAATCGATGGCAAATAAGGGTGTTGCATGGAACGACTGGGCCGCCAAGTACGTGAATGGAGCTGTGGAGCGTCTAGGCGGCGAGCGATTTTGGCCTTCGTCGAAGGACTTTGAGCTCGAAGTCGCCAAGTGCGTTCGTATACTGCGCACTTTCACGACCGATGGTATTGCCGTCAAGGAGGACAAGCTTGCGAAGGTCAAGGTTCTGAAGAAGATCCCCCCAGAGGTGCTTCGTGATGCCAAAGGCATCTGCATATACACTTGCATGAAGTCAGGCATTCCACCCTTTGGTGGCATGAATGGCACAGGCCTCCTACTCGGCCGTCTCCCTGATGGCTCTTGGTCCGCACCCTCGGCTATCCTCCCTAACTACTATTCGACTGGCCTTATGTTCGGAATGGATGTCGTGGATATCATCCTTATCATCAATTCAGAAGAATTACTTAAATCGTTTCGCACCCACAAATTTGCCCTAACTGCTGAAACGGTCACATCGTCTGGTCCCCTCGGCACGCCGGTCAGTGGTGGTTTCGAATTCAACAAGAAGGTCGCACCCATTTACTCGTACGTAAACTCCCGCGGCTTCTATGCAGGCATTGAAGTCACAGGACAAGTTTTTCTCGACCGCTTTGACGAAAATGAACGCGTGTACTACTGGCCTGGCATCAAGGCTGGTGACATTCTCGACGGAAAAGTCAAAGTACCTGAATGCGCTAAGCCTCTTCATCGTGCTCTTTACGACGCCGAGGTCGGCATGGCTCAGGCTGGTGAGCTCGAACGGACACAGCTGCTCAAGAATATACCTTCCATCAGCACAGAAAACATGGACGAAGTGCTCAACTCACTCCAGGAGGGCGAGCATATTCTCATCCCGCCAACCCCTGAGCAGCTCGATGCTATGGAACATGCAGGCTACAAGGACGAATACGATGAAGCCTTAGAAGAAGAAGAACGCGAGGAGATCCGAAACCTACCACCACCACCTAGTCATCCCCTCGCTAGAAAAGGTCAGCGGAGTTCAGTAGAGGGCTCAGACGATATTTCCCCTACCAAGCCCCCTAAGAGCGCTGCAAGGCGATCTATCCCAAAAGTCGAATCGGTTACCTCAGCACCAGAACAACCAACCGAATCGCACGCAGAGGCCAAGAGCGATACAGTGGAGGACCCAGCCAAGCCTGAACCCTCGGACGGAGTTAATTCCGACATCGAAAATAAAAATATGTAAAGAGATAAAAAATTTAACCGTTTATTAGAAACATGTTCTTGCGTTTTATTTTTAAAAAACAGTTAATAATAAGACTTTTCACTACATAATTTAGGTAAGGAAAAGTATAACACAAAATAAAATACTTTATGTTATAAGAAATTAATCATACCAAACTAAAAAGAATTACATGTACATTATATGCAAATAAATTTAAAAAGCATACAATCTGTGATTAAAAATAAATATATATTAGTGAATAATATTTTGGTATTGTTTTAAAACAGAATCATTCATTCTATATGGAATTTAAATGCATTAAAAAATTGCTTATTATTAATTTGTTTTTATTTGGAAATAAATGATTTTCGAGAGATGACTAAGGCTCGCGCGTGTGTCTGTGGCGCTCGCGAGTGTGCACAGATTTTAGCTCTGACAGTATCGGCGTATCATTACTGATTCTGACGCCAACATGTCGGCACATGAGGGGCGTGCTCAACCATCTACCGGTATGCGTCGTACTGTGCCACATGTGACAGACCAGCTTTCTGATAATAAAGCAATGCCGCGAAAAGCGACTCAGGCAAATCACATGGAATCGTCGGTGACACGTCTACTCGTGGCCACGAAACTCCTACTGGAGTCCCTGACGCAGTGGGCCCAACGTAAGGAATCCGAGACGAATGTGTCGCGTGTCTACGTGCGCCTTGGAAATGACTTTAATGCGTCCATCACAGCGTTTATGGGTGCCGGCATCGATATGACTGACTTGTACTCTGTGCCTGCTGATCTGCGCGTGTGTCTCGAGTCGTGTCTGTCAGAAGAGGCCTCGACCACGACACTCGAACGACACCTTCCTCGTATTCGCGACATTATTGTGCGGCTTCTCCAGGGTCTCAAGACCAAACAGGCCTATTATAAGCAGCTTCAGATGGAATCGAGCCCGTCGTCGGCCTCTGTTCATGGTCACAGCGTGCCAGCCTCGAGGGCTGAGGGCCCAAGTGGACCTCGCGCACCCGGTTCAGCATATCCCTTGCCGACGCCTGTGTCTGCCCCAACGCAGATGGGCTCGCCGACTCTTCCTGAAGAGTCAAGCCAAGTAAGGAGCCAGACCCCGCATCAGACCCCGCATCCATTACCTGCGCGCTCACCAAGGCAGGTCCCACCAACACCCCAAGAACGTCCTGCATCAAGAACGTCGCCCTCCTTGTCGACACGATCTACCTCGCTGCCTCAGCCCCCGCCCGTCGCAGCAGCCGATAACTCGACACCGCCGACACCTGCGTCGACGGCTGAGCAGGCGCAGCGGGAAGATATCAATGTACGCCTACGCAACAGCGATACTCTCGAGCGTCGAGCGAGCAAGCGTTTCAGTGCATACACATTCAACAAGATTGGTGCTGGACTCATGTCATCGGTGGGCTCCACGCCCACATCGCTACATTCATATACGGAGCGCCGTACGCCGCAGAGTGCAGGGCTCCGTAGCGTAAAGCAGGTTGCGGCCGCCGACCTTGAGGTGCCCTCACCGACGAAGCAAAATCATGCTTCCCATACACTATTGACGTCGTTGCCTGAAGCGGATACAGGTGAGAGCAAAACCGATGCGTCGAGTACGTACAGCCATGACGAGCCTTTTATGGTGTACCTGCAGGTGAATCGACAGACTCGCAAGGTGACACTGCCGGTGGACCATGCCCAGTCCGACCGTGGCCTAAACCTTGCTATGCTGCGTATGCTTTTTGTTGACCAGTTTTCGTATTCGAGCGGCAAGTCAGACTTTCCAGACATTTATATCAAGGACCCGTCGAATGGCGTAGCATACCAGCTGGAAGACATGAGCGATATTCAGCCCAAGTCCGTGCTCATGCTCAATGTCGAACCTCTCGACCGGATCAAAGAGCATGTGGACTTTTCTATCAGTGCACTCTCACGCGAGCTGCACGAGCTCAAGGCCATGATCCGCGACAATGCAGCTCGCGAAGCGACACGCCCTGCGCCAGTGGCACCGGTAGAGACGACGCCCATTGCTGATGCCGAATTCCAAAGAGCGGGTGATCGTATGTCGACGCAGCTTGGCGCACCTGCCGTGCCGCAGGACAAGGGCAACGATTATGCCACGGATCTCAAGACGCACTACGAAGCACTGCAGAAGCTGCGTCATGACTTTGCCATCCTGCGCCAGGTGCAGGACGAGGGCGAGCACGACATGCGGCAGTTGATGGCAAATCTGCGTGAGAAAGCTAAAGAGATCAGTCGCGTCGTATCACTCGGGCCCTCGGCGGGACGCAACCTAATCGAGTCGGGCAAGACACATCTAGATGCCCAGTCGCAGCAGGTCCTTACGAATGTGGAGGATCTGCAGGACCTCATTGAGGACCTCAAGTTGGACGTGAGCCATCGCGGCGTCAAACCCAAAGCGGCGGAGCTGAAGCGCGCGACAGCCGACATAGCGACGGCAACGCAGCGCCTCACAGAGCTCGAGCAGTACATCCAGTCGGTGCGCCCGCACTGGAAAAAGACATGGGAGAATGAGTTGCAGTTTATCGTCGACGAGCAAGAGTTCCTCAACTATCAAGAGGGGCTCCTGGCCGATTTGAAGCAGGACCTCACGGCCGTACAGGATGTGTTTGGCAACATTCAACAGATCGTAAAATTGCGCGATGTGGGCCAGGCGCGTGGTGACGACCCTGGACGTGGGCCGCGGTACGTGCCACCGCCGCCTGATGGAGAGCATGAAGGTCTGCCGACCGTCATGGTCGAGGTGCGTGGCCAGTCTATTGACCACGAGCGCCGTCTCCGGGCCTTGCAGGCAGCCGAGCGGTCGCGTGAGAAGGCGAAGGCGGGACGCACAGACGAGTTTGCCGATGAGCTGCAAGGGTTTGTCGACAACCGCACACTCCGACGCACCGGTGGCCACCTGGAGGCGGAGCGCGTGCGCCAAAAACGCGATCAATCGACGCTGCGAGCCATGTTTGAGCAGGCGCCATAGTGCTACGATAGAGGCATATGCATCCAGAAGGTATGTGGTCGGTACGCCGCGCTCTGCCATTGTATTTGCACGACAAGCACAGACGTTGAGGGATGCACGCGAACACTAAGGTAGGCATGATTGCGGTGTGTCTTGGTGCCGTGCTGAAATGCGTCCCAGTCGCTACCAGGGGCGCCGCTGTCCTCGTCCATGTCCAATACGTCGACATGTGCTGGTACCTGAATATGCTGGGCGGATACGTCGCCAGCGACGCACCGCAGAGTCACATCCATTGCGTCCATTAAGGGGTTAGTTAGGACCAGTGTCCATAGACCATGTGCGCCGCGGAACACGACGCATTGCGGTAGAAAATGGCTGGCTAGCAACTTGATCTTGAAAGCGCTCGAACGTGGCTCGGGACGCACAAGAATATGCCGACACGTCGCGCAACGCTTGCTGTACTTGCACTGGAGCGCCACGCGCCGCGGACGCAGAGCCGACACGGCGTAAGACTGCTCGCATGGCTGCACGGTCCATCTCTGGGCGAGCGTCGACACACGCGCCATATCGTGCCGCACAAGTCCCGGGCATCGCTCTACACGCGCAACATGCTTCGCTAGCGAGCGCGACATGGGTGGTGGCGGTGGCAGTCGTCGCTCGAGCATGTGCTCGACGAGGTGCTCCCATGTCTCAGTAGGCCATGCACTGCGCTCCATCGCATCGAGCACGGAACCCAGGTCATTTGGTTTCTCAGCGACCAATCCGAGCCGCTTCGAGTCCCAGCGGCAGCACGCACAGCTCAAGTAGAAGGGCTCAACACCAATACTCGCTTCAGGCGCTGTGAGCGGCATGTCACGTCGCGGCGGGTCTGAGCCTACGATCGAAAGAACATGCATACACATGGGACACTCGAAGCAGGTGCGCGAACACCGCGCCTTTTGAGCACGTACACTGGTGTTGGGCACCTCGAAGAGGCAGTGTGGGCAGTATGTGCAGCTCACCTCCCAGGCAATACAGTCGTTACATCGCAGTGAACAGCACTCTTCGCAGTAGTACAACTCAGTCAGTGCCTCAGTCGGCGCATGCTGATACCCGTACAAGGCCACAGCACAGGGACAGGCCGCTGACCCTGTGGACATGGATGACGCGTACAATTTAGGCCCTTTCCTCCACAACTCCACGAGCGCTGTCATGGACGATAGCAGTACGGCGGCCGTGTCGTCGATCCTGCAGCGCGACTTTTCGCGCATGCCGCTCAAGTTGGATCACAGCAGTCGGCCGTTGTGGATTTCGCCAGATGACGGGCACATCATCCTCGAAGGATTCAATGCACTAGCTGAGCAAGCGCAAGACTTTTTGATTGCGATTGCTGAGCCGGTGAGTCGTCCCACGCATGTGCACGAGTACAAGCTTACACCGTACTCGCTGTACGCTGCTGTATCTGTAGGTCTCGAACCTGAAGACATTATCGAGGTGCTGAATCGTCTGTCAAAGGTGCCTGTCCCCAAGCCCGTATTTGACTTTATCCGCGAGTATACCATGAGCTTCGGCAAAATCAAACTGGTGCTCAAACAGAACCGCTACTTTGTCGAAAGCTCCCATCCCGAGATTCTGCAGCTACTGCTGCGCGATCCCATCATTGGTGACTCGCGTATTCGGCCCACCGAGTCTGCTGATCGCGATGAGCATAGGCAAACTCAAGGCGCTGAACAGCCGCCTAAGGACGGCGAGCAGGACTTGTTCAGCGCTGTGATTGGCGTATACGATGCCGATGAACTCGATGAAGACGATGCCGTGCACAGCTTCGAAATCCGCGAAGAGGAAATTGAGAGAGTCAAGCGACGGTGCAACGATCTTGGCTTCCCAATGCTGGAGGAGTACGATTTTCGAAACGACAAACTGAATCCAGACCTCGATATCGATCTCAAGCCCATAACGCATATCCGGCCATACCAAGAAAAGAGCCTTGCCAAAATGTTTGGTAACAGCCGTGCTCGCAGCGGCATTATCGTGCTTCCCTGCGGCGCTGGCAAGACGCTCGTTGGTATCACTGCGGCATGCACGATCAAGAAGAGCTGTCTTGTCCTGTGCACGAGTAGTGTGAGTGTCATGCAATGGCGCCAGCAATTTCTGCAATGGAGCAATGTTCAAGATTCCCAGGTCAGTGTATTTACAGCCGATGAGAAACAGAAGTTCTCGGGCGCCGCTGGCATTGTCGTGTCGACCTACTCCATGGTCGCCAACACCGGCAAACGGTCGCACACCTCCCAGAAAATGATGAACTTCCTCGAGAGCCGCGAATGGGGTTTTATTCTGCTGGACGAAGTGCATGTCGTGCCCGCATCCATGTTCCGACGCGTCCTGACCAAGATCAAGGCGCATGCCAAGCTTGGACTAACAGCGACGCTCGTGCGTGAAGACGAGAAGATCGACGAACTCAATTTCCTCGTTGGACCGAAATTGTACGAAGCCAACTGGATGGACCTCGCTGCCAAAGGACACATTGCCACCGTGCAGTGTGCGGAGGTTTGGTGCCCGATGACTGCCGAATTCTATCGTGAGTACCTCCGTGAACGCAGCCGCAAGAAGATGCTACTGTACTGCATGAATCCGACCAAGTTCCAGGCGGCACAGTACCTCATCCACTACCACGAAAGTCGCGGTGATAAGATTATTGTGTTTTCTGACAATGTGTATGCCTTGGAGGCGTATGCTATCAAGCTCGGCAAGCCCTACATTCACGGAGGCACACCGCAAATCGAGCGGATGCGTATCCTCCAAAATTTCCAGCATAACCCCATTGTGAATACCATTTTCCTGTCCAAGGTCGGTGATACTTCGATTGACCTGCCCGAAGCAACGTGCCTCATCCAGATATCATCACATTTTGGCTCGCGCCGTCAAGAGGCGCAGCGTCTCGGACGTATCCTGCGTGCTAAGCGCCGCAACGATGAGGGCTTTAACGCGTTCTTCTACAGTCTCGTCAGCCGCGACACGGCCGAGATGTACTACTCTACGAAGCGGCAGCAGTTCTTAATTGATCAGGGCTACGCGTTCCGCGTCATTATGAACCTTGTCGGCCAGGAAAATATGCCCGGCCTCGTGTATGCAACCAAGTCGGAGCAGATTGAGCTGCTTCAGAGCGTTCTCATTGCCAGCGAAAGTGCCGCCGACCTGAGCACCGATACCAAACTGGCTTCTGACGACACTGCAGCTGCCACCTCCACTTCTGCGGCCCCCAGTGCCAAGCGCATGATGAGCAGCCTGAATGCTCTCGGCGGCGCACAGCACATGTCATACGTCGAGCGCAACCGCTCGATGAACAAGACTCTCACGCACGATCAGCCACGCCACAAGGCATTCCAGAAACGCGCGGCCAATGCCAAAAAGAAGGTATAGACTACGTAGATGCCTGCCATGCGTTAAACCACGTGATCTGGGCCCCAAGGCCAGACTTTTTTTTGGCCCTATAAACTGGCGCATCGCTTCCTCGTTCTTGGGATCGCGTTTTTGTAAAAGATTCGCGTCAGGTACCAAGATCACAGCTACGCGTCGTGTCTGATGCGTACGTAACATGATGGACTCATCGATCCCCTCTTCGATTTTGGAGGGAGTCCCGGTCCCCGTGGATGCGTCGCACCTTGCGTCGCAAGTCGTGTCTGTGGCGGCCGCCACAGCGCCCCCAGTCCATGCCATTTCCATCCAGGTGGGTGACTTGTTCCCTGATATGAAGGCGTTTCGCGCGCGTCTTGGACTTTTTGGTATTACCAACAAGTGCCCATACCGTGCGCGACGTAGTGACAACAGCCGCTTCGTTGGTGTCTGCCCCACCGTCATGAACGAGCTCAAGCAGAACAAAGAAGGCAACAGGAGCAGCCATGCCGAGTCTAAGGAACCATGTCCATTTCATGTCATTGCACGAAGGCGGAAGGAAGGCGGCGTGTTTGTGACGCGTGCGATTCTCATGCACTCGCCTGACTGTGCGGCACCCATTACTTTCTCGACATCCGCGACGTCTGCCTACATGTCGCAACTCATGGAGGACAGCGCGTCCTTCATTGCCCCGCGCGAAATTGGGAAGTTCGTGCACGAAGCGACTGGCACGAAACTTTCGTATTCGACGTTGTGGCGTACGTCGCACCAACTGCAGACGAAAGAGCGTGAGCGACAGGATGCGTCGTTCAAACTGATTGTGCCGTTCCTGAATGCGTTTTGTGAGGCGAATCCAAACACGGCTGCTGTTGTAGAGCAACACTCCAATGGGCGCTTTTATCGCCTGTTCCTATGCCCTGGCCCCACGGGCAGTGCGCTGGACGACTGCCCGTCCGGCGTGCATGTCGAGTCCATGTGTATTCGCTCGTGCTACGAGGGCTATGTCTTGCTTGCCTATGCCAAAGACGGGCTCGGAGCTCTGCTTCCCATCGCCATGGCGATCACGCCTCAAGCTGACGAAGACAACTGGCGTTTCTTTTTCCACCAACTCCTGGCAGCACTGCCAGTGGTTAGTTATCCCAGCACCACCATCTCCTACGACAAAGACATGTCGATCCATGCGGCGCAAATTAGTGTGCTGCCCGCTTCACGGAGTACCACCGATGCTTTTTACGTGGATTGGTCATCGTCCGGCGCACTGAGCGAGTTTCACGCTCAAATGACGCATTTGTGTGCCGGTAGCTACTACTCTATTATGGTGGGATGGATAACACACGTCGCCGTCCTCATGTACGCTCGCTATGTTGAGCTTGATGCTGAGCATAGTGTGTTTCCCGGCGGCCTCCTCAGTGGGAGCACCGTGGCACTTGGATGGGATGTGGCGTCATTCGGCCCATCTGACTACCTCGTCGTGAATGCGCGTGAGAAGCAGCAAGTGAACCTGGCTATCCGCTCTTGCAGCTGTGGCCATTGGCTCGATCAAGCGTTCCCTTGCGCTCACGCCATACGGTGCTTGCCTTTGGAGCGGCTTGTAAATCCCGCGCAGTTTGTGCACCCATCGCACTTCACCGAGAGCCTGCGCCGCTGCTATTCCCGCCGCTTGATGCTCATCAACACCAATTCTATCAAGCCTCAGGGATCATCGGCAACCCCCGGCAATGCAGCGTATTTGAACGAACCAGGCCCCGAGGGCGAGGCTGGCGTCGCGCTCTCTGCCGAACTGCCCCTCCTTCCACCTACATCTTTTGAGCCAGTCAAGCGCGGCCGCGGGCGGCCGCGCGTCGTTCGCACAAGTTCGGGCCGTGCATCGGGTGTTGGGTCAGGGTACCAGTGCGGCCACTGCCACGGCAAGGGACACAATTCACGTACGTGTCCGATGAACCCAAAAGACGCCTCCAGATCGACGGCCGCTGTGCCCGGTACCACGGCGGATCTGTCGCCACCGGCACCATCACCTGTCACATTGGGCGCCGCTGCACCATCGCCCAACGTATTCGTTGACGCGACCGTCCCCTTTACCCTTGACTCGTCGCTCTCGACATCCACGACGACGGTATGAAGGCTATGTATTCTATTCCTCCTTTTTGTCACTCGCGGTTCGCTCCGCTCCAAGGTGCTTGGCGATCATCTCTTGTCGATGCTTGTTCTCGGAAATGCGGTCCAGCCGCGTCGCATACCATTCGCCCACTTGCATCAAAAGCACACCGGCCAGGAGGGCTGTGATAATCACATTCGTAGCCCCTATCACTTGCACCACCGACACGCGCTCTCGCGACGTTAGCGGGTAGAACTCGTAGTTCTCGAGCTTGCGCTTATCATCCGCATCGTACACAGCGCGGTTCACAATATTGCGCTCCGTCGGCCGCGCAAGCACCCGCATGTTTGGGATCTCGATCGAAACATACATGAGCAGACTGCTAAAGTAGAGCAGCAGGCTAATCGAGCCAAAGTACTTGTCTTCTTCGCCCCATCGAATAATCTTGGCAACGATGCCAATCATCCCAATGGCAAACACGCTGTGGATGAGCACCTTGACACTCAGGGGTGCATGGTACACGGACAGGTAAAAGCTTGCCGACTTTTCCACGTCCTCAGCTGTGAATCCATTCTGGAATAGCAGAGGATAGTCATACGTCGACGTAATATATAGGATCCCTACGTTATAAGCACGCCATGCAATGCCAACATACCGTATACAAATAGCACGCTTCCAATCACAAAGCCCGTTCGGAATCCCATCGTGGGCTTCGTCGTACGCCTCCGCCGATCGCTGCAGGTGGAGAGAGGCCCTTGGCTTCCACGTGCTTGCACCACCCGACATTATGTCAGCGCTTGGGCCGTGCTTATGTGTACCCGCACAGACGTTCGAAAGTGCCACGTAGGAACGCCACGGGTCTTTCCCCTCTGACCATGTCGTACCACAAGTCGATTACCCTGAGCGACGGCAACCAAATCCCCCAAATCGGTCTTGGAACCTGGCTCTCAAAGCCTGAGGAAGTCACTAACGCTGTCGAGACGGCTGTTAAGTGCGGCTACCGCCATCTAGACCTCGCCGTCATCTACCAGAACCACGAGGCCATCGCGAAGGCGCTCAAGAATCTTATCCCGAAAGTGGTCAAGCGCGAAGACCTCTTTATTACTGACAAGCTGTGGAACAATGCCCACAAGCCTGAACGTGTTGAAAAGGCGCTCGACAAGACGCTCCAGGAGCTGGGTCTCGACTACCTTGACCTGTACCTGATCCACTGGCCTGTGGCTCTGGACTCGGATATGGACACACTCTTGCCTGTCGAGAACGGCAAGGTCAAGCTCGACCTTGAGACTTCTCTCGTCGACACGTGGAAGGCCATGGTAGAGCTTAAGAAGACGGGCAAGGTCAAGTCGATTGGTGTGTCCAACTTTAGCACCGCCCACGTCGATGCCATCACCAAGGCCACGGGCGTGCCGCCTGCTGTGAACCAGATTGAGGCCCACCCACTTCTTCCCCAGGACGACCTTGTGGCGCACCACAAGCAGCACAACATCCACATCACGGCGTACTCGCCCCTTGGCAACAACCTGCGTGGCGAGAAGAAGCTTACCGAGTCTCCACAGGTGATAGAAGTGGCTCAGAAAAACAATGTGGACCCCGCACAAGTGCTCATCGCCTGGGGCGTGCACCGTGGCTACTCTGTGATCCCGAAGAGTGTAACTGACTCCCGCATCAAGAAGAACTTTGAGCAAATCACGCTCTCGGACGAGGACTATCAAAAGGTGACAGACATCGGCAAGGACAGGCACGTCCGCTTTAACGTCGGCTACCTGTACACGCCTCAGTGGGACATTAATGTATTCAACGAGGAGGCTGAAAAGCAGGCCACGCACTCGATCAAGATCGAGTAGATAGGCGTTGTAGTCATTTTGTCTTTTTCTATGTACAGGATCGGAGCCATGTGGCGGCGTCCCATTCGGGGAATACGAGCCCAAGCTCCCTCAGTGCAGAAGCGGTCGAGTCTGTTGTGAGCGTGGAAACACGTACCAGAGCCGTGGAAGCCATTGCGCGTATCGCCCAGGCCCAGCTGAGCACGAAGACATTCAGGTTGCTCCCAAGCCGTCCGATATGCCTTCGTTGGCCCTATAAGCTGCCGCCAATCTCGAATGGCATGAGGCCCCACAAGTGCGAGTCCTATCGCGCGCCCGGACGTCATGCCAAGGATCAGTCGCTCATAGTAAAATTTGCCTTGGTGTTCGGCATAAAAGGCAGCTGCCGCGTCAGGCGTCCAGTGGAACGACGTCGATCGAGCAATCTAAAGTTAGATCATATACACCTACAGCCAGCGATGGATGCGCTTCTATTCTGCGCACCGCATGTAAAATATGCGGCTGGAATGCGCACACCGTTGGCTTGATGAGCGCCAACGTCAGCTCCATAGCAAGCCGGTGGTGGAACTAATCTGCGCGGCATGACTAAGCTATTTTTTCCGGGCGACGTCCGTGCTCATGCGCCCAACTAAAAAGTGTGGGGCAAGCATTTTGCTGCCCACCATACATAGCAGATCATACGTAACATTGAAAACTAGTCATACAAAATATTGCGCGTGTGACACGCTCATTGAAACATCATGGTTGAAAGCAAATTTCGTCCGAGAATCATGAAAAACGTAACGTGTAACCAGACACAGTTGTACCTAGATCCTTTCGTGATCCGAGCGGTGTTATACATCGCCATGGTATGCCAAGTCGTTTGATACAAAATCATCTAGAGACCACCGCAGCTACGCTCCACGGGCACAAAGCGGTTGCCATGTTGCCTCGACACAATCTTGGACGTGTGTCGCGACTGCGTCACGTAGGCGCAAAGAGCGACAGTGCTAGCGACACCGAAGAACGTCAGAGTTGGACGGAAATTTGACATCATCGTGATAATAGGTTGAGAATCCAACTCAGGGCGTGGCGTTCATTCTATATATATACCTTTTTCTACTGATGCTTCGCCGGGCCTTGCTCCCAATGATCAGACGATGGCGTTGTCTGGGGGAGGTTCTGCAGCCAACCACGAGCAGCACAATATCGCTGACAGATTCCATAGGCTCATTTATGACTAATGCGCATCATGGGACATTCTGTCTCGGCCGAATTACGGGCTCGTCCACCACGGCGTCCTTCCATTGGTGTTGGGCGCTACAGTGTTTTGTCACCGGCGGATCGTCTCGGCGCTCGTGAGCGTGTCTAAAGCCAATGCGCTATGAGCATCCACAATGAAATGGCCAACAGCGCGAGCCCAGCCGCCGCATCACCGTTGCGGCGTTCGGCGCGACTCAACCGCGATGTAGGAATCGGCAGCGGCTTGCGTAGCCAGCCAGAGGCGATGGACGCGTCCGCGTGGTCCTCCTCCCTGTACTCGACGCGTGATCCATCACAGGTGAGTAGCTACTACCTCAGGCCCTATGAAGAAGAGAAGAAAGACGCGTCGATGGACGACTCGCTCACTGGACTCGGCTCACTGCTTCGTGGAGCGCAGCGCCCGACCCATACGCCGAGATCCTATGTTCGTGATCGCTCCGCTTTTCCGGACTACTCAGAAGAAGACAAGTTTATGGAACGCGTCGAGTCCGAGTGGCGGCAACGCTCAGGCCATGAAGACGATCCACCTTCAGGCACGCCTGAGCTCGAGCAGGCCGACGATCCTGTTTTCGAGACGCAGCCGACGACGCCTCAGGTCCCTGGCCTGTTTCGCTCTGTCCTCCATTCGGCCAAACGTGCCGCTTCTCCAGCGTCTCCCGCGGCACGGCCAGTCGTATGGCCCACTGTCCTTTGGTGCGCGATCGCTGTGCTGATCGCCTACGTATGGTATACACATTACCCCATCTTCTTGTCCGCATCAGACCCTCTTGTCACGTCGCGCCCGTGGACATCGCCGGCCAGTGGCTCGAGCCAGGAGCTGCGTGACCGCATCGTGACGCTGGAAGGAGCTCTCAATAAGGTATGGCGCTCAGTGGGTGACCTGGGCCAGGAGCTGCGTACAGCGCAGGACAAGGTCGGGCAGCGTCTATCGACGCTCGAACAAAGAAGCGTGCTGCGCTCGAGCTTCGATGCCCTGGAGCACGATGTTCGTGCACTCAAGAAACATCATGCCGAGAGTGTTTCGCACTGGCAGGCCGAAAAGGCACGCATCGAAGCGCTGCTGTCCCAAAACAAAGATACCAATGGCGCGGCATTCCGCGCCCGCCTCTCTGACCTCGACACGCGCCTGTCCCGCGCTGAGGTGCAGGCACGCGAGGCGTCTGAGGCAGCGAAGCAAGCGAAACAGGCTTGGGAGCCGTTGCGCGGCTTTCTTCCAGAGCGCATGCCTGTGCGGTACGATGCACGTACCCAGCAGGTGCGCATCGATCCCGCGTTCTGGCACGAGTTCCGCAAGGTCGTACCAGCGCAGCACCAGGGCACCGCACCCATGTCGTGGGACGCGTTTCTTGCCGAGCACCGACACGAGCTTGACGCGTGGATCGCCGACCTGCTTCGCCATTCACGTGATGACAACGCCATGATGCTTGACCGACCGACGTTTTTCAAGCTGATGGAGGCGGAAATCACACGTGCCAAGACGGAGCTGTCGACGCAGTTCGACGAGCATGTACACGGCCTCGAGTCGGACGTGCTGGCCAAGGTGCAGTACCGCCTGCAGCATCAACAGACACAGGAGGACGCATCGTCGAGTGTCGTGCATGTCGAAGACGTGCGAGCCATGATTGACGCGGCACTCGCCGTGTACACGGCCGACCAAATTGGGCGCGCTGACTACGCCCAGTACTCGGCAGGTGCGCGTGTGATCCCCAGCCTCACGAGCCCGACGCATGAGGTGCGTGTCCAGGGTGCCAACGTGCACAGCCTCTCGTCTATGCTTGCGCATATGCTGCCCCTGCCGGTATTGTGGCGTCAGCGCAGTGCCTCGGACTCGTACACGGTGCGCGGCCGCATGCCTGTGGTGGCCCTGCACCACGACACATCGCCTGGCATGTGCTGGCCCTTTTCCGGCTCGCATGGCCAGCTCGGCATCCAACTGGTGCGCCGCCTCCGCATCCAAGCCATCACACTGGATCACGTGCCTTCGAACCTCTCTCTCGATGGCCAGGGCTCAGCGCCGCGCGACGTCGAAGTGTGGGGCGTGTTGGAGTCGCCGGACGACCGCGTGCAGACAGTGCCTGATGACCCGACGCCTGTGCCGCCGTCGCCGTTGCATGTGTTTCTCGGCTCGTTCACGTACGATGCCCAACCAGGTGCGCCCCCGATCCAGACCTTCCCTGTCCGCGACGTCGGCGTCGCCTTCCGTGTCGTCCAGCTCAGTGTGCTGAGCAACCACGGGCTGCGTGACTTTACGTGCCTGTACCGCGTGCGCGTACACGGCGACCCTGTGTCTCTATAGTACATGACTACGAATACCCCTCGAGATCCAGTGCTTCGAGACTCACGCTCATGGGCTCGTATTCGATGTCGTCCTCGTCGTCCTCGTCATCCACGACGTCTTCGACGACAGGCTCGCTTTCCTCGCCCTCGTCCAGCTGGGCAGGCGGGCCGAGCAGCGGAATGTCGTCGTCGACCACGTCGCCGGCCCGCTGCGGCGCGTCTCGCGCCGTGACCAGCGGCGTGCGGTCGTCGCATGGCGACGTGGATGGCATGTCCAGCGCCATGCCCCGCGTCAGATCACTCAACGGCGGGATATCACCGTCCACATGCTGGGGCTTGGCGCGCGGTGTACAGAGGTCCTGGTCGTCGACGGACGTGTACGCCCACGTCTCGTCGAGCGAGCGCACGGGCTTGGCATGGGTCACATCGGAGAACCGCCGCGTCACGGTCCGCTTTTCCGGCGAGCCAGGCAGGTCGGGGATCTCTGAAGTATCCGAGATCGACAACGAGCTCGGCGTGCGGGAGCGTGTGTGGTCAAATACGCTCCATACCGCACCGAAGCGCGCCTGCTGCGACGCAATATAGCTCTCGCTGCGCTCAAAGTATATTTGGAGCGTGGGGTGCTGCACTGACACGGGCCGTGCATCCCACGTGTCGTGCGGCGCAAGGGGCGGCACACTCGAGCGCGGCCAGAGCCAGCATGGTATGCGGTCGCGCTGAGGCAGCAGCACGCCATTCGGCTGCCCGAAGCGCTCCACGAAGTGCGCGAGGTGCTTGGGCGCGGTGTCCTGCATACCCGCTGATTTGGCCGCCCACGCATGGACGCCGCGCGCCAGTTCGGCGAGGATCACGGCCTCGGACCAGCCTTGTATCTTGCGTAGGCACGCGACCAGCGTCGATGTGACGTCAACGCCATCTAGACAGTGTATGTACAGCGGCAAGTTTTCCGAGTTGAGGACCTCCATGAGCGCTCGCGCGGCGCCTTCGCGTGTGAGACCGCCCGTATCTTCCTTCGGCTTTTCTGTGCGCACATGCAAGACCTGGATACCGGCTCCGCCATTCTGTGCGCGAGCCCACTCAGCCAACACAGGATCATCGGTGATGGGCTTCGGCGTGAGCGATACGATCGTGCGCAGATGCAGCGTCTCGAGGAAGCGCAGATTCCGATGCTTGGGGTAGGCACCGCGGTACACGCATTCAGAGAACGACGTAATGCGCGAAGACGTCGATGGACTCGCACTCGACTCAGCGTCCCATTCCGACATCGGCAGTGGGAACGCCACCGTGCCGAACCGCATCGGCGGACATAGCAGCGTTGGTGGCATCTCCCAGGCGAGCGTCGCCACCATGCACCGACCATGCCCCTTGGCATCACGTGACACCAACAGAAGGCGCCGGCGCCTCGCGTCCCTCGTTCGTGGTTGTTGATGACGTCGGCGTACGAGCGCGGCACCCAGGCACCGATGGATATCACGGAGCTTGGGCCGCGCAAGCCATCCGTGTTTGATGCGCCGGTGTCTGACCTCAGCATGGCATCCCCCGATGCGTCGCTCATGGACATTGATCCAGACGTGCCGTCGATGCCCCCGCCCACCTTGGCGCCCCTGCCGCTCGTGTCGCCCCAGATGGAGGCGCCGCGCCCAAGCGAGGTGCCGCCGCCGCTCGATGTAGCGCCCGTGCCACGCAGCAAGCCCGCACCACGAGACCAAGTCACCCGGAGCGAGGCGCCGCGCCCAGCGCTCTCCCTTGGGACCCTGCCGCGCCCGGAAACGCTGCTCACGTATGCGCAGGTCGTCTTTAATTTGAGTATCCTCGTCGTGTTCCTCTACCTCCTGTTGAACATCGTCTTGACGATCCAGCACGACGTCTCGCAGAAAGTGCGCGAGTACGAACTCGACTACCTCGGCGAGATTTCCTCGTGCGAAGCGCGGTACACGTCCAACCGATGCGGCTCGGATATGCAAGCGCCAGCCCTGTCGGAAGCATGTGAAGCCTGGCGCCGGTGCGCGTCGCGCGATCCGACGGTCGTGGGCCGCGCGCGCGTCACGGCTGAGACGTTCGCCGAGATCCTGAATGGGTTCGTGGATGTGGTGAGCTGGAAAACCATGCTGTTTTCGCTGCTTACGCTATCGATCGTCGTGGGCGCGACCAACTCGACGCTGTCCTTTTTCCGCGTCCAGACGGCAGCTCGGCACGACACCATGCCGCCGCCACCGCCGCCGCCGCACCATGCTTACATGCGCCGGCGTATACCCTACACGGTGGCAGAGGACGACGACCACTAGTCTGGCGGGGTATCTTGCCTCGTGCGGCGTGCCATGTGCCGTGCGAGCCGCGCTCGTCGCGCGGCCTTCGCCACACGGAGCTGCTCGGGCGTGAACACCATCTGTGCACGCTCGCGCTCGCGCTGAAACTGTGCCTGTAGTTCGCGCTCGTACGGCTTGTACGTGTCATACCATGCATCGTCGTTCCCCAACAGGAACTTGATCTCCTGGAGCTCGTCCCACCGCTGCAGACGCCGCTGCCGCGCTCGGCGCCGAGCGCGGATCATCATGGTCATGTGCAGCGGCTGCGTCGGTTTGTACCGCAGCATCGGCTTGTTGTACAGGGATGGCGGCAGCAGCGCACCTGACAGGTGGATGCGCGGCATGGGACGAGGCGCCCTGGCCGGCTTGGAGCGCTTTCGTCGGGCCCGCTGCCGAGGCCGTCGGACGCGTCGGAGCGGCCTCGGTGGCAGCAGGGCCTTGAGCGCGGCGAGTGTGCCCAACACAGGCGGCTTTCTCGCCGACGTGGCGTACGAACGCACGTGGGACGGCGACCGCTGCCGTCGTCGGTGCAGCGCGCGGATCTCGTCAATGTCCGTCGCCGCCTGCGCCTGGAGGAAGAGCAGACCAGCCTCCCCCACGCAGCGGTGCTGCTGCATGGAGGGCACGTACGCGGGCCACCCAGGGTCGGGCAGCTCGACGCCTTGCCTGCGATGCAGCGAGCCGCCCGCCTTGGCAAGGACGCCGGCCATGTCGAGCGACTCGCCCGGCGGGATGGGATCCGGCTGCGATGGCGTCACGCACGGATCGTCGACCTCTTTGCGCAGAACATGGTCAATGTCGACGGCCGCAAAGAACGCACACGACTCGGGCAGGTCGTCCATGTTGAGCTTGAAGGCGAACATGGCGCGCGTCCACAGATTCGCAATCTGCAGCGCGAGCGCCGCGCGATACTTGTCGTCGTCGCGCGCCAGGTACCGGACCTCGTCGTGCACACTGAGCATGAAGCGCGCATCAATCCCGTACGTCGCACACAAATACCCCATCGCGGTGATCAGCAGGTGCAGGTAGTCGACACCGCTCGACTGCACGACCCAATTGATGCGGCTCGGCATGTAGTCCTGCTGCTCACCCCGCGCTCGAGGCAGGTACTGGCGGGACAGGGCCGCTGTGATGCCGCAGTCGAGCGCGGGCGTCCGTGGATGCTCGCTCAGCGCGATCTCCTCGAGCTTGTTGAACACGAAGCTCTCACTGCCGCCGTACCAGAACCGCCGCCCAAAGTACGCGTCGCCGCGCGTCGCCTGTCCTTTCGTGGCCGCATACAGCTGCTTCGCCCGCCGCGCGGCCTCGTCGACCTGCATGCTGGGATTCGCCTTGAGCAGCAGGTGCATCGCGTGTCGGATGCCTGCGCCATAGATGCGGCTGTAGTTGAACACCTTCGCCTGGTCGCGCTGCGTGCCGAGAATCGACGCCGTCTTGCTGTGCAGATCGGTGCCCTGCGCCTTGGAGCCCTCCAGCGTCATCCACCCAATCGCCGTCGCGCCGTGGATGCCAAACTGCGCGTCCCCCATCACACTGCAGATCCAGAGCTCCTCACTGTCGACGTCTGCGCCCACGATACTCCATCCACGCGGTGCCTTGACCATCGACTTGAGCTCGCTGCCGATGCGGTTGCGCTTGGCATTCGACGCGGTCAGCCACGTCTTTTCAATCGCGCGCCGCGTCACTGTGCCCATCGTGATCACCTGCGGCAAAATCAGGCCTCGCCGCTCGTCGTGCGGCGCAAAGCCCATGCGCGTCTCCGCCTCGCCCTCCCACACGACCACCTGCCGCTCGATCCGGTCGCGTGCGCTGATCCAGTAGCTGCATTGCGCGTTCATCTCCAGCGCCCCACGGGCCGCATCGCCACTCGCCCTGCTCGGATGCAGACTCTGCAGGCGCCCGCTCTCGAGCAGGGGCAGGAAGCCCTTGCTAAACGGGTTGCCGACATTGCTGCCGTCGCCATCCGCATGCGGCAGCTTGTAAAACAGGCCGTGCTGGAGCGCTGCATCCGCCGCATGCGAGAAGACGAGCGGCGCCTTGCCCTCGATGCGCTGCGGACTTTGGTAGATCCATCCGTGCTCACGACTGCGGTAGATCGGCATGCCGTCCCATGCAATTTTCAGGAGCAGCGGCGCAATCTTCGCGCGGATCGTCACGTCAATCTCTCCGGCGCGCGCATCGTACAGGTCCCAGTACCACTTGGGCCACCACGGCGACCGCTCGTTCGCGTCCGTGTACGGCACTTTCGTCCAGTCCAGCTGCGCCAGCGCAGGATGCGGCCCAGGCGCGTCGCGCACGCTCAGCGCGAGCGCACGCACCGCTGCGTCGCCGTCGCCATGCAGAACCGCCGCCAGAACGTCCGCGCCCGCCTCACTCGTGATCGTGTGCCGCTGGCGCATGGTCTGCGCGAGCGGCGAGGACGGCAGCGGATGCCGCTGGCCGCCACGCTCTACCGTCCAGCGCCGCTTGGCTGCATCGTAGACCACAGCGTCGCCATCGCACCGCAGCTGCAGGAGCTGCACGACAATGTGGCTGCGGGCGCTGAGCCCTCTCTTGACACGCGCAATCTTGTCGCGCCACCACAGCGGCACGAGCGATGCCTCATCATGCACTTTCGGCCGCTTGGGCGACCAGTCGAGCTGCGCGTACCAGGGATCCGTCTCCCACCACCGGTCCGGCGACTGTGCATCGATCGCCGCCACGCCCGACTCCATCAGCGCCGTCGCGAGGTGCTTGAGCGTCGATACGACCCGCGCATTCATCTGCTCAAACTTCGCCTGCGTCTCACGGCGGTACGTCTGCCAGCTCGCGTCGACCGGCAGAAACGTACTGCCCAGGCCCAACACGCCCGCCAACGTCGCAGGATGCGGGCAGCTGCGCAGGAACGCGGGCCACACCTTGGCAAAGACGGCACAGGTCGTGTGCACGTCCGACGCGCAGTAGGCTAAGAGCGGCGCCAGCTGCGACGCCACCTCCTCACGACATGTGCTCTCGACAAACACGTTCCGCGCATCCTTGTCGAGATGGATGCCACAGTGCAAGGCCGCCACATCCGCCAGCGAGTTTTGCGACGTGACGTCTTGCCACAGCACTTGGCTCTCCTCGTCATCGGGGGCGTCCGACGCCACATCATGCACGTGCATCCGCAGCGCAGCGAACGCGTCATCGTCGAGATCACTCTCATCGAGGAGCGCCTTGATCTGTTCCTGCGTGTCGCGCTCCCGCCGCTGCGTCGTGAGCCACGCATCGAGCCGCCGCATCGCCCGTCGGCGTGCATGCTCCGTCCACGCTGCACGCTGCGGCGACGATATGCCATTCGTCGCGACGTGCAGGCTCATCGTGTCGAGCCATCGGATGTGCGTCATGTGGAGACTGTACTCATCCAGCACCGCCGCTCGATCATAGCCGGCATGATGGCCCACGAGCAGACGCGGCGGAGCCGAGCCGTCGCGCGGACCCATCGGAATCAGGTGAGCGGGGCTCGTGTGCCGCTCACCGCGCTGCACGAGCCACGGACTGATCCATGTGTACCATGCGTGCTGCCCGACCGCCGACGCCATCACCGGGTACGAACTCACCCGGGGCATGGTCTCGACATCGAACACCAGAGCCGCGTCTTCCACATCAGGATACGGCACCGCCTCCGGCGGCCCGAGGCCCGCGACGGTCCCTTGGCTCGTACGCAGAAACGCATACTTGGTCCACCCCGGCTCCGTCGACAGCGCCGCGGGGCGCAGCGGCACACTGGGCTGCAGCGACGCATCCAGCGCGAGCCAGCTGTCCGCGTCCCAGTACGCGTCTGCATCCGCATCCATGTCCGCCTCGGGCCGCGGCGGCCGCGGAATCGGCGTGCGTGCGAGCGTCTCGGCGTACGCCATCCAGGGATGCACGAGCCGTCGTCCCATCGTCCAGAAATGCTCGCCAAGATCCTTGCCTAGCAGGGGCGGCAGCTCGAACGACGTCGGAGAGAGTTTCGACGCCTTCGAGGCGTGCAGGCCGTGCCGATGCAGGTGGTCTTGGCACAGATCCAGCGCACACGGATCCACCGGCGGGATCTGCGTCGACCCCGGCGGAAACACCTGCCGATGCAGCGCACGCTCCAGCAGCTGTACGCCCACCGCATTGCAGGGCGCTTCATGTGTGTGCATGCGCCGCACCATGCGCCGCAGGGCCGGCGCGGCGCACGACAGGCCCCGTTGGCCTCGCATGGCAAGGCACGCCCCCATCCACGAGGCAGGCTCGATGACTCTACATCATGACTAAGCAAATTACCGTCCAGCGGTCGTGGGGGGCATCGTGTCGAGCAGGCTGCCTTTTTGGAACGGCACGTCGAATGCGTCGCTTTGAATGAGCGGGCCATGCGCATGCTGCTTTCCGACGCTCTTGCTGCGCTGTAGTGCAGCCTGCTTGCGTATGTTTTTCGCGCGCCGATCGCTCGCGGCGCGCTGCTCGGCGCGTTCGAGCGAGTGGGCGCTCGCGAGTATGTCCGGCCGTTCCTGGCACAGCACGTATGCGCGCGCTCGACAAAGACTTCTGATCCAGTCGTGATGCGCAGCCTCGCTCGACTGCGTCGCGAGCAGCACTGTGCGCGGCCTCGTTTGCGTCCGTAGCGCGAAGCCATACCCTTTCGGCGCGCGCTGCCGATCGACCATGTACACATCCACATCCAGCAGCGTGCACACACACACTTCAGGCCGGCTCGTCTCTGACTTGGCAAGGAACACGGCGTGCTCACGCAGCTCAAGCCACCTGCGCGTCCAAGTCCGATCGTCCACTTGGACATGGACATAGCCGCCCAGGACAGACGAATACGTCGGAATCGCATCAGATCGCAGCAGCTCAGGCCACTCGACCGGCTTGATGAGAAAGTAGCCATGACTTCCACGCGCCCGCACCACCTCCTCCAACCGCTCATAGTCTCGTATGGGCCGTTCCATGCCCACATCAGGTATCACATCGTATATGGCCCACGTATCGTGAGCACCCGGCAGCAAAGGGAGCGCACCCTGCGCCTGTACAAACTGCATCGCATGCCACGCCAGCGTGTGCTCGTTCAGCGGCACGAGCCGATATCGCTGCACGGTCTGGAGAAATACACGCGCTTGGCATCCGTGCGGCGGCCGCTGCGTCATCGCTGCGCGCCAGTCAGGCACCGGCGCCGTGATCACGCGGCGCGATGTGGAAGGACGCGGCGCTTCAGCCACAACATCGTACGGTGGCGGAGGTGGCCGCGGCGGCTGGGCCGGCGGTCGGGGGCCGCGGCCGTGCGGCAAGGTCCGACTGCGCTGCATCGGAGCGCGTCGACCTTCGAGAATCTCGAGGGTCCTGTCCTTCTGCCGCGCCTTTTCCTCGCGGATGATGCGCTCGTGCACAGCCGAGGCGGTACAACGCACGTCGTCGTGCAGCAGAGGCGCATCGTCCTCAGCCCGCGCTGCACGCATCGATAACGCTGCGTTCAACGTGCTTCGAGGCGCCTCTTCATCCGAAGGACATCCGTAGTGCTCGTCATCCGAGACGGTCGTCGTCGAGACGCGCCCTCCCTCGAACGAGCCAAGCAGCGGCGCGTGATCCTTGTCCATCCACACGTTGTGGGGCGACGCGCGTCGCGCGCGCCAAGCGACCTATGCGTGTCACGTGGCCTATGGGTATGACGCCGCCTCGAGGGCAGCTCGGTCCGCCGCGTAACGGATGAACTGGTAGAACACAATGCCGTCCAAAAAGATGGTGCCGACGCTTCCGACAATCCAGCTCATGTTTTCGACGAGGTAGGGCACGGACGTGTCCTTAAGCAGGATCGAAAGCACGTACGTCACATTGCCACCGACCGCAAAGATGAAGAGCGCCAAGCTCAGCCCCGCGCACTTTGTGTGGCGGTTTTTCAAGATCTGCGGGACGCGCGATGATAGGTAGAGCAGTGCACTGAGCCATCCCAGCAACTGCGCATCCCAGCGCATCCCAGGCCCGGGGTCAGAAGACGGGGGGTGGCTGTCGGCCGCCACGTAGGCGGCGACGGCCGTCACGAGCACGAACGACAACGCCACCGCATACTTGAGCAGCGTCAGATGATGCGTCGGACACAGCGCCATGAGGTCGTCCCACGTGGGCATCCACCGCCTAGACGGGCTGCGTGACTCGCGCGGCAGGAACGGCGTTTGCTCCGCGTCGCGCGTCACTATCGGCTGGCCCTGGCGGTAGTACGTGCCATAGTACCACCACTGCCAAATGAGCACCATATCACAGAAGCAGTAGTAGGCGGCCAGGCCAATCATCGTGGGCAGCACCTCCTGGCGCAGGCCACCCACCAAGTTGAAGGCATCACCCCCCAACCAGATGAGAATGAACCAGATGGAAATGCCCTCCGTCGACTTCAGCACATAGTTTTCCTGCATTTGACTGAATAGAGGCAAAGCCTGCAAATAGGCGCAGTGTAAGTACTCAGCATGCACCGCACACTCACGGAGTGTAGACAATTACCCAGCACGCAATGCTGTGCGTTAGCGTCCTAGCGCCGTCCATGTACGTACGAAACCCTGCCTGTCAGCGCCCATCTACGCACCATCCCATGACAAAAGACCAGCGGTCCGTCGCAGCCAACGGGCCGTCCATAGCCGTCATGTCCGAGGCCAAAGCGGTCTGGACGGCAGGGCCCTCCTTTTCAAGCACGTGACCAGCACCAGGGAAAGAACGGTGGGATGCAACTACAGCCATTACATACGGGGGAACCGGGGAGACTCGAGAGGCACGCTGTGAAGCAGTGTGAAAAGGCGGGGCACAAAGTCGATGATGGTGACGCGGTATTGCGCCTGACCCTGCTTGTTCCGCGTCCACTCGCCAAAGCCAAAGAGGACGAAGAAAATATACACCAGACGCACAGGGCTCAGCATGCGTAGGAAGAACCACATGAACAACTCACCGTACGCAAAGAACTCGAGGGGACCCCCCGTGCAGTGTCGCTTGGAGTATCGCAGCGAGTCGACCCACTTGCGCATACCCGCGGGGCTCGGCCGCGTCTCCGGTCGGTGCAAAAACAGGGCGAGAAGGCGCACGTAGAGGCCAATGTGGAAATGTCCGACCGATCCGATACCGTTCACATAGGTCGCATTCGTGCATACAACGCTCGCATCCGTCACAGGGAAGCACTGCAAATACATGTTGGGGCGCGTGTATCCGGGCGGGAAGAGGTCCTTCGGCAAAAAGTCGATCGTCGGGCGCTCAAAGCCCGTGGCTAGCACAATCATGTCCGCCGACATGAACCGAGTCTCGCCCCGCTCATCCTTCGACTGATTACGTGTCCGGAAGTTGTACTCGATGCCGTCGTGGTGCAGTAGCGTCGTCTCTCCTCGCTGGTAGTCGGCCGCGCCCTGGCGCACAAGGCGCAGGAAATCGTTGTTGACGACGGGCGTACCGGAATACAGCGGCGTAGTGGGACTCATCTTCTCGTCCAATTCTCGGTAGTGCAGGCGGCGAATAAGCTGCTCGGGCACGAGCCACGCAAGCCATCGCGAGCCGTACGGGAACAACGTAATGAAGCAGTCCACCAGAAGCTGTCGCGGAATGATCCAGTGGTCCTTGCGCGCGAGAATCGTGGCCTTCTTCGCACCTCTTTCCAGGGCTGTCTCGGCCGCTTCGACACCACTCGCGCCGCCGCCAATGACCACCACACGCTTGCCCTCGAAATCGTGCTCGTCAAGCTGAGATGAGTGCAGAATCTCGCCGCGGAACGATTTCTGATTCGGCAGTGGGATCATATTGGGCTTGCCGCACGTACCGACTGTGACAACGAGGCCATCAAACGTCTCCGACGCGTTTCCATTGATGATCCACCGACCGGCCTTGTTCCGATCCACTTTGGTGACACGCGTATTGAACCGTGCATTGTCGCTCAGGCGGTACGTGTTCCAGACCTTGCGCTGCTGAGCGAGAATGTCGTCACGACAGGGGTAAATGGAGCGGTAAAAGACGAGCGGGTGGAAGCGGTACATGATAGAACTGGTCTGCAGGTTGCTTGTCGAGTTGACGTCACACCAAATACCACCCTCTCTGGACCGCTCTTCAAAAATCGTCACGTCAAAGCCGTGACTCTTGAGCTGTGCGGCCGATGACAGGCCGGTGAGACCGGCGCCGATCACAGCGACGCGGCCCATTTTTGGTGCGCCCGCCGAAGGCGGCAGCGGCGTAAAGAGCACATTGATGAGCACCTGCAAGAGCTGATACAGGTAGATTCTGATGGCGTCCAGCAACGCACACACGCAACTCATCAGGGAAGAGAAGGACGTTGTCTCCAAGGGTCGAAGCTTCTTCCTTTTAAGGCATGTTCCCGATTCGTCTCCTATCTCTCTTGGCGCGCCTCGCGGGGCCAGAGAATCGCATCCGGTCATCACCGATCCCAATAGGCATAGGGTGTTACGTAACCATGCGCACGGCCCTTGCTTAGATAACATCATCAGACCTCTGCGCCATCGAGTGCGTGGCGGGCCACGTGCCAGGTCGTGGCGTTCGTCGGCCTGCACGGCGCAGGGACCAAGCTGGCCCCTACCCGGCGCGTCGGCCGCGCCGTGTCAAGGTGTCGGTCCCATGTCCAAGGCCCTCTCGGCTCACCGTGACCGGTGTGTGGTTGCGCGGCAGTACGAACCGCTGGCGCCTGCCACGTGTGAGCACCTTGGCTCCGTCTTGTGTCACATCCCAGGTCTTTCGGGCGCCTCGCGCGGCGCTTTTGCCGCGGACGCATGAGCTTGTAGCAGACCAAGCCATGCCGACAAGCACGGCACGATCGATCAGCTGCGGTCCACTGCGCACTTGGCTCCCAGCGAGCCTGGCCACTCGAGAAGAGAAAAATGGGCGTGCACCACCACACCGAGCTGCTGCACCTACAGACATCGTGCTCATAGCCCCATCATGGCGTCCCATCCCGCCTCTTCCGCGCGGGCCAGCGCCATGCCCGAGTAGACAGGACCGTCTAGACCGCTGCCACCGCACATCCGTGACGGGGTAGGCCGGCCCCTTTCTCTTACATAAGCTGTGCACGGCCTGCGAGGCGTGCGCCGCTCGGGAGGTGGTGTCATGCTGCTTCGGTACCTGGGCAGTAGTGTGGCGCAGCAGCTGGATCGGGACTTGATGTCCCCTTCTGGCGGCTTTAGCATAGATCAGCTGATGGAGCTAGCTGGCTTATCCTGTGCCGAAGCCGTGTACCAGAGCTACCCGCCGCAGCCGGATCGCCAGCGCGTCCTGGTGGCGTGTGGCCCAGGCAACCAGGGCGGCGATGGTCTGGTGGCGGCGCGACACCTGAAGCACTTTGGCTACACGCCCGTTGTATGGTATCCGAAGCGCAAGGATGCCTCGCTCTTCCACGGGCTCGTGCAGCAGCTGCACAACCTGCGCGTCGAGTTTGCCGATACGGAGCACCTGCCGGAGTCGGTGCTGGACGACGCACATCTCGTGCTAGATGCCATCTTTGGCTTTTCGTTCCACGGCGAGCCGCGCGAACCGTTCAAGTCGACGCTCGAGAGCCTAGTGCGACGTACGCTGCCGATCGTGAGCGTCGACATTCCATCGTCGTGGAACGTGGACGATGGGCCACAAACGTCCGCCTTGGCACAGTCGTTCATGCCGGACGTGCTCGTATCGCTCACGGCGCCCAAGCGCGGCTCAGCCTTCTTTACCGGCGGAAAGCACTGGCTCGGCGGCCGCTTTGTCGATGCGGCCCTCGATGCCAAGTACGATTTGCGCCTGCCTGCGTATCCAGGCACATCGCAGGTTGTTGACATCACCGGTGCCATGCCTCTTGACTAACTATACATGCTCTGCATACGTTTCTATAGTGTCATCCACCTCCGCCTTCGACGGCGGCACACGTGTTTTCATAGGGTATGCTTCCTCCTCCTTCCACTCCCCATCCCAGGGCCCCTCCTCCTCGTCCTTCCACTCGAGATCACTAGCGAGCCCCTCCTCGTCCACAGGCAGCGAATCAACCGACGCCATGGGCGATGTCTCGTGTGGTATGAGGGGCTCCACAACATGATGACTCGGCATCACAGGTCCATCGTAGAACTCGTGCACGCGCCCCATGAGCTTCACATCCACGATAGGCTGCTCGAGAGGGCAGTGCAAAAACACATTGCCAAACTGCCGCGCGAGATGCGCGCGATCCGAACGCGGCACATGCACACGTGCACGGGCCAAGTCCATCGGCGAGGGATTGTACCACTGGAACCGCGGCTCGAGCTTGGCGCGGCAGTACCACCCAAAGAGCACGACGGCTACGATGGGTGGAAGACAAATCACCGCCTTGATCCAGTTTTGCAGCAGCCCAATGGCCAAGGCGACAACCACCTCCATCACCGTCATCATGGCCAGCAGGCTCTTGGCGACCGAGCTCCAGAGCCGGCCGCCCGTCTCGGACTTGGTGGCGTACACATAGTACAGCTGGTTTTTGTACACAAACACGGCGATCCAAAGCACACCTGCCGCGACTGCCGCGACGAGTGGCGCTAGCGGCGCGTAGATCAAGCCTATCGCCACGAGAAACAGCATTTCCGCGTATCCTTTCCAGTACGAGAACGAGGGGGCCTTCGTGTACTCGTGCAGGTCGCGCGGATTGTGGGAGAAGAGGTACCGATCCACCATCAGAAACCCGAGCCGCCGAATCTGCGCGAGCTCCAGCAGAAACAAAAAGCCACGCAGACACAGCCACGTCATCCAGTACGCCGACTGAAACTGGAAGCGCTTGCTCACCTGGTTCAGCATCTCTCTTGCCATGTCCGAGAGCGCCCTCGATGGCTTGTCCTTATGGCGAAACGCCGCCATGATCATAATGACCAGATCAAGCACCACGCCGATCAGCGAGAAGATCAAAAACTGCGTCGTAAACAGGAACGTAAAGTACTGATTCGTGAGCGATCTATCGCGCGATTGCCGCGTACGCACACCACGGTACATCGCGATGCGCCGCATGCACATCGGCAGCAATAGCGAGTTGGCAAACGAAATCAGCGGCGGCAGTACACCCGTGCACAGCGCGAACGACAGGGGGCGGTTCGTTTGCCAGTCAGAGAGCGTCTGGGAAATGCGCGAGAACGCATTCAAATTCGAAATCAGAGACACGGCGAGCAGCGGCACAATGTTGAACAGAAACAGCAGCAGCAAGAGCACGCGTGCCCAGTGCCGCGATCGCCGTCGCGATGCCGGGTCCTTCATCAGATTTTGCCACAGGATATCCCGCGGCGAGACGGCGAGCCGAATCTTGACGCGTCGTGACTGCTTCTTCGCCAGCACCTTGGCTGTCGCATGCGCGTACGCTGGCATGGCGAGTGACGCGAACCCGTACGACTGCGGCGCGCCTTCCGACCGCTCCGACCGAGCCGCGGCAATGTCCTGCTCCAGCGACTCGACGACGCCAGCATAGTGCGCAATCGCATCCATGGTAGGCGCTGTCCACGCGAGGCGGATCAGCGGTCGTTTGCCTGACCGCAGTGCCTTGTCGAGGTACCGCTCAAGCTTGTGGACAGCAGCCGTGTGGCGCGCGAGCAGATCAGGCAGGTTGTGCATACCGTGGCCCAGTTGCACCTCGCACAGCGGGTACACGACGCCCTCAGCCATGAGGGCCGCGCGCAGCGATGCATCGTCTTGGATCTCGGGCGCCAGGTCCGTGGCCATGAGCGCGCGGGAGAAGTAGCTGGTTTGGTACGCGCTGGACGCCAAGTACGCCTGGCGCAAGCGAATGACTTTATGGTACGACACGTAGATCATCACGAGGCCACTGATGGTGACGCCGTAACTCAGAATCACATGGGCCCACAGCCTCGGACCTTGGACGTACCCCATCGTGAGGTACATGAGTGTGTCCGGCACATCATCGTCCGTGGATAGGTCTTGCTTGTACGTGACATCGATGGGGATCAGAATCACACACAGCGGCAGCGCGACGGTTGTGAGGATCCGTGCGGTCAGACGCAAGAACTCGAGAAAGACGACAGCGTCCGTCCCGGTCATGCGCAAGAGATCCTCGTCACGCAGACGCAGCACCGTCGTGAAAAAGCCCCAATGCGACGACCTCATCGTGATGAGAGACTTGATCGAGATCGCATACGACTTGGGGGCATACAGCGTCCTGTGACGCCGGCGGCACAGGAGGAAGACGCACAATGTCACCAGGCCTGCACCGAATGCTATGGCCATGAATAGACCCACCGCCGATACGGTGAGGTGACCAGACACGCTGGACTTTAGGTCCCGCAGAATGTCGTCAGCGGCATCCCTGGCGCTCAACAGGGATGCCATGGCGTGCGTCGACGGTGGCAAATGCGCGCTGAAGGACGTGGCCGTATGCCTCCACATCCTGAGGCGGTGCAGCCCATGTGGGACAGGCTCTCGGCACGCGCCCCCGTCCTGACCAGCGCCCATGGCAGGGCCATCACGTCGCGCACGCCGTCCGTCCGGACGGAGACTTGGACGCATGGGCGCGGCCGGCAGCGCTTCCACGCAAGACGCGTCCTTGCTGGATGCCGCGCCGTAGCGGGGTGTCAGCCGTGCTTTGACTCACGAAGGCGTCTCATGCCTGGCGCCCTGCCATGGTACGCTGCCATGCGTGGCTCTGCGTCCTGCCGCCTCGAACGCGGCGCGCCGCGTCCAGCCGAAGCGATGGTGGTCGGGGACAGGCCCCGGGCTGCTGTATGTGGAGGTGGGATCGATCGCACGACCGAGCCTCGTGGCTCGTGGAGCGTCGCCCGAATCGCCGCTGCCCTGGGATTTTTCTCCTTCACGTCGTCACGCCCGCTTGCTGGGTGTGGAGTGTCGCTCGTACGTCTGCTGACGCTGCGGTCTACGTGCATCTGCTTGGCGGTGCTACTGTGATTGTGTGCGTACATCCCTCGCCGTCCTACCATGCCCTCACGAAGACGTGGTGAGCCGCCGACGGCGGATAAGCGTGCGGCGGCGTTTGAAAGCATCTTTGGGCCCCGCATGCCGTCAGGGGTCCCGCCGGAACGCAGTGCGTCCTTCTCCCAACCCTCGGCGCGGACGGCGCTCTCCCATGCGCCTGCGTACCCCCCGACGTATGTGTACACGGCCGTCTCTCCGACGTCGTCTACGACGGATCTGCCGTGGCAGGCAGCGTGCGCTCCGTCGTCCTCTGCCGCCCACTACACGGCGCCACCAGCGCCACACGCGTATCCTGCCGCAGACGCTTCGCTCGCGTCGGGCATGAGCGCCGTGTCGATCGAGTCTCCGCCGCCTCACGCCTCGGCCAGGTCGGCGCCATGGCCCACTCGGACCCTGTCGACGAGTGTGGCGACCCACGTATACCCAAGCCACGACTGCCGCCCACCGATGCGATATGCGCCGCGTGCGTCGATGGAAAGCACCGAGTCGTTCGACGAGGAGCGTCACCGTCCGCCTGACCTGCGCACCGTGCCGAGTATCGTGAGCATGAGGCGGCAGCCATCGCTGGCATCGACGTCGGCCCCGGCCATCGAGTCGGTGGCCGCGCTCACCCAGCCCATGTCGCCCACGCGGTCATCGCGCACGACGGCGCCCCTCGCGCGCCCCGAGGCGTGGCGCGCGGTGCCGAGCCAGGTGCATCCGGCGCTCCTCTCGCAAGTCGCGCGGGCCTTGGAAGCGGTGCTGCGCCCGCGCTTCGACGGCAAGGAAGCCGTCGACCGCCTCGTGGAGCTGACGCGCGTCTCGGACCGCAACATGGTGCTGCTCCTCGGCCGCGCGCTGGATGCGCAGCACTTTCTGCACCACGCCGCGTACACGCACCGGCTGCGCGACTCTGAGCACGAGCTGTACGAGTTTACGCACGACCGCCCACACCCGCGTGGCTCCTTCAGCTCGACACACCAGCCGACGCTCAGCATGCTCGGCGCCGACGGTGCGCTGCACGATGCACGCGTGGCGTACCCGACGGGCGTATTCACCCTGCTGACCGGCTGCTACAGCCCGACGTGCACGCGCGACCAGCGGTGCTACAGCATCACCTGTCCGTACCGCCTGGAGCGGCAGTCGCAGCTGGTCGTGCACCCGTCGCTGCAGCACCACGATAGCCACGAGAGCCTCGTGGACATTTCGTCGCAGCTGTGGGCCGAGTCGGTGTCGAGCGACGTCTACGAGAGCGTGTCGCCGTCGGAGCGCAAGCGGCAGGAGGTCATCTTTGAGATCATCTCGACGGAGCGCGCCTACGTCCAGGACCTCGAGTACCTCCGCGACCTTTGGCTCACGCCGCTGAGCACGCAGCACATTCTGCCCGAGGCGCGCCGCGCCGAGTTCGTGCGCGCAGTGTTCCGCAACCTGCTCGACATACTCGCCGTGAACGCACGGCTCGTCGATATGCTGACGCGCCGGCAGCGGCACCGCTCCGTGGTCGAGCACATTGGCGACATGTACGCGGAGGTCGTGCCGGACTTTGAGCCGTACGTGTACTATGGTGCGCACCAGGCAGCGGCGCGACTGCGTCTCGAAGAGGAGCGCGCGATCAACCCGGTGTTTGCCATGTTTGTCGAGGACACGGAGCGCAAGGCCGTGTCGCGGAAGCTGCCGGTGAATGGCTTCCTCACCAAGCCGACGGCGCGCCTCGCCCGATACCCGCTCCTGTTCGAGCAGATGCTCAAGTACACGGCCGACGACAACATGGACAGGATCATCCTGCCCAAGGTCATACTCCAGATCAAGCGCCTGCTCAGCCTCATGAACGACGAGACGGGCCGCAGCGAGAACCGCCTGCAGCTCGGCTTCCTGAGTCAGCAGCTCCAGTTCAAGCCGGGCGAGCTCGTCGATTTGAAGCTCGGCGACGCGAGGCGCGAACTCGTGTTCAAGAGCGCCCTCAAGAAGCGCAGCGCGCAGTCCGACAGCTCCGAGATCCAGCTGTACCTCTTTGATCACGCCCTGCTCATGGTCAAAATCAAGGTCGTCCACAAGAACGAAGTCTACAAGGTGTACCGCCGGCCCATCCCCCTCGAGCTCCTGCAAGTCACCATGTACGAGGACGTCGCGACGAGCAAAGGCCCCCGCACACGCGCGGTGCTCTCGCGCTCGTCGTTCGGCCACCGCACCTGCCTCGCCCCCGGCGTCGGCTCGCCGCCCCTCCGACAAGACGCCAAGTCAGGCTACGCGCTTACCTTTACGTACCTCGGCAAGCAGGGCTACGCCCTCACGCTCTGGGCCAGCACCCTCGCCAGCCGCGACAAATGGATCGAGCACATTGAACGCGGCCAGCACCGCCTCCGCCAGCAGAGCTGCGTCTTTGACCTGGTCCCCGTGGCGCCCCGCGGCGCGCCCGTCGTCGTCACCTGCGCGGTGCCCTTCGATGGCGGGCGCCAGGTGTTCCTCGGCTTCCCCGACGGCGTGTACGTGCAGGACCTGCGTGATCGCAGCCGCTCGCCGACGCGCGTGCTCCCCCTGCGCCATGTCCTGCAGATGGACGTGCTCGAGGAGTTCCAGATCCTCCTCGTGCTCGCCGAGCATGTCGTGTACACATTCACGCTCGATGCGCTCGATCCGAGCGATCCCGGCGCCTCGATGCGCCACGGCCGCCGCATCGCGAGCCACACGTCCTTCTTCCGCGCAGGCATGTGCCTCGGCCGCACGCTCGTGTGTGTCGTCAAGTCCGGCGCGGCCTCCTCGACCATCAAGACGCTCGAGCCCATCGACGTGCACGCCCGTGCCAAAAAGCACCCGACGTTCGGCAAGATGCTGCCCAGCGGCCAGGACACGCTGCGCGTGTTCAAGGAATTCTACATCCCCACCGAGTCCAGCTCGATCCACTTCCTCAAGTCCAAGCTGTGCATCGGCACCATCAAGGGATTCGAGATCGTCGACCTCGAAACCCTCGATACCCAGGGCCTCTTGGACCCCGCCGACGCGTCGCTCGAGTTCGTGCAGCGCCAGGAAAACCTCCAGCCTATCGCCATCTTCCGCATCGATGGCGAGTTCCTCCTGTGCTACAACGAGTTCGCCTTCTACGTCAACAAGAATGGCTGGCGCGCCAGGGCCTCGTGGCTCCTCCGCTGGGAAGGCACGCCCTCCGCCTTCGCCCTGCACTACCCCTACGTCCTCGCCTTCGATCCCCAGTTCGTCGAGGTGCGCCACGTCGAGACGGGCGCCCTGCACCAGGTCATCACCGGCTACCAGGTACGCTGCCTCTTCTCCGACTCGGCCGCCTCGACCCTCTCGTCCCTGTCCCGCCTGCATCATGCACGCGCCCACAAGGCCCGCACGCTCCCCACCTGGACGGCACCGGGCACACCACCCACCGCGCCGTACGCCGCCGCATCAATCGATGCATGCGGGCCCTCGACGTTTGCGAGCTCACCGCCCTCGTTCGTCGCCGCGCGCCCGCCTGGCCCATGGACTGCGTCGCCCAGCCCCTACGCATCGCCCTCGATGCCCGCCACGCCGTTCGCGCATGCCCCAGCCGCCGCGCCGCCCTCCCATGTACAGACGCCCCTCATCGATTCGCTCCTATCGAGCCGGCACGAGATCCTCATGTCCGGCGACTCGGCTGCGTTCCTCATCAGGCCCCATACCCCCGCGCCGCCATAGTGGTTCCTAGGCTCGCTCGCGTGTCTCGCCCATCACGTGATACATCCACCTCGCTTTTTTTTCCACCGCCTGGGCCCCGCGGGCGTCCCTCACGACGCCAACGACGGATGGGACGTCGCGCCAAGAGCAAGCAGCCCCCGCCCCCGCCGCTGCCTGAGCCCAAGCGCGCCAGGGAGCAGCCGCCCAAGGCACCCTCGAAGCGCGAGACGGGCGCCGCACACGCACCTGGCCCGCGAGGCAAGGAGCCCGCTGGTCAGGCAGGGACCCAGCGAGCCAAGGCGGCGCCTCGAACAGGCACGCCCGCTGACGCTCTCCCCGACTTGAGCGCCGATCAGATCCTCGAGTCGCTTGGTCTTCCCAAGGACAAGAAGCTGACCGAGCGTCAGAAGAAAAAGGTGCTCGCGGAAGTGGAGCGCCTCGAGCTGCTGCTCAAGAGCTCAGGATACTCGGTCGACGAAGGCTCGGACGACGCACCAGACCAAGAGGAGGAGGGCGAAGATGAGGACCTGGAAGAGGAGGCCGAAAACGAGGACCTAGAGGAGGAGGGCGAAGATGAGGACCTAGAAGAGGAGGGCGAAGATAAGGACCTAGAAGAGGAGGCCGAAAACGAGGACCTAGAAGAGGAGGGCGAAGACGAGGACCTAGAAGAGGAGGGCGAAGACGAGGACCTAGAAGAGGAGGGCAAAGATGAGGACCTAGAGGAGGAGGCCGAAAACGAGGACCTCGAGGACGATGATCCCTTGGAGGGCGAGGACTCGGAAGGCGAGGACCTCGAGGACGATGATCTCTCGGAGGGCAAGGACTCGGAGGACGATGAGGCCAATCAGTTCCTCCTGCCCACCGTCGAAGAAGAGGAAGAAGAGCAGCGCCAACCTCTGAACCTGCAACTCGTGCACATGCGCATCCAAGAAGTGGTGCGTGTCCTGTCCAACTTTGCCGCCCTCGCCGAGCCAGACAGGTCGCGCGCAGATTATATGGATCGGCTGTGCAAGGATGTACAGACATACTATGGATACAATGAGTTTCTGGCCGAGAAAGTCCTGGACCTGTTTTCGCCGGAAGAGGCCATCGCCTTTTTCGAGGCCAACGAAGTGCCTCGGCCCGTCACGATCCGCGCCAATACACTGCGCACACGACGCCGCGACCTGGCACAGAAGCTGATCAATCGCGGCGTGAGTCTCGAGCCCGTGGGCCCGTGGAGCAAGGTCGGCCTGCAAGTGTTCGAGAGCGCCGTGCCGATCGGTGCGACGCCCGAGTATCTCGTGGGCGAGTACATGCTGCAGGCCGTCTCATCCTTCCTGCCGTGCATGGCGCTGGCGCCACAGCCCCACGAGCGCATCCTCGACATGGCAAGTGCACCGGGCGGCAAAGTGACGTACCTCTCCGCCCTCATGCAAAACACCGGCTGCATCTTTGCGAACGACAGCAACAAGGCACGTATCAAGAGTCTGACGGCCAACGTCCACCGCATGGGCTGCCGCAACATTGTCGTGTGCAACTACGACGGCAGGCAGTTCCCCAAGGTCCTGGGCGGCTTCGACCGCGTCATGCTCGACTCCCCTTGCTCGGGTACCGGCGTCATTAGCAAGGACGCGAGTGTCAAGACGAACAAGTCCAAGCGCGACCTGATCTTGCTCACACAACTGCAAAAACAGCTCATTCTGTGCGCCATCGACAGCGTCAACCCCAAGTCGGAGACGGGCGGCTATGTCGTATACAGTACATGCTCCGTCATGGTCGAAGAGAACGAAGAAGTCGTCGAGTATGCGCTGCGCAAACGCCCGAACGTACGCATCGTACCGACCGGCATCGACTTTGGCCGCGACGGCCTGAAACGCTTCCGCAGCCGCACGTTCGACGAGCGCATGACGCTGTGCCGCCGCATCTTCCCTCACGTACACAATATGGACGGCTTCTTCGTGTGCAAACTCAAGATCGAACCCATCAACAAGGGCGACAAGCGGCGCATGGCACAGGAGCCCGATGACGCCGTCTTTGACAACGCTCAAGACGACGCCATCATCCAGCGCGCTCACGAGCGCATGGCCAAGAAGCGGCGCACATAGTTACCACGATAGATCAAAGCGCTGCACGACATGATTCGCATCCTCCGCATCCATCTGCGCCCGCTTCCGCTTAAAGAAAATCGGGCAGTCCTGGTTCGAGCACAAGACGTCATTCGCCAGCGAGCCTTGACACCGTTGGCAGCACGTCCACAGCCGATTGAACTCCATCTCCGCCTCACTCACACGCCGCACCTTGTCAAAATACAGCTCCGTCTCGCGCGGCTTGCAGTTCGAGCACACGGCTGCACGCTGATCCTTGAGCGGCGTACGGCACCCTAGGCACTGCACCGTCTTGACCGCAAACTTCATGAGCGCACCCACATTCGACGTCGCGACTTGGAGAACGCGGGTATGCTCGCCACTCAACAGGCTATTGGCCCGCTCGCCAAGAATCGGCTCAAAGATACGCAAAAGCGGCTTCGACAGCTGGTTGTCAAGATAGTAGCGCGTGTCGATCGGAATATTGTGCTCCAGCGCATACAGCGGATCCTCGGACTTTTCATACGCGGCACTGCCCTTCGTCCCCTTGACAATCACATACGCCACACGGTCGCCCAACGCGGGCGCCGAGCCTGCGTCGCGCTTGCGCATACGCTCAGCCAGCTCGACGTGCGCTTGCTTTGCCGCATAGTCTGCCTTGGCAAGCGCCTTGGAAATCACCAGCTGCGACATGTCAATCTTGTTCTGCAGCAGGTCGGCAATCACCTGCTTGGCATAGTCTTCCGCCCCACGCACGTCCCGGTCAATCAGCATCTTGCGCAAACACGTCTCTATCACCGTGCGCACGAGTCGGCAGTTATCACGACGCACCGTCTCGATACCCTTGGTGTCCATCTTATCGTGCGTCTCTGGACGCGTCCAGTACAAACCAGCATAGCGCTTCTTGTTGATCAACAAGTAGGGAAAGTAGACCTTTTCGAACTCGAGTCGAATCGGCTTGACAAACGTCTGGCTCACATACTCGGCCGCCTCCGCACCAAGTGCCATGGCCTCCTCGACGTGACTCACGCCAAACTTGACCATCACCGAGTCTGTATCACCGTAAATAACGACTGCATCATGGGCGTAGCCGTTCTTGATCGTGTACCGCGCCTCGACTTGGCGCTTGGTCTCCTCAATCATCTGACGGCCATACGCTGTGACACTCATGGAAATCTCCAGGCATGGCAAACGACCGACCGTCGCGCCTGTAAAACCGTACACGGAATTTGCACTCACCTTCAGCGCAAGCTGACGACCATCCAGCACCGCACGCCGCAGCGGGTCTGTCTCCTTCTTAAGATCGGCCTTGGCCGCCTTGCGCGCTGCCAGCAAATGCTCCAATACATCGGGCAACAGTCCCTTTCGACGCGAGGTCGTGACGAAATAGTTCTTGTTCGGCGTCACGACATAGTCCTGCCCTTCGACCAGCGCGAGCCGCTCAATGGTGCGCTTGTCGATCAGCGTCGTATAGCACAAATTGTGCGCCATCATAATGGACGGATACAGCGACGCAAAATCCAGCGTGGCAATGGGCTTGTCATAGTAGCCCTGCTTAGGATCTAGCACCGTTGCACCCTCATATTGGTCATCGCTGCCCTCATTTTTGTACGCGGGAATCAAGTATCCATCTTCACGCGCCTTGCGGAATAGCTGCGATATCACCTTGATTTGCTGACCACGACTCAGGAGGTAGTTGAACGGCACTCCCGTGACACGCGCCATTTCTGTATAATTGATCAGACACATGAGCTTGTCCATCAATCGCTGCGGCAAATAGGCATCCTTCAGACAGTACACGGCCAACCGGCGTCGAGTCTCGGGCCCGGCATTCTGCAGCTCGGTGATGAGCGAGTGATGGACATCTTCCTTCTGTTCCTTCAGAAACTCGAACGACACAGAATTCAGCGAATAGCTGCGCAACTTGTAATCTCGCTGCATAACTTGCAGCATATCCAGCTGGATACGGCCCTGCAATTCTGTGTGCTTCGAGTCGCGCGTTCCGTACGCCTTGGACGAGAAGTGTGTGTCTTTGGCCTCGCTGCGCGCATTTTTTTCACGTCCCAAAAATGGGAACGAGGTCACTTTCAGAGCCTTGGCTCGGTCCAGCAGGTAGGGGAAATCAAAGTTGGAAATGTTATACCCAATGACCACATCAGGATCCACACGCTGCACAAAGTCGGACCACGCCTCGAGAAGCTCGACTTCAGTGTCAAACGACATCACATGGCATCCCACAATGTGCGAACACGAACCGAGCGTGAAAATGTTCTTTACAAAGGGCGCCGACTCGCCCTGCCGCGTTACCATATTCGCAATCTGAATGACAGGGTCCATGTTCGGGTCAGGAAACACACCCTTCCGACCCGCGCACTCGATATCGAAGCTAAGCGTACGCAGCGGCGCCATCTTGAGCCACTCGTCATGGGGCGCATGCGACACGATCGCATCCGGCCCACAGTCGAGCTCAATTTGACACCGAGAAATACGCTCGTTCGGCGCACGAAGGGTATATCGGCCAGCAGGGATCTCAATCCAGTTCATACCCACCACCTGGTGATCAATCATGAAGCGGAGCGTATAGGCCACATTGTCAAACGATACATTCGGCTCACCAGCGACAAACAAATCACGAAACGAAATCTCGCCGCGCTCAAATGCGCCTCGCACACGTGGCAAGGAACGCAGATCGCTCACCGTGATTTTCAGAAAGGCAATGCTTTCAGGGCCCGTGTACTGCATCAGATTCTTTTTGCTTTCAAGCGCCACATCTGCCACTGCATTCATTCCAAACGACGCATTGACAGAATTCTTCAGGTCCGCACACGTAGATGCGAAGAAGCCACGGGGCGCGTGTACATAAAAGTAGGGGAGAAATCCGTGCACATGCACCAAGACGGGGTGCCCTTCCTGCGTTGCTCCATACATACGAATCTCTGGTACCGCATGAGATAGCTGGCACTCTTCCACATCAATTTGCTGGAACACCACGCTGTGCTGAGCAGCGTCCAGTGGGGCAAGTGGCGGCCGTTCCCACGTCTCGCTGGGATCTACGATGTCATGAGCGCCGCAGAACGTACCGGTCTGTGCATCATCTAGATTTGCTAGCGTATCAGTGAATGAACCAGGCTGTGCATGGATCTTACGTCGCTTATTCGACGCGTCATCTGCCATCGACATGCCCGTCGGAAACGTCGACGTGTTCGTGGAGCAACGCGCACGCGTCTTGATGACCGAGAAGCAACGCGCAGTTCCTGTCATAAAGCCACGTGGCAGAGATCGATGACGCACGCATGTCATCGACTGGACGAACGCCCAACGCTTTTTGCCACTGACGATGATGCCGACACGACAATCTATTCGGCGTGTGTGGACCACCGCCACTGGTGCGCGCATCACGAGATGTGCACCTGTAGGCAAAATATCATATGGTGCTCGTGCTACCCATTTGCACGCCACACAAATCATGACGCCCGTGGCACACATGAACACAAGCACACAGTGCATGTTGCCTAGGAGCAAGAATCCCACACCGCGTGTCGTCATTGTGCGTGAGGATGACGAAAAAAGGCCGACTAGTGTGAAAGCGTCAGACCGTGGCGATGCCGATCCTGCACAGAACGATCAGGCGCCTGCATCCCAGGGCGGCGACGAGGGCGAGGGAAGCAGCGCATCGGGTTCATCAGGCCATGATGGAGATAACAACAACAACAACCACGATGATGACTCGAAAGGAGAGGGAAAAGGCTCCTTGCTACTCTCTCGCAATTCCGTCCCCTCCGTGTACCCACAGGTCCTAGCACTACCCATCACGCGTCGGCCTCTATTCCCTGGATTTTACAAGGCTGTGGTTATCAGAAACCCGCATGTGTGCGCTGCCATCAAGGATGCTATGAAACGTGGCCAGCCATACGTCGGAGCATTTTTGCTAAAAGATGAGGAAGAAGACTCCGACGTGATCGTCAGCATGGACCGCGTGCACCGCGTCGGTGTCTTTGCTCAAATCACCAGCATTTTCCCTGCACACTCAGGGTCGAAGACCGATGATTCCGAAGAGGGTATCACGGCTGTCTTGTACCCGCACCGACGTATCGTCATCGATGAACTCATTACGCCCATGCCAAAGGATCAGCCCGTGCCCTCTCAGCCACCCGAGGCACCGAAAGCCATTACAGAGCAAGAAAGCATAAAAGGCGAGTCGGACGATATATCCAGCATACCATCTCACAGCCCACCTTTTCAAACCGCCTTTTTGCATCAGTACGAGGTCTCACTTGTCAATGTCACAAATCTTCAAATGGAACCTTACGATCGCAAGCCAAGCCAGTACACGCGTGCGGTCATGTCAGAACTCATTAGTGTTTTCAAGGACATTGCTAACTTGAATCCTCTCTTCCGTGATCAAATCGCGAACTTTAGCATTTCGCAGGGTGCTGGCAATGTGTTTGAAGAACCTGAGAAACTAGCTGACTTTGCTGCGGCCGTGTCCAGCAGCGACACGGAAGAATTGCAGGGTGTACTAGAGTCGATGAATATCGAAGATCGGCTGCAAAAAGCCCTCCTCGTACTCAAGAAGGAACTAGTTAATGCTCAGTTACAAAGCAAGATCAGCAAGGACGTTGAAAACAAGATCCAGAAGCGCCAGCGTGAGTACTACCTGATGGAACAGATGAAGGGCATCAAAAAGGAGCTCGGTATTGAATCTGATGGCAAAGACAAGCTTATCGAGAAGTTCAAGGAAAAGGCCTCTAAACTGAACATGCCTGAGGCTGTGCGCACCGTATTTGATGAGGAGCTTGCCAAGCTCCAGACACTCGAGCAGGCTGCAAGTGAATTCAACGTCACGCGTGGCTATCTCGAATGGCTCACGAGCATCCCATGGGGTGTGCACTCACCTGACAATTATGCCATTTCACGCGCGAGGGACGTGCTTGACGAAGACCACTTTGGCCTTAAAGACGTCAAGGACCGTATCCTCGAGTTCCTTGCCGTTGGAAAATTGCGCGGCACAGTCGAGGGCAAGATTATTTGTCTGGTCGGTCCGCCCGGTGTGGGTAAGACGTCGATCGGCAAGTCTATTGCCCGCGCCCTGGATCGGCAATTCTACCGCTTTAGTGTCGGCGGCTTAAGTGACGTCGCTGAAATTAAAGGACATCGCCGGACGTACGTCGGCGCCATGCCAGGCAAGGCGATCCAGGCACTCAAGAAGGTCGGCACGGAAAATCCGCTCATTCTGATTGATGAAGTGGACAAGTTGGGCCGTGGCTACAATGGCGATCCATCGTCAGCGCTGCTCGAAATGCTGGATCCCGAGCAGAACAGTTCATTCATGGATCACTATATGGACGTGCCTGTCGACCTATCCCGTGTGCTATTTGTGTGCACGGCCAACACGTTGGGCACGATTCCCCAGCCGCTGCTCGACCGTATGGAGGTGATTGAGGTGTCATCGTATACGGCCGAGGAGAAGCGGCACATTGCACGTGGTTACTTGGCACCGCAGGCCAAGGAAGCGTCAGGACTGAAGGAGGCCGACGTATCGCTGCCTGATGAGTCGATCGACTTTATCATTCGGCGGTATGCACGCGAGAGCGGTGTGCGTGGCCTTCGGAAGCTCTTGGAAAAGGTATACCGCAAGGTGGCCTTTGACATCGTGAAAGAACACGGCGAGGAGGTCTTCCCAGAGCCAAGCAGTGAATCTGAGACGAAGCCCTTGCCGACGTCAGCGAAGAACGAGAGCATTCAAGTTACCAAGCAGGAGCGCTCACCTATGGCTGTACCGCCCAATGTGTCCGTGGTCATTAATGAAGAGCAGCTGCGAGACTACCTCGGTCCCCCCATATACCACAAGGATCGCATGTATACACACACGATGCCTGCGGGCGTCGCTTTAGGTTTGGGATACCTGGGCAATGGATCTGGGTCGTTGATGCCGATTGAGACGACGCTCATGCCTGGCAAGGGCAACCTGCATCTCACAGGCAAACTCGGTGACGTTATCAAAGAGAGCGCATCTATTGCCCTTTCGTGGGTCAAGTCGCATGCGTATGAGCTTGGTCTGACGAAAGAGCCGGGCGACACGCTGCTGGATCACCGCGACGTGCACTTGCACATGCCAGAGGGCGCGATTGGCAAGGAGGGACCATCGGCAGGTGTGGCGTTTGCTGTGAGTCTCATCAGTCTACTGACCGATCGTTCCCTGCCCACCAAGCTGGCGATGACGGGCGAAGTGTCGCTGCGTGGTATGGTTTTACCTGTGGGTGGCCTCAAGGAGAAGCTCCTAGCAGCGCATCGTGCCGGCATAACGACCGTGATTTTGCCGGCTCACAACCGCCCCAGTGTCGAGGCTGACGTACCCAAATCGGTGCTCGACGACCTTGAAGTGCACTATGTGACGAATGTGTGGGCCGCCCTGGACGTGGCCTTTGGCCACGGCCCATGGAGTGCCCAGGCGAGGGTGTGGAGCGCGAACGAGACCCCCGAAGCAGCTAGCCAATAAAATCATAGACCATAAGACACGCCCTCTCGTTTCGGGCCGCGCCTCTTGCATCCTGTCGGGGGCCATGTCGTTCCATGCCTCGGATGCCGACGATACCAGCATCCATGGCCGCCGCGGTCATCATCTCCGCGTTGGCTCGTTCAGTAGACTGGGCCTTGGTGGTCGTCACTCGGTGAGCCGTCGGTCGCTCGTCGACACCAATGCGGACGACGACAGTAGCGTGCACGTCGTGGTGAATGCGGACGACGACGAGAGTGTGCTTTCGTCGGACGATGAATCGGTCATGTTTAGCAACGATCCTGAGGATACGGAGGGGGATGAAATTCTGTTCGACGACTCGACGATTCAAAATACGAGGGCCAACGCCCAAATGTTGTATGGCGCACCGAGCCAGTACCACATCACGAACTATGAAGACGAGGACTTGCTCGACCCTGCTGCAGACGAGTTCCAGACAGCGCCGAACATTGTGTATGCGCGCAGCGAAAAGGAACTGATGGAGCAGCGCACGCTACTGATAAAAAACGGCCTGCCGGCGACGCAGCCTGGACGCCCCCCGCTCGTGACGCATGGCCCGGTGCTTGAGCCGCATCAGTGCACGGTGCGCATGACGTATGGCGACTACGAGGGATGTGCGCGGCAATCCAAGCGGCCTAAGCGGTACATTGTCGCGAGTGACAGCAGCGAGGGATCACAATATGCCATCAATTGGGCCACAGGCACCGTCTTGCGTGATGGCGACGAGATGCTGGTCGTGTCGGTGATGGACGCGGACGCCAAGGCTGAGCAGTACACGGACGACACCGCTCCCCCGAACCTCTCGCCTCGGAGCCGAGCCTTGCAGGATATGGCCATCTTTTTGTGCCACCAGGTCTTTGTGCTTCTGCAGCGCACGCAGCTCGGCGTGCGCATTGCCTGCCAGGCTGTGCACTCGACGAATGCGCGCCACATGCTGCTTGACATTGCCGACTTTTATTCGCCGACGATGGTGATTGTTGGGAGTCGCGGCGTGGATGGCATACGCGGCATGCTCGGCAGCATGAGCCATTACCTCGTGCAAAAGTGTTCGGTACCAGTCATGGTGTGTCACAACAAGCTGCAACTGCCGCGCCTGCCTCGAGGCAAGGCAGATGTGGTCAACAATGTGCGCAAGCGGCACATGCGTCTCGACCAGGCGGCCGTGGAAAAGCTGAGCAGCCGCCAGGAGCCACAGGACGAAGAAGAGGAGGGCGAACAAGTCCAGGCCGATCGCGAGCAGCGTGAGCAGCGCGACTCGGAGCGCATGGAACGCCTGAACCGCGAGAGTCTGGCACGCCGCTCGGCTTCGTCTGAGTAGCAGCAGATAGATACCCTGGAATACGGACTATGAGCTTGCGGGTATGTGTTCCTGGAGATGCGAAAGGAAGGTGTGTGCATCGGCCGCATTGCCGAACTTGAGCAGGAAGTGCGTGAGACCGTCCGACTCCATGGCCACGACACGAAGGAACCGCTCCTGATCGAGGTGGCATTGCATGCCGGGGAACAGCTTGACGTTCAGAATGAGTTTGAGCACGGCATCGAGACGCATCACCAGACGGGCCGAGGCGCTGGGCCTATGTACGTTGATCTTGATGGCACCCGTGCCACGCTCCTTCCACACCTGGTTCTCTGCGAGCGAGTACAGCTTGGCTCGAGCCGAAGCCACCGTCTCTTCCTCTTCTTCGCCCGTCGTCAGCTCGACATCAGGCTTGGGCACTTCCTTCATGCGCACGACATTATCGCCATCGTTCTTGATGGGGGCGGCAGCCTTGTCCGTGGCCCAGTCCTTTTCCTTTCGGTCGGATGCCGCGTCAGCCTTGGCTGTCAGTGCCGTTGCCGACTGGAAGGGGGCGGACCGCGAGGCAAAGGCACCGAAGCCCAGCGCCGGGCCCTTCGACTTGGTCTCGTCGCTAGGAGCTGGATGCTCGGTGGTCGAAGGTTTGTCGTCCCTTTTTTGATTGGGCACAGCAGCAGGAGGCGAGGCATCTGATGTCGCGGAAGCGTCCGCAGAAGCCTGTTTGTCAGGCGTCTCTTGGGCAGACGCACCCGTTGAAGCCTGCTTGTCAGGCGTCTCTTGGGCAGACGCATCCGCAGAAGCCTGCTTTTCTGGCGCCTCTTTGGCGGAAGCGTCCGTTGAAGCCTGCTTTTCCGGCGATTCTTGGGCAGACGCATCCGCAGAAGCCTGCTTTTCCGGCGCCTCTTCGGCAGACGCGTCGCCAGAACCTTCGACCTTGGTCGACGCCTCACTCACCCCAGCAGCCCCCCTCTGTCTCTTGGCGGGGTCATCCTGGACGGGCGCCGCGTCGTCCAGCCCACGCTTCGATGCACGCGGCGCCACTGCCGGGCTCTCGTGCTCCGCTGCCATGTCGTTTACAAGGCCTGGACGCCAGGCCGATCTCGGCCGGACCGTGCGCGGCTCCATTTGCATCACGTGCGACTCGAACAGAGCTCCGTCCTCGTCTCCCCGGCCAGCGGCTCTCTGGCAGCTGGCATGCACCCGAAGCAGCACCAGCATCATCCCTCCGAAGACCAAGGTGGCCGGAGAGATGATGCGCGGCAGCTATCTCCGCAGGCCATGACGCTGCCTGAGCTGTTCTCGGAGGCCCAAACGAGTGACGCCCATGCCGCCCTCGTCTATCTGCTTCATCAGTACAACCACCTGGTGAGCGAATATACCCATCTCGCCTCGCTCGTCCCTGGGCTGGAACACAGCGAGCCTATTGGACTTGGCGTCGACATGTCGCCTGCGACGTCCCTCACGGGCCGAATCCGCAATCTGCGCCGACGCAGCATCCGCGGTCTGCGCAATGAGTCTAACAAGGCGGCGGCACACCCTGCCGAGGCCTCCGTGGACGTGCCCAACATTGTCGAGACCATGCACACCGTGTCGCCCAAACGCGAGGGCACGCCCGTCCACTTTGGTACGCCGGTGCACCACCATTCGCCGCGCATATGGCGCAAGTCGAGTGCCCCGTCCATGTCCCAGCGCATCCCCGACTCACCGTCGCAGCGTATCGTGTCGCGACAGGCGGTGTCACCCCGCCTCAGCTCGCGGTCGCCTACCGTGGCCCGCCCCCAGCCGCGCAAGCCAAGTTCCCGGCCGACGACGCCTCTCGACGACATCTCACCGCACCCTGACATGGTGCCCCTGGCCCAGGCCGAGGTGCACGTCTATGGCTCCGTCGTGCGCTCTCTCCAGGGACCGGATGCCGTTGGCTTTCGCGTCAAACTTCTGCCGCAGCCTGATGTGCGCCGCCGCTGTCGAACGGTGCGCGCGGTCATGACATGGTCGGATCTCGTCGCTCTGCATGAGCGCCTCCTGCTACGAACGCATGCTCCTCCTCTCGCTCTGCCGGATCGCTCCCTCTTCGAGGCGCCGTACACTCCCTCACACCTGTCCGATCGGAACAAGGCCGTCGCGACGTACCTGCGCTCCCTGCAACTCGCGCCCTCGGCGCCGGACGATCTTCTCTCTCAGTGCTTCGCCGCTCACGCGGCCATGGAGCCCGACGTCGATCCCGTCTACGGCACCTGTCTGCTGCAAGATGACCTGCTTCGCCTGACGAGCGATGTATGGCTCTTTTGCCATTGTGCCCTCTACCACCACGTCCTCACCATCCACGACCCGTCATCGCATCATCAGCCCATCGTCTTTGACCTGCGCCGCACCCGCATCGGGCGCCAGTATGAAGTGCCCCTGCACTCACCGGACCCAAATGCTCGCACCACCCTCATTGTGCTGCAGCGGGCGCAGCAGCCATCGTCGGCCCCCGTCAAGCTTGCCACCGAGTCGTCGCGGCACCACAGCGAGTGGATGAGCGCCCTTCTCCGCGAGAGCGAAGATCGTTCACCCGACTCGGCGCACGAAACGGAGCTATTCTACACGCCCAAAGACACGGACGAAGGCACCTTTCCGTCGCCGCCGCGTCTCGACCGCCCGACCGCATCCGTGTCGCCCACCAGCGACCAAGGACGCTCATCCCTCCTCAGCCGCTTTTGGTATGGCACAGAGCCCCCATCTACCGCACTCCAGCCAGACAAGCGCCGCTTCTTGTTCGGCATCCTGCCGCTCGGCTCGTCCGAGGATGCGCCCACCTCCCAGAGCGTGTTCGGCATGCCGCTCGCTGAGGCGGTAAAGCACACAGGCATGCCGATGGACAGTGCGCCTAGTCCTGTGCCTGTCGTCGTCAAGCGGTGCATCGAGTTCCTCGACCAGCCATTCGTGGCATCCGAAGAGGGTCTGTATCGCGTCAATGGCAGCACGAGTGCCATCAAGTCGCTGCAGGACAGGTTCACCGCGTCAGGCGACGTGGATCTCGTCGAGACACAATCCACAGGCGGCTTGGACGCTCATACGGTCGCTGGCCTGCTCAAAATGTACTTTCGTGCCCTGCCCGAGAATCTGTGTGCCGACACACTGCCTGACGCCATGCTCGCGCTCCAATCTGACAGCCAAGACGGCCGCCTGTGTGCACTGACGAGTGTGCTCGACTCCCTCCCACCCGAGAACTACGCCGTGCTGTGTGTGCTCTGCAAACATCTGCACAACGTCTACTCATTCGAGCACGCCAACAAAATGACGCTCCAGAATCTGAGCATCGTGTTCAGCGCGACGCTGGATCTGCCGATGGAATTGGTTCTCACCCTGCTGCAAGAATGCCAGCACCTGTTCACACACCCTGAGTATCTCGTGGTGAATGATTACGCCGACGAGAATCCCCCCTCAGCCCTGCCTGAGCGCATCCAGTCCATGTCGCTACAATCGCCGCCCGAGCCGCAGCCACGCCGCGGTCACTACCAGCGGTCATCGGATGCGCCGCTATACGACCCACGTCACCATGTACAGCGCGCCGACGATGCGCACAAAGGCACGAGTATCGCCAGCGAGCGACCCATGCCCTCGACCCCCCTCGCGCCAAGCTGAGCTTGGCGCCTGTCTCTCGTTGTTAGTTGAGGTAGTGGAGGTTGCCTGGACGCCATGTCGACCCTCTATGTCACCGAGCCGCCGACCGACGGCAAGGTGCTGCTACATACGCCCAAGGGCGAAATTGAGATCGAGCTGTGGTCTAGAGAAGCGCCCAAGGCTTGCCGCAACTTTGTCGCACTCGCCCTCGAGGGGTACTACGATCAATGTGTGTGGCACCGCATCGTGCCCGGCTTTATTATCCAGACGGGCGATCCGACCGGGACAGGCCACGGCGGCGAATCGTTCTATGGCGCGCCATTCGAAAACGAGCACCACCAGCGCCTCCGATTCCATCGCCGTGGCCTCGTGGCGATGGCCAATACCGGCGAACACAATACGAATGAAAGCCAGTTTTTTATCACGCTCGACGCGACACCCGAGCTGCAAAACAAGTACACGATCTTTGGATGCGTGGGTGGCTCTACCATTTACAATGTGCTGTCGCTTGCAGACGTCGAGTTATCTGCGACTGAGCCGGACAGGCCCGTATACCCACCCAAGCTCCTGCGTGCAGAAGTGATCCACCATCCCTTTACGGACCTCGTGCCACGAATCACGCCTGCCGAGCGTCAGGCTCAACAGGAAGCACGCACGCTGGCTGCTCAGCGCCAGGGTACAATGGAGCGTCAGCGGAAACGACCCAAGAAGAATACCACCCTCCTCAGCTTTGGCGATGAAGAAGATGCGCCGCTCGTGACTGAAAAGAAGCCCATGAGCAGTCACGACTTGCTCCACGATAAGCGCCTCAGCAAAGAAACCATGCGCCCGAGCAAGTCAGCCGCCCAGCCGCCACCAGCGGCCCAGCCGGCGCTTTGGCCCGAGCCAGAGCCTATGCCCAAGCCACCGCCCTCGCCTGAGCCACAGCCTGCGCCAGAGCTCCAAGCACCGCCCCTACCGACTTCCGCGGCTCCCCCTCCGTCCTCCGTGAGCTCCTTGGCCGCTCTCCTGCAAGCCTACAAAAAAGACCGCGGCCACGAACATGATACCCTATCCCGTCTCGACGCATTCCAAAAACGCATGCGATCAGAGGCACCGGCGCCCCAGCGACATGCGCGTTCGCATGAGGCACAGAGCGAGGACGAGCAGGATATGCGCGAGTATGGCGACGACGACGACGACGACGCAGATTGGCGGTCCCATACATTCCAGTCGGATGGTCAGCCGCTACAGGGGAACGACCCTTTGTCCGTGCACGACTACCAAGTCGTCGATCCACGCGCCACTAGAGGCTCGTTCACTGCCGCGCTCAGCTCGCATCGTGAGAGGCAGGCGCACGAAAAAGCACGCGCACCATAGTCTCATCAGTCACATGGCTGCCCTAAGTAAAAGGTATCGCCCGCCCCTGGAGATCCGTGCGAGGCGCATGACTTTATCACCGCAAGGGCTCTTTCAGCTGACGGGCCCCGATGCGTACCGTGTCGAAGATGCCGACGAAGAAGTGTACCTGCTTCAAGTACGCAGCGGGGAAAATACCGAGGGACTGGGCGTGGTCGATAGCAAACACGATACGCTGCGCGTGACGCTTCGTATATCGAGCCAGACAAAGCGCCCATGTCCCGAGGACATTCAAGTCGTGCTGCACCAAAACTGCACGGCCCTGCGATCTCGCGCGGGTGATACCGGCAGCGTAGCATGGCGCTGCAGTACGTTCTTTGCCGAGCATATGCTTCAGCAGCTCTGGGGTACACGGCCCGGACCCTCGCTGTTTCACGCACAGAGCTTCTCCGCCTGCCGTGTGCTGGAGCTGGGCGCGGGCACCGGTATCCTGCCTGCCTGCCTCTTTACGGATCCCGGCTGGCTTCATCCGTCAGCGCGGCCCATGCGCTGGATCGCCACAGACCGCGCGGAAAACGTGCCACTCCTCACCAAGAACGTCGGTGGCGGCCGTTACGATCATGCACACGCTCAAGTATCCGTACGTGAACTGGACTGGCTTCACGTCCAGGCTGCATCAGACCGCATGCTGAACCAACTACGTACAGATATTCTCTCATCCTACGAGGGAGCCTATCCCGACCTCATCCTGTGCTTGGACTGCGTCTATAATCCCGCCTTGCACCGCCCACTCTTATCCACACTGCATGCATTCTGTCAGCCGCAGCACACAGTAGTCCTACTCGTGATGCAGCTCCGAGACGTGGACAATACGCTCGAGTTTCTGACGTCATGGCTGTCCGCATCGTGGACCGTGTACCATGTCCCGGAATCGCTGCTGCCGCCTCCCATGCAAACGGCCTACGCTGCCTGGGTGGCATGGCGCACGGTGTAAATCGGCCGAAGACGCGCGACGCGTCGCGCCGCACGCTTTCCACCTCATTCCGCCATCATGTCGATCCGCCTGCTGGTGAAGCGCAACCCCGCCTACCCCCTCGCCAAGCTGCCTGTCCGTGGCAGTACACAGGCAGCAGGCTACGATCTTTTCGCGTGTGAAGATGCCGTGATCCCCAAGGGCGGCCGCGCCGTCGTACAGACAGGTATTCATGTGGCCCTGCCTGAGGGACACTATGGCCGCGTCGCGCCCCGCAGTGGCCTGGCCGTGAAGCACGGCATCGACGTCGGCGCCGGTGTGGTCGACTCAGACTACCGCGGCCTGCTGGGCGTCGTGCTCTTCAACTTTGGCTCCGACGATTTCCAGTGTACGTATGCACCTCGCTGACCACAGTCCATGCCGGCGACCGCATTGCACAGCTCGTCATCGAGAAGATCTCGACGCCCGACGTCGAGGAAGTGGACTCGCTCGACGACACGACACGCGGCAGCGGTGGATTCGGGTCTACGGGTGGATTCTCTAGCGCCAAGTAGGTACATACCCCCTTATCGATCCATGGACATGCGTTGTACAAAATTTTCCCTCCCATTCATTCTATATGATCGCGGCTTAGTTGAGTGGCGTCAGGATCAGGGGCATACGGATACCTTCGGGCCACTGGCCTTCGACAAAGGCACGCCGAACAATCTGCTGGCGCTGCACAAGAGTCCAGTCAGGCACCACATCGAAGCGGAAGTGAAGTAGCAAGTGAGCCAACAAAACCAGCGTCTCAAGTATGGCCGTCTGCTTGCCGACACACGAGCGAGGACCAGCGAGGAAGGCAAACAGCTGACCCGGCGGCAGCTTGGCGTCAATGACACTCTGGGGCAGGTTGTCCCAGCGGTCAGGGTTAAAGTCCTGCGCATCCTCACCCCACAGGTCCTTCGAGAGTTGGATCACATTGAGAGGAATAAAGAGCTCGTGGCCCTTGGGCATCACAATCGAGTTGTACGTGCCCTTGCCGTCAGCACGCTTGTACGAGCGCGAAAGCGGCACCACATCATCTTTAAGAGCCACACGGATCGTGCTGGGAATCGAGGGCATCATACGGATCGACTCCTTCACAACATTGTCGAGGTAGTGCAGCGAGTAAATGTCACGCACCGGCTGCGTGTTGTAAATCTCACGCTCCTCCTCCGACAGCGAGTCAAGCTCGGCCATCTCCTTAGCATGCGCTTCCTGCACCTCTTTGCGGAGACGCTCCTGCACGTCAGGATTCATGGCGAGCAGCCACAATGCCCAGCTGTTCTGCGTAGCTGTCGTCTCATGACCAGCAATAATCAGCGTCGTCATCTGACCCATCAGCTCCTCGTTCGACATGCGCTCCGACGCCTTGAGGTCCGTAGCCATGTTCGCACGGATCATGCGCGACACAAGCGACTTGTTCCTGGCGGACGTGTCATCATCAAAGCTGTCCTTCGACACACCCTGGTTCTCAGACAGAATATCGTTGCGCAGGCGCTCCACAATGATAGCAGCTTGCTCATCCACAATGGCCCTGGCCTTGTGAATCGTCGTGCTACGCTTCGTAGGGATCTTGCGCAGCCAACTCATGCTGGGCTTTTCCGAGAGAATCAGGTAGAGTGCCACCGCCAAGTCCACATTCAGCACAGCCTCCATCAGCGTGTTCATCGCACCAGCAAGACGGTCCTTGTTACCGTGCTCGAGCGACTGGAAGTCAAAGTCAAAGCCAATCTCACCAATGATATCCAGCGTCGTACGAGAAAGCCAGAACAGCACATCCACCACGGCCTGGTTCTCGGGATGCGCCAGAGTCACGTCACGATCCGATGGAGCCTGACCGGTAATCTCCGTATCCTTGGGAATTTTGCCCGTGTGGCGATCAATTTCCTGGCGCGTAATGGCCTGCAGCTTCTTCACCAGCTTGTGAGCGTGGCGATGCACAGCGGGCTGAAAGTCCTTCACGACACTCGGGGCAAAAGCAGGAGCGATAATCTTGCGCTGGCGCGCATGGTTCTGACCGTCGATCGCCACAAGACCCTCACCCAGCACGCTACGCAAGAAAGTACTCGTGTACTCAGGCTTGGGGTACTGGTAGGCACGAGATGGGCTCAGAACATGAAGCAGGGCTTTCGGGTCTGCAAGTAGCACGCGCGGCACGTTGAACGTGTGGTGGTAGCGGTACACAGGGCCCAGCTCGTTCATCCACTTAACGTGCTGCTCACCAGGCTCAGCTTTCTTGATAGCACGAAAATCACCAAACAAAATCTTCAAAGGATCCGTGCTCTTCACCTTCGGGATATGCCTCCATGGGTGAATCATCTCACCAATGGTCATGCGATACAGCGACAGGAGCAGCTGATGCGCGATGAAAATCACTGGGACAGCCAGAGCAAGGCCAGCAAGGCCCAAAACAGCATACAGCACATCCTTCACGCTGAAGAAGGGCATGTCAGCCATACTCATCCAGAGGCCAACAACGAGATGGTGTTGGGGGACAGGGACGAAGTGGTACGATTTCAGCGGGAATTTCACACCGAGCCCTGTCGCGACCAGACGAGCCTCCCCCACTTGGGAATTTGGCGCTTGTGACTGGGCCAATACCCAACAAAGTAGACCCAGTAGGAGTCTGTGGCAACATCCATCCGCTGACACTAATAGGCATTACGTCCACATCCAACGTCTATTCCGTTGCGTGATTGGCTCCACCACGCAAATGGTCTTCCGGGCTTGGCCAATTCTAACAACCCCGTGCTTAGTAGATTTTTACCGCGCGCCCGATGGCTGGGTCAGGATCACGGGTCGGCCGCGACATCGGGTCCTGCTCACGTGAGCTACAAGCGAGAAAAAGACCCACGCAGGAACCGAGTAACCCTGGCCCTGCATGTGTCAGGCGAAGCCAAGATGCCGACACGGCCTTTTTCGCTCTGCAGTGCTGAATAATATTGACTCGTACTTTTTGCACACGTTATTGATACCCTGCACGCAGCTTGCAGAGGATTCACTTGCGTGCGTAATCATTCGCGCTTCTGATTCAATGATTTTCCCGCCCACATGTAAAGGGCGCATTGATAACCAAAAAAGTTGAATCTGCGCACTGTCCTAGCGTCAGCTGACCGCCCAAATTTTTTCTATGCAGAGGTCCGGAATTGTAGGTAGATGGAAATTTCCGAGTCGAAGGGAAATCGCACTAGGGTCGATTGTTCTTCGTTACCTCCTTGAAGCATTGACACCCGAATGTCGTCGCTAGTGCTAACGCCTAAGCGTTATTTGATTATAACGAATCCGGCGACAGGCCAGGTGAACCCGCTTCTCTCTCTAGCTGAGGAGCTGGTGAACCGTGGAAACCAGGTGGTGTTCATGTCTTCGGAGCCTATTTTCAAGAAACTCAAAAAAATTCAATCACGCATGGGATTCATCGTGCAGCCTGAAAGCACCCCAAGCCCAGAGTATGTCATGCGGATGCCTCTGGTGTTCTATACACTCGGCGATAACGAAGTGGTGGCCGATTACACAGACAAGGCTGCGAAGCTTTCGGACCATTTCCACGAAGTTCTGCGATCCAAGCCTGGTCAGATCTGGGCTTGGCTTAGTATGTTTGCTGAGCACGTACCTGGTGCGACGGACTCCTACGGTGAGGTGGTTTTCATGATCCGCGATTTGATCGAATCACTTGACCCTGACATGATTATTGTCGATAACTTTAGCGCATTTGCCGTGGATGGTGTTCGTCTGACGAAACGTGCTTTTATCGAGACCTCTCCTGCGGCTGCTTCGGCTGTGGCAAGCAAGGTAAATATTTTCCGCAACCCCATGCCCATGAGCGGTGGTCGTTCGGCTACCGGTGGTATCTTTGTCTTCTTCCACAATTTGTTGTTCATTCTTATCTGGCTGCATTTTATCTTCTTCAATCGGCATCCTGCCCAACGCCGTCGCTACCGCAAGGAAGTGCTCGGCCTCAAACCCACTGATATTATCTGTGACTCTATTATGACGCCAACGCCGGGCATGTTGCCTCAACAGATCGCCACCATCTCGTTTAACGTGGCAAACATGGATATTTATCCTTCGGACGCGTATGATAACTCGGTGTACTTCGTGGGTCCCTGCTTCGCTCCCAAGCAGCTGATGATGCCCAGTGCCCGCTCATTCCCGTCAAGCCCGGTCAACTTCTCGTTCCGCAATCTAGAATTGTCGCCTAACGTGTCCACAGCATCTACACCTACCATTGCTGATGGAAATGTGCTCGAAAAGCAAATGTTGTCTGCTCATGTTGTGGCGCAGATGCAAGATCCTGTCAAGATCTGGATGGACCGTGCTATGATGGATTCGAAACGTGTCCTGTATTTGAATATGGGCAGTATCTTCTTTTACAACAGAGAGGACTATGACAACATTGTAGCCTCGCTTGAGATGCTTCACGAGCAGGTACCAGATATTCTCGTTCTTTGGAAAATCGGCAACCACCCTCAGAATGTGCAGCCCATTCCCACCTTGGAGGAGTGCAACCTGCCCTCGTATATTCGTCGGGAGCACTGGATTGCCGACGTTGAAACTGTTCTTTCGCATCCGGTTTTGGCCGCTTTCATGCACCATGGAGGAGGTAACTCGTACAACGAAGCCCTCGCTCATGGTGTGCCGCAATTCTGTATCTCACAGTGGGTTGATACGCACGATATTGGATTGTACATTCAGCACTCGGGTGTGGGCCTTTGGGCAGAAAAGTCGCCCAAGTTTGACCCATCGGATATGGTTCCGAAGCTGGTGCGTCTGCTGAAGGACGACTACAAGCGGTTCCGACACTCAGCTTTGTCGTGGAAGCTAAAGTGCATCCAAGCTGGTGGCACCGTTGGCACCGTTGATATTATTGAGAATTTGCTCAAGTCTTACGATTTCCCCGATAACAACAGCAAGGCACGCATACCAGACGCCATATAATGTGGATCATGTGTCGCGCCTGCTTTTCCTGCGTCTTACAGTGTATCAGGAAATCGAGTGGTGTTAGACTACGGTAGTAATTATTCAACGGCCTCGGTTGCAGGTGTTTTGAGTGGCTCAATATTTCGCGCTGCACAGTTAGTGTCGTGGTATGTACGTACATGACAAAGCTGTAAAGTCCCGTCCCAATCGGTTGATTGACCGACGAAGAGAGCATGCGTTAGTACTGTGCTGCGAACAAAGGTGTTGCGGACATGGCTGGGGTGCCACACCGTCCCGACAAGCAGGCATACGTACCACTGCGTGGTTAGTACGTCTCGAGCAAATGCCAATACGCACAGCGTGGATAATGCCCTAGAAGTAGAAACACACGTGTCAGCACCGAGCGAAGCTAATGCATACATACCGGAATGTAACCAAGACAAGTCAGAAGGACGTTAACTGATCCGGTTAACCGTGCGATGTCGCAAATTCCACGTACTCCAAAAGTCCGAGTGGCAGCCACGCTCCAAAAACACACCAAGGGGTGGCACAAAGATGGCAGCAATCAGCTTAATCGCGTCCGATCCACTGTAACATTGTCAGTTGGACCATAGACGCACGTAACAGGCATGGTCAATGTCGGTCGTTACGGAATAGTCTGGTGCTTGGCGGCCCCGATCGTCCGCGCCTAGTGCATGGAGTATCTTGGCATGCCATTTGCTGATAGGGTGGTTTGCTGATGTAATACGCGGCGAAATACGCCGCAATCGTACCAGTCTACAGAAAGATGAAGGTGGACATGGTAGGCTAATTATGTTGCAGAGGAATCGAGCCATGGCAAGAAAGGGGGAAAAAAGTTATAGGATAGGCGTGTTTTGAGCAAGACGCATCTTTTCTTGCTCGAGGCGCTGGTACAAGAGCGTCACAGCCATCTGGATATTGGGTGGGGGGCCCGTGATGGTGACAAGCCGCTCCGTGCCACTGCCGCCTGCAGCGATGCCAGCATTGCGTTCCATAATTTTGATGTGACTAGCGCTTAGTTGACGGATCTCGTTGATTTTCTGGCCACCCTTGCCAATGATACAGCCAACTAAATCATTTGGGATAAAGATTTGCTGCGTCTGGAAACCAGGGGTCAGGACCGAGCCGAGTACTTTGGGGCTACCGCCGGCACTCAGCATACTAGAATTTGGCGATGCCGTGCCAATAGGAGAGCCCACGAGCGAGGCACCCAAAGCTCGATTCATAGCAGCTGGACGGTACGGGAGATTATTTGCGCCACGGTCAGGATGCTCAAGCAAGGTTGCTCCCACGTAGTATACGGCGATATGAAGGGCGTCCGCCACACCTGTGATGTTCAAGATCCGCTCTGTTGAGCCGGGCAACATAGTCTCGCCCGCATGCAAACGAGCACCGCTGGCTTCCTGGATTTCCTTGATTTTGCTGCCCTGGCGACCGATAATCGCTCCCATATGCGAGTTGGGAATAATAAAGCGGAATGAGGCAGCACGGGCACCAGGCAGGGACGGCTGGTCGAATGGCTCGTCATTCATGCGGCGCACCAGCAAGCCAAAGGCCTTGCTTACTGCATCCAACGCACCCGATACAGTCAGAATGCGCTCTGGATTCGACGGAATGCTTTCGCTAATATTGAGGCGTGCGCCGCTCAGCTCGCGGATTTCATTGATGTGGCGTCCCTGTTTTCCAATAATGACACTAGCGTCGCTCGTGATGATCAATGCGCGCATCACGATAGGGCCTGGTGCTGGTGGCTGGGTATACAGCGAAGGAGACTGAGACACATTGGCAGGACTTGACAGGCTGGACAGAGAGGGTGCGGACGTGTACATGGACGGGCCCTGCTCCATGACCACACTGCTGCCAGATGCGTCAAACAGCATGGGTGTGTGAGTGAGGGGCACGGACATATGAAACGGTGAGTCTGCAGCTGTGCCGCTGGTGTTGTTGGGTGTGCTCGACGTAGCAGTCGAAGAAACAGCATTCCCTGGCATGTGGGTGGTTGCGCTGCTGTTGCTCATGGCAACATCCGCTGCATGTTGTTGAGTAAGTTGATCGATCGTATTGACGTCACTCATAGTGGGCTAGCTCGTAAGGTTGAGCGAAAAGAATGGACAGGGAGGAGTGACAGGGGAGAACTTGGATGCCAAAAATGAAATCAAGGGAGAAGTATGGGGGCTGTGTAAATGGTAGAACAACCGCTCAGCACCGAAATAATCAGGAAGAAGCTAGAGCCTAAATGTACACACAATAGGCTTGTTATCTGCTGCTGAGGAGAGGCGTGGCAGGGGAGAGACGACGAGTGCGACAAAAACGATGCGGGAAACGCCGAGCCCTTGGCCCCCAACGCGGCCGTGTCGAGCAGTCCGACTGTCGAATGCGTCTTCGAACGCCGCTGTATCTCATGCGTGGGGATGCGGACAAAACATGAAATGATGCATATTCTGCACGTGCTCCCCCTAAGAAACTCACCAATAAGAGCAGATCTAAAAAATTGTCGCCCGGCCAAACCTGGCATGGCAGGAAATTCCTGCCCCTGGGCTGCACTGTGGTGCAGTGGCGATGCATGCAGATACAATATGAACGCAGGGTTTACACAGACTCGAGTGACGCTGTGGCACGACCGATCCGCGTCCTCGGCTTCGTGTGCGTCGCACATTTTACGTCCAATCACACGTATGACTCAGGTCAATTCATAGCCTTAGGCAAGGACTGTGAGGTCCTGCGTGCACGGCATAAATGCAGCCTGTCGTCTGCAAGGTACAGCGTCCGCGCGAGAGGTAGATCGTAGGGTCCAGCCGCACTGGCGCTCTTAATTGATGACAAAGCGTGTTGGTCGTCAAGAACGTGGCGCACGTCATATGAAGGACATTGGCGATGAACCATGATGCGGCGATGGACCAACCACAGCAGGTGGCACCCAGCCCCAGTCAACTTGTAGACGAAGCAAAGGCAGCTGCTCCGTCACGGGATGCAGCTGATGTCGCAAAAAGTGCCGAGCGCGAAAAGTGGCGCGCTTCCTTGCGCGAGGCCAACCAGCATGTGTGGCTCCATGGTCCGCAGGAATCTGGCGACAATCTCGACGCATCACTCAAGCGCAACTCGGCTTTCATTAAACGGCTGAAGCAGACCAACTTGGCTGATGCCAAAGACGCGCTTGTTAAAGAAGTGCAACTATTGAGTCTGACCAAATACTTGGACGAACTTATACCCAGCATACCTGAGATTTTATGGAAGGCGACGCAGCTCAAAGACAGATATGCAGCCATTGAGATTCTGAGTGCTTTACATGCCCGGTTTGGTGGCTCCGAGTTCACCGAGCCGCTGGTCAAGGTGATGGAACAGGAAATCGTGCCGCCACCACCCAAAAGTCAGGACGCCTCGAACGAGCAGGCGCAAAAAGAGGCTGCACAAGTCGCGCGGCAGCGATCGTTGCTCCGTGGCGTCACTGAAATGGTGCTCGTAGGCCTCGTCGGCCCCGTGACGCAGTCGGAAGGTGTGTGTGCTCCAGGTCTGAACTGGCTACACGAGCAGCTGCGTAAAATGCTGTCCCAAGACCGCGATCTTGTATATACGTCCGTGGCCCAGGCCATATTACGCTCGTATGGCTCCGTGCTGCTTGTTCCTATGGAGGTGCACGAAGCCGGCCAGCCAGGCGTGCTGACGGGCAAGCTGGCAGAAGACGCTGTGATATCCGAGGCTCTGAGCCTCAAGTTCCGCAAGCTCTTCGAGGCATATTATGCTATGTTGGCACGTCGTGCTCAGCGGGAGCACGAACGGCTTCAAGAGCAAGAGCAGCGCAACAACGATGCCTATATCCGATCAGGCGTGGTGTTTGATGATCGCCAGTCGGCCTTTGAGCGCCGTATGAGTGATGTGCATGCCATGATCGAAGCCATGCATGCGATGGCTGCATCGCTGCAAGTCCACCTTCCCGAGCTGCGCGAATCGGACAAGGATCCTTCTGCACCGCGTTTTGGTGTAAACCTGGAAGCGACATCAACACTGGCAGAGATGTCGGCCAAGATGGAGCAGGAGTACGCCTCTGGCAAGAGTCCCTGGGAGGACGAAGAGATGCGCAAGTTTTACAAAGATCTATGCCCTTTGGACGAGTTGCTTCCAGCGTCGGTTTTGGAGGCGGCTGCCGTGTCGTCGGATGAGACTGATGCGCGGGTGCAGCAGTCCCTCCAGCATTCACTGGATCGTCTGCCGACGATGTGCAATCAGGGCACCGTCGATGACGTGGCCGTCGAACTTGGGTTCCAGCTCAAGTCGATGTCAGCTCGCCGCCTGAGTGCCCCGCTCCTACATGTGCCGAAGCACCGCTGGGATATGCTGCCGTACTATGCCAGGCTGATCGCCACACTCCAGCCGTATCGGCCAGGCTTGGCGGAGGCGGTTGTCGAGCACCTGAACCAAAAGCTGCGACAGCAGCAATCGTTTCGCAAACCTGATCGGCAGCTGCAGAGCCATCTCATTATTTACCTGGGCGAGCTCACCAAATTTGGCCTTGTACCTGAGCACATTGTGTTTCATTTGTACAAGGTCCTGCTGGACGACTTTTCGCCGACGTCCATCGAGATGCTGGCACTGTCCATCGAGACATGCGGTCGGTACTTGCACCGCATGCCTGCCACCGCAGCCCGCATGCAGCATGTGCTGGACTTGCTGCGCCGTAAGCGCTTGGCACACAACTTGTCCGAGCAGCACACGCTCCTGCTCGACAATGCCTACTACAAGTGTGTGCCGCCTGATCGGCCTGTCGTGACGTACCGCGTGCCGTCAGCTATGGAGCAGTTTATCACGCATGTATTCACGCACATGCTGGGCCACGGTTCGTTTGACAGGACGCAGGCCCTTGTCAAGATGCTGAACTGGAGTGACGAGTCGATCCGTGCGCACATTTTTACGCTCTTTACGTCGCCATGGCTCTTGACGCACGACACACTGCCTCTGCTGGCGCGCTTGCTGAGTCGGATCCAGCAGTGTCACGAAGCCTTTGTCTGTGAAGTGCTTGACACACTCAGCGAAGATATCGAGGCGGATCTTTTGCACCTTGACTTTGCTGGACATCAGCGGCGCTTGGCTCGTGTGCGGTACCTTGGTGAGTGTCACGCCTGTTTCTTAGTGAAGCCGGATGCGATGCTGCAGCAGCTGTACCGTTTGTGCGTGCCACAGCCCCAGCGCAAGGATCCGCCAAACGACTATACGCGCGTGCGAATGGCCTGCACACTTTTACCCTACTTTGGGAAGGCCTTCCAAAAGCCGCCGTACAAGCAGCGCTTGGACCACGTCTGTGCGGTCCTGCAGCACTACATTTTGTCGAAGGACGAGCCCCCGGTTGAGGTCGCGTTTCTACTTCAGGATACGTTTGCGCACCTGGGTGTGAGCCGCGATGGCCGCGTGAATCACAAACGCCTGGCCAAGCGCCTGCGCGAAGCGCAGCCGTACCTTGTCAAGCTAGACCTCGGTAAGCGCATGGTAGGCAAGCGGCCGGCCCACAGAGACGATGGCGACAGGGGGGACGAGGACGAGGACGACGGCGACGATGAGGATGATGGCGACGATGATGGCGACGACGTTGACCCTGACCGCCATGCGGCTCAGCAAGCGGCCCTCGACGAGCGTGCCGAGGCTGACGTGGAGCAGGAGCTGGCGATGCTCATGGCCGACACCGGTGGGCAGAGCACGGCGCCGTCGGGCATGGCTCTCGAGCAGACGCGGTCGATGCTAGCGAGGGCGCATGTGCCGCGTCGGCGACTCGAGGCGAACGACCAGCACATGGTCTTTTCGCTTGTTTCGCGAAAGCAGACGCAAGAAATTCACGTCCCCACTGACGCATCCATCTCGATGCATGCGCGGCAGCAGCAGGCGGAGGCAGAGGCGGAGCGGCAGCAGCTCAAGGCGTACGTGTTGGCATACCGCGAGCGGGAAGAGTCCTAGCGCTACATGCTATCAGACACGGGCTCATCCATATCCTCTTCCTCCTCCGCGACAAGCTTTTCGTTTTTCGACTCGGTGCTGGGCGCCATGACGTAGTGGGGGCCGACATCCGTCTCCCGCAGCTGCGCACGCTCACCGATATCGGCGTGCGAGCCGACAATGCAGTTTTCCACCTTGGCATTGTCGCCGATGCGGACGCCGTCCATAATGACCGACCGCAGAATGCGAGCGCCCTTGCCGATGGTGCACTGTCGCCCGACAATCGAGTGCTTGAGCGTAGCGCGCTCGTCGATGCGTGTGTGGCTGCCGATCAAGCAGTCGTTCGAGAGCTGGGCCCGTGGGTGAATAGGGCCGTCGTCGCTTTTGGGTGCCTCGAACGGCACGACGCCGCAGCCGAGCATGGCCGGCAAGGGGAAAGGCGCCGGCAGCGGCATCGATGTGCTGGCGAGGCGGAGCAGATAGCGACTGCAGTCGAGGTACGTAGGCACCGTGTTGGCCCGCGCCATGAAGGCGTCGTCTGCCGAGCGGAGCTTGTCGGCATCGAGAACATGCTGTGGCGCACACGGCCGGCGTGGCTCGGGACGCATGTGAGCCAGCATCATTTCGCAGTGTGGGTGGAAGGGCGTGCCGTGCGTCGTATCGACGACAGCGTCGCTGGACAAGCATGGGGCTTCTGCCGAAGGCGCGTCAGTCGTCCACTCGGCCTTGTGGCTCAGCCGCTTTTGCCAGCCACACTTGATCACGAACGGCACGAGCTGCTCGGTGATATGGTTCAGTTCGGGATGCGCTTCCAGGAGCGGGAGCAGCGGCTGGAGATGCAATGCGTATACGTGCGAGTCGAGGAGTGCGGTCGTTACACGGACGTGCGGGTGCGTCCAGAGCATGCTCATACGCAGCTCCAAGTCTGATGCGTTCTTGTCGTACACGTCGTCCGCGTCCATCAGGAACAGGGGCACGTGGACCTGCAGTGTGTCTTTGGCGCCGTTCCTCGCGGACCGAATGCCCTCGTGCGACCGCAGTGGCCGGCGATCATAGGCCACGAACAGATTCGCTGGCCCATCACGCTCGCGTTCCTTGCCAGCGCCTTCGCTCGCGCTGCGCTCGTACAGGAGGCACGATACGGTCGGCACATCCGGCACGGCGCCCAAGTGCGCCATCAAAAAGTTGGAGAGCGGCATGTGCACGGCCATGAGATCCACCGGCACAACGAGCGGGTCCTGCGTCAGTTGCCGCGTCGCCGCGAGCCAGTACAGCAGCTGAGCGGTGCCCCACCGCGTGCGCGACACACTCTTCGACGGCTCGCGCACGCTGCGGACCATCTCACCTGGCTTCGGGCCGTATGGCACAAGTTCCACGTGCATCACGGGCATGCTCGGCTGCGGATCTACTAGGGCGCCCGTGCCGGAGATGACGCTGGACGTCGAGCTGCCGAACGTCACCGACACATTGCTCGCGGACGACGAGCCGAGGGCCACCTGTGTCGCGCCCTGCACGGCCTGCTCGGCCTCGCGATCTGAGCTGGACGGCACAAGGTACAGCGCGCGCAGCGCATCGTAGAGCGCTGCGTGCTGCGCCACAGGCGCCACCAGGAGACACGTACGGAAGCCAGCCGACACGAGCCACTGGAGAGGGAACGCGATCATGGGCCGATTCATCACAGGCACAAGCGCCTTGGGCATCGTCTCATCCATCGAGTCGCACAGCGGGTACAGATTCGTCCCTTCATCACTAAATATCACCGGCTGAAAGCGCTGTGCATGCAGCGACGGCGTCGGCAGCACCATCGTCGGAAGACAAGGCCAGGGGCCAGAGCCGCGTTGGGCCCCGTGGTTTTGTCAGCAACCCACACTCCAATCCTTCGCTGAGCGCCGCGGCCGGCTCGGTTGCCACATGCTCGCCGTTGCCTTGCACCGCGGCGTGCTTGCGAGGCGCTTCGGTCTGCGCACCATTGCCACGTCGCGCGTGGTGTGGTCGCGCCCCCCGCCCGTCAAGCTGTCTGAAGACATTGTCACCGTCCCCAACCTGCTGACCATGTCGCGCATGGCGCTGTGCCCTGCGATTGGATGGGCCGTTATGACGCACCAGTCGCCCCTGGCACTCGGACTCTTAGGCGTCGCGGGCTGCACGGACCTGCTAGATGGATGGATCGCGCGGCGCTACGGCACCCAGACGGTGTTTGGCAGCATTGCCGATCCAGCCGCCGACAAGCTGCTGATGGGCACGATGGTCGTGTCACTCGGCCTGGGCGGTGCGATGCCGTGGCCGCTCGTGGGCCTCATTCTGGGCCGCGACGTATTTCTCGTGGGACTCGCGTTCGTGATGCGGTACCGCTCGCTCGCGCCGCCCCGGACGCTCGCGCGCTACTTCAATCCGCGCTTGCCCAGTGTCCATGTGACGCCCACGCGCATGAGCAAGTACAATACGTTCCTGCAGCTCGTGCTGGTCGGCGTGCTCACGCTGCTGCCACTCTTGCCCGAGTCCTTCCAAACGCATCCACACACGACGCGCGCCGTCCGCGTGCTCGAAGGCATCGTGGCTGGCACGACGCTGTGGACGGGTCTGGACTATGCCATCAGTCGACGCTCTGTACGGTTCTTGCATGTATCATAGCTATACCACTACTTGGACGACACCACATAGCCGGCGCGCCAGTGGCCACCGCCCGCCTCCAGCTCGCTGCGTGCGAGCGGCGCCTCGTCCGTGGCTCGCCAGCCGGACCACGCCGTCTCAGGCACCGCATCGGACTCGCCCGTGGCCTGCGTCGAATGCATCACAGCCACTAGGGGCTCGAGCTCCGCACGCAGACGCTCCATATCCTCTGGCGTCGCCGGCGGCGACAGAGCTGCCAGGCGGTGCATGTGCTCGAGACGCGCCGGGTCGAGCAGCGGCGCCGTGTCAGCCGCCTGCGTCGCTTCGCGCACACTCCAAACGGGCGTAGCTGGGACGTGTCGACGGCGAGCGGCCGTACTGTACGCCCGCTTGCCATCCGGCACCGCCGCTGGGGCGGGCGGCGGCGCAGTCAGCTGCGACTGCATCAGCGCACGGAACCGCGTGCCTGGCTGATCCAGCTGCTCAAACGTACCCTGCTCGGCAATGCGGCCGTCTTCAAGCAGCATGATGGTATCAGCCGCACGCACGGTACTGAGGCGGTGAGCAACGATCCACACAGTCGTGTGGCCCTCGCTAATAATCGACGTGATCGCCTCGTTGATCAGCAGCTCCGACGCCGAGTCCAGCGCCGATGTCGCCTCGTCCAGCAGCAGGACACTCGGCTCACGCACCAGGGCACGTGCAATCGCAATGCGCTGCCGCTGTCCGCCACTCAGCTCACGGGGCCCAATCACCGTGTCAAAGCCCTGCGGCAGTGTCCGCACAAACTCGAGGCAGTGCGCCGCACGAGCCGCACGCTCAATCTGCTCGCGCGTCGCATGAGGCGTGCCGTAGCCAATGTTGAACGCGATCGTGCCCTCGAAGAGCACCGGCTCTTGCGGCACGACACTCATGACGGAACGTAGCGATTCAGGCGTGTACGTGCGAATATCGTGGCCATCAATCATGATGCGACCCGAGTCAGGCTCGTAGAATCGCAGAAGCAGCGCATGGACCGACGACTTACCAGCGCCCGAGCTGCCAACAAGAGCGACACTCGTGCCTGGCTGGATGTCGAGGCTCACGCCATTCAGCACCGCCTTTTCAGGTCGGCTCGGGTACCGGAAGTGGACTTCGTCAAACTGGATGCGAGCGCCGCGGTGATCCATGCTCGCCACGTCAAGCTTCACACCTTGGCCCAGCGGGATCTGCGGCTGCTGATCCAGGAGGCCAAATACACGCGCACCCGCACCGACGCCCTTCATCAGCGACGTAAAAAAGTTCGTCATGAGGATCAAACCGCCACCCAGATACGCCGTATACATCAGCAGCGACGTCAAATCACCCACCGTCAGCTGCCCCAGACTCACGAGATGACCGCCGTACGTGAGCAGCGTCACGATCGTACAGTTACCCACGAAGCCCAGACCAGAGTGGAAAATGCCACCCGCGTACGCCTCCTTGGTCTGCAGCGCAGCAATCTCCTGAACACGAGCATCAAAGCGCTTCTCCTCCGCGCGCTGCGTGCCCGACGCCGAAATCGTACGGAATGCCGCAGGAGACAAGCGCTCCTCAGCCGTGCGAGTCATCACGCCCACAGCATCTTGCGTCTTATTCGTCAGATTACGCAGGAAACGACCGTAATAGGCGGCGCACAGGGCGGCGGGGGGAATCACGAGCATCATCACGAGCGTGAGCTTGGTCGATATGTAAAACATGGCCGAGCACGACGCCAGGACAGTCACCGTCGAGCGCAGACCATCCGCTAGATCCGTCGTGATCGCCCCTCCCACCAAATTGCAGTCCATATTGATCCGACTGACCGTGTCGCCTGCGCCCTTGTCGGCGAACGACACATCCTGGCGCAGAGCATTGCTGAACGCCCGCTCACGAATCCGCTGAATCACACGCACACCCGTCAGCTCAAGCAAGATATTCGAGCTCGCACGCGCCAACGCACCGGTGGCAAAGACACACAGCAACAACGTGGCGACCGTCGGCATCGTGAGGCCAAACGGAAATCGGGCGTCAGGCTGCGAGAAAAAGTCGACGACTTTGCCGATAGTAAATGGCACAGAAAGCGAAACGAGCGACGCTATCAAGAGCAGACCCAGGGCTAGCACAATGCCCCGCAGCTCGGGCCGCATCAGCTGCACCAAGCGACGCACCGCCGGGTACTGCGAGGACTTGCCCTGCGTAGGCCGCGACGATGCCATATCACGCAGAGCCGATACGACTTGCGATAGCACACCACTGCTCTTGCGCGCTGGCTTCTTGTCCATCACGACACGAGACGTGTGCAGCGAGGCACGGAAAAAGGCCGTCAGTGGCGCCACCGGTGGCACCATCGGGATCTGAGCGCGCATCATGGCAACACCACATGGCCCTGCCATGCCCGTACGCAGTACGCACGTACGCATCAATGGTACGCCTAGGCGCGGCAGACCCGCCACTGCGATGCGCACCATGGTGAAAGCGACGCGTCACTCGCAACGACCACCGCGGCTGGCCTACCTTGCTATGGAATCACGTGATGCCTAAGGAAGCGAGGCAGCGTAGGCCGGCAGGACCTCGCGTTCGATCGCGACGCAGGGCGGCGGCAGTTGCGTCCACAGACGGAATTGGCGATACGCCTGTGAGAGCAGGATGTCGATGCCACGCACTGTATGCCATCCGTGCGTCTGAGCTAGCACCAGCAGAGGCGTGTGCTCCACGCCGTACGCCATATCGATAGCGACGCCACTCTGGGCGGGCAGCAACTCCTTAGGAAGCACAATGTCTGCCCCTTGCTCAGGCGATAGCGATGTGGCTGACGCCGGCACGTTGCTCACCACGACACGCAGCTGCGCGTGGTCGGCCCTGGCGGCCACCGTCGACAACGACGGAATCGCCTCCACATGCCACTCCACCGGCACTTGCTCGGCGAGAGCCACGGCCTTGTCGTACGTACGATTGTACAGCAGGATGCATGAAGCGCCGAGGCGGTGCATGGCGTACAATGCAGCACGGGCAGACCCACCAGCACCAATGACAAGTGCCACGAGTCCGTCCGATGGCACCTGAGCGGCCCGAGCGCGGTCGTAGATCGCGTGCCAGTCGGTGTTTTCGCCGTGCAGAGCCACTTGGCCCGTGTCGCTGTCACGTCGCGGCACGATCGTATTGACAGCACCAATCACTTGCGCTTCAGGAGAAATGGAGTCCAGTAGCTGCATGATGGACAGCTTGAGTGGTATCGTGACACTCGCTCCGCCAAAGTCGGGCGCACGAATGAGCTGCACGAGTCGCTCGTCAACCGTGTTTGTCTCGAAGCGCTCATACACGTGCGGTAAGCCAAGCACCTGGAAGCCCGTATTGTGGATCAGGGGGCTTTGCGACTGGGCGATCGGCGAGCCTAACAGGAACAGGCGGCGCCGTGGCAAGAGGCCTAACAGGTGTCGCGCCTCGTGAATCGCCCGCACCGACATTTGACCGGGCGCGGCCGACGACGGCATGAGCTCATGCGTCACGGGCGTCATGAGCGGATTCATGATGCGCGAGAGGCGGCCCATCTCGTGCATATTGATCGCAATCAGCGGGTGCGGCGCGTCCCGTGCGACCGTCGCACGGAACGCCTCGAGATCCATCGAGTCTTGCCACGATCGCGCCACGCCCACAAGCTTGACAATGTCGCCCAGCTGACGCCCACGATCGTACATGCGGCGCATGGCCGGCGCCGTCCACCGCATCTCGCCCGCCGTATCGTGATGCGATGCAAGTATTAGCGAACGGCCGCGGGCCTCGGCCACAGCCGCCAGACGCGCGGCTGGACGGTGCATCTCGAGGTCGATATAGTCGCAGCCCATGCGCAAACCGAGGTACACGAGCTCAAAGTACAGATCCTCGTTCTCATCCGGCAGGCGGCCACCCTGTGACACACTGCGCACCGTGTACAAAAGGGGCAGCGGCGTGATGCGCCGCAGCTCTGACACCTGCTCCCGCACAAACGTAGGCGTAAACTCGCGCAGCAAATCCACACGCAGCTCAAGCACGTCCACACCGGGCGTGATTTGCGTCATCAGCGAACGCGCCTCGTGCATGTCAGCCATCGTGAGGGAGAGGAAAAACGAGGGCGATGCTGGCAGTCGCCCAAGGCCGAGCGGCGTAGCCAGCTGCCGAGCAAGCGCCTCGGCGGTGGTATCACTGGCATTGACAGTCTCCATACATGCCGCGTGCGTATAGAGGGGCAGGCGGCGCACATATACATCGCTGAGAGGCTCGCCGTAAGCGGGGCGATCACTCGTCGCAAGAAAGGCGCTGATGGCCTCATAGCTGCGCAGTATGTGCACGACCGGTCCGACCTGCTCCCGCACATGATCCAGAAGAGCACGACTCGGCGCATACTCGACGACACCGCCGCCCAGGGCCAATACATGCCCTGTGGGATGGTGCGAAATCAGCGATGCAAGGATCTGCGCCTCGGCTTCACGGAACGCGTCCCATCCGAACGACTGGACATACGCGCCGAGATCACCATGTACCTGGGCAAAGACCTCGTCTGCATCCAGGAACGTGCGGCGCAAAAGGCTCGCGAGACGTTGCCCCACATGCGACTTGCCCGACGCCCGCATGCCAATCAGCACGATCGTCGCGTCCGAGGCATACGCCGGGGGCAGCGGCCAGGCGGCCGTGCGCTTGGTGCGTACGTCAACAAGTGCCTCTTGCAAGTGGGCGCCAGACACTGAGGCGTGCAGCGGCCCATGCAGCACGCCCCACCAGGCGGGCCATGTCTTTTCGACGCACCGTTTTTCGAGAATCGTTGTGCTGCCAGGCACCACACACGCCAGCAGACTAAACGACATGGCGATGCGGTGATCATCGTACGACGACAGCTCGGCATTCGAGATGAGCTGCGAGATGGGTACGCCCTCAATGTCGATACCGTCATCATGCTCCGACGCACGAACGCCCAACTTGCCGAGCTCCGTTACCACAGCCCGCAGACGATCACACTCTTTGACACGCTGATTCGCGATACCTGTAATACGAGTGGGGCCAGGCGCGACTGCGAAGAGCATTGACGCCGTAATAAAGGCATCCGTCATAGACTCCATATCCACCGTGCCTAGCGCCCGGAGTTGGCCGACGGGCGGTCCGGTGACAGTGGTAGTGGTATCGGTCTGCTCGACCGCACAGCCCATCGGAGCAAGCACCTGGCAAGCAAAGGCCGCATCGCCCTGCAAGCTCGTGCGGCCTAGGTGCGGAACCGTCACGGTCGTGCCTGTGAGCGCGGCAAAGGCCAGTGGATAAGTCGCACTGCTGGCATCACTCTCGACCTCGTATGTGGGTGGCGCCGTGTACGTCTGCTGCGGGATGCGATACACATACTCACCCACCCGCTCGACGTGCACGCCAAACGCACGCATGATGGCGACTGTCATGTCAATGTACGGCTGCGAAATGACTTTGCCACCCACAAGAGCCAGTTCCACCGGGGCCTGGGCATACGGTGCGCAGAGCAGGATGGAGGACACGTACTGGGACGATACGTCGGCAGCGAGCTCGATCCGACCGCCACGCAGGCCCATACCGGTGCCCTCAACGCGCAGCGGGAGGCATGTCGGCTTGCCCTGGTAATCGATGTGGACGCCATTGCCCTGGAGAGCATCGACCAGCGGACCGATCGGACGCTCGTGCATGCGGGCATTGCCCGTGAGAGAGATGCTGCCCTGACGCACCAGGGACGCCACGCCCGTCATGAAGCGCGCAGCTGTGCCGGCGTTTTGCAGGTACACAGGCTTCTCACTCGCCTGAACTCGTCCGCCGTGGCCATGCACCACGAGCGTATGGCCGTTGTCTTCCCATGCAAAGTCAGCTACACCCAGCTGGACAAGCGCCTGCATCATGACGCGGGTATCGTCAGAATGGAGCAGGTTGCGAACGCGGCACGTTCCGCCACTAAGCGCCGCCAGCACCAAAGCGCGGTTGGACACGCTCTTGGAGCCGGGCGTCGGGATCGTGGCGGGCTCCCTCGGCATGTGCGTGGACTCGCGCACAAGCATGGCCGGTGCAAGTACATGCTCCAGGAGGGAGTCGGGCACGGCACTTGCCCTCTCCTCTGCCGTGGCGCCTAAGCGGGACAAGAGCACCACCTTTTTCTGCGCACCGGCGTTTTTCTTGTCGACGCGCATAATGTCCAGGAGCCGAGCCGTCGTGAGCTCACGTGCCTTGGACAGGGCCACGATGCGGGGATCAGCCAGCGACACAGGCAGATCGTACAGCTGCAGGCAGCGCACGAGACGGCCAATCGCGACTTGTGGAAGGCCGCACACAAGCCGGGCGATTTCGGCTTCGAGGACCATGCCGATCGCGATACACTCACCGTGCAGCATATCAGGCGTCAGCACAGCCTCGATAGCGTGGCCGATCGAGTGGCCAAAGTTGACGAGGTTACGTAGTCCCGTTTCTTTCTCATCGACCGTCACGATCCAAGCCTTGACACCCACACTGCCGCGGATGACATCCAGGAGCAGCGTCTGTGACGTCGTGCGCGTCTCTAGCGTGTGGCCCTGCGCCGTCCCATGAGCTCGAGCCGCTTCGCCCATGACCGCGGCGCGAATCGCATCGGACTGGGACTCGAGCTTCTCAAAGTCCTGCACGTCCCATATGGCGGCCGTCTTGATAATTTCGGCCATGCCATTGCTGAATTCGCGCGCGGGTAGCGTCAAGAGCCATGCGGCATCGATAAATACATAGTGGGGCTGGTGAAAAGCGCCAATCAAGTTCTTGCCGTGCGGATGGTCAATCGCCGTTTTGCCGCCGACCGACGAGTCTACCATGGCCAGCAGCGTCGTCGGAATTTGCACGTACTTAAGTCCACGCATGAACGTCGCAGCAACAAATCCCACCAAGTCGCCAATCACGCCGCCACCACAGGCGAGCACGACGGTATCGCGCGTCAAGCGATGCTCCAGCATCCAGTCTTCCATAGCCGCCTTGGTCTCGCGACTCTTGCTCTCTTCACCAGGCGCTATTTCGTACGTCAAAAAGCGCTGGTGCGCACCTTTCGACTGCTGGAAGGCATCTCGGAACTTGTCGACTGCCCCAAGCTGAGCCAAGTGAGTGTCAGTCACCAACACATAGGCGCTCGACGGCAGCTCACTCAGCAGGGTCTGTACAATATGCGGCACGAGATGGTAGCCAAGCTGGATCCTGGTATCCAAACACCGTAGCTCGTGTATAGTAGCACCGCTGATGGGCGACTCAAACGGCGGCGCATGGTACGACGGCACTTTGTCGTGCACGTCCACGTCCCTGCTCATCGTCGATGGGAAATGAGTCAGCGGAGGTCGTGTGGGTGGAGGAAATTACTTCGGTGTGCCTAGCCTACATTGCAGCGAGGTCCCTATGTCGCTCGTATCGACGGGCCACGGCATGCGCAAAGCACGCGCCATATCTTCGTGTGACTTGGCACGACTTAGCTCCATGCGCATATCGAGTAGTTCTCGCTTCTTGAGAGGCGATACACGCGGTGCATCGTGCTCCTTGGCACCTGCCGTAGTGGCAAAGGCCATTTGGGTGATGCAGTACTTGGTATTGCCGAAGGGGTTGTCAAAATAGACAGCATAGCGGAGCCACTTGGGCGCAACGACTGTGCCGACACACTCTCGGTGCTCCCGGAAGCATGACATGTTGGCTTCAGGACCGCGCGCCATCATAAACGCCTGTGCGCCCGTGAGTGTTCGTAGTCGTGGCATATCAGTGACGCCAAAGCAATCGCCATTGCACACGACAGGGACGTCTTGCCCTGTCTCTTGAGCAACTTTGGCCACATGGGCCGCGACTTCGCGGAACCGATCCAGCAGCGCGGGCTCTCGAGGCCGCATGGGCTTGGTGCGGCAGTGAATTGTCAGCGCGCGGATGGTGCGCGTCCGCACGATGCGCTCGACTAGTTCCAACGTCTGCGCCTGCGTCGGTAAAAGACGTATCTTGCACGTCACACTCACATGCGGCGGTGCTGCACGCCGCATGGCTTTCAGGATATCACACAGCAAGTCAGGCATCGTGAGCAGATTGGCACCCATGCCACCTAGCGTCGAAAATGGCTTGGGACAGCCGCAGTTCAAGTCGACACCTGCGACATCGTCATGCTCGGTGACGATCCGCACAGCCTCAGCCGCATTCTCGGGTGTGGAAGATCCCACTTGGTATATGAGATAGGGCCGCTCGATGGGATGGCACGAAAACACCTGTTTGCCGTCTTTGATAAATTCGACGAGACCCGTCGAGGGATGAACGTGGCGCTCTGTGCCCATAATCGCACGATCTACCACTTCAGGGCCCCACACCAGGTCAGCTCCGTATTCGAGAGCCAGGAGACGGCATGGAAGAGCGCCGCTTCGGACCATAGGCGCGAGAAAGACACCTCGATCAAAGCGGGGCATCTTGTCATGCGCAGGCGGCGGCAGCACATCCTGACTGTCCAGCTTGATCCGCTTCGGTGCTTGTTCGCCAGGTTCTGACATCCAGCCACGCTGCCCCAACAATCGCCACAGTCTGCCGATGCACCGCCCAATGCGATGCATCCAAACGTGTCCAGGAAAAAAAGTGGAGGCTCCTATGTTGCCTCGAGCCATGGCACTACATGACGTGCACCGAGCATGGCTACGACACATGGTGCTCGTAGTTGATCCCGAGTATCAGTTGCCTCCGCCCATCACATACCCTGAGGATCTGCATCCTCTACCTGATGATATTGAGGCGTACTGCAGGTACTCGTTTCGATCCGAGGACTTGGTCAGCCAGTCGCCCCACCTTTCCAGCGCCCAATTCCGCGCGATGTGTGATCGACATGCCGCCGTCCTGACAGAGCGGGGTATCACGCTTGCAAATTCAGGTACAGCACTCACAGCACACGACGACACGCACACACACCCGCCGAACCCTAAGGCAGACGGATCGGCCGTCTCGGGCGAGACACTACCGACGTCACCTACTTGCTAGACCTTATCTAGAGGCCGGTTGAAGCCGCCCTTGCTACATGTGAATAATGAAAATACATACCGATTCATGTATTGCCGCCAGCTGTGCTCTTTTCGAATGTGGGCGTAGCCCTCAGAATTGTTTTCCACGGCTTTTCCCTGCAGGTAAGATAGGTGTGTGACCACGTACCTTGCTCGATCCAAAATGGCCAAAGCCCATGATAGCCGCCATTTGATCAGCATCGGCATCTTGAATGCTAGGGGTATCTTGCTGACCAGGTGACAAAGGCTGCTTTGGCTGTGTCGGACGTGCATCGTAAGAACGTATCGGACTTTGCTCGCGGCGTCGACGCCAGCTATCTTGTCGTTCGTGGGGGGCGCTGCGCCACGAACGTGCTTCTCGTCCATCGCGTCGGTCATGGTCTTTCATCCAGTCACGATCACGCCTATGCCATCTAGAGTACGCACGCTCTTCATGTATTGGATCTGACGGCGTGTCCTCATCGTACCGGACGCGCGAACGTCGCTCAGTCATGACTTGATACCAGCAGACGAAGTTGGTGGGACCTGCACGGGTGGAGGAGCACTGCTGACTCATCTCCTACGTGCGCCACTGCCGTCGCTCGCCCGCCCTTTTTTCGCAACGACATTGGCCCAACAACAACATCATGGCAGGAGGTCATCACCGTGCGTACAAAAACTGCGTATATGGCCTGCTAACAAATTAGGTTCCGTCAAGATCGATCCCGCTATTGAGCGATGGCAGCAGATGGTACGTACTCGTGTGGAAGGCTCATTCATGATAGCACAACACCATGTACCAGCGCTTTCGCTGGACGCCTAGGAATGCGCCGGTGATTGCCTTTTGGGGTCTGGCTGTGCCATTCGCTGCGTTCTTCGCCTTTTCCAAGACCAACGTACGTATGAACATGGCTTTCTAATCATGCAGACGGCATGGGACTTTAGCGGCAAAGGCTTTGATGAAAAGCTTTTGCGTGTATCGCCGGCTGCTCAGGAGGAGTCGGAGTGAAGATAGTGCCCATCCACCTAGCCACAGAACATGTACTCAGGCTGTGCTTTGTGATGATGATGAATCGTTCATGAACACCTATGTGAGGCATATAGCATGGGTATTTTCCTCCTTGTGCTGTGCGGCACCTTGTTCTTCGTGGCTCGTACGCAAGCACGTAGCATGCCGCCCTGTGGCCATGCGCCCGCCCGCCGAGCGCGAGAGGCCGTGAAGCTCCGTCGGAGTGAGTACCACGTGGCGTATTTATTATGTAATAAAAGCGAGATGTCGGGCGAGTCATTGTGACATGATTAGAACTGTTGAAAGACGTGTGAAAATTGTATTACCCCATTTCCCCTTCGGCCCATCTTGGAGAACTACCACGAATTATGTGTGATTGCCAGAATTCGCGACCTTCCAAGATGCAACGAATCGAGGGAGAAGCCTCGCAAGAGGTAAAGAACAGTCACGAGGCTGTAGACAACTCGAGCGCTGTATCAAGAACTCGGGTGGAAAATCAGGCGCTGGACAATGTGCAGCCCTTTGGTGCTTCTCGCTACAGCGACTTTTTGAGCAATGTGTCGAACTTCAAGATTATTGAGTCGACGCTCCGTGAAGGTGAGCAGTTTGCCAATGCCTTCTTCGATACGGAGACCAAGATCCGCATCGCCAAAGCCCTGGACAACTTTGGTGTGGACTGCATTGAATTGACGTCGCCCGCCGCATCGGAGCAGAGTCGCAAAGACTGTGAGGCCATTTGCAAGCTTGGTCTGCGCTGCAAGGTGATTACGCATATTCGTTGCCACATGGACGATGCTCGTATCGCCGTGGAAACCGGTGTGGATGGTGTGGACGTTGTTATGGGTACTTCCAAGTTCCTGCGTGAATACTCACACGGAAAGGATATGACATACATCACGAAGGCGGCTGTCGAGGTCATTAGCTTCGTGAAGAGTAAGGGTATTGAGATCCGTTTCTCGACGGAAGACTCGTTCCGTTCGGACCTGGTGGATCTGCTGAGCATCTACCAGGTCGTCGACAAGGTCGGTGTGAACCGTGTGGGCATTGCCGACACCGTCGGTGTGGCCAATCCGCGCCAGGTGTACGACTTGGTGCGCACGCTGCGTGGTGTGGTGGGCTGTGATATTGAGTGCCACTTCCACAACGACACGGGTTGTGCTATCGCTAACGCATATACGGCTCTCGAAGCTGGTGCAACGCATATTGACACTTCCGTCCTGGGTATCGGTGAGCGAAATGGTATCCCGAGTCTGGGTGGCTTCATCGCTCGTATGTACGCTGCCAACCGTGAGTATGTCATGAGCAAGTACAACCTCAAGGCGCTCCGTGACGTCGAAGACCTCGTGGCCGATGCTGTGCAGGTGCAGATTCCATTCAACAACCCCGTTACTGGATACTGCGCGTTCACGCACAAGGCTGGTATCCACGCCAAGGCCATTCTGGCCGAGCCGAAAACGTACGAGATTATCACGCCCGAGGACTTTGGTATGAACCGATACGTGCATATTGGCTCTCGCCTCACGGGTTGGAACGCTGTGAAGAGCCGCTCGAAGCAGCTGGGTCTGGAGCTGACGGACGATCAAGTCAAGGCAGCCACGAACCGTATCAAGGTCATGGCGGATATCAAGGACCAGACGATGGAAGATGTCGACGCCGTGCTGCATGTGTTCCACCGCGCGATCAAGAATGGCCAGGATGTAGGCCATGACTCGACGTTCAACCGTCTCTTCCAGCAGCACATTGAGGCCCGCGGCACGGACGCGATTGCTGAGGAAGAAGCCGAGGCGCAGGCAGCGAAGTAGATAGCTTGGCAAGATGAAAATAAAATGCGCCCTCCGTAAGATAAGCTCGCTTTACAGAATCGACGGCTTGTGATTGGCGCAAGCAAAGGGCTGATAAGGAAACCGGAGCAGCACGCAATCCAAGATCAGGGAACGGATGCCTGTTCTTCAATGACTCGTCAGGAGAAAGAGCAGACTCATGCCGAGGCAGAAGAGTACGGGGAGCATAGGCATACGTCCATGGGCGAAAAGCTTGATCAAGTGCTTGAGCCCCACCTGAATGAAAAGTCAGATAACAAGCTCGGACACATGCTCAACAAGCGCCACTGGCGCCGATTTGCATGGCTCGAATGGGGGAATATTGATCCTATCAAGCCTGAAGAGCAGCAGATGAGGCATCCCTATGTGATCGCTTTGATTTGGGTGAGCATGAACTTGAACGTGCTCAGCTTTTCGACGGGGATGGTTGCGCCTGACATGGGGTTCGAGTTCCGATATTTCAGCTATACAACATTAGGCTTCCTCATCGGATGGGCCATTTTTCCAGCAGCCTTTACGATCTTTGGACACAAACTGGGTATGCGTCAAATGGTCCATGCAAGGTACTCGTTTGGGTACTTTGGAGCCCCTGTACCTGCCCTCCTCACCGCCCTGACGGGTCTGGGCTACGGTATCTTGAATGCCATTGTGGCTGGCGAGACTCTCCAGGCCGTATCGCCTCATGGCTCGATGTCCGCCACGGTGGGTATTGTGATCGTGACGGTGATGGCGCTTGCGGTGTCGTTTTGTGGTATTCGAGTCCTCAATGTGCTAGACATGGTGTTTTGGCTGCCTGTGTTGATTAGTTTCGCCATCTTGGCCGGCGAGGCCAAAACAGGTCCAGAGGGACTGCATGTGCTTCCTCAAGAGCCGCGTCCGACGGCGCGCAATGTTTTGGGTTTGGGTTCTTTGCTCTCTGGCTTTTATGTGTCATATGCGTCCATGTCGTCGGATATTTCGATGTACTACCACCGCGACCGATCCTCGTGGCTCTTGTTTATCATTTCGTGGATCGCACTCCTTTTTGCAGCGCCTCCCATCTTGATGCTCGGTGCTGCCTTTGCCACGTCGTCGCAGCGAGTCCCTGCATGGAATGATGCCGTCACCAGCAACCCATCGCCTGGGCCGCTGATAAATCTCGTGCTGTCGACGCACTTGGGCAACTTTGGCAAGTTTTTGACCGTGCTGATTGCGCTCTCAGCCGCTTCGAACATGATGACGTCCTTTTATTCCATTGGCTTGTGCTTCCAAACAGCCTTGCCGCCGCTCAGGATTTTGCCACGCTTCCTTTTCCCGATCGCCGCCACAGCGATTGTGCTGCCACTCGCGATTGTGGGGCAGACGTCGTTTTACTCCACGCTGAGCAACTTTTTGAGCGTGATCGGATACTGGTCGGCCCTCTACGTGGCTGTCGTTATAGCCGACTTTGTCATCATCCGCCGATGCCGCATGTCTTCGTATGACGTGTCGATCTGGAACGACTGGCGCAAGCTCCCCCCGGGTATCGCGGCCATGACGTCGTGCGTGCTCTCCCTCGGCCTCGTGGTCCCGTTCATGGACCAGGCATGGTTCACCGGCCCCCTCGGAAAACACGTGGGAGACTTGGGCTTTGAGCTAGGTCTGGCCGTGACGTTTGTATTATATTGCGTATTGCGCCCTATAGAGCAGCGCCTCTTCCAGCGCTAGGCGCCCATAGCGGCGGTCGTGGTGGTAGTCACGTGTTGCCCCCAACACACGCGCGTCTGTCTCAGCTCGGCGCTTCGTCACCGCGTCGACCTCCGCCGATGGCCGACTCGGACGATGTGTCCCGCATGCCGCTCGAGGAGCGGCTCTCGTCCAAGTTGTGGAAGGCGCGTCTGTCTGCGTACGAAGAGCTAGCGGCGTCGTTCGCGCGCACGCCGTCTTCCGACGATGCTCTGATGCTGGCGTATGCTAGGCAGCCAGACACGCTGCGTGGCATGGCCCTGGACGCGAATGCCGCCGCGCAGGAGAAGGGCGTCGAGTGTCTGTGTGCGTTTGTGCGCTATGGCGCGCACCATGCGGGTCGTACGCGCGATGTCGTGATGCCGAGCGTGGCCGAAAAGTGTTTGGGGTCGATGCGTACAGGCACACGCAAAGCGGCGCTGGAGCTGGTCCTGCTCTATGCCGAGCATGAAGATACCATGGGATGTGATGGACTCGTATCAGACATCTCAGAGAAGCTCGCGGCCAAGCAGCCCAAGGTCGTGGCGGCGAATGTCGCTGCCCTCACGGCGCTCGTGCGTGCCTTTGGTGGCGAGCAAGTCAACGTGCGCCTCGTGGCCCAGTGCCTGCCCAAGGTATTTGGGCATGCCGACAAGCAGGTGCGTGCGGAGGGCGCCGACCTGGCCGTCGAACTGCACCACTGGATGGGCGCCGGCCTTGCCCCTGTCCTGGCGCAGCTCAAGGACATCCAGGCCAAGGAGCTCGAGCAGCGCTTTGCCGAGGCGCCCGCGGCCACGGCGCCGACGCGCTACCTGGCCTCACGGCAGCCTACAGAGGCCCCTGTGCGCGAACCTACGCCCCCACCCGCGGCCGTGGACGAGCCACCGCCTCCCACGCCGTCCGTCGACCCGTACGACATGGCCGAGCCTGTCAATCCCCTGCAGAGCCGCCGACTCGCGCCCACATTCTTCGATATGGTCACATCCACGAAATGGCAAGAGCGCATCGAGGCCCTGGAGTCGCTGCACGCGGCGTTGACCGAGTCGCCGCGCCTCGTACGCGACCCTGGCCTGGACGAGTATGTCCAGGCACTGCATGTGCGCATCCAGAAAGATGCGAATATCAATGTGGTGTTGCACGCGAGCCGGTGCCTCGAGGCGCTTGCGCGGGGTCTGCGCCAGGACGGTGCGCCGTATACGTACGTGCTCCCCACATTGCTGGACAAGCTCAAGGAACGCAAGCCCGCGACGCTGGAGGTCCTACATGCGACGCTCGATGCTGTCTACCTCTGCAGCTCACTCCCAGAGATCCTGGAGCCTGTGTCCAAGGCGGCCGTGCACAAGAATCCCGCCGTCAAGGCGGGCACGATCCGGTTCCTCGGCCGCTGCCTCGCTTCCGCACGGCCGACGCCGCAGGACATAGCCGTCACGGCGCCTCTTCTCGTGCATGCCATGTCGGACGGCACCGGCGACGTCCGTGATGCAGCCGCCAGCAGCATGGGCGCGCTTCTCCAGGTCGTGGGCGAGCGGCCGCTCTTGCCGTACTTGGACCAGCTCGACGATTTGAAGCGGGCCAAGGTGCGTGAGGAAGCCAGTGTGCGCTCTGCTACCGCGCCTGCGTCGAAAGCGGCGCCCGTGCCGCAAGCCTCGCCTGCGCCGAAAGCGGTGCCGCCGCCCAAGCCCGCCGCAGTGCCCAAAGCCGCTCCCTTGGCCAAACCTGCCGCAGCGCCCAAACCCATGCCTGCGTCCAAACCCACCGCAGCGCCCAAAGCCGCGCCTTTGGCCAAGCCCGCCGCCAAGCCCACGCAGCCGGCTGCTTCCCGCGGCGCGGGAGCGCCCAAAGCGGCGCCGCGAACGGCTCCCAAGGCGGCTGCCCGCGCGGAACCGCCCCGTTCTCGCTTCGCACCCGAGGAGGCAGACGCACTCGCACGGGACATGATCCCCCCTCGCATCCAGGAGCAGCTCGCGTCGTCCCAGTGGAAGGAACGACTCGAGGGGGCCCAGGCCCTGACGGCATGGCTCGATGACGCAGATGCCGACGTGCTGGCGCACTTTCTGGCGCAGCGCCCTGGGTGGAGAGAGAGCAACTTCCAGGTCATGGGCGAGGTGTTTCGGTGCATGCAGCGCATGACGCAGCTGCCTACGTTTGGGCGTGCGACGGTGGCGCTCACCGTGCAGCCGCTGTGCGAGAAACTCGGCGACATGAAACTCAAGGCGCTCGCGGGCGAGACGCTGCTGCAGTATGCCGAGGTGACGTCCCTGAGCGCTGTGCTCACACACTGTGTGCCGTGGATCGGTGCCCTCAAGGCACCCAAAGCCCAGGCGGACGCACTGGCCTGGATGGACCAGGCCATCCTCGCCTTCGGCGCCGTCGGTCTCGATGTGCCGGCCCTGGTCACGTTTCTGGGGACGTGCCTTGCGTCAGCGAATCCTGCTGTGCGGACGAGCGCGACGGCCGTCGTCGTGACGCTCGCGAGGTTCTCGGGGCCGTCTGTCGTGTCTCTCCTGCCAGACATCACGCCACAGCTGCGCTCGACGATCGAGACGCAGGTCCAGACAGCGCCGCCACCGCCGCCACCCACGAGATCGGCGCGGACGGCCGAGCCCGTGGCCCAGGATGAGCCAGTCGAGGCCGTCCCGGAAGCGCCTCTGGACGACGCGCTGCCCCGCGTGGAGATCGACACGCTCGTGTCGCCCGCGACGCTCGCCTCGTCGTCGGACAGTGCATGGAAAGTGCGCAAGGAGGCGCTGGAGCGCATCCGCGACGCCCTCCGGCCCCATGCGCGCCTTCGTGGCGGCATGGAGCTGGCTCAGACACTCCGTCCCCGCTTCCTCGATACGAATTTGATGGTGCGTACCCTGGCCCTGGACATTGTGATCATGCTGGCACAGAGCACGCAGCCATTCGAGCCACTCGCACGTGTGCTGGGCGCCTCCGTGACGCAGGTGCTGGCCGACAGCAAGGCGCCTCTGCGGGCGTCGGCCAAGGCCGCGCTCTCGGCCATGGCGCACGGCCGCGCCTTGGGCCCGTTGCTGGCGCCGATGGGTCACGTTCTGGACGGCAAGCATGCGAATCCCACGCTCCGGCAGGAACTGTTTGCATGGCTGCACGCGTACATGGCAGAGACGCCCGGCAGCCCTGGCGACGTGCATCCTCTGATCCCCTCGGTCGTCGCTTCGCTAGACGACCGCGCGGCGCCTGTCCGCCAAGCCGCGCAGTCGCTCCTGCCCTTCCTGGTACAGTATGCCGGGCCCAAGGCGCTGTATGAGGCAGCCGCGCAACTCAAAGGAGCCTCGCGCGCTACGGCCACGCCCCTCATTGATGCGGCTCGCGGCTCGGCGCCCACCGCGGGCCGTGCGGTCAGCGCAGCCAGCACAGCCAGCACGACCAGCACGACCAAGGAGCCTTCGCGAGGCGCAGCTCGCCGCCCCCTCCCAGCGCGTGCGCCCGAAACGCCCCGTCCCAGCGCCGTGAACCGCTCGCTGGCGCCGCGCGCGCCGCGGCCCCACACCGAGACGGCCCTGCTCCTGTCCGCCGACGCCAAGGGCAAAGCAGCCCGCGAGCGAGCGAGTCGGACGCCGCTGGTCGTCGATGGCACCGTGCGACCCGCGGAGATCGAGGCGCTCCGGCACCAGATGGACCTGTGCTGTGCCCCCACGCTCGTCGCGGCCCTGTTCAGCCAGGACCACCATGCGGAGCGCGACTATCTGCAGGGCACGAGCGACTTGCTTGCGTACCTCGCCAAGGCGCCGAGTGCGTCTGTCCTGGCGCAGTCCGACGTGCTGATCAAGTACGCGTGTGTGCGTGTGCTTGACAGGCACACGAGTGTGGCGCTGCGGTGCATGGAGCTGCTGAGCACGCTCATGGACGTGCTGAGCACCCACGGCACGCATCTCACCGAGAGCGAGGCGCAGGCGCTCCTGGCGACGCTCCTGGTGCGTCTCGGCGACGCCAAGCCCATGTTCCGCGAGCACGCGCGCGACATGCTCCGCCGCTCCACGGTCCTGTTTCCGCCCTCGCGCGTGTTCTCCGTGCTGCTGGAGCAGGGCGTGTCGGCCCAGCAGGTACGCACGCGCGCCGAGTCGCTGCAGGAGCTCGCGTTCCTGCTAGCGCGCCAAGGCCTGGGCGTGTGCACACCGTCGAAGGCCTTCCCCGTGATGGCTTCGTGCATCAGCGATCGCGACGCCGCCGTGCGCGGCGCGGCGCTCGCGGCGCTCACCGAGGCCTACCAGCTGCAGGGCGACGCCCTGTGGCGCCTCCTCGGACCCTTGTCGGCACGTGACCAGGCGCTGTTGGAGGAGCGGTGTCAGCGGACCATGACACGCCCGGCGCGTCGCACGGCGCCGCAGGAGGACGATGTGCTCGCGCAGATCTGCAGTGACGACAAAGAGGAGAGTATTGCAGGTCTCAAATCGCTGCAGGCACAGCTGGGCGAGCGGTCCCTGCCGGCGTCGGATACCGTTCATGCGCTCTTGCACGCATGGGACGCCGTGGGCCGTGAGCCCGAGCTGGATCACCGCTATATCAAGCATATTCTGCAAAGCATCCTGGTCCTGCTGGACACGCACATGCACCTGGACGCGACGCAGCTCTCGCCCTTGCTCGAGGGCCTGCTGCGCCGCCTCATGCACGTCTCGGCGCAGGACCATGAGGCGTCCCAGACACTGTCCAAGCAGCTGAACGCCGTGGTCCTGCGGATCCTGTCGATGAGTCATGGCGACGACGTATACCAAGCCCTGTTCTCGCTCCTCGTCTCGACGACAGCCGACGTGGCCACCGGGGATGAGGCGCAACTGGCCGAGTTGGTGGTCAAGTGCCTGTGGAAAGTGGCGCGCAAACTGCCCGCCGCTCTCGACGCGAAGCAGGTGCATGCCGAGGCACTGCTCCGCAGCGTCGAGCGTTTCTTCGAGGCCATCCCACCGAGTGAGTGGGCTCAGCGGGCGCAGAAACACGTCCCCCTGCGTGATATCCCCCTGATCACCGCCACGAATGTGCTCAAGCAGCTCACAGACACCCTCGGCGAAGGCGCTTTGGCCGCGACGGACGCATGGACGGAGCCAGAAAAGACGCACGTCTACCGCTACCTCCTGCGCCTCTTGCACGGCCCGAGTCCTCCCCCCGCCGCCGATGCGCCGTCATCGCACCTGCCGCGTGCGCCGTCCCCAGCGCCGCCAGCACCACCAGCCGCCTCCGACGACGCGCCGACGGAGGAGCTGCGTGCGATCTTCGACGCCATTTCCCAAAAGGACAAGTCGCGCGCGGCCATTCGCGACCTGTACGAATTCCAAAAGCGGCATCCCAGCATGCACGCAAGTATCGAGCGCTCCCTCCAAAACACAGGCCCAATCTTCCAGCGCTACATCAAGCGCGCCCTGGCCAATCACGCCGCCGAAGACGAGGCACCCGCACCGCCCACACCATCCACCAGTGTGGACGCACGTCTCGCCGAGCTCAAAGCCAAGTTCCGCCGCGAACCGTCCCGCGACGCTCCTGAGCGCATGCAAAAACGCATGTCCATGTCCACCGAGGCATTGCGCACTCGCCTTGCCAACATGCGCACAGACGACGCCGCTCCTTCATCGACCATGTGACGTAGGTACGACTCGTAGGTGGAGAACGCGGCGATCACGTCGAGTTCCCCCTCCATGACAGACCGTGCGCCCAGAACTGGGCTGTGGGGCGCGCCTGGACAGATACGCGCAGAGTATGTGGACGACGTAGCGCACGCCTCCCAGACGCCATCATCGCACCTCTCGCTCTCTGTGCGGAATAGCGAGCCGTCAGACACACCCACGTGCCAGACGCGCACCCAGAGCGTGTCTGCGCTGCCGGACGTCTGGCGCTCACAGCTGTCTCTCTCTTCTGCACTGTCGAGTATCACGCAGGACGCAGCATCGCTATGCCCAGGCACATCCAGTGTGCCCCGGCACAGTGCGCCGCACGTCCTGCTGTCCCATGACACGTCGCCGCGGTCCTTTTCGTCCGCCCACTCGTCGCCCCTGCACGGCACGCAGCGCCGCGCCTCGTATGCGCACGACCCACTGGGGCAACGCCGCGGCAGTGATACGTTCAGCGCCGCGGGCGCAGCAGCTGCATCCTCGTTGTGGTCACCGATCGATGACCCGAAACTTGCGTACCGGCGCAGCACACTTCACATCGGCGATGTCATCACACCCGTCCCGCCAGGGCCCATGCCGCGACGCGTGTCATCGCGACGCATGTCGTGGGACGACGCCGAGCCGCCCATAGACGTCGAGCCGCCCGTGCCGATGCCGCCGCCCCAGCCGAGCGCCCCAACGCCCTGGTTATACCAAGATCCCTTTTCGCTATACCGCCCGCTGCCCATGACTTGGCCGATGCCCGAGCGGGCCTTTGTGATCAAGAGCTTTACGGCCATTGACGTCCAGCTATCCGTCACGCACGGCGTGTGGACCAGCACGGAAAAGGGGAACCACCGCCTCAACAAGGCATGGAGGCGGAGCAGTCAGCGGGGTCCCATCTATCTCTTCTTCTCCGTGAACGGCAGCGGTAGGTTCTGCGGCGTGGCACAAATGGTATCTGGACTAGACTACACACAAAGCAGCAATATCTGGGCAGAGGGCGACCGCTGGAAGGGGCTCTTCCACGTACATTGGCTGATCCTCAAAGACATCCCCAACGCACGGCTGCGGCACATGACGCTCCTGAATACGGTAGAGCGGAAACCTATTACGCAAAGCCGCGACACACAAGAACTGCTGCCAGAGGCGGCGATAGAGCTGCTGCACATATTTCACACGCACCAGAGTGTCTCATCCCTTTTTGCCGAGCAAGACAATCTGCCACCCTAGTTTTTCGATAGACGCTGTTGCATGGGGAACACTTGGCCCAAATTACCGCCCGGATGGTTCGCAAAAAACGTCCCGCACTGAATACCCTTGGCATGCGTAAGTGCCATCGAGAACGCATCACCCAGAGCCAGCATCGTCGTCGTACTGGTCGTCGGCGCGGGTATATCGGGCCATGCCTCGCTCGACGAGGTTGAAAACGGTCCGGATGCCGCGTCAGTCACCTCGATAGAACAGCCGCAATCCAGCCAAATGTCGCCTAGCGGTACCAGTCGCCCTTTCGGATTCGCCGACATGACGATACGCACGCACCGCTGAGCCTGCGGCAGCTGCATAAAAGTCAGGAGCTCAGGCGATTCACCCGAGTACGATAGAGCCATAATCACATCCTCGCCCGGGTGCACGACGCCGATATCGCCATGCAGCGCCTCAACTGGGTGCAAAAAACAAGCCATCGAACCGAGCGATGTGAGCGTCGACGCAATTTTGCGGGCTATCAGACCGCTTTTGCCCACGCCCACCAAGACCAGCTTGCCGCGAGCCGCACGCGCGGCGTCCACAGCGCGTTGCATGGCCAAGCGATTCTGCGAAAACTTGTCCGACAGCTTGGCCATCGCCTGTGCTTCATGCACAAGCACGGCCTGAGCCACATCAACAGAGGCCGCCCCCGCGTCGACCTCAGCCAGCGTCATGTAGAGGCGATCGCACAACCTTATGTTCAATGCCTACGCGTGGCTCGTCCCCCCACTCAGGCACACGTGGGCGCACGTGGCCTAGGCAGAGGGCGCCGTCGGTGGCGGCGCACTACGGAACGGAGCGAGCAACGCACCCGACTCATACTCTTGCCGCAGCTTTTTCCAGCGCAGTTGCACCATAGACAGGTTTGTAATGGCAGGGCGCACATCGAGGTTAAAGTTGGCCTCATTGCTGTCAGGATCATCGTCTTCTTCCGACGAGTAGTAGTCAATAATGTAGCGAACTTCCTCGCCTTCAGGATAGGCCTCGGTCGGACCACGACGCACAATCCAGTCATGCCGGTCGAAGGGCGGCTCAGAGCTGAATTTGTCAGGGAACAGCCATGCTAGCCACATAAACATGCGAGCACGCGGACTGAGTGTGCCGGGCCGGCCCTGGAAGCGCGCCAGCTGGAGCTGCGACACATCACTGCCCGCCATGGCTTCCCAGTCCACAATCTCCTGCCATGCGCGCTCATTCAAGAAGTTGTGGATCAGCACCATCATATCCACGTGCTCTTCAGGCGTCTCCCAGCCCTTGCGCACGAGCGCATTGTAGAACTGTTGCGGCGATGGATACTCCCAGTATCCAGGCGCTTCATCTCCCTTCTCATGCGATACAGGGCACGATGCACCCTCACAAGGCGGCGCACGGCGCTGGTCATGTGGGATGGGGCATTGCGGGGCGCCATACGGCGAGTCGCCTGGGGCCGCCGATGTCTTAGCACGTGGGATAGAGGATACTACGCGCTCACGAGAAAGCTCCATTTTTTGTGTGTGAGCGCGGTCCTGCGACAAGGCAGGCATGTTGTTGAGTGGGTTCAATGGTGCGTCAGACGCCGGGGCCATAGCACCGCGCGGTCCATGGGGCACCGGACACGTCGCACGCTGATCTTTGGCAGGAGATTTTTGCAGAGCGAGATGATGGTGATGCAGCAAAAGTGCTTTGACCGCGTCCTGGTTGTTGTATGGACGCGCCGCGTCCGTCGACTGTGCTGCCCCCATTCCTACGAACCAGGCAAGAGTCAAAATGTGCTGCCGCTCAATGCTCCACAAGACCCCTAAGGCGTTGGTATTACTAATACAAAGGGTCTACGAAGTCCAGTTCCATACACTCGCCACGAAGCGTGCCATATCCGAGTTGGGAATCATCTCAGCTCGCCGCACAAGCGGATGTTGTAAGAGCATACGTGGCGAGTCGCGCTTCGTACCATCACGCTCCAGGCACCGATCGACAAAGTCACGCAGGGACCGACTCCATCGAATCTGGTCGTTACTCTCAAGTGTGGGTAATGGGGAGCCGAGTAGGTAGGAAAGCAAATCAATAGGGCCCATTGGTGTCTCGCCATCTTCTGAGAATGGATACCGATTTAGAGCCAGTTCTAAAATGGTAACGCCCACAGACCACACATCGGACGTAATGGTATAAGAGTGGCCCATGATTCGCTCAGGCGCCATATATGTTGCGGTACCAGTAAACGTGCCGGCCACGCTATCGATAAGCTCACCCGATACACCAAAGTCACACAGCTTCATTTGGCCATCGCGCCTCACGAGAATATTGCTAGGTTTGACGTCGCGATGAATAATGCGACACTGGTGCAGGTACTCTAGACCCTTGATAATGGACTCGGCCAGCTTGGCCAGAACCTTTTCGCCCACGCGTCCACCGCGCGCCTTGACACGACGGTAAATCGAGTCCATACTGCCTGCCTCACAGAACTCCATGCAGATGGTAATACTCGCCGTTTCTGGCTCAAAAAATGCACCATAGTAATTTACAATGTACTCACTCTTGCACGATTTGTTCACATTCAATTCACGCAGAAGCTGCCGGTGGATCATTGGGTCAGGCGAGGTCGGAATGACTTTTTGCGCTATGATCTTGCCGGTGCTCTTGATCCGAGCCTTCTTCACTTCGCCACTGGCACCTTCGCCTAGTGATGCAAGCACTTCAATGTCGTTAGCATGCTCAGAAGCAGGCGGTATGCTCGATTCAAGCTCTAATGAGCTGTTGGAACGCATGAACGAGACGGACGAAGGGTCTTGAGGCATGTGCCAGCTGCTCGAATTCGAGCTCGACGTCATTCCACTGTCTCCCGATGCCTGGACTTGCATATCTACACCACCATACTCGTATGAAACGGAAGCAGGCGTTTTCATATCGTCCAGCATGCGCTTGAGCTCATCCATCTGTGTCTCGAGCCCAAGGCCTAGCTGTGAAGGTATGGCACGAGGCATGATCGTGGCGTCCGTCTCACCCGTGGTAGAATCGATCCGGCTCGTGTCCTCGGATGCATCTGGAGTTACACTTGTTGGCATGACGAGCTTGGGCATGCCTGCACGCACAGGGCGTTTGGGTGGGATAATGGATGCCATGGTTGAGTGCTGAGAGCAACGCGTCGAAGGTAGGGCTATTTTGTATAATTTATTTCTTGGGCTTGGCATCCATTGTCCCACACTCGATAATTGTCCCTTTAGCATGTCCTTGTGGGAAGCACTTTTTGGCCGGACTGTGACACCTGCAGAACGGTTGCGACAACACCTTCGCTCCCTGCAGCGTGCACAGCGCGAGTTGGAACGCGAGCGTACCAAGCTCGAAGCACAGGAGAAAAAGCTCACGGCAGATATTAGGCGGAACGCGCGGCAGGGACAGATGGCTGCCTGCAAAGTCATGGCGCGCGATCTTGTTCGGACACGGCGAAGCATACACAAATTTTATCAGATGAGTACCCAGCTTCAGGCAGTAGGTTTGCGTATGCAGACACTGCGGAGTACACAGCAAATGGCGGAGACCATGCGCGGCGCGTCCCGGGCACTCGGAACCATGAACAAGTCTATGAACATTATGGCCGTCCAGAAAATACTGCAAGAGTTTGAACGCGAGTCCGGTGCCATGGATATGAAGGATGAGATTATGAATGATACCGTCGAAGATGCGATCGGCATAGACGATGATCCTATGAGCGAGGGCGTTGGCGAGGACAGCGAGAGTGATGCCATCTTGCGCGAAGTCTTTGACGAAATTGGCCTAAATATGCATCAGCAGGTACGTGAACACATCCGGTGACTAACAATAGCTACGACAAGTGCCTGAAAGCACCCTTACCATGGGCACAACAACGTCCGCGCCTGATCGTGTTGCTATTGGAGAAGGCAGTGCGGCAGCGAACGAAGACATGGTTTTGCAGGAGCGACTCGATAGACTTCGCAAGGGAACATGATGGTGTACTGGAAAATAGCGCTTGGCTCGTGTCACCCTCCATTTGGGTCGTTTTTTAGGGTTGACGATCCATGGCGGAGACAATACCCATGAACGCACTGGACGAACATCCGTCTGCTGTGCCGCAGGGTGTCACACTCTTACGCAGACATGCTGTGGCTTTTTTCATTCTGGGCCTGCTAAACAATATGATGTATGTCGTCATTTTGACGGCCGCCTTGGAGATACTTCCCTCTCATGTCCCCACAGGCATTCTTGCTTTTGTAAATATTGCACCTGCCGTCGTATCTAAAGCCTTGTTTCCATACTATTTCAAGGGGGAAATCTGGTACGGATGGCGCGTATGGGCATGCACGCTGGGATCATTCTGTGGTATGATGTGCATTGCATTTTTCCCTGGCCTCTTTTTACGCCTTGTGGGTATTGGTATGGCTAGTTTTGCGAGTGGCCTAGGCGAAATTACATTCCTACAATATGCAACACGTTATCCTCATCAGGTTACTACGTACTGCATCGGATGGTTTGCCAGCGGTACAGGTGCTGCCGGTTTGATTGGTGCTTCGGCTTGGTGGATCGTTCGTCCCTTGGGCGTGCGCGGCGGCCTTGGACTCTTGTCGTTATTGTCCTTTGGAACGGCACTGTCATTCTTTGTAATTCTTCCATTGCCATCCATGATGTCGCGCTCGACCGATGAAACCACAGAAGCTCTCATGGAGGATTCTGATCGCGAACCTGAACGCAATCCTTCACTCTCTTTTTCCGACAAGGTACACCTGCTCAAGCCCATGCTCATCCCCTACATCATGCCTCTTATCTGCGTGTACTTTGCCGAATACACTATCAACCAGGGCGTCGCACCAACTTTGCTTTTCACTGTGCCTGATTCCAAGCAGCACAAACTTCTTTCTATGATCATTCATACGCTCCGTGATTATTACCCTCTCTATCAACTTGTATACCAGGCATTTGTATTCATTTCCCGCTCGTATACATCTATCCTCCCTCTACCTCCTATTCCCAAGGCCTGGCTCTGGTCGCCTGCAATCCTTCAGGTATGTCTTCTTGTGCTTCTTTCAACGGAAAGTATCTACGATTGGTTCAAAGCATCAGTTGCTCGGTCCCTTGTCATTGTACTGGTTGCTGTGGAGGGACTGGCCGGCGGCTCCTCTTACGTGTCTGTCATGTCGCACATTGGAGGCTCTGATCGGGCTCACACGATGCCCCAAGAATATTCGGCACGGACTATACAAGAATACGAATTTAAAATTGGCTCTGTGAGTCTTGGCGATTCATTGGGTATCGTGCTTGCGACTCTTGTATCTATACCTCTGCAAGTATCCTTGTGCCGTATGCAGGTAGCACGCGGTCGAGACCTGTGCACACGCGTCTAATGGGCTTTGGCATATGGAGCCTAGAGCAGTCAATCTTCATCGAGCGTTGGTCCGTTCGTATAGTGGTTAGTATAGTGGATTTTGATTACTCTTCATCTTCCATTGACCCCGGTTCGAACCCGGGACGGACCTCTTTTTTTCTATCGCATAGATATAGGTGTATTTTTTTATAATCAGAATGTCATGATGCTGCAAAATAGTGCGTCTACATGGAAGCTGCATCCTTGATCTGAGTGAACTTGGCATTCATGGCAGCACAAATGTCACTGTAGACCTGCTCAACAGAATTGGTAGCGTCGACATCCACCACCTTTTGTTGCGTGCGCTGGAAGTCCACCACTGGCATACTGGTCTCGATAAATGTGTCTGGCAAGTTAATGCGTGTATACGTACGGAAGCGCTTCTTGATAGAGTCCATGTTATCATCGGCACGTCCACTTGTCTCACCGCGCCGCAAGAGACGCTTCAGCATGATCTCTTCGGTACAATGCAGGAACAGCACAAGTTGTGCAGGGCACACACTTTGCTCAAACTTCTCGGACTGGTCAAGTTTGCGAGGAAATCCGTCAATTAGGAATCGTCCTCTGCCTTGACCCCAACCTTCCGATGTAGAGTCAGTGTTCTGCTCAATCGCGTTTTGAATCGAGTTACGCAGCAATGAAATCGTGACTTCCATCGGGACTATCTTCCCTTCCTTGATGTGCTCCGCGATCATTTGACCGTATTGCGAGCCGGGTCGAGCTTGCTCCGCACGCAGCAAGTCGCCGGCGCTTAGGTGCACAAAGCCATAATCGCGCACAAGGTTAGCACAATGTGTTCCCTTGCCTGCGCCAGGACCGCCAAGAACAAAGACAACCACGACCTTGGACGGGTCGTACTCTGCCGTGCTCATGTTTAACGAAAGACGGCGTGATGAAGTGAATCCCCATGCACGTCGTGTGTGCGTCGCTTCTGACGCATATATCCCAGTTTACACAACATTTCCTTGCTTCGTACCACGTAGGACGCCGACGTGTGCCAATGTCGTCGCCCTACGCATTCAAGCCAGGTGGCGCGCTGAAGCTCAAAGGCGACAGGTCCAAGTACGTGCTGTGATCACTGACTGATTCAGGAAAAAGAAAAAGTCTAGCGCAAGTGCCAAGCCGCCGCATGAGATTCTGGCTGCCGACAAGAGCAGCTCGACAAAGTACGCTACAACAAAGGCCGAGCAAAAGTTTGAAGAAGTGCAGCGCAAACGTGTAGGTACACACGAATACTAATGCAGCAGCTTCGCGAACAGGCGCGCACAGAGGCACACAAGTCACACAAAGACAAGGTCGATTCCTTCAATGCGTATCTTGACTCTCTCAGTGAGCATCATGATATGCCCAAGATTGGACCTGGATAGCATCACAAGCCACGCTCGCATTCCATGCTATTTCTCGCCAAACGAGCGCCATACCCCATAGCGTCGAGTACCATGACCGTGCGCGTAGCGATCCATCTTCGGCCGAAGAAGGCCCGGCGGGTGAGTCTCTCGCTGCTCCTAGGGCAGCGTACTGTCCTTCCTTGTGCGCGGACGGACCATCCCACATCGACATGGCATCATCGGGACAGCGTGAGGCCGTGTTCCCGACGCGCATGACGCTCGGAACAACTAAGGTTCGTTTGAAGGGTGCGCAGAATGGCCACTCGCTCCTGAAGCGTAAGGCAGACGCCATCTCCAAACGGTTCCGCACGATCACAGGCAAGATTCAGGACGCCAAGAGGCAAATGGGTGTTGTGCTGCAGCAAGCCGCGTTCAGCATGGTAGAAGTTGGCTATACGACTGGTGACATTGGCTATGCCGTGCGCGAGAATGCGAAGCGTGCGACGTTCAAGGTCCGGTCGCGCCAAGAGAATATCAGCGGTGTTATGCTCCCATCGTTTGCGATACAGTCGTTGGATGGCGAACCAAAGAGCGAATCGTCGAAAGATGGCGCTGGTTCCGGCGAATTCAGCTTGACAGGTCTGTCGCGTGGTGGTCAGCAAGTGCAAAAAGCGCGTGACACCTATTCCAAAGCGCTGCGCGTTTTGGTGGACCTGGCCAGCTTGCAGACCGCCTTTGTCATCCTGGACGAAGTCATTCGCCTCACGAACCGCCGTGTGAATGCCATTGAATACGTGATTATCCCGCGCCTCGAAAATACGATCGCCTACATTGTGTCTGAGCTGGATGAAATGGACCGTGAGGAGTTCTTCCGCCTGAAAAAAGTGCAGGGCAAGAAGAAGCGTGTCGCCGAGGAGCAGGCCGCCAAGGCTGCTTTGGAGAAAGAGCATTTCGCCGAGAGTGCCAGTGCTGTCGGTCAGCAGGATATGCTGAGTGCAGAGAAAGACGCGGATGTTATTTTCTAATCTATGTATGTAGTCAAGCCATGTACAAATGATTGCGGGATCATGTCGAAGTCTGAGGCTCCGTTGATGGACGCTCGGCATCGTCTCCACTCGATGCCGAGTACGTCGATGGCGGTGAATCAAATCCGCTGGTGGCAGTGACCACCGAGTTCATGGTTTCATCATCGTTGTCATTGTGCTCCTGACACATGGACTTGGTTTCATGATCCGTTTCAACGGGGGTTGTCGGTACCGATGGCACTGTATCCTGGGTATCAGAAAAGCTAGGGGTCCGTGATGCAGCCGACGGCGGACGAGGAATATCCTGAAGCACTGGCACGCTATTCCGCTCCAAGCGCTCTCGACGTCGATCCGCTCGCGCTGCCTCGACCGCCTGCGCTGTTGACGATGCAGCACTACCTGCTGGATCGCGCTTCTCGTCGCCCTGTAGCTTCTTGAGCATTTCTGCAGCCAGGCTGGATGGATTATGATCGACGTGCTCTTTATCCGAAGGCGGAGCAAGCTCTGAGCTGGGTAGCCGCATACGACGGCGGTTCTTGCGGCGCTGCCGCGACGAAGCACCGCCACTGGAACGTAAAGAAGAAAGGAGTGACTCTAGTACAGCGCTGTCGCCCACACCTGCTTTACGGCGCGCCATGGCCTCTTGGCGTTCCTTCTCACGCTCTTCTGCCGCTGCCAGCCGAGCTGCTTCCATAGCACGCTGTTGTGCGAGCTGCGCATTGTCGTTTTTGGCCTTGCGATACGCTGCGAGAAACTCTTTAAAAATACCAAAGAACTCTTCGGTGGGCATGGTCTTGACACCCGTAAAGCTGCGCCGAATGGGATCTGAGCCTTCTCCGTAGAACTTCAGGGCTTCATCAAACATGCGCTCTGTGTACTGGATCTGATCTGTAAGGCGTTGCAGTTCGCCAGTGGCCTGATTCAAAAATGGCAACATAAGCTTGGAGTAGGGCGCCTCAATATTTTCTTCCTGCTCACTGTGGAGCCTGTCGAGGATCTTTTTGTGTTGGTTATTTGCCGTCTTAAGCTCCGAGAGATCGTGCTTCAGGTCGAACAGCTGCACACGACAAGCCTCGGTAGCACCTGCAAGCTCATCGACAAACCCTTCGAGGTCAGGGAAGCAGCGCGACACTGTTCGCTCAACGAAGTGAAGCAGAGTCGTTCCGTCAGATGCTTTGGTATCCACGAGCTTATTAATGCTGCTGATACGGAATCCGTATGCGCCACCCTTGATACCCGTTGCGTTTAGATAGTTACCGAACAGCAAAATCAAGTTGAGCAGCTGAGCAAATTTGGGAGCGTTCATGATCGACTCAGAGCCCACGCGAATTTTGGTCAGGCCATGTCGAATGAGATCGATGGTGTCGTTGTAGCGCGTCATATACAACATTCCCTTCACCTTGTCTTTGAGATGTGGGACTGTCATGAGCAGCACGACAAGACGGTCCGCAGGGTGCAAGAGACGAAGCTGTTCATCCGTTGCATTCTTGTACTCACCCAGGCGACCCTTGGTCTCAGACTCAGGGTAGTAACGAAGCAGTTCCGTGAGAACGCTCTGATCAAAGATTTGGGCATCACATTGAACAAGCATGTGCGCCACTTCTTCTGGCGTGCATTGCTTGCCGCCAGTCAGCTGGCTCTTGAGCCGCTTCAGCACCATTTCAATGCCCTGGCGCGTGGCATAATTCAAGTAGGTCTGCAGCTCATTCTTGTCTCGCTTCATAGATATGACTCGCTTCGATGCCTCTTTGGCCTTGAATTCTTCATCCATCTCGCTAAAGATACCTTGCTGTACCACAATTTCACGCAGGACAAGCTCGTTGGAGGCATTGCGACCCCAGATGGTGCTGGATGCATGCTCCGCCGAGAGTTTGTCCCATTGCAGTTGCTTCATACGTGTCTTGGCCATATCCAACACTCCTTTGCGCATGCTGGACGCGCCTAGCATGCCGGGCGGCGCGGGTGGTGCATGCACAGGACCAGGCGGACCTAATTTTGATGGCTCGAATGAGGCGCGCATGTTCAGAAGCGACGAACGAGGCTCGATGGAAGGTCCCGATGCCACGGGACCTTGTTTCTCAGCGCGCTGCGCCACTTTGCCTTTGAGGGCAGAGAGGAACGCGTTCTCATGACTAGGTGCGGGTGGTGCGGCCTGTCTCTTATACACATCTCCGAGCCCACGAGACGCTACGCTATCTCGTAT
>ERZ1030949.15-NODE-15-length-131860-cov-15.379174_pt1 | contig 131860 bp, 90 predicted proteins | sample MGYA00517297_ERZ1030949 | MGnify/ENA primary metagenome ERZ1030949 (study PRJEB33718, sample SAMN03159698) | human skin metagenome | collected 2014-05-20 | study: EMG produced TPA metagenomics assembly of the PRJNA266117 data set (Human skin bacterial metagenome...
CAAGGAGTATCGTCGGCAGCGTCAGATGTGTATAAGAGACAGGGCTTCTGGGGCCATGGTGGGAGGGGCCGTCTTCTGGTCAGGCAAGGCATCCTCATCCTCGTCCTCGTCCTCGTCCTCGCTTTCGTCGCTCAGTTCGAACATGGCCAGGGGCTTGACGCCGCCACCAGTCGTCGAGAGCGTCTGTTGCCTGTTCGAAATCGTGCCAGGTTCACCCACACCCACGGGGCCCTGCCATGCCGCCTCTTCCTGCGACTGCAGACTCCTTTGTGCATTCCGTGCCAGCTCCGCACGAGCCGCGGCCCGAGCCTGGAACTCGCGTTCCACATCGTCTTCCGTCTGACCCCCCGACAAGGTGTGTTGTGGCTCTGCTGTGTGGAGCTCCGAGAGCGCATTCTCGATATCGTTCATGGTCGAGTGCATCACGCCGCGGTCCTGCGCACCATAAGCCGTGGTGCCTTGGGAGGCAGCTCCAGCTGCCGGAGCGGTCTGAGCGGCACCCTCTTCCGACTGGAAGCCACCGTTCAGCATCATGAGGGCAGCTGACTCATCTGTCGTCGTATACGAAAAGGGAAACAGACCCGTCTCGCCACGCTCATTGGTGCCCTGGTACCATCCGTCGCCATAGGCCTCATCCTTCTCGACGACAAGCACACGTTCACCTACGCGGAAACTGACTTCATCTGGGTTTTCTGCTTCGAAATTGTAGAGCGCGTACACATATTCGACAGGTGGTGCCGACATCGCATACGGCGCCTCTGGACAACGTGAGCGATCGAAACACGCGGAGGCCTCATGCCCGCTCCCCGATATTGTCACGTGATTTTATGGAGGGATCGTACGTGCCTGTCGCTACATGACGAAAAGGAGGTCCATATCGATGGGGTGCGACGCGCTCATTTGTGGTTTCTGGGAGTACTTGGCCGCGAGGCAGTCGCGCGTCGCGTTTAGCAGCTGCTTGTACGACAGCTGTGGCCACTGCGACAGTACGGTGATAAACGCCCAGCTCATAGCACCCGTAGCTTTGCCAGCCTCGACTGCATCGGCACTGGTCTGACTGTCCTTGCAGCCCGACAGCATGATGACGTCCGCGCCCGATGAACGCGTGTCGCGCGTGTACTGCGCAGCATGCGAGTTCACTGTCGCTGACTTGAACGTATCGAAGAGGCCACGCACCACACCGCCGATATCGCCTCGCGCATAGTCCATAGCTGCACCCAGAATGCCCTTGCCGACGTTCATCGTGATATTCGTCTCCTTGATGTTGCCCGAGGTCGCGTACACATACGGGAGATCGAGGGCCGTTCCCGAGTGACAGGAGTCGAAGAGCGCCGTCAGTCGGCAGCCGACCGGCAGCGGCCGAACGAGGCGCGCGTGCAGCTCGTCATCAGGAATCTGTCCTGCCTGGGCATAGTCGAGCGGCAAAATCGTTTCGTTGTACCCATCCTCCTCGTCCATCTCCACAGCACGCTCCTGACCACCGTGGCCAGAGAACTGGAAAAAGAGAGCATCGCCCGGGCGCGCATCCGACACGAGCCAGTGCATCGCATTCACCATGTTTTCACGCGTCGGGTACGTGCGCGGGTTGTCGGATGGCTCGTCTGTGAGAATTACCATATCGTCCGGATGGTAGCCGGCATGGTGCTGAATAAAATTCGCCAGGTTGTGCGTATCATTCCAGCATCCATTCAGCTGCGAACTTGTGCCCACATAGTTGATACCGATCAACAAGGCCTTACGCTTGCCTTGCATGTTCGAGTACTCGTACGGCATGTTCCCATTCATCATACCACCATGGGGCTGCGTCTGCACGTAGCCCTGGTACTGAGGCGGTCCCACAGGACCTGATGGCGCTTGATACGACGTCGGCACACCGCGCTGGTCATAGTAGCCCTGGGGCATGTACCCGCCGTACATCGTGTGTGGCGGCGCAGGCAGTCCAGTCGGCTCTCGTCCCTCCACGCGCCTCTTGGGCCACGTGGCGCCAAGCCCGCCACGCTGGCTCTGCGGACCATGTCCCACGCTGCGCGAGCTCAGGCGTTTTATGCCTCGTTTCCTCAGCAGCTGGAGCGCGTGCGCCAACTTCATCGGGAGCATGCACAGGAAAGCGCTCTAGAGGCCTTGCTAGATGCACGGCACACCCTGCAACGCGCAGCAGCGTACCTTCCTGCTCACGATATCCAGTCTTATGAGGCAGCATGGAGCGACGTGCATCGCGAGCTCTCACAGCCTACGCGGACATTCCGATTTGCTGCGCACCACGACCATGCAGCGTCAATCCCACGTGAGGCGCCCACCACGGCGCCGGCACCGACGTACCGCACGCATGACATCATCAACGTGTCTGACAATGCCGTCCTAGCCCATCTTGATGCCTGCATCATTCATACTAGCCTCGCCGGAAGCGTTCTGCTTGAAGCGTGCACGCGATGCGCCGTCGTTGGCTCTGTCGGCCAGTGCCGCCTTACGCGCTCGTCCCACATGCTTGTATGTGTCGATACCCCCACGCCGGTGACCCTGGAGCAGTGTGATGCTATCCTGATTGGACGTCGATCGGATATGGAGCCTGCCGAGACGTGCGCCGCGCCTGCCGTCCAGGACTTTGACGACGTGTTTGACGAGCAGCATCACTACACGTATCTCGACCCCGAGTACGCCGCACGCCTCCGTCCCCATCTACAGCATCCATCGGCGCTCGCTTCCATGCTACGTTAAGCTAGGCGCGCCACGGCCCTTTTCCGCCGCTTTCGACGCCGCGCGTCCTTTTTGCTATGTGGAGGTGACCGAGATGCGTCCTCCTCGTCTTCGTCGTCGTCCCACGGCGCCGTTCGAGGCACGGCTTCGCCTACGACCGCGTCCACATCGGTGTGGTCCTTGCGTTTGCGTGGTGAGGAGGGTGTCGTCGCTGTATCGCGGGTGTAAAAGAGGATATACGCGGACGGGTCGTCCAGGGGGCATTGCGAGAGCGTGGACACGTACGAGTCGTCCATACGTAGCCACCGACCTTCGGGCGTACGCACGCTGGCGACGTAGTGACCGACGTTGGGGCCGCTGCCGTAGTGGTGCACGATGGCGTACAGACGGTACGTGTCCGTGTCGGCTGTGCGCTCGCTCATATAGCGACTGAGCTGCAGGCGCTCGGCATAGCTGATGGGCTTGTTGATCTTGTTGCCAAAGATGCCGAAGCGCTTTAGGTGCACCGTCAGGACCATGGGCGTCTGCTCGATGCTGAAGCGCTTGGTCGCATTGACGCTCTTGTGGCACTGATCGCAGCGGTACTTGTCGGCCAGCTCTTCTGGCGCGGTGAACGCCTCGAGGGCCTGCTTGACGCTGTGAATGCCTTTGCGAACGTCGAGGCTCAGATCCATCACAGGGTCATACGTGTCGCTATTGTGACGGCAGCTGTGGCACGTCACGCGGCTGCGTAGGCGCCCGCCAAAGATACGCTGCACGAGCGTCGTGGCCAGCTCGGGGTCCTGGGGCTTGATGTCTTTGGGCGCAAAGCATGTCGATGCATGCTGCAACGCCTCGAGGAGTAGGCGCAGGTACTCGTGCGCGTCTTCCTGCCGTCCCGGGCGAAGTGGGCGAGCAAACTTGCGCAGGTTGTTGATGAAGGCCGTGGGCGATATCGCGCTGCTGCTGCCATATGCGCGCTCGAAAAAGTCTTTGAGGACGGCCATGGCATTGAACGTGTTGGCGGCCTTGAGCGCCTGCTTTTGGGTGTGTGGCACGCCGTAGCGGCCCAGCAGCGTCGGCATGCTCTGCGAAAGAAGCGCCGACGCGAGAGGTGGCGTATGAAGAAGCGCTTGCATGACGCTGTTCATGTAGCATGTGTTGCCGCGGTTGTGAAGTCCCGCGGTGTGCGCGCGGGGCAAGCGGGGTATGATGCGGTGCGCATACAACATACGCGGCGCAGGTGCCTCCTCCTTCTCCTTCGGCTGAGGCTGCTTCTCGTCGTCCTCGGCGTTCACCACCTCAAAATGCGCGGCACGCGCCGCGTCCAAACTCATGCTCGCTTTGAGCTCGTCACGCGAGCTCCCCACGAAGCGAATCGGGTCGTCGAGGAGCGAGCGAAGAAGAGCCGCCGGCTTGATGGCTTCGTCCATAGCCTGTTTCGACTCTCTCCGCACCATCTTGCTCGCTCGCGGCGGGCCTGGCACGACGTGGGCCATGATCCAGCCGCCTGGGACCAGGGATTCGTTTTTTCGCTGTTTTTTTCTGCCTCGCTTCGCATGACGTAATCAGCGCCTCGTCGGGTGCCACGCTTGGACCACGCGTCTCGTATGGAGCCGTCACTACCCAAGGCGCTCTTTGACCGTGCGTATGACAAGCGCAAGGCAGCGGCGCTTGAGCTAGAGCGCCAGGTGCGCGATACGGTGTCGCGCGGTGATCGGACGCGTATTGACCACATGGTGCACCAGCTGTGCACGTATCTTACGCAGAATCCCGCGCCGCATGCCAATGCCCGGAATGGCGGCTTGATCGGGCTGGCGGGTGTCGGTATCGCGCTGGGCCAGGAGGTCGCCGCGTACCTAGATCAGATGATGATACCCATTCTTGCGTGCTTTAGTGATCCTGATCCCAAGACGCGTTATTTTGCCTGCGAGAGCTTCTACAACCTCGCCAAGGTATGCAAGGGTGAGATGCTCGTGTACTTTAATGAGATCTTTGTCGTGCTGGCTCGTCTAGCTGCTGACTCGGAAGTGTCTGTCAAGAATGGCGCCGAGCTGCTGGATCGCCTGTTCAAGGATATCGTGTGCGAGGCGGCGCCACACTACCTCTCCCAGTACCAAAACGTGGCGCACATTCGCGCCCGACAGGACCAAGACGTTGGCGCCGAGGGCGGCCAGAATGAGCTGGATGTCGCACGCGAGAAGGCCGCGCACGACGTGACGGAGCACCACGGCGTGAACCGCGCTTTTTCTCTCGCGCGCTTCGTCCCACTTTTGGCTGAGCGGATGCAGGTGGTCAGTCCGCTGACGCGCAACTATATCATCGGCTGGATTGCTGTGCTCGATGCCGTGCCTGATTTGCAGCTGGTATCGTACCTCAATGCGTTCCTCCCGCACCTCTTTCAGTACCTCGGCGACCCCAACACGGATGTGCGCGTGGCGACAGCCGAGGTCTTGGCCAACTTTTTGCGTGAGATCCGCGAGGCTGCCCAGCACCAGCGGGAAGAGCCAGTTCGCACGGAAGACTGCGATCAGGACGAGTGGGTCAACAGCCGGCGCGTGCGCATCGAGTATGACGCGATTCTAGAGAGCCTGCTGGAGCAGGTGCAGCACCACGACGAGGAAATCCAGGCGACGACCTTTGAGTGGATCACCGAGTTTCTGCACGTCGTGCCGGCGATGGTTGTGCGGTTCACGCCGCGGCTCATATCTGCTGTGCTCCCATGCCTCGCGCACCCGGCACCGGCGATTCAGACGGCTGCGATCAAGGCCAACACCGAGCTGTTTGCGACGGTGGAGCACCAGTTGCCTGACGGCGGCGGCGGTCTCGACTACTTTGTGACGACGAATGCGCTCAAGCAGCATTTGCTGGACCAGCATGACCAGACACGCTTACAGGCCCTCGAGTGGCTCATGATGCTGCACGCCAAGAGTCCCACGAAGCTGTTTTCGATCCAGGACGGCAGTATTTCCGTCCTGCTCCGTGTGCTGTCCGATCCGAGCGAGGAGGTCATTTTGTGCGATCTGCGTCTGCTCACGCAGATCTGCAGCCGGGCGGACGAGCACCACTTCCGCCTGTTCCTCACCGATTTGCTGGAGCGCTTTGCGACGGACCGCCGTCTGCTCGAGTCGTGGGGCAGCCTGATTATTCGACAGCTGTGCGTCCATCTGCAGACGGAGCGTGTTTTTCCCGTGCTCGCCGACATTCTCGAGACGTACGAGGACCTAGAGTTTGCATCGATCATGGTTCAGAACCTCAATATGATCCTCGTGGCGTCGCAGGAGCTCAAGCCACTTCGCCGACGGATCCGCGCGCTCGACACACGCGAGCATCAGCAGCTGTTTGTGCGCTTGTACCGCTGCTGGAGCCACAATGCCATCTCCGCGCTGTGCCTGTGCCTCCTGACCCAGTCGTACGAACACGCCTACAACGTCCTGCGCATCTTTGCGGACCTCGACGTGTCGCTCTCGATGTTTCTCCAAGTCGACAAGCTCGTCCAGCTCATCGAGTCGCCCATCTTCACGTCACTGCGTCTACAGCTCCTCGAGCCCGAGCAGCATCCCTTCCTATTCAAGTGTCTCTACGGCATGCTCATGCTCCTGCCCCAAAGCTCGGCGTTTGCCACGCTGCGCAATCGGCTGCAGGCCGTCCACGGCCTCGGCCAGATCACCATGCCCGCCGACTCGCGGCCACACACGCGCTACGCACGGCATGCCACGCCCGACGTGCCGTGGAACGAGCTTCTGCAGCACTTTCGCACCGTCCAGCTCCGGCACGAGCGCCTGCGTCTCGCCACCGAGCGCCACACGGACAGCGAGCCTCGGCGGCGCGTGCAGCAGCGCGAGCCAGCGCCTTTTGCTCGCATGTCGTTCACAGCGAACGCAGGTACGCGGTCAGCGCGTGAGTGATGGCCTCGAGGGCATCGCCGCTGGCTGCCACGCACCGCGGGTCGAACTCCGCTGCCTCCAGCGCCTCTGCTAGCTCGGCCGCCGGCACGCGCGTCGTCACCAGCGCTTGCAGCGCATCGTCCTCCATCGCCAGCCATGCCAGCACGGCATTGGCGGAGACGCGTCCGTCCACCGACGCACACGTCCGGCGCGCCTCGACCACCGCCTCCACTTTGCGGGGATCGAGAAACTTGCTCAGCAGCCGCAGGCGCGGCGCGGAGTCGGACGCCAAATTGTACAGCATAGCATGCAAGAGGTGCAGGAGCATGTCATCGGGGCGGTCGAGGAGCGCGCCGAGGGCCCGAAGTCCGCCAGCCTCGACGATGCGTACACACGTGGCCGCACCCGCCGCGTACTGCGCCGCGGCGAGCAAGACGGCGAGCGCACCGCGCCGGACGCGTCGGCTCTGCTTGAGCAGGCGGAGCATGAGCTCGACGCCTTCGCAGGCGAGGAACACATCGCGCTGCGCCGCGTCCAGCAGCATGAACTGCAGCGTGTCGACCACATTGCGAAAAAACTCGTGCTCGTCCGTGTCTCGAGGGGACGTGTGCAGGTACCGCGACAAGGCCCGCAAGAGGGCATCCATGCCGTCGTGGCGGGCTAGTGCCTCGCGCACCGCCTCGTTCTCTGCGACGGACGCGGCGAGTAGCTCGGCGGCGTAGGCCTGGTTCTGATCCATGGGGCCGCGCACGATGCGGGACACGAGCCATGCCACCAGGGGATCGGCATACGTATCGTACCGCCCGAAACTCTCGAGCGCGCTCAGGATAGCGTACACGACGCGTGCGTCGTCTTCGTAGCGGTCCGAATCAGGCGCGTCGTTCAGGCGCTGTAAATTCGAGAGGAGAATGCGAGGCACGTCGTGCGCATGCAAAGCATCGCGCAGTGCGTCGCCATCGTCGTCGTCTACGAGCTCGGCGATGACGTCGATGGCCGCCGCGGCGATGTCAGGATTGTCGTGCGTCAGCAGTGTGGCCATCGTCGCGGCCATATCATGCCGCACGAATTCCGGGTACAGCAAGCTCGCATCCGTGGCGAGAAACGCCATGTCCCGGATCGCCGCATCGAGATCCGCCTCCGATGGCAGAAACGCCCGAGGCTCGTCGGCATGCTTCAGTCGCATGGCCTGATTCGTGTTCATCGCACGCTCCAGAGCCACAAACAGCTTGCGCGCATGCGCCACCTGATCGCGTGGGTCGTCTGGCACGGCCTCTGCCGGATCGTGGCCCAGGATGTCGAGAATCTGCTGCTGCTCGGCATTCAGGCCACTGCCATCCAAGCGCCCTTCTTCGTCCGACATCACCTCGAGCGCATCAGCGTCTTCTACGCGCGTGCGTTTCCCGACGTCACCGACGCTCCGTGCCGCGTCGGGCGCCTCCTTGCGCTTGCCCGTCAGATGGGCTGGCGTCGCGTCCATCCAGTGGAGTGGCTCTTGGCATGGAGCCTCCATCGGGTGGCGATATATACACGCCGTTCTACTATTGGGACGGCGTCGCGAACCAGTGGGCGTTTGACTATGAAGGCTTCTACAAGACACACGGATACCCTGAATCGGCGACAGCGGCGAAGCAGCGCGCGGAGCCGACGAGCGCCGAGCTGTATCAGCAGCAGCTGCAGTCGTCCGTCTACGACTATGTGCCGACGCGCGCTGGGCGGAGCACGCAGGTCAAGGTCGCCGGCCACCTGAAGAAGGGCGAGACGCGCGAGACGGTGATCCGGCGCGCGGGCGGCAAGCTCTGGGAGGACCGCTCCCTGCTCGAGTGGGACCCGTCGCACAAGCGCCTGTTTGTCGGCGATCTCGGCAACGACGTGCACGACGAGCAACTCGTCCAGGCCTTTCAAAAGTACCCATCATTTTCGCGTGCGCGCGTCGTACGCAACAAGGGCGACGGCAAGTCCAAGGGGTACGGCTTCGTGGCGTTTGCCGACCCGGAGGACTTTTTGCGCGCGTGGAAGGAGATGGACGGCAAGTACATCGGCTCGCGGCCCTGCCGCCTGAAAAAGGCCCAGGACACGATCAAGCCCGTCGAAATCGGCGCGCGCAAAGACAAGTTCCTCGCGGCGAATGCCAAGTACACCGACTACCTAAACAAGGCCCGGCGCGGCGGGACCGTGGGTCGGCACTTGCCGCGGGCCAGTGGCCTACCGAAACCGTACTCGAAAAAGTAACTATCACTTAGATCTTCTCCTCCTTGAGACCGTCCTTCCAGAACACAAAGTAGGGCGTCACACCGTCCTCACGGTAGTTGAGGAGGGCCACCATACCGTCGGGGTTCATCGACTCACCCGTGTAGAACTCCCAGTCGTTGAACTTGCCGACCACCTTCTTGGCAAACTCGGCCGCCTTCTTCTCAAACTCGGGCACGCGGTCAGGGTTCGTCTCCTGCAGGCTCTGCTTGATCGTCTTCATGTAGCCCTTCAGGTACGTCAGGTAGCTCTTCTTGTCAAACGACGTAGCCTGCAGACGGAACGAGTGCACAATGTTGATCACCTGCTCCGCACCGTTGTCGAGCGCCTCCTGCTGCTCCTCCGCCGACGGATTGCCGCCAATGTCCACCTCTCCGTCCTGGACCGTGATCATCGCAGCGTCGACTTCGTACACAATGTCGTCGACGTCCTGCACACGGAAGCCGTCCGAGACCATCTCATCACCGGTAATCTTGTCAACGTAGAGCTTCCATGAGCTCCCTGGCACGTACCTTCATGTCGTCAGCGTGGGTTGGGAAGAAAAAGTCTCTGGCCCCTCGGCCGGGGACACGGAAAATGGGGCCCTCCGCTGGCTCCACGTGCGCAGCGCAGATCCACTCGCCTGGCCGCGCGGCATGTCTCGCTGGCCGGTGGCTCGCTCGCTGGCACTCCGGGAGGCACTGGAACATGTGAGCCGAGGCGAGCCGTGGCGTATCGCCTACACCACGCACCAGGATGGGCTCCGTCTCTCTGGGCCCTCGCCCGCCCACATCGCCGTGCTGGACGCCTCGTTCAATCCACCTACCCGTGCCCACGCCGCCCTTGCGTCTCTGCCACGCACCCCATCACAGCCGTTTGATGCGCACCTCCTGCTCTTTTCTGTGCGCAACGCTGACAAGGGACGCGGCCGCGCAGGCGACGCGAGCCCCATCGAGCGACTCGAAATGATGGAGTTGCTGGCGCACGAACTCGAGGCCCAGCACCTGCAGGTCGTCGTCGCGCTGGTGGACGAGCCCCTGGTGTTTGCCAAGTCCACGCTCGTGCATGCACACATGCACCTCTCCGTGCCATATCGCCTGTACTGGCTCGTTGGGAGCGACACCCTCACTCGTGTATTCCATCCACGGTACTATGACTCGGAGGCGCATCTCGAGGCGTGTTGCGAGCGCTTTTTCGGCGTGCAAGGCTCGCGCATGATCTGTGCCGAGCGATCCGCCGCGTCCGTGCAGGGCACGATCACGACCCCTACCACAGCGGCGTCGGAGGCTTGGCAGTTCGTCCATGCGCCAGGTCCTGCTCGGACATGGTACGAGCGCGGTGCCATTGAGCTGCGTCCTATCAGCACAGACGCAGCTCAGCTATCTTCGACGGCCGTTCGTCGCTTCCTGCACGAGGCTTCACCCGAGGCGCGGCGGCCGCAGCTCTGCACCATGGTACCCCCCTCGATCGCAGACTACCTGATCTCTCATACCATGTATCATTAATGTACACCATACTCTCTACGAAGCGCAGCCTTTTTCGACTGCAGCAGAAACGCTTCCATATCTTTGCGTCCCGGCATCACGGGCATGACGAGCTCTTCGGCTGGCAGCGCGGGCATGTAGCGCGTCGCATCGGTCGCAGGGGTATCTTGCGTCTCGCGCTGGGCCTTCTTCCTCGGCTGAGCTTGAGTGTCGGAGGCTACGGCGTCGAAATCAAGCGCCACCGGCTCGGGCTGGGGCATCGGGGGCACGGGTCGAGACGTGTGCAGCGCCGCATGAATACGCTCCCATCCCGCATCCCAGCCCCGCTGCTCGCTCTGCCTTTCCTCGCCCAGAAGCACACCCCCGTCTTTTTCATCGTCGTTACCAAAGTACGTGCCCGGCTGGTGCTGGAACCGCTTGTAACGCTGCACCTTGATCGACTCCTTGCCTTCCTCCTCCTGTATCGCCACTGGATTCAAGTGCTCTCTCACACCAGGCAGCTCTCTGGCGCGCCCATAGTAGCGGTAGCCACGCATACCTGGGATTTCCTCACCGTGATCATCCAAAATGCGGGGTACGCCGCTGCGATAGTTGGCACCTCCCAGCGCAGCGATCTGCCGCTCCCATTGCGTCTTTTCACGGAATAGATGATTGATCTCATCGTTTAGGTCCCGCACCTCATAGTCTGTGAGGCCTGGGTCCTGAATCCGCGCGACTTTGCGAGTAATCTCACGCATCACTTCGCCACGCCATCGATCGCAGTCTCGTACGCTATTCACTGTCGTAATCACCTTTGGACGTCGCTCATGCCTCCGCGTCGACACACCCAGTTCTTCGGCCTGTGCCTGCCGAAAACGGTACAGCATAGACTGCGCCTTTTCCTGATTCCGCGACATGCCACGACGTCCGAGCGAGCGCTCCGCGCACGAATCGACCGCGGTGGGCGTCGCGTGGGCATCGGCGGCCGCTTTCCATCACGTGATTTTTTACAGCTGCGACCGACAAAAAAGAAGGCGACGCGGCCCCCTTCTTCTCTCCACCGACTGTAGTCATGTCGAAGATCCAAGTGTCAAGTGTGCGATCGTCCGTCCGCGACCTCCTCCAGGGCTCCGAGGAGAAGAGGCGTAACTTTAACGAGACCGTTGAACTCCAGATCGGTCTTAAGAACTACGACCCCCAGCGTGACAAGCGTTTCAGTGGTACGGTGCGTCTTCCTCACGTTCCGCGCCCTCGCATGTCGCTCTGCATTCTTGCCGACGCTGCCGACGTTGACCGTGCGAAGTTGATCTCGCTCGACTTCATGACCGTCGAGGACTTGAAGAAGCTGAACAAGAACAAGAAGCTCGTCAAGAAGCTCGCCAAGAAGTACGACGCTTTCCTCTCGTCCGATGCTCTGATCAAGCAGATCCCTCGTCTGCTGGGTCCTGGTCTCTCGAAGGCTGGTAAGTTCCCTTCGCCTGTCTCGCACGCCGAGGACCTTGAGAAGAAGGTGACGGACGTCAAGTCGACGATCAAGTTCCAGCTGAAGAAGGTGCTTTGCTTGGGTGTGGCCATCGGTCACGTTCAGATGACCGAGGACCAGCTGACGTCGAACATTATGCTCGCTGTCAACTTCCTCGTCTCGCTGCTGAAGAAGAACTGGCAGAATGTCAAGTCGCTTCACATCAAGTCGACGATGGGCAAGCCCCAGCGTCTGTTCTAATTTTTTTCAAAAAAGTACGCGTTTCCTGTTTCCTGGATACACCATGGCAGATCGCACGCTTGTACCCAGCTTATCTATAGTTTGTATAGCATGAGTGAGGGGAGCTCAGGATCCTCTTGGAAACACGTATCTATCACATGCGAGGTGGGGACGTTTTGGAATTCCATGGCTGCTACGACTATGCACGATATGGGTAAAATGTGCCGTATCCAGGCGTCGTGGTCACCAATCGATGAACACCATGCAGCGCGGAACTCATTTTGGGACTAGATAGTCATGTATACACGTTTAGTAACGGTGGAACATCTTGGCACGCTCCGTGCTCTTGTTCTTGATCACCTTGAGCGTGTTGAAACGGACCGTCTTCGAGAGAGGGCGGCACTGACCTGCACATGTTAGCACGAAACAGGGCATCATACATACCAGCCACAATAATGTCACCGACCTCAACACGGAAGGCAGGCGAGACGTGCACAGCCAGGTTCTTGTGACGGCGCTCGTAACGGTTGTACTTGGGGACGTAGTGAAGGTACTCCCGGCGGATGATCACCGTGCGGGTCATCTTGGTCGAGATGACCTTGCCGCTCAGGAGACGGCCACGGATCGACACGAGACCGGTCCAGGGGCACTTCTTGTCTGTTGTGCGTTAGTCCTGTTCTCATGCGCGCGCGGCTGGGTGTACGTACCAATGTAAGTACCGGTGACGGCGGCGTTGGGCGTCTTGAAACCAAGACCCACGTCCTTGTACCACCGCTTAGCACGGGTGCTCTTGCGAGCCACCTTCGAGTTAAGGAAAAGGGGCTGCTTCTGGAAAGCCTTTTCCGTCTGCACACCAAGCTCCACGTTCGACATTGTGACTGAGAGACGTTAGACAACGATGTGGATGCCAGCGTTGGAAGAGGAAGGGCGGCGGCAGCGGCGCCCTTCGACAGAACTGTATGTTCCACGTGACCTTACCCATCACCCACGTGACCAAAAAGGGGGAGGCGACCGTCTTGTCGACGCTCTGGGCGCGGCAGGGCTCTTCCTTACCCAAGAGCTGGTATGTGAGCAGGGGGCATGAGCGGGCGCGCGCGCTAACACGGCAGAGTCGGCACTGCAGTAGCAGTTCTTTCGAAGAAGCACTACTCACTTTTTTGATTTTCTAAAGTATCATGTCTGACGTTGAGGAGACCCCTGTCGATGTCCAGGTCGAGGAGACCGAGGCTGCCCCTGCTCCCCAGGGCGGTGCTATGAGCATTGAGGATGCTCTTCAGCAGGTGCTCAAGAAGGCCCTGGTGCACGACGGTCTCGCCCGTGGTCTGCGTGAGGCCACCAAGGCCCTTGACCGCCGTGAGGCCCACCTGTGTGTGCTGTGCGAGACCTGCAATGAGGCCGAGTACATCAAGCTCATTGAGGCCCTGTGCAACAAGCACGACATCAACCTCCTCAAGGTCTCGGACCCCAAGACCCTCGGTACGTGGGCGGGTCTGTGCAAGATTGACCGTGAGGGCAACCCGCGCAAGGTTGTCGGCTGCTCGTGTGTGGTGGTCCGCGACTATGGTGAGGACTCGGAGGGCCTGAACGTGCTGCTCGAGTACTTCAAGAGCCAGCGTGCCTAAGCGCGCTCCAAAAGGTGACAGCATCTATATAGTGTGCTCAATGTCCCGTTGGTGGTATCATGGTTCGTAGCGGCGGTGGCGGCCTGCGTGCGTGGCGCACTCGAGGTAGGCGTGGGACGTGAGGCGCAGGTGCTCGAGTGTCTGTGTGGCGGCCGCCTCGGCTCGTGCATCGCCCGTGGGCAGGCGTGTGATGCCGCGCACAGGCGCATCGGCCTCGAATCGGTCGGACTCGGGATCGAAGTAGACCACGCGGAAATCGTGGATGGTATGTGGCCGGGAGACGGCCGGGTCCGCGAGGTACAGCAAGTGCGCGACTTCGCGCAGGGTCGTGGATGGCCATGCGTACAAGGACAGCGCTCCTGGCAGGGGCCGTCCCGAGCGAAAGTCGGCGAGCGAGCTGCGGGTCAGTCCGGCGCAGGCGGCGTACGTACCGGAAGTCGGTGCGTGACACGACGCATCGCACCACAAACGGAGCTAGCTGCACTGCGTCAGTCTCCCTGCCTGCCTACATCGTCCTGGGCCTGGCTGGCCATGCTGCCCAACAGTGGCACGCCAAGCCCCCGGCGGCGTACCTGGGCCGCCTGGCCGGACGCACCATCACGTGCCTATCATGGCAGGCGCAGGGCGCGTGCGAGCCGCGTCACGGGCGAGGAGTGTGGTGTAGGGCGGCACGGCTATCTGACCGTAGGCAAGCATGCAGTAGAGTGGCGTGCGGCACGGGACGTGAGTGCGTCGGGATCGACATACGCACCAACGACAAGACATCGCATGTGGGCGCGCGAGTTGGATGTGACACACGCAGATGTGGCACATGCCAACGGCGGACACACGAGCGAGACGCGCATCGTGCCAAACGTATATAGAGGGGCAGGCTGCCCGTGCTCAGCCCACGCACGCACGTATCCGCTAGCGTGGCTCGCACTCTCCGCACTGCCGTTCTCATGAGCACACAGCCACCTTGTCTCACTTCGACAGCCACCCGTCTGTTTTCGCCGCTGAACGATGCATGGCTCCGCAACGATGACGAGCAGAGCTATCGTGGGCATGAGGCCGAGCGGCGCGAGCGCGATGCATGGCCGCACGCGCCGCCACTCGCGCCGTCCAGCGAGCTCTTTGACACGTCGTGGCTCGCCGATATCATGTCGCACATGAAGATCCCTCCGGCGCCCCTCAGCACGGATGGCGATGCGGGACACGACGGCCTTCCACGCGTCTCGGCGCAGCTCGCTTCGCCGTTTCACTCGCCACGCACGTCGACGACCGCTACGACGCTCGCTCACCAGGACGAGATCCACGCGCCGTCGTGGGCCGCGGCCTCCGCTCATGGGGCGGCCAGGCCGAAGGACACGCCCGTGCCACGCCCGCGCTGGCCCCCTCCGACGGGCAGCGCGGGTGCCCCGCCCCCCACGCTGTACAGCGTGTTTGTAGGCGGCCTGGACGAGCGCGTCACGGACGAGGACCTCGTCTGGCACTTTACGCACCCGCCATGCTGGCCACAGGACCATCCGATGCGGCGCATGTATGTGCGCATCGAGAACGTCGCTGGGTCGCTGTGCACATGGCCCACGAGTCCCGCGCCGTTCCGTGTGCACTCCGCACGCGTCGTGCGCGAGTCGTCGTCGGCCGCGCATGGATGCCGGCGCGTGTTTGGCTTCGTGCGGCTCACGAGCAAGCACGAATGCGACCGTGCCTTGATCGAGATGCAGCACACGCACATGGTGCCCCACCAGGCGCCGCACACATCGCTGCGTCTGTCCCTCGGCGCAGCGACCGCGCCGCCGCGCGCCGACACCGAGTGCACGAAGGCGCATGGCCGCCCGCACGACAAGGCTCCGGCGCGCCCCGTCATGACGGCCGCGGCGGTCGTGCGCCACACGCCGCGTCGAGCGGCGCCGAAGGCTGCGCGTCCCGCGCGCACGGACGCACCCGCCGCGCCGGGCCGTGCGCACTCGCCGCCGGCATCCACGCACACCCAGGTCGAGTGCGTGCCGACGACACTGACGTTCGTGTCGGAGAGCAAGGGCGAGGTCGCGGCGCCGGACCAGCCGCACCTCGCATCCGCTCTCACGGTGGCGCACGCATCCAGCGCCCTCGACCCCACAAACACGACGGTGTTTGTCGGGAGCTTGTTCACGCTGGCGACAGAGACCATGCTGCATGCCCTGTTTTCGCCGTTCGGCCCGATCCACTCGATCAACATCCCGCGGGGCCAGGACTGTGGCTTCGTCCAGTTTGCGCACAAGCGCGATGCGGCGCGGGCCATCTCGGAGATGCAGGGCTACCAGCTCTCCGGCGGCGGCGCCCTGCGTCTCAGCTGGGGCCGCAGCTTGGGCGAAAAGGCGGCCGCTCGCGCCGCGATCCGCGCGGGTCTTCGCTGGGTCGAGGGCTCCTCCACCGCGGCCCTGGACTGAGTTCGTGGCGGTGGAGGCGCCCAGCGGTCCGCGTCCATGCCGTACGGCGTCGTGCTCGTGTTTGTGCATGGCTTTCGCGGGCGGGCCGAGCAGACGTTTGGGGCGTATCCTGAGCGCCTGCGGCATCTCGTGCGCGAGACGCATCCTGGCCTGCGCGTCGAGGCGGTGATCTACCCGACGTACGAGACGCGCGGCTCGCTGAGCGACGCCGTTGACGCGTTGGTGGCGTGGCTCGCGGCGCTCGTCGCCGAGCGCGAATCGACGCATGGCCACCGCTTTCGCGTCGTCCTATGTGGCCACTCGATGGGCGGCATGGTGTGCCTGGATGCCGCGCGCGCGATCCGGTCACAGGGCCGCGGCGCCTGGCCGTGCGTTGGTGGCGTCGTCGCGTACGACACGCCGTTTCTCGGCATCCATCCGCATGTATTCAAGCACCAGCTCACGACGTACCAGCAGTACGTGGACTCAGCCGTCCGCGCCGGCTCGATGTGGGCGCCCGTGACGGGCGGCCTCGCGGCATGGTGGGCCGCGCCGCCGTCGAGCGCCACGCGCCTGTCCACGGCCACATGGATCGGCCTCGGCGCCGCCGCCGCGACGGCCCTCGGGACCGCTGCGACGGCCGCTGTGCATCGCTCCGACGCTATCCAGGATGCGTGCCGCTGGGTGGGCGACCACCTCGTGTTTGTGCGGCATGTGTGGGATCGCGACGCCCTCGTATCGCGCATGACGGGCTGCGACGTGCCGTTCCACTGCTTTTACACCCAGCTAGCCGAGGCGCAGCGCACCTTTATTCTGGTCCCACCGCCCGCGGCACCGTATGCACCGCACTTTTCGCCCCTCGCATCGTATGCCAAGGACGAGGTGGCGGCGCACACGTCCATGTTTGCGCTCTCGACGAATCCCTCGTACCTCGCGATGGGCGTGGCGTCCGCCTCGCTCGTGTCAGCATGGACGACGTCTTCGCCCGACTAGTCGACGACGACCAGCACGTCGCCTGACGCCACGCCGAACCACGCCAAGTCGCGCATCATATCATCCAGGGGTATCACGATCGGCTCGCGATCGGACCGCAGGACGGCCCAAATCGCAGCACATGGCGAGGCATGGCACAGTTGCACGAGGCGCCGATGCACGAGGCGCATCGGCATCGTCTTGAGAAGCGAGAGCGACGTGGCCTCGTCCCACGCGGCCTCGTGCGGCGTAGAGGCATGTACATACGAAATCGACAGCAGCTTGTCGTGCATAGAGGCCACCGATGCCGGTGCCGGCGGGCCATGCACGCGCACGAGGGCCTCGTACCGCGCGTCGCCGGGACGCGGCTCGCGCAGGTAGTATCGCTCAGCGTCGACGCGCTCCTCGGGCGTGATCGGCGTGTGGTCCAGGCACGTCAGCTTCGCGAGACGGCCTATCGCCTCGATGCGTGCATCGCGGTGGTACACGAGCGACCATGCAGGCGCCGCGAGATGCGTCTCGAGAGCTTGCACGTCGTCCCAGTCGAGAGGCGTAGCGTCGACGTGAACGTCGCAGAGAGCTGGCAGCGTCGGCGCCGACGCGCGCGGAATGCGCTCCAGCGGGTTGCCCGTGAGTACCAGCTTTTGCAGGCGCGGCAGCCGACTCACACCCCGGACCACGTCGTGCCATGCACCGAGGGCGTTGCCCTCGAGCTGGATGGTATGTACATGCGGCATGTCCGCGTCGACCGACGCGAGCGTCGTGATCCCATTCCGAGCCAGCTCTATCGACGCCAGGCGCGGCATAGCGCGCGCTAGCACCGCCATCTGGGCCCAGTCGGTGCCCGAGTCGCCGAGAGACACATGCTCCAGGTGCGCAAAGGCACAAGGCACATGCGCCGTGGGGCGCAGGCGCACATGCTGCAGCGTGAGGCTCGTCAGCGGCATATCACGCACGATGCGTGCCACCTCGTCCCAACTCGACAAGAGCGATCGCGATAGGTCCAGGGTGGTGATGGTGCGTGGCAAGGCGCCCCGGTACCCATCCGGCACGGCCTTCGCCACGTACACGCATGAAGGATCGGAGGGGCCGTGCGGCGGCGGCCCCACCAGACTCACCGTGCGCAGATCCGACCGATCGCCATACTTCTCACGCAGCGCATCGACAAACGCGACGCCCCACTCGATGCGCGCCGTCGCGGCCAGGTACGTGCCATGCCCTGGCGCACACGCAAAGTACCGCGTGCCATCTGGCGCCGTGCCGTCATGCTTGCCATGCTCCGCACAGTCCCATGCAATGCCGTAAAACGTGCCGGGGTACGGCGGCAGCGGGCCCTCGTACAGGAGCGTGCCCGTGTGCCTGTGGCGAGCGAGTCGCGTTCCTACGAGCATGGCAAGACGCGTGGAAGGCTATGTGGAGGCATTACGGCAGGCGAAGCACGACGAGGTCGGGATCGATCGAGGCGCCCAACGCCTGGGCCGCCATGTCGACGGGCAGGATCGCGCGGATCTGTGGTGTGAGCGCACCCTGCTGGACGGCGGCTTTGATGGACTCGAGCGCCTGGCGCGTGTCGGCGCTCGTATCGACGCCGATCCACTCGTACCCAATCGCCTTGCGGTCCTTGCGGAAAAACGAGCGGCGCAGGCTGCGCATGTGCGAGCGGTACATCGGACTCGCCACGAGGTTGTCGTCGCCATAGCACGTCACAAACTGGCCATAGTTCGCGAGGACGCGGCGGCACGCATCGTAAATGTGGCGGCTGCCGATCGTGTCGACCACGAGATTGAAGCTCGACTCGTGCAGCAGGTTGATCGTCCGCAGCGGATCGCCCGTGATGACCTCCACGGCGCCGCTCTGGCGGCAGAGGGCCTCGGCATGCGGCACGGTCGGCGGCACCTGCGCGACCATCACCATACCCAGCCGCGAGGCCTCCTGCATGGTCAGCCGACCGATCATATCGTGTGCATTCAGCACCAGGATCCGCGATCCTCGGGGCAGCACCATGCAGTGGTTCTGCACAATCTGGTGCACCATGACGCCTGTGGCCGGCAGCGCGGCAATCTGCTCAGGCACGAGGCGGCCCTCGGGCGCCACGGCCACGACGTCCTGGGGCACCATGATGTACTCGGCCAAGGCACCGCACTTGCGGAGGTCCTGCAGGCCGAACACCAGGTCGCCGGGCCGCAGCCGCTTGACGTCCAGGCCGCAGTCCACTACGCGACCACAAAAGCTGCGGCCCGGTACGAACGGCGTCGACGGCGCGTCGCGCAGCACATTCCGCACCAACGCTCGGTCCACATTGTCAATCGCCACCGCGATCACCTTGACGATCACACCCGTCGACGACACTTTGCGCGGCGGCGTCATGTGCGAGCCCAGCACAATCACGCCCGTGCTGCCCTCAGACGCGCTCCCGCCACGTCCACGCGACGCGCGACGCGCGATACTGCCGCTCTTGCCTGACGCCGATCCATTCGTGCTCGCAGCATCGCTGCTGCCGCTCACGACATCGACCGTCAGCATCGTGGGCTTCCTGCGGAAGGACGTGTTGACGTTGCGCACGCGGCCCATGGGCGACAGAGGGGCCGAGGGACTCGGAGGCGCAGGCACAGGAGCCGGGGCCGGGGCCGGAGCTACGGGCACCGGTGGCACCATCGGCGCTGGCGCCACGCGAATCGACTCGACGGGCGACTGAGCGCGGCCCATGTGCTCGGCGCGGGGCGGCGCATGGAGACGGGGCACAGGGGGCACGATCATGCCCGGCTGCATAGGCGAGGGCATCGTGGACGCGGCGGGCGTGCTGTGGCCCGGCCCATACGAGGCCATCTGAGCGGGCGGCCGCATCATGGGCGGCTGCGCGAGCCATGGGCCCGGCTGGGACAGCGACCGTGGCATGGGGCCCGCCGGCGGGGTCTGTGCATGCGGCAGCGGCCGAGCCACCGAGACAGGCGACGCTGGCTGAGAGGAGGCACGCAGAGACGGGGCGGGCGCCGCGGCCAGAGGCGCGGGCACAGGCGGCGGCCGTGGGATCGATCGCATCCCAGGCCATGCCACGGGCGCCTGCATGGGATGCATGGCAGGAGGCGGCCGCTGGTACGACATGGGCGGTCTTGGATAGGGCAGGGCAGGTGGTTGGCTCGCGGCGGGCGGCGGTGCGTGAGGGGATGGGGTTCTCTGGTAGGGAGCAGGTGGCGCGCCCTGGGGCGACGAGGGCCCCTGGTATGGTACAGCGGGCACGGCGAGGTAAGGTGACGCGGGGCCATGGTACGGCGTCGGTGTGCCCTGGGGCGGCCAGGGCCCTAGGTAGGGACCCGGCACGGCCTGTGACGGGGAGGCGCCCAGATACGGCCCAGGTGGCGGCCGGGGAGGATACGCGGGTCCGTGGTACGGCACAGAGGGCGCACGAAGAGGGGACGGCGGCCCTTGATATGGCAGCGGCGGCGCAGCCTGGAGAGGCGACGCGAGACCCGGCTGCGGCGGCCCGTGGGAGGGTAGCGGGGGAGGAGACATGGGCGTCTGGACGAGGGGCCGCGGAGGCTGAAGAGGCGCGGGCGTGGGCGACGGCGGCTTGGGAGGCGCTGGCGGCGTCTCGACAAAGGCGGTGGCGTAGGGCGAAAGCGCCGATTTTTGCGGCGTCTCTGTCCACGACGGGGGCGCACGCTGCGTCTCAGAGACCACGGCGGAGGCTGCGAGATCCATGCGTCCAGGCGATGCCTGCAGATACGCCAGGGGCTGTGAGGTAGGCAGGCTCAATGCGGGCTGGACGGGCCGAGAGACGGGGTATGTAGGCGTGGTCTCGGCGCGCACCGACGAGTCCGACACCATGCGCGTCGGCACAGGCGGCGCGTCAGCGGTAGGGCGCGGCATGTCGGACACGGAGCGCTTGGGTGTCGTGCCGGGCGTCGGCGCATGTAGCTGGCCCTGAGCAATCTCAATGCCGCCCATGACGGTCGGGCGCGGACCACGCTGGCGCGGACGGTCTAGGACCGAGCGGTACGGCCTGCCTTGGTGCGTCGGCGTGCGGTGCAGCGGCTCCAAGTCCTCCGGCCTGATCGGCGGTGTGTCGTGCAGCTCGCTGCGGTTCATGTGACCGACCTCGGAGCCGAAGATCCATGGCTCCACAGGCAGGTCGGCCATGAGCGAGTCCGACACGGAGATGCTCGACATGCGGTAGTCGGCCAAGGACTGCAAGTGCTCGCGCTTCGGCAGGGCAGACCACGCGGACGTCTGGCTGCGCTGGGCGTAGGGAGCGACGGTCGGCCTGCGAATAAGCGACGCCGGCTTCATCGCGTCCTCTCGCTCGCGCTGCAGGTCGGGCGGCGGGACGCGGAGCGCCGGCACGGCCAGAGGCGGCTTGAGGGCGGGAGGCTCGCGCGCGGGCGCCTCGAGCGTCTCGTCGCCCTGCGCGACGTAGAGAGCGGCATCGCGCGAGAGGCCGATGAGCTCGTCATCGACCTCCTCGCGCGCCTCGCTCACATCGGACTGCGACGGGATCGTCGAGGCCGCCGATACGGTGCGTGGCATGGCGCCCCTGCCGGGCGGCGGCGTCGATGATGTGATGGGTTCTTGGGCGTGTGCGAGCGAGCGCAAGGGGCCCTTCCCGATCACGGAGGCGCCCTGCAGCAGGGGCGGCAGGTCGGTCGTCGTGTCCTGCGTCAGCGCGACGCCCATCGCGGACATGTCCATGCCCGACTCGTCCTTGGTGTAGGGAACCCACACGCACGACTGCGACGTGTTCATGGGCGTGACGGAGCGCGGCATCTGCCGTGGCGTGGCGGCCGTCTGCCGTGAGGCGGGGCGATCCCGCGAAGCCAGTTCGCGCCGCCACTGCTCGCTGAACGGGCTGTGGACGTCCGACGGTGTGGCGGGGCGCGTCTTTTCCACGTGCTGGCGATGCTCCCACCAGTGCGAGAAGGGATTCACCGTGTTCATATCGCGCACCAGCGTATGTGCCTGGGGCGCCGCTGCAGCACGCGAGGCGCGCGACGGCGGTCGGTGGGTATCGCGGGACGCCGATCGCTGCGAAGGACTCGTCACGGACGCCGCGTACAGCGGCCGCTCCGCCTTGGTCACAGACGACTCCGACGATGGCTGCCACGACGACTCGCCTTCGTGCGACGATGCGTACGTCTGCGAAGGACGCCCGAGGATCGAGTCGAGCAGCGTCGTCCGCGTCATTGACGGGGCAGAAAAAAAACAGCCCTGGGTTCGTGTGTTTGTGCCCCGCGAGCGGTGTTTCTATGACATGACACGCGCGCCGCCGCCAGCGTGGGGCGCGCGCCAATGCTCGCTGCGCATGCCACGCAGGGGACACGTGGCACACGTGACTAGGCGGACTTCATCGTGCGCTGCTTCTCGGCTGACGTCACGAGGCGCCGGCTCGTGGCGAGGCCCTTGCGTTTGCGCACCATGTCGACGTAGCGCTTGGCGATGTTTTCGCGGTCGCCTTTTTCTCCGTAGTCCTCGAGCTCCTCGTCCGTCCGCGGCACCCATAGCGGATCCTGGTCATAGAGCTGGAAGCCCGCAAAGAAGAGCTGCGGACTCGCCGCGCCGGACGTGCGCTTGCGGATCTCCTCGGCAAAGCCAAACGACTCGACGACAGGCAGCAGCGCACTGATCGTGAAGAAGAGCGTGCCCTCCTTCATCTCCTCGGACACGACACGACCGCGCCGGCGCTGCAGGACGGCATGCACCTTGCCCTGCACATCCGGCGCGGCTTGGATATCACACGAGTACATGGCCAGCATCAGGCGCGGCGACCAGTCGAGCAAGCCCTGGCGACACGACTCACGCACGCTCGAAATGACCGACGACGCGAGCTGCGAGAGCTTCGTGCGGGCCTCGCTGAGGGCGCCGTGGTCCATCTCCACGTGCTGCACGACAAACGCCATGCCATGCATCGGCTCCGCACACAGCGGGCCGGCGCCCGTCGCCAGCTGGAAGCCCGCTTCGATCGCATCACACCATTCGCGCTCCAGACGTGGCGCCTCGTCCTGCCGCACGCGTCGCAGGACGTGCTGGGGATCCAACAGCAGGTTCGGCCCCACGTGCTTCGGACCCCACGCACAGATCTGCGAGGCCACATCGGCCCACTCGGCGCCTGAGCGCTGCAGGACAGCGTGCAGCTCGTCCCAAAAGGCACGCACAGGCACACGACGCACCGCCTCGGCATCGCGCTCCTCGCCCACCTCACCCGCATCGTCGTCGTCATGATGCCGGCGGCGCAGCCGACGAATCGTCGGCGCATTGACCACCAAAAAGTCGACCAACAAGGGCGGCATCGGCACGGCGCGGATCGTAAACGACAAGGCGCCCTGCAGCGCCGTGCCGTGCATCGTCCCGCGCGGCTCGCCCGGCGTCTTGGGCGGCGCCATATTCGCAGCCTTGACGCACGTCTCACGGAACGGCACGAGCGGCGGAGACGCTTGGATCGCACACCGCGCGAAGCGCTCGCGCAGGTCGCGCAGGCACCGCTCCAAGTGCAGCTCGCCCGCCGTCATAATCACATGCTCGCCGTTGTCCTGGACCAGCACCTCGACACACGGATCGGCCTGATTCAGCAGCTCAAGTCCCTCAGCCAGTTTGGGCATGTCGGCCGCACTCCGTGGCTCCAGCGCCACACGCACCATCGGCGTGGCGAAGCGGCGCACACCCGCCAGGTTCACGACATCGCGCAGCCCCTCAGGACCACAGATCAGCGTCGCATTCCGCAGCACCACGCCATCGAGACCGCGAATCGCAAAGACATTGCCCGCTGGCACCCGCTGCACACTCACGAGATCTCGGCCCATCATCATGTACAGCGCCTGCACGCGACATGTCCGCACGTACGGCTCATTCGCGGCATCCGACCGTGCACGACTCGTATCGTACTTGGGCAGGATGGCCGTGACGGCGTCGCCCACACTCAGGCGTCCGCTGTACAGCCGCGCAAAGCCCAGCATCACCTCGGGCGCCTCGTCCACGGGCGCCTCGTCCGCCGGAGGCTCCGCCGCTGCCTCGGCGCCCGTGGACGTCATCGCCTCGCGCTGGAGCCGTCCGCGCTCGCGCATTTCGTCCGCCGTGAGCTGGACGCGTCGGTTCTCTGGCATGTCATCGCGCGGCACGGCAAACATCTTGCTCACATAGGCCACGGCCGTAGCATCTGGGCCCGAGCGCGACGCAAACAAGTCGCGCTCCAGCTCGTTCTTCGGCGCGAGGTCCGCGTCCGTCGCAAAGAAACCGAGATCGGGGCGGATCATACGCGGCACGCGCTCTTTTTGCGCCTCGGCAGGCGACGGAAGGCACCGCACGATGGCGTTGAACGTACACGCAGGGAGGGGCAGCCACTGGCTCATGATGGCGTGCATGAGAGCGGTCGGGTCCTTGGAGCGCAGGTCGCGCGCGTGAATCGACAGCTGCAGAGCCGATATGATGCGGTCAATCATGGCCTGGTCACGCTCCATGACCGTGTTTTGGTATACCTGCCAGATATTGTCGAGCACAAACTGGACAAACATGGGCTTGAGGCCACGCTTGTCGCGATCGTGCGTAAGGACGCGCTTGGTTTTCGGGTCAAAGTAGTAGTGTCCCCACAGAAACTGCCGGATCGTCTGCTCCTTGATCCCCAGCTTGTGCGCATACATGTGCGAGAAGCGCTCCAGACGGAACGCCCAATGATCCACCGCACTCGCGAAAATGACGTTGCCGCGCGACGGGTCAAAGTACAGGTCCGCGTCTTCGCGTGTATCGTGCGTCGTGGCCTCGGCGCCAGCCTCGTGCCAGCGCTGGTCCTGCTCCATGCACGCCGCGGCATAAAAGCCTCCGATGACCGCGTTCACCTGCTCGATCAGCTGCAGCAGGCGGTGGTGGGCCTCGTTGGGCGTGAGCCTCAGCTCGGTAATCAGGCGGTCCATCTTGTTCACGACGAGCACCGTGCGCAGCCCATCCATCCATGCCTGCCGCAGCACATGCACCGTCTGTGTGCACACGCCCTCGACCACATCGATGATGACAAGCGCCCCGTCACAAAGCCGGGCGGCCGTCGATACCTCGGACGAAAAGTCGACGTGCCCCGGCGTGTCGATCAGATTCAGCGTGTAGTCATCGATGCCCTCAACCTGTCCCTCTTGGATTTTCCGGAGCTTGAATGTGAGAGACACGGCGCTGGACTTCATCGTAATGCCGCGCTCCTGCTCGTCTTCGCGGCTGTCCATGTACCGAACCTGGCCTGCCGCGCGCGACGAGATGATCCCATTCGCCGCGAGAAGCGAGTCCGCATACGACGACTTGCCGTGGTCCACATGCCCGATCAGCGTACAGCACCGGACGTGCTCGGACGCAAACGCCCGCGTTGGTGGCGGCATGGCTGGTGCGGCGACCCAAAAACGGGCGTTTTGTCAGCCAGGCGCCTTTTTTTTGTCGCTTGTCTCTGGGCGGCGATGACGACGACGCTCGATAAGCGCAAAGGGCCGCCAGCGCCGAGCGACGGCCAGCTGGTGAAGCGCATGCGTCCTGGCGATGATCGCGGCGCGCTCGCCCCACGCACAGATCGGACAAGCAGCCTTGCTGCTCCCGTCATGGCGCTCACGGAGGCGCATACCGCTGAGATCCTGGATGTGCGGTTTTCTCGCGAGGGCGATCGCATAGCCGCTGCATCGGCGGACCATACGGTCTCGCTGTGGGAAACGTTCGGTGAGCATCGCAATCTGGGCCTGCTACGTGGCCACAAGGGTGCCGTGACCTGCGTGGCGTGGTGCGAGTACGAGTCGCGCACGCTCCTCGTATCCGGCTCCGCGGACCACACCCTGGTGCTGTGGGACCCGCAGACGGGCGAGCGCGTGCGCCGCTTCCGTGGCCATCGCGGCATCGTGAACGGCGTTGCATGCACGCGCTCCCACGATGGCCGCATCGCGTCCGTGTCGGACGATGGGCGTGTGCTGCTATGGGACTGCGGCGCGTCACGCTACCCGATCGATGCGATCGAGCTCGGATACCCCATCACCTGCATCGACTTCTCCGACGATGCGACGCACCTCATCTTGGGCGGCCTCGACAACGCCATCCATGTGGTGGACATCGCCACCCACGAGCGGCGCTTCTCGCTGCTGGGACACACCCACACTGTCACGTCGGTGGCTTTGTCGCACGCCGGCACGCGGCTTGTATCGGCGGGCATGGACGACACAGTACGCATATGGGACGTTCAGCCGTTTGCTGCCTCATCGCGCCTCCTCCGCACGCTGCATGGCATGGCCAGTGGCTTTGAAAACGTGCTCCTGCGCGCTCGGTGGAGTCCCGACGACGAGTACGTCGGCTGCGGCAGCGCGGATCGCACCTCGAATGTGTGGCACGTCGACAAGGCCACACTGCAGCTCAAGCTCCCCGGCCACCGCGGCACATGCACGGCCGTCGACTTTCATCCGCACCAGCCGATCCTCGTGTCGTCCTCCACCGATACCACCCTCCTCGTAGGTGAGCTGGACACGTAGCTCATAGCCCCTCCACCTGTGCCACGATGACGACGCCGCCCGCGCCGCCGTCGCGAGACGAGCGCGCAGCGTGGTACCTGCGCTTTGAGCACGTTGTCGTGACGCGATCGGTGCATGGTGTGGGCGTGCAGTTCGACTGCGCCACGAACATCCCCAGTTTCCACCGCACGTCGTACGAGGGCGTTCAGCGGACGTATGCTGAGCTCGCGCGCTACTTTCTCGCGCTCACATGCCATGGACCACGCGTGATCGTGCCGGCTTTGCCGCTGCCGACGCCCTGGATGGTGCGTGCCTCGTCCGAGCTCGAGGATCTTCAAGTACGCCTGCGCCGGTGGTTCGCCTATCTTGCGCAAGACTCGGTGCTGCGCATGCATCGCGAAACGCTGCGCTTTGTCGAGGCAGACTATAGCTATGAGCCCCTTCGGCCGGACGACACGGCACCGGCCCCTCTCGTCAAGCAGTTCGGCCGCATGGACGCACACATCCGCTCCCTGCAGCACGTTTGGGACGGCTCCGTATGGGAGACGGAGCCAGAGGCCGCGCCGCCTACGCGCGGCCTCCCGCGCCTGTTTCGCACGAACGTGGCACCGCGGCGCGAGACACCAGCCGCGCTCGTCCCTGCGCCGAGCGCGGCCCCGACCTCGGTCGCTGTGTCGGACCCTGACCCGCATTTCTCCCTGGCACGCAGCGACATCACGCGCCTCGAAAAGCAGCTGGCTGACGTGTCTTTGGCCAGTGCAGGTGTGTCCAAGGCACGGCAGGATGTGAACAAGGCCCTCGACGACCTCGTGCGCCAGCTGCCGGGCCTCGCCACGCTGGAAGAGGCACGTCCAGCGAGCCTGCGCGGCCGACTTCCGCGAACGCTGCGCAGTGCGCATACCCATCTCCAGCACATGGTCCACACGTCCGCGGCGCTCATGTACGCGGACCAGGTGACGCTAGGCGACGCCATGGCGTACTATGCGCACACTATGCGCATGGCGCGGCAGACATTGCAGGAGCGCATGAGCGTGGTCGTGGAGCGCGCTCTGGCGCGTCGTGTCGTGGCGAACAAGCAGCAGGATGCGCAGCAGCTCCAGTATGGGCGACATCCGCATCCCGATCGCATTGACACGGCGAAAGAGGAGGTCCAGGAGGCACAGCAGCAGCTCTCGGCCCTCGACGACTATCTCGCCAAGGTCCATGACTCGCTGCAGGATAGCTTGCAGCGCCACAGCATTCACACGCACCAAGACCTGCTAGCTTCGATCCAGCGGCATGCATGCACGAGTCGCTCGATCGAGCAGCGCCTCGCCGACGAACTGGCATGCCTCGCGGAAGCGTGCCGCGCCTCGGCGGCCGACGCGCAGCAGGCGGCGCACGAGGCGGCGCATGCACCGCGCCGCATCACACCTGCGCAGGCCGCGGCGGCTCGTATGACGGGGCGCAGCGTGCCGGAGGAGCCTGACGCGGTGGCGGATCCGCCCGTCCAGCGGAACGACGACGAGCCCGGCCACGAGACAGAGGCTGCCGCAGAGCCCAGCCCCGAGGCAGAGGCTGCCGGCCCCGAGACAGAGGCTGCCGGCCCCGAGGCCGAGACGCCGACAACGTCCGCCCCGGCGCCGTCGTCCTTCCCCTCGCTCGTCTTCCAACGCGACCGCGAGCGCGGCCCGTGGACGCGCTTGTCCGCCTCGGACGCCGCCCAGGCGCTCGGCGGCCCCTGGTAGCTCCACCTGCGTAGCCATACCCTTTTTCTCCCCACACCATGGCGTCCGCGGTCTTTGTGCGCATGGCGGACCTTCTGGGTCTGCCTGTGGACTATGCCAAGCTGGCAGCATGCCTCGTGATGTCGTTCGTGCTCAGTCCGATGCTGCCTCGTCTGCCTCGCGCGTGGATGCGGCACATGATGAACATGGGCGTGTCGGCCGTGTTTCTCGTGGGCGTCTTGCAGCTGTACCGCGGCGTGTGGCACCTGCTGGGCGCGTCTCTCTTTACGTATGCCGCCGTGTACTTCCGCGTCGGCGGAGCGACGTACATGCCGTGGATCGTGTTTGTGGCGTGCATGGCCCACATGCTGTACACGCACTGTGTGCGTGAGCTCAACCATGTGCCGCTGACGACGATCGAGATCTCGTCGATGCACATGGTCCTTGTGATGAATCTGACGTCGTTCGCCTGGAGCTGCCGCGATGGCCAGCTCGTCCCGATCGACGGACTCGACGAGGTGCAGAAGGCCGTGCGCATCACGCAGATGCCGTCCCTGCTCGCCTTCTTGGGCTACTGCTTCTACTTTCCCGGCGTGCTGGTGGGTCCGTCCACGCGGTTCCGCGACTACGAGCTGTGGTCGACGGGAGAGCTGTACGCGCCGGCCACGCGGCCGCGCGGCGGCCGCGTGGCCGAGTCCCTGCGCGAGGTGGGCACGGCGCTCGTATCGCTCGTGCTCATGGTGGGCTTCGCGGAGCCGTTCAGCTACGACCGCCTGATCCGCGCGGACGACGTGCTGCACACGTGGCCGCTGTGGCGCCGCATCCTCTTTGTCCAAGGCGCCGGCCTCGTGGCGCGCTTCCGCTTCTACGGCGTGTGGTCCCTGTCGAACGCCGCCTGCATCCTGAGCGGTCTCGCGTACCACGGCGTAGATCCCGCGACGCACCAGGCGCGGTGGACGCGGTGCAAGAACGTCTTTGTCGCGCAGATCGAACTCGCGCACAACTGGAAAGAGGTGCTCGATGCGTGGAATGCGAACACCAACATGTGGCTCCGCGAGGCCGTGTACAAGCGCCTCGCCGGGCAGCGCCGGCCCGGCTTCGGTAGCTTCATGGGCACGTTCCTCGCCAGTGCGATCTGGCACGGCATCGCGCCGGGCTACTACCTCTCGTTCGTCACGGCCGCGCTCGGCCAGTGGCTCGCCCGCCGTCTGCGCAAGAGCGTGCGTCCGCTGCTGTATGCGGACCCGCGCCGACCGGACCCGTCGTGGACCAACATGTCCGAGTACACGCTCGCGCAGAACGTGTATGCCTGTGTGTCGAACATCGTGACCATGTCGTCCGTGTGCTATGCGGTCATCCCGTTCTTTGTGCTGACGCTACGTGGCTCGATCCAGGCATTCCATGCCGTGGCGTGGCACTACCACATTCTCATCTTCGGCGGTCTCCTCGCCTTCCAGCTCGGCGCCGACCGGCTCCTGCGGCCGTTCAGCAAGGTCAAGCGTTCATAGCCAGCCACCGCCCCGGCGACCGTGGGCGGCCCACGTACTGTCCAAAGATGAGGTCCTTGCACGCCGGCGACAGCTGCATGTGTGTGCCGTCACACGTGTGGAATCGCAGGGCGCCGCGCCTGTCGAGCGCCGCGAGGCCGAGCCAGTCGCGCACGTACACGTCGCTCTCGCGCAGCGGCACGGACCTCGCCGGCCGGCCGTCCTCCGGCACGCTGCGTGCGCCAAACCACGCCGACTCGGGCGGCAGCACCGTCGTGTCGTGGGAAAAGCGCACCATGACAAACTGCTCGAGCCGCTGCAGGCCCTCCTTGTACGACGCATTCTTCGCAGCGCCCTCGTTGTTGATGTCGCGCAAAAAGCGACTGCGCGCCACATACTGCGCAAAGCGCTCCGGCGTGCGCGTGTCGCGGAAGTACTGCGCCACCACCATGTGCGTCTGCGCATGGTCCGTGTACGTCGCCTGCTCGATGTGCCGCATAACAGCCTCGCACAGCCGATCGTCGGCGCGACACCCGGGCAGCGCGGAGATGCCCATGTGCTGCGACCCGAACGTGATGAGGCGGCGCACAGGCGCACGAAACCGCTCGACGTACGCGCGCAGAAACTGCCCGCCCTGCGAAAAGCCCACGGCATCAAAACCATGCCGCAGCTCAGGCACCTGCGCGAGCTGCTCGGCGACGTGCGCCACCTGCACATTCACGTCGCCCACGAACGTGGCCGCACGGTCCGCCGCCGACCGCGACTCGAGCGCGACAAGATGCACATACATGCCAGGGTACGTGTGCTCGAGCTCCGCCTTGAGCTGGCGCAGCCACGGCGCATACGCCGAATCGCCCAGCCCATGCCATATCACCACAGGCAGCGGCGGCGTGGCCGGCAGCCGCGGCACCCACCGCATCGCCCACTCGAGCAGCGGCAGGCCCCAGCACGGCCCGACGAGCAGCGCAACGAGCCAGGCCCATCTCATGGTCTGTGGAGGGCAACTATGAATCACGGCGACGTCACCGCGGATCCGTACGTGGCCTGTCGTCGTGAGTGTCGCATACGTACGCCCGCATTCTTTTCCACCTCGGCGCGGCAGAAGTGCTGGTACATCCACACCGACGGCGTGTAGTACCGCAGCGAGCCCCAGCGGAACCACGGGCCCACATGCGCGCGGTAGGCGGCGTCAAAGTCGGCCGACATGGCCTCGCGCAGCCGGCGCAGGTCGGCCGTGTAGTCGGTCAGGATGGCCTTGACGCCCCACCGCGTCGCCTCGACCATCTCGTCCTGGCGGTTGACCGTCCACACCATCACGTCCTTGTTCGCGGCACGCGCGTCGCGCAAGAACCGCTGGCCGTCCGCGCCGACCAGCGAGGGGAAGCAGAGGGAAAAGGCGTCGCAGTCCTGCCAGAAGTAGCGGCGTGCATCGGCAGGCGAAGCGCCAATGTGCGCGCGGCGCAGCGCGGGCACGTACTTCTTCGCCGGCGCAATGAAGCTCGGGTGCCACAGACCTAGGATGAGGCGCGGAGCGAGCTGCGTCTCGTAGTCAGGGAACTTTTGCACGACCTCGCGCATGATGCGAAAGAGGCGGTCCGCGTCGTTGTTCGGCTTGATATCGACATTCAGCTTGACGTGCCGGTGACCCGGTTCCATCAGCAGCGAGCACAGCTGCTCGAACGTCGGAATCTGCTGCACGGGCTCCTGCGTCGTGCGCACATGCTCGAGACCGCCCTCACCATAGTACTTGTACGCGCCGATCGGGCCGTGTCCATCCGTCGTGCGGTCCAGCGTCGTGTCATGGAACATGACAATCACGTCGTCGGCCGTAATGTGCACGTCTGGCGTCAGTCAGTCCGACGTACCGCTCTCGATGCCCTCCGAGCCATCCTGGATGGCCTGCGCGAACGAACGCAGCGTGTTCTCAGGAAACTCCGCGGAGGCCTGCCTCGTCAGTCTCAGCGCAACGTACACCGCGGTGGCCCCAGCAGTCAGGCATAGCAGGCGGCGGCGTCGACGACGTCATGGTTCCGTGCCAGCCCACCGCGCCGCGGCCCATGGCACCGCGCCGCGCACCAGGCCTGCGGTGCGCACGGACCGTCCACGTGGACCATCGCACGTGTGCCAACAACCAATGGAGGAGGGGATCGAATGCGCTAGGGCCGCGCTGTCTCCACAGGCGGTGCGGGCTCGTAGCCCGGTGGCGGCCGCTGGTACAGCAGCATCGAGTCGACGATCCAGAACTGGAGCATGTTCATGGCCATAGGAAACAGCGCCATCACAAAGATGACCTGCATAGCGCGGTGCGTCTGGAAGAGGCCGAGCAGCCAGCTGCCAAAGAGGGTGAGGACCGGCATCACGTAGAGCAAGCCCAGCACGATGAGCTTCATGAGCACGAGAGCCAGCACGTAGACAGCCGTCTGTCGCACCCAGCACTCGAGCATGCTCGCGACGCGCCCATGCCGCATCGGAGCCGAGTACTCGCCCGACACAAAGCCGGACCACCCAAGTACGTGCTGGCACGTAAACAACAGCGCATGCAGGAGGCCATACAGGATCCCGATGCCCAGCGTGGTATCAAGTAGAATATTCAAAAAGTACAGCGAGCATGGGTTGCCGCCGTCCTGCACGCCGACCGCACTCAGCGCGACATTGAGGACGTGCACGCACAGCTGACCCGTCAGCTGCTTCGACACATCCAGCATCCAGATCTGCCACGCACGACGCGGGCGCTCGCGATGCCGCTTATACAGCAAAGCAGCGATCACGACGACGCCCATCGCAAGCTGCGTCACGATCGAGACCCAGCCAAAGAGCTGGCAATGGCGCTCATCGATCGGCCGGCGCGGCATGGACCCGGGGAAAAAAGCTCCACTCTACAGACCTATGTACGCGAGCTCAACGAGCCGGATATGATCGATGCAGTCTTGCGCCTGCACACGCACCACATTGTCCGCCTCTTCTTGCGCCATGTACGTGACGACCGGCATGACACTGCCGAGCACGTCCACAGGCACCAGCAGCGGAGGCAGCGTGGGCTTCGCGCGGCCATGAACGTCAGGCAACACGCCCCCGCCCGGCAGGCGCAAAGCCGAGAGCGGCGCATCGATATGGTCGAGATCGCGCTCACACGACTCGCGATAGTCGTCGAGCTGCTCCTGCGTCGCACGCAGCAGCATGAGCAGCAGCAAAAGCGCCGCTCGGCGCAGCTGGGGGCGGTGCACGTCCCGGTCCGTGCCGCTCGTAGCTTCACGCTGCCACATCGCCTCTTCCTCGTCCTCCTCGTCCAGCGCGCGCTCCGTGACCTCGCCACCGGCACCCACACCCTGGACACTCGCACGCACCCTGCTGCGGTGGCGGATCGCACGGCTCTCCGTCGTGGCCTGAATCAGCTCCGTGCACATGTGCACCATATGCACCGAGGAGCGGTCGGCCGCCAGAGCTGTGGGCGCAATCTCGACGCACGTCCCGAGAATCGAGATGAAGGAGCTGCGCAGTGTCGCAGAGAAGAGCGGATTGCGGACCGCGGTGAGGAGCGGCGGCACAATACGATCGAGCTCCGACACGACCGCTTCGCCGAGGTGCTGCAGCACCTGCAGAATCGCTTCGCCAATCCGCAGGCGCTGATCCGTCTCGCGCTGCGTCAGTTCCTGGCCGTACGAGAGCGCATGCGACATGCCGTCCTGGGTCTTGTCACCACCGACGTACATGGCCATCAGGGGCCGCAGCACGGCGTCTCGCCAGCTCATCGCCATTTGGGCGAGTCCCTGCACGGCGTTCAGGTACAAGAAGCTCTCGTCGTCCTGGATGGCGTGGAGGAAGAGGTCAAAAATTTCCGGGATCAGGGCATGGTCCAATTCGTCGCCGTAGCACTTGGCCGAGTGGTTCCGAGCGACCCGGGAGACGAGACGCGTGAGCAGATGCAGGCCATGCGCACGAACGGGCAAGATCGGATCTTGCAGGTACTGCAGCGCCTCGTGGTACACTTGGAGGTACTCGGGCTTGGCCGTGGCCGAGGGCGGCAGGCCCTCAAACTTCGATCGCGCCGAAAGCGTCATCAGCAGCTCCTGACTGAGGGCCTGTGTCGTCGGGTTCGGCATGTCGCGGAACCGCTCAAGGCGGTCAGCCATGACACGCAGCATGGGCGTCGACACGGGCGTGAGAGTCGCATGCCGCTCCAGCAGCGAAAGAAGCAGCTCCAGAGCCGTATTGCACAAATCCGCATCCAGCACCGATTCGTCATCGTGGCACGCAAAGTCGATAAAGTGCAGCACGCGATCAATGTCCCCTTCTTCCATCATCACATCACCAAACGCATCAAACAGCTGGAACACGAGCTGCAGGTAGTAGATCGCCCGGCGGTCCAGCGAGACCGTCTCATCGTGCACCAGGCCAGAGGACATGCGGCTCCGCGTCCGTCGGTGCTCGTCCATCGCCTGGAGCAGCAGCGCACTCGCCAGCGGCGGGCGCTCGGCCTGCTTGATAAGGACACACATGCGCGCCGGATCAATCGCCCACCCAAACGAGCGCGTCAGGCCCTTGGGCGGCGGTGGCACATCGCCCTCGTGCGTCGAAATGTCCACGGCATCCAGCAGCGTCGTCACGTCAGGCACGAAGATCGGGCGCTCCACGAGACCCACGCCACCCTCAGGCACGTCGTACCAATGCCACGTATCGTCCAGCGAGCGACGCAGCGCATTGTGCAGTGTCGACACAATCTCGTCTTCAGAGCACACCCGGAACCACGTAATGAGCGTCTCTTGCAGATTCGCCGCCTGGGTGTCTCGCAAGGCATCGACGGACCGCGGCGTGAGCGACGGCATATGCAGATGCGTGTCGAGCGCCAGGAAGCGGTGCATCGTCCCGGCACACGCCGCATGAATCCAGGAGGGCGATGGCGGCGCGAGTGTCACAGCCGCAAACATGCGCCGAAGCACCATGTCAATCTGCGCAGGCGATGGCGCATCGGAGGCCGGCTCCAGGACGCGCCACAGGTACGTGTCGAGCGCAGCTTGCATCGACTTGGCATCGGCTTCGTGCATTCTCATGCACGTAAAGGCAGCAGCCCGTCGGTGTGTGCCATGCACGGGCGTCGTGCCTGGCGGCGTCACCGGGTCCAGCACATCGAGAATGTGCGGCATGATTTTCATATAGTACGCGGGGCGATCCATGTCTTTCGGCGGCGTGGAAAGGAGACGCGCTATGCCGTCCAGGCGCTGGGATATAGCGTTCGAGTCAAAGTCGACCTCGCACTCGAGCAAGTCGTCTTCATTCGCACCCAACATGCCGATCATGAGCGAGCGCACGCCCGCCGGGCGCAAGAGCTGCTGCGACAAGAGGCGCGCACACTTCTCGCCGACAAACGCAGGCACGTTCGGTGTTATGGACGCGGACGTGTCGTCGGACGACGGCGACGCGGCAAAGACGCTCCGCGTCGGCACACTGCGCAGAGCCGACAGCATCGTTGTCGTCGGAAGCGTGTCCAGCATGTCCTGGACCATAGAGAGCGCCAGCGCAGAGGCTGAGCCGTACGCCATGCGGATCAGGATCCGCAGCACGTCCACGAGGTACACGCGCATCACCAGCACCGCCACATCCGTATGCGCCAACGGCGAGACAGGCAGAGCCGTATCGGCGGCAGGCACCGCGTCACTTTTGTGCAAAAGTACATGGAATGCCGTCACGAGGTCGCTCAAGTCGACGTTGGACGGATACGTCCGGTCAAACGCGGAGGTCGCCGGCACGACGAGCCAGGCAAACGTCACCGCCACCAACTTTTTGAGCATGCTCAGGTCGCGGGCACCAAGCAGCGGTGCGCCATCGCTGGGCTCACTGTACGACATGGCGACTTGGTGGATATGTACGAGGCACGCGAGGCCCCATACACCCGTCTGCCACCGCACCGAGTCGTTCATGGACCGCAGCGTCTCGGACGGCTGCAGCGGGATAGTGAGCTCGAGAAACACCGCGAGTCGGCGCTGGATCACCGCGTCCACATTCTCTGGACCGCGCAGAGGCTTTTCAATGAGCAGCTCATAGTCTCGATCGCCGGTGAGAATCGCAGCCGCACGCAACACGTCGCGTGCGTCCGTGGGCATCGATGGCCACGAGAAAGGCAAAAAAATCGTCGTGGAGGGCTTGGACTGTCCCCCGCCCACCCAACAACTCGTCTGGCTGTGGTGTGAGGGCGCCGAGATTTCTGACCCACATGAGCGTCACATTACACACGACGCTCGGCGATATCAAGGTACGTCAGAGTGACTGATCCCAGATTGAGGTATTTTGCGAAGCTGTGCCGCGCACCGCTGAAAACTTTCTCGCTCATTGTGCGGCGGGCACGTACGACCATGTGAAGTGGCACCGCAACATCCCAGGTACGTCCGCACCGGCTGAGACAGGCTTCATGATCCAAGTACGCTCTCTTACTTACCACAGACGGGCGATCCGACAGGCACAGGCAAGGGCGGGCAATCCATCTGGGGCGACGTCTTCCCAGACGAAATTCGCGCGACGCACAAGTTCCACGCGCGTGGCGTCGTAGCTATGGCGAATCGCGCCCCCCACACGAATCAGTCGCAGGTACGCTGACATGCTAACGGCAGTTCTTCATTACCTACAGCAGGCAGCCACATCTCGATGGCAAATATACCATCTTTGGCAAAGTCATTGACGGGGCTGAGCTGGGAGGCACACTCGACGCCATGGAAAAGGTGCCCGTGGACGCGAAGCACCGTCCGCTGCAGGAGATCTGCATGCAGGGCGTCACGATCCATGCGAATCCCATAGCGCACAACGCAGCTACCGACTAGGCCACCCATAGCATTTGTATCTGTATAGGAATTACTCGTTGAAGCGCAGCACAAAGTTGACGATGATCGCCGTGAGCAGGAGGACGGACAGAATCGTTGGGCCAAGACGGTCGTCATAGGGGCCGCTGCCACGGTTGCGGATCGCCTGTGCACGCCAGTGGTATGTGACGAGGGCGTACAGCATGATGGCCACGGCCACCAGGCTGAACAGAGCAGCACTCACACGGCCGACGCGGTCACCAAAGTTGAGCAGACCCGCAGCCAGGGCCGAGAGCGTCACTGTGAAACTGAGCCACGAGAGGACTGGCGTTAGCGGCGCGCAACGTACATGTACGCTCATTGGCGAAGAACACCTTGGGCTCAACACGCACAGGAAGGGCGATGCGCTTACCTGCCGAGCGCTGCAGAAGAGGCTGGGTCGACATGACGGACGAGCTGTGGAAAAGCAAAGTTCGGCACGCCCGCTCAGCGGGCCACACGCCCAGCGACCTCCGGACGGGGCCTGCGTAGGGGGCGCTCGGTCCGCACGTGCGCCTCCACACGCAGGTCCCACGTGGATTCACGCCTGCCATTGGACTCGCCGCTGGGCGCACTGCTCCTGCAGCATGCTGCGAACGTGGTGGCGTGTGCGGAGGTCCAGGTACTGGCGCACAAAGACGGTATCCTGTCTCGTCAGCACAGAGTACATACATCCATAGGAGTGAGACCCTCGACGTATGCATTCGCCAAGGCCTCGCTTTCGTCATGCAGCTGGTTCGCTGCCATTTGGAGCTGCGACTGCATCGCAAACGGCATGAATCGCTTACGGGCCTCGTGCAGCGCGCGTTCTACCACGGGCCATTGCGCCTGCAGCGTGCGCGCATGCTCGTACGCCCGACGCGTCTCGCTACGCAACGACTCTAGCTCAGGCCGACGCGCTTCATTACGCGCTGCGGCACGCTCCACCTCTTCAAGAAGGGCGGCATGCGCCTTGTCCCATGCCTGTACGTCGGGCAGCGCATGCACAGCTGCGTCCGTCAGAGCCGCATCCGTGTCATCTGCCATAGCCGACAAATCATCGCGGGACCATGACGCGATACGGGGAAAGTCGGTAGCGAGGCGCGAGGCGCCGCCACTGACGCTCATGCCAGCAGGAACCAGCCAAGGGGCGGCGAGCGACAGGTGGAGGTAGGCCGCTTGCCATGCCTCGTCTCGTCTTGGATCTGTACACGTGGTGCGTGGGCGGCGTCTGCGTCGTCGGTCTGATTGCGTCAGTGGCGCTCAGCCTAATGCAGGCGAGCCAGTGGATCGAGGCGCATCCCATGCGGGCGCGATCGCTCGGGCTCGGATACGGGTGCTGCCAACTTTGTCTGCTTTGGGTCTTTTATCTCAGTGGAGACGTGCCGCCCTACGGCGCGCTGTGGTGTTGTTTGTCCACGCTGTGCTCACTCCTGTGCATGATGCCGAGAGCATGGCCACATGCGCGGCCACGCGGCATGATGTGCTACGGCGCAGCGATCGTCTTCCCGCTCGCCGCCCACGCCTCCATCACTACATATCATAATGAGCTGCTGCACGCGTGGCTCGAGCAAGAGCATGTGCCGCTGCGTGCCGAAGCGCGGCATGTCATGGCCCTCGTCCTCGGACTTGTGTGGGCACTCCCGGTGTTTCAGTTTGTCAGCGAAACCACACAGGAATGGAGCTTGCCAGGTCATCAGGGATCCATTTAGCTATGAAGAGCCTGTTGTGGCATGGAGAGGGGCGGAGGCAATGCAACATGGGGAGGGGGGTGGTGGTGCTGTGCTTGGAATAGATGCGACGTCTCAAGTGCTGCCGAAGACGAGACGGCTGGCGGCGGCGGCGGCAGTGCCTCGGTGTCGGACGACGAACTTGGGCTCTTGTCGTCCCGAGTCGCCGGCGGCGGTGCCAGGCCGCTAGGCCGAGCGCTACTTGCCTGGCTCTTGCTCGGAGACGTGAGCCCATTGGCGGCTGCCTCCTTACGGCGCATGAGCAGGTACCGCTGCCGACACTGGTGGTACGAGCGCGTTCCCACCGCTCGTGCCACATATTCCCAGCGCTGGCCATGCTCTTTGATGGCGCGGCGCAGCTTGATGTCCTCGTCGGTGGACCAGCGGACGTACGGCAGGCGCTTCTCAGGACTCTGGCCGCCCAATGACTTGGGCTTCGTGGGGGTCGTGCGCGTGGACGACGGCAAGCTCGTAGAGCCGCTGGGCATGTACGGGTACGACGCTTGGTCGTAGTACCGACGCGGTGTCGTGGGGCTGGGTGGATGCTGCTCGCCCACGGCCTGGTTGGCGAGCACATCCAGCGCCGAGACCGACGGAGTCTCGTCCACATCCATGCTCAGCACACGCCGTCGTTTCGGACTGCCAAGCACCGGCGCCGATAGAGGCAGCTCATCGTGACTCACACGGCGGTGCCACGGCATCGGGCGCGTCGGGCTCATATCTGGCTGATGGTAGTGCGAGCTGAGCGACTGTGCAGCATGCAACAAGTCGTCAATGCCGCTCGAGTACGTGGACGATGGCATGCTGCGTGTGGATGCTGGCGCCTCCGGGCTGGTCAGCACATCGAGTCGGGGCTGGGGGGTCGTGGGTGGATACGTCTCGCGGGGCCGCCGCGGCGTCGAGGTGAGTGACTTGGACGGCGACGCATCAGGGCCATGCGGCGCGGCTTGGCGCAAAGTCCGCAGCATACGCGTGGCGAGAATCAAATGCTCGGCTGTGGCGTCACCCATGACCGCCTCGCGCCGGCGGGGGCGTTGTGGGAGCTTGGAGCGTGGCGTGCTGTCGGGCGCCTCGTCTTCGATCGTGGCACGGAGCAGCATGGGCCGCAGGTCGCGCAGCTCCTTTTCGAGGCGCGCGACTTGCGCTTCCGCATCCTTGACACGCTGTCGCAGGTATCGTTTATCCGCCAGGAGCTTGCTCCGCTCCGTATCTGGCGTGCGGCGCACGACGTCGTCGTCGGCCTCTTGCGCAATGGAGGCGCGCGACACCATATCACTGAGCATCTTGGACTGGATCTTCGAGCCGGACAGCTCGACTTCGAGTCGCGCCTTGATGTCTCGCTCGGCCTGCAGCATATGCGAGTACGAGATACGTAGGGACGAAAAAAGGGACAGGGACGCCAAGCGCGTCACGCGCAAGCGGTGCAGCAAGTGCTCACGCGCCTGCTCGTGCTTCTGTACGCGCCGACCCAACTGCCACACGAGGTCAGCGAGACGAGTGTCGCGCGTCTTGGCATCGTCTGACGCTAGCGGCAGCGCGTCGTGATCCGTCGCCGGAGGCGTGTATCCCAAGCGCTCTAGCTCAGCCATGACGTCGGCGACATTTGCGCGGCCAACGTCGCATGCGTCGTCATCGTGATCGAGGTTCTCGAGGTCCATAAGCATGTTCATTTCCTGCTCCATCGTGCCGAGGCCGACTCCCACCTGGGGAAATGTCAAGTGACCATCGGCTTCACTGTAGGTATGCGCGGCATGCCTGCTGCCTAGGATGGGCGATGGCGTGCGGGGGGACGGTGGCGATGTCGGTTCGCTGGCCGTGTCGGTATGGGCCATGGCTGCGCGTGAGTCAGAAGAGGAGGAGGAGGCGGTAGAAGAGGCGGGTAGCAGATGCATCATGTCCGGCCGGTCGTGGTCTGCACGACTCGGCTCTGCTTCCATGGCACACGAAGCTCTTGAGTGGGTAGGAAAGCGCCGCAGCCGACAGCGGTGGGCGGGGGACTCGATCTGCAACGTAGAGTATCGACGCCGACCTACGAGGCCCTGGCAACTTGTGTTCTTTGCAGCGCAGGGTGGCCCTTGTCTCAACAGGGACGTGACACTCACGTGACACGCCACGTGGATGTAGCGGGTGGGTTCGTGGGTCGTCCTCGCATCTCGCTGCCGCTCCCCCAGCAGCGCGTTTGTGATGCTGCTGGACATTCAACGCAAGTTTTTCTCGCGCACCGAGCGCGTCAAGTCGGTGGACTTTCATCCGACAGAGCCTTGGCTGCTGGCAGGCCTGTACGATGGCACCGTGTTTATCTGGAACTATGAGACGGGTGCTGTCGTCAAGACCTTCGAGGTGGCCGAGGTGCCTGTGCGGTGTGTCCGGTTCATCGCGCGCAAGAACTGGTTCATCGCGGGCTCTGATGACTTTTTTCTGCGCTGCTACAACTACAACACACACGAAAAGGTCACTGCCTTCGAAGGCCACCCCGACTACATTCGCAGTATTGCCGTACACGCCACGGGGCCCTATGTGCTGACGGGCAGTGATGACATGACCATCAAATTGTGGGACTGGGAGCGCAACTGGCGCTTAGTCCAGACCTTTGAGGGCCACACTCATTTTGTCATGGACCTGTGCTTCAACCCAAAGGACTCGAATTCGTTCGCGTCTGCCTCGCTCGACCGCACCGTCAAAGTCTGGACGCTCGGGTCGGCGACAGCCAACTTCACTCTCACCGCGCATGAAAAAGGCGTGAATGCCGTCGACTACTACCACGGCGCCGATAAGCCATACTTGGTCACGACAAGTGACGACAAAACCGTGCGCATCTGGGACTATCTCAGCAAGTCGTGTGTCCAGACGCTCTCGGGTCATACCTCCAACGTCTCGTTTGCCGTGTTCCATCCATCCTTGCCGCTTATTATTTCTGGCTCAGAGGACGGCTCTGTCAAGCTGTGGCACGCGAATACGTACCGCCTCGAGTCGACGCTGGACTACGGCCTCGAGCGCGTGTGGTGCATGGCGTGCCGTAAGTCGAGCCACGATATTGCTCTCGGCTATGACGAAGGTGCCGTGGTCGTCAAGCTCGGCAAGGAGGACCCGTGCGTGAGCATGGACCAGAGCGGCAAGATTGTGTTTGCGCGTAATGCCGAGATTCTCGGCGCCAACATTGCGACCGCGTCCGAGTCAGAGCTGATCGATGGCGAGCGTGTGCGGCTAACGACCCGCGAACTCGGCACGACCGAAGTTTTCCCTCAGCTGCTGGAGCACTCGCCGAATGGCCGCTTTGTGACGGTCTGTGGCGACGGCGAATACACCATCTTCACCGCGCTCGCTTGGCGCAACAAGGCCTTTGGCGCGGCGCTCGGCTTTGCCTGGGCTGCTGACTCGAATACATACGCGATCCGCGAAAACTCGTCAACACGGGTGCGTGTGTTTAAAAACTTCAAGGAGCAGAGTGGCTTGGTCCCGGTCAACTATGTGGTCGAGGACATTGCCGGCGGCGCGCTGCTCGCTGTGATCGGCGTTGGCTTTGTGTGCTTTTATGACTGGACGACGGGCGCATTGGTCCGCCGCATCAATGTCGAGGCGAAGCAGATCTTTTGGTCGCAGACGAACGAGCTCGTGGCGATTACGACGGCCGACTCGTTCTATGTGCTGCGATTCCACCGCGCCGCGTACGACGAATTCGTGGCGAGCGGCATGCCCTCGGACGGCGACGGCTTTGAGGATGCCTTTGAGGTGCTGGCAGAGATCAGCGAGACGGTGCGGAACGGCCGCTGGACGGGCGAGTGCTTTGTGTACACGAACGGCGCGAATCGCCTGCAATACTTCATTGGCGAGCAGACCTACACGATCCGACCCTGCGACACGGAGCTGTACGTCCTAGGCTATCTGCCCCAGCTTTCGCGCGTGTTGGCTGCCGACAAAGATATGAATCTGTACAGCTTTGCCCTCTCGCTTGCGGTCGTGGAATACCAGACGGCGATCCTACAGGGTGACATGGCGCATGCAGAGTCACTCTTGCCGCAGGTGCCCAGTGCGCAGCGCGGCAAGATCGCCAAGTTCTTAGAGGCGCAGTCCATGCCGGACTTGGCCTTGAGCGTGGCCACCGACCCCGACCACCGCTTTGACCTGGCCGTCCAGCTCGGCCAATTCGATGTGGCTCTTGATATTGCGCGCAACGGCCCCGCATCTGGCGCCGAAATGCGGTGGCGCACGATCGGGGACCAGGCCCTCGCCCACTGGGATGTCGCCCTCGCCCAAGAGTGCTTCAAGCATGCCAACGATGTCCACTCGCTCTTTTTGGTCGCCACGGCTCAACAAGACAAGGCACTCCTGAGCCACGTGGCCGAAGCCGCTCGGGCCAAGGGCGAGCTCAACCTGGCGGTGGCTGCGCTCGTCCAGATGCAGGATACGCGCGGCGTGGTCGATGTGCTGATGCAGGCGCAGCGGCTGCCTGAGGCGGCGCTGTTTGCGCGCACGTATGCGCCGCATCTTGTGCCGGAGACGGTACGTGCGTGGAAGGCGTCGGTCCGTGCACAGTCCAGTCAGAAGCAACAAGAGCTCGCGGATCGCATCGGCGAGCCTCATACCATGCCTGAGCTGTTCCCTGAGGGCGGATACACGTAGTGGAATCGTAGTCAGTCTATGTACTACACGGACGAGGGCAGGATCGATCCCACAGCATCTTGCTGGAGCAGCCTTTGTTGCTGCTGCTGCTGCCGAGCGAGGCCCGCTTGAAAGACGCGGTGCCGGTCGGGATGCAGCGGACCAAACTGCCGGACGAGCGTTTCGTCGGCATACACATGCTGCAGAAATCGACGCAACTCGTGGACACCGCGGCCACTGTATACACAAAAGGACTGGCGTTGGTGCTGATTAAACTCTTTGGGTGGGGGACGGCACATGGCCTGAAGCTCGGCGCAACGGAACGCGGGCACGCCCGTCAAGCTGAGATGCGTGAGGCGCGGCAGGCGCAGGGTGAGCCAAAAGATGGCGGGTACGTGGATATTCTCGCAGTAGGAAAGGTGCACCCGCTCCAAGTTGGTATATCGCTCGACCAGCGCATATATCGCGCGATCGGTGAGCTGTGCCACACGCACGAGTCCGATGCGCCGCAGCTTGGGCAGCTGCGACGCAAGCACTACGACGCTTTCGTCTGTGAGCTGCACACAGCACGCTAGGTCCAAGTACCGGATACGTGTACAATGATGCGCCAGGTGTATGATGGCGCGGTCCGTCACATGGGACACGTGAGCCAAGTGCAAGTGCTGGATGTTCCGCCCCAGCTCGCTGATCGCATACACACTCTGGTCAGTCAGACGTGAGCACTTGGCCAGCGACACGTTCCGCAAGCGCGGCGCATGAGACACAATCGCACGAACGGCCTCGTCTGTGAGCATCGTGCAGCAAGTCAAGTCGAGCATACGCAAATGCTCACACACGCGAAAGGGTGGCGATGCAGGGAAGGCCCTACGCATAGAGGGTGTAGGAAACGCCAAATCCGTCAGCGCATTGCAGTGAGCCAATTTAAGCTCGCGCAGCTGCGTAGGACGCAGCCACACGTCCTGGACGCTTTGGTCGTGCACCGACGTGCACTGCATCAAGTCGGCTTCGAGCAGGGTAGGGCACCGATGCAGCAGCTCCAGCAGCGCATCACCGCCTACGCGCTCACACGCACCCAGCTTGATGCGCCGCAGCATGGGACAGTGCCGTGCCAAGTCACGCACGCCCTGGCTGGTAATGTGAAGGCAACCGGTCAAATTCGCCCCCTGGAGGCGTGGGCACGTCGTGGCGAGCACCTGCAGCGTACGGTCCGTGACACACGTCACGCCACTAAAGTCAACGGCCACAAGCTGGGGCGTATTTTGTAGCACTCGCGACAGCGTTTCCTCGGTGACCTGCGTGCAACCTGACAGAGTAAGCCGCTCGAGGCGGTGGCAGAGCGCCATGCGCCCAAACAACTGGTCATCGAGCTCGCCAGCAAGGGTACTAAAGTTGAGGCGCCGAATGTAGCTCGCATACGGAAAATAAGCGTCTGGCTGGATCATCACATGGATCATCTGGAAGAGAGCCGACAGCTTGTGGAACGAAGGCCGATGCCACAGCACTTGCACCGCACTCGCACACCAGCGACGGCATACAAGAAGGCACGACTGTAAATCTTGCTGCGAGGTCAGTGCATACCGGAACACATGCAGCAGTATCTCGTGCGGCAGCTCCGCGAGCGATGTGCCTCGTACCCCACTGGACGCTGACAACGGCTCATCCATCGGCGACGGCGGCGCCATCTCGTCAGACTCTGGCGTGTCCGAGTCAGAGATAGACGAGATCGGTGATGCATCGCCATACGCCGGCGCTTCACGCACCGCACGCACCGGCGACCATACCCGCACGCCCGACGCCGCGTCCATCGCCACAAAACAAGCAGCACGACAGCCACACCCAGGACGTCGCCTGCACATGCTGACTAATCTACCGCTTCAAGTCCTCCAAGCATGCTACCAAATCCTCCCACGCAGGCTCGTCCTCAAAGCTGTCGCGCGTGCGCGACATGAAGGCACGCACGAGCGTGCGTGCGCGGAAACGCCAGTCTGGCATGGCCTCTTCGTCCGAGCCCGGCTCGGCTGGGCGCGTCGCGAGATTGGCTAGCACGTCGCACAGCTCGAGCAGCTCATCCTTGGCCAGCAGCCACACGTCCTTGGCCGTCACGACATCGAGCCTGTCGGCACTGCCTAGGCCACACTGGAATGCCTGTACACGCGCATCAAGCATCTTTCGGTAGTGACCACTCGCGAACGTGAGCCGCGCGTAACTCTGCCAAATCGGGGCCTCCGTCGAGAAGCGGGGCAGCAGCGTCTGCTCAAACAGACGCTCCACCGTGGGGCGTAGTCCGGCCCCTTCATGTGTTGCTTCTTCTTCGACATTGGCGGGACGGATCACAGCGTCCACCAGCTTGTTGAGCACGCCCATATCGACCATGTCGTGCACATTCACTGCCTTATCGGAGGCACTGAAGCTCTTTTCGCGGGTCCGAATTTCTACCACCCTCGCCAAAGCGCGTGCTGCTTCACGCAACATACCCACGTCCACCGATACGATCATATAGTTCGCCCACACGCGCCACGACTCAAACTGAAACTTGAGCGACACGCCCAGAGCGCGATGTGCAAGCAGACGCAACTCCAACGCAGGCGCCGTCGTCTCCGTGTGCGTCTCTTGCGACATGACATCGACACCCGAGTCAGTCCCCGACGTCACACTGTCTGCGCCATCCTCCTCGTCCACATCCTGCTCCAGCACCGTATCGAGCCGGCGGACATGACTCTGGTGCAAGCGCATGTAACAGCTCGCCAGATTGTTCCAGCTCTCACCGTCCTCTTCTTCCAGCGCTGTGCACTTGCGAAATGCGGCGGCAGCCTCCAGCCAGTGCTCCAAGCGCATGTAGCAACAGCCCAACATGAACCAGGAGCGCGTATACAAGGCATTGATACGCACGGCACGACGCAGCCATACGCTCGCCTGCTCATAGGCATGCAATGCAAAGTGATAGCCACCCAGCGAACGAGCCGCACGCGCCGAGGACCGCTCTGATACATCCCAAGCCCGAAGGTAGTGCATCTCGGCATGCATAGGCTCCAAATCTCCCAACAGACACCACAACTTGGCTTCGCGTGCGCGAGCAAACCGGGTATGAGGCACACGACTCACCGATGTAGCGATCCGCTTGGCCTGCAACTGAGCTTCCGCTTCTGTCTTTCGTCCTTCAAGTAGGTCACGCACCACCTCAATACCTTCTTGCTGCCGTCCAAGCAGTCCCAGACACTGCACGACATTTTCCCACATTTCGACGCGCTCGAACGTCTCCAGCGCACTGCGCAGCACACCGATCGACACGTATCGATGCGCTAGCTCGGACTGCATCGCCCACTTGGCCGGCAACTCAAGCGCATGGAAGAAACGCAGCCGCTCTCGCACACTCGAGTCGTTCGTAGGCATCTGATCAATAAGTGCTTGTAGCTGGAGAGTACTGCGCTCGACAGTGCGTGTACGCGATGCCTCAAGACGCGACCGAAGAAGCAGACTCATCGTGTGGACACTCCAGTTAAGAGGATGCTGAATGACCCGCTCGACAAACGCTGACATTTGCTCCGACGTCAGACCATGCGACGGCTGTGTGTTGTGGATGTTTAGACAGAGTGCCAGCAGAATACACTGATCTATCACAGCGAGGGGCGGCTGATTTCCTGGGTCGAGGTGCGAGAGACGCCGCCCGGTATCGGGAGCGGTCTGAGTGAATTGAGTCTGCTCCAAGAGCGTGTCGTCATTCAGTGAATACGTGGCTGGCTGATGGTCCACTTGCTTGCTGGGATCGATAGACGCTTGCCATCCAGACGCATCAGAGCTCGTCTCATGGCCATGCTTGTGGGAGGTCGATGCTTCATCCTCCTCGGCACGTTCCGCGCCAGCTTCACGCGACTCGGCCAGCAAAACCAGCTGGGTCTTGTCTTGCTTTTGCCACTTGGTTCGCTTACCAAGCGCACCGCTCAATTCATACTCCAATCCGTGCACCTTGGCAGCCTCCACGAGGCCTTCTGATGCTAACCGATCTTGTCCTGCTCGTTGCCTTGCCAGGGCAAGTTCCAGCAGGGCCCGAGCATGCAAATGAGCCCAGGCATGCTGCTCAGCATCAGTAGAAGCTTGTTGACTACACTGACTCAATGCATGCGCCATGGCCATCACTGCCTCCTGCAATGCCTCTTCACATGCCACAGGCTCGTCTAGGATGCGAATCTGCACAGATCTGGCACGCATACTCCACCAAGGCACTGTGGCCAGCGAAGAAGTTTGTAAGGCATCCAAAATCAATAGCGCCACGACGAGGAAAAAAGGACTCTGACACAAATGATATGCAGGTTCACCTTGCAACGTAAGATACTCCAAGCTCGACACATGCAACACACGTGCATATACTGCATCAGAACTGTCCTCATCATGCACATGGCGCTGCTCCAAGTATTGTGGCGCATGATAACGCAAGAGCTCCATAGGATGCAAGGGCATGTCAGGGCCCGTCCAATTGAGTTGAACAAAACCATGCAAGGCTGCGATGGCGACACACAGCATATCCAGGGGAGATTCCGAGACAGGAATATGTACAGCACTGAAAGGAATGACCACTTGCTCCGACGAGTTTTTGCCTTGAGTTGTGGCTTGCACGACCTTGGCGATGGCCTCGAATAGGGGTCGCGCGGCGCGGGACTTGAGCACGTCTGAGAACTCACCCACGACCACTTTATGGCACATCGTTACAGACAGAGTGTCTGAAGGCACTATACCCCTTACGATGTGCCATTCAACATGATCTGGTCTTGTCCACGCCTCGCTGGACGCTTGCGTGCGATCTGTCATGTCGGTGGATTTCGAAAGGAGCTTGAGAAAAAAAAACGTGCTTATGACTTAATCAAATGCACTCCACTCTCACGACTACAATGCACTCATGGAGGGCGTGGGCCCAGTGATGGTGGGTGGTGCTTGCGTCATCGGCGGTGCATATACTGTGCATGTGCGGAATAAGTAAGGAGGTAAAGGAGACAGCCGGGACGGACCCGGACTTGGTAATGAGTAGGCATCGCACGAGTCTTCCGTATCCACAGGCACATCTGTAGCAGGCGGCCGCTCGGGTAAGGGAATCGTAGGTGGCTCAGGGCGTTCAGGCAAAGGTACGACGTACCGTCTCCATGGTACAAGCGGCGATGATATTGGCTGCTCAGACAATAGCGGACTAGAAGGCTTCAGCACAGGCGAGTCAGCTTTTGGTGGTGGCGGTGACCTTCCTGGCTTAAACCATTCAGCTGCCACATCAGGCGGTATGCTTCCTGGATGATGGAGAAGTTTTGGTCTTGAGGGAGGAGTACCTGAGTGCCTGCGCGTTGCTGTTGCCGCAGATTTATTTGATACAGGTGAAGATTGCGAGCCCAAAAGCAAGGATCCTCGGTTACGCTTAGATACTGTGGTCTGTTTCTGTTTAGTTGCATGTTTTGGCAAACCACATAGCAACAAATTCACTTCATCGACCCACTCCTCCATTGCACGCTGTGCCTCTATTTCTTCTTCATCGTCGCTGAATGCACTACATAATCCATTTTCAGGGGAGCGCGACATACACACCATTCGTTTGTAACGCGTAGCAAGGGCTATATATACACATACATATGTGTTTCACAGCAAAGATCTCAGCTCCCATGACAATGGGACATTGTATGCAAAGCCAGCTAGAAAAAGCTTTTCCATCTTGGAGCCCATGTCATCTGGGCATGACAATCACCTCAATCAAAGTGACCAATCAAGACTTGCAGCAGGGAGACAAAGGCGACAGAGAGCCCTCATGACTAATATTTCCCCGCACCATATTCTAGTTGGCAGAGCTGCCGCCTTTATATTTTGGCAGTGATCATGAGACACGGAATAGAAAGTTAAAAAAAAAGGCCTAGCATTCTTATATAGAGGGTCATACTACGCTCTTAGACCTAAGGCTTCCCGCATGTCTAGAGAATCGACGAAATTTCTGCCATGAAACGAAGGGTCTTCCCAGCTAAGCCATTTTCGAGGTATCTCCAGATGTGCACAGAGATTTAACAAAGATAGCATCAAACAAGCAGTCCTATTGAAATGTGGCTATGGATATTGTCACATGAGAGTGCCTTCTCAGTGACACGATAAAAAGCTATGTGGAAAGCCTTGAATGAGTAAATAGCGACAAATCAAGCACATAGAGAACAAATTATCACCTCTCTTATGTCATAAGACCACTTATCGCGATACCAATTTGGACAATGCTAAAACAATTTAAATAAGCGTTTTACGTGCATCGATCTGATTCTACTCAATCTCCCGCACAGAAGGGCCGCATCACCACAACTCGAAAGTGCCTTGACCTAGACTATAATGTTAAAAAATTGCTTCTCTCTTGTATCTTACGTTGGATTTTGGAGAAGATACTCTAATCTCCATCAATAAACCCACTGTGAATCGGACTAGAGTACATCTTTTTGCTGTCGAAAAATTGCGCAAGGTGATCATTCATCAGGACATGCATTGCGGAGTGTAGCAGTGTCGAAATCCAGGCATAGCCATGAAGTAAAGAATTGAATTAAAACATTGTTCCATGCAACGCATGCTCAAATCTGGCTGTGATGAGGTGGACCGTGTATCTTTTCCGCCAGGTGGTCCGTGCTTCTCCATGATCTGACGGTGCCTTGGGCCAAAGCCACGCGCCTCATCCTGAATTAGAATCACGTGACGTCTTCCTCGTGCATCTCTGGCGCTTCGGAAGCGGTGGACCTTGACGACTACGACGCTGTTGGTGCGCGCCAGAAGCAAATGGCGGGGTCAGGTACTAGTGTCAAAGATGGCAAACCCAATCGCTTGGAGTCTGCCACTGTGATGGAGTACCTGCGTTCTCATGGTTATGCTAAAGCCCTTGGTGCCTTGAAAGCCGAACTAGAAGCATCCGAGAAGGGTGCATCGCCGGCCAAATCAGCCGAAGAGCGCGACGCACACCTCGGGGCCCAAAATGTGAGTATGGAAGAGCTTTCTAGCAAGAATGTGCCGCGTGATCCGCGAGACAAGGATGCGCCAGAGACTGGCCCCAGCTCTGCATTAGAACGCGCAGGTGCTCAGGCGCTGCTACTTGACCCAACAGATACAGCCCGCGGCTTTTCTATGATTAAAACATGGTGTACGGGAAGCTTGGACATCTATCAACCAGAACTTTTGCCGCTGCTTTTGCCCCTTTTTGTTCACAGCTACATGAACTTGGTGGATATGGGTCTTGGCGCAGTTGCTGCTGAGCTTTTTGCTATACATTCGTCTTTTTTCCAGCCGACACATGCATCGCTTCTCGCACACATTCGTTCCCTGTGTCTTCCGTCGCAAATTGGATCGGATGAATTGGCGCAGCGATTCCGCACAGAACGCTATGTATTAAAAATGTCACCAAACGTATTCGGTCTCTTGATTGGGTGGTTGACGGATGGAACGAGTCCTGTGGGCTTCTCTAGCATCGATGATCCTTCGATCGTGGACAATATTCTCGAGCCATCGCGCCGTGGCCGTGAAGCCATGCTGAAAATCATAAATGAGCACTGCCGCATCCAGGTGCTTCGCTCTGTAATGTTCCAGCTCGATCCTTTAGAGCTTGAGGAGGGCACAGGACTTACAGGCGCAGGTCCATCTTTCTTGTCAAAGTTTGCATCCAAGTACCATTCTGCCGTGGAAGCAGCAGCCATATCGGAATCGGATGTTATCGCCGACTTCAACGCCCAAGCGGCTGGCCCGCAGCTCAAGTTGCATCCAAGTATCCCCCTCGCAGACGACTTGAAAAATGAAGTGGACCACGTATTGCGTGAAAAGCAGGCGCCTGCCCCCGTACAGGAAGAAAGCTCTGCTGCGGGCGAGGCGAACCCGGACAAAGAGGGTAAAGATACCACTCCTGTTGCGTCTTCGTCACGCAGTCGCTCGTCGTCTGTGGTGCCAGATGAGACACATGCACAGGGCCAGGATCAGGCATCTGATCTGCTAGGTCCCACACTAGCTGATCTGCCGCCACAGCCGAGCATGTTTCGCACAGTGGACTTGCTTCGTGAAGTCGAGCGCGTGCGCGACGCACGAAAGTGCTTGCGGATCGACCCAAAACTCGCTCCAGAACCAGCTACAGCAGGAGACGCCAAGCCCCCCTCCGAATGGGAAGGTGTACCACGCACAGTTGGTTTACCAAGTGTCTGCATGTACACGTTCTACGATGCCGAAGACGGTCTCACTAGCAGCTCTTTTTCACCGGATCTGACGCTAATGGCGGCTGGCTTCGAAGAAAGCTATGTACAAGTGTGGAGTCTTAAGGGCGAAGCGCTACGACCCTTGGAAAGTGACTTTAATCTGTCTGACGTGCGTGACCGCAAAACACTCAACAAGCACCGTGTCCCCCATGGCGACTCAACTCGCAAGCTCATTGGACACAGTGCACCTGTGTACAATGTTTCATTTGATCCCGTTGGTGGCAGTGGTTCGAGTCCACGACACCTGCTCAGTTGTAGTGCTGATGGCACTGCGCGACTCTGGAGCCTGGACACATACGCAGCACTTGTGGCATACCGTGGGCACCAGTATCCTGTATGGGATGTGACTTGGGGCCCGCTAGGTACCTATTTTGCTACGTCCAGCGCCGATCGAACCGCTCGGCTCTGGAGTGCGGAGAGGATTCATCCGTTGCGGATTTATGCGGGGCACTTGTCGGATGTCGACTGCGTGCGATTTCATCCCAACTCGCTCTACCTTGCGACAGGCTCTTCTGATCGTACGTGTCGTCTCTGGGATGTGCAGCGCGGTGCATGCGTGCGTCTGTTTGTCGGTCACCAATCACCTATCTCGTGCGTCAGGATCAGCTCTGATGGCCGGTATCTTGCTTCTGCCAGCGCCGGCAGTACTATGAGCCGCCTCGGACATCCACGCAACACCATGTCTGATGCCTTCTCCATTAGCTTGTGGGATCTGGCCAGCGGTCGCCGTATTAAGAAAATGTGGGGCCACAACGCTCCGATCCACGAGATGGACTTCAGTGCCGATGGAGCCGTGCTAGTGAGTGGATCTGAAGATGCCACAGTCCGATGTTGGGATGTTCGCACGGCTCAGCAAGAGTCAGGCGCGTTGGATACCGAGGCAAGCGCGGACTGTGTCGTGACCTATTACACGAAAAACACACCCGTGTATGACGTGCACTTTTCGCCACGGAACCTTTGTCTTACTGCGGGTGTCTATACGTCATAGATGGTCAAGGAGATTTTGCACTATGGACCCACTACAGAGACAATACTCGCTCGGACAATGTCAGCCGCCTGCGCCATTTCACCCACGCTAAGTGCGCTCGTCACAGCGATACGCAAACTTGGGCGCGCCCACGGACCCTGATCCAGCTGCGGGCGGATACTTGGCAAATGCGGGGTTTTAGCTATCCACACGCCTTGGTTCAATGCGAGGCGCTCAATTTTGGTGAGCAGCTCTTTTTGTGCAGAGGCATCCATATCATCCTGCTTCGATTTAATCTGGACATGTACAAGTGGGCTTTCTGGTGCGCTGGGGATCATGATCGAAGTAATCGGATCCAGAGCCTTGCGCAAAATCGACACGTTCTCGTGCAACTTATCGTAAATGCCAGGATTCGCATCCAATAATTTCATAGCAACTGTTGAGCCGTTTGCCAACATAACCGGCATGGCTGCTGAGAATACATACGACAGGCCGTTGATTCGCTGATGCTTTACAATCTCTTGCGTCGATGCACAAAAGCCACCAGCCGTGGCAAACGCCACCGCCAAGTTACCCACAATAATATCGACATCATCTGGATCAACTCTCTGGAGCTCAGTGAGACCACGACCGGTCGCACCGATTACTCCGGCACTGTACGATTCATCAAGAATCATGCGGAATTTGTACTTCTTTTTTAGTTCCACAATCGTGGAAAGATCAGTGACGGTACCATCTGTCTCAAAAAGTGCCTCGGTGACAATAAAGCGGCGGGTCAAAGGCTTTCGAGATTGCTGATGGACACGGTTAATGTACGACAGCACATGCTCGAGCGAGTCCATGTCGTTGTGGTCGTACCAATAGATGTGGCTTCGCGAGAGTTCCAGAGCCTTTTGAATAGCGAAGGATACACCTGCATCAGCCACAATCACATCACCACGTTTGCAAAACGCAGGAACAACACTGCTAATGATGGAAAATCCCTGACTGTACACGATAGACGCATCCTTTCGGAAAAATGAAGCCACAGACGCCTCAAGACGGATATGCTGATCGCTTATTCCGTAAAAACCAGGAGGCGAGCAGCTTCCCACGCCATACTCGTGGAGCATCTCTTTGGCTTGCTTTTGGAGTTCAGGCTCGTTTAACATGCCTGTGAAATTGAAGGACGCAAGGTTCATAACACGCCTAGGGGTTGTGCCAGTCATCCACGGGGCTTGGACCATGGGGTGTGCAGACGCATGGCCTATGACCATAGGGACCGAGTCAAGTTCATCTTGTTCTTTAGCATCAAGTGGCGCACAAAGGGGCTCGGGTTCAAATTCCTTGACAAGATAATCAATTTCCTAGCGTGTTAGTTCACCACACGTACTTACATCCTCTGAGAATTGAATGAAATGAGACGTTCCACGTGCACGCGTTCGATTTTGCAGAATCGTACGAACAGCAAATATGAACAGAATCAGCTCCAGTAATGAGCGGATCGGATCATTTTGGTAGCTGCTGGCGATATAGCGCAGAAATATATCCCGCCCGGGAATAGACTTGAACACCCATGTGATCCATTCAAACAATCCATGGAGAGACTCCTGGTCCATAGACTCTGCTTTTGTCATCCCCTTGTACCGACTATTCAGGGGACGAAGGTCGTATTGTTGCGTCGGACACCGACACGGATTTGCCATTTCCTGCCTACTGACCACACCCTGTCATGCTTAATAAGCACATTGTACAGACAGGACCACCGAGCCCTGAGGATTTGGGGCCTCGTCTAAAGAGGGCCCCGAGCCCGCCTAGAGGTCCTAGCTACTTGTGCGAGGAATATACCTGATACTCTCGAGAAACAAGCAATAAAGCTGCATGTCGCACGTAGGAGTTTTTATATCACAGTCACTATGCGTCCGCATCTGTATAGGCTTGCGCTTCTTCTGTCTCGTCAATCCAGCTTTGTTCGACCGTGAGCTTTACACGCCGAACATATTCTTTCATATTTTCGCGATATAGCGATGCTGCTTCGGCATTTGCGGGACTTTCTTGTTAAATGACATGAAACATACCTGTTTGGATTAGGATCGTGGAGCAAACTTTGAATACTAGTGAGGATAGCCGCGACGTCATAAGTAGGACTCCATCGATTTTGAAGAATATCAAGACATAACTCTCCATTCGCATACACATTCGGATGGAACATTTTGCTTAAAAATTTCACTGTAGGTGGCTTATTGGGGTATGACTCGTCAAAGGTGAGCAAAAGCTTGAAAGTGCCATCTTCGAACGGCGTATCTGATGGGCCAAAAATCACAGCATTCCATACAAGCAGATTATCTGCGCAGGGTGCTCCAGATATGCCACCAGGAGGATCAGAAGACAATCGCTTGAAGTCTCGAATCAATCTACGCTTAGCGGGCGTCGACTATACGTGAGCGAAGCAGATACGTACCATAGATATTCAATAAAGGTGGACTTTTTGGAATCAGACCAGCGTATCTATGATAAGTAAAGCAAAATGTCGTTGCACCTGTTTCGCTTCACAACGACCTTTTCGAGGCAGAGTCGCAACTTCGGTGTTGAGCCACAAGTCATTTGCGTATCCACATTCGCCTATTAGGTAATATGACAAGCTCGCATCCACATGCATCGATGCGAATGCCGCTAGGCTCGCGTCAGAGAGACTTGCATCGTGTCTCGACTTCATTGTTCGCTACGAGCGCGAATGCGATTCCTCTTAACCGCGAAGCAAACTACAGCACATTCCGAAAAGTTAGACTATATTGATATGGACAAGTTATTTGTATGTTGAAACGTAAATGGATTACGAGTGGCAAACGGGAGTAAGATTGTCTTACGTGCTCATAAAGAACGCTTCGGCATAATGCGATAAGCTCACAGAATGCACAAGGGCATTGTCTGTTACATGATGGTAGCTTCATTCTTTAGCAACATGCATTACGTTTTAGGCGGCATAGAATATCCTGCAGGCATGGGCTGGTATCCGCCATTCCGTGGTATTTGCCATTGGCAAATGCCACACAGCCAAATGTGCTGAGATGAGCATGGAATCTACTCTGTGTCAGCATTGATCATAATTGATATGTACGTACCACGGGAATCCAGCACAGCTCCAGCCACATCCGACTCTTGGCTTCAACGACCTGTGCGTTGTTACAACGGGGACACACATAAGGTGTGCCATCACCCTCCTGTTTGATCTTATTAGGGCAGCCGAATACAATAGGGATAAAGAAGCAAAAGTCCTGATTTTGTCAGCCACCATTCTAGTCGTACTACCACACCATAGATACTTCATGCAAGAAGTACACAGTATAACAGCTCACATTGGTGCAGCCAAGCATGTACATACCATGTGGAAGGATAAACTCTAAACTCGAAAAGACTATTAAGTGCGATAGTCTTCTTGATGATACCAAGCGACTCGAGGCTCAAGGCTGAGAGTGCAGCACCAACTTTCCTAGGGCAGGGTCCCGTATGACTAAACATGCAGTGGCCAGGCGGCTTCCCCAGCGAGCTGAGTTCTTGAGCGCTCGAGCCTTGAGTCTATGAGGACTGAGGCACCTCTGGCTTGTTATTCGTACCTTTCTTTTCAAAGAAGAGAGACAAGGCCTTGAGTCGTTGTCCCATCCACATCTCTTCGACATGCACCATAGTTCCATACTCCACCTCATTTACCGCATCAGCTACGTCTGTTAGATCCATATTACGCGGGACAAACATGACAAGCTTATCACAGATAAGAAACGTTAGCTCCAGTAGCTTTTTACCTCCCACGGGCTGCAATGCGGCGAATGGATAAGCATTTACATATTTTTTATTAGTGGGTATAACTCCCTTAAGTTTGGAAGGATCACGGTATTCCACACCACCCCAAGGCGGAGACTCGAACGTAAGATGCTGTCAGCACGTACCATAAAGATCCTGCCACGTTATTCATTTAGTATACGTACACATCAATTTTTTGGCGATCCCATCCACCCCATTTGCCAGTGTCTTCTGGCTCCTCTCCGCAGAGACGAGCTTGCTTCACTTTCTCGACGTCGCGGGCAAACTCACAAAAATCACCCCATAAGAGTGTAATTTTGTGTTCCACACCATAGATTTGGGCTTACATGTAAGCGGATTTGTTCGTACCATTTCTCCTGGCCATTTCCAGCTTGACAGGGTCTATGTCGATGCCCAACACATGATCGCAGGTCATAGCAAACTGGATGATATTTCCACCTGCACCGCAAAAGCCATCCATAGCCACTTCACACTTGCATTCTACTGCGGTGCGGTAGGCCAGTGCCTCCGGCGTCACAGAAAACCAAGATTCTTCGTCTAGAAGAATACCTTCATTAAAGCGCGTAAACAAAGACTCTCTGAATCGCCAGTACTTGAGCATATTTTCTGGTAAATCATCTTTGCAACGAATAGCCCGCTCTTCAGCGAGCCGTTCGACTTCTTTGGACCGCCACGCTGTCGCGCAACCGTTCATCCGCGAATGGCACACAAATAGTTGCGGAGGAAAACCGTAACGAAGTCTATTTGTGCTTACGTATGCTCATTAAAAAGGGACTGGGCCATGGCAGCGTGATGCTTCGTTAGCACTTGCATAAGCGTATGAGAAACTTCTTTTACATTGTCCATGCTGTGCACCGGACCCTGCAGAGCATAGCACGTCGTGACATTAAGAGAAGGCATACCACAGAGCAACAGCTCTGTGCTCGCATTAGCACTTTCGCTCTTTGTGGGTTCAACAAGCCACTGCTGCTGAATCGGGTGATTGTCTGTAGGTAGAGAAGACGTAGCAGACTTTCTCGTAAGTAAAATATACGTACAGCTGCTGTACCGACGACCAACCCGTACATTTGCACACCGGCCTGTGCTACGGCCGCACTAGCAGCCATTGTGGCTAAAGCACAACAACCTAATATTGAGGTGTCAGCATCAAGAACCATGATATGTGCATCGATCGAAGACTTGGGAAGCAAATCAATACGGATTGAAGGGAAAAGAGCTTGATGCACAAATGCCGCTGCACTCGCTACTTCAGAGTCCTTGCTCGCGCGCCGGTTTTTTTCACAAAAAGGTGCCATCTCGAACTGTACGTTCAATTCTGCCTTACCAGCATATTGCCGCCCACGCACTTGACGTGGTCCATGTCTTTCGTAAGAATAAATCAACGTACACTGCACATATGATTTTAGTATTTCCAGCTTCGATAAGAGCACTGCCACTAGCACTAGGAATCAGCCCAGTTTGCAGATCTTTCCATGTAAGTTGTATTATACGTACACAGGGAGCGCGATTCCATCGTCTCACGACCATCAGGTCTTATGCATACATTCTTTTGCGCCAACCGTGTAATGTCCAAGTTCTCGTCATTGATCTTCATTGTGTGCAAGACGAGGTTATCACTGCACGTTGACTTCGGGTTCTGGAGGGCATGGTGCGGGTCCACATTCCAAACAGGCTTATTGCCCGTCGACATTTTGGAAACATGTATGTCATGCAACAGTGGGTATGTGTTTTCTGGGCCATTTGCACGACGGCGGTCAAATGAAGTTGTCATGGCTCAATGGTGGAAGAGGGTGGCCAGCAAATACGCTCCACAACGAATAGCAAAAAATTGTCTGTTCAAGCAACTATAGGAATGTAATGAGGAAAAGTGTGACCAAAAGCAACAAGGCGCTAGGGCTGTGACTTATGGCACTAGAAGGCATGTCTTTGATGGCACATGTTTTGTCGTCTTTCGAGCTGCGCTTAGATTTGCTCGATGACGAGCCACTAGCATCGGGCGTGTAAATGTACAAGCCCTTGACATCCCAAAATGCGTCCTCGAACGTGTTTCCAAGATTACCGACTTGGTAGCCACAAGACTTGTAGTTCGATGGGCAAGAGGTTTCAGTGTAAGTTTCTTCGGCCCAGTCTCCGCACAATGTAATATCGAAAATAATATTGTGTTTGTCAAATTGGTCTGCGCACTGCGTAAGACCAAAGTCAGCGGCAGGCGTGCCCCAGCTGTCAGGATCCACTGATTCTCCCGGCTTTTTCAGCTCAGAGGGCTCCAAACAGTTTTCCCAGAACCACATCCGGATACCCTTGCCTCCATCGCTGAAGTCACGCTGCATCGCCACGGTACCACCGCCTTTTTCATTCAGTTTATGCCCCCACGTTGCACCTGAGTCGGAGCCATTCATGGCAATACGGCATCCAGAGCCATCATTGGCGTAAGCATTGCACTGATCAAACACCGTGGTGCCCGTTTGTTTCGGGTTCGTCACAGCACAGGACGTATTGACGTGAACTGCTGCAAGGTTGTATGGGTACTGGTCATTAGCATTTTCGAGCATATCAATTTCACCACCCTTGGGCCAGAGGGGTCTGTTTTCCGTAACCGTCCAAAATGCGGGCCAAACTGCACAGCCCGTCGGAACATGCGCCACTTGCAACACAATCACTGAGTCTTCGTACGTCTTTTTCGAGTGCAGACGAACACTTGGTCGTCCATTCGGCTGCTTCATCGAAGTATCCACACGCATCACAAAATTATCGCCGTTGGCGTACGAAAGATTCAGACGCTTGGCATTGGGCATATCCACATACTGGACCATTCCATGGGTCATGTTTTCTGCACCATCAGGACCAGCATAAAAGTTGAACTTGTTGAAGTATTCCTCACCCACGATGGAGTCATCCAGTTTCCATCCCACGCAAGAAACCAGCGAAACCCAAAGCAACTGGGCAAGGCTGAGCAGGAGCAATTTCATGATGGACGTGAAGCTACTTATTTACGCCACACTGATTTATTGGGGTAAGCACGCACGTGATAAGCGACACGTGAGTGCGCCATTTAACACGACGCGCGCATTAGTCGTGTTGGCTTTCACCATGCGTCGAAGTGCGATTGTGGCGGCTCTTAATGAACTGAAAGAAAATACTTCTGAACGCTCGCATGAACCACCGAGGCAACTAGCAACTGGAGGCGGCTATGGAATTTTGCAGGAACAAAAGCCCTTCAAGTCACCTTTGGTAAGGAGTCGTAGTGGCAACCAGTCACTACGGAAACGACCACGTTTAAATTACGCCGTGTTTGGTGACCATGCCACGGATGAAAATGACGCATTCTGCGGTGAGCTAGAAGAGCCACGACAGAAGAAGAGTCTCGAGGGAGTATATAAGGGTATCGATGCATCTGGCGTCTCTTTCAATGTGGATCGTCGAAAGTGGCAAGTGTACGATGCAAAGCCAAACGCGATCAAACGCAAGTTTTCGATTCCAAGTCTCCGGAACGAGAAGGGTGAATTATTCAAAGCGCATTCGACGAATGCTGCGTTGGGCGTCCGACGACCCGTCGAAGTACCGCCGCGCCCTTTACACGATCCTATGGGTGAGCATGCGATCGTGCTCTATGACCCGACCGTGGACGATAAGAATATCGAGCAGGAGCGAGAAAGACTACGTGCTGCTTTTGAAGAAGAGCAGCAGAAGGCGAAAGAAGAGCGTGGCCCACATAAAAGTCTGGCATCGATCCTTGGATTGAACAAACCACATTTACAATTGGACGAAAAAGTCCCGGTCGTGATCGATCCAAGACTAGGCAAAACTCTGCGTCCACATCAAGTTGAGGGTGTCAAGTTTCTGTATCGATGCACGACCGGCATGATATCAGAAAATGCCAATGGATGTATTATGGCTGATGAAATGGGTCTAGGCAAGACATTGCAGTGCATCACGCTTCTCTGGACCTTGTTAAAGCAGTCTCCTAACGCAGGCAAGTCCACGATTCAAAAGGCTATTGTTGTTTGTCCATCAAGCTTGGTTCGAAATTGGGCCAATGAACTCACTAAATGGCTTGGCGCTGCCGCACCAGGCGCTTTGGCTTTGGATGGGCGCCTAAGTCGCGAGCAGATGTTTGAGTCTGTTCAAAGATGGGCTGATTGTAAAGGACGAGCCATTGTTCATCCCGTCATGATTGTGTCTTACGAAACTCTTCGCAATTTACAAGAGCTACTAGGGAATACCGAAATCGGATTGCTTTTGTGCGACGAAGGGCATAGACTCAAAAACACTGATTCTTTGACTTTTCAATCATTAGACCTACTTAAAGTGAAGCGTCGTGTTATTTTGTCTGGCACACCAATTCAGAACGATCTGTCCGAGTATTTTGCGCTCATCAACTTTGCTATTCCTGACGTTCTGGGAAACCGAAATGAATTTCGCAAGCGATTTGAACTGGACATTCTTCGAGGTCGAGACGCTGGTGCCTCTGAAAAAGAGCAGATGGTGGGTCGTGAAAAGCTTCAAGAATTATCCGCTTTGGTGAGCCAGTTTATTATCCGCCGGTCGAATGATATTTTATCCAAGTACTTGCCTATCAAGTATGAGCATGTGGTATTCTGTCACTTGTCCCCCTTTCAGCTTGCTCTGTACGATCTTTTTCTTCGATCGCCTGCCATTGCTAGATTATTGCGCGGAAATGGCTCGCAACCGTTGAAGGCTATTGGGATTTTGAAGAAATTGTGTAATCATCCTGATTTGCTCAGTCTGCCGGATGATCTGGAGGGTAGTGAAGAACTTTTTCCTGAAGGATACAAACCAGGTGATCGCAGGCATGTGGCAGTGGAACTGTCTGGGAAACTGTCGGTCTTGACAAGGTTCCTCGCTTCGATTCGTTCGAATACAGATGACAAGATCGTCCTAATTAGCAATTATACCCAAACATTGGACTTATTTGAGCGACTGTGTCGTTTGCGTCGCTGGGGCTTTTTCCGACTTGACGGCACCATGAATATTAACAAGCGCCAGAAACTTGTTGACCGATTCAACGACCCAACGGCACCTGAATTTATCTTTCTGTTGAGTTCTAAAGCTGGTGGTTGTGGTTTAAATCTTATTGGTGCAAACCGTCTCGTGCTCTTTGATCCCGACTGGAATCCTGCTTCTGATCAGCAGGCCTTGGCGCGTGTTTGGCGCGACGGTCAGAAGAAAGCTTGTTTTGTATATCGCTTTATTGCTACCGGTTCTATCGAAGAAAAGATTTTGCAGCGGCAATCTCACAAGCAATCCCTTTCTTCGTGTGTAGTTGATGATGATGTTGACGCTGAGCGTCACTTCTCTGGCGAAGACTTGCGGGCCCTCTTCCAATTTAAGCATAACTCGGACTCTGACACGCACGATACCTACAAATGCAAGCGTTGCAGGGACGGCAAGCAAGTCATTGCATCAAAAGCTATGCTCTACGGAGATACCAGCACATGGAACCATGTATCCAAACACGAGTTTGGGAGACTGCATGATGATCTTCTTCGGGCAGAAGTCATGCATGATGATGTTTCGTTTGTATTCCAGTATTGTAGTCATTAATTTTTGTGGGCCTAATCACATCCGATTTACACGTCCACATTTACAAAAAATACGCATCGTGGCATCGTGGCAGCTTGACAGTCTTCTGGTAGAGCCTGCGTACAGTGTGCGTCATGAGCGCCAATAAGCTTCCTATTGAGACGTTTCTTAATGCGCAGCCACGTACAGTCCTTATTCGACTCTATGAGAAACCCGCCAGCTGCCTTGCAGTATTCCGGTATGTGAACTATGTGCCTTGTTCCACTAACGCATCACCCAAGGCTTCTGCCTATGACCGCCCGTCAAATTATAATGGACTTGGTGTTTCTGGACAAGCCACTTACGCTGGAAGAGTGTCAGCAACTTTTTCGTTCACATAACGATGAGGCATACTCGGTGGCATTAGAACGCATGCAGCGACTGTCTATCTTGATGGTACGCGATGAAAAATATGTGTACATGAATGAAGTGTTTCGACGTAGCATTATCGGTGCTATGACAGGCAGTGGCGATGTGTCTTCCTTTGGTAAGCTCTGTGAGCTACCACCGGAAAACACTATATCAACCGAGTTTCTTGACGCTTATGCGCGGGCCCAATGGGAAACGATTCTGTATTTTATGGTCGGAAGTGAGCAGACTACTGCACCACGTAAAACTGTTCTGTTTTTGTTACAGCGGACGGGTCTTATGCAGCGTGATGCTACTGATAATGACAGCCTAAATATTACATCGCTCGGCTTTCAGTTCCTTCTACAAGACGTCAATTCACAGTTATGGGCATTGTTGTTGCATTACTTGAGCATGGCAGAGGAGCGCAACATGGATTTAGTAGAAGTGCTCGCTTTTTTCTTTACCGTGGGTGGACTTGAGGTGGGACGCGCGTACGAGACCCGCGGATTCTCTCAAACACAAATTCAAACGCTCGAGGAGCTCGGTGACTATGGTCTAGTGTACAGGCCCTCAAAAACAGTCAAATACTTTTTCCCAACACGCTTAGCCTCAACACTCACTTCTACGGCCTCACCGATGTTGTCACGACTCAACGATCAAGAGGAACAGGGCTATTTGATTCTCGAGACCAATTACCGAGTGTATGCCTACACGGCTAATCTCCTTCGCATTGCAATTCTGAACTTGTTTGTCACGCTCAAAATTCGACTCCCCAACCTGGTGATCGGGCAATTAACGCGACACAGCGTCAAGTCGGCCTTGAAGAAAGGCATTACGGCAGACCAAATCATTGCATACTTGACACACCATGCCCATCCTCAAATGTACAAGAATGAGCCGCTGCTTCCAATCACCGTCTCTGATCAGATTCGACTGTGGGAGCGCGAGCAAAATCGTGTTACATCTGTGGCTGGTACGTTACGCACCCATACTAACCTCAGGAAATCTATATACTGATTTCACCTCTTCGTTTGACTTCGTGCAAGTTCGCGACTATGCCAAAAGTCTGGGAGTTCTTCAGTGGGAGAATGAGCAAAAACGCATGTTATTCGTCACAGCTGATGGACATGAAGCAGTGCGAGACTTTATTCAAAGGCGCCGCGTGTAGGAGGCCCAAATTGTTGTAGCTCAGATCACCCATACCCAAATCACCCTCTCCACACGAACACACCAACCCGGCAGCCTCAATACATAGAACACTTGGAATATTTAATTGGCTCGCTCTGAGCGTCGGCCGATGTGGGGCCCTGAATAATAAGACTAGTTTGCCGGTAAAGCCTCTTTGCCCTGTCCGCAACAATGTCTATGCGCACGCTCGCACGCTCGACCAACGCACTGCGCCCTGCTTCTCGCGGCGCTCTGCCAGCACGTTCCATTGCTTCTGCTCGAGTGCCGCAGGTAGTGCGCGCTCCTACCATGCGCTCGTTCTCGACAAGCGTTCAACGCTCGGAAGAATTCGAGAACCCATTCGGTCCCAACTCTCTCTATAAGCTGACTGAAGAAGAACAGATGCTCCGTGATGTCGTGCGTCGCTATGCTGAATCACAGGTCAAGCCTTTGGTGCTGAAGATGGATGAAAACGAAAAGATGGACCCCTCGATCATCAAGGGTCTTTTTGAGCAAGGTTTGATGGCCATTGAGACGTCGCCTGAGTTGGGTGGTGCAGGAAGCAGTTTCCTCTCTGCTATTATTGTTATTGAGGAGCTGGCTAAAGTGGATCCCTCTGTGTCAGTCATGTGTGACGTGCACAATACGCTTGTAAACACCGTGCTGCGCAAGTACGCCAATGAGCACCTGCAAAAGAAGTACATGCCAAGCCTATCGACGGATAAGCTTGGATCATTCTGTCTTTCAGAGCCCAACTCTGGCTCGGATGCTTTCGCCATGAAGACATCGGTGAAGAAGTCAGACGACGGTAGTCATTACATTATCAACGGTTCCAAAATGTGGATTACGAACAGCGGTGAGGCTGAGTTCTTTATTGTCTTTGCTCAGGGTGACCCATCTAAAGGTTACAAAGGTATCTCTGCTTTTGCTGTTGAGAAGGAGATGGGTGTGGAGATTGGCAAGAAGGAAAGCAAGCTGGGTATCCGTGCCTCTAGCACTTGCACGGTGAACTTTGACAACGTCAAGGTGCCTGCGGAGAACCTCATCGGCGAGGAGGGTCGTGGCTACAAGATTGCTATTGAGATCCTCAACGAGGGCCGTGTCGGCATCGGTGCACAGATGGTGGGCCTAGCCCAAGGTGCTTTTGACCGTGCTCTGGCCTACACGCACGACCGTGAGCAGTTTGCTAAGCCGATCGCCAAGTTCCAAGGCTTGCAATTCCAAATGGCCCAGGTTGCGACTGAGATCGAGGCTGCCCGTCTGATGGTATACAACGCTGCTCGTCTGAAGGAAGAGGGCCGTCCCTTCACGAAACAGGCCGCTATGGCCAAGTTGTATTCGAGCCAGGCAGCCGAGCGTGCTGCGGGCCGTGCCATTGAATGGTTCGGTGGCATTGGCTTCACTCGCGAGCAGGGTATCGAGAAGTACTGGCGTGACAGTAAGATCGGTGCTATTTACGAGGGCACCAGCAACATTCAGCTGAACACGATCTTCAACCTTACCGCGAAGGAGCACGGCTTTTAAATTTTACGAACCCGTAGGGTTATATATATTATCTAACCAAATATCCGTTGCCTATATGTGTCATCGTTGGGAGTTTTATGTACGCTGAATGTGAGCTCATGATTAGGCGCTGCCTGTTTTTGTACATCAGGATGCGTCCATACGTGAACTTCCTGCTGTTGCCAAGAATATGGGTCTAAGCGAGGGAATGACGTGGGACGATGTTCGCGAAAAATTACAGCGTTCGTGCATCATCGCTGACAGACAGGTCTACCTAGGCAAGACAATACATATTCGTACAAATTGGTGTATTTGGCTCGGCATGGACAAGGATATCATAGTGCGTACCGTTTAGAAAAAACTTACCCAGACTTGGCAGAAATAAAAGTAGGATGAGCTTTTACTGACCACCAGTACGGGAAACAAGCTTGGGAAGATGTGTGGGCGAAGAAAAACGGAGACGATACATACGAATGGGGTCCTGATCCCTTGCTCACACCTCTAGGTATGAAACAAGCACAAGATGTGCACTACACCTGGACCTCTTTCTTACAAATGCCGACTTATTTACATCCACCGCTGCCTGAACTTGTTTGTTCTAGTCCTCTTCGACGAAGTCTATCAACTTTATGCATATCGTGGCAGGGCATTTTGCCGCATGGGACCAAGGTGCACATTCGTGAGCATCTCCGCGAAGTGATGGGCAAAAACACATGCGACCAACGCGTCACTCGAACCGATCTTGAGCGGCATATGCAATTGCGTCCTTTCCGTATTGCTATACATGGAGAGTTTACGGAACATGACTCGTTATGGACAGTACGTTAACAATGCTGATGTTACAGCCTCAACGAGAGACAGATGATGCTATGCGGCAGCGAGTTCACGGAGTACTGGAAGAGATCTGGGAGAATGAAGCCAAGGACAAACAAGGTATGTACTGCGACCTAATACAAACAGTATTAAGCATCACATGTCACAGCGGTGTGATCCAACGCATCTTTGAAATTACGTCACACATCCCTAGGCCGTTACCAGTGGGCGCCATACTTCCCATGATGATCCGTGCGAGGAAAAAAGATATTACGTGTCCCAACACAAACGAGCTCGAATGCGAGCATATGAAACCAAATTCATCCAGGCAGGATACTGGGTCCGTGCCCACAAGCTAAACACATCACCAGGCTGAGCATCTCGTACTAAGGGATCGTCGCTCGAGAGGACAATCGTATGGAGCTGGAACTTGTCCGAAGCGTGGAGATTGCGGCATAATTCTCTTCGATGAATCTCACTGTATGTGACCGGAGTGAAGACACTTTCGCGTTCAGAATCTGAACTATCATCCATGTTGGCAAAGTGATCCTTCGCATATGATGCAGCATCTGGTCTGTCGAGCGTTAGATCCCACCATGTGTGACTCCCATTATACGTTCCAATCCATTCACGATGGGGATCTGTACTCCAGCCCTGATCATGGCTGTATATATCGACGATGACCTGCAGGACAAAATGGCCGGCATAATTTGATTCGAGCGGTGGTGTCCGTAGATATCTTGTATTAGCATTGTTGGAATAAATAGCGTACACTCGCCGCTCAATGCTCAGCTCTAGGCCATCCTGAGCAAGTCGAAATATGTATGCGATAAGATGAAGAGGCAGTCCTTTCGACAAAAGCACATTTTTAATTTGCGTATAGCGATGTTGCTGTGCCTCAATGTCAATTTCAGGATCCGTGGAAGCATCGTCCCATCGCCGTGGCACCGTTACGTCCGGAGGAAACCGCTCGGGAGAGCTTGGGTGCTGAAGTCCGTGCTGAGGCAAACGAGCATGCACATCTCGATTGCTTATCCTTGATGTAGGTGATTCCCGCTCCTTATGATCGCCATTTAAATATGAGCGCACCCATCCAAACAAGGCCTCCATAGCTCGGTAGCAAGGCAAGCATCTCATCCGCCATCCGTGCGCAACACTTGAATGTCACGTGTCGCATATATCAACTCACTATGTGGCTGTTGTACAAGGAAACGACAGCTGCTGATGGCGTCGCGTTGCGATTGCGTAAGAGCATTGTCCAGATCATTAGAAATGCGGCTGACGCACGTTCGGATTTTCCAGAGCAGTATAGAAGTGATCCGAAATAGCGCTGTACGTTGTGTTTGGCGAGGTCATGAAAGATGGGGGGTCCATGAATCGCGACTCATGCCGAGGTGACATGGTCGCTTCATCATGATCGGTATATGGAAAAGGAGGCAGCTGCTCCGAGGCCGTGTTGAAGCGATTATAATCGATCTCATCCGTCTGGTCAGGCATACAAGATTCATGCGTAAAAGAATCGCGCTTAGATTCGTACGACACGGCTGTTTGCGCGCCAGTGCGTTCTTTTGGTTCCGACATAGGATTTAACTCGGACGCGCGTTGGCTTGTCGGAACATAAGAGTAGCTGTGACGCTTATGTGGCTGAAATAGCTTCTTGAGGCGGCGAATCGCTTTTTTGGGCTTAGGCACAGGTGTGTCAGAAGCTGAGAAGGAGAAGCCACGGTACGGCCGATTTTCTCCTGTACTCATGTCGTGGTAAATACTGCTCGTGCGACTTTGTGTGGGCATTAATGGATACGTGTCATTCAAAGGCGCGCGAGAAATGTCACCGTCCACTTCCGGCTCGTAGGACTGAGCAGCCCGTAGACCGGGCATGCGAGGATCGTTCACGTAATCGTGATTCGGATACTTTGCGTCGATGAAATGCAAAATGTCAATATCGTTCGGAAACAAATGCAATCGAACGCATTCATACATGAATCGCGGGATCAAGGAAAGGAAGGCACATAAAAGGCCGCCAACCCAAAACTGTGCCGAGCGATACAAGTAGTAGTTATTACCCCATGAATACGTCCAGATCAGCGTGGGCGGGAAAGCAGCATAAATGGGCTCGAAGACGAACAAGAGCATAGTAGGGATCCACACAACACCGAAAATCCACCACGTCCAAGCCATGGACTCGAGACCAGCGTATAAGTTGGCAGCTAACACTGTGGCAAGCACCATGTTCGTCGTCGGCTCATACAAATCAATGTCGTAGCCATCATTGCGAGGCGTGGTCGTGTCGTAAAAGTACATGAGCAGGAAAAAAAGAACCACGGACTGGACCACCCCATCCATCATATAGCCCAAAAACCGCCAAATACCAAAGTAACGCCGCTCACGAGAGGCCGCGTACAGCTCTGGCACTTGCATCAGCACATGATCCGATACATTGCGGTCGAACATGCCGATACCAATCACAGAGGCGACGGTCCAGATAGCATTGTACAAAAGTAGATACACATAGTCCATAGCTTGAGAGGTTGACCATCCACAATAAATCTGGAACCAGAACAGAGTGCCAGTGTGCACCATTTGCTTATAGAAAAACACATTGACCATGGTGCTGTTGCGGTAGTATGACCAGTGTCCATGCACGAGAATGAGTCGCTTGAGAAACTGAAATTGACCGATAGAATAGTCGGCGGAATTGACTGCCTGCATACCTTCTTCACCAGCCACACCTACGCCGACATGCGCCGCTTGAATCATGGATACATCATTGGCACCATCACCGATCGCCAATGTAATGCCCTTGAGACCATCTTTGATGAGGCCAACAATCAGTGCTTTTTGCAACGGGCTTACACGGCAACAGACCACAGCGCGACAATGTCTCGAGATGTGGATTAGAAGTTCACGACTGTGCGGCTCCTTGAGGGCGTATTCAAGGGCATGTCCATCAATCACTAGCGCATATCCACCGGGACGAAATCCATTCTCTTCGCCCACAAGCGAGCCAGCACTCATAATACTGCGAACGTCACCGCCCGCTGCATCCATCGAAACGGGCGGCGGAGGATGCTTCATGTCACTGACATCAATACCGCCGAAGAAACGATCCATTGCTTTTTCGAGTTGCGTAAAGGCCGAATTCATTGAGCCATATTCTCCACCACGGACAATAATGAGATTCATGTCTGGTGCAAGAAGCATAGTACTGTATCCGATAGCAATGGCTGTCTCGAGTTTATCTCCCGTGGCCACCCAAATCTTTATACCAGCACGCTTTAGATCAGCAATCGTCTCTGGTACGCCGTCCTGAAGTCGGTCCTCAATCGCCGTAGCACCAAGTAACGTGAGCTGCTGCTCGACCTCACTAGCTAGCTCTTCCATGCGCTCTTCACGCCCTTCAGTCAAAACGCTCGCATGTTGATATTCACGCGACCACTGTTGGTACCAAGTGGGATCAAGTTCACGCTTGGCTACACACAGCGTACGCAAACCGTGATTAGCAAACTCTTCGAGTGATTTGTCAGTCGTAGCACACATATCGTCTTGGCCAGATGCAAGGCGCGAGTAAATCATCGAGTCGGCACCTTTGGTGTACACCAATATGTGGCCATCTGTTTGGCGCTTAACAATCACGCTCATACGTTTGCGTGCAGACGAGAACTCGATTAGCTGCAGCACTTCATACGTTTCATAGTCGCTCGCGCCTGGCACTTGAAGGCGAATCGTATTGATATGTCTGCCACAGTACACATAGCCATTCGCACCGGCCATCTCGACGAGCGCCTGCTCATCTGGTGACTCGGCGCGATATGAAATTTCATTTCTGTTTTCCGTGCGCGACAGGTGCACGGTGTGACAAAGGGAAAGGCAGCGCATAAACTCATGCACGTGTTCATGTTGCTGAGAGGAAGTATCTTGGATGGCCTTGGTCAGATCATCGTCATAAAAGCGCGGGACATCTTCCATAATAGGCAGAACACGCAGCTTGCCATCTAGTGTCGGACTTTGACCACCACCATGATACACGACACCATTGATGGTACAGCCACGGAAAATCATAAGGTTCTGTGTAAGCGTACCAGTTTTGTCGCTAACAATGTACTGGATCTGGCCGAGCTCATCGGAGAGGTTCCATGATTTCGCCATAGTGCGCCGACTCATTTTTTCGTAGTACATGTCATAGTCCTCGAAAATGAAAAGGGCCTGAACGGTCCGCACAACTTCGAAAGAGATGTAAAGGGCAATCGGCACAATGTTCTGGAAGGTAATCAGTGAGTTAGCAAATGAAACAAGACCGTTCAAACTGGGATTATCGTCGTTGAATATTGCCAAATACTCCCAAGGGGCCTGTCGATCGAAATAGTACTGCTCAATACGCGAGTCGGCGATAGCACAAACCACGGCCATAACGCCGATGATAGCAAGGTTTACGTATACCATTTTGTTCATTTGGAATTCCATAAGACTGCGCTTACTAGGCGTATCACCCGAGTTAAGCACAATCTTGGTATCGGCACCGGTCATTGCCACAACGCCAATGACCCATTCGGTATTCCGAACAGCGGATCCTCGGAGAAGAGCTTGGTTCAGCGTGACAGGACAAGCCAGGGGCTTGCCTTCCTCATCAGTTTCATCATAAAGATTCACACATCCGTTGAATTTGTACATGTCGGTGCTTTGAGGCTCGACTTCCACATCAAACTGGCGGTCCATGCAGTCTTCAGGAGAGCGCAGATCAGACAGTTGCTGAACAGCGAAGCGACTCTTCAAGTTGATTTCACCATCCAAATTCTTGGTCTCGACGAAGCAACTACCATCCTCTTCACTGGTGGCACAAATGATAAGATCGGCCGGCACAGGGTCATTGTTGCGAAGACACACAATATCGCCGACTACTACATCGTCCCAATGCTTAGACTCCCAGTGGGGTGCATTCTTGTTCATTCTGTGCTCAGATGAAGAGCTGAATCGATGGTATTCATGCGACAGTCGACTCCGCGGACGCAAGCTGTCGAAGCTCATAGACGACATACGACCATTGTTTTGTTGCGATGGCGATCCAGGCCGGCCGCTGGGCACAGCTTCACCGCTTTCCAGTTCCTGGACAGACACAGCATTCTTGCGCTTGCTAAACTTCTCAATGAGCCATGGTGGCATTGCATATCGCATCATCATCTGCCATATGAGACGCAGGCTTCGTGATTTGCCTTCTGTCTTATTGTGATTCTTGTACGAAGCTCCCGTAAGAACACGTGTTCGCTGCCGATTCACCGCTCGGTCGGATTGGTGGCGTTTAACGTCTTCATAGCCGTCTTTAACCATGGTAATGAACAAGACAATCAATAGGGGAAGCATGGCCAAACCAGGGCTAATAGTAGTAAACTCCGGGAAAAATTGCAGAATCACAAGAACAAGGAAGAAAATGTTGGCCACACGACGGAACTGTTCCAAAAGATTCTTGAACACGAAGTTGTAGACTGTGTACTTGGCAGTGATAACCTGGTTCGTTGCGAAGAGCCATTGGCGGCGAATACGACCTCGTGTATCGTAAGCCTCTTTCGGAAGTTCCATATTGATCATGATTCGACGCGAGGCAGGCGGCGGGCGCTTGCGCTTGAACGCCGTTTCCGGGTTCAAGTCAATTTGCTTGAGCTTGTGCCACGCATACGAGGCAGAGGAAGAAAGCCACTCGGCAGTTCCTCGCTTTTCCGAAGCTGTGTTTTCCACATCAGCCATAGCGAAGAAGCGCTGGTTGAGCTTCTCTTTAGGCCTGAATGAGAGAGACCTTGTCTCAAAATTAAAAAGGTAAGAGACGTTTGAATTCGTGAATCCGAGTTTTGATAAAATTGCCTGGCTGACGTCGCTGCCCTCCAGTCGGCAAAGCGCAGAGATCTGTTGGCTCTAGGCTGACCTAAAATATTATTGGCTCGCGAGGCGCGCGGGGTTCCACCCGATACCTGCTGTATTTTCGGATGACACCGACCCCTGTGGCCAACTCATGATGCGAACGCCAGGACCGCCAGGCGGCGCGACTGCGCGCGCAGGATCAGGTGCTTCAGTGCAGCCTGTGGATCCTGCTGTGCAAATTGCCGTGTCGCATGCAGAGTTTCTGCTCGTACAAGCGCGGCAGATTGTAAACCAATTGGCGGGAACCAAGACTCTGGATCCACTCTTGTGTCGGCAGATGCAGTCGTTGTTGGACCAGGCTCAGGTCAGACCACCACCCACACCTAAGCGCGACATAGCTCAAGGACAGGTCGTGAAAAAGGACCCGAAGAAGGATGTAAAAGGCAAAAACAAATGGGCCCGTGAGGTTATGGCCGACACACCGCTCCTGCCCACTTTGGTCGATACGGCTCTGTCTGCCACTGTCGGGCCACTCTTATCATCAGCCCAAAAAGAAGCGATTGTTGATATAGTGGGTCTCTCACAAAATCGTATTGCGAATGCACTCACAGATCCAGAGCGGCAAGCGGCTGCACAACGTTGGGCGCAAGCTACTGCCAAATCAGCGCACCAAGGCCTCAAAGGTGGACTGGTAGGCACAAGTGAAAATTGGGACAAGTGGTACATGAAACAGTTGGTTGATACAGATACTCGCTCGGAAAAGCGGAAGGATGATGCTGACCTTCGTGATGAATTGAGGTACGAGCGCGAGCCATTCGAATCTGGCACAGGCGGTCTTCGTGCCACTCGCATCACTGGAGGCCCTTCGCAAGTGTCCGCTTTCCAGGACAATCCTGCCATTGCGAGTGTGGCTTGCCTTCCATCAGATCAGATGGCTGACGCGAGCCTAGGAGCTGTATCCCAGGCCGGCGCGGTGACTACGACTTTTTCGCCTTGGCCAGGCTTGGTGCTGACCATGTCCACAGTGGCCTCGAGTGTGACGCTGGACAATGTGCCAGATGAGACGCTCGATGACACAAGTGCACGTATTGTTCCGCCTCCCCCCAGTCAAGCAGCGCCTCCGCCACCGTCGTCTTCCTCTCTGGCACCGCCGCCGCCGCGTCGAATAGCGACGCCTTCTTCACCAGCCACCACTATGTCGATACCACCTCCTACGCGCTCGGCCATGGCACCCTCCATGGCCGCACATGCATCACAGCCCTTGCCACCCGTGCCGCCGTATGCCCCGCCCGGTCAGGACCCAAGAAGCAATGTCCCGCATTCGCTACGCCCTGGATAAATAGAAGTGTAGTTGAGCTATCAACAAAACGCCCAATTGTAGCGCCTACTTATGTGTACAAGTCCATGAGTTCCGACACGCCCTCGTTGTAGCCGCTGAACATACTATGCATCTTGTGCTTTATGGCCATCTTCATCACAGTCTCGCTGGCGTGGTGCATCGCGTCTTCTTTCTGGCCATCTGGAGCATTCTTTCCAGCGATCGACATGGCCTTGCCCATCAGCGCGCTCAGGCCGCCTTGGTTCTTGTGCTCATTGTTGCCAAAGAACTGCTTGACAGCGTCCACAGCTGAGGCCTGACCGGCCTCTTGCGATGACGCAGGTTGACCCCCTTGCACTTTCTTAAAAGCGCTCAAGAGCTGATTGTGGTCCACATCATGACTGATTTGGCCCTGTTGGTGCCGGCTGTGCATAGCGTTGGCCACCTGAGAAAAGATGCCCATGTTCAAGCCACTGTGGCCAGCCTGCTGATCGTGATTCTGGGCGTAGTTCGCAACTTGTTCGGGGTGAAAGCCAAGTTCATGCTGAGAATTCTCGGCGCCTGTATTCATGCCGCTCTGGTTCTGCAGAAATTGCCTGCCCATGTTCACAAAGTTCTCCATGATCGTGAGGAGTGCACGTTCGGCTCACCAGATTCTGGGGATTCCACTCGCTGGTGCCAGTCTCATGTCTCAACACGTGCCAAGGTCACAGCTGATTGGTCTTTCTGGGACGAGCACAGGGATCAGTGCACGGTCAGCCAAACACCACGCTTGGTCTGCATGCTGTGACGACGCCGCATGTCCCATGACTAGTATGCAGTCCAGGCGAGAACAGTTCTCGCTGATAGACGACGCGTACAGTGCTGCTGGTGAAGCCTTGCACGCGTCAGACCCTGATGACCAACTGCCGTCGCTGGACGGCTATCAACTTCCGCCCTCCTTCAAAGCACGTAAGCGCCAAAGTACATCCATAACGCGGCACTATCTCACGTCGTCATTATGGCATGCTTCTGACCGCTCTGGCCCCTTGGCTTGGATGCAGAAACTGTATATATTTATTTCCGCACACTCGTTGTGTGAACCTCTCACATGTTCGTGCGCGGCGGCGTTATGTTCATTCATCTTGGTACTTTGTATTGCCCTGGTCGTGTCGTGCGTGCGCCACATCCAAGACCCTGATAAGGCACTGATGCCGTGGCGCCAGATGTGTGCAACTCAGCCAGCATTCTTGAACAGCGCAGTCAATCATCTAGATCCTGTGGATTTTCTCATTGGCGTAATGAGCGTTGACCATTTGGCTGAGCGCCGCCATGTCATTCGGAACACGTACGTGCGCCACACGCTACCTCTTCATGCAGAGACAGGGCGCCCGCTAAGCCAGGCCCAAGTCAAGTTTGTCCTGGGACGCCCTCGCAAAGAGTATCAACATGCTATTGCGATGGAAATGGAAATGTACAATGACCTCATCGTGCTGGATATGAAAGAGTCGCAGTGGAGTGACAAAACCCTTGGCTTTCTACGCTGGGCCGCCGAAAACGCCACAGTCCCTGTGCTTGTGCCGTCCACGTCGCCCTCGGCTGTGCGTATCGGCCACAAGACCTACGAAGTGCGTCAAAAATTCGTGAATTATGTTCTGAAAGCTGATGACGACGCGTTTATCGTTCTCGAAGAGCTGGAGCGCCGGCTCCGTGCTATTCCGCGCCAGCTCTCGCATTGGGGCTACAAAATTGCCGACTGGTTCATGGGTGGCGAGCTGTATGCGCTATCGCACGACCTCGTGCAGTTCATTGCCGCCTCGCCAGAGATCAATGAGTGGCCCGCGCTCAAGGAGGATGAGCAAGTGCCCAGGTGGCTCGCGCTGCATCCCCGCGCCAGTGATATCGTGTGGACGACAGAGCACTGCTGGATCTACGATCATCCGCGCGCCAAGACGCCGTACGCGCACGGTTTCCTGTTCCCTCAGCACGTCGAAGCGATCAGGCGCGAGTATGCACAGGGCTTGTCGCCTGATGAGCTCTCTCGACGAGGTGGGCCGCGAAGGGCAGACGCCTACTCGACCACGACGCGGTGGGGACAGGCATACACGCCACCATCTCCAGGGCTGACCGCCGAAGAGTCGGTCGAGGCCCTCGTCGAGGGTGGCGGGCGCTGGCGGGACCAGTGGCATCGACAGGCACATGAGCCCGATGCACCGCTCGATGTGCCGCGCCGCACGGTATGGCCTGGCAACGCCACGCATGACCTGCAGCCGACGTACGATCCTGTAGCAGGACTGGCTGTGGTGGAGCAGGAGCCTAGCATCGGGGCGCAGCGCCATGAGGCAGGCACGTTTCCGGTATGGGGCCCGCCGCTGCGTGCGTATTCGCATCAGCTGCGTAACGAGCGGTATGTGAATGGCACGCTAGGTGGCACGGTCGCTGTGCATTATCTCAAGCAAGACGCATGGTTCCACGAGACGGCTTTGGCCCTGATTGGGTCGCAGCGCACATGGACGCTCGGCGGCGCTGCCACCGAGTGGCGCATGCATGAGAGTCCGGTACGGATTCGGTAGCTGTGTCTTTCTATAGACCTGTGGTCGAGGCAGACTGTATGCCCATACGCTCATTGTACCGATCAATTTCCCACTGCGCCAGGCCATCTGGTCCATTCCAGTTGGCCGAGCTCGTGCGGTGCCGCATACGCCGCCGATCGCCTTTGCGTGCCGGCAGCATCGTGTCGAGTGGCACGGGTTCAACGTGCTGGCAGCCGAAGATCTCGTCGGGATCGATCGTCGACTGCTGCAGTAAAATTTCTTCCAACTCACGTCCACGAGTCCATGACGGCTCCAATTTGCGTTTGTGTATGGCCGTCTCGTCGTCCGAGTCAGAATACTCGCTGGCCACATCGGGCAAGTCGACATCCGCCATGTCACCGCGATCGTCCTCGCCTGTCGGCACCTGCTGAAAGACATTGTGGGAGCTGTGTGCGCTGGATCGAGGCGGGGGCGGACGCGATGCTGTGTTGCTCCATACACGCGTGCCGGGCGGGCGCACCGTGGTGTTGGACGCACGCACCTGCTTGGTGATAGGCCGCACGGCCTGCGTTGTCAGCTTGCTCTTCAGCGCGTCTTCCGACTGAACGCGCTCCTCGTGGTTCGTCGACTCAGACAGTGGATGCTGCGACAGCTTTCGGCGCTTACCCTGGGCATCGTAGGTGTACATCGGCCGTGTGGCACTGGATACTCGCGTTCCTGGACGGACACTCGCGCTGGAGCCTGGGCGTGCCATGGCTGCCACCGACACGGGGCGCATGCCTGGCCGAGAAACGCTGCTGCTCTGCCACGGCTTGGTCTTGATCGGGGTAGCAGCCTTGGCTGGCCGCGGCGCTTCTGTTGTGAACGAGCCAGGCATGGTTTCTGATACCTCAGGCTCCTTGTTGGGTGCAGGGTGCGGCGTCGACAGCTGTAACACACTCGCCGGGCGGCTGGTGCTCAGGCCAAGGAGGCCCTTGAGTCGTGAGCCAAAGCCATTCTGTTGGGACGAGCGCATGTCCGCCACAGACGCTGGGCGCTTGATGGAGGCGGGACTGCTGGACGACAATGCCGGGACAGGTTTCCGGACCGGGCTGGGAATCTTGGATACGCCCTGTCGTGAAGGCGATGGACGCACACGGGTGGGTGACGCAGACGGCGTCGTATCCGCGGCACGCGCTCTGAATGGCGATAGTAGTTCCTCACGCAGGCGTCCAGGAGAGCGGGCCGTAGGTGTGGGAATGTTTGACGTGGCCGAGGCAGCCGATCGCTGGAGAAAAGGCGGCGGGACGTGGACTTTGCCTACCCCCTCGCGACTGGGACTGCGTGTCGGCGATACAGGCCGAGACACGGGTCTGGGCGGCGTGGCCGAGGCATTCGGTGGCTCGTCCATAGGCTTGGCAGGGGATATTTCGATGGGACGAGAGGAAGAGGGCATGGGCTCTTCCGGCGCGGGTTCCGGTGCTTCAGAACGAGGTCCCATATCGGACGGCACCTCTGAGGCATGGGTATCAAGAGGTGCGCGTGCTAATGTACTTCGATGATCCGCTACAGCGGCGCTCAGCACGTTGGCACTGGGGGTAGTACTAGCACGTCGCACATGTTCTAGGCGCGTGCGCAAAGCATCTAGGCCACCTGCTTGTGCAAGACTGGGACGCGCAGGCCGAGGCTCCGTGTCTTCCTTAGGCGGCTCAGGCACGGCATCATGGAATGGACTAGGCTCGTCCAGTGCTGCATCAGGCGACAGGCTTGATTGCTTCTCTTCCATCGCGTGCCGCAGACTCTTGTTCAGGAAACTCGAGCGGAAACGCGAAGGAGCCTTGACCTGGACAGGCTCCTTGGGCTCAGGCTTTTTCGTGCTTCGCAACGTGGATCCCAGCGTGCGCTTTTGCCGAAGCCCTGTGCCTGGCGTCAAAGCCGGAAGGGGTGGTGAAGCACTGGAAGAAGCGGCTTTGTCACTAGGCTCCGTGTCTTCGACCGCACCCGAGCTGGGCGGCTGAAGAGCATCATGCGCTTTGACATCACGGTGATTGTATCCTTCCTCTTCGTCATCGTCTGAGCACAGTGCTTCTGCCACCTTTTTGGGACGGGGGGAGGGAGATACAGGGAAATGCACATCGTCACGCTTTTTCCTTGGTGACTTGACCACTTCCGCAGCGATGCGAGGCTTGTCTTCCTCTTGTGATCGCATGCGCGCACAGAACTCTTCTACATGCTGGCGCGTTTGCTCCCAAAACTCTTGCATCTTCTCTTGCATCTCGTCCTCCCACTCGGAAATGTCCACGTCGTATTCCATCTGTTTAGCCAGCTGCAGGAGCTGTGACTGGGCCACAATGTACGCATTTCGCAGGATCTGTGCATGCATGAATGGTGGCTCAGCTGCATCCTTGTGTTGCATGCTCAGGGCGCGAGATGCGCCCTGTGCAGCCGCACCTCGTCGTGCTAGCATCACACTACGAGACCAACACGCTGAGGGCGCGCATGTTTGGACCGCCTGCCGTGTCATGTCACGTGATATGAAGTGAGGGCCTGGCGCCTGGCTCTTGCGCCGCTACCGTCCTCGCCTCTCGCCCTGCGTGACCGTGTATGGCGGGCGTGCCTATTCAGCAAATAGCCGTACCTTCGTTCGAGTACAAAGAGCATCCTTCTCATCATGTTGAGTATGCCGTCCAGATAACCATGCCTGATCGTACATGGACCGTATACCGGCGCTATACTGACTTTTGCAACCTGCACGAGCAAATTACACCACCTATACCTCCCGCGCCGCTTCCGCCCAAGCATCGTCTGAAGCAGACTTGGCGTATGATCACAGGATTCGGGGGCTTGCTCGCCAACACAGAGGTCCAACAGCAAGAGGACAAACTCGATTTGGAGATACGCCGTGCCGGCCTTGAAAAGTATTTGCGTGCGATTGTGGCATCACCTAGTCCGCACTGGCGTGATAGTGATGCCTTTATGACATTTGTCGATGCGCAAGAGCCAACGTGGCCTCAGCCCTCGTGGAATCCACCCGTGACACAACGCCCTCCACAACCCAAGATACCGCTCCGACCATGGCGCGACGCGGCTGAGCCGGCGCGCGAGACGAACACGACGAGACCTATGACGGATGCTGAACTGCTTCGGTATCAGACAAATACTCTCATGAATGCTCAAGACGAGCAAGCGAATGCTCTTTCTGCTATCCTACGTCGGCAGCACGATTTGGGTATCCACATCCACAATGAACTGGACGTACATCACGAGCTACTGGAAGACCTGCACAACGACGTACAGCATACGCAAGGGCGTATGGATGCGGCTGATGCTCGGATGAAACAAATGAAGTAAACTGGCATGGCAACCTTTGGCGAGTGAATTCATAGGGCGTCCCCGGCATTGTACATAGAGCCCGGGGATGAGTGATGCAATCATTATGCTATCCAACAGGCGTGTCTGTCCTTGCGGGCCAATCAAAGCACTAAGTGGTGAGAATGCGGGGAAGGGACGACCATTTTCCACGTGATCCCACGTGGGTCGACGCACGCTGCATGCATGACGCCGAGGGAATACACGCGCTCGACGTCGGCGGACATTTTGCCAGTCGGCGCCTTTTTTTTCCTACGAGAAAATCGATGGTGTCCGTGGGCTCGTTGGGCACAGTAGCTGCTGGCAGTGCCCCGACGTCTGCACGTGCGAGTTCGTCTCAGTCCATGGCACACGCACAGCCGATGGCAGCCTCACCGCCGCCGACGTCGGTGCACCCCCTCAGCTCCGCCGCCAGCATGCCACCTCCGCCGTCCCAGGCGCTGTGGTCTACGCGCCTCGTGGATCTTTTGAATCTCGTGCGGCATGAGTTTGATGTCATTGGAAATGATGCCATGCATTTCAAGTCTCAGCGTGTGGAACTGGAACACCGCATCTCACAGCAAATCAACGAGGTGGCTCTCATGCAGGAACATGTGTACGAGCTTGAAAGGCGCCACTTTGAGATGGTCGAGCAGTATGAGGATGAGATTAAACGTTTGCATGCGCTCCTTGAAGGTCGCGCTGCGTCATCGGTGGGCGCGCGCGAAGCACCGCCACATCCCACGTCACCTGTAAGGCCTGCCGTGGACACACGATCTTCCTATGTAATGCCACCGGCCGGCCAAGCGTATGATCGTGAAGAACGTGAGCGCATGTTGCCTGCAATGTCCTCCGTCTCCGGTGATGCTGCCTGGCATCCGGCCAAGCGTACCAAGACGGCCAATGGTGCCCCGCCCGTACCTTCAGATGCACTTCGTCTGCGTCCCGATGACCGCGAGCCAAAGCGTCTAGCACCGAGTCCCACCTCATCTCGTGAGCGCAATGAAGAGGAGGAGGCGAGTCCCCCCGAGTCCATGCAAGAGCAGCCCCAGAGCACGCCACCTGAATCGACATCGAGCGCCTCCCGCAAGGTGCCACGTGCCGAATCGGGCAACGCACCCCCGGAAGGGGCGACATCGGCCCAGTCGGCCAAGGATGGTGGCGAAGCGGAGCCAAGCGCACCGCCTGCGAAGAAAGAAGACTGGAGTGTCATGTACAACCCTAGCACCAAGCCCCTTTTGGACGTGGGCCTTGTGCACACTTTTACGCATAATAGTGTGGTCTGCTGTGTCCGGTTCTCGCCGGACGGCAAGTATCTGGCGACAGGTTGCAATCGCAGTGCGCAGATTTTCACCACGGACTCGGGCGAAAAAGTATGTGAGCTACAGGATCCAGCCGTGTCGGGCCCGGGTGACTTGTACATTCGCAGTGTGTGTTTCAGTCCGGACGGCAAGTTGCTCGCCACAGGTGCCGAGGATCGGCAAATTCGCATTTGGGACATTGCTGAGCAGAAGGTCACGAAGCTGTTGACCGGCCACAAGCAGGAGATCTACTCTCTTGAGTTTTCACAGGACGGACAGATTCTTGCGAGTGGCTCGGGCGACAAGACGGTGCGTATCTGGGAAGTCGCGTCGGGCAAAGAGCTGCATGTGCTGCACACAAGTCCCGGCCAAAACTATGGTCCGGGTGTAACGACCGTGACGTTGAGTCCCGACGGCAGTCTTGTGGCGGCGGGTGCGCTGGACACGTTCGTGCGACTCTGGGATACCAAAACAGGCAAGCTACGGTGTCGTCTGAAAGGTCATCGCGACAGCATTTACAGTGTATGCTTCATGCGCGATGGTCAGTCGCTTGTGAGCGGTAGTCTTGACAAGACTCTCAAGCTGTGGGACCTAGCGCCGGTCCTCCAATCAATCGACTCGCTCGACGACGAGGTTGCCAACGCCTCGCTGTGCAAGGCGACGTTCACTGGGCATAAGGTACGTATGAATGGGTATGCTAACTCGTACAGGACTATGTGCTTTCCGTCTCGTGCTCACCAGACAGCCGCTGGATCGCGTCTGGATCCAAGGACCGTTGCGTGCAGTTTTGGGATGCAGAGCGGTGCCAGACGCAGCTCGTGCTCCAGGGCCACAAGAATTCCGTGATTGCGATTCATCTCAGTCCCGCCAAACGCCTGCTAGCGACGGGAAGTGGCGACTTTAATGCCCGAATCTGGACGTATGAAGATAAGTAGAGGCGCATAGTGTAGGCACCGTGTCTAGCAAGGACTGTGGGAGCGCCGTCGGTCATACGTGGGCGGCGGCGGGCTGTATTCTGGTGATGCATCAGCAGCACGCTCACGATGAAAGTTGGCACGTGTGGCCCATCCTTGATCGCGCCGATCGCGACGCCAGCTCTCGCCTCGAGGCGCATCGCGCTCGATCGGTGAACGTCCGCGGTCCCATCGGCGTGATGACTTCGGTCGATCTTCGGCACTGTGGTCCCGACCGTGCCGCCGTTGCATCTCTGACATGGCCCGTGTGTTTTCCTCGCGCATAGCTTGCATTTCGCGCTTCTTTTGCTCGACAAACGCACGCGGCACGCCGCCCACAGACGCTTGTGCACTGAGTAGGAGGCGCCACAGTTCGTTCATGAATGGTGCTGCGCGCTTTTCCAAGAAGCCTGTGAGTGTGATTTGCATTCTGCGTGGATCTGGATGACGTTCAGACTCTAGCAGGCTCATAATGAGCTCAGCCAGGATATCGTCCTCAAAGCCCATCATTTGCTCGACTCGCGTCGCGATCCACGGCCGCATCACGGACACGTTCACTTTGGACATGTCCACCCGCTCACTGAAGACAGCGGGAAACTTGGTCGTCTTGATCAATGATGCATCTTTGTCAGAGAAGCGCGAGTCTTGCTCCAGCGACACGCCGCGCGCCGGCATACGGTGGCAACCCAGCACGGCGACGGCTCGGGGGGTCGACCCAGCGGCATGGACCACGCATGGATCACGTGAGAGTGGGCGACAAAAGTGTCGGTACGAGCGCCGTCGTTTTCCACCGCCCTGCTCGGCCTGCTGTTGTACCGGCGTAGTTGGGGCAGAGCTTGTGTAGCGCGTGTGCTATGTTGAATTCGATCAAGCTGATTACGGGAAACAGCCACCCTGAGCTGGGTGAGCTTGTGTCGCGTCGGCTTGGTGTGCCACTGACAGAGTGTGTATGCCGCAAGTTTGCCGACCAGTCGATTGATGTGCGCATTGGCTCGTCCGTGCGTGATCAGGACGTGTACGTCATCCAGTCGGGTCACTCGCCCTACATTGATCCGAACGACTCGCTTGTGGAATTGCTTATCATCCTGTCGGCCTGCAAGACGGCATCGGCTCGTCGGATCACGGCTGTGATCCCATCGTTCCCATACTCACGCCAAACGAAGAAGGACAAAGGCCGTGTCCCCATCACGGCCAAGATGATCGCGAACATGATCACTGTTGCCGGTGCTGAGCATGTGATTACTGTGGATCTGCACGCCAGTCAGATCCAGGGCTTCTTTGACATTCCTGTGGACAACTTGACGTGCGAGCCCAGCATCGCTCGCTGGATCCGACACAAGGTGGAAGACTGGCGCGACGCTATTATCGTGTCGCCAGATGCCGGTGGTGCTAAGCGTGCGACGTCGCTCGCCGATTCGCTCAGTATCGACTTTGCCTTGATCAACTGCAGTCGTCACCAAAGGAATCGCCGTGCACACTCATCGACGAGTGACCCGGCGGATTTGTGCTTTGCGGCGCACCACCATACATCATCGAGTGAAGTTGCCAATGGTGTGCACTCGCTCAGCGAGAGCGGCGAGTGGTTCATCACCGACGAGGGCGGTGGCCGTTTGCGCAGCGGGGGCGCCCGCAAACCGTCCGCAGGTGATGACTCGGCGACGGACGATGTGGACTCCAAGATGGAGCTGCTTGTCGGTAATGTGACTGGCAAGACTGCCATCCTCGTGGACGACATGATTGATACGGGTCGCACGCTGGCTCTGGCGTCCAAGACGCTGGAGGCGGCGGGCGCCAAGCGCATCTTTGCCATTTCGACGCATGGCCTGCTCTCTGGTCGTGCCGTTGACTTGATTGCACGGACCCAGATCGAGAAGCTCGTGGTCACCAATACGATTAGCAACACGGAGAAGGCGGCGCAGAGCAATGGCAAGATCGAAGTCATTGACATGTCGGCCGTGATGGGCGAGACGATTCGTCGTGCACACCACGGCGAGAGCATTTCGACCATGTTCCGTCAAGATGCTGAAATTATGTTTTAATGAATATAGTGGGTATCCTTTCTTATAAGCTATCGAAAAACGCACGATCAAAAGCCTCTTGTGAAAGCGTGCCCTTTTTGAGCTTTTTAGCCGCACGCTCTTCGGCGTCAAAGTCGTCGTCGTCGTCCTCTCCCCCTTCGTCAGGCTCTGGCTGCGATGCCTCCTGATGCGCAAGCCACTGCCGCTTTCGCTGCTTCTTTTCGCGGCGCACCTGGCGCGTCGCCTTGCGGCGCTTTTGCTCGCTCCACGCTTCGGATTTGGAGCGCGACGTAGCTCGTGGCGGCGGGGCGGCAGGCTCTGCCGCCCGTCGAGCCAAGGACGCCTGCCGCTGCTTTTCGCGCTGCTTGTCAGCATACGCAAACGATGGTAGATCCGGTACGTCGTCGGTGAAGAGCGAACCTTGTCTCTGCCATGTCCGCAGCTCAGGCATGCGTGGTAGATGCAAAAGCACGAATTGGCATGCCATACCGTCGAGCGGCAAGTCGGTCAGCCGAAAAATAAAGGCGACTTCGTGCTTAGAATACGCCTTGGCCCAGCTCACAAAAGCTCGTAGCCCGAGCTCATACAATGCTCGGTCCTCGCGCACAGTCGCCCGAAGCGCCACAAACAGCTCGTGTGCGTGCGCATCGTGCTCAGGTTCGGTGCCCTCCTGGCCATTCGACTCGATGTACGGGTACGAGACCAGTAACACTTGCTTGATTTGCAAGAACTCGACGTATCCTTCCTCGCGTCCGGCATGCAGCATCACAATCGCACGTCCTGAACGGCCAGCGCGCGCAGTTCGCCCACAGCGGTGGTGGAACACCTTGGGGTCACTAGGCGGATCGTACTGCACCACGACGTCCACGTCCGGGAGATCCAAGCCGCGAGCAGCCACATCCGTACACAGCAGCACATTCATGCGAGCATCTGCCACGCCTGCTTCGTCACTCTCTCCTTGCTTGCGAGTGGCATGCGCAAAGGCCGAGAACGTAGCCGTGCGCCGCTTGGGTGTTTGCTTGCCATGCAGCGAAAAGAAGCGCAGACCCTGTAATGCCTCCGGCTTTTGGCGAGCATAACGCGCAAGTAGTGAAAACAAATAGTTGACTTGAGCACAGGTCGCGAAGTACACGATCGATTTGCTCGTTTCTTGCTGGCCATGTGCCTCGCGCTGCAAAATGCGTAGGAGTTGTGCGAGTTTGTGCTCGGGCCGAGACACATGATAAAAGTTGGCGAGTGTAGCCGGCATCCGAATATCCTGCGACTTGCCGCGCTGCTTGTACTCGACCTTGACGACGACACGCACCGGATTCCGCAGACCTACGCGGACCAGCTCAGAAAGCGCTTCTGTCATGGTCGCGCTAAAGAGGCCGGTGCGGCGCTGCTTGGGGAGATGGCTGATGAGAGCGCGAATGACAGGCGTGAATCCCAAGTCCAGCAAACGATCCGCCTCGTCCATGACAAGCACCTCGAGCTCCGATGTCTTGACACCCGGGCGCTTAAGTAGTTCTTCCATTCGCCCCGGGGTACCGATTAAAATATCTGGGCCGTGCTCACGAAAGGCATGAAAGTCGTCAGCCGGCGAAATACCGGTGCCACCGACACACAGCTGCATGCCGTGCAGGGGAGACGAGGCTGGCTTGGCATCCAAGAACTGCTGCACCACACCCGCTGTCTGCTGCGCCAATTCGCGCGTGGGGCACACAATGACAGCGCCCAGCTCGTGCTTCTTCAACTTTTCTTCACGTCGCTGCAAGATTTCTAGGATGGGGATCACAAAAGCCAGTGTCTTCCCCGAGCCCGTCACAGCTTCCGCCACCACGTCCTTGTGAGAGAGAAACAGAGGGATGGCCGAGGCCTGCACGGGTGTCATCTGCTCGAACTTCATGGAGGAGAGCACACCAAGAATCCATGGCGACAAAGCAGGGCGAAGCTGGGACCAGGCTCCCGCCGCCATGGGCGCAGGAGACGCTTCGGTCGGCATGCCCACAAGGTGCAGGAAAATGAAAAAAAAAGCTGCAGGTGGAGAAGGCTCATCGGCCGTGCAGGCGTCGAGACCCAAGACGGCAGCGATTCCGCGCGCCGCCATCGCCTTTTTTTTCTGGAGCCTGTGCTGCCAGTGGTCCGCCGAACATAGGGTGCCAGGATGACACCCTCATTTAAATCAAAGCGGAGCGACTCTACCAAGAGGTCTCACCATGCTCCGAAGTCCAAGATGAACCGGCATGCCTTGGCGAATGAGGCATTCGGGTACAAGGAAATGATCGCACCGTATTTGCCCTCCAAATCTACTCTCGAGTCAAGCCTGCATCTAGTTCGCTCACACAGCCTGAACAAGCACAGTGGTGATGAAAGTATGTCGTCGACCATGAGCACCCCATTACCGCGGCCTGTGTCGGTGGCCGGATTCGAGAATGTGAGTCCACGCAACTCACGCGTTGCGGAGACCCCGAACGTTTCTGTGGGTGCTGTGACACCAGACTTGCATGGGCATCCCACTTTTAACGTTGATTCAAAGAATGACGCTCAACAGGCTGCGGCGCAAGTGCCCAAATATGACGGAACTGAGCCTGTGTTTTTCTCGCCCAGGCAGGGACCCTCGAGTGAAGCACACCGTGCCATAGCTCCATCGCCCTCGACAGACATGCTGCACCGCAAGAGTAACCCAGCTACGGGTGCCTATCGTGACTTGTCCAAAGGGAGCGTCGTCGAGACGGACCAGGAAGGCAACATGGCTGAACCAACCGTTCACCCGGGCATAGCCTCACCTCAGCTCTCGCATTCAAGTGGGTTTCATCAACCGCTCCCGAATCTTGAAATGCCCGGTCTCAATGCCGCTGCTGGATTCCTTCCGCATGAGGGACGATCTCAAAAATTGCCGCAATTCACGTCGCCTGTGTCGTCGTTTGACCCTGACGCATCTGCACTATGGAACCATGACATGAGCGGCCAAGTCACGGGCTTTGCTGTCGCGAGTTCGAAGCGCAATGCTGACTTTCACGCACTGTTTCCTACTTTGCCCGAGGATGACTACTTGATTGAGACATACACGTGTGCCGTGAACCGCGACTTGCTCATCCAGGGACGCATGTATGTGTCCGAGGCGCACTTGGCTTTCTATTCGAATATTTTTGGGTGGGTCACCTCGATCGTCGTGCCGTTTGCTGAGATTGTCTCTATCGAAAAGCGAAATACGGCCTATCTGATCCCTAATGCTATTAGTGTGCGTACATTACACGCCCGCTATCTATTTAGCTCCTTGGTCTCGCGTGACCTCACCTACAGTATGCTGGTTTGCATTTGGCGCATGTCTACCCCAAGCGAGGCTGCGCAGCAGGTCGCCAAGGCTCTATCGGAGGAATCAGATGAAGAGGATGCGAGCGAGAATGAGGCGCCTCACAGCGAGCAAGCCAAGAATGCTGCCAACGGCGATGCTGCCGGCAGCGACCCCGACAACGCCACCGACACGTCCGTCTCCACGTCGGACAAACCCCAAAATGGGGGCTCCAAAATTATGACTAAACGGGAAAAACTCCGGCGACACTTGTCCAAGGCGCGCAAGAAAATTAGGAATTCGGACACCATCAGTGCGGGCGTGTCGGGTGGTGCGGACGACTCGGACTCCGAAGAATCGGACAGTAGCATGAGTGATTCTACGCCTAATGAAAATGAAGAACATGCTGAGACAACGTGTGACTGCGAAAAGAAGCACGCACACCTCGATCATGTCGTGTTGGATGACGTGTTCACTGCCACGCCACAACAGATATTCGACCTCATGTTTGTGGATGACTTTATGAAAAAATTTTTGGAGGACAACCAGATGCTGCAAGATGTGCAAATAGGAGAATGGCGCAGTGGTGAAGATGCATCACCTGAAGCCACCGCAACTCGCAGCGTCACCTACGTCAAGCCACTCAATGGACCGATCGGGCCCAAGCAGACCAAGTGTTTGATCACGGAAGAGCAGCTCCACATTGACTTCGACGACTTTTGCACGGCAGTGACGACGACTCGGACACCTGAGGTGCCGAGTGGGAATAACTTTGCCGTGCGCACGCGGCTCTGTTTTACTTGGGCCGAACACGGGCGCACTCGGCTATACGTTACGTGCACAGTCGACTGGACGGGTCGGAGCATGATCAAGAGTGTCATTGATAAGGCGTCGGTGGATGGGCAAAAAGACTATTTTCATGCATTGGCGGATTCAGTGCGGCAGTACATTAGTGACCACCCCAAGGTGTACGGTAAGCGCAGGGCATCAGCGTCCAAAGCGCACAAGGTGGAAAAGATCGTGAACGAAAATACCAACACGCGCGACAGAGCGGACTCGATTGGTTCGCAGCTCCAGAATTCAATGCCGAGTACATCCGTGGTGGTCCTCACCACGTTGATTATTGTGCTGCTCATCTCTCACGTGTGGGTATATCTCCGGGGTGCTCCTGGCGCGATGCGGGACCCCAACAACCCGCATCGGCTTATTTCGACAGCTAAGCCGAAGCAGTTGACTATGCGTCAGGCCAAAGTCATACTGCAAGACGAGGTGCAGCAGCTTCTTGACACGTTGGCCAATTCACGGCGCGTGACGGAGGAAATCGAGCTTGAGTTGAAGGATCTACAGGAATACATTCACGAGCAGACGAAGCTCGAAGAAACTTTGAAAAGGAAAGACGGGGGCAATCATGTATAGTTTAGTTACGATGGTATAATGGGAAGTGTTGGGATAATACAGCTTGGGATTTGGCTCTGCGGGCGGCAGCCAATGCCTGTCGTTGCTGGTAAGCTGTGGGAGGCGGAGCTGCGGAGCATTTGTGGGAGATAGCAGAGCGATGATGCATGCAAAAAAGGCCTTGGCACCTTTCACAACGTGGTGCGCGGTGTGTGAGAGCAGCTCCCTCGACCTGCAAAGACCAGCGTGGGCAGCCAGGCATTTCGCATCGCTTGCGCATGGTATCAGACGGAGTGGAAATGCGTGATGGCTGTGCGCACGCATGCTGCTCTGGCTGTGCATGCCTTTCACAGAATCGTGCACTACATTGTGGGCACGCGATGGGCAGGAAGGAGAGCGTGCCACATGTTGGAAGGGCACAGTGCTCGCCGTCGATGAGGGACATGAGACAGTGTGTGTGGAGATGTGCGAAAACGGTCCATTTCACCACGATGCGCTGGATAGCGATTTGGGGGATGGCCATGCTGAGCACACAGGCCGCCTATGCCCAATTCTTTCAGCACCTATTCCATCAGGATGGGTTTGGCAGTTTCTTTCAACAGGACCAAGAACCTGAGGCGCATAACGTGGGAGATGCCTCATGGTTTCAGGATCGTGTGCAACATGCTCAATGCGGCTCCTATTTGTGCAGCGATACGCTGGCGTGCGTAGAGACGCCCGACGAATGCCCTTGTCCGTATAAGGAGCAGCAACGATGTGCTGTGGGAGACACGTACGTGTGCGTTCAGGGCCAGGATTGTGGCCGCATTTCATCGATGTATCAATTACAGTAACACGTATGTCTACAAGATGGCGTCCATCTGTACAAATACGGCGAGAACCGCTGCGATTACCTCGTAAGCCGATGGGGTTCTACCGGCTTCGTACTCTTGGCGCATGACACGGACAAGATCGTTGATACTTACGCCGACCTTGTTTCGTGGCTTTTTGCTCGACGAGACAAGCTGAGGCGGGCGCATGGGCCCAGCGGCCATGGCCTCCATAGATCCTTGTGGTGGTATACCGCCGCTATAGGCCGATGGCGCCATGGGCCATTGCGCAAACTCATCCATGAGGTGCTCAACATGCTCTGTAGCCGATTCCTGGAGGCCCAACGAAAGGTGCTGGAGGACATTTTCGAGCACGTTGCCACAGTGGGCTGCAGTGACAACGCATAATGCGCGGGTGGCCGGCATGCATATGCTTCGGCCGCTTTTTTCTTCTTTGTATAGTGTGTCGGGGTGAATGGATTGTGCCGTCGTGAAGGCCAACACTCTGCGTCGGATGGCGTCTTTGACTGACATGTCAGCAATCGGATGCGTCGGCATGTCGAACAGCAGAAAGTTGCGTTTCTCTGTGCGCAATACGCCCTTTTCTACGAGGCACTTGCACAAGCGCTCACGGACCTGCTTGAGCTGGAGATGGAGGCGCATCATATTCCACGTTTCACCACTGAGCAGGTCCATCCATTCCGCTACGCTCGTGGGCGGCGAGTTTTGAATGTGTCGGATCGTCTCATCGAGAAGAGGATCAGCTGTGAGCTTGGCATTCGCGAGCTCGACATGGCGCTCAGAGACGTCCTTGCGTTTTTGTTCGGCGCCACATGCGATGCGTATGCGGCCGCGGAGAGCGAGCTCCATGAGTATGCACCCCCGCAGAGAAAACGACAGCTTGTCGTTCCAAAACGAGAGGTATCCTTGTGTGTCCTTGAGTCCGAGCAGGAGCACCTCTTCCATCAGCGTGAAACGGGGATACCTCTGCTCTTCGTGCTCGTCCGTCAAGTCGCGCGGATCATATGCGAGACGATGCCCTGTCCGGAGATCAATGTTCGACACGGACCCTGATCCGGACGTCTTTTGCACCATGGATACGGAGCTTCCCGACCTCGTTGGCGAGCCCGCATCATCTTCGGCATCTTGCGTGCCGCGCCGCCGCTGCAGCAGCCCCGATGACGACATGGTAGAGGCGGTCCAAAGAATCACGTGGAGAAACCCTACACACCTCGAAGCAGCGTTGCGAAGGTGGAGGCCTTCGCTTCATGGCACGTACCGCTCGAGTGAGGGAGCAGGCCGCGGCGCTCGTGCAGGCGGGCGAGGTGCGGACGCCTCTTGATGCGCTAGCAATGCTGGTGCATGCGATGGCCGTGGAGTATGGCGTAGCGCAGCCTACGATGCCGGTCCGTTGGCGTTCGAGCCCAGATATGCATGAGCTGACGTACGATGCCATCCATTTCGTGGTCGTGCGTCTGGCGGCGCACACAGTGGTCCTGGCGTCGCGCACACATGCTGCTGATGCTCAGTCTCCTTGCGCCGTGTCTGAGTGCCCTACTAGTGACTTTGTGGACAGAGACCATCAGTATATACCAGACCGTGTGGATGCTCTCGTCCACATGTGGGAACGCGACCTGTGGGACAAGGTTTTGCGCGTGAGTGAGGTGCGCGAAGCGACCGACGTCAAGGGCGTCCATGCGCCGCTGTATGCCAGGGGCGATGCGCCGCAGCTCCGTCCTGTACCACCGCTGGGTGACATGGACCGCGATCCGCTCGCGGCGAGCCCGGCGGTCCCGTTTGGTGGGCCCTTTCAGCCGCCCCGCCTCTTTCCTGCACGCGGAGACGGCATGTGGATGGGGCCACAGCACCCCCTCTTTGATCGGCCGCGCGCGCGCTATGATCCCGTCACGCCGCTGGGCGCCGGTGAGCCGGACTTTGACGAATTTGCGCCGCCGCACATCTTGTAACTATATGGTATCGATGCGCTCGACGATGCCCTGGCCGAGCCGCTTGATTTCAGCGAGAATGGCTGGCTTGTTCAGCACGACGGCGTCCTTCGCATGCGGCCGCGCCGAGTGTGCGAGCCACACTTTGAAGGCGTGTGGCTTGGTATACGCCGCATTCCACAGACCGCCGATGGCTGTGCCGCCAAACTCGTCGTAGAAGAGAGTAAAGGTATCGCCATAGAGCGTCTTGAGCATGCGCACAAAGGCTCCCACGGGATCGAAGCCGGGGCGCAGCTCGCTGCCGTACACGGACGGACGCAGCACTTCGTCGTTCGCGTACTTCTTGCGCTTCGGCTCGAGCCAGTGTCGTGCCTCGGGCGCCAGAGCCTCTGCGTACCGTACGTGCACACTGGGCCGAATATGCACGACGAAATCGTAGGCGTCATACGCAGGGGCAAACAGCGCCGGCATCGCATGCAGCGCATCGTGCTCGAGGGCCAGCACCGCGCGACGCGCCAGTTGCCGCACGCCATCGGCTACCATGGCCGAGGGCGCCGCATGCATCCACGCCTTGGCGTCCGTGTCGTGCTCCGTCGCAACGACCCACGTATAGTGTCGGTACGCTGGATCGCGCGCACGCATCGCACGGAAATGCTGCTCGGCATCCGCTCGCTGTGCGGCCGGGAAGGTCGGCGCACGCTCGCTCGGCAGCGCACTCACGCCGCCGTCCGACAGAGCTGCCTTGCGCTGGTGCGCGAGCCGCGTCGCGTTTTCCAGCGGGAGCAGGAGCGGCACTTCGCGCCAGTCCCAGTGCGCCAGCAGGGTGAGCACACGCACAAAGCCATGCATGCCGGTCGCAGGCACCGCATGCGCGTTCGTCAGAAACACAGCGGCACACAAGAGATCCAGCGTTTCTGGGCCCACGTGGCCGAGGAGGAGTTGGGCGCCAAACCAGCGGCGGACGAGCCGCACGGTCGGTGCGAGCGCCGCATGCCGATCCTGGAGGGCCGAGAGCGCCGCGTGGTGGGCGGGCGCATGCACGAATCGTGTGTCGTAGCGAAGGAGAGCGGCTTGCGCGCGTGGACGCACATGCGCATCGCTGAGCAGGCGGTGCAGCAGCACATGCTCACGGTCGTGGTGGATGCGGAGGCTGAACGCAAAGCCGACGGGCAGCACGAGCTGCAGAGCCACATGATCGTGAATGGCCTCACGGTCCTTGGCCATGTCGTCATCGTACACGACACGGGCATAGGCGCCGGGTATACGGCGTGGGAGCACGTCGGCCATGCGCTCATACAGCGCCGCTTTCATGGCCTGAATGGCCGCGAGGTCGTCGGGCCACTGGCCCGAGCTCTCGAGCGTGATCAGGACGTCGTGCACGGGCAGGTACGATGCGACGTCCGGCACATCATGGCCGAGCTCGGCGAGGCGGACAGGGCCCGGCGCAAACACACTCATGTGCCGCAGCGCCGCACTCGTGGGCGAGACACCGATCACCGAGAGCGGCAGCTCATCCATCGCGCGCAGTTCGCGCGCCAAGGTATCATAGGCGGACTGCACGGGCTGGAAGCCATGCACGCCCGGGTCCTGTGCGTAGGCGCGCGAAGCGAGGGACCCCGGTATGTCCGTGTACCCCGTCGCCAACGCGTCGCCCACAAAGCGGATCCGCTTCGCACACACATGTTGCGTGAGCGCATGACGCAGGATGCGCCGAGGCAGTGCATAGCGCTGCGCCAACGAGGCCACAGGCCACACGACACTCTCTAGCACGCGTCCGTCACGGAATCGACGCAGCTCTGCCACGTCGCCCCAAAACGCGCGGAAGGTCGGTGCGTCTTCCGACTCCGGCGGAGGGCCGTGCTCGACCTGGTGCCATGCATGCTCGGTCCGCAGACCCACGCCCAATTCGACCACCGGCGGCTGATCCAAGGGCCCGTCGATGGGATGGATCACACTCGTGGGCGTGCATATCGCGACGCACCACGCTCGTTGGCCCAGGGCCTGGGCGGATACCTGCAATGTCCGATGCACGGCCCACAGGGCGGCGTGGCCCACATCCATGCACGGAACGGCCGGTGTCGTCGTCTTGACGAGACGCAGCGTCGCCACCTCATCAAAGCGCCGCAGCGGGACATCGTGCGGCACAAGAAACAGGTCCGCAAAATGATCATCACCGTCACTCAGCATATGCATAGACTGCATGGCCTCGTGCTGCAGCATATCCACGGACGACGGAGGCCAGTGTGCCAGCAAATTCACACGCCCACTCGGCTCGACTAGGACGCGCTCACATACAGCAAACGAGGCGGGCGCAAGATCAGACGCGGCCAGGCCAAAGCGCGGCTGCGCCTTCATCCACACCGGTGTCGAAAACGAGTGCCGCGCTAAAAACTCGAGCACACCGCGGAACAGCTGCACACTTGACATGCCAGCTGACAACTTGGACGTGCGGGTCCGAGACCCCTTCGGATCACCATGCAACAAGTGAGCGAGGAGCATGCTCAGCACAAAGCGTGCATCGTCTGTACCTGCGAGCGTGCGGCGTGCGACATGCTTGGCATCACCATGCAACAGAAGGGCACCGAATCCACGCTGCGCCGCCCAAATCTTGAGCAGCTGACAGGCCTCACGGAACCCAGCACACATGTCCGACGTGGCGTTCAGGTACACGAGATGCGCGAGGCGGAGCGAGTCAGCTGCAATACATGTATTGTACATCGGTGTCGGGGGCAGCGAATGCGTATCTTGCTCTGACGCACCGACAGCCGCGCCACGGAGATTGTTGCGATCCGGGGCCAGCCGCGCCACGGGGAAGAGACCCGGCTCGTGCGCAAGATGAATGCGTACGACGGCTCGTAGCTTGGAAAGGGCCTTGGGGCGCAGCACCACGCACGCACGACGTCGATCACCGCCCACGAAAGCGTAGGAAACGTCGTGCTTTTGCTGCCGCAGGTGAGCGGCCAGAACAGCGAGATAAAAGGCACGCTTCGTAAAGTAGCGCGCATTCAGTGTGTCTTTTTCCTGGAACAGTGTCGAGGGCATCACAGCCTCAACATCCACATCCATATCTCCCGGACGTCGCACAGCCGTCTGGAGGGGCCAGCTGCCCACGAGATGGAGAGTACGGGGCGCCTCGAATCCAATGGCATAGGCAGGATCGCCGCGCGGTACGGGCTCGGCGAAAGGCACATGCACACGACATCCTACGCGTCTCTCCAGGGCTCGTATGGCCGCACTGAGAGGCTGGGGCTCTACAGCCTCGATCGCAACGAGGCACTGCTGCACATGCCGCAAAAAGTCGTCCATCGCAGGCTTATGTGTGGCGGACGGTGGCATGTGCTTGCGCATTTCATCCAGCTGTAGCTTGAACACATTGTTCATGTACAAGTCGCTTGTTTCTTTGAGTCCGTGAATCTCCTCGTTCGACGGAATCGCATAGTGGGAGGACGTCGATGGCACGCGCTCGGTGACGTCATCTAACCCGGCATCGGCAACGTCGTCCTCCGCGTCCTCGACATCCTCAAAACCACCCTCGAGATCCTCATCCGAGTACATCTCCATGTCCTCAACGGGCTCAGCGCCCCGTTCCGTGCGCTGGAACTTGTGTGCGCCAGGCATCGTTGGGATGGGAAGAAAATTTTGTCGCGGCTTTGCCCTTGCCGCATAGGATGACATAAGCAAGCGTGGTCGTCGAGCATGTCTCCCAGGCGGGGTGTGGTTCGGGGCCATGACGGACGACGCAGGGGCGAATGCCAACAAGATCCTGCTCCATGCGGCCAGAACGGACCATCTAGAGATGCTCAATTCTGTGTTGAATGCACAGCCTCCTATGCCATACGACATCAATTGTGTGGATGGATTGGGGAATACCGTGTTGCACTATGCATGCGAAAACATATCTACCCACGTCTTGGATGCCATTCTCGAGCAGGAAATCGACGTGGACGCCCAGAACCGCATAGAAGGTGATGCGCCCCTGCATGTCGCATGCAAGGTGGAAAATGAAGCAGCTCGCAACTGGCTTGTGCAGCAGCTGCTTGACGCCGGCGCCACGACCACGACGCTGAACCGGGCAGGATTGCGTCCGGTCGATCTTATTGTCGGTGCGCGTGCCGAGACACCCCTTGGAAAGGAGCTTATTCAAATGCTCACCATGACCCAAGCCGAGAATGCACTCGGTGCAGATGATATTGCCTATGGTACGTATTACAATGACTCACACTCAGACGATGATGACATCGAGGGCGAAGTATCCGAGTAATCTCACGTCTGCTTCCGGAATCGATAGGACCCTGGCTCCGCCTCCATGCTTTCATAGCCTTCCATGTCCTTCGGCCGCTTGTACAGGATATCGAGCATGCGCTCCATGGTCCCCATATCCATCTCACCCTGCTCATCGAATTGTACAGGAAGATACTGCTCGTCTGGGGTGGGTGGCGGTGTTGGGACCCTATGCCAGTAGCGGTACACTTGCTGTGCGATCAGCACAGCCGTGGTGGCCATCAGGATCCACAATAGCACTCTTAACCGATTGTGCTTATCCACTTTCACTTCGGCCTCCTTTCCCTTCTCCTTGCGAGGCGCAATACGCGTATGGCGTGCCATGGCAATGCGTCGTGACGAGCGAAGCTCCACCGTGGCACTGGCGGCGTGGTGGCTTTTTTCTTGTGGAGGCATGCAGTGGGGCTCGTTGCCTTGGAACCCCATTGTGCGTTTTGGGTGCGTGTCACGCTTCGTGTATACTTCGTCCCTTGCTCCCTGAGCGCCTTCGACAGCACCTCATGAGTCGCAACGCTTCATCCAAAGCAGAGGTGATTCAAGAATGGGCCGACTTTGACGCCAATGGCGCCACATTTGAGCGTGGACGTATGGAAGCCAATATCCAATCCCTCTGTTTCCACGAGCCTGCTGGCGTATCAGATGAAATGAAAGACAGGCACAAAGGTGTCAAGGTCAAAGGCAGCGACGTCACAAGCTTGGTATGTACCCTGTGTTCCGTGTGCTAACCCCTAGACATCCGAGCTGCTCGTAGAGCCTGAAGTCGCAGAGGCTGCGTTAGTGAAAGCGGGCGGTGACCTGGATGAGGCATTTCACTTGCTTCTTCAGCACGCGTCTGTTCCCTAGTCGCATATAGGTGGCACGTTGGCCAACCCTTCTACTCTCTGTCGCGCCGACCTGGGCCCAGAGCGCCCACGATGTGCTTCGGCCTCCCCATCATATCACGTGATTCTCCGCACCTGAGTCATTGCCTCGCCGTGTTTCACGAGCGGAGAAGGCAACTTCCCCTCTATTGACCATTGTCATTGCCGTCAGCATGCGGATGTATGCGAGCCGCATGAGCGCTATGCGCTCTGCGATCCAGCACAGTCGAAGTGCACCTCGCTGTGCTGTGCCTGTGTGGGGACGAATGTTGTATACATCCTCTCCTGTGGCTCAAAAGGCTCGGCCAGAGCCGGCGCCCTCGTTTCAATCCGTGCGCAAGTCGCCCTCGCAGCTGCTGAGCTATCGGCCTGAGGAGCTCGACCATACTTTTATCGGGATGTCTGGTGGTCAAATCTTTCATGAAATGATGCTTCGTCACAAGGTGCACACAGTGTTTGGCTACCCCGGAGGTGCTATCCTCCCCGTATTCGATGCCATTTACCAGTCCAAAAACTTTGATTTCGTGCTGCCTCGCCGCGAGGATGGTGCAGGTCACATGGCTGAAGGCTTTGCTCGCGTCAGAGGTGTGCCAGGCGTAGTACTCGTCACGTCTGGACCAGGCGCTACGAATGTCATCACGCCCATGCAGGATGCCATGAGCGATGGCGTGCCGCTCGTTGTGTTTTGCGGGCAAGTAGCTACGTCGGCGATTGGCTCTGATGCATTTCAAGAGGCTGATGTTGTCGGTATTAGCCGCAGCTGCACGAAATGGAACGTCATGGTGAAAGACGTGGCCGAGCTGCCTCGTCGCATCAACGAGGCTTTCAAAATCGCCATGAGTGGACGCCGAGGTCCTGTGCTAGTGGATCTTCCCAAGGACGTGACGGCGTCTGTTCTGAAGCACCCAATCCCATACTCGTGGACGAGCCCCGAGCTGTCTGAGATGCCCAGCCGTGAGACGGCCATGCAGCGCAAGTCTCGCCTCGGTGGCATGCTGACGCCTGCTGATATCCAGTCAGAGATTGAACATGCGGCGCGCTTGATCTCGATCGCCCGTCGTCCCATCATTTACGCAGGCCACGGTGTCTTGTCGCACGAGGATGGACCGAAGCTGCTGCGCGAGCTGGCCATCTCGCACAACATTCCTGTGACCACCACCCTCCATGCGCTTGGCGCGTTTGATGAAGAGCATCCCCTGAGTCTGCACATGCTGGGCATGCACGGCTCGGCTTATGCGAACTTGGCGATGCAGAGTGCGGATCTTATTATTGCGCTCGGTGCCCGTTTCGACGATCGTGTGACGGGCCGTGTGGACAAGTTTGCGCCCATGGCTGATGCTGCCGCTGCTGAGGGTCGGGGTGGCATTATCCACTTTGACATCATGCCCAAGAACATCAACAAGGTCGTGCAGGCCACATGCGCTGTCGAGGGCGATGTGACAGAGAATCTGCGCCGCATGATGCCCTACATTGAGTCGTCACCAGACCGCAGCGAGTGGCTGGAGCAGATTCAGGTGTGGAAGAAGCGCTACCCCTTCACCTACGAGCCCTCCAAGCCGGAGAACCGGGAGCTGATGAAGCCGCAGGAGGTGATCGAGGCCCTCGACACTGCCGTACAATCGTACAAGGACCGAGTGATCGTGACGGCGGGCGTGGGTCAGCACCAAATGTGGGCTGCGCAGCACTTCCGCTGGACACACCCACGATCGTGGATATCGTCGGGTGGCTTGGGCACGATGGGCTTTGGTCTGCCGTCTGCCATCGGTGCCAAGGTAGCCAGGCCAGACGGCTTGGTGGTCGACGTGGACGGCGATGCGAGTTTCAGTATGACGGCCATGGAACTCGCCACGGCTTCACAGTACAGCATTGGTGTCAAGGTGCTGCTTCTCAACAACGAGTTCCAGGGCATGGTGCTCCAGTGGCAAGACCTGTTCTACGATCGCCGCTACTCGCACACTGAGATGCACAACCCCGACTTTGTGAAGCTGGCCGAGTCGATGGGTGTCAAGGCCCTCCGCTGCGACTCGCTTGACGAGCTGCCGGCCAAGATGAAGGAATTCATCGAATACGACAACAACAGGCCTATCTTGCTAGAGGCACGCGTGATCAAGACGGAGCACGTCTATCCCATGGTGCCAGCCGGCAAATCGCTGGAGGAGCAAGTGCTGCACCCGTCGTTTGCTGCGCCTCCGCCGCGAGACCCCATGTAGTGTAAATGTACGACCTCGACCGCCTGCATATGCATAATTCCCCACACGACCGAGACGTCTTCCTCGCCGGTCTCCACCATCACCATGACGGCGGACGTGGCCGCTACGCAGTGGCTGTTTTCGCGGGATGACATGCAGTATACACCTAGTGTCACGGGGACGTACGAACTGCCTGCGCCTGCGGATACCGAGTCTTCGTCGGCGATGGTCAAGCATACAGCACAAACCATGACCTCTGAACAAGAGCGTGTTCTGCGAGGCAAGGGCGTGCACCTCATATACAAGATGGGGGAGTTCTTGCAAGTAGGACAGCATGTCATGGTGGCTGCCGCGACCTTTTTTCACCGCTTCTTCATGCGGCGGCCGCTGCAGGTCAATCGCGCTGGTAGCGGTTGGTCGCATTATGAGGTGGCAGCCGCCTGTGTCTTTCTCGCATGCAAGGCAGAAGAGAGCCTGCGGAAGCTGTCGTCCGTTGTCGATGCTGTCATGGCATCGCTCGACAAGTCGCCGGAAGGCCAAATGCGGTGGGCTGACCGGTCGTTCCGAGCGAATCATGGGTCGCACGAGTTTGCCAAGTGGCGCGACTGTATTATACTGCATGAAGAGGCACTCCTGACGACACTCTGCTTCGACTTGGTCGTGCCGCAGCCGCACGAGCTGCTTGTGCGAGCTGCACGGACTCTCGAGGTCGAGACGCCTCTCGCGCGTCTTGCCTGGACCATCCTGAATGACGCGTTCCGTGACCCGACGTGCTTATTCTTTGACGCTCCGGTCTTGGCCTCGGGCGCTTTTCTCAAGGCATGCACTGAACGCAACGTGGACCCAGCCATGTACTATGCAGCCCGGCCCTCGGATGCGCCGCGCCGCCCTGACGACGAGGGCGACGACTATTTTGACTGGCTCGATGTATTTGACGTGGATCTAGACGAGGCACGCGACGCCATGCAAGCGATCGAAAAGGACGTGTACGACTTCCATCTGCCCTTGCAACGCGTGTCTAGCAGTCGCTCAGCTCCACAGCCACCACCCACGACGGCATCATCATAGCTTGGGTATATGTATTCTATGCAGCAGCGCGCTCGAGCAACTCGGCCAAGGAGACGGGCTCGTATTCGACTCGCTGGCCCTCGGCTGAGCGCTGCTTCTGTGGCGCGACAAAAATGACATCATCATCCAGGTAAAACGTCGTGCCCACCTTGCCATCCATGTGGTGCGAGATGCGCAGCAGAGCCATGCCCGTCGCAGGCTCGAGCGTATTGAGCGAGCGGACAAACAAGTCAGCTTCGACGGCTCGCTCCTCGATGACGTGGCGGAAAGACACCTCTTCCAAGGTCGGTGGAGCATGCCGCGGCTTGGTCGGCACCGCCGGACTTTCTGTGCGCGAATGCGACGCTGTGACGGCCGGCGCAGGTATGTGTATACGATCTGCGCCACGATCCAGGGCTGCATTGATGTGATGCAGACCTTGCATGAACATGTGCGACAGACCTGGCAACCTTGCCACATGAGGCGGGAGCCAACTGCGCCAGAACTCGTACCATGCGGCAATCTCACGCAGATCTGCATCAGGCTGCGTGATCCATGCATGCAGGACTTGGAGCCAAGGCGTGCCAAGTTCAACGTGGAGCAAGCGACTCAGAACACTGTCACGCAACACACCGGCCCATGCCAGGACCTGCTCTAGCACTTGCATGTCTTGCTGGCTTGGGTCGACGCGGAACTGTGTTCGCAAGGCTTTCGACATAGACGGCACAATCCGCTCGAGCAGCAAAGCATCCCATTCTTTGGTAGAGTAGATACCACGCCATGCCTCGAGGTGGGCTGGGATGCCTTGCGACACGTGCCAAGCACTCAGCACGCTCCGCCACTTTCGACGCGTCTCGCTTACAACGGATGCCATCCGCGCCTCACTGAGCGTGAGCCATGGCAGCACAAATACGTGCATAGGCACATCGGCGCGCGGCGTCCATGCTTGAACAGCGCGCTCGAGTTTGGGAAGAAGAAGCTGATCAAACACATTATCCAGCATGAAAGGCGGCAAGAGATCGCGCCACGCCTCGATAAAGGCCACGGCTGGCGCTGCATCATACACGTCCCATGCATTGACGAGGGCCTGGCGTGCGGCCGGCATCCATATGTTCCACATGACACTCTCGTACGGGGTCATGGGCCGCTCTTCCTCTGTGCTTGTCGTGAGAAGAAGGGGGATCCACAGAGACAGCTCGCGAGTCCCAGCATGGGGCTCTCGTAATGGGTCCCATTGCGAGGTCATGTGCTTAAGCGCTGGGACAAGCGCACCGGCCATGGCCTCGTCCAGTCCATATCGCTGAATAGAGTCTCGAGGCAACGCAACCACTCGCTCCATAGCTGGAACGAGCTCTGATAAGGACGAACACGAATGAGCTGCGGTTTGTAAAGCCGCGACGGTCTCGAGGACCGACGCCAAGCCTGATCGTTCCTGCTCGTAATGCGAGGATTGTGCACGCGCCGTTTCCAGCGAGCGTTCCAAGATATGCATTCGCTCACCAAGGTTTGCTGCATGGCGTGCCAGTTTGCCAAGCTTCTCCTTGGTCCCGTCACACAAGAGCGACATGTTGTGTCGCAGCTCTGGAAGTGATTCATGTGCGCTCGTCGGCACGGGATGTCGGGCAAGAGCCTCTGATAGCGAGGCGGCCTGGATTTCTGCCCCTGTTGCATCGAGAATTGGGACAGGCTGGTCAGCCGCTTGGGCGAGAATCTCGTCATAGGTGCGGTACACCACCCGGGGTTTCTTTTCGCGGCGTTTCCATACCTTGGGCGGCGCCTCCTGGACCTGCTCCGGCTCAGATGCCTGCGCTTTGGGCGCTTCTTTTCCGCCAAAAGCTACGCCGGCGCGACTTGGGCGCATCTTGACCTGGATAGGATCGACGATACCTGACCCATCCTTACCGAGACCACCGCCTGTCCATCCCATTTGCCGCATCAAGGCAGCGGGATCAAACCCGCCTGAGCCGGATGTGCGTGACAATGCAGGACCAGCTGTTTTCGGCACTGGCGTCGCTCCCAGTCCAGCACGAGGCGGAGATTCCATGTCCATGCTCTCTGGTTGAGCACCCAGCCCAGCTCCGAACGCTCGGCGCTCAATCGTCTGTTCTTCCTCCGCCTGCACATGAGCGATCGTCGAGGGAACAAACGACGGCGCTTGGCGCACGCTGACATGTTCATGGGATGCTATCGAGTCATCCGAGTCTGTGCCCTCGTCCATGTACATCGACTTGCGCCGTGCCATGACGCGTCGTGGATGGAGGGAGGACGGCTGACTAATGCGAGCCAGGGGTTGTAGGTCTACATCTGTACAAAAGGCCGGTCACGACTCGCGATCAGAGAGAGATGCTGCCTCATTTGTCACGTTGGTCTCGACGGGCTCAGCAGGTGGCAGGGAAGGAGGATTTTCTTCCGAGTTCTGATTCAGTTCTCCGGCTGTGGGGGGATCATCTGCCGTAGGGGGCTCTTCCTCTGACTCCGCACGTGCCTGAGGCTCTTGGGGTGCGTCAGGCTCCTCCTTCGTCTCGTGGCGCTCCTCATCCATGGCAGGATCAATCGACATCGCTTCTTGCGATGCATTCAACTTCTTGTGACGAGCCTCGTCTTCCTCGTGCTTTCGAATCACAGCATCTAGCTTCGCAGCACTTGCATGACGGGGCTTGTAGGGCACGGCAGCTTCCGGCTTTGATTCACTCGGCACGTCGGGGGCCTGTGGTAGAGGGCGAGAAGCGCGCTCAGCACTTGACTCGTCATGTGAGGTCATATGTTTCTGCGATACACGACGCGTCATGGGCGTCCCAAATGTCATGGATCCACTCGGCTTACGCTCGTGTTTGTTCGTCAGCTGCGAACGTGTCGCATCTCCCTGGAGTTTGAAGCGGTGCACCTCTGGCTGACGCATATTCAGCGAGTGAGATCTCGTGAGACGCGGGGGAAGATCATTTGAGCGGAGCAACCACTCCGTACGCAAATCATCCTGTGTACGGAGTGGAGCTGAAGGCTTGTGGTCCGTATCGCCTGTCGATTCCTGCGCATGGTGCACCGCGGTCTCAGTAGGCAGAGGTGCCAAGATGGGCTGGAACTCTTGTGTAGGCCGAATCTGGAACGACCTTTTAGCCGAGACACGCGCGAGCGGCTGCAGACGCAGATCGCGTGAAGAAGGCGTCGACTTGAATCCAGCATAGGTGCCTGACTCGAGCTGGGTGCCCCAGTTCTGGCTCGGGCTATGCTCCAAGCGACGTCCCTTGGTGTTCAGTGTGCTCTTCGAGCGACTGCCGAGCAGCTTCGCACCACGTTCCTGCGTGAGCGAGTCATTCGACGTGCGCTTGCCGACAGAAGTCTCTTCGTTGAGTTTCTTGTACTGCGCCGGTCCATTGGCACTCAGAGTCGTGAGCTCGGCACGCTCCAGATCACGCCGGTGGGGCGGGAAGAAGGGCGTGTTGCGGTTGATACTCGCTGCCGCGCGTTCACTCCCATTCATGGTATTGTGGGCCTTGTTGTCCAGGGCATCGTACACACTCGTGACAGAGGGATCCGCTGGATCAGGTGGTGGATACAGCACATTGCCTTCTTCGTACTGCTCGCGAAGCCAAGCGGGAAGCACGCCACGCTCACGGCCAAAATACGACGGCTTGGGCGCAATGGTCTGACCTGGCATGCCAGCACGCAGTGGCGGTGCGCCAGGCTTGAAATCCTGCGACGCAATCAGGGACGAGAGCTTGGTTGCTGACGTAGAGCGGCGCTTGGTGTCGGGTGAGAGAGCATGAGGCGAGATTTCTTCCCCATTGAGCAAATGCGGCTTGTCACGCTGGAACTGACCACTGGAGCTGGACAAGACAGTGAAGGTCTTGGGTCGAGATGTGCGCGACGCCTTTTTGAATTGGCTGCGGGCGTTCAAGCTAGCCTGGATCAGAGGACTTACTTGCTGAGCTAGGGGCATCGGTGCGGATGGGCGAAGCAGCGAATGTGGATCGGGCATCATGAGGGGCCGCTCAGGCCGCTGTGCGTCCGCGTCGTCCAGAGGCGGCGCCTTGTTCGGAGCCGGTCGCGCCACGACGGGCATGGGGCGCACGAGGTGCGATTCAGGTGGGCTATACACCACTTTTCCGTGGTCCAAGTCTGACCCGCTGTTATGCCGCACCAGGTCATGATCATCGGGGAGCTGGCGTGGTGGGGCCTTGGGCACTTCGAGAGAGACGGGCATGGCCGTTCCCATGGGCGTGATGTCGGCATCGACTATCGGCGCGGCACTCAAGGTGCCTGACGGCCGTCCACGGCGCCGTCGGCGACTTTCAGCAGGCTCCGTCTGCACGAATAGCAGATCGCGCGTAATGGCATGGCCTCGTTGGGCCCAGGCTGCGAGGCGTAGCATAGCATAAAAGTGCCCGTGCTTGATGCCCAGCGGTAGTCGCTCGAAGAGCGACAAAATTTGTACTTCATGATCCACGGAAATGCCTAATTCACAGCGCAAAAACTTGACAGCCGCATGCTCGTCCAATAAGCCCTGGCGACGGGAATGCGCCGGCTTGATACGCGAAGCCCAGCGCGTATACACGTCAAACTCGCGTGGAGATAGCGCTGATACGTCGAGATAAGAAGGCCGCGTGCCGTCTTTGGCGAACGACGCATCGGCATCGTCGGCCGTGCCACTGTGTGTGTGTGGACTGAGCATTTGTGGGGATGTGATGCTCGTTTGGTGTGATCTGTGTGTGTGAAAAGAGGCGAAAGACTGACTCGGCGTATCGGACACGAAGGAAAGACCTTCGCGTGCAGGCGCGGGCGAAGCCGTCAGAACAGGAGGGGGGCCGGTGTCGTGGGATGCCGACGAGAGAGCCAGGGCGGATGATCGGCGCATCCAGTTCAGCGAGACGATGTGCTCACTCTTTCGTTACGTCTTTGTCCACGTATATGCGGGACCTATCGTGCTGGAGGGACTGTGCCACACTACCCAGCCACAGCGTCGTCGCTTGCTGCGCGCCCCGTTCGCCCCTTTTTGCGGCGACGCTCTGCGACGGCGCGGCTTCTCTTCCTACAGATCACGTGATATACTTGCCAAAAACGGCAGGCCTCGACGTCCTCGTGGCGCGCGCTGGACGCTGGACGCGGCGGAGGGGCGCCACGCGAGCGAGGCGTGCATTATCTGTGCGTCGGTGGCGCCGGGCTATCAACGCTGAGAGCACGGCCACGGCCGCTATGAGCCAGGCAGAACGAGGCAGCTGTGCGGGATGCCTGGCCGTACAAGTGCGACATATCCCATAGAAAGGAGCGATAACTGGGTGTGCCGCGCCAGCCCTCGATACGCAGGGCGTGGCATCGGAGCATGTATGCATCGCGCGCATCGTGCGATAGGTGGATCGTGGGCTGGAATCGCGACATGCCATAGAACGTCTGCTCATGCCGCGTGGCCAGGGCCACAAAGTCAAGCACGTACCTTTGGCACCAGTAGCGCAAGAATGGCTCGCTAGCATGCTGCTGGAGGGCCCGTGTCAGGCGCTGCATAAACAGGACATCGGGCGCATGAGGGCGTTCATCGCCGAGCATCCATTCGGGCATGGACCGGAGCGTGTGTCGCAGCGAGGGCCGTGCTTGCTCGCGTGTATCGAGGAAAGGAGGAATGGGCCGCGGAGGCGATATGCGGGGCGACACGGTCATGGTTCGTGCTTCACAGTGGCACAAGACGTCCCAGAGCCCCAGCTCCTCCAGTCGTGGGTGCTTCGTACCGACGATAAAGCCGCGCTGATGGGAGAGGGCATCGATGTTGACGAGCGTGGCATAGGGCATGGCTGAGGCCACGAAGCCACGCAGAACAGCACCGCATCCACTGGCCAACGCACAGGCTGCGAGCACATGGTCGACGACGACTTTAGCTGGGGCATGATATGCCACGAACAATACGCGCTTGTGTGTGATGAGGGCGTTGAAGAGCAGTGTCATGGGATGCGTGTGTATGCCATTGGAGTGCAGGTGAGGGTGCTGCGTCCGCGACATCAGTTTGGCGTGGCCAAATGTGGCAAATAGGTTCGAGAGGGAGTACTCGCCAATCTCTTCGGGAAACACATGCAACGGGATGTGAACCGGCATGCATGTCGTGCCGAACTGCATGCACGTAGCAAAAAAATGAGGCTGTGGGCCCGCGTGCTGAGGCGGCGATATGGCATAGCGCGCGCGGGAGCGGCGAGGGAGTCCCAATGACGAGTGGCGCCGTGTCTGGCGCGTTCCGGAAGCTGCGTGGTCCACCGACAGCGACGCATGCGCATGCATGAGCCGGGGGGACGGGTGATCGAGGGCGTGCAGGACCGAGTCGCCGCGCATGCGCATCTTTTCTGAGTAGCTCAGGCACGGAAGAGACTGCCAGTGCAGCGTGTTGACGGCCTCGTACAGTTGGTCGACGACCGACGCATCACGCGTCGCAATGTAGGCGTCCAGTGCGAGCACAAGCACGGGCTGAAAGATCGAAAGGTGCGGGTGCATGGTACCAAGGGCCAAGGCAACGAGGTAAGCCCCGCGTGGCTCCTCTTCACGCCTGATGGTGCGGGCCAAGCTGAGGATGTAAATGCAGTCGCCCGCCTCGTGGCCGTGCGCATGTGGTAGTTTGGACTGGACGTGGTCTGGGCGCCGTGGGATGTGCGGCAGCGCCAAGTGCGCTACGGGACGAATGAGCACAGTCCAGTCCTCGTCCTGATCGTGCATGCCGTCCGGGATCATCTGCTCGGCGAGTTCCTGCTCGGCGAGGCCCGTTGGGGCCGGCACACTGCGTTCCACCACGGCGCCATCGTCGGAGTGAAAGGTGGCCAACACACAAAACTGGCACTCGTCGAGCGCAGACGGCCTCTTCATGTAGAGGAGAGACAGCGTGGGCAGTGCATGGCACCGCTGCCTTGGCGCACGAAGCCTCTCATGCGGGTGGTGGCAAACGATGAGGGTGTGGCATGGAATGGCACGTGATGGGGCCAGGACACCAACACTTTGTCTCTGGACGCGATGCCGGAAGGGCACCGCCGTGTAGCGCCACGGCGTGCCGAGGTGCGTGCGCTGGATGATGTGCTTTCGTGCATCAAGGCTGGACGCCGGATCCAGCGGACTGATATTGCGTCGCTCATTGCGCACATGAACGCGTCGTCCATGGCGCGTGCCCTGTCGCTGTACACGAGTCGCTCGACGGCGCCGACCGACGCCGGCGTCGGGTGGCGCACGCACAGTATGCCGCTCGATCCACCACGCATACGGACAGCCAAGCTGGTCGTGAATGCGGTGCTGAGTGCGCTGCAGCACAAGCGCGCATCTCCTCAGGATATCGTGCCGTGGGTGGACGCGTTTCGCCTGGCGATGGGCACGCTCGTGGCGTCCGGCACCGCCGCCACGGAGCTCGCGCCTGTGGCTCTCTCGGTGATCCGGCACCTGGCTGATGCGCAAATGCCTGATCATGCGCTTACCGAGCTCGTGGCGTTGCGGGTCTGTCTGCAGGCGACGTGGTCCTATGACGCCAGTGTGCATGAGCCCGGCGATCCCGCTCGTCGCCTGCTAGCGTCGTTGACATACACGTGCTCAGAGCCGTCTGCTGCGTGCACGGCTGTCGTCTTGGATGCGTATGCGTGCGCCTTGCACCTGGCACCCACCGTGCTGGACACGCCGTCCCCTCTTTGGGAGGCATGGCCCTCCCTGGAGCAGTGGTCCCAGCGCGCGCGGGCTCTGCAGCTGGATGCTGCATGCGATCGTGTGGCCTGCATCGCAGAGCGTGCCGTGGCGCGACTGGCGCCGCCTACGAGTGTGGACGCCCTGTCTCTGCGCATGTCGTCGCTGCAACTGCTTATGCCTGTGGCCGACATGGAAGCGGATGCACTGTGGGATCGCGCTGCTGCCCTGGTAACCAGGCATGGTATCGATGCATCGCATGACGCGCTGGCCCAGATGCATGAGGCTGCGAAGCACCATGATCGGGCGCATGGGCCGGCGTTTGAGCGCGTCATGGCGTGGTGGTCTCGAGCTGCGCACGCGCCCGAGTCGGTCAGCGCGCCCTCTGCTACGCCTACGCCCTCGTGGCCTGCGTGCTTAGAGGCGCTGGCCACACGGACGCCTGGCCCGATACCCGCCACGAGCGCGCCGCCCGACATGGTGCCGCTCTTGACTCCGCACATCCGCGCCATGCTGCGTGAGTCGTCTGTGCCCACTGCGCTCTTTGCGCTGCGTGTGCTGCGGCGTGTCGACTGCGAGGCGACTTGCCGTGAGGGCGTCCAGGCCGCGTGTGCGCTTGCCAAGCGCGTGTTTCGCGAGCGCGACGTCTCGTCGCTAGACGCGTGCATCGAGGCGTTCGCGAGCGTCCAGCACGCACCTCCCTCTGCTCAGCCCACTCTCGCTTCGCACCTGTTTCACTATGGAAGTCGGTTGTATGCCGACAAGGCGTATGCGCAAGCCGCGCGCTTCGTGCAGATGGCGTGCACATGCCTGGAGCAGGCGCACGACGAGGCGTTTCGCATGACGCTCGTGCGGCAGTACCATGTGCTGGCGGGCGCCTATCAGCACATGTCGCAGTTCCGCGGCGCGTACGATGCGTATGTGACCGGCCTGCGCCATGCAGCGCCTACGGACGCACTCGAGCTCGTTCGCCGCGTCGTGCGTGGCGCGCACCACGTATCTGTGTTTGCGCTGCTGGATCCACACAGGCTTCTGGCCGAGCTGGCGGCGTGGCCCGCCGCGCAGCGTGTGGCGCTGCATGCCTATCTGCTGGACGAGCTCTTGCCGATGCTGCAGCGCGACGGCGCTCAGCCCGCGTATGAGGCACTGTGTGCGGCGTCGCTGCCGGTGTTGTCGCAGGCGGAGCCGTCCGTGCAGCTGCGGATCCTGCTGCGCCACGCCGAGCTGCGGATCCTGCAGCGGGCCGACGTGAGCTGGGCGCCGATCGAGCGGCTTCTGCCAGGCGCACCCACGGACCTCGTCGGCACGTACCACATGCTCGCGGCCTTGCATGCCATCCACGCGCACGCGTTCGACGAGGCTCTGTCGCATGTGCGCCGAGCGCAGCCGGCGCCTGACGCGCCTCGTGCGCGGACGCGGCGCACGGCCGCTACGATACCCCCCCACACCCCCCCGACGCAGCCGGAGCTGGGCGAGCCGAGTTCGTCGCGCGCCGCGTCGCTCATGGACCTCGTCGCCGATGCCTTCTTGCACGCGGGACAGCTTCTGCCGTGTCTTGCGACACTGCGCCAGGCTCGTGAGCACGTGCGCCTGGCCGAGGTGCTCCTGTCCCTCGATGCACCGGACGCTGCGATGGACGCGCTGCAGGGCCACGAGACGTCGTCGGCGCGCGCTCGACTCGTGCATGCGCACATCGAGGCCGTGCGTGGACATGCGGCGCGCGCGGCGTCCCTGTACGATGCGGCGATCGAGGCGGCGGATGCGCCGCTGCCTGAGGCCCCTGCGTGGGAGCGCGTCGGCGACAAGGCCGCGCTGTGGGACACCCAGGCGTATGCCGCCGACGTGTATGTGGCCGTCAGCGTGGCCCAGGGTGACATGCCGGAGGCGCTGCAGGGCGCGTTGCACGCTCTGCGGACGCGCCTCCGACTCGCGATGCTGCTGGCGCAGACGGCCGCGCCGCAGGATCACGACGCGGACGACGTGTTTTCCGCGTCGTCGTCGACGCCCTCCGCCCGCCCGCCGGCAGGCCGCCTGATGGCGCGGCGCATGGCCAGCCTGCTATGGCGCACGGCCTACACCGTGTGTGCTTCGTACGAGCGCATATCGCGGCTGTATGCGCGGCGCGGAGCCGTCCGCGATGCGGACGCCTTTGCGAAGGAGTGCGTGGACATGGCGCGCGGCACGTCGCCGGGCCTGCTGGCCGGCGCTCAGGCGTGGCACGCCGAATGGGCGGCGTCGTGCGGCGACGCCGCCCACGCCGCGCAGCTCGCAGCGGGCGCCGCCGACCAGCCACACGCCGCGTTCGTGCTCGACACGCTCGCGGGCGATGGCGCCTGGGATCGCACGGCCGCGTGCCTGGACCGCCTGCAGCGCGAGGCGGGCGTGCGCCTCATGCACACGCTGCACGAGCGCCTCGTTTGTGCGCGCGCGATGCATGCGCGCGATCCCGCTATGGTCGCGGGCCTCGACGGCTCCGCCGCGCTGGCCGTCTATGCACAGCTGCGCCTCGCCGAGGCGCGCGCTGCGCTGCAGAGCGATCCCGTGTTCGGCATGCTCCCGGACATGGCGCGCTGCCTGCCGCAGCCCGCGATGACGAAGCGCGCGACGCATCGCCACGTGCATGCTCTGCTCACGGACGTGCACACGGCCGGCGCCCGCGTGATGGCCGATGCGTCCGCCGACGTCGCGACGATGCGCACGGCCCTCGCCTGCGTGCGTGATGCCGTCGTGCTCGCCGCGTCGATCGGCCGGCCACTCCGAGACGACTCGGCGGCGTACGCCTGTGCTCTGACGCACGCGGCCGTGTCCGTATCCGTGCGCCGCGCGTGCGCCGATGCAGCGACGCGCCGCGCGGCACGACCTGCGGCGCGCTGGCTGTGCCGCACCGAGGCGCCTCGGTGCAGCGAGGGCGCACCGGACGCGCCGCCGCTGGATGCGCATACCGCCGCGCTGGTCGTTTCGCTGTCTAGCGATCAGCGCGAGCTGATCGTAGCGCGCTACGGCGATGCGTACGAGCCGAGCGTGTGGCTGCTGCCGCTGCATCGCCAGAGCCGGCGCGACGCCGACGATGACGAGGCGGTCCTGTCCGTCGAGGCCGTCATGACCGAGCTGCGCCGCATTGTGCACACCTCGAACGTCGGCGTCCAGGGCGCGAAAGACGTGACGGCCCTCGAGGCACGCAAGACGTGGTGGTCGCACCGCCGCGCCCTGGACGCCGAGCTGTGTGCGCTACTGACGCAGGTGCAAGAAGCATGGTTCAGCGGCCTGCAGGGCCTGTTGGCGCCGCTACCGATGCGGCATACGCTCCCCGGCCTGCACCGCCGCCTCGAAGCGATTTTGCGCCGCGCATGCCACTCGCGCACACGCACACCGATCGCGCTACCGGACATGGCCGTGGCTACGCTCGCTGCGATGCCGGCAACGTACCGCGACGACGACCTCGAGGACTGGCTGCACTATGCGCTCGACACACTCCAGCTCAGCGGCGTGCCTGTCGCGCAGGACGAAGTCGACCTGGACGAGCTGTGTGTCGATGTGCGCAGCGCGCTGGACGAGTACCATGCGAAGCATGCCGCGCCACAGCCGCACCATACCTACCTCGTCCTCGACCGCCATCTCTGTGAGCTGCCATGGGAGTCGCTGCCGATCCTGCGCCACCAGTCTGTCACGCGCCTCACGGCCCTCGATGCTTGTCCCACGGCGCCGCTGGAGCTGCGCGCGGATCGCACGGCCTATCTCCTGAACCCCAGCGGCGATCTGACACGCAGCGAGGACCGCTTCGCCCCCGCGCTTCGTGCCCATCCGTCCTGGCACGGCACCATCGGGCAGGCGCCGCTCCCGCACCAAGTCGCCCAGGATCTCGCGTCGCACGATACCTTTTTGTATTTCGGGCATTCCGGGGCGGAAATGTACGTGCACCCAGCGCGGCTGCGTGAGCTGGAACGCTGTGCGGCCACGATGCTGTGGGGCTGCTCGAGTGGCGCCCTAGAGGTGCATGGCGTCTACGATCCTATCGGCACGCCGTACCAATACGCCGTGGCACGGTGTCCGGCGCTTCTCGCAGCGCTCTGGGACACGACCGATCGCGAGCTGGACGGGGTATGTGAGGCAGTCCTCGAGTACGTCGGTCTCTTTTCCACCAACGATCCGCACACGCGCATGTCGCTGCCCGAGGCCCTCGTCGCCGCGCGCTCGCAGTGCAAGCTCCCGTACCTCACAGGCGCCGCCTGTGTCGTGTACGGGGCCCCCGTAGTGTGGTCTAGTTAGGACGCATGTCGCTGCACCGACTGATGCAGCGAGGCAATGCCCTGCTCGAGGCGCACCAGGTGGCGGTGGGCGAGCCGGCTCTGCTTTTGCAGCTGCGCCACCTCTTCGGCTAGCTTCTTGCCTTCGAGCTCCAGCTGCCGCCGCTCACTGAGAATGTCATGCAAGCGCGTCCGCTCCGCCTCATGCTGCTCGGACGCGGGCAGCGACGCGAGATGCGTCTGGTCCTCGTGCGTGAGGACTCGATGATCAAGCCGTTCCAGCTCCATGTGCGAGGCAATCTGTGACGCGAGCTCGCGATGCTCGTACAACAGCGACTCATACGCCCGCACGGCCTCGTCCAGCGCGCGCTGCGATTGCTGCACGTGGGATTGACGATCTGCCAGTGCCTCGTGTGCTTCGCGATTCCGGCTCCGAAGCTCGCCTACGAGGGGCGTCGCTTTCGCAAGCACATGCATGCGAACGTCCGCAGACGCGCTCACGCAGCCCTGCACGGCCTGCGCTAGCGCCGTCGCCGGGTCGTGGTCCATGTCGTGGTATCGAAAAGAGACGCCTACGTCGCTACCAGAAACCTCCACACGCGCTCCACGAGCGCCGGCGCTTCGTCCTCGTCCATCACAGGCGCCAGCACATCGACCACGTCCTGGGCACTGGCATGCTCACGAAGCTTGTCCAGCACAGCCTCGAGAAGATCAGGCACAGACTCACCGAAGCTCTCTTCGATGCCGCGGTCGATAATCGGCGCCACGTGGGCGAGATCGATACGCGTCCACGCAGGCGTCGTGTGCCATAGCTCAGCACGTGGGATGGCATCCACCAGCTCCGTGCGCTTCGATGGGTCGGCGCGTATCTTTTCTTCCAACTGCAGGCGGCGCTGCACGCCTGGCGGCACGTCGCCATGCTGTACTTGCAGCTTGATCGGCGCGCCGCCGCCGGATGGACGCCAGGCTGACGGTCCGCGGGCCATGGGCGCCAACGAGGCAAGAAACGCATCCGCTTGACGCATCGAGTCTGACTGCTCAGCGGCTTCGGCCTCGCGATCAGCCTTGTCTGCTTCGTCTTCACGCCGTCGCGCTTCAGCGCGGAGCTGTGTCCACCGTCGCCGGTCCGTCCAAAAAAGTTCTTCGGCAAGCTCCTTGTCTTCGTCCAGCGAGATCCATGCCTCCATCGTGCGCCGTGATGGATCATGGTCGGCAGGCGCGCGCTCCGTCCACGCCGCTATACGTGCCCTCTCACGCTCCATGTACGCGTGCTCAGCGTGCCGCGCATCCATGTCACGTCGCGCCTCCTCGGCACGCTGGCGCTCCATTTCCGCTGCTTCATCAGCCTGCTCTGGATCGTCGGCCACGTCGGACGTGTCCATCGACGTGCCAGGCGTATCCGGTGTGCTTTCCTTGCCCGCCAACGGACTAGAACGTGCCTGCATGAGAGCCGCTCGCTGGCGCTCCAGCTCCAGCTCTCGTCGTCGGCTCGCTGCGTCGCTTGCCACCGCACCGAGCCGGAACTTTTCAATCTCCGATAGAACCTGCTTTCGACGGTAGGCTGGAATCTCACTCATCGACAAGTCTTTTAAATGTGACGGAATCTCGTAACGCTCAGGCTCATCACCGGCTTCCGCATTCGGTTTCGACATGGCTCGTATCACATAGTCGACACGCGCACGCGCCGCGGCGTCCTGCATGGCATCAGCTTCCGTTCGGACCATGGTCTTTTCAAACTCGCCCAAAAATGCACTCGTCTTCTCGTCAGCACGGACAATCAGCTTTTTCCGCGGCTCATTCTTATGAGCGCCCATGCACGGCAGCTCGAGATCATGCAACACGGCCAAGACGCGCAGCGCATCGCGCAATGTGGAAAAATCAGCGAATCCAAACGCTTTGCTGACGCGCTTAAACGAGCGATAGCCACCACACGCCTGAAACAGCTGAACAAGCCATCGATCACTCACGCCAGGAGAAATACTCCCGACAAAGACCGTCGACGCTGCCTCGCCTGACATGACCGCTGCCACACAGCGCCGACCGACGGCGTCGCGGTGCGTCGTGGTGACGTGCGCCTCCACTTATATGGAGGTGCGTCACTCTGCCAGCAAAACGTGACTGGGCGATCGACCGACATTCCGCCGACCATCCACCGTTGCTCCTCTAGCCGCCCCATGTCATCGCAGCCGGCCCGACCGCCGCAGCTGCCGCCTGGCTGGACTCTTCAATGGTACGTGCTACTTTCTCAACAGGACCCTAACATGATCCAGGGATGCCGCCGCCGGCAGAAATGTGTTCGTGGAAACAGCGACAGGCCGTAAAAGCTGGAATCCGCCCATGGGAACGACACCCCAGCGCCAGCAGGGAACTCGTGCACACCCCTCAGCTATGAAGCGCATGTCGATGCCTGCGATGCCCGTGTCTCGTCCTGTGCCTGGCCCAGGCGGTGCTGGTGCGCCCAACGCCCGTCCCGTGCGGCTAGGTATGGGCCATGGCCGTATGCCGAGCATGCAGGCTCCTGGGGCGCCTCGCGTACTCTCCGGCTCGGCACGTCCCCCCTTCCGGACCCTTTCCGGTGCACAGCATGCTCGGAGTCCTACGATGGTGCGCTCCCCTGTGATGCCGAGCTCCCCCACAGGCGCGATGCGCGGCGCCGCGCCGGGTGCACGACCCATGCCTGGCGCGCATGTCGCCAGGCCCCAAGCCATGCGCTCCACCAGCCATGGCCCCCGGCCACCCCCGAAAAACCCCATGGTTGGAGCGACCGCGGGCGCTACGGCTCCTGCGCCTGCGCCGGCTCCGGTCCCTGGGTCGACGACCGCGTCTGCGCCCGCTGAGCCCGTGCCCCTATCGCCACCCATGCCCGGTCCTCGTGGCCACCCTGCCTCGCGACGCCGCGCGTACCCTACAGCCCATATCGCCGCGCACAGCATCAGCTATTCTAGCAACGAGGTCCCGGCCGCGACGCCCGCGGATCAGGCGACTAGTGTGTTCACGCCTGCTGCCATGGGTCACACGCCGACTCGCAGTGTATCCACGACCATGCATGCTCCCGCTGCGCATGCAACGCCCGTCAGCCCGATGAACCAGCCAAAGGCGGGACTCCCGGCGCAAGTCCCAAACCCATTGGCCGATGTCACCTCGTCGTTGATCACGCCAGGCCTCCAAGGTGCCGCACCACCCGTGCCTGGTGTCTCTGATGTCACACAGCAAATGCAACAAATGGGTATGCAGCCGATGGGCGCGGCTCGTGTGGGAAACCAGCTCTTAAACGCCGTGGTGGGTGCGCAGCCGCCGATCATGTCAGACTTGGACGCCGGCCCACCACCCATCGTGCTTCCACCGAATGCGACTGTAACGCCCTCTCCTCGCGCTAATGTGGACCCATCGTACCAGCGATGCACTCTGAAGGCTATTCCTACCACCAACTCACTTCTGTCGAAATCCAAGCTGCCCTTCGGTGTCGTGCTGTCGCCCATGCGATCTGTGCGCCCGGAGGATGGCGATGAGCCTGTGCCTGTCGTTTCTGACTCGGTGATTGCACGCTGTCGTCGTTGCCGTACGTACATCAATCCATTTGTCACATTTGTCGACAATGGCCAGCGCTGGAAGTGCTGCATGTGCTACATCACCAACGAGGTGCCGCAGCTCTTTGACTGGAACCAGGAAACGAATCAGCCAGCCGATCGATGGCAGCGACCTGAGCTCAATTCGGGCATTGTGGAATTCGTCGCGCCGCGCGAGTACATGGTTCGCCCACCACAACCACCTGTATATGTGTTCCTCATGGACCTAACGTATGCGTCTGTGTCGAGCGGCATGCTCACAACGATGGCAACTACTCTCCTCAATACGCTGGATACCATGCCGAACAAAGACAATCGTGCCAAGGTGGCCTTCATCGGGTTCGACTCGCAACTGCACTTTTTCCGCATGCTGCCGGGCGGCACGGACGTGTCTATGTTTGTGGTGAGCGAGCTGGATGATGTGTTTCTGCCGCAGCCCAACGACTTGCTTGTCAACCTCACAGAATGTCGTGCATGCGTTGAATCCATGCTGCGGAGCATGGGCGACTTGTTTGCCAATGCTGCTGTGACGCCATCGGCGCTGGGCGCTGCATTACGCGCGGCTCACAAACTCACGTCTGCCACGGGTGGCAAGATTGAGGTATTCTCGTCGTCGCTCAGCAACATGGGCCCCGGTGCTCTCAAAATGCGTGACGACAAGAAGCTGTACGGCGGTCCCCGCGAGAGCTCTCTGCTGAGCCCACAGTCCTCGTTCTACAAGAGCTTCGCCATTGACTGCTCGCGCAGCCAGGTATCCGTCGACATGTGGCTATTTGGTCCATCGTATGTGGATGTCGCCACACTCTCCTGTCTGCCTCGCTACACGGGCGGTCAAACATTCTACTACCCAATCTTCGACCCTCAGCATCCAGAAGTGGTTTCGAAGTTCTCACACGAGCTCCACTCGGTGCTGTCTAGCCCCATCAGCTTCGAGGCGGTGCTGCGAATGCGTGCCACCCGGGGTATCCGTCCCATCTCGTTCCACGGCAACTTTTTCGTGCGCTCCTCCGATCTCTTGGCTCTGCCCAGCGTGCCAAGCGACCAGAGCTACATGATCGAATGTGAAATTGACGAGCCACTACACACGCATGTGGCTGTGCTTCAGAGCGTCGTGCTGCACAGCACAGCCGACGGTGAACGTCGCATTCGTGTCATGACCACAGCCGTACCTACTACAACGAGTCTCTCGGAAGTGTATGCGAGTGCTGATCAGGTGGCTATTGCATCGTTCCTTGCCAACAAGGCTGTGGAAAAGAGTCTGCATTCGCGCTTGGAAGATGCGCGCAGCTTGATCAGATCGCGCTTGATTGAAATCTTCACGGCGTACCGCAATACTATGACCAATACACGCGGCGGTAATGCGGCTCACTTGACCATCGCGAGCAATCTTTCGCTGCTTCCTCTCTTGGCGCTCGGTCTACTCAGGAACCGAAGTCTGCGTATCAGTACACAGATCCCCAGTGATGTGCGCGCGTACAATCAAACACTACTCACGACGTTACCTGCGCAGCGCCTCATCCCCTTCCTACTACCTGTGCTGTACTCTTTACACAATATGCCGGCTGATGCAGGTACCATTGATCCAACATCCCAAATGCTCATTATGCCACCTCGACTAAATCTCTCGAGCGAACGCTTCGAACGACACGGTCTGTACCTGATCGAAGACGGCATGAGCATCTTCTTGTGGCTAGGCCGCGCTGCCGTACCTGCTCTTACCATGGATGTCTTTGGGGCTCCAGACTATGCGTCACTCGCATCAGGTCCCATCACTCTTCCTGTCCTGGATAACAGCATGTCGCAGCGGCTGCGCGCTATTGTGGATCGCATCGTCGTGCAGCGTCGTGGTCCGTACCTGCCCTTGCTATATTTGGTCAAAGAGGACGGCGAGCCAGGCATGCGTCAATTGGCGCTGAGTCGCATGATCGAAGATCGTTATGAGCAAACTAGTGGCTACTTACAATTTCTTGGCCAGATCCGCGATAAGGTCAACGGTGCATAATACTAGCCATAGCTTGGAGTGCTTCTTCCCTCGTCGTTCAAAATAGGTCTGACTTCGTGGCCTGTGCCAACAATTGGTGCACACGATTCGTGGGGTGAAAGAGGTCCCAGTACAGGTATTCATCGGGGTTATCGCACCTGTGCTTCTTGACGCCATGCTGCTTTTCTGTCTTCGAGAAGCCCTGCAGACATGCGTCTGTGGTATTTTTGATACCATGCCGGTGTGCCGACTTGTAAATATCTTCACTGTATTTGTATAGATTAGCCAGCATCACCTGGATATTTGGTTGCTGAAGCTCCTTGACAGCCTCACGAATATTTTGATTGAATCGCAACATGTATGCATTCGAACCGCCACGCATGACCAAATTCCCGTAGTGCCGGAAAGATGGCGTCAGTCCCATGTCAGTAATTGAGGTCAGCACGACAGTGTTTGCACCAAGGTGGATAAGCCTTTTAGCTTCACACTTGATTGTGTCTACTGCCTCGTCGGCCATCTTGAGCAAATGAAGGCTCTTTTGAGATCCGTAGTACAAGTCATTCGAGCCAGTCGAGAGGATGTATACGGCATGTGGGTCAGCCCTCTGATCCTTAGCTGTGCGAAGGTATTTCGACACCTGCGTCACAAGGTCTGGCACAGGGATGGATTCATTGTATCCCGACTTGCCCTGCACGTTTTTGTTGTTCGAGGTCGATCCGCCATAGGCAAAATCCTGAACGTGCGATACATGCAAGAGGCCCGCCAGCTCCTCAGGCCACGTAGGTCCATTGGAAAATCGACCCTGCCATGTACAGCATGGCGCAGGCCATTCGTGGTTCGTCAGCTTGTAAGTGCCATTGCCATTATCAACAAGAGAATCGCCAAATACAACAATGCTTGAATAACTTCCATCAACGTGAGTGTCAAGAGGCATCTGTGCAGCTGAGGCAGACATGAAAGCGGCGCATACCCCAAGCCATCCTGCCTGGAACCACATAGCTAGGACGAACAAAAGTGCCTGTGGCAAATCAAGCTTTTTCTATGCAACCGATTAGTGTCAGTCTACCAGCGCTAAACCTGATTATTTCCACACATGGGCCGTGCTAATGCATAGCGTCATCACAATGACGGGAAAGGCCGCAACTCGAGCTTTTGCACCAGTCATTTATTCGGCTGTGGTATAGGGCCACTGGGCTCGTAACATATCGAGCACTGTGAATGAAGCGCACGCAAAACGAAAGTCTTTCAAGGACTGCATTTATGCGGTATACATACAAAAGGTGTTACACGGCTGAGCGTCGTGCACCTGCAAGTTGATCCATGACCTGGACCCGTCAGCGCGGGAAGCATACGTACTTGGCTGACTCCAGGTAGAGACAATAGACGTCCCACAATAGGTACTTGTCGCAGAAAACTGAGGATGACAGGGAAAAAGTCTCTGAAGATGTCAATACACGCAATACTTACCCAAACAGATTCAGGAACCCTATCATTTCAACAACCATGCCGATAAGGGCCCATCGCAGAAATACTAGTACCATACCAGTGAAGAAGCACACCGTTCCGCGAATCTTCTGCTTCCTAGAAAAGAACATGAGAGTTTTCTGGGGGCCAATCAATAGCGAAATGCCCGACACAAACAAGACGTTACCCATGGCCAGCAGGGTTGCATCAAAGAACATAATAAGACCAAGAACGAGGAAGAATACACCTCCAGACACAAGGCCTACACCGATTTCTACTGTGAGCATAACTCGTACACGCACTCTGTTGATCCGTGAGCCACATGCTGGTTGGTACGAATCGCTCCAGTGCTCTGTCCTGGATTCCGACCACCCACGCGTGCATACTTCCACGAAAAGTGGAGGTATCGAAATCAATTTACACACGCGGTTTCCGTGACCGCGAAGCGGCAGCTACAGAAGATTGGGTATCGGGCTGCACCATGCGTCCGGGCGGATATGGTGATTTAGATGGAAATATACTTTTACGTCAGATGCCAAATGCACGTACACTTTCAAAGGTAGCGGCTCTTCATGGAACCATGGATGTTTCAGTGCTTCAGAGGCTGTGAAGCGCCGCTCAGGATCATAAGCGAGTACCTTGGCGAAAAGATCAAAGCCGTGTGATGTGAAAGCGCGGTCCACATACCACTGATGCAGACTTGAGGCGATTCTGCAGGTGAGAGGAGAGAGCACGTACGTGTCGGTCCGTCGCTCAGCGATCCAGCCTGCATAATCAGGCATCGATGACAACTTGGGCCATTCTTTCGCTGTGGGCGTGCCAAGGATATCCATGATTTTACTCAGCTGGTTTCTGCATGTGAGTTCAATATACGCACGTTTGAAGCGGCATGCGCACACCTTTTTGCGTTGATGGTCGCACTTCTTCTCCCTTGAACATAGGTCGAAGCGCCAGAAGCTCACCCCAAATGCATCCAATGGCCCAAATGTCGATGCCAGTAGTGTAGTGGCGAGCACCGAGTAGTAGCTCTGGAGCCCTGTACCAAATAGTAACGACCACCATATCGTTGGAATAGAGAGGCACCAATGGATTAGAGTACACACGTGCGAGACCCATATCACCAATTTTGACAACGCCTCGATTGGAGATGAGGATGTTGGCAGGCTTCAAGTCTCTATGCATGATCCAATTTGCGTGTAGGTATTCGATTCCATGCATGAGCTGCCATATTAAGGACTTGACGACTACACCGTCAATGGGCTTGCGAAGCACGAATACATGATGGTGGATGATCTGCAGAAAGTCATGGTCCACATATTCAAAAACAAGAAAGATGGATGTCTTCTCCTGAAGTACTTCGTGTAGCGAAACAATATTCTCATGGTGTAGCTCACGATTCAGTGCGATCTCACGAATGATGCTTTGACTTATGCCACGCAACACTTGTGCATCATCGTTTTTATCGGACTTGAATTTCTTAATCGCGAAAACACGCGCTTCTGTCATCGATCCATTCGCGACGATTTCTTTTGCTTTATACACACGACCGTAGGTACCAGAGCTGAGATACCCAAGCACTTCGTATCGTGCGAGGACCGGCTTACGCTGGGCATTTCGAGTGGCGCGATACGCACTCATCACTGCAGAAGCCGATGCCGAAGTAGGCATCCTCGACGACGCATCATTTCGATACGGAGAAGACGACATGGCTTCATTCAAAGGCGAACAGGCGGCCAAAGCGGTATGGGGTAACGCCAGGAAGTTGGAGAGAAGTGGAGGGAGGGCAGCACTGACCGACAGCCTCAACATCGAGAACTTCACTTAGCACGTCCACCATCTCATTAATCCGAGGATGTCGTCGGACTTTTCTATTGTGTCAGCATTCAACCATGCACTGCAGAGTGATCTGGACATACCTATGCCTATCGCTGCTATTTTTGCACTTTCGGAAATGATCGCGCAGTCGAAGGCCGAGACGACTTCGGAACTCATGGAAAGTATCAAAATGGCGAGTGAAGAGGTCAAAGCAAGCCTAGCGAACCCTATTCCGGCTACTGCAGGTCTAGAACTGTTTATGCGATTCGTTACGACAAAGAACTGGGCAGGTGGTGATTTCGAAGCTCACAAACAAAACCTCATTCATGCCGCTCTTGAGTTCGCCAATAACACGGTGCCCAACTGCCGCGAACGTATCACGCACCTACTCATGCCATTTATTAAAGATGACTCTGTCATTTTAACTCACGGATACTCTCGAGTCGTGATGCAGGTGCTTCTCAGTGCTGCCAAGGTACACGGGAAGCGCATGTCTGTGTACGTGACCGAAAGTCGGCCCACGGGGCAGGGTTTGCAAACATACAAGCGTCTTCGCGAAGAGGGTATCCCTTGCACTGTCGTACTTGACAGTGCAGTAGCATATTTGATGCATCGTGTTGATATGTGCTTGCTGGGCGCTGAAGCCGTTGTTGAATCGGGTGGTATCTTCAACGCCGTTGGCAGTTACCAAATTGGCATCATTGCGAAAGCCGCCAAAAAGCCTGTGTTCGCGGTGGCCGAGAGTTTTAAGTTCTTGCGTCTATTTCCACTGTCTCAGTATGACGTACCCATCACCGCTCGCCATCTCCCGTTGCCTACATGGGAAGAGTCGTACGAGGCACCAGAGGACAATCGCATGACGCCTGCCATGGAGGCCATGAATCCATTGATCGATTATACCCTGCCTGAGCTGCTTACCTTCATTGTGAGTGACGTAGGCATTCTGACGCCGTCCGGAGTGTCTGATGCTTTGCTGGCTGTGTATGGCGACAACTAAGTCATGCGTTTCTACATCGCTATCCGTAGTGTACAAGCAATTACTTTCGAGAGCTCAAATCCGAGCCAAATGCACCGCCTTTGCCGCTAGACCGCAATGCTTTGGTCATCTTCAGCTTCTTGTTACCTTTCTTTTGCTTTTGCGTCTTAGCAGATACCGCTTCACCTAAGGCTGAAGGACGCTGCGAGCGCTTGGCTGCTCGTACAGCAGCATCTGTTTCATGTTTCGCGCTGCTCTTGGCATCTTCTTCGCGCATAAGGCGATTACGTCTTTTACGACGCGAGAGACCGGCAAGACGGTCACGCGCTTTTGTCGCGTCGACCTTGGTATTTTGCTGCTCACGCGATGCATTCTGTGCCTCTGCCTTGGCCTTTTCACTCTGGAACCATGTACGAGCAGGTTTGGAAAAAATTTCATTATGGTGTGTCAACATGTTTTCGCTCTTTTGGACTTCCATTTCTGCCTGACGGATCGCCTTCTCTTCCTTTTCTTCCATGAGAATCTGTTCCACTTCAGACTTGAGGGATTCGATGGTATCCGAGAGTTGCTGCACGATGTCAGAGGGCATAAGACGGTGCTTCACCTGCTCGGGCGGTGTACGCTTCAACACTGTTTTGAGAAGACGACGATCGGACTCACCCACTAATGTTACGGCGCGACCTTGACGTCCAGCACGAGCGGTACGGCCCACACGATGGAGGTAGGGTTCAATTTGAGCTGGCATGTCATAGTTTATCACAGTTTGAACGCCGCGAATATCGATACCACGACTAGCCAAATCAGTAGCCAGCAAGAAATCCACTTTTCCATCGCGGAATTGTGACAAGGATTGAAGACGCTGCTCCTGTGAGAGGTCGCCGTGCAATTCAGCAGCAGAAAGACCCAGCAGCCCGAAAACAATTTTGAGTTGGTGTGCCAGCTTTTTGCTGCGCAGGAAAATAATGACTTGATCACGGAACGTGCGCATACACAGCGTTAGAAGCAGAGCAGCGCGGTGTTCGTCCTCTGCCTTCTGGCGCTCGCGGCCCGCGAGACCAGCCTGGGTGCGCACACGCACAAATTCTTGAATTAGCTTGGAAGAAGTAGAGCGCTTGGGATCCACAAATAGTCGTACGGGTTTTTCAAGACTCAAACGAACAAGTTGGTCGACATCTTCCGTCATTGTAGCTGAGAACAACATGGTTTGACGTTGTGTGGGACACATGCGCACGATTTCATTCAATTCATCCTCGAAACCATCTTCCAACATGCGATCAGCTTCGTCCATAACAAGAATTTCCACATCTTCCATACCGAACGAGGCGCTATTGCGCACATGATCGATCAGGCGACCGGGTGTGGCAATGATAATGTCTGGACGCATCTTTAGCTCGGCTTCTTGGGCTTTAAGACTAAGACCACCCACACACAGGCAAAAGCGCACATTCATAAACTTGGCCAAGGCAACGCCGACACTGTGGCACTGAATGGCCAATTCACGCGTGGGACACAGAACAACGACACGCGACTTGGCATCATCCGTACCACGCTGGCGATACGACAAACGCTCTAGGATCGGGATTAAGAACGCAGCCGTCTTACCACTACCAGTCACAGCCCCTGCCACGATGTCTTTGCCAGCCAATGCGATCGGAATAGTGCGCGCTTGAATCGGCGTAGGTTTAGAGAAATTGAGAGCAGTCAAGCCACGGAGAAGTGCGCGGTTAAGCTGAAGCGAAGCGAAGGATGCAGCCATAGGTGCTTCAGTTGTCTCTTTAGAAAAGTAGGCTTCTTGGCGCTCCCGAGTTGCGTCCGACACATCCGATGCGTCGTCACGCATATCTTCCTCTTCCTCTTTTTCTTCTTCCTCTTCTTCCTCTTCTTCTCCGAGATGTTCCATAGCGCTCTCCTCATCATCCTGAATTTCCTCTTCGTTATCTAGGGCCTTACGCTTCGCTGAACGCATACCACTGCCGAAACCATCCTCGTCTTCACTATCACTCAAGGGTGCGAGTGACTGTTCACCCACCTGTGCTTCCACTTCTTCCTCGTCTGCATCTTTGAGCTCATTTGGTATCTCAATACCCGCACGATGGCGGTCAATCAGATCATCGACGGTTGACTTTGATGCCTCAGAGCTGTGTCTCCCAGATGCACCATCCATGTAAAAGTTCCAGCCCTGCATACTTTCTGTCATCTGACTGGGCTCGAACTCAAAGTCCATCTCTGCCACTTCTAGTACATCATCTCGGTTTTGATCGCGATGCTTTGAATTGCGACCATCGTCCAAGATTTTTTCGCGCTCACTGATGCGTGCCTTGACTTTTCTCTTAGGCACCTGTTGCTCCTTCTCTTCGTGGTCCGAGGAAGGCTCAAGATCCATGCCTTCATCTTCAGAGTCGAGCGTCATGATAAAGTCATCTCGTGCTGGACGCGGCTTGGTTTCTGGCTTTGACTTCATCATGTCGAAGGTGCCGTGCGCCGATTTAAACAATAGGCGAGCATCTGAGAACAATTTGAGGAAAAGTGGATGGTGTCACGTGCATCCCCGTATGGGCTTTGGTTTGCTCGTGCGCGTACATTACAGATAGGAGTGGGGATTTGAAGCTTGTTGGTAGCCAGGGGAGGTTCAAGTGTCGTTCGCCTCAGTCACCCCTTGTGCCTAATACTTTTAGACCAAGATAAATATGAGTACCCAATCTTCTGATACAAATCAACTATATGCAGAAGGCTCGTCAGGCAATCTAGGCTGGCGCATTTCAAATGCCATTCGTCGGCATAGCCACACGCAAAGCACTTTTACGCCACCCAACCCAAGCTTTCTATCAGGACTCAGCTCAAGTGCAGGGCCTTCTAGCAGGCAATCTCAAGATACAGAACCGAGTACATCGTATCCCCCGACAGAGAATCGCTTCTTATATCCTCGCTTCGTTGGGACAAAATGTATGTCATCATCACCCCAGGCGTCAGATGCTAGCAGCACCTCTACGTCGCACAAATCGCGGATGCTCAGCTCTAGTGATGTTGAGAATCCTACGTCACAAGAGCCTACTGAATACAAAATGCGTAAAGTTCGTCTCTCCCCCCACATTGACTCAACACGGAAGCTTCTATTTTTTCCGACAGAATTTGAGATTGAGGAAGGAGGACGTCCTATTCAAATTGGTCGCTTCAGTGAAAGCAGCAAAAATCCTGATGATTCCAATCTAACTTCTTTAGGTGAATCAAATACAACTGAAACGGGCTCAACATCAGCGCAAAGAACAGCTACTTATAATTCTCACGGGCAGCCCGTCGTTTTAGGACGACACAAAACATGTATTGCATTCCAGAGCAAGGTCGTGAGTCGATTACATGCTGAAATTTGGTGTGATACAAATGGTATCCTATACCTTCGTGATACAAAGTCTAGCAGTGGTACGTTTGTAAACCGCTGTCGACTTTCTCCACCAGGCGTTCGAAGCGATTCGTTCAGAATTCATGATCACGATTTAATCCAGTTTGGAGTTGACTACAGAGGCGGATCTGTGGATGAGTACCGTGCTATCAAAGTTCGCTTTGAGGTTAACTATAACCTAAACATACCAAGGCGATCCACCGAATATGGTCAGTCTGTGCTTAAAAAACTAGAGTCGGAACACGCACAGAAAATCCAAAATGTATCCTCAGAGTCTACCTCACCTCATCCAAGTACGGAAAGAGGAAAGCTGAGTGAATGCTGTATTTGCCTGCTGAAAATACGGGTATCTCAAGCTCTTTTTATTTCACCATGCTCGCATATGTTTCATTACAAATGTATTCTACCCATGATCCAACTTCATCATCCAGGTTTTTCATGTCCTTTGTGCCGCTCGTTCTTTGATTTGGAACAAGATGCTCAAGACGATACAGATGAAGAGTCTTCAAGTAAGGAAGGAGTGCCTCTGGCTCCTATCATGAAAGAACCAGAATAAAATCTGAGTATATAATTTGTGTGCTAAATACCTTTGTTCTGTCACCCATGAGAGCCTCATCACAAGATGACGTTGTCAGAGAATCGCAGATGGACATGCCACCGTGCCTATACTGATAAAATGTGCATAAAGCCTGGTAACTCATTGTATACGATATAACAAGGTTTTCGCTGGATTTGAATCCATGTTTCTACCTGCCATCGCAAAACTCTGACGAAATCATCGGTAGTCACGATTTCGACCTAATCATCATCGGCATGCTTACGCTTCTTCGATTTGCTCCCTTCTTTATCTGCTTTGCGCATCTGCTTTGCAGCTTTACGAGCTTTCTTTTCTGCCTTGGCTTCATTGACATCATGGCCTTCGTGCTTATTATGCTTTTTCTTTTTTGTCTCCTGACCGGGTAGGGGCTCTTCAGGAGCAATAAACATTTTTTCTCGCTCTTGTTCACGCTTGACAGCATGCTCAGCTTGGGCCTGCATTTTCTTGGCCAGTTCATTCTTCTTCTTCTCTTGTGGTTTGAGGAAGTACTCACCACTTTCAAGCTGAAGATCGAGCTTGCTAGGCTGTTGTGGCGGCGGAAAGGGTGTGTAAATCTTCTTCTTAATCGGATCCTTGGGCTTCTTTGCCTTGACGTTCTGTTTCTTAAATTTAGGCAAAAATCGATCCCACGATTCGTTGGCCAGTTTTGGATCTTTGGCCAGTTCGCGCTTAATCATGAGCTCTTTAATGTGATAAATAGGGTGGATGTTCTTCATACAGTCCAGGACAATACGCCGTACTTCCTTTAGACCCTTATATGTTCCCATTGCACTAACAGTATTTCCCTGTACGAGCACATAACAACCTGTAAGCAACTCGATGGCTTTGAGTGTATTGCCATTGGGACCAATTATGCGCTGACGGCGTTTTACAAACCGCTCTTTATTCCTCACGATATTCCCAATCTTAATTACGTCGCATGCCATATCATCCTGCAGCACCTTAACAGCTTGTACGAAGGGCACACTTCGACTGAGCAGCTTAATCAAGTCGCGAGCGCGCAGGATTATATAGGGATCAAATGTCTTGCGCGTTGTACGTACTGACATCGATCCTTCCACAAGGTCCAGAGTACATGCAACACCATGTTTTTCCAATGCGGTTGTTACATGACCCCAGATCTCGCGAAGGTATTTTTCGCGGTACTTGGGGAAGAGGGTGGCAAAACTGCTCTCCTCCAAAAAGTGATGAGGATTATCTTCTTGCGTAAATTTGTCAATTCTCCAATGATCAATATCATCAGTATCCCATGCTGCTGTAAGAGTATAAATACGTACGCTTATCCTTGCGGAAGCGCTTGTTTTTATTCACGAGCACGTCACCCGCCTTGTCCTCTGACATGGACGAATAGGTGCAACAAGTATTAAAGTGAGATGATTACGTGAGTGGCCCCATGTCTGCTCGAACCTCGCGACCACAAACGCCACGTTTGCCCATATCAACAAGGCATGTGCCTCTAGGCTAAACATGCTGGAAGCATGTTCAATTTCTGCTTGGGATGACAATGACACTATACCCTTAGGTGTCGTAACTGTGTATGTTCGCCCACCGTCACCATCAACAGTAGAGCTTGACACACCAGGCACGCGTTGGCAATACCTTGACATGGATGTGCTGCATCAACTTGAAGCTCACGAACAAGGGGATATTGTGCCGATCCTACGGTCTTTAGTGGGAAAAAGAGCTGCCAAGGTGGCTTTGGAACAAGACGTCTTCGCACTTTGGGTCGCAGGCATGTATCAGGGCTCACTACATGTTCGTGTTATGGCGGTACCAGAGAACAAGTCTCTACCGCCTCCCAGAGAGCGACATGTCTCGGAATCTGCCCATGAATGGACTATACTATTGCCAAAAACATGTACAGATGCAGCTGCATGGCATGCTATGAGCCGCGACATGGATACGGATGGATACGACTGGCCATTTTGGCGGGAAGATGCACAGTATTGGACGTTGGCTGAGTTATACAGGCAGCTCCCCAGTCCCCCTACTGTTTCATCATATATGCATGATAAAAGTTTGCTGGTACCTGCTGGTCTACGATGTACGCTTTATGCCTATCAAGAAAGGTCGTTGGCCAAACTTCTCCAGCGGGAATTGTGGCCGGGAACTTATACTAATCCATACCTTTTAAGCTGTAAGTCGCCGTGTGTATTACCATACGGTGATCACATGTATGCCTTTGATCCGGAGTGCTTTAGGTTCTATCGCTGGCCTGATATATCTGTGTATCCTGACGTACGTGGAGGCATTTTATGTGATGAAATGGGTGCTGGAAAAACGCTTGTGTGCCTCGCATTGATTCTCGCCACTTTGGACCAAATATCAAACCCTGATCATGATTCCATCATGACCTGTACAACTAGTGAAATGGCAATGCAGTTCCCGGATGAAAAGTACCAGGACAAAGACCCAGCTGCGGGTATGATGGGTCGCATTGTTACAGCTCCTTTTGGTGCACCTAGCCCAGGTGAACGTCTCGGACGTCGCCCAATAACACATATACCCAAACCAGAGTCGCCAACATTCCACAAAAGTCGTCCAATGGCCGGCTCTGTGTCTCTTGCCAAGATCGCGGCGCATCGGCTTCGCACTACAAATGCTTGTCGTCCTGACCTGCTTGACACTTTACCTTGCCAGATTCGAGCTATTCTTGGCAATGACTCTGCGCCTTTCGGTCTTTTGTGGCCGCCTCTACCTCACCGCGTCTCCCGCGTCAATCATAATCGCACACCCCTGCGAATTTATCTTACATGTGCTACACTTGTGCTGGTACCGCCGACTCTTATAATGCAATGGCTTGATGAAATGGAGAAGCATTGTGAGCCCCAAATGCTTCGCGTACTTTGTATCTCTGACATCGGGTCAGAAATTCCTGCTGCTTCCCAGCTATCGCAAGATTACGATGTCGTCCTCATGTCACATGCTCGGTTTGGAAGGGAAGCAGGGGACGATCAAAGCATACGGTCTGACCTTGATAAGTCGCCATTAATGCAAGTCTATTGGAAACGTCTTATCATTGACGAGGGAGACATGGTTGCTGGTGATTCGCTTTTGGTAAGGCTATGCACCTATCTTCATGTGGAACGTCGCTGGATTGTGACCGGCACTCCTACACAGGCCTTGGTCGGTGCTAGTGCTTTGCACGTAGTGGGAGATGGATCTGAAGTTCCGACTCACGCCAAAGAGATGAATTGGACAGCATCAGAACGCAAAAATCTCGACAAACTCAAACATTTACTTGTGCGTTTTCTTCGTGTACAGCCCATGTGCGGATCTCACCTCTTTATGCATTCGGCGACCAATGGACCTGATTTTCCGTCATTTAAAGAACGTGATTGGATCACACTTATGGGCTCGGGCATGAATGATATGGGAGAATGGCCAGCGAAACGGCGTCTTTACAATATGCTTTCACGCCTTATGGTCAGAAATCGTGCAGAAGATGTGGAACATGAGTGTCCTCTACCGCCGCTGGAACGGCGCATAGTGTCTCTATCCATGTCGTCTCATGAATGCATGACATACAATGTGCTGCAGTCACTCATAATGCTTAACGCAGCTATATCACAGGAAAAGGGCAAAGATTACTTTTTTCATACGGGCAATAAAAAGGCCTTGGCTTCTGTCATGGAAAATTTAGCAATGGCTTGTTTTCACTTCGCTGGGTTTGGATTTCTGCGACAAGTTCAACGAGCGCATAACCATATCATGCAGCAACTCAACAAACCGCACGGTGTGGCTGAACAGTTCAAGCAACAAGCCGTCGAGGCGCTGCATCAAATTTCTGTCGCACTACAAGATCAAACTTGGTGTGAGCATGTCCAGCAGGGTGATGTGCTGTATAAAGCAGAGCATCCAAAAGAACGCTTACTCTTAGCGTGGAGTAGGCGCGGTTCAGTTTGGCTCACGTCAAAAGAGTTACTACTTTTACGTAACGAGTACCACAAAAAAGCGGCTCATGTACTTGACGCAAAAGGCCTATTTGAGGAGCTTTTGAAGTGTGGTATTCAGAATAAACATCGAAAAACGGGCTGCACTGTATCTTCTGCCACGCACAGATCACCTAAAACCATAAGTACGCCCAAGCGTAGTGAGCCTTTTTTAAACGAACTTCCTTCACGAATGTCATCTTTACCTACTGCATTTGAGGATGTATTCGTTCACACATCTACGTCCACCAAACTGAATGCTATATTGCAAGAAATTTTGGAAGCTGTGCCTGATGAAAAGGTACTCGTTTTTTCAACCCTCCATCAAGTGCTCAATGAGCTTGCCAATGCATTGGAACTATGCAAGGTGCCCTTTCTTTTTTACGTATCGGGCATGCCGCAACATCTTCGGAATACTTACGTTAATGCATTTATGCATAAGTCGCAGTTTAGATGCCTACTCATGTCGACAGCCATCGGAGGTAGTGGCTTAGACCTGCATTGTGCGAGTCGCATCATCTTGGCTGAGCCCATCTGGCAATGGGACCTAGAAAGCCAGGCAGTGAAACGAGCGTGGCGCATAGGCCAGACTCGACGCGTGCTTGTATCTACTTATGTCATGCGGCATACGTATGAAGAACGCCTTATTGAGCGGAAAAAAGCGCGATTCCTGGATGGCACCGATGCAGCAGAGCAAGTTCAAACAATGACCGATGATCCGGGTATGCGTGAGTTTTTAGCTCGCCCCCATCTTGTACAGGCACCCTCAAAAAAGCGTGAAATAGCATGGACGCGAACCCTACTCGGTACCCCAGCAAAGCATTCCTTTGTGCACGCATCCAAACGAGCTAGACATACATGATATACCTATGGTATAAGTTCCTTTGGAGGTGCAGGCCATAAATGAGCATAGACCCAATTCAATGACGCATAAGTTAGATTCAAGGCGCCACTTGCACGAGCAAAAGGAGTATGTTGTGACCATACACCGTCTTCTGCATGCATAGCGAGAGCAACGATCGACAAGTATGAATGCAAAATGTCGGGCATCTCACTGGGTACTTTGGCAATCCCACCCATTGGCGAGGCAGCAGACAATATCCAGTTAACATCAGACATACCGTCAATTTTGTCGTGACATCCAAGTATCTTGGCACTAGCGCCGCACCAAAACGAATAGCACGTGTCGGGCTCTTTTTCTGGACGGCCTTGAAACCCACTACCCTGACATTGCCGCAAAAGGATCCATCGCTCTAAGGCAGGCTGGCATGGAATCTGGTTCAGGCTGTCTGCCAGGCAAAGCGCGGCAACCGCACAATAAGTAGAGCCTGCATGAGACTCCAGACCTGGTTCTTGCCCAAAAGCTGATTCATAATGCTGACACCGGAGCAAGTACTCGATCGCAGCTTTTTTGTCCATCATACTCCAATCATGAAGCATATATGCAATGGCAAATGCACAATAACTAAAGCGGACATCCTTCTCGGGGGAATTTTGAGCGCAAGCAAAGCTTTGCATTAGTGTGGGACACATACCTCCCATCCGGCTGCTGCAATTGCGAAATGTGAGTTCGCAAGGCTTGACGGTCCAAACGTGAAAAGTCATCGCGCAGTATAGCGAGAATAAGCAGAGCTGTATACGTCATAGTGATATGGCCCTGTCATGAGAACACTCCCACGTACTCTGCATGCTGCTGGAGAACCGCGAAATCCTCCACCAAGCTCCGAAGCTAGCATATTAACGCATGAACAATACATACAAATTTGCTGTCCGTAGACCCAGGAAGTGTAAGCTTCCCTTTCACTTTGACTGACGACTGCATCAAGCTGTTGAAGTAGATCCAGCGCTCCAAGACAGAAGTAGGCAAATGTCATCCTATCATTAAACCGCGTTGGGTAACCTACCTTTGGTCATCGCCACGAACATAAGGAGCTGGTAGCATTGATAAATGTAATTTCCAGAACTTGACATGTCTTGATATGGGCAGGCTACAAGCCCCTCTATTACGGCTGTCATCTCGGGGGTATGTCGCCATGGTCCTAGGACGTGACGCACGCAGCAGCTCCACACGAGGAGCCAAATATTACACGTGACTGTGACAGGTCGCAAAGCCGTGATGATTTAATGACTGATACTTCATGCTACAGATTAATCTTCGAGGAAGAAGTATTGTCCGTTCGCCTTTTGCTCCTTGTCTTTAATACTGTTGTGCTTGTTAACACGTGGACGCAAATTGGTCGGGTCACGACGCATGCTGACATCGAGCATAGAAAGGAACGAGTTCATACCGGTCAATAACGACTCGGGCGACCGGGCGTGTGCCTTAATCGATGGTTGGCCTTCGTACACAATTACTCGGTCAGCAAGATACGTGGCCATAATAATATCGTGTTCAATAATCATGGCTGTCTTCTTCGAGTGCAGAATGAAACGCTTAATGACCCTGGACGCCTGGATACGCTGCTCTGAGTCCAAGTAGGCACTCGGCTCGTCAATCAAGTAAATGTCAGCAGGCTTGCCAAGAGCCAGTACAAGTGCGACACGTTGGAGCTCACCACCGGAGAGTGTCTGGACATCTTGATCAATGATGTTGTCTAAGTTCATAGGTTTCACCACATCCGTCTGGAACTGTGGATGCATGAACGCAGCCTTGATCACTTTCAAAAGCAACATGCGCACAGTGCCCTGGAACTTAGGGGTGATCGTTTGTGGTTTCAACGAGACGTTAAGCTGAGGCAGCCTGTCGGCACCAGTGTCTGGCTCGAGTTTACCTGCCAACATCTTGACGAAGGTTGTCTTACCTGTACCATTTTCACCCAAGAACACAATGATTTCTGAGTTGGTAAAGCTGCCACTATCAATCGACAGCTCGAAGGAACCCAGCTTCTTAGTCATATTCGGGTATGTGAAGTTCGAAGACCTTTCTAGTTCAATCTCATCGGCCGTTTCAGCAATCTTGAAAGAAATGGATTCCTGTCGGAAGCGCATATTTTCAGCAGGAATATATCCGTCAAGGAAAATGTTGATACCGTCACGCACGGGACTTGGCATCGTCACCACACCGTATACACTTGGTACACCATACAAGCAACAAATAAAGTCACTCAAGTAGTCCAAAACAGACAAATCATGCTCGACAGCAATGACATACGAGTCAGTGTCAAGAAGCGTGCGAATTGTGCGAGCAGCATTCAAACGCTGTTTCACATCCAAGTAAGAGGATGGCTCGTCAAACATGTACATATTTGCTTTTTGCACACAGCTCATGGCGATAGCAAAGCGCTGCAGTTCGCCACCAGACAAGTTGTGCACATCGCGGTCCAAAATGTTTTGCAGGTCGCATGCGGCAATCACCTCATCCTTGTTGTCACGCTGCAGTTTACCTTCAAGAAGTTGGTTGACAGTAGCGCGTGACTTGAGCGCCCTTGGGAGATTGTCCACGTACTGTGGCTTGATCAGGGCTTTAATGTTGTCCTCAAGTACCTTCGTGAAGAAGTTCTGAAGCTCGGAGCCACGGAAGTACCTAAGAATTTCTTGCCAGTCCGGTGGATCATCGTAGCGACCGAGGTTGGGCTTCTGCTTACCAGCAAGAATCTTCAAAGCTGTACTCTTACCAATACCGTTGGTGCCGACCAGACCCAAGACTTGACCGGCCCGAGGCGTTGGAAGACGATGGAGCTTGAAGCTATTAGCACTGTATCGGTGAGTGGTCTCATTTTCTAGGTTCGTGGGCAGTTTAATGATATTAATAGCTTCAAAAGGGCACTTCTTCACACAAATACCGCAACCAATACAAAGCGTTTCACTGATAAAGGCAATCTTGCTCGAAGGAGCCACTTCAATGCACTGACGACCCATGCGTACTACGGGGCAGGAGCGCTTGCATTCCTGGCGACACTTGGCAGGTTTACATTTGTCCGTGTTGACGATGGCAATACGCTCCTCTTTAGAGGCTGTCTCTTATACACATCTGACGCTGCCGACGATACCCCTTGTGTAGAACTCGGGGGTCGGCGTATCATTAAAAAAAAAAAAAAAACATATATTTACGGCACAAG
>ERZ1030949.16-NODE-16-length-131610-cov-16.270898_pt1 | contig 131610 bp, 84 predicted proteins | sample MGYA00517297_ERZ1030949 | MGnify/ENA primary metagenome ERZ1030949 (study PRJEB33718, sample SAMN03159698) | human skin metagenome | collected 2014-05-20 | study: EMG produced TPA metagenomics assembly of the PRJNA266117 data set (Human skin bacterial metagenome...
ATGTGTATAAGAGACAGCCCCACATATCTACCCGCCCCCCTCACGCAGGGGCCACGCCACGTAGCACGCTGAGGTAATATGCACGTGAATCTATCTATCCATGGGCCTCGGTCGCGATGCCACGGCAGCCTCCACCAGCTGCGCCGTCCGGCCACGGATGGCTGCGTCCAACTCGCTCTGCAGCACATCGGCCGCTTCAACGCACGTTCGCATCATCGTGTCAAAGCGGTCCTTGTGCATACGCGTATCGAGCTGAAGTAGTGGTACACCGCCCGTGCGCGGCAGAATAGCCACGGTTGCATACGGCAGATCCATCTGTTCCGTCACATTCAGGTCCAGTAGCGCGGTCGAGCCGTAGAGGCCACATGTCATCGCTGTTACATAGTCGCTCATAGCCACACCCGCATCCATCAGTGCCAGTGTACACGCGTGGATCATGGCAGGCAGCACACCTCCATCCTGCTGATGGATATACAGCACCATGTCGATCTGCGCGCGAGGATAGAGGTGCAGCTGCACCACAGGCTCGAATGTTGAGCGCAGAGCATTCGCCCATTCAACGATGCGCCGGTCGTTCCGCGAGCGATGCCGCCAATCTTGACCACCCCACGGCGCCATGGCAATCTCGGCGTGGATGCTCGCACGGTTCGGACGAACGATCGGCGTACGCGCCATGCGCGACGGCTCGCGTGGACCATATATACATGCCGTCACACTGGTCAGTCCTTGGGTTACCTTCGCCGAGCCATCGGGTCGCACGGATGCCGACGCAGTCGTCGGCACCAGCGACGTCGTAGCAGACGCATGCGGCGACACAGTCAGCTCCATAGAACGAAACTCGTGTGGTCGCCGGCCATCCATGCGATAGCCGCCCGCAGTAAGTAGCTCGATGCGCGAAGACTAGGGTCAGCGATGTGGCACGTACCATGCTAGCGCGCGAAGTATGGCTCAAGGCAGGAAAGGGGCGTTTTTTTTGTTCGGCTGAGTCAGCCCACAAACGACCTCGTTCGTTGTGCCCTTCATTTCCTTCTTCTCATCACACATAGTCACGCAGCACCAAGACACAAACACTTACTCGACAGCATCAGTACAACGGCACTATCGAAGCTCTCTCTTCCTGCCACACGATGGCACATGGATGCAGAGGGTCAATATGTTTTGCCAACATGAAAAAGTACAAAGACCATGTGCTCGCATGCTCAACTTGACAGCCTGAGCTTGCAAGCAGAACCAATATGGGTGGTCATACATTGAGTGTATACTTGCTTGTATTTGACGAAGGGCCGCGAGGCAGCTGAACATCAGTAAGCACGAATCGGCTCAGCATTTGTTCAAGCGCTTGAAATTGTAAACTAAATAACCTAAGAAATGTCTAATTCATGAATTGCTCATACCAATCGATCATCATTATCATGGTTGCATGCTACCCATGGTGTACTCAAATCGCTCGCGGATCCAGATAGACCATTATTTGCGCAAGTCACTTTAGGCAATGACGCAGTAAGTACCCCAAACAGGAGGGCCCAAGGGGTACTCGTTGTTAACAGGCTCTTCAGGCTGTTCATTCTTGGCACAGGTGTTAAGGCTCACCTCAGGCGATTCCTTGATGTCAAGAGCGGGGTTAAAAGTCGGGTTCATTTCTAGGGCTGGTGTGTTGTTGTGGTGTCTGCACTATTCACAATTTCACGTCTCTTTTATAGCTTCGACCTGGCTGGGTGCGGGATATGACTATTCATGAAAGCGCAGGGTAGGGAACAATGTTGGATACGACGTTGACAATGACATTGTGTCTCGTCCGTTTCGATTGTGGAGCAACACAACAATCCTGAGCTCATTTTGGGCAAGGACTTTTAGAGTCTTTGTTCTGTCCAATATTTCTTTGTGGCAATTCTTTGTCTATGCACTTAAACTATTACAGGCTTTCTTTCATTATCATTGTGTCCCTATGCATTGCTGCAGCATTCCCAAAGCGTAGATAATAAACAGTTGAAGTGAAGACAAAGAACCCTTTGATTCACGTGAAATTAATCCAACGTGAGTCTAGGATGGCTCAACATGAAACAAAGAATCCGAGCGATATTGCAATATTGACACTATTCGTTTGATACGAGAATGCACGAAGACTGTATATAGGATGCACACACAATCCCGAGTGTCCCATCTACCTGCAAGCCATGCCCAACGTAGCGCTTCCAGTGTTTGAAGTCATTTCCGTGGTCTTGGCTATTTTTCCAATCCCCTCACATTGGAGGGCAAAAAACATATCTATGCTCATGCTGGTATTCTGGCTGATCCTCGGAAACATTAACAATTTCATCAACCGCATTATATGGATCAAAGACGCGGACAATAAAGCTCCAGGGTGGTGCGACATATGTAAGCTGAAAAGCGTAAGTCATGTACTAATAACTAGCTGTCAAGATAATGAGCATGGTAACCATGGGCATTCCATGCGCCGCATTGTGCATCTCGATCAAGCTGTGCAGAATTGCATCAATGCGATTCAAACCTAGGACTATGATCGAAAGACGTAATGGCGCCCTAATTGACCTGGCCTGGATGATATTTACTCCTATTGCATACGCACTACTAACTTTAATTAACCAAGGCCATCGTTTCAATGTTGTTGAGGGTCAGGGCTGTCAACCCGCCATTTATTTCACACCAGTCGCGGCTTTTGTCGATTATGGATTGCCCCTAGGAATAAGCTTTATATCCATTCTGTACTCTTTAATGGCGCTGGGCTATTTCATTGTTCAAAAGAGAAACTTCGAACATATCGTATCTCAAAGCAGATGCGGTCTTAATGCAAAAAGATTTATTCGCATGACTTCATTCACAATAATTGACTTAATGCTGACCTTCCCCACCCTGCTCGCTAACTTTGGGCTGGAACTTGCATATACCCCTATGTTTGCCTACAAATCATGGAATATTGTACATCAGAGGTTCGACGATGTATGGAAATATACGGCAGATCTCTTTGAAACACCACAAGGAAAAAGGTATCTTATTTTATCACTATTCTCGGCCTGGGCACTTTGTGCCTCAGGGTTTATGTTCTACTTAGTGTTCGGCTTCAGTTCCGATGCATTTACAGACAATTCACAACCATATGTGACATTCAAATCACTCTTTGTTAAAGACACTGACCCTATGGAGGTGCCATTAAAGTACGTTTCTTTATGACTTGCTTACTCAACCTAGCATCAACGTTGGAACTGATTATGAAAAACAGGAAGTGACCCTTTCGGGATCACATGCTACTGAAGCTTTCAATGAATCCATCAAACGGGCACAATCCGATATTGAGTCTGACATGTCAGACTTGTCTGAAAATTCAGAACATATTAATTACCCTAAAGAATGACATTACATTCTGATTTCCGTTTTTAATAGAATCTGTATACTAAGGACATAAGAATACCAAAGAAGCTGCACGGCAGACATATGTGTTCATCGAGAAGAGTTCATATCTGTTCTATTTAATTTATGACTGGTGTGAATCCATCATGCTCATCTCAATGGCACGTGCAATGGCCTCTTCTTCAGTCATTTCCTCGTCTTGATCTCCTTCATGGAGACCTGCTACAGTGGCGCGCTGCGAGCTGGCCTCGCTCGACTCCATGGGAGCATCCTCCTCTTCTTTGGATGCGGGCTGTTGTGATAGAGCCAGAGCTTGCTTTAGCAACTCGTCGTCGTGGTCAGCCTGGCGTGCCATGTCTGTATCAAGGCCAGACGTTCCACTTAGAGGCGGCGCATCGATGGGCACGAGTGAGCCTGTGGCGCCTTCCGCAGGATGCTGTGTTTCCGGAGCCGTGGGTGGCTGCTGCTCCTGTGTACCGCCTTCATTTTCTTGGGTCTGGCGTTGTCGCGCCTGCTCTTCCTCAAGGGATAGACGCAAGGCGAGGGCCAATTCAGGGTCGGCGTTGGGATCGACGCCAAACTGGAAGCGGCTGGCTGGTCCTGACGAGCCTGACGGACCGGCCTGGTCATCGTCACCATCCAGCACGATCTGAGATGAAAGCAGGGTATCTGACAGGGGGCCAGCATCGGCAGGCACAGTGACGAGGTGGCTGTTGTCGTGGCTGTTCACGGTCTCAATCAACTTGTGGAGCTTGGCGCCGTTTTGTTCGTGCTCGCCAAAGCTGATAATGTCCACAGCAACGTTGTTTTTCTTCAGCTTTTTTGCAAGCTGTACAAGCGTCTCTTCCGAGTCGGCTACAGGCGAACCGACAAACGCAATAATGCGCTGGCGCTGGTTCTTGTTCTGGCGGTGCTTGAGGGCTAGCTGCGCGACATTGATACCTGTGGCGAGGCCGACGCGGCCAGATAGCTTACTACCGTGAATACCAGCAAACACCTTGCTGATGTCCTGAGTCAGCGTGGCGAGCACGGCGGGGCTCTTGCCGGCCATGGTCAGGACGCCGATCATGTTTTCGGGGTGGGCATTCGTTTTGGCGTCAAAAAGCACATTGACGGCATCTGACTGAGCGTCCCAGCGGCTCGGTGTATAGTCGCCGTTCCGCATCCACTCGGAGTTGTCGAGCACCAGCATCGTCGCTTCCAGCGGCATGGTGTCCAGAGAAGTGCTGCTGCGACCGTCGACCCACAATGACGCGTACATCACGTGACACCAAACCCTTTCGCCAGTCGACAGCGCCTAGCTAGGGAGTTGTGTGCATGCGATCATGTCGGGCCGCATTCGCGATGTGTGGGCCGATACGTTCGAGGCCGAGATGGGCCATATACGTGCGGTGATACGAAAGTATCCATTCGTGGCAATGGATACCGAGTTTCCAGGAATTGTTGCGCGTCCGATCGGCCAATTCCGTGGGTCGACCGACTACCACTACCAGACGCTGCGATGCAATGTCGATCTCTTAAAGATGATTCAGGTTGGTCTGACGGTGTGTGATGAGCATGGCAATTTGCCGCCAGATACGTGCACATGGCAATTCAACCTTCGCTTTGACGTGCAACAGGACATGTGCGCGCCCGACTCGCTCGAGCTACTCACAGCCGCGGGCATCGACTTTGAGCGGCATTTGCGTTTTGGGATTGATCAGGAGTGGCTTGGAGAAATGCTCGTGTCGTCAGGGCTGGTACTGCTGCCGGATGTGCACTGGATCTCGTTTCACTCGGGCTACGACTTTGGCTATCTGCTGAAGCTGGTGACGTGCCAGGCGATGCCAGCGACGGAGGCAGAGTTTTTTGAGATGCTGCACCTGTGGTTCCCGTGTGTGTATGATGTAAAGTTTTTGATGCGCAGCTGCAAGACGCTCAAGGGCGGCCTGCAGGACCTCGCTGACGATCTGCAAGTGAGTCGGATGGGGCAACAGCACCAGGCCGGCAGTGATAGCCTGCTGACGGCCTCGACCTTTTTCCGCTTGCGAGATCGTTTCTTTGAGGGTGTGATCGACGATGCCAAGCACATGGGGTGCCTGTACGGCTTTGCCAATACGATGTCTGCGACGTTGACGCCGGCAGGCACCGTTGTATACCAACCCGTGGATGCGGTGCGCACGCCCGTTATGCCAAGTATGCCGACGTCGGTCCTGCCCGCTGGCGCTGGTGGCGCACAGCCACCGATGGCCGCAGCTGCGACGGCACGATCATTGTATACTACCACATAGCACTAATCAAACGCCTCTTCGCTCGACTGGCGTACGAGGCGACGGACCTTGCGGCGGTAGCCGACGAGGTCCTCGCGGACCTGCTTGGCTGCATCGATATTGGCCGGCGAGTCGGTGTTGGGTGGGTCGGTGCTGAGCAGGCTGATGACCGATACGAGGATCGACTCGACAGTATGTACTGGGAGCCAGCGCTCGCTAGCGTCTTCGTATCCGTACTCGTCCGTGCCAGGCTCATGCAGGATCGAGATACACAGCGTCCCGTCCTGGTAGATATTTGGGTGCCACATAGGCGTTTTGAATTTCAGCTTGGGCGGCAAGAGGGGGTATTCCTGCGGAAAGCTGAGCTCGGCACGCAAAAAGCCGCCCTCATACAGCGTATCGTTCGGACCAATGATCATAATGTCCCATTCAAAGAGATTGCTGTCATCCTTCAGACCCGCACTGAACCCATCGACCGGGTTCTTGCGCAGCTCCACCAGCTGCTTTTTGAGCAGCAGCGCGTTGCCACTGGTGGTCATGGCGTGCCAACTTGGGCCACGCTCACCGTCAGCGGCTCAAATGCACATCACGTGAACAACACCTACGACGTGGAGCTATGGAGGCTCGCAGGGACTTGGACCATGGTAAAGCACTGGATCTGATCGTCCACCTGCAGGCCATCGAAGCCATCAAACGACATGCCGCACTCGGTACCCTTGCGCATCTCAGCCACATCCTTCTTCACTTGCCGCAGCGTATCGAGCTTGCCGCGGAACACCTCGTGGCGGTCATCGCCACGCAGGACACGCACCTCGCTGGCACGACTGATCACACCATTCGTCACGCGGCACCCCGCGACGCACTTGGGCGGGCGGCGCGAACCCTGCTTGATGTGGAAGAGCTGTGCCACCTGCGCCTCGCCGACCACGCGCATTTCGTCACGTGGAGGCAACAGCCGCGCCACTTGATCGGTGACGTGGTCCATGAGGCGGTAGATGACATCGTCGCAGTGCACCGCCACAGGCGGCTGCATGCGCGAGGCGAGCGTCTGAATCGCCTTGGATGCCTTGACATGGAAACCAATCACGTGTGCACCGACCGCATGCGCCACATTCACATCACTCTCCGTCAGGTCACCCACGCCTTGCGACACGATCTTGACACCCGCCCGCGCATTGCCTATGGGCGCGAGCGTATGAGCCAGCGCCTCGGCCGTGCCAGACACATCCGCCTTCAAAATCAGCGGTAGCACAGCGCGCGTCTCGGACGCTTCTTGTTCCGTCGCATTCTGCGCTCGCACGGCCTGCGCCACGGCCTCCGCGTGCATCGTGCCTTCTTCCTCAGCACGCTGGAGGCGTTGCATTTCGCGCCGCGTCAGCTGCTCGGCACGCTCACGCTGTGCGTCAGCCTCGGCTTTACGGCGCCGCCCCTCGTCAATCTGCTCGGCATCCAGTAACAGCGCCTGCTCTTCCACGATGCGCTGACGGTGCTCCACGGCTCGCTTGCCTCGTGCCTCGTCTGGTGCCCCGAGAAACTGGTCGCCCGCCTTGGGCAACTCACGCCACCCCGCGACTTGCGCCGCATAGCCTGGCAGGACCTGCTTGGTCGCACGTCCATCCGGCTGCATGAGCTGCTTCACCTTGGCCCATGTCGTGCCGCAAACAATCACATCGCCCGATGCGAGAGAGCCACGCTGGACCAACACCGTCGCGACGTTGCCGCGGCCCTTTTCCACACGGCTCTCAAGAATGCGCCCTTCAGCCATACCGCTCGTCTCGGCCCGTAGTTCGGCCATCTCGGCCATGACCGCCAGCGTCTCGTCGAGTGCATCCAGGCCGATGCCCTGCTTCGCACTGACCTCGACACACGGCACATCGCCGCCCAAGTCTTCGACGTCAATACCCTCGGCACACAAGTCGTAGCGCACGCGTTGTGGATCGGCCTTCGGCGCGTCCACTTTCGTGATCGCCACGACAAGGGGGACATGCCGATCATCACCGCGCACGAGTGAAATGACTTCGCGTGTCTGCGGCATGACACTGTCATCAGCCGCTACGACCATCACGACAATGTCCGTGACGGATGAGCCGCGACTGCGCATCGTCGAAAACGCCGCATGACCCGGCGTGTCCAGGAATGTGACACTGGATATCGCACCTTCTGGGCGCTTGACGGGTACACTAAATGCACCAATGTGCTGCGTAATACCACCGGCCTCCCCGGCAGCCACAGACGTCGAACGCAGCGTATCTAGCAGCGTCGTCTTACCGTGATCGACATGGCCCATGATCGTCACGACCGGTGGCCGCAGCGGAAGTGTGGCGCGCTCCTCCGGCGTCGGCGCTGGGCGGGGGTATATATCGAGTTCCGAGTCTTGCTTCGTAGCGACCATGACATTGTACTCGGCGGCAATGAGCTCAGCGTCCTCGAGTTTCAAGAGCCGGTCCGAACGTGTGTCGTCAAATCCAATCTGCTCCATTCGAAACTGGAGCTTTCGCATATGCACGCGCAAAATGCGCGCAAGGTCATGTACTGACACAATGGGCGGAAGGGATACACGCGGCGTCACCTGCTTGGGTGGGGATACCTTGGTCTGAGTACGTGGAGCGCTGCCGCCTTGGGGCCGCGTCTCCTTTTTCGGCGGTGCATGCCTCACCTGTGGCCGAGACCAGTTCTTTGCACTCGGCACAGATCGCGCGCGGCCATCTCGCCGTGCCTCGGCACACAATCGCGGTGCCGTAGACATGGGCCGCGCCCCAATGCCGACGAACCGCACCGTCGATCGCCACCACATGGAAGGAAGAAAATAACTCCACATACGAACCTATGCTCCCTTAGGTCTGTCTTTGCTCGCGACGCCGCTTGACGTCCCAATTATGTACGCGAGCCGTGTTCACTTCCATCGTGGTAATCTGATCACGAAGGAAGCCCAGGTCGTCATTCGCTATACCCATGCTCTTTTTCGCCGTCTCGAGCTTATCACGGAGCATGTCGATCGCCTCATCGATATCGTACGACAACATGACATTGGCGCCGAGCCATAGGTGCACTTTATCGATAGGATCGAGCGTAGCGCGGCACAGCAAGGTATCATTCAGCTCACAAGTCGTCTCTGTCGGCTCAGGACAGCCCTTTCGTGTCTTGAGAAACTCGACCATCTGCAGCGTTTTGGTGATATCGGGAATCTTTTGCTCGAGCACTTTGCGGCGCTGCGCCGTACTGAGCTCCATAAACTTGTATTTACTGGCGTAAGTAGCATGCACGTACGATAGGGCTTCCTGGAACTGTTGGAGCGTCGGCCCTACATCCTTGTCCGCACCGCCCACAAATTCAGCCACATCATTCTGCTGTAAGCTCATGGGTGCGTACCACAAACGGCGCCGTGGGAATGCCTCTCGTGTCGGAGGCTGTCTCACCGGCCATGATCAGTGCCGTCGGAGGACGCGCCGTGGGTGGAGTGGGCCGCGGCGCACAGTCCACATCCACGTGGCACAACACGTGACAAATACAGTTCTGAAAAGACCCAGGGGCCTCGTTTGCTACCCCCGACCGACCCCTACCACCACGAGTATGTCGACGCAGGATCTCCAGTGGCTTCTTGTCCGCAAGTCGAACAGCTTCCTTGTGAAGCAGAAGGGCCTCGGCCGCGTTTTCTCGCGCGAGCCGGGTAACCTCGCCGCCTTCCACAGCTACAAGCACTCGGGTCTTGTGAACGACAAGTCTGTCGGCATTGTGCCCGCTGAGAACCGTGGCGTCGTTGTGACGACGCGCAAGCAAAAGACGTCGCCTCGCGCTATCCGTGGCGCCCGCGCCTCGACGACGATGTACGTATGCGCTTGATAAACTAACATCTACAGCAAGGGTGGCTCTCGCCGCGTCGCTGGCGCCGTGGCCAACGTGGCCGCCAAGCACGGCTACCGTGCTGACCTGCGCAAGGGTACGTATACAGGCACGCGAGAGGGCATGCATTGCGCTAGAACCCCCCTGACACCGTATGATGGATCGGGCGTATTTGCGATGCAACATGAATGCATGGCTGCTCGTAGGGAGCTGTGCACCGATGCTCCCATCTCGTGTGCCCCTGCTACAACAGTGCTAACGTCCAGATGCTGTGGCTCGCGCTACGGCCATTGTCAACGCGCAGGTGCGCAAGCAGCGCGTGCCCCGCACGCGTGCTCCTCGTGGCGCTGCTGCCCGCAAGCTCGCTGCCGAGCAGGCCTAAGGGTCGCCAAAATCGCTAGTTGTATAGCCTCACATACACAGCGTCTGTCACGACAACATAGCTGGATTTCCTCCACATATGATGACGGCTCGTCCGTCGGGTATGGTGCGGGATGCCCAGACAGGGGACTGTGTCATTCCCGCAAGCGTGCGTGCGGATGGATCCATACGCAAAGAGCGACGTGTGCGCCCGGGCTTTTTGCCCCTAGAAGATGTGCCGCGCTTTCGATCGCGGCGTCTCTTGGAGAGGAAGGAGGCCGAGAGGCATGAAGAGCAGGCCCACTTCGAACGGTCCAAGGGCGAGAAGAGCGTACCGCAAGACGCTACGAAGGGTTCTTATAAGGAGAGTACGGTGAAGACGCCTGCGCACACCTCTTCTCAGAGTGCATTGCCCACGGAGCCTCGGTCCCGGGGCGCCCGTCGCATGGATGTGATGTCCGAGACGCGTTCCAAGGGCGCTCGTAGAGACGCACCCGAGGACTCGTCCAGGGACCATCGCAAGGCCGCGCCTAGAAAGGCAAAGCACGATACCCCGTCCCGAGATGCACACGAGGCCAAGGGGCCTGTCAAGCAGGCCAACGATGCTCCACGCACGGCGGAGACCTCTTCTGTGGACGCACTAGAGGAACGATTCTCATCACTATCTATGCAGGGTATATCTGGTCGTTAGCATGTTCTTGAGCGAGGGATCAGTTGGTGATGCATGTATAAGCTCGGCTCATCGAGATCTCACCGTGCTTGTCTATGGTATAGAATCATCCCGTGTGCATGGCACAACACTCACCATCTGTTCGTTAGCTCCGTTCACGCTATGCTGTAGGATCATGGAGAAGATTCAAGCATCTTCAGACGCATGCAGCGCGCACATCAAACGCAGCCGAACCGAAGCACGCCACGGACTCTGATGCCGCTCTGCCGCATCCTCAAAGAATGGATGTACTTTTTAATCCTGGACAGCATGGATCAATGCGTACCATTCTGTGGTTAGCATGTTCTTGGGTGCGCCGTGTGCGTCATTCAAGGTAAGCTTTGGTATAGGTGTCCACAAAGCATCCGCTGTTCGGAAGCAGAACTGTAGAAAACAAATCCTCCGCACACGAGTGAGATACGTACATAGGGGGTATGCTGGATCCACCAGCGCTGGATCCATGAGAGGTTCGCGTCGCATGTCCCACACAGCCTCGCTCGACCGAAAGCCCTTGCGCTTGTGTGCCTTGGCTTCGGCACGGCGCTCCAACCACTTTGCGCGGCGATCCTCCGGTTCTAGCGACCGCAGCGTGAGGCAAAACTTGAAATCCTCGCGCCGCGGCGCACAGTCGGCGATCGTGCCATAGCGGTAGATGCTGCGGAACTGTGGACCAAGGGCGTAGCACGTCAGCCACCGGTCAAAGAGCGTGAGGCACGAGGGCGGGAACTCGTCCCGTGGATTCGCCGCCGCCTCAAGGACGAGCTCCTCGCGGCGCAGCGTATCCATATCCGCCCGTGCCTCCCCGACCGACGGGCGCGACACAAACGAGCCCATGGAAGAAGGAAAACAAGAGGGCGCAATAAAAATTCACGTGATATGGGTATCTATACGGCCTCTTCCAGCACGAGGCGTGGCACGACTTGCATGGCCATGAGCTCCTGGAACAGCAGCTTGGTCGCGTACGGGACCGTGAGCTTGACGACATGCTTTGAGCTCTTGCAGTAGCCACAGTAGCCATTGTAGCCCAGCAGACCACACTGCTCGCAGGCATTCACCACGAACGCGTCGGAACTGACCATCAGGCGCTCCAATAAGAGCTGCGTGGCACCGTAGCCAATCAAGCAGTCGCGTTCCATTTCGCCGAGACGCAAACCACCGTCGCGACTGCGTCCCTCGGTCGGCTGGCGCGTGAGCACCGCGCGCGGGCCGCGCGCTCGCGCATGCATCTTGTCCATGACCATGTGTTTCAGCTTTTGGTAGTAGATCGGGCCAAAGTACACGTACGCCTCGAGTGGCTCACCTGTCATGCCGCTCGTGAGGTACTCTTTGCCGCCGTAGTTGTAGCCGTGCTCCACAAGCACGCGCGACATGTCGTACACGTCTGATCCGCCGAACGCCGTGCCGTATTCTTGCGTGCCGCGCAGAATACCAGCCTTGCCGGACATGAGCTCAATCATCTTGCCGACGGTCATGCGCGACGGGAAGCCGTGTGGATTCATAATAATGTCGGGACAAATACCCGCATCGTTGAACGGCATGTCTGCCTGGGGCACAATCAGGCCCACCACACCTTTTTGGCCGTGGCGCGACGAGAACTTGTCGCCCAGCTCAGGGCGCCGCGTCTGCCGAATCAGCGCCTTGACGAGAGTCTGGTCCGAGTCGGTGTCGCTCACCAGCACCTGGTCCACGTAGCCACCGACCGGCGCCTTGTACGACAGCGGCGCATTCTTGTACGCCACTGCCGTATTCATCATGGTGCCCGCACTGTTATCGTTCGCGTTGATGGGCATTTGCTTGTTCACAAACACGTCACCAGGCTCCAGTCGCTCACCAGCGCCAGCCAAGCCATCTGCCTCAAGGCATTCGAAACGCCGCAGCGGCTCGCCATGCTCGTTCAAAGGCGCATCCGCGAGGCGATCAAACGTGCCGTTCGCATACTTGCGCAGCACTGTCGACTGCTTTCGCATGACCTGGCACCGCCCAAAGCCGCGGTCCAACGAAGCGCCGTTCAGCACGAGCGCATCCTCAATATCGTAGCCGGAGAAGCTCATGACGGCCACCATCGCGTTTTGCCCGGCTGGTAGCTTATCGTACCCAATGAGCTCAATCGTCTTGGTCGATACGATCGGCTTTTGGGGATATACCATGAGGTACAGGAGCGTATCGATGCGGTTCAGCTGATTGTAGCCAATCGCACCGATGGCTTGCTTACCCATGGCACACTGGTACGTGTTACGCGGCGACTGATTATGGTGTGGGTACGGCACGAGACCAGCCACGGCGCCCAGCAGCGTGAAGCACTCGATTTCCAGGTGCGTCGTGCTGGGCTTGATATTATGCTCGAACAGCGCGATATTGGAGTCGTTCTCCTCGTTCACGTCGAGGTACTCGACGAGTCCCTGTCGCAAAAAGTCGTCAAACGACATAGTGCCCGCCTGCAGCTGACGGATGTGCTCTGACGTGACTTGGGGCTGGCCGCGCTCGACAATGATCATGGGGCGGCACACACGCCCGCCGTCTGACGCAATGTGCACTGTCTGGTGGTGCATGTTGGTGTAAATGCCGACGAACTCAGACATGAGGCCCTTGCGACGCAAACGGCGAAACTGCGCCACGAAGCGGTGAGGCGCATGTGTCACGCCCAGCACATTGCCGTTCAAAAACACAATGAACGTGTCGGGCTGGTACAGCTCGGCGCCCGTGAGCAAATTGATATCTTCGAGACCAAGTGTGTAGCACAGACGCACGATAGGTGCTTCGTCGACGTCCGTCGTGATATGCGTCATCAATGCCAGATTCTTGACCAGACCGCACGCTTCACCCTCGGGCGTGTCGGACGGACATAGCATACCCCACTGCGACGACTGCAAGGCGCGTGGACCGGACACTTTGCGGGTCTTTTCAAACTGACTGCTGATGCGCATCATCATGCCCAGAGCGCTGATGTAGCTCAGCCGACTCAGCACATGCGTGACGCCAGCGCGTTCCATCTTGAATCGCTTCAAGCTCCAGTTGCCCGTCGAGATCGCACGCACGAATCCGGCCGTGATATAGTCGCCATGGTAGAAGAACTGGTTGTACGCGTCGAACTCAGCCGTGCGATTGGGCTTTTTGAGCACCTTGTCGATATTCGTCTTCAAGTCAAAGTTGAACTTCTTAAAGAGGTCTTCGAACAGGAGAGCGAGGAGCTGGCCCGCGAGTTCCAGACGCTTGTTACCGACATAATCGCGGTCATCCACCTTGCTTTCGTCGAGCATGCAGACGAGGACGCGGCGGACCATGGTGGCGATGTACATGGTCTTGTTTCGAAAGTTGCCGTTCTCGACGGGAACGTGCGCCATGATGACAGTCGCGAGTACCTCGAGCGCCTCGTCACTAGCCGAGCGCCGCAGACCCACGCCGCGGCGCATGACCTTGACGCGCGCGCCGATGTAGTCGAGTGCCTGGCGGCGAGAGAACACCTCCAGCTTGGCAGCCTTTTCGATGTTCACGGCGAAGAGTTCCGCGTACGCCTCGTCCTGCCCGGCGACGAGCTGCAGAATCTCTTTGTCCGACTGAATTCCGAGCGCACGGAACACGATCACGATAGGAATGTCTTCATGTAGCGAGTTGTGCTTGATGTAGATGAGGCCGTGCTTGGTGAGCACGTACGACTTGGACTTGCGCTCGTGCGTCGAGCTGGTGACGGACGCTTGGACGATGCCTTTACGACTGTCTGCCTCGACGATAATGCGGTTCTTGGACAGCTGCTCCTGCACGAGAATGACCTTTTCTGTGCCCTTGACGACAAAGTAGCCACCGGGATCGAGGGGGCACTCGTTCATGCGTGCGAGGGCCGCATCGTCCTGTCCAGCCAGCCAGCACTTGTTGCTACGAAGCATGATCGGCAGGCGTCCGATCGGCACATTCTTACGGCGCACAATTTTGCCGCCGCGTGTGTACTCGATGTCGACGTAGATAAAGGCGCTGTAGGTAATGTCGCGCAGACGGCATTCATGCGGCGTGATGCTGCGGTCGATCGCATCTGGATCGGACCGTTCTGGGCGCCCCACGGAGATGTCCGTGTACTTGAGGTAGAATTTGGGATCAATATCCGATGTCACACGCTCGTTCGCCCGCAGGATGTTTTTCAAGTCGACATCCACAAAGTAGTTGAACGAGTCAATGTGCTGCTTGACGAGACCTTTGACCTGGAGGTACGCTGGCAGAAGCAGCCACTTGTCCTCGATGGCTTTGACTGGCTCGGTGAGGCTCTTGCCGGCCTGCGCCGCTGCTTCCATCACCTCGTCCATGGCCACGAGCGAGGGAAAAAAAGGGGCGCAGCGCTTGCGTGGCCCCTGCCTCCACGTGACTCTGACCACGAACGACCATGGCGACAGCGGATCCGACGCTGACGGCCGTGCAGAGCTGGTTTGACAAGCATGCGCCGACGCATCTTGCGGGTGCGTGGGACAATGTGGGTCTGATTGCGCAGTCGCCTGTGCCATCGGAAGCGACGGGTGTGTTTCTTGCGGTGGATCTTACGCCGGCCGTGGCGGAGGAACTGCTCGCGCGCGGCGACATCCGTGTGGCTGTGGTGTATCATCCCGTCATCTTTGGCGGCGTCAAGGCGCTTACGCTGCAGAATGCGCTGCAGCGCTCGATTCTGAGATGCATAGCCGCGGGTATCCATCTGTACTGCCCGCACACGACACTCGATGCGTGTCATGGCGGCATCAACGACTGGCTCATCGCGGGTCTCTCGCACGCCTGGGAGACGTGTGCGCCCGGGGACCTGTACAGTGCCGTGCAGCATGCTACGTACGAAGTGATCGAGCCGAATGACCGTGATCCATCCGTCGGCATGGGTCGTCGGCTCGTGTGGGCGCAGCCCGTGGCGTGGTCGACGCTCGTGGCGCGAACCAAGGCCTTGTTGCGCGTGCCGTACGTGCAGGTGGCGCCGGCGCCGGGTGTGACCGACGCTTCTGTGATGCAGTCTCTCGGCGTGTGTGCAGGCTCGGGCTCGTCGATTCTCCGTCAGTGTGCGGTGGACGTGTTTGTGACGGGCGAAATGGGGCACCACGACCTTTTGGCGGCGAATGCGCGGGGCGTCTCGGTGATTGTGGCGAACCATACGAACACGGAGCGGCAGTACCTGAAGGACGTGCTGCACCCTGCAATGCGTGCGTCGCATCCGACACTACCTGTCTATGTGTCTGAGCACGATGCCGATCCTCTGCGTGTGGTCTAGCTGACGGGCGAGCCGTCGCTGAGGAGCACGACGGCGTACTTGCCCGAGATGCGCCAGCCGGGCTCTTCAGCGTCGAGGCGCTCGGAGACGTGGAGCGGCACGCCGACGACGACGTCCGACTTGATCGTGCGCAGCGACGCCACGGGCGGCGCGCCGGGCTCCTGGGCCATGGGGCCGATGGCCTGTGCGAACGGCGTCGATGTGGGCGCCTGGCAATCGTACGTGAGCTTGCGGTGGTTCAGATCGCCCTTGAACAGCACGAGGTGGCTCTCGCAGAGGTAGTGGAACAGGTCGGGCGCCTCGGCGGGCAGCTCCCAGAACGTGTAGCCCGTGCACCAGAAGGGGTGTTGCTCGTACACCCACTTGCCCTCTTTTTCGTACTGCTTCCAGCGCTTGCCGAGTGTGCGCAGGGACTCGACTTCCTTGTCGGTGGCGCCATCGAAGAGGTGGCCGTACGTCATGGTGTTGAGGAGCCAACTCCAGTCCTTGCGCGTGACGTCGGAGACGAACCAGGGGATGCGCTTGCCGTGGAAGTGCACTTCGCTCGCGATGCCGGCCTGGATGAGCCAGTCGGCGTAGACGCAGTCGCAGTACAGCTCAAAGCCGGCGTTGTCGAGCACAAAGTCGATGCGGCCGCCGCGCATGTGGCTGACCAAGTCCCACAGGCGGCCCAAATCGTTGCCGAGGATGTTTTGCTCGGTCGATGCGAGGTGCTCGCCGCCCGTCGACTGGATCTTCTTGATGTCTTCCTCGGTCATGTTGATCAGCAGCGACAGGTCTGTGGCGTTGCCCCACAGCGAGATCTGCGTGAGCTCGAGGAAGAGCTTGCGCATGCGGTCGTGGCGTTCCTCGGGTGTCGAGGCGTGCACGTTGCTCTCGTATGGCACGGCGAAGCGCGTCGACAGCTCGAACACGGCCGTGCCGGAGCGGCCGAACGTATCGCACTTTTGGCGGAAGAACACGTCGTAGTCCATCCAGTAGCGCGAGACGGAAAAGCACTCGTGCAGGCGGCGGTACTTGTAGGCCTCGGCGAACAGCCAAGGCGCGCTCATAAAGTCGGCGCCGCGGAAGTAGCGCGCAATCGCCTTGTTCCACAGCGTCACGTCGCCCTCGTTGTCGTCGACGATCGGGCGCAGCTTCTCGTTCGCCTGCAGCTCGCGCATCAGGCCGGTCATGCGCTCGATGCACTGGAGCAGGTCGACAATGACCTCCTCGCGCCACTCCTGATTCAGCGTCTTGTACACGTCCTCGATGGCCTTGCCGAGGATCGTCGGCAGACGCTTGCCCATCGTCTCGTGCGCGAACGAGTACTCGTGGTAGCCGCGGTACGCGGGCCACGGCGGGTTGTTCGGGTCGACCAGCGACGCGCGGCGTGGGTACGCTGCGGCCTCATCCGTCGCGAAGTAGTCGGGCTTCGGCGGCAGGTTGCCGAGGTTCAGCAGGGTCTTGCTCGCAGGGCGCGCACTCGCGTGCGATCGGTCGGTCATGGGGCGGGACAAGCTGCGCACGGCGCCAGGGACGTGCGTGGCTCGACCACAGCGAGGGCCGGCCTTTCGATCACGTGATGCATGATGGCCCCGCCGTGGGAGCCCGCGTCGCCGGCGGGCGAGCGACGCCTGGGACCACCATGACGCTGTACTACTCGATCGTGTTTGCGCTCCTTGTGCTGGAGATGGCCATGTTCATGGTGCTGATTGTGCCGCTGCCGTTCTCGGCGCGGCGCAAGCTCTTCCGCTTCCTCGCCACGAGCGAGATCGTGAGCCGCATCAACTACTGCATCCGGATCACGTTCATCTTTGTGGCGGTCCTCTTTATCGATGCGTTCCAGCGCATGATCAAGGTGTCGAAGGAAACGAACCTCGGCGACTACCACCAGGGCTACCATGACCTGCGCAACGAGACCAACTACCACGCGAAAAAGTTCTATGCGCAGCGCAACGTGTACCTCACGGGCTTCACGCTGTTCCTCAGCCTCATCCTCGCACGCACGCACTCGCTCGTGCTCGACCTGATCAACGCGCAGGAGGAACTCGTCTCGAGCACCAGCGGCGCGTCGCACTCCGACGACATCGCCACCATGAAGAAGCAGATGGCCCAGCAGCAGGCCGAGTACAACCGCCTCACGGACGAGCTCGCTCAGGCCAAGGCCGCCGTGTCGGACAAGAAGGCAGACTAGGTTCATAGGGCCCCGCCTCTTTCTCCACATGCACCACCGCCGGTGGCGTGCGTCGCTCGCGGCGCGGCACGGCCTCGCCGACGTCGGCGGCGACGTGTCGTGGCGCGCGCGCGATCATCCACGGTGGCCACTCGTGCGCGAATGGCGTCGCGACGGCTCGTCGCCCCCATGGAGTCCGAATTACGCGCCGGACGCACACACCGTGCGCAACGACTATGGGGCGTGCTTTGTCGACTCGGGTCTCGTGACGCCACCGAGTGCGTGGGTGCCGACGTCGGACGCGTGCGCCGCCGAGCATCCCAAGCGCCGCCGCCTGCTCGATCTCAAGGCCGCGCTCGTGCAGGCCTCGGCGATCCCACGCACGTATCTTCAGGCGGATGTGCGCACGTGGCTCGATCCGCACGCCTCGCTCGGCGTCCTCGAGGCCGTCGGCTACGACGTCATCCTGATCGATCCGCCCCTCTTCTCGTACGCATGGCGCGCGCCGCACGAGTCGCGGCACGCGTGCTGGACTTGGGACGAGGTGGCGCAGCTGCCTATACCCCGCCTCGCGTCCCGTGAGAGCTTCGTGTTTCTGTGGGTCGGCGACGGCCGCGACGATGGCCTCGAGCGCGGGCGTGACTGCCTGCAGCGCTGGGGCTTCCGCCGGTGCGAAGACATCGTGTGGGTGCAGACCGAGTCGTGCACGCAGTATGCGCCCGCCTCGCCGTCGCTTCTGAAGCCTGTCGTGCAGCACTGCCTCATGGGCATCCGCGGCACGGTCGTGCGCAGCACCGACTCGTTCTTCGTGCACTGCAATATCGATACCGACGTGATCTTATGGCCCGGCGAGCGTCCTGCGCCCGGCATGCCCATCTCGCCCGAGCGCAAGCCGCCGGATCTGTACGAAATCGTGGAGCACTTTTGCCTCGGCACGCGGCGCCTCGAGCTGTTCGGCACGAACCGCAACCTCCGCGACGGATGGCTCACCGTCGGATGGGACGTCGGGCCACAGGCGCCCTCATGGCCCGCACACGGCGCCCTGCCACTCGATCCCGCGGCGTATGCGGCGCAGTTTGTGCTCGATCCACCTCACTGCCCCCTCTACGCCCGCTCGAATCTCGTGCCGTACAGCGACGAGTGCGAGCAGCTGCGGCCACGCACGCCACCACCAGAGGACCAGCGCGGCCAGCCGCGCCCCGCGTTTCGCGCCCAGCCGCCACGCCACCAGCTGCTCAACCAGGGCGCCGGTGGGCGCTCCACAGTCAGTACGCCGAGCGCCAGCGAGCACCTCAGTGGCGCACAGGCACAGATATGGCGTCGGTATCAGCGCTAGCTTGGAACAGGCGGCGCAGGGGATGTAGGCGACGAGGCCGACACGCCGAGGCAGGGCACACGTACCCGACAAGGTCCGCAAGCGTACGGGCCACGCCGAGCCGCGCATGGGACAGGGCCGACGATCCCACGATCGTCGAAATCGTACGTAGCACCCACGGCGGCGGCATCCCATGCCGTGTCTCGAGGCGCCGGCGCGCCGGATAGAGAGGAAAAATCGCGAATCGCTACGTCACTAAAAGTTGATCGGCTTGTCATAACTGGCGAGGGCCGCCTCCTTGAACGCCTCCGAGAGCGTCGGGTGCGCATGGCAGGTACGCGCAATGTCCTCGGCACTCGCCGAGTACTCCATCGCGAGACACGCCGACGCAATCATCTCGCCGGCATTCGGGCCGATGATGTGCACACCCAGCACACGGTCCGTCTCCTTCTCGACGACAAACTTGACAAAGCCGTCCGTCTCGTCGTTCGTCTTCGCACGCGAGTTGGCCAGGAAGGGGAACTTGCCGACCTTGTACGCGACACCCTCTTCCTTGAGCGTCTCCTCCGACTTGCCGACCCACGCCACCTCAGGGTACGTGTAGATCACCGACGGAATCACGTCGTAGTTCACGTGGCCGAAGCCGTTCTTGATCATCTCGACGGCCGCGATGCCCTCTTCCTCGGCCTTGTGCGCCAGCATTGGACCGAACGTCGCATCGCCAATGCACTTGACGCCCTTGCACGTCGTGTTGTACTGGTCATCGACCACGACGCGGCCGCGCTGGTCCACCTCGACACCCACCGCCTCGAGGTTCAGGCCACTCGTCACAGGGCGGCGGCCGATCGACATGAGCACCACATCCGCTTCCAGCTCCTTCGGCTGGCCATCCTTCTTCACCTCGGCCTTGATCGTCACCTTGCCGCCGCTCTTCTCGACCGTCGACACCTTCGTGCCCAGCTCAAACTTCAGCCCCTGCTTCTCCAGAATCTTCTTGAACGTAGCCACCAGCTCACCATCCACGCCAGGACCACCAATCGAGTCCTGGAACTCGACCACCGTCACCTGCGCACCCAGACGGCTCCACACACTGCCGAGCTCCAGACCAATCACACCGCCGCCAATCACGACCAGCTTCTCCGGCACCTTCTCGAGCGACAGCGCACCGGTAGAGCTCACAATCTGCTTCTCATCAATCTCCACACCAGGGAACGGCGTCACCTCACTGCCCGTAGCAATGATCACATTCTTCGCCTCGACCTGCGTCTTGCCACCGTCCAGCAGCTCCACGTCCAACGTCGTCGGCGAGGCAAAGCTGCCCATACCCTTGATGTAGTCGACCTTGTTCTTCTTCAGCAGCATCTCCACTCCCTTGGTAAGGCCCGTCACAGCCTTGTCCTTGGCCTTCATCATCGAGGGCAGGTTCAGCGACACGCCCTCGACGTCCACACCACGCTTCTTCAGACCGTGCGCCACATCGTGGTAAATGTGCGAGTTGTTCAACATGGCCTTCGACGGAATACAGCCCACATTCAGACACGTACCACCCAGCGAGCCACGCTTCTCAATGCAGGCCGCTCGCAGACCCAGCTGGCCCGCCTTGATGGCCGCCACATAGCCACCCGGGCCACCACCAATCACGACCACATCGTACGGCTCCGAGCCCGTGGCCAGACCACGCGCCGACACCACACGCGGGAGCGTCATGGGCTGCATGGCCCGCACAGACACACATGCGCGACGAGACAGGAGAGCACTCAGCATCGTTCCACGAAGGAAACCAGCCTCGGCTGCGTGCCAGCGAAGGGCCTGCCCGCTCGCATACATCCCATACAGACCTCCACACTATGTCACGATTCACGGTCCACGATGCTAATGGAAAACAGGCGCGGCTGCGACGCGTCGTGCGTCACCGTAGGACGCGGCGCCACGTCCCGCGTCGCCTCGTTCGGATACGCTTTTTCCAGCCAGTCCGCCACATAGAGCCCCGTGATGGAAAATCCTGCATAAGTAGGCGGCACGTACCAATCGCTGCTAGGCCCATGGCGATACGCACGCGAGGCGAGAGCGCTGAATATGAGTCTACGCTACCTACCCATCCAACTCTCAAAGATCGACTTATTGGAACGCGACTCGGACCACGAATCAAGGCGATGCGCAAATTCCTTCAGCTGCTCGGGCTTGTCTGCACGCTGCGACGGCGGCCGTCGCGGGACGGGCCGCGAGGCGTCCGGCCGCCGCCATCGGCACAACGTCGATCTCATGGTGGTGGTACGAGGAAAAGGAGGCGCCTCCACCCCTTCGTCACCCCAACGCCCAGGCAGCGTTCCTCGCCCTGGTCGATCGAAGGCAGCCGCTTCATGCGTACGCTCTATGTAGCAAACTCTAGGACTATAGGTGCGCCGCAGGACAGAGTCCAAGTCGTGGTGCAGGGACGCGGATGAGTCAGGACATGCGCGTGTGTTGGGAAATATGCACTCCGCTGAGGCGCCGCGCGGCGGCCGCCTTCTTTCTAGGGCGCTTGTTGAAAAAACGCTGAGCGCCGTCGTCCGTGTACGACAGCATCATGGTCGGGAATCCAGACACGTGGATCGCGCAGCTGCGCGAATGTAAGTACCTGCCGGAAGAGGACATGATGGTGCTCTGTGACCAGGTGCGGACACTTCTGCTCGAAGAAAGCAATATCCAACCTGTCTCGAGTCCCGTGACGGTGTGTGGCGATATCCACGGCCAGTTTTGGGATCTGCTCGAGCTGTTCCGCGTCGGCGGCGATCTGCCAGATACAAGCTATATCTTTATGGGCGACTTTGTCGACCGCGGTTTCTTCAGCCTCGAGACTTTCTCGCTGCTTTTGGCCCTCAAGGCACGGTATCCAGGCCGCATGACTCTGCTGCGTGGTAACCACGAGAGCCGACAGATTACACAGGTATATGGCTTCTACGACGAATGCATGCAAAAATACGGCAGCGCCAGTGTTTGGAAGAGCTGCTGCCAGGTCTTTGACTACCTCAACATCGCCGCGATTATCGACGGCCGCGTCTTGTGTGTACATGGCGGCCTCAGTCCGGAATTGCGCTCGCTGGACCAGATCCGCACGATTATGCGCATGCAGGAAGTGCCGCACGAAGGGCCGTTTTGCGACCTGATGTGGTCGGATCCCGAGGATATCGAGACGTGGAGCGTCAGCCCTCGCGGCGCCGGATGGCTCTTTGGACGTATGGTGACCAAAGAGTTCAACCACTTGAATGGCCTCGAGCTGATCGCACGCGCACACCAGCTTGTCCAGGAAGGCTACAAGCTTATGCACGACGACCACATCGTCACCGTGTGGTCCGCTCCCAACTACTGCTATCGCTGCGGCAATGTGGCATCGGTGTTCCAAGTCGACGATCTACTACATACCGCCCACAACAAAACGGACGAGGCACCGTCGCGCTTCAATGCATCGCACTTCAAAATCTTTGATGCCGTCCCTGATCAGGACCGCATGCATCCCACACGAAGCACGGCCTCTCAGTACTTTTTGTAATGCGCTGCCCCTGTACTTTACTCAAGCCAACATGTATTGCCTACATAGCTAGAGACCCTCGTGCGTGGGACCACGACCCTCATCACGCGTAGCATAAAACTTGCCCAGGAACGTCTCGGGTTTGGCTGCATGGTTAGCTGGCCCTACGTACCTGGTGCCTCTTCCTCACGGAACCACTGCATCACATGGGGCGCCTGCTTCCAAGCGTTCATCGTCTCTTGGTATTCTGTGTGGCCCTTGTGCAGAAGAATATCGAGCACAGCCACATCCGTCACATGGCGATAGCGCTCAAACTTGGTGCGGATCTTGGCACGCAGCAGAGCGGGCGGCACATCTAGCGGGTACAGAGCACAAATCTCCGGCACCTACACACGCGTCAGCCACCTCTATGCACACTTACCGAACGGTAGAAGCTGCGGTACAGCGAGCGCGCACGGCTCTGGGCGTGCGCCAACGAGTGCGACACCTGTGCCGCCTTGGCCAGCCGAGCTGGAATCGTCGTCATCGTTGCTAGCCAATGCCACTCAGACTCTCCCCTGCCCCTACGATATCCGACCCGCACACGTGAAACGAATCACGTGATGCATCATGCATCCACACAGCTACGCCTCCTATGGCCTACATGGGGCTCGAGGTGGTGAGCGCTTCCTCGCCCATCTTGGTCAACTTGGCATCCAGCTCGCCGCCACGATACAACGAAACAATGCGTGCGACTAGGTCGCTCGTGCTAACACCCTCGGTGCGACGTGTCGGAAGGAATTGGCCATTCTTCTTGATCCATTCGTATACGTCGTCGTTCGTGGCCATGGCATACGGCAACTCATCATGGGCCACATAGTCAATCTGCAGCTTGTTCATAAAGGCTTCGTCAATGACCCACGGCGCATCTTCGACGACTTCATCGACCCAGCGGCAGTTGCGCACGGCCTCGTACCGCTCTGCCGACTCAAGCAGAGGCCGGTTTTTGTGCTGCTCACACAAACTCGACGACACCACACCGACAATGAGGTGGACATTAGGGAAAGAAAGTTTGGCTTGCCGGAGTTGCAGTGCGTGTGCGTAGTGAAAAAGATCGTATACGCCATCTGCATAGATACGAACCGGCCGGTCTGCAGGCGGCTCGCGGATGCGGTATGTGCGTTCTGGGCTCGGCTTGTATATGACGTCGCGGACCCACGCGCGAATCGATTCGGCAGACTCAATCGGGGCAATGCTCGGTTCAATCCGCGCCGGCGTGCCCATGATCGCGGCATATGATATCGAAGAAGCCTCACGCGGTGCCGTATCTAGCGCTGACGCTGGCGCCGTCGCCCTTACGCCATGCCCTTGCGATACCGGCGCTGGGATCATGGTGCGTGTCGGGTGCCAGGACAGGGGCGGCGCAGGCCGTCGCTCCCGCCACGTGCACACCACGTGTCATGCACGTGGCAATACGAAAAGGGACGAGGCCTGCAGCGCCTCGGCGCGAGAGACGTGTGGGCTGGTCGGTGGCAGTGCTGACCCAACCTCCTTCGCGTATGCCACCCTTGTTTGGTGCTGCATCGCGATGTCCGCGGTGCAACGATCGTGTGTATGCAGCTGAGCAAGTCATTGGCCCGCTGTCGAAAATGTACCACCGCCACTGTCTCAAATGCGTCGTGTGCCAGCGTCGCTTGGACAGCGTGTCGCTGCTGGAGCATGACGGCGAACCCTACTGCAGCAATTGCCATCGCACGCATCTTGGTCAGGGCAAAGACAGTTTCGGCACGGCTGTGCCTGTAAAGCCACAGCATGACCCCTCCACGAAGTCAAGACCGTTCAAAGCCGTGTCCGATACAGACTTACATGGACGCAGACCCCTTCCTATGGCACCTTCAGGCTCACAGGAGCCGCTCACCGTCCCGGTAAGTGTGCAGAGTGGCTCTTCAAACATTCCGACGCCAGCCTCCACGGCTGGCACGCCTGCTTGTGCACGTTGCCACACACCAGTTTGTACGTGCGCATGACTAACCCAGACTTTGCGGAACAAAAGCTGGCGGTAGGTCGTAAATGGCACCGCGCGTGCTTGCGATGCGAGGGCTGCCGTGCCACGCTGGATACGAATCGAGTGGAAGAGGGTCCCACGGACCTGTGGGATCAGGGATATATAAATACATGGTGTCACATGTGCTATTCCAAGGTACGTCTCCTATACTCATGCGTTGAAGAAATTCGGGCCTAGGGGCATTGGTGTTGCTGGCATGTCTTACCCGACCGGATCGGGCAGGGCCTAACGCGGGCCTATTGTATATACCTTCGCACTATAGATAGCATCACAGCTTGTATGCAAAGCCGCATGTCCGATGCCGGACACTTGCCTAGCTCCGCCTCCGCGGATTTAAAGCAGATGTGCATGGACTTTTTTCTTTCACGCCTAAAGAAAGATGCTTGGCATTCTATGAGGGCAAATTTCTGAGCTCTCCACAGACACCTGATTCGCTCGAAATAAGCAGCGAGGCAATTGCCGAAAAAATCCAAGTTGGACTGTGCCACATTTGCCCACCCGTGACCGCCTGATTGACCTCGAGCATTGCCACCGACTTGGCCGGTTGATATTGATACCTGCGCTTACGAGTGTGACTTTCTCACAATATGTTGAGCTTTATGAAGTCCCAGCTCCCACCTTTACGGGACACGCTGGCTCAAATGAGCCTTAGCGAGCCATCCAACCGCATGCCGGGGGGCATTCCGTTAGACGACGTGAGCTCGCGCAAATCACTGGTGTCGGAAGATGCTCACGAGCATGACACCAATATGGAGCATGGAGCTCATGCTGCATCTGTACACGATCATAAAGAAGAAGAGGAGGAAGATTCATTCACAGATACAAGCGTGCAGTCAGAAGTATTTCTGATTGTTCATGCCAACTTGAAGCGCAAAAGCTCTCACCCATACGACCTGCAGGTGCAGTTAGTGCGCCCCAAAAACCGAGGACGTAGTACGACCACGTCTTCGGCCGGTCATCACGCGGCCACCAAGGATGACCATACGCAGCAGGGCCTTAGTCGGCGTCCGTCCTTTCAATCATTCCTAAGCACACAATCAGGCCGGTCTGATTCGAATGAACAATCGCTCGGACGTCGTATGATTCCTATGTACAACCTTGATTACCACCATATTCGTCCAAAGCTTGTGCTGGATGCAGGCACAGACCAGGTCATGGCCAAATTCTCGAAAAAAGGCATTGAACTCGATGGATTTGGTACGCTTCATTCCTTCGAAATTGGCTTTATCCACGAGCACCATACATTTGTGGGTCTCCAAGATTCGGACGAAGAGTCGAATTATACCAAATCTCGCGAAAGTATGGAGCAGGGTGCCCCTACTGTGACGGAGCAGCATCGTGAAAGTCGGTTTATGCGCCAACTGCGCCGCTTTCATAGGAAGTTTCAGTCCAAGAGCCGCAGTCCTCCCAAAACGACTCGGCCGTCGCCGTATCTGCGGAACATGCCCAAGCTCAAGCGTATCAATTCGGACGAGACATATCAAGGTATGCTGCGTGCGATGGTCGCTGTGCAAAATCCACAGGCCACACCTGGAGCGGGTTCTGCGAACGGAAAGATTACTACGTCGTATGTGTGGGGTATTAAGGAGTACGCAAGGCGCGTCACTGAAGAGGAGCGACTTCCGCATGCCGAGCATCCAGTGCTGCGGGGCATCTATGACGGCAAGCACGAAGCGCAGTCTTTCAAGGTCACGGTAGCTGACGTGATCTTCGAACGGATCTGGCGACAGTTTAGCTACTACCGCCGCCACAACGTGAAGACGCGCCATCCATCGCACGAGGATGACATCTCCGTCTGGTTTGAATGGGTGCGCGACTGGAATGGTGGTGCTGACAACGAGCACAATATCTATGATCCCGCTATCCACGGCCCACTCGAGTCATACCCATCGCCTGATCGAAGTGTGCATTCGTCTCCCAGCACGTCACCGGCGCTTCTCCCGCGGTCCGATCACGTCATGAAGGGGACGGCCGAGATCGCTGCGACGGATCTTGGCGTGCCGCACCAAATGGCCGCGCTGCCTGCGTCTACGCACTCGCAGCAGCACTTGTCGATTCCTGGAGAATCTGACCTTGCGAGCTTCTCGTGGACGTGCTATTTGGTGCTGAATGGCGACGCACGCATTCCGATTGGTCAGCTCATCCCCGCTCCTCACCATCCCCTCATCGCTTGTGAGCTCTTGCTGCCCTCGCCGCTGCCGGGCCTACGTTGCCTTCCTATCGGTGCTGACAGGAATGGATTTTCACGCGAGGAACTCCGCGACATTGTTACGATCACCGCTCTGCATCTGACGCTGCGTGAAAAGCTCGGAGGCCTCATCGATACCGCTGGATGCTCCAGTTGATAGTCCGTCATGTTTAGTCATACAACCTATTCACGATGTGATCGAACGCGCGGCCGATGGCTTTTTCTTAGAACGCCATGGCACCCGAGACCAAGGCCGCCGAGGTGGCTGCGCCCGTGCATGATAAGGCGCAGTACCTCGCTCTCCTGCGTCACAATACTCAGCTTCTTCAGCGCAGCGTCGCTCATGTTGAGCAGCGGTATACGGCGCGCGTAGTGCGCTCTCTTCCATACATGCGTCGACACGCGCAAGCATGGGCTGATGTGCTGGCTCTGCTGGTGAATGAGACGTTGACTGGTGCGCACCGTGAAGAGCTGCTTGCGTATTTGCCACCACCATACAAGCCTGAGTCGGCTGCCGAGGAAACTCAGCCCGAGGCGATGGACGAAGATGCGTCTGCCGCGCCTGCTGCCGATGAGGCGTTTCCCGAGGTACTGGCGTATGTGCGCCTCCTTGTTGTGGTGTATCTGCTCAGTCAGCCATCTTCTCTTGCTCAGGCCACGTCGCTGTGTAGCAAGGCCGTGGAGGACGTGGTCCAGCAAAATAGGCGCTCACTTGACATTCTCGGCGCCAAGCTCGTGTACTTTTTGACGCGGTGCTATGAGCTCAACAAGGACGACAAGCTATCGTCGCTGCGTGATCGACTTCTGGCGCTGCAGCGCACGGCATCGCTACGACACGACTCGGAGACGAATGCTACGGCTCAAAATGCCCTGCTGCGCATGTACATGGTCGAAGACAACCTGTATGACCAGGCCTCCAAACTCGTCGCGCGCGCGCCTTTTCCGCGCGCCAAGGCCTCCAATCCGCAGGTGGCGCGCTACGACTACTATGTCGGCCGTATCCGCGCTGTCGAGCTCAACTATTCGGATGCGCATGCGCACCTGCAACAGGCCATTCGCCGTGCGCCACAGCACGGACTGGTGATGAAGCGCGATGCATCGACCAAGCCGGTGGCAGCTGGTTTCCACCAGACGGCGTACAAGCTACTGATCATCGTTGAGCTGCTGATGGGCGACTTGCCAGAGCGCGGCATATTCCGCCTGCCGCTTCTGCGGCGTGCGCTGGCGTCGTACCTGCCGATTGTGCAGGCCGTGCGTGCAGGAGACCTGGCCCTCTTTCAAGCCACGTTGCAAAAGCACCAGGCGCTGTTCCTGCAAGATAAGACGTACTCGCTCATCTTGCGCCTTCGCCACAATGTGATCAAAACGGGTATTCGCCGCATTTCGCTGGCCTACGCACGCATTTCGCTGGCCGACATTACGCGCAAGGTGCACCTCGAGTCCGAAGAGGATGCCGAGTATGTGATTGTCAAGGCCATCCGCGACGGCGTCATTGACGCGCGCGTCGACCATGAAAATGCCATTATGATCTCGAACGAGGCCGTGAATCTGTACGCGACCAACGAGCCACAAGCGCAGCTTGTCCAGCGCATCGACTTTTGTCTGCAACTGCACAATGACAGTGTCAAGGCTATGCGCTACTCGCTCGATCACCACCGCGCCGAGCTTGACTCGGCGAGTGCTGCGCATGCGCGTGAACGTGAGCTCGTCAAAGAGATTGCCGAGGGCGATTTGGGCGACTCGGAGGATGATTGGCCATAGACGCCGTAGCGCAACCTATTTTCTCCACCTGCTTCCATGGACGAGGGACGCCGACCGCCGACGAGTGCGTCGCTCTCGCCGCCTAGGGCAGATACGGCGCACTCGGCGGAGGTACAGGCGCCCAGAAGCATAGAGGAGATTGTGCGCAGCGACCTGGATGTGCGAACGCACGCCGTGACAGATGCGCTCTACCGCCTCGCCTCGCACGTCGCGCTGGACCAGCAGGCCCAGTCCGTGGGCGAGATGGTCAATGACGTCGTACGCAGCCTGGCGGACGTGGATGTGATGCGTGGACACATTCACGATCACATCCCGCAGGAAGTGGTGGATCTCGTCGACGCCGGTCGCAATCCGGACAGCCACACGCGGTCGTTTATGAACCGACTGGCGAGTGAGAACCAGTACTCCTTGGGACAGTACCTGTCGATCAAAGTACGTACACACACCCTACTGACCCAGGCGTTCCGCGACCAACTTGCGCCTGCCCTGTCACAAGCCTTCCCCGAGCTGGAGGCCAGCCTACAGCACGCCATGCAGCAGCACTCAGATACCCCTTATGCTACACACTAGTCGTCGCTCTGCTCCGCCCGCTCCCGGGCCGCCGCCTCAGCTACCTGCTCTGTTCCCATGCGGATCTTGGCACGCTGGCCAAGTGCGCGGTGCTTGTCTGCCTCGCCGACGAACGCGCCACGTGTCTTGGCACGTAGCTCCTCGACACCGGCCGTGCCGTCAGCGTCCCCGGCCCACTCCAGCACCAGATGACGGCCGAGCAAGTGCGTATGGCGCAGCGCAGCCATGGCATTCTCCGCCTCACGACGCGACACAAACTCGACAAACGCAAAACCGCGCGTCCGCCCGTGCACCTGCTTGGGCACACGCACGCTTTTGAGGATGCCATGCGCACCAAAGAGCTCGCGAATGTCTTTCTTCGTCGCCTCAAAGGGCATGTTTTTGACAAGCATCTTGGCCGACGGCGCACGTGGTATCGGTGCCTCGTCGTGGCCGCGACGCGCGAGGGCCACGGCCAGCGTGTGCCCATCGAGCACATGCGCCTGCATTACCTCTTGCGCACGCTGGGCATGCACCGCATGCGTGAAGCCCACAAAGCCATAGCCCATACTCTGTCGATGACCCGGCTGCTTGGGATCCGGCTTGGTCTGGACACGTGCAAACACAAAGCCATCGAGCGCTCGGAACGCATCGGCCAAGCGCTCGCTCGTCGTAGCAAAGCTCAGGTTCTTGATGTAGAGTGTGCCATCGGCCGCCGCCTCGTTCGTCTCGAGCAGCGCACGACTCGAGTCCGGCGCCTGCTTGCCCTGCACGCCAGACACTGTCTCAGGCTGAGACGCGTCGCGCGGCGGCAAAAAGCCCGTAGGCGCCTTTTCCAGGTACAGCACCGCATCCTTGAAGCGCTTGTACGCAAGCGCACGGAACGCGGCGCGTGCCTCATTCACCACCGGCATCTCGACGACGGCAATCGTATTCGACGGCGGGATCAGTACACGTGCCACGTCGCCGTAGCGAGCAAACAGGGCGCGAATCTCATCGGCACCCGTGCCGTAGGGTATATTTTTCACCAAAATCGTATCGTCGGTGCGCGTCTTGACCCGCTCGAGCGCATCGAGATGCATGCCGTGATCCGCAAAGAACTGCTTCGTTTCTTGTATGATGCGCGTCTCGGCGAGCGCCAGTCGCACCGCCGGACTAGCGCCCGTTCCGTCGTCGTCCGTGCCGAGCAACACAGACTTCGGCACGTCGAAGCGATCCGAAATCGACGACGCCACGGCATCGCTGTTCATGTACAGCATGCCCCACTGAAAGTCCTTGCCGGCCGTCGCCTTTTTCGCCTCCCACCGCTTTTGCTTGAGCGTAGAGGACGCCAAGGGCTTAGGCGCCAAGTCCACAGCCGGCAACACATGCAGCAAGCGGCCCTGGAAAATAGCCCCATCGCGGCCACGATACGCGAGCAGCGCATGCGCAGGATCGGCGAACTTGACAAAAGCCAGGCCCTTGGACGTCTTGGTCTGGGCGTCCACGGGAATGTGAACCTGTCGTTAGTAATGTTCTTCGTGCACGAGCGGGCAGCAGGTATCAGCCACATCTACTATCTTTTATTCCCAGTATGACATCCGCACGGTAACTCGGTTGTCCCTATACTTTCGGTCATCCCGTACCTGCTGCCTGATCGGTAAGATACGTACCTGCTCAACAGATCCATACGACTTGAACATCGCGGCCAGCTCGTCCTCGGTGGCGGAAAAAGGCAGGTTGCGCACAAAAAGGCGCCCTGACTCCATGATCGTATCCACATTCTCCTCATCCTTGCGTTGCTTCTCCTCCAACTGCGCGCGACGACGCGCAGCAGCTTCTTCCTCGGCGGCCGGTGCCTCTTCAGCGTCTTCCTCATCACTCTCGCTTTCCTCATCACTCTGCTCAAATGCCTTGGGCTCATCACCCGCCACCTTGTGTCGCATACGCCGACGCATGTACTCGAGATCCGAGAGTGCCTCATTGGTGGCTGCACCGTCTGTCGGTGCCTGCACCGCCTGGTCGTGCTTCCGCTTCTTCTTCGGCTCAGGGGCCACGTCTATCGCCTTGGGCGCTTCGGCGCCAAGGTCCTCATTGTTCATCCACGACTTGCGCTTCAGTTTGGGCGCCATGACAGACATAAACTCTTCAAACGATGCGCCCTTGTTTTCCTTGGGCTGCTTCTTGGTATCCTTGGGAGGCGCTACAGGGGTATCGGGCTTCCCAGCCTTTTTCTTCGCCTCAAGTTCCTCATCACCAATCTGTTTGGCCATAGCCACAGATATGCGCGACGTATCCATATACGTGCGGTCAAAGTACGCACGCGCTGCCTCGGCCTCGGCCTCCGATCGAAAGCCCACGAAGCCAAAGCGCCGCGACGTACCATCTGGACGCCGCATTAGCTTGACATCCGTCACAGTGCCTTTCTGCGCAAAGTGTTCACGCAGTCGCGCATCCGTCAAGTACGTCGGCAGTCCCTTGACGATCAGGCGGGACATGCTGCGGACTGACTGCGACGACGCCGGGCAGGAAGCAAAAAAAAGACTCGGCCCCCGCGCACATGGTCTTTGTCACGTGATATGACGGAGGACGCGTCGGACGCGTCGTTCATACGTGTGGTTGGATCATGCCCTGTAGGCGTCGTCCTGGATGGCCGAGGAACGCGTTCATAGATACCGAAAGTAGAGCTCATGCAAGGCAGACAGGCTTCGATAACGTGACGTGCAGCGTGCATAGGTTGTCATGAGCAGGTGGGCAACATGTCCTCTTTGCTCCACCATGGAGGCTGGCGGCGTATACACACCGCGGCCTAAGCATCTGGGCATCCTGCGCTCACCACATACGCCCGGCACGGGCAGCAGCGTCCGTTTTGGTATGCGTTCGTATGAGGACGGAGAAGAAAGCCTCTTGACGGCATCGGTGAGCAGTCGCACCGACGAGAGCGATGCTCGTCTACCTGCAGATACGACGTTCGGTGGCGACTCGCTCGACATGAGCTTTACCGAGAGCTTCTTGCGTCGAGAAGTCGACGGTGCGCTAGCTGGACTGGACTTGAAAGATGATCCCAAGACGCCTTTTCGGCATCCGCCCGACTCAGAGGCACCTAACACGGTGAAGCCACTCAAACCCCAAGACGTTGAGGACTCGCCGCCATCGCCGCCATCACCAGAAGCACCCCCCTCTACGTCACCCCTATCGTCACCGACCATTCGTCCCTCCCGCCGTCTCCAGTCTGCGACGCCCAATGCGTCTGCTGACACCACTGAAGCACTCCCCGACACGTCCCCTCCTCTGCCTGAGACAGCAGAGAGGCCGCCTGCCGAAGCGTCCAAAGACACCGAAGCTCAAGACGCCCAACCTGCTGATGAAGTGTCGGAAGAGACCAACCCTCTGGCATCATCTCTTTCGCATACAGACACAAGCTACGGCTCCAGTTCTTGGGCCACGCCACGAAGTGCTCGATCGCCGCACAGTCCATCGCAATGGCCGGGCATGTACGAATTCAGCTACCTTTCGGACAAAGAGGCATTGGATGATGTCGATACGGGACCCCTTGTACCATTTGCTGCACAAGAACTCTCGTCCAAGCTCTTTTCGATCGAGACACTTGGCACGATTGATACGCGCGAACTGTTTGATATGATTGCAGCACTGGATCGCACACACACCGAGCGCACGATCTTTTTGCAGCACCGACTAGCACGGACGCACCGCCTGGTGCAGATGCTCCGCGCCCAGTTGCTGCAAGCACACGACCGTATTCACGTGTTTGAAAGTCATATTCAGGCATTTGTGCAACACAACGACGAGAAAGATGGCACCGCCGCATGGGAGACACTGCATGCTCTCACTGAGCGCCTAGAGGCACGTCTCGAGGCCATACACAGGCTGCCACCCTCATCGCCACCCTCGCCAACACCCCGGTCCCCTTTAGACGTCGACGCCCTGCGCCAGGAACTTGATGCTGAGCGAAAACGATTGGAAAATGAACGACGCGATTTAGAGATTCGGCGTGCCGAGCCGGGTAACAATGTCCAAGACGAGGTCCAGAGGGCCATTGAAGCGACACGCGAGGCGTGTCGTCGAGATGCCGATGTGCGTGTGCTGGTCGCGCGGCAAGAGGCAGCAGAAGCTTTGCGAGAAATCCAGGCGCGCCTTACCGAGGCCGAGACACGGCCGACACTCGACGCTGACTTGGAGCAGGCTCACGAACGCATTGCTGAACTTGAGCGACATGTAGCTCGTACAGAGGAGCAGCGTTCATCTGAGTACCATGCGCTGCAGATGAAAAGCAAGCAAGCCGAAGCGCGATGCGACGCATTGTATGCTGAACTTCATCGCTGCCAGAGGGAGCGTGACGAGATGGAAGCAGGACTCAAGGCCGACATGGGGACATGGCAGCAGCGCGTACGCACACTCGAACATGACGTTGCGCACCGCGACCTCCAGGCTGTACAACTGCAAAAGCTGTGCGACCGCCTGTCGCAAGAGACGCACCACTTTTCCCTCGCGCTCGCAGCAAAGGATCAGGAGCTGAGTATGCTCAAGCGCGGCACCAAAGGATCAGCGTACTGGGACCTTATCACGCAGCGCACTCGACGCCCTGAGCGGCGCGCACTGCAAAATAAGACCAACTTGCATGCACGCTCGACGCAGGAAACCGTCGATATGGCGCAAAAAGTGCTTCGTACACATCACATGGTAGCCGAGTAGCGACCTGGTTCATAATGGAGGTGTGTGTGCCCAACGCTCGCTTCGCACGACGTCTTTGGGTCTGTCCCCACGACTCGATTCATGGCAGCGGCACGGCAGGACAGAGCGGCACCATCCAAGGTGCATCCACTCTTCTCACTCGGATCGGGCACATTTGCGGGAGCCATTGAAGGCTTTGCGACGTACCCGATCGAATATACCAAGACCGTGGCACAGTTCACGACCAAGGCTGGGGCCAAGCCGCCGAATCCGATTGTCATTGCGCGCGACACTATTGCGAAGTACGGTGTACGTGGTTTGTATAGTGGATGTGGTGCGCTTGTGGCGGGCAATGCACTCAAAGCGGGTGTGCGTTTCCTTTCGTATGATCATTTCAAGTCCATGCTCAAGGACGAGCATGGCAAGCTAACAGCGCCCCGCAGTTTGCTCGCCGGTCTCGGTGCAGGTATGATGGAAGCGATTTTTGCCGTTACGCCCTCTGAGACGATCAAGACCAAGCTGATTGACGATGCCAAGAGCGAGACACCCAGGTACCCTCAGAGCCTTGTGCGCGGTTCGATCGCCATTGTGCGTGACGAGGGCATTCTCGGCATCTACCGTGGCTTGGTGCCAGTGATGCTGCGTCAGGGAGCGAACAGTGCGGTGCGCTTCGGCACGTACTCAACGCTGCGCAACTTTGTGCAGGGCTCGTCACGTCCCGGTCAGCCACTACCGAGTGGTGTCACATTCGGTATTGGCGCGGTCGCGGGCATTGTGACCGTGTATGCAACCATGCCTCTCGACGTCGTCAAGACGCGCCTACAGACACTGCATGGCCGCGAGCAATACAAAGGCACATTCGACTGCATGGCCAAGGTGCTGCGCCACGAAGGCGTTCTTGCATTCTGGCGCGGCGCCACGCCACGCTTAGCGCGTCTGATGCTCAGTGGCGGCATTGTGTTCACTGTGTACGAAAAAAGTATGGATATGCTTCAAAGTATATTTGCATGACCTACACATAAAGTACAGCATTGCGCGATAGTGTAAAAAAAAGTTGCATTAGGATCAAAGTACAGGGCGTGCTGTGCCGTGCGTGTGCACAGTCAACTACATGCGCGGCACGACCATGCGCAAAGCGAGGGAACATGAGGTGTGAGTACAGACTAAGCCTTGTTGGCATACGCGGCCTTTTCCGTCTCGGCACGCTCCTTGTCCTTGTTGGCCATCTCAATGTAGGGCTTCTTCTCGTCTTCGTTCATTTCTTTCCACTTTGTTCCAAGCAAACGACCCACATCTCCGAAACCTGCGTCTGGGTTCTCGGCCTTGACGCGCTCACGCCAGTCTTGGCTGAAGAACATGTAGGCACTCAGCGGACGCTTCGGGGCTGCAGGGTCCTTCTTGGCCTTTGTACGCCTCGTGGTTGTGGGCGTTGCTTTTTGGGTGGGCTTCTTCGGCATGATCACTCAAAAACTAGGTCGAAAAAAATACACAAACAATCACGATCCACGCGCACGGATCGATGGGACAGTGTGTGTACGTCGATGGCGGAAAGAGGGCGCCGGGCGCTGTCCCGCGTGCCAGGCCGCCTGGACAAACCTCCACTAGCCCGACATGTTTACACGCGCGCGACGAATCTTCTTTTTCATATCACGTGACGTATTCCTCCTCCTCGCACGCTGAGGCTGCGACGCTCGGCCAGACCCAGCAGCCATGGGCACGGTCGGCATTCCCGTCAAGCTGCTGCACGAGGCCGTGGGGCACACGATCACGATTGAGCTCAAGGGCGGCGTCACTTACCGCGGCCGCCTATTCGATGCCGAAGACAATTTTAATATCTCGATGAAGGACATCGCCGTCACCGCACGCGATGGCAAGCAGACGCACCTGGATAGTGTGTATATCCGGGGTAACATGGTGCGATTCATGGTCGTCCCAGATATGCTGCAACAGGCCCCTATGTTCAAGCGTGTCGGTCCGAATGCGATGAAGGGACGCGGTATCGGCAGCGCCCGCGGACGTGCCACCATCATGCGGGCACAAGCACGGCGTGGCAGGGCACCACCTGGCGCTCGGCCACCCGGTGCGCATCGGTAGTCATGTATTCATAGTATCTATGCATCTACGGCCATGGATGATGCGTCCTCTGGCACCTTGGCCAGATTATGAAGCTGCAGCACGCGATCAATGTCGCTGGGTTCGAGGATATAGGGCTGTGGCTCTTGCGTCCGCTCGTGGCGCTTCAGCACAGCAAATTCCAGCTTGTCGCTTTCCATCGATGTCGTGTCCATCGTCTTGCTGAGAACGCGCGCGGCGAGCCCAAGGGCCTGCTTGACGTCCATGTCGTCCTTGTATTCCTGCTTGAGCAGACTCGTGGCCGTGCCGTTATTCATGCCAATGCACGTTGCCTTCCAGCCTGAGTAATTGCCAGATGGATCAGACTGGTACAGCTGGAATCCGTGGTGCGCATCAAAGCCTGCATACAGGAGCGACACGCCAAATGGACGCAAACCACCGAACTGTGTGTAGCCTTGCTTCAAGTCACACAGTCGCTGCACGAGTTGTTCCACGGGAATGTTATCGTCATACGAGAGAAGGTACTTTTGCGCCGCATTGCGTGCATAGTTAACGAGCGAGTTTGCATCGGCTGTCATACCAGCCACACCAGCAAGCACATTCTCACTCAGTTGAAAGATTTTCTCGCTGCTCTTGTCCTGCTCGAGCAGCTTGCTCGTCACCTTCTTTTCAGCTGCCAACACGACACCATCCCGGGCCAGAATGCCCAGCACCGTACCAGCGTGTGAAATGGCTTCCATCGCATACTCGACTTGATACAGACGACCTTCTGGCGAGAAGGTCGTTGTCCTTGAGTCGTACCTACGCGACATGAGTGTGGATAGGAGGAATTGGCGCGTCCGATCACAGGCGTGCGTGGCCACGGCGTAAAACCACGTGGCACCATGACGAACACCAGGATCAACGAACGCCCCACGACGGTGCTCTAGAAACCCATGCAGACTACGCAGCTCCATCGCGTGAGGCTAGTTTCTATGGCCGTCTACGTGAGTATGCGCTGGGAGGGACTGTCATCCTCACCGTCGTGATGCACGTGAAGTATGACTCAGGAGGACTCATATCTGTTGCTCTAAGCCCTACGTTCCTCCGTAACAGCAGCATAGATGAAAACGAGTCATACTATGTAGAGAGACAGTCTCTGATGGGCGTGGCTGACATGAGTACCACATCCCTCTGCCTTGGACGCACGTGGTTGACCTGCTGGCTGGCAAAAAAGACAGGGTGGAATTTTCCTGTAGAAAATGACGGGACGTGGCCCAACTGTTCTTCCTCCCTTTTCCTACACAACATGGCCAGCATCGGCAAGCTGTATGGCACTTCGCTCTCGCCCAAGGTGCTCCGCATTCGCGCTGCCGCCAAGGTGAACGGTCTGAACCTCGAAGTCGTTGAGACGGCTCCTGTGAAGGACTCCTACAAGCCCGAGTTCACGAGCAAGTTCCCCCTCGGCCAGGTGCCAGCCTTCGAGGGCCCCGACAACTTCTTGCTGACTGAGTCGCGCGCTATTCTTCGCTATGGTACGTACACGACACGCGGCTGGATGATGGCACAAGATGGCGAAATTTTCAGTTATCCCTGGCTTAATGACATGTGTCGAGGGTAGTGCGCCTAAGCACGTTGTGGTACAAGTAACTGATCCATCATCCACGCCAGCTGGTATGAACACAACTAACTGTACAGTCGCCAAGATCTCGGACAACAACCACCTGTTCGGCACCGATGCCAAGTCGGAGGCCCACGTAGACCAGTGGATCAACTTTACGGATGAAATGCTCTTTGGAAACGCTGTCCAGCTTTTCTACATCTTCAACAATCTTTTGCAGTACAGCAAGTCGATTGAACAATTCTGCTGGGCTCGTCTTGAAAAAGGCCTGACGTACCTCGACAACTACCTCGTGAAGCACACGTTTTTGGTGGGTCACCGCCTCACGGCTGCTGACATCGCTGTGGCTGTAGAGCTCTACGACCTCTTTGTCCGCTTTCTTGGTCCGCAGGCTCGTGGCAAGTACACCAACGTGCTTCGCTACTACAACACGGTCGTGAACCAAAAGGCGCTGGACGGCATCATCCCCGTAAACGCAGAGTTTGCGAAGGAAAACGCCAAGTTCGTGCCTCCGAAGAAGGAGGAGAAGCCTAAGAAGGAAGCCGCTGCTCCTGCTGCCGCTGCTGCCGCTGCTCAGCCTGCCAAGCAAGAGAAGCCTAAGAACCCCCTGGACGAGCTGCCCAAGTCATCCTTTGTGCTTGAGGAGTGGAAGCGTGTGTACACGAACGAGGACACTCGCTCCAAGGCGCTGCCGTGGTTCTACGAGCACTACGACAAGGACGGCTACAGTATCTGGCGCTTTGACTTCAAGTACAACGATGAGCTCACTCAGATCTTTATGAGCAACAATCAGATCGGTGGTTTCTTCAACCGTCTTGAAGCCAGCCGCAAGTACGTCATGGGCACGGCCGGTGTGTTCGGTGAGAACGGAAACAACCTGATTTCAGGTGTGATTATTCTCCGTGGCAAGGAGTACGAGCCCGTGCTCAGCGTGGCTCCTGATCTGGAGAGCTACGCTGTGACGCCGCTCGACCTTGAGAAGCCCGAGGACAAGAAGTTCTTCGAGGACATGCTTGCCTGGGAAGCCGTGATTGACGGCAAGTCGTGGGCCGACGGCAAGATGCTCAAGTAGACAGAGTGTCATGGACCAGCCATCTGACTCCTCCACATATTTGAGTAGAGACGAATCCCTTTCTCTATGAGCGACGACGATGGGGTAGCTGTCCTCACTATCCTGTATGGGACCGAGACGGGCAATGCTGAGGACGTGGCGTATCGTATAGTGGACGTGGCGCAGCGGCACCATGTGCCCACGCGCATCTACAACCTTGCTGACTATGATCGGACTGAACTGATTTGTGAGTCTCATGTCATCTTTGTCGTGTCGACGACAGGGCAGGGCGAGTTTCCTGTGAGCGTACGCCCACTATGGCGGTTTCTTCTACGACAGGGACTACCGCCTGATATCCTTTCTGATCTCACGTTTACGACCTTTGGTCTCGGTGACTCAACGTATGCGCGCTATTGCTGGGCGTCACATATGTTGCACAAACGACTCCTGGATCTCGGTGCGTCTGAGTGGTTTGAGAATGGCGAAGCAGATGACCAACATGAGCTTGGCATCGATGGCGGTGTCCTGCCGTGGCTCGATACATTTGTGCGGCATCTTCGCGCCGATTTGTGTGAGCCTTCGTGCAAGCCCATCTCTCCTGATGTTCTCATGCCTCCAAGAGTTCATGTGCACGTCTCCAGCGACATGGCGAAGCCCTCGATTCCGTTCATCGATGGTGCTCATATGGCCACTGTTGTACGGAATGAGCGCGTCACGCATCAAGAACACTTCCAAGATGTGCGGTGTATCGACTTAGCTCTGAACAGGGCCACGGCGTCCTCATATCGTGCTGGAGATGTCGTATGTCTGGTCCCGGAAAACAAGCCTGAGGACGTTGAGGCTCTACTTCATCGACTTGGTTGGACATCGGTAGCTGACAAGATGCTTTGTCTGACCAAGAACGATCCACATCGCCCTTGGCCACCTGCAATATGGCACGACATGCAACGAGGCTCACTTACATTACGGCGTCTTCTCACGGTGCACCTCGATCCCTTTTCTGTGCCGCGCCGCTCCTTTTTTGATTTGATTCGGCACTTCTCGCCATCAGACCACCGCGAGCACGAAAAACTCGTCGAGTTTTTGCAGCCTGGCGAAGGTACCGATGACATGTACGAATACGCCCAGAGAGTCCGTCGCTCGATGGCAGAAGTACTAGCTGAGTTTAAGAGCGTAAAGATTCCTCCATCGTACGCGATGGAACTCTTTCCCTTAATGAGGGCGCGGCAGTACAGCCTGGCAAGCGATCCGACCACGTATCCGGACACGCTGCAGCTCCTTGTGGCTGTAGTCAAGTACAAAACACGCATCCAAAAGCCTCGCGAAGGCATCGCCTCCTCGTGGCTCGCCCGCCTCGAGCATGGTACCCGCATCCCTGTACGCATCCAGCCCGGCACGTTGCTGCCACCTGCCCAAAGCTCCACACCCATCATTGCTATAGGGCCTGGTACAGGCATGGCGCCTCTACGCTCCCTCCTACGTGAGCGGCTCAGCAAAAGCGATGCCGTCGTGGGTGAGACGCTCGTCTTTACAGGATGCCGCTACCGCGCGAAAGACTGCCTGTACGCGGCTGAATGGGAGGCATGGGCTGCGACGCCACACGCCCACCTGACGTGGATCGTTGCAGCAAGTCGAGATCAGCCGCACAAGATCTATGTACAAGATCGCCTGCGTGAATGGGGCGCACGAGTGTGGGATATACTGGGCCCACGCCGCGGCATCGTCTACCTGTGTGGCACATCAGGCAAAATGCCCCAGCAGGTGCGGCAGGCAGCCGTGGATGTGTTTTGTGAACACGGACATATGAGCACAGAGCAGGCCGAGCGCTACCTCGCCAAGCTCGAGGCCGAGCGGCGCTGGCAGGAAGAGTGTTGGTAAGTAGTGGAGAGACATTTTGTAGAGATACACATCTATACGCTTACTCCTTGTTCGCGTTGATCTTGGCGTAGTATGCATCACCTGCAGGTTAGTCAGGATCACCCGAGTGGTACGTACGGATCTGGACGCGAGGCACGTGGTAAAAGTACCAGAAGGCCCAGGCAAAAGAGGAGCCGAAGGCGAAAGAGAACGTGAGAGTCTTGTAGAAGCGCGTGCGCATCATGCCCTTGATGGGAGGAACGACAGACATCTGGAGTGTGAGTCTAGCTCGCTGTGCCTACCTTGAATCAATGTGGTGAGGAACCCGATGGCGTTGCCCGCTTGCTTTTTTGGGTCGGCTACGGCCGGATACACTATCACGTGACTACGGGACCACCTGGGCGTCCCAGTAGCGCTGGCGCGCCTCGGTCGTGTCGAGCGTTCGGGCGCCGCCTTGGGCGGTAAGAATCTCGACGCCGGTCGGCGTAATGAGGAGCGTTTCCTCGGCTGCGGCGGAGGGTGCGCCATCCACGGTCGCGACTGTCCACCGGTCTGGCCACTCGAGATCACGCCACTCTGTGCCGAGATTAAGCATGGGCTCGATGCTGGCGTTAGTGGCGTGTATGCGTACGTAAAGATCTGGGGGTCAGTGACGCTGTACGCACATGTCCTGGCTGCATGATCCCGTACGACTATTTGTGAGTGCCCGAACACGTACCTTTTTCGTAGGATGGTGATAAATAGGCGGCGGCCCGTGGAATACACGTCCGATGCCGTGGCCCGTATAGCCTTTGACGACACAGCATCCGTTCGCCTCTGCGATCGGCTGAATGACCCGGCCAATCTCTGCATACGGCATGCCAGGCCCACAAATCGCAATCGCAGCATCGAGACACTCGCGCGCCGTGCGAATCAGCCGCATCAGTGGCTCACTCGAACGAGCCTTGTCCCCGACAGGGTACGTGGCATTCAGGTCGCCATGAAAGCCATTGTGGTACAAGGTCACATCCAAATTAATAATATCGCCATCACGGAGGGGACGCTGGTCAGGGATACCGTGGCAGATGACCTCGTTGACTGACGTGCACACACTCTTCGGGTAGCCGTGGTATCCCAGTGGACTGGGGTAGCACTTGCGCTCGGTCGCAGCCTGCACGAGAGCCTCGTCAAGCTGATCTGTCGTGATGCCAGGTCGAACCATGGCGGCAATCAGGTCGAGGGATTCGCGCGCGAGCTGGTCTCAGCAGCTGGACGTACGTACCTTGGCGGCGGTTCGCACACCTGCTTGCTCTTCTTCATTATTCACGCGGATCCTGCGCGAGGGGAAGAGCTGGGTGTCAGCCTGGCGTACGTACGGCCTCACGTCCATAGTTAGGGCGGCGGATATGTGCGGGCATCTTGGTTTTGGGGCTCAATGGATACGCAGCACGCACATCACCCGAGTACCGGAAGCCACGCACGCCCTCAAAGGGATCATAGACTGCTTCGGTGCCCATGAAAGAAACAAGTGGAGTTTCGTTGTCGTCAGCCATGTCAGATCGCATGTCGGCCCACTGGGCCGCGACGCCGGTGCGCGTGTTTGAGAGTGTGGCGCCGTACCGTGTGTGGCGTCAAACGATCATGCACAAGGGCGAATCGGTCGGCTTTGTGCCGACGATGGGCGCGCTGCACGAAGGTCACTTGCAGTTGGTCGATGCGTCGCTGCGCGAGAATGACTATACGGTCGTTTCGATCTTTGTCAACCCTGCACAGTTTGCCCCGCATGAGGATCTGTCGACGTACCCACGAACCATTCAGAGCGATTTAGAAAAACTGGGGACGCGCGCGACGGACGCACAAAGGGAGGGACGCATGGTAGCGCTGCTCCCGCAGGTCAACGACATGTACCCGTTTGGCATTACGCAGCATGTTCCTGACCAGGTCGGCGCCTTTGTCGAAATCCAAGGACTCTCACACCAGATGGAAGGTCAGACACGTCCCACGTTCTTCCGCGGCGTCGCCACTGTCGTCACTAAGCTCTTCAATATTGTTCTTCCTGACCGGGCCTACTTTGGACAAAAGGATATCCAACAGTCCATCGTGATCCGCCGCCTCGTGGATGATTTACTATTCACATTCCCCCACGGGTCTAAGAACGTGCGCGTAATGCCGACAGCGCGCGATCCAAACGACGGGCTCGCCCTGAGTAGTCGGAACAAGTATCTCGATGAGCATGGTCGACAAGGAGCGCCCGTGCTGTATGCTGGCCTGCTATTGGGCAGCCAAACATGGTCTGATCTTCAGGCCCAGGGCGTGCCACCTGCCGACCGAGTGGCACGTACGCTGGATGCTGTGCGTTCGCACATCGAGCGGGCAACACCTTCGCATGCGCGCATCGAGTTGGACTATGTATCCCTCAACGATCCCGAGACACTAGTGCAGCTAGCACCGGGCAACGCCACTGGTGATGAGGTCATCTTGAGCGGGGCCATGTATGTCTACAACCGCGCTCAGGACCCAAAGCCCGCTGCACGCCTGATAGACAACGTGCTCATTGGTTTTACACTGTACTAGATATTCATGACATCAACAAGTACACGCATCCTGGTTCGTAGGCCGTGACTGCGCACCCAGCTGGACGGGAGCGTTGGGGCGTGCGCCACCGGCAGGCGCCTCAGGTCGCTTGGCACCAATGCCGCGGTCGAGCGGCAGTTTGTTCGCAACGGCGGTAAACAGCTCTGTCACGTTGGTCGGCGTCTTGGCCGATGCCTCCATAAACATGAGGCCCTCCGCTTCAGCGTACTTTTGGCCCTCCTCTTCTGGCACAGCCCGGCGCGTGTCGGCCAAGTCCAGCTTGTTTCCCACGAGAGCGATCGTTATGTTGGCATCGGCATGACGCTGCAGTTCACGAATCCAGCTCTTGGCATTTTCAAATGAGTCCTGTTCTGTGATATCATAGACAACGAGCGCACAGTGGGCATTTCTGTAGTACATAGGTGCAAGGGACTTGTAGCGTTCTTGGCCAGCGGTGTCCCAGATCTCTAGCTTAACGGTCGTGCCATCGTCCCGACTTACCGTCTGCGTAAGAAAGGCAGCACCAATCGTGCTTTCGCGGTAATCTTCAAATTGATCTTTGACAAATCGAAGCGCAATGCTCGACTTACCGACCGACGACTCGCCCAGCAGGACGAGCTTGAAGCTCACGACGCCACTCATACCCTGCGGTACTCGAAGCCAAGGTGTGGGCGTTGGGGACTAAGCTTCCCAAGGCTTATTTCCCCGCTGTTGCACATTCGCGTGGCTGAAATCTGCCACTCGCGCCTGATTTCCCTCCCCTGGGTGGCTTCGCACAGACAGACCGTGCTAGTTTGCACCGCGTTGGTCAGTTAAAAGGGTAGAGTTATGCCACGCCAGCATCCGTATGGCGGATATGAAAGAGGTGGAAAGGGTCCCTATCGCGATAGTAGGCGCTTCTCTCGGGGTCGTGGTCGAGGAGGACGTGGCAGGCAAGCCCACATGCCCTATCCCTTGTCCTATGGCGAGGGACTTAGTATGTCAGGTGCCCCACTTCCGCCATGGGGCGCGCCGTTTCCGATGATGCCCATGCCTTACGCTATGCCCCAAATGTGGTACGGCATGCCCAACGCCGCACTTCCACCGCAGCCTGCGCCATGGGACACTATGTTTTCAACCTACGCAGCACGCGGTGGCGGCGGTGCGAGGCGTGCAGAACGAAAGAGTCAGCGACCGCGATTTACGCGCAGTATATATCAACCAGATCCTGAGGCTGAGCGGCCTGAGGATAGTAAGCCGTGTCGCACGCTATTTGTACGGAATGTGGCATTTGAAGTCAATGTCAACGCATTGCGTGCCGAGTTTGCCTCCTATGGAGAGATTCGAACATGGTTTGATCTAATTCAGCGCCGAGGCATGCTTTTTGTTACATACTATGATACACGCGCCGCTGAGCGCGCGCGCGCCGAGATGAATAAAAAGGTATTGGTCGGCCGCGCGCTCGACGTGCACTTCAGTTTGCCCAAGGATGAGGATCAGGAACAGCATTGTGATCGCGATAAGAATCAGGGAACATTGTTCGTCATTGTGCACGACGCAACGGATCCTGTGTCAGATGAGGTGATCCGAGCCCACTTTGAGCCATTCGGTGATATTCGTGCCATTCGTACATACAAGGGGCAATTGCACACTCGATTTATTGAGTATTGGGACAGTCGAGCTTGTATGCAGGCGCATGATACCTGTCAGGACACTGAGTTCCTAGGTGGCAAGCTCCAGCTTAAGTTCGCTTGGGACTTGTCGACCGTGTCGCTCGTCAACGATGCACGCACGCGCAGTGAAGCCAAGGCGGCCGCTGAGGCACGAGCCATCGCTAACCAACAGGATCCCGCACCTCTTCCAGAGGGGGAGGCTGCTGAAATAGCGCCAGCTTGGCCCGCCAATGCTTCTGAAGAACGACTTGAACAGGCCCAAAAAGTGCAGCAGGTGTGTACACCCTCTTCTAACTCCAGCTGCTAGCTTCACTCGGACCCCACACGGCGCACCAAACTCCGAGGGCGTCCGAAGACTTCGAGTGCATCCGCGCCCAAGACACTGGCACAAAACCGCTTCACGAGCCTAATGTTGCCTAAAATAGTATCACGCCATTATTTCGCCATCACTCACTAGGGCAGCAACGAATCGCATAATGTCGGGTTTATGTCCATAGCGAGCAAAACGAATATGGTCATGATCTGCCCTTGTTCCTGCATGCCACGTGCACACAAAAGCCTCTGCATACTACCCCGCTTATTGGCCCCATGAGTGGCATGTGTTGTCGTTGAAAAGCTCTAGGATTTTCTTATTTCCACTCCATACGACCTCGCTAATTCTCCGCTGCATAAAAAATCAGATTTTTGACAAAAAAGTCACCGGATCCAAATTTCTGATTGGCCCGTCGAGCCAGGGACGCGATATTTTTCTCTGCAGCGATCTGCCGAGCGCGTCGGATGGGGCCAAGCTCGACACGCATTGGGTCATGCGAGTGGGACCGATGAGCTGCCAAGTATACTTTCCCTAAGTGATACAGCGCGCTGGCTGTTACTAATATTCTCTCACATGGCAGGAGAACATGTGATGAGAACCCGTGAATCAAAAGCGGGGAGCGGATCATCGATCTTGCCGTCTGATCCGCCTGACCTTTTTGCCTTACTGACGGAGCCAGCCTTGGGCTGTGTTAGTATGCTCCCTGACAAGGCCAATGCAGCATCCTCGACTCCCTCGCATGATCCAAGTGAAGGTGCATGCGCACGTCCTTCGTCCAACTGGAAGAGTGCGGACCAGACCACACCCCCCGCCTCGACTGTATCCGCTTCGCAGCCGGTGTCGGGTCCAAAAGCCCCGGATTCCTCTGCGCCTCGAGCTGGGTCTACGGCACCGGATAACAGCGCGCGACCTTGGTCAACGTCCGAGAACTTTCGGGTTCCTCTTCCGGACAAATCGAATACCCGTGCGCGTCGCGTGTTTACCCAGGAGGAAGATGAAGCACTCATCAGGGGCTTTGAAAGGCTAGGCTCGCAATGGGCACAAATTGCGCGTCATCCAGCATTCAAGAATCGACGCAGCTCGACCGATGTGCGCGACCGGTTTCGGAATGCATTTCCGGAAGAGTATGCGCGGGCTGGGTACAAGCCGCGTGTCAAATCCTCTAAGCGCTTGGAGCGGAACAGGGAGGTCCACCGCGTAACGCGCAGTGATGTAGCTTCGCACCGGCAGATCAAACCACTGAGATTGAATGACATGGAAACTGCCTTATTCGCGCCTAACGTTGCTTCTTCGAGCGACGCGAATCCGAGGACCCCTCTGAATGTTACGATGGAGCCATCATCGCTGTCGCCCCTGTCGTACGACGCATCGCCGCAAGGGATTCCGCCTGTCTCGTCACCCACTTCGCCCATGTCAGAATCGGTAATGAATATGCTGGCGCTCACGCCCACGGCTATGATCCCAAGCATTTCGCCCCCGTCGACACCTCAAGTGGCGCCTTACTCGATACCCGACTTGAGCATGCCTACTACGGCTGCGGTGCCCATCCCCACGATGCCGCAGTCTTTTCATGTTCAGCCGCCGTTCTCGATACCAATGAGTGTTCCCACTCTGCACGCTTCAGGGCACCAAGTGCCTATCCCATCAAGCGACGCGTTCGTCTCGCCCACGTTGCCAGGCTATTTTCCCGATACGACCGCGACGTCATTCTCCATGCCAGCCCCAGCCCCCACTTTTCCACAAAGCATGTCCCCCACGGAGCCTGTGTCATTCGCTCCGTCTGTATCTCTGCCTCTTAGCACTGGTGGTGGCGGGCCACTGCCGGAGTCTGCATCGCCTCCCCTTTCTTCGGCCGATATGTCTCTCTTATCCATGATGATGATGCAGACGCCCTCTCACATGATGGAGCCGAATCCACGAGCTCCACCGTCGTGAGCAGAAAAAAAAAGTCACTTAGTGGAACCTTTTACCTATAATACATTACGTGTCGCGCTTGCTGCCGATGTGCTGAGCAAACAAGCAGGCCAGTAAATCGTTTGTCGATCCAACTAGATCACCGCGCCGCGTATCCCGCGTGGCATCCTGGGCAGCGACGTGCTGAGCGGCTTGAACCAGCGCACTGTCTTGTTCCGTCTCTGGTACGTCCAAATATAGGGACTGGGATCGTTCGGCAGCGAGCGCCATGATACGCTCTTCTACCGTGTCATGCACCATGTAGCCGTATACGTGCGTTGGCCGAGTCTGTCCGATACGATGCACACGGCCGATGGCCTGCAGCTCCATGGCATGGTTCAGCAGCGGTTCCAGTAGGAAGAGGTGCGTGGCCGCCAGCAGGTTGAGTCCCGCGGACTGCGCCTCACTGTGTAGGAGAAGCACACGCACATCGGGCGCGTGCTGAAATGCTTCGATGGCCGCACTCGCACGCTTGCCCCCTGAGCCTTCCAGACGCACGTACGCCAAGCCATGGTGCGTCAGGCTTTCGGCCACCAAGTCGAGTCCGCGTGCAAAGGAGGAGAACACCAGACTCTTTTCGCCCGTCGTGCGCTCCAAATACAAGAGATGCCGCATAAGTAGGTCGAGTTTGCTGCCGTTGCCACCTTCGATGCCCACAGCTTCGATGGCATGCCGTGTGTCAGGCGCCAGCTGCCGGAACGACGTCGACTCGGCCGTTCGATTCGCTGTCGGCGCCATGGTCAACTGCCGCGTGCGGTATACCACTCGATGGATATCGCGCGGTGTCAGGCGCGTCTTGCACATGGGACATGTGCGGTGACCGTGCCCCATCCAAGCCTGGAAGCATGCCTCACAGCATAAATGTCCGCATGCGTTGGTAAGAATGCCCGTCTCAATGATGTTGGTGCAAATGTAGCAGTGCCGCGCCTCGGATGCCGTATCACTCATACTTTCGTTGTGCATGTGCTTGACATGGTGCAGGTATCGGAGCCGCCCTTCTGTGGCGCCCATCTTTTGTCGAGCTGTGCGTTCCTGCGCCAAGCTGGCAAACAGACTCGACCACGCGCCTTGGGGCATCTCAGGATCTTGGACTTGATCAGACAGTTCCTGGACTTGCTTAAAGTACATCGCACGCGCATTGAACAATGTTTGGAACAGCACCTGCTCTTTGCGCAGCGCATCGAGCGCGCCCAACTGGTCGCGCAGCAGGTGTTGCAGCGCCGTGCACATGGTCGTCAGCAGCTGGGCATCACGGTGAGTCGCTGCATCGCGCGCCTCTTTGAGAGACGACAAGAGCACCCCCAGCGGCTCAGCGTCCCGAGACAGCATAGCTGGGCGGCGCGCCTCTTCGAGCGAGCGAAAATGCTGGAGTTGTAGCCGCTTCACGCGCCTCACATCGTCGTCTTCCTCGTCGTCGTCGTCCTGTTGAAAGCGCCGCAGGCGCGCCGCACGCAGCTCGCGATCCAACTCGACAAACAGCTGTGGCCGTGCTGTGGCCCCCAGAGCAATGCGGCCTGTCAGGAGCTCATCACGCTGTGCAAGGAGAGGGCGGTACATTTCCATCAGGGTTTCCGCCTCGATCTGCGCATCCAGGTTCTCAGCGTACACGTCGTCGTCTTCCCGCTCCTTGCTGACCTCGCGATTCACCGGCTTTTTGAGTCGCGCATGGATCTGGCTTCGCCAGTCCAGCACTACGTGGGCGTGTAGACGTAGTTTGTCCAGGATCACATCCACGTCGTCCAGGACGCTGCGGCCCGCAAGACCATGAGCGGTCGGCACTGCCAGGGACAAAAGCTGCTGGGCGTCAACGCGATGCTGCTCCAGCGCCTCGACACACTGCTCGACGTGTCCACGAGCCTCGGCCAAGAGACGTTGCCGTGTCTGCTCTGCTGCCTGATATGCCGCCTCTTCCATCGCAGCGTACGGCTTGACATCCTCGCTGCTCTCTTCTTGCTTGACGCTTTCGCCGAGCTGGAAGAAACAGTGTCCGCTGAATTGCTGGATCCGGTGCATCACTTGCAGCCAATGCCGCTGCCGACTCCGCAGTGCACTCGTATATTGCTGACGAAGGCGCAGTTTTTCATGCGGCGCATCAGCCGGCACGTCGTGGCTGTGTCGAGCCAAATGTTTGAGCTCCTCGGCGCTGAACGCGTACAAAGGGCCCTGCGACTGAGCTGTGCGGATCTCGTCGTCCAGGGCTTCGATCTGGGCCTCAACATGGGGTAAGAGCGTCTCGAGTAAATCACGCGCCACACTCCGTCGGCCCTGCCGCTGCACAGCGTCGGCCAGCGCCACTTGGTCGGGTTGTGAGGCGCCAGACGCCGTTGCCTCTAGCTCGCCCGACGGAGCAAAGAGCAAGACGGAGGCGCGGTAGATGCGGGACGAAGTGAGCGCATGTTTGTGCGCGCCCAGGTCCTGCTTGGTCGCTTCGATCATCTGGGCCAGCACCTGCTCGATGCTGCGCAAATTGATCGACACGGACGTGCCTGCGTCACTGCCGAGTAGATGCCCTCCGCGCAGCGCCACATTCGGGTGTGTACATGCTTGCCGTAGGCGCTGGAGCTGCGCACGAAGGACAGAGGTATCTAGCTCCCACGTATCATGCTGCGGCGCACCGTCGGCATCGAGGCGCAACGCCGCCAGACTCGCGTGCCACACGTCGCGGTAGAAGGCCGTTTCGACGTGCGTAAAGTCCACGGGCACGAGGTATCGCGTCTGAACGGGCAGCACCATCTCTGTCGCCACTTGCGCCTTGGTGTGCCGAATGCCGACGTCATACAACACGCGGCCCACGTACGGCGCCCATGCCGCGCTCAGGATGCGTTTCCACAGGCGCGGTGGACCTGCCGGCGCCAGTCCCAAGAACCACAGCGACGTGCGCAGGTCCGCGAGGCGTCGCACAGGCGTGCCACTGACGGCCAGACTGCATTGCCGCCGAATCATGCCCATCGTGCGCGCCGCGTTGCCGCCCACTAGTTGTGCCTCATCCATCACGACGCGCCAAAACTCGAGCTGCACGAGAGGACTGCGCGGTCGCTCGTACTTGGACGGCTGTCGCAGCATGCGCACTGGCGCCGCATGCGAGGCAGCCAAGTCACGAGCTAGTGTCTCGAACGACACGACCATCACGTCCCACTGGCTAGCCCAATCACCCCAAGACGATCCCGCATCTTCTGCTGCGGCCTTGTGACCCGTGTAAGAGTAGACACGCAGAGAGGGCGCGTACGTCGCGAGCTCGTCCAGCCACTGCCGCCGAAGTGTTTCGGGCGAGACGATAAGGGTCGTGCCGACCGGCTGGACCTGTGCCTCATTCGCAGCGTCCCAGTACGATGGCAGCTCGTGACGGTGTCGTGACGTGTGCTCCAGGATGAGGGCGAGAACTTCGATCGTCTTGCCCAGTCCCATCTCCTCCGCCAGGATGGCGCCCCGAATGGGATCGGCCGCTGCCAAAGCCGGCTCCGTCGTCATCGCACCGGTGAGGACATGAAAGTAGAGCGATGCGTGGACGCGAATCCACCATGGACCGCATTCGGAACGCAGCGACTGCCGCTCGGCGGCGGGCGCTTCTCGCTCGAGCAAGAAGCTCACAGATCGACGCTGAAACGGCAACAGATGTGCGAGCAGCGCGCGCGGCTGCTCGCACGGCGGCATGCGCGTCTCGGAGCACATCTCGCGGCGACAGAGACTCTCGTATACGAGTGCCGCGCCGCCGACTTCGTCCACGGAAGGGAGGTCCATCTTGCTCGCATGTTCCACCACCGCACGCAGCTGGTCGGCCATGTCAGGTGGCTGCGGTCGAAAGCAGGCACTCGTTGTGAGGACATCGACGCGCAGGCGTACATCGTGGTCGTGCCAGGCAAGATGAGCGTCCACGTGCAGGATGGAGAGAGACAGGGCCGTCAGGCACCATGCCGACGACAAGAGGGGTATCGTTACGAGCGTATCCGTGCCCGCGCGCACATCCAAGAGGGCTCCGTGGCTCGGATGTACGAGCACCCCCGGCTGCATTCGCGTCTGCCAATCCGACACGCGGTGGAGCGAGACGCGCGTGTCCCAGTGCCTGGGGGCGCTGGCACGAAAGTGCAGTGTATCACTGCACACGAGCACGGCATCCACGAGCTCGTGGGCGCGCTTCTGGGTATGGATGGGTGCATCGAGTGCCGCAAACGTGGCGAGGGGCGCATCGTCGGCGCCCCACGGCACAATGTGCACAGGATACATGTCGCCCGACGCCACCACGCGTCCTGCGCCATGCTCTTCATCACGTGATCGTATATGAGGGGACGGCCGGGCCGACGAGCGCGGCAGGGGCCCAAGATCTCTTTTCCACGTCCCCTATCATGTCGGTTCTTACGGGAGCAATTCGTGTGGCTGCTGCTTCGACCGGTGCCCGCGCCATGCTTATGAAGCGTGCTGCCGTGCCTGCGGCTATGCAGGGTATGTATGAGACATCACTGACGTGATCAGCGCGTTCGTACTCGGCTCACCACGAGACGTACGAGGAGTTTAACGACCGCTATGTGAAGTTCTTTGAGGGTGTCGAGGACCAGTTTGAGGCGCAGCGTGGCCTCAACAATGCGTTTGCGCAGGACCTCGTGCCCTCGCCCGAGGTCATCGAGAGCGCTCTGAAGGCTGCTCGCCGCGTGAACGACTTCTCGCTCGCTGTGCGCATCTTCGAGGGCATCAAGGTCAAGACGGACAACGACAGCCAGTACAAGCAGTACCTCGAGGTGCTCAAGCCTCTGCGTGAGGAGCTGGGTGTGCCGCTCAAGGAGGAGCTCTACTCTTCGTAGATGCAGCGATAGTCTTCACCACTATGTGCCTACTTCTTCTGCAGCTTGCGTTCGAGTTCCAAAAAGGCCGCTAAAGACGGATCGGCCGGCGCGACGTCGTCGACATGGTCGCTGTCGTCTTGGGTATCTGGCGCGTTGGGCATCGGGCCCAGCAGCTTCGTGTCCCACTCGTCCTCGCGGATCGGTGGGTCGTACGTCCGCAGCTTGCGGCGAATGTCCCGCATCGCTTGCTTGTGCTCGTTCACATTGTCGGCATACAGTATATAGACGCAGTTGACGCATCCCGACTGGCAGCATTCTTCAGGGCCGGGGGGCACGGGCTTCGTCGGCACGTACACGTCGCGCACACGCACCACATCAGGCGGCCCCTGCGCCACGGTCGCCTCGTTTTGGGGGGCATCGGCATGTCGCTCAGCTCGTCGGCGCTTGTACGTCGGCATGTGGGACCACCGCTCTAGCATGTCTTCTCCTCTGTCTGATCGCGTAAGCACAGGACTACGCACGCATGTCGGACGGCGGCGCCCACGTATGGAAACCCTTCGACTGAGTCACCTGCTCAAACAAGTCGCGGCAGTTGACACGAGCTCGGAGACGCGCACACAGCAAAAAGGCCCCACTCAGCTTGCGGTTGAGCGAGTACGTCTCAGGCGGCGGCGGACGCTGCCGCTCACGCACCATGATGGGAATCTGCTCGCGCACGCGATCCGTGATGGTCTGATTCGCAAACGGATACGGAACAGGTGCATCGTGGCGGAACGGCTCGCCGAGCGTCAGCATCGATGTCACATGAGCCTCGCGCATGGTCTGTCGTTAGCAGGAGGGATACGCACCTCAGGCTCGTGGCCGGTCAGGTAGCCAATCTGCACGCTCCAGTGCTCACACTGGGCGCGATCGCCCGACACAGCGGCCCGCAGCAGCTTGAGCCACAACGCAATAAAGTCCGAGGAGTAGACGCGCGTGGCGCCAAAGTCAATCAGCTGGATCGACTGGCGCTCGTGGTGGTACAGAAAGTTGGTCCAGTTCGGGTCCGTCTGCATGAGGTGCCAGTCAAACAGCTCTCGCAGACTGAGCTCCATGATCGCATGCGCAATCTTATCGCGCGTCGTCTGGTCCAGGTGGGTCGCCTGCGTGAGCGGTCGGCCACGCAGAAACTCCGCCGTGAGGACGCGCGTCGTCGACAGTGCATCCACGACGCGCGGCACCTCAAAGCGAAGACCGTGGGGCTCCATGTGCGCCACATGCTGGTAAAATCGGCGACACATATCCGCCTCTCGTGTATAGTCGCACTCGTCTTGCAGTTCCTGCTGCAGCTGCTGCACGGAATTTTCCAAAAACAGGCCCTTTGGCAGAAGTGCCGATGCGGTGAGCAGCCACTTGACGTACGACAAGTCGCTTGCGATCGAGTCTCTAATGCCGGGGAACTGCACCTTGACAGCCACGCGCCGCCCCGCCATCTCGGGCTGCGCTGGGTATGGATCGGCCATGACGGCGCTGTGGACTTGGCCAATCGAGGCAGCGGCGAACGGCCGCTCGTCAAACGTCGCAAAGTGCGCTCGCCAATGCTCGCCAAGTTCCTCGGTCATGACGCGCTCAAGCTGCCATCCCGGCATATAGTGGGCAGCATTTTGGACCCTCAGCAGCACCTCTTCGACCTGGGGCGGAAGAAAGTGACTGTCTTGAATCGACAGAAACTGCCCGAGTTTCAGCGCCGCGCCGCGCATCGTGCTCAGCTTATCGACGAGGCGCTCGACATTCGCCGCAGAAAGGAAGAGCGACGTGCCGCCCGAGCCCCGCGTCGTCTGCCGCATGTACTCGCTCGCTGAGCCCCATGCCAGGCCAGCGCCCAGGCTGCCGTAGTGCAGTAGGCGGCCGAGCCGCGTCGCAGGCACGCGCTTCGCCCGTAATGGCTTGGTGCGCTCATTCGCAGCGTCGTACTCTGTGGACGTGGCTGCGGCTTCAACGAGGGCGGCATCCGAGGCGGGCGGCGACCCAGGAACGCGCTCTGATACAGACGCAACACGGTCCGACACAGTCTCGGGCACAGGCTCTTTCTCCGGCATCGCCACGCGCTCTGTTGAGGCAGCGACGTCGGCAGTGGGCTGGTCGCTTGGCATGTGGCTTGTCACGCCGCCTGCCATGTCACGCGGCACACCGCCTGCGTTGTCGCTCGTCATCTGCGTTGGCCACGGCCGGATGACTGGTCGTAGTGACGATGCATTCGAACCAGCGAGGCGCAAAACCGCGCGCCACACTAGCGCCACATCCGCCCACGACACAGCGTCTCGAGGCATGAGGACAAGAGGCAAGGTGACGGTCGGTGGCACGTGATGCTATGGACAAGTTATCGACCGAGACGCTCGAGCGCCTGAGGACCCTGCTCGTACCATGCCTGGCGGCTGATCCAGAAACTGTCGCGGCCCTTCATGATATCGGCGAGCACGGCACCGCCAAGGAACACCATGTGCTTTCGGCGCGGCGGATCCTCGATACGCAATTTAAAGTGAGCGAGGCGTGAGCCGTCACCCTGGAGCACGCGTGAGAGGTACAACTGCTTCATTTCCTTCTCGAGGCGACTCGGCAGACCCGGGTACATGCTGCTGCCACCACTCAGTACAATGTGCTTGTACAGCTCGGGGCGCACGTCGACAGGGGCCGTCTGCACGGTCTGGAAGAGCATCTCAGCGATACCCGGCTGCTCAAGACCGATCAAGTGCGGCTGGAAGAGGCATTCTGGCGCCTCAAAGCGCTCTGAGCCGACCTTGATGACGCGCCCGTCCGGCAGAGTGTAGCTCTCGACGAGCGAAGTCGTCTCGTCAGCCAAGCGCTTATCCAGATCCAAGTCGTAGCTCACGTAGCACAGCTGCTCCTTGATCCGCCTCACCGTCTCAAAGTCGGCGGTACGGTTAAACGCGTAGCCACGCAGCAGCAGCAACTTGATCAGATGCCGCGTCACATCGCGCCCAGCCACATCTAAGCGGCGCGTGAGGTGCGGCATAGCGTAGCCCTCGTACACGGGCACAATATGCGTGACACCGTCGCCACTATCGACCACGACACCCGTCTGCAGACCCTGTGAGTACAGTGTCAAGACGGCCTGGATCGCGACATACACCCCGTCAAAGCCATACTCCTCGAACATGATGCGACACATCTCCTCGCGATTCTTTTTCGGGTTCATAGGCGGCTCTGTCAGCAGAATTTTGCGGCCGCGCGGATCAATGCGCAGCTTTTCATCGAATGTATAGTTCCACACATGCCGCATATCGTCAAAGTCCTTAACAACACCGTGCTCCATCGGATGCGACACTTGAAGGTATGTACGCACAGCCTCGGCCTCCGTTCCCACCATGAGGTCCTTGATCTCCACGCCCGAAGCGGCAATCGCATCACGCTCCTCGGCCCGCAGGATCGGCCGGCCTACGATCGACGGGAAGACGTGCTCGGGAAAGTTGGAGCCTGCATAGCCCACCTTGACAAACTGGCATTAGCACCGCATACATACACCTGTACCATTGTCCACGACCAGCGGGATATCGTCGGCCATCCTGTGTGGCTCGGTGGCAAGTTCCCAGGTCGCGATGCACGGGCGTGTAGCGGGGCGGCGACTCCACCAACACGTGGCACCACGTGTCCATGACGGGGCTTCGCCTCCGTCCGCGTCACGCCTCACGTCGCTTGGTGCATGTCGGAAGACGGACTGGACGATGAGCTGATTGCGCTCGTGGGCGAAGATGCGCCTACGCAGCACGACGCGCCCCGATCTCATGACAAGCGCTCAGCACTTCTCTCTGATCTGTCCGACGACGAGGATGCCGAGGGAGAAGACGACGTCCAGGCGAATCCGTATCCTCTTGAAGGCATATACAAGGACGAGGACGATCGCGAGTGGCTGCTCAGTATGAACGAGGTCGAGCGTGAAGACGTGCTCTCTCAGCGTCGCGATGAAATGTCGCGCAAGCAGCAGCAGGTTCAGCTGGCGGCCATGGTCCGCTCTCAACAGGCAGCGGCGGGCAAGACGCGCCGCTCATATGCCGACAAGGCCCAACGCCGGCGCTCAGATGTGCGGCGTGAGCTGGAGGACTTGGCTGATCCGTTCGCGGAGTCGGACGAAGAGGATATGTTCCGCGAGTCGGACGAAGAGGAGGTGCGTCCACGGTCTACCAAAGCCGACAAGCTGAGCGAGCTGCGACGCAAGCGCGCCGAACGTGCAGGAAAGGCGACGCGCGATAGCGACGAGGACGCACGACCTGCGCGCCGACGTCGTCGCGATCTGAGTGAGGAGAGCGAGTCGGACTATGAGCCGACATACGTGCCACGCAAGGTGCGTGAACCGACGCCTATCCTGGCGGCTCATAGCGCTGAGCCGCCGTCGCTCGCACTGCTAAACAAGGTGCGCCTGGGGCGTGACGAGCTAGAGCGCCTCTTGTTCCTGCCTAATGGACCTGAACTCGTCCGTGGATGCTTTGTGCGGTGCTCGTGGGGCACTCGCGAGCATCGCGACGGGCGCAAAGAGCACATATACCGCGTGCACCAAATTTTGCGAGTATCTGAGCGCGAAAAGTACTATGACGTGAGTCACGATCATTCGGGACGCTGGATGAATAGCTATGTGACATTCAAGTGGGGCGGCAAGGAGCATCATGTCGATGTGCGTCCCCTAAGCACGCAAAGCATCAGTGACTCGGAGCGGCAGCGCTGGATCGCTGCAGCCGGTCCAGATGCCAAGTTCCCTTCTGCAGACGCATTCGAAACAAAGCATGCGCAGCTGGCATCGGCGCTGTCCGCGCCCCTCACGGAGGACGATATTAAAAAGATCCTCGAAAGGAAGCGCACATTGCGAGCGGCCGCTGAGTCGCGGGGCCTCGACATTGTCGGGGGCGAGCATGAGGATCAGCACCGCATGAACGAGCAGGCCATGGCCCAGATCAATGAGCGCAATCGCCGTCAGGATCGCGAGCGCATTCAGGAGGCCGAACGACGTGCCGCCCTTTTGAAGCGCAAAGCCGCGGCACCGCCAGCCGCGGCAGCCACCACGGAAGCGACGGCACCGCTTGCAACGCGCGTGTCAGATGCCTTGGCATCGGCGCCGTCCGGCACGGGCGTCGTACCAACGATGGACGTCGACTTGGGCGACTTTTAGGCGTCGTCATCGGCCGCACCTTCCTCGTCGCTTTCGTGTGCCTTGGGCTGTCCGCCCGGCGCTCGGCGCTGCTCTCCGACCTTGAGGATCGCACACTGCGGAATCGTGCCACTGGGATTGAGGAACTCAAAGTCCGGGCCGACAAACACATCGAGGTAGTTGAGCCACTTGGCAAACTCGGACGTCTCTTCCTCTGTGCGGTAAATTTGCTGGTAGATGCGCTCCTTTTTAAAGGCATCCATCTCGTGGGCATACATGGCATAGTCCACGTGCTCGCGCTTGCCGCTCTCCGCGTCCGGAGGCAGTGGTTTGCCCGCGGCCGTTCGCATGGCAATCGTGCGCTCAATGCGCTCATTGTTGTTCGATACCTTGGTATTGTAGCCACCGAAGAAGGGCTCCACCAGCAGCAGGCCGAGCCCCGGCGCTTTGGGGACGTGGATGCGGGCAGGTCCATACGTCTGGGCGACCAGGGACGTGGGTGCGTTGGTGCGCCCGATCAGGACAAGCAGGCCGATCATCTTGCGGATCTGATGCAGCATGAACGACTGGCCGTGGAACTGCACCGATACCCATTCCGTGCCGTCAATCAGGCACGGATCCGAGATCGTGAGCTTCTTCATCACGCGATGCGCGCTTCGATCGCGAAACTCTTTGCCGACCGTGTAGTTGTGAAAGTTGTGGGAACCCGTGTACTCGGCAAAGACGCGACGCACACGCTCGAGTGTCTCACGGTCCATGCGCCACTGGCGCTTCGCCTGCATGTCCGTTGCAAAGTCGCCTCCTGTCCCGTGCGAGCGCCAAAAGGCATGGTTCAAAAGATGGCTCTCTCGCACGTCGGCGTCGTCCCACGGCGCGACTGGCGTGCCGTCCTCCTGGCGCGGCGCCTCCTCTTGGCCCGTATTTAGGCGCCGTAGCATTCTCCACATGGCACTAAACGGCTTGGGTGGCAAAAAGACGTACGTCGGCAAGAGGTATTCATACAGCCGCGAGTCGCAGCTGGTGCGTGCATTAAAAGCGCTCTGCACACGGCGCATGCCCCAGATGCGGATCTGGTCCGGCAAGAGCGAATTGACGTAGGAAGTGAGTGTCTGCCCCGCCGGCAGCTGAGGGGGCTCGAGAATCACCTTGAGTGTCAGCAGATTGCCAGCTGCGTGCACGCCGCGGTCCGTGCGTGCCGCGCGCTGTAGGCCGACCTTGTTGGGATTGACGGCATTTTCCTTTGACACGGCACCAGCGCGACAAAAGGCATCGAAGATATCGCCCTCGATGGTCTTGACGCCTGGATTGACCTGCAGCCCTGAGTAGTCCGTGCCGCAGTACCCGAAAAAGATAGCGACCTTGCGCTTCGCGAGACGCGCGACCGGCGCCGTAGACTCGTCCTCGTCCTTCTCGTCCGTACGTGCCACCTTGGTATCGCGCACGTCGGCGTCAGGAGCCGCTGCGCGCTTTTCGCCCACCGCCGCCGCCGCGTCGGTCATGGCCAGAGGGACGAGCGTAGCAGGCGTGGGTGGCTCCCTGGTTGGCTTTCACGTGACATGACGCAGGGCACGAAGAAAGTCTGGCCACGCGCCTTTCTTTTTTGACGACACCATGTCGGCCGCTGAAGAGGCCAAGCAGCGAGGCAATGACCTCTTCAAGCGTGCAAACTACAGCGAGGCTGTGCAAGCGTACACAGAGTCGCTTTCGCACGAGCCAGAGAGCGATGTGCTTCTTCTGAACCGCTCGGCCGCGTACATGGCGCTGGGCCAGTACGCCAAGGCCCTGGCCGACTGTGAGCGCGCTGTGCAGGGGAGGGAGCCGAGTGGCAAAGCCCTGCTCCGTATGGCCAAGTGCCAGCTGGGTGTGGGACGCCCTGACGCGGCTTTGTACACGCTCTCGCCGCTTCTTTCGCAGGCTCTGGGCACGAGCGCCGAGCAGACACAGGCGCGTGACGTGGATGCCCAGGCGCGGGAGATGCAGCGACACCTAACGACGGCCGATGCATACAGCCGCGAGCGCAACTGGACGCTTGCGAGCATTGCCCTGGACCAGGCGCAAAGTATTATGAAGCTGACAGATGCGACATCGCCCCGTGCATGGCAGGAAAAGCGTGTCATGCTCCTACTGCAGCGTGGACATCTGGGGCAGGCGCAGTCGCTCGCGATGGATATATATCGTGCAGACCCCTCTGATACGAGTGCGATCATGCTGGGTGCGCGGATCATGCTGGCGAATAATGACGTACAAAAGGCACTGCAGCAGTCCCAACTGGCGTTGCGGCTGGACCCTGACATGCAGGCAGCCAAGCAGTTTTTGCGCAAGTGCAAGGCGCTGCTGACACTCAAGGACGACGCCAATGCGGCGTTCAAGGCAAATCGCTCCGACGACGCGCTGGCCAAGTACGCGGAGCTCCTAAGCGTGGCCGACCAGAACATGGAGGCGGACGGCGATGCCAAAAAGTTCAAGGCGGTCATTTTCTCGAACCGCGCGATTTTGCTCAGCAAGCTCGGCCGCTATGATGATGCGATCCGCGACTGTACACAGGCGCTTCAGCTCGACGCCGCCTTCACCAAGCCCCTCAAGACGCGCGCGCGCGCGTACCAACTCAATGAGCAGCACGAAGAGGCTGTGCGCGACTTTAAGCGTGCGCTGGATGCAAGTATCGGCACGCCCGAGCAGGACACGCTGCGGCGCGAGACGCGGCGCGCTGAGGTTGAACTCAAGCGCAGCAAAAAGGTCGACTACTACAAGGTGCTGGGCGTGTCGAAGACCGCGACTGAGGCCGAGGTCAAAAAGGCGTTCCGCAAAGAGTCGCTCAAGCATCATCCGGACAAGGGTGGCGATGAAGAGAAGTTCAAGTTGTGCAACGAGGCCTATGGGGTCCTGTCTGACGACCAGCAGCGCCGGCGCTATGATTCTGGTGTAGACGACATGGACGACATGGACCTGGGCGGCGCCGGCTTCGGTGGCATGGGTGGCTTTGGCGGCATGGGCGGCATGGGCGGCGTCAACCTCGCCGACCTGTTTGGCGCCCAGTTTGCCAACTTTGACATGGGCCCCGGCACGGGCTCGACACACTTTTACGGCCCCGGCACGAGCTTCCGATTCGGCTAGGTATATGTAGATTCCGCCGCGGGTCGTAGAGACACCATGTCGACGATGCACTTGCCGTGCCGCTTGCCGAGAATGACACACACATCGTCAAGGAAGCGCACGTTCCAGACCGTCTCGCATGGCGCACACATCTGGCGAATGTAGCAGCCGGTCTGCGCGTCCCACAGCTTGACGAGCCCATCCGAGCCCGCCGTCACGAGATGCTGTGCATCCATCTGCAGACTCGTCACACCGCTCTCGTGCGCGACGATGCGGTACAGGCACTCCATCGTGCGCAGCGAGTATACCACCACGCGCCCATCACTGCTGCCGGATGCCAGGATCCCATCGAGGAGCTGGAGCTGCGCCACAATGTGCGTGTACCCATGGAAGACGGCTAACGGAGCACCGCTCTCCGAGTCCCACACACGCACTGTCGAGTCACTGCTGCCTGTCGCAATGTGCACGCCATCAAAGGCAATCGCATAGATCTGCAGCTGGTGGCCCTGCAGCACATGCACGCACTGACCGGTCGTCCAGTCCCACACGCGGCACGTAAAGTCGTAGCTGCCACTAGCGACATACTTGTCGTGCACTGCAAGGCATCGTACCGAGTGCTGGTGTCCCGCTAGCACATGCTGCACACGCCCCGCGGCCAGGTCCCATACCCGCAGTGTGCCGTCCCGCGAACCCGTAATGGCCACCGGCACATGCGGCACCACATGCACGCAGCGGATCGTCGATGTATGGCCGTGCATCACTCGCTCACACTCGCCCGTCCGTATGTTCCATACACGCAGACTCCGATCGGAGCCGGCACTCACCAGGCGCGTGCCGCTCTCGTCCCAGCCGCGCGTGCTGGCACAGGCAACGTCCGTCTGCTCGCACTGCTCCTGCGCAATGTGCACGGCATCACAAACGGCCAAGCCAGCGGCAGGCTGCAGCGCCAAACACGCGCCAGGCCGCTTGTCTGCCTGGGCACACACCAATCCTGCCGCCGCCGGTGGCTCGTATGGTCCATCGTACCCGCTCGATGGACCGGTTGCCAGCATCAAGCACCACACGCCACTCTCATGGCCACGCAACACACGCACAAGCTTGCCAGTACGCGTGGAAAACACAAAAATGGCACTACTGGTCATACCCACCGCTGTCCATTCGTGATCCATCGCGCAGCATGTAAGTGCCAGGCGCCGATTCGGGTCCGGATCAGCATCAGCCATCTCGATCGTCTCGTACGAACGCAGCAGCCGCCCACCCCGTCGCCAGTTGCGGTCCACCGCATATGCCAGTCGAAAGTAGTCTCGAAGCGATACAGTGGCGCCGCCCGCCGGTGAGCCCGTGACCCGTTGCAGAAACAGCGAGTGCCGCCGACGTCGTCGAGCTGGTCCCTCGTCAACGTCCATAGCCGTTGCTCTCGACGTTGACGGTACGTCGCCCAGCAGACTGTGCGTGAGCCATCGCAATCGATGGGGCGTATGGTACTTTTGACGCACGCACATCAGGCTCCACAGGTACTCATTCATCGAAAGACGGTGCCATGTGCGGCTTACCGCCGCCGTGCGTGCCAGCGCTCGCGGGTCATCGAGAAAGGTCAGTATATGCAGCGCCACGTCCATCGGAAGTCGCTGCAGAAAATCGACCTTCAGCCGCGGTAGCAGCATCGCTTCCAGATCACTCAGCTCACGCACATGACACTCCCGCACTAATGCCTCGAGAAAGTCTCGGCGATCTGAGGGTGTCGCCACCGCAAAGCTTTGCAGCAGCTCGACCAGCGGCCTCATGCTCATAAGCCACACGCAAGAAGGACAACTATCGTGCCAAGCCAACGCGCGTTTTTTGACTAAACATACTCCTACATCCTCGGCGTCCTCGTCATGCCATGTACATAAACACGTCTTCCTGGTTGTCCGCCGGCGCCACTGCAGCGTAGCTTTGCGTGCTTTTATCGCCCTTCTTCAATATACTTGGGCTTAAATAGCCCAAGGTGTCCCATGACGAGACAAAGTGACCGACGAGGGCACCGAGCATCATAGATAAAAGAATGTAGCCATTGTATGACATAGAAATAAGCATGAGCAAGTAGGCACTGGTAAATTGAACGGCGTAGAATAGCGCACGCACAAGTTGCTGCATGAGCGTCGGGTGAATCGGGATACCACGGGCTGAGAGACGCCCTGGTGGATGAAAGAAGGAAGTCACAACATTGCTGGGGAACGTGCCTGGGCCTTGACGGTCCACTTCGGCGCGGTGGTCCTCTGCATCAAAATCTTCTTTGTATTTTTCAGTGATCCAGCGAGCCGTAGGAGTGTTTTGGCTTTCCGCCATATCGCGCGTAGCCTTGGCAATGATGTAGCGATCAAACTCACGCGACCAACGACGCACAATCTCGGTCAGAATGACCCAGCAGGCAACACCGATACATGTACCGGCAAACTTCGCATGCGTGTCATTGTACCATGAAGATGTTAGAATGCAAGTACCGATCGTGTTCCAATTACCGAGCATGCTCAATTTGCATCCAGAGCCATGACCCATGTCCATGCCGCCCATGTCGTGACCCCCGCCGGAATGGCTACCATGATCCATGCCGTCCATACCTGGCATATCGCCCATATCTCCCATATCTTCCATGATATCTGCACGGCCAAATAAATCCGATGGCCGAGCTCCTGTGAATGCTGTCGCCAACTGGTATAAGCCAGGGGATGACTGAACCACGCTCCTATGTCTGAACTTCGACGTCGGATACTTTCCGGAGTTTTTTTAACCTATCCTAAAATCGCCGCCGCGAACCTCTGCCTCATTTGCAACCTACCACGTGCTTCGTATGACGCACTGGCGTGTGGCGGCGCGCCGCCTGACACCCCATTTTTACCGCAGTCCCCCAATCGCGCGTCGTCCCACCTGCTGCTCTCATTGGATGCATACGGTCGTAGCTCCTTATGGACGCTGGACCTCCCCTATCTCGAGCGAAATCGTGTCCCAAAGTGGGCTAGCCATTGGCGATGTGTCTTCGCACCCATCCTGCCCTTGGATTGCGTACACCATCACCGAACCCCGACATCGCGGTCGGTCTACTTTAGTGTGCCAATCAACTTCATCACATGCTCCTCCTACCACGCTGACAGGGGCATCGCACGGCACCGTTCGATCCTTCGTGCACGAATATGGCGGAGGCGCGTGTGCCATGCAGTCGGATACCAGCATCATTTTTGCTCGATGCCATGAGCAGTATTTCGCTGTAAGTCGGGTGAATCCCCATACACAAGCATGCGAAGACATTGTGCCACCTTGTATCGATCGGCGCTACGCAGACTTTGCTCCGCATCCTTCCGACTCTTCATTGATTCTCGCGGTGGAGGAAGAGCATGCTCCGAAGGACGTGTACAATCGCTTGGTATGTCTCTCCGAGTCACGAGTGCACACGCTGCATCAAGGCCACAGCTTCTATGCATATCCGCGCATCTCCCCATGTGGCTCATTTGTGGCATGGGTCGCTTGGGATCATCCATCCATGCCGTTCTGGTCTTCGCAGCTGTGGGTAGCGTCGCTGCTGCGTGAGCCAGTGCCCCATATTTCTGAACCTGTGCTCGTCGCTGGAGGTCATGAAACTGTGGCTCAGCAGCCTGTATGGATACCAGGGACCAACACACTTTTGTTCACTATGTCGAGCGTTCAGGAAGCGGGTGTTTATCAAGTGGATGTACAACGAGGTGACGCATTGTGTCATGTGTCTGCGCGCCTTCCTGTGGGTCCAGCTCATGTTTCATCTCTTGTCGAGGTCCAGCCACCACTTTGGAACCTTAATGTATCGTCTCTGGTTGCTCTGGATACGCGCTTCATTGTCTGTGTCGAGACGTCACACGGTATGGACCATCTTGTCCTGCTGGATAGGCAAGCGTGTGCTCGAACGCGTGTACGCTCTACCTATACGCAGCTCTCGCAGCTGCGATTATCCGAATCGAAGCTTGTCTGCCTGGCGGCATCGGCTTGTTCTTCACCGGCGCTTGTGGCATTCGACGTTCCAACGATTTTAGCACGGGCGGAAACAGCTTGTCAAATTTTACGCGCACCTGATGCAGAATGTGTGTCAGAAGAATTTATCAGTTTACCTGAACCTCTTTCATTTCCCACGCAGCTTCCTGACGGCACAGCAAGCACGGCACATGCCCTTTTTTATGCACCAAAAAACCCTCATTTCCAAGCTCCCAATGGTACACTGCCCCCCTGTCGCATCGTGGCTCATAGCGGCCCAACTTCGCGTGCCACAGCATCCCTGGACATGTCTATCCAGTATTGGACGTCCCGTGGCTGGGCCGTGTGTGCGGTCAACTTCGGCGGAAGCACCGGCTACGGGCTGGAGTACATGCGCCGTTTGAATGGCCATTGGGGCGACGCAGATGTACGCGACTGTGTTGCCGCTGCCGCTTATCTCGGTGGTACATCTGCTCCGTGGGATCGGCCCGCGTTACCGAGCACATCGTCTATGGCTCTATCTGAAGAAGAGACGTACGATGGCATGCGGAAAATCACATTGACGCGTTCAGATCCACCATCTATGCTGCTCGAAGGTCTTGTCTTTGTGGCAACAAGTGCCCTGATATACACTGCCACTTGGCACCTTTGGTTTTGGTCCATCTGGCCCAGTATCGTTGCCGGCATGTGTATGTTGCTATACCGACTTCTGCTACGCGTACAAGCCGAGTCTATCACCGTGTTCCCTCAGCTTGGGGCACAGCTGGAGACGACATGTGGCTTGTACCTACCCTCTCGCCTGCGTACATCCACACAACCCTTTCTTGCTCTTCAGCGTCAGCAAACTTTCTTGCCGCAAAATACGATCCTCGACTTTTTCATGATGGAAGCGATTCAGCGTTGGCGCATTGTCGACTATGCCGTATTGGCAACAAGAAGCACGAAGCGTGAATCTCTACATGTGGTTTTCCCACATCTATTACCCCCACCGCAGGCATACATTCATATGTACCGTCGATTGCATGATACCCTATTGCACGGACAATCATATCCTAGCAAAGCACGCGTCGATGCATCCCGTATATGCATCACGGGACGCTCGTCTGGTGGACTTACTGTGCTATGTGCGCTTATCCAATATCCTGACGTATTTTGCGCAGCAAGCAGCTCGTATGGCATCAGTGATCTGAAGAGTTTGGCGCAACATACTCACAAGTACGAATCACACTATGCTACAACACTTGTGGGTGGTACATATGAAGATGTTCCAGGAGTATATAAGGCTCGAAGTGCCATGTATCATGCTGATAAGATCCGCACACCCTTGCTTCTGCTCCAGGGAGATCAAGACAGGGTTGTGGCACCTGATCAGAGCCGCCACATGGCCCGTGCCATTGAAAACCGTGCAGGCAAAGTCAAATACATCGAATTTCCCTCAGAGGGACACGGCTTCCGACGTTCGGACACGCGAAAAAGGGCGCTTGAAGAAGAATTTGCATGGTGCAGTGACGCAGCGCACATCCCCGAAATTTGCTGATGTTATCTTGGCACGGTCTTGCTTAGCTCCAGCGTCTGACGGCAAATTCGTCATCTTTGCTGGACCGTGCGCAGGACGCCCGTGTGCATGGCTGTCGTATCTGCTCGAGCAAACGCAATTGGGAGTCAAACACAAAGTACATATACCTTAATTACATGACCAGCCACGAAAAGAAACATGCACATGCATGCTTGGAGGCTACGTACTGTCTTCATCCCAAGTCCACCACGCCGTGACTGTCATGGCATGTAGATCACGTGATAATAAAAAGGAGCGCTCGGGCAAAAGAGGTCTTCCGTGCAAAGAGTGACAGCAGTGCATCACGCCTTTCATTCCGTTCGGTTCGTTGTCGCGGATAAAGATTGAGCGGCAACCACTGCGCCTCAAGTTCTGCGAAGGTGAAATAGGATGGATAAAGAAGGAAGTGCTGGCGCATCGCCGTCGAGCGGCTGGCGATTCGCACAGTGCTTTGGTGATAAAGGAGACATTGATGATATCACAGAAGCCGATATCATTTCAACGGTCGAGTTTGATCCGACGGGTGACTACCTCGCCACAGGTGATAAGGGTGGCCGTGTTGTGATGTTTGAGCGAGCGAATTCATCGAATGGTGGCAGCAAACAGGGATGCGAATATCGCTTCCACACCGAGTTTCAGTCGCACGAGCCTGAATTCGACTATCTCAAATCGCTCGAAATTGAGGAAAAAATCAACCAGATTTGCTGGTGTAGGCGACAGAATGCTGCTCATATGTTGCTGAGCACGAATGGTACGTGTATCTTTTTCGCTAACATGCATCAGACAAGACGATTAAACTCTGGAAGGTGTTTGACAAGCCACTAAATGCGGTAGCCGAAGGCAGTCTAGCCACTGGTGAAGATCCAGCAGCTATGCTTATATCCTCCAACGCCCACGCTGAGTCTCGTCCAAACGGTACTCTGCATTCTAATCTGCTCAAACTTGGCACGCCGAATGCTGGTCTGCTCAGGCCAGCGCTGTCGCCTGCCCAATCGCGTCTTTTGCGCATGCCGCGTCTTGTGTATCATGACACAATCGTAGCGGCCGTGCCACGAAAGATCTATGCAAATGCGCATGCTTACCATATCAACTCGCTCTCCGTCAACTCGGATGGCGAGACGTATATCAGTGCGGATGATCTGCGTATCAATCTATGGAATTTGGGCATCAGCGATCAGAGCTTCAACATTGTGGATATCAAGCCTGTGAATATGGAGGAGCTTACCGAGGTCATTACTGCGGCACAGTTTCACCCGATTCACTGCAACCTTTTAGCGTACTCTAGCTCCAAGGGTACGATAAAGCTGGCTGATATGCGCGAATCGGCTCTCTGTGATCGCCATGCCAAGCTGTTCGAGGAAGAGGAGGACCAAGCGAACAGGTCATTCTTTAGTGAGATCATCAGCAGCATATCTGATGTGCGATTTAGCCACGATGGACGATACATGCTGTCTCGTGACTATCTGTCGCTCAAGGTGTGGGACGTGAACATGGAGTCACGTCCTCTTGCCACGATTCCCATTCATGACTATTTGCGTCCGAAATTGTGTGATCTTTACGAAAATGACTGTATTTTTGACAAGTTTGAGGGTATTTGGGGACCTACGGGCTCTACCATCCTCACCGGCAGTTACAGCAATTACTTCCACCTCGTCGATTGGGAGCGGGACTCGAATATTGTTCTTCAGGCTGACAAAACTGCGTTCAAGTCCCGTAAATTGGCCGCGTTGCACAAACCTGGCGCCAGAAGTATGGGCATGAACCACATCAATACCAATCACGTGGATTTCAACCGAAAGATCTTGCATGCAAGCTATCACCCAAGGGAAGACACAATCGCTATTGCTGCCACGAACAACCTGTTCATTTTCTCTGCCAACAACCCCTCTGCGGCATCTGCATAACCGCACAGCCATGTAAAACTACGACTTATTGGAGGGCACGAGAGACGGTATGTGTAGTGTTCAACCATTTCTATGAGCCTTCTTCCAATCCCCGTTATAGCATTACGAGAAAGACGAATAGCCTTCCTTCTATGTTCGTCGTTGGATGCGATCCAGCAGCCGTCGCCGATGGGGAGTATCGGCGAAGAGCGCTCTTACCAACATGCTTATTTCTTCGCGCGAATAGTCCGCCAGAGCACTGCCACTCTCGTTATCAAAGAGCAGGTACTCAATGTCTGCCAATGAGCCTTGGAGAATGTCGGGTAAGTATGCAAACTTGAAGTATGTTGACACATCGGCCTCGGCACCGCCGAGTACAGCGCCAGCAGTGTCCATCAACATGCGGCATACCTGGGCCAAGCGAATGCTCTCCGGCTCCGAAATGTCCTGTAAATCTTCCATTTCATGTAAAGCACGATCAAAAACGGCGTCCACGAGGTCACATAGTGCCTTCTTCAGTGACTCTTCGCTCATGACTTGTCGCCATACTGAAGACAAGTGCGTTAGAATATGTTGAATTTGTTCAACACACCGCACACAGGCTTCATACCGTGGATCAGAATCTGTCCTGGAAAAGCTGTCAGCAGCATCGAGACACTCATGTAATGCATTGAGTTGGATAGATAGCAACATGTCCCGCCAGCGGACACCAACATTATCCAACAAATCTGCCTCAGTGTGCAGCACTGCATCCAAGGTGTGCCCTGTTGCAATGCGAAAGGCTCCCCATTTGGAACAGTCTGCCGCGAACATACGCAGCTGTTGAGACATATATGTACAGTCATTCACGTGAAGCATGCCGAGAAGGGGCACATTTTCCAGTGCCTTGGCATGTATGATAGGCATCATGCTTCGGAAAATTTGGACAGATAGATAGAAGGCCTGAGCAAGAAATGAACGCAGCGGGACATTTTCATCTAGCTGTGACCACTGTGTGCCGAGCACATGACAAATCTGAAGAGTGCGCTTGGACACGGCCAGCATAGCAGTCGTTATTTTCGATTCTTGAAGTGGCCGAGAAGCAGGTAACGTTATTCTCGGCTCCGATTCTACCTCTTCGCCCCAGTCATCCCAAGCATCATCGAAGGTCGCATCTGGTGCTGGAGCAGGCATATGTGGTGGTGGGGGCTGTGAAGTGCGCGTGTTCTCCGATTGTGCTTCCTCCTCATCATCACTCCAGTCCCAGTCATCGTTATTTTGCTTCTCCTCTCGAGTGGATACATCCCTTGGATCAGCCTCTGTTTCATCGTCACCCCAGTCCCACTCGTCCTTGGGCTTGGGTGATGTTGACTTGGGTTCGGGAGGTAACTTGGCGCTAATTTTCACACTTCCCAAAGTCGGTTTCTTTGATTTCCAAAGAGCAGGTGCAGGTGTTGAAATAGGACTTGGTTTTGAAGCAGACGTATACTTGGGCTGTGGGGCCGGCTTGGGCTTCTCGTCGGGTAGCGGCAATGGGTCCGTGGCTGTCACATGAATGGGACGTAGTTCGGTATCCCAACAGTTTTCATCCGATTCCATGATCAAATTACGTACTTGATCCACCATCGAACCTAGTAAATGTTGCCTGCAAATACCATCTAACGATCGTGACCACATCGGTAGATCAGAGAGTGGCTCTGGCAAACCATTCATGTGCTTCGACCTTGGCATTTGATCAGAAACATACCCTAATTCCACCAAGGCATTGTGGAATCCTAGAGCACATTTTTTCAGAGATTCTTGTACACGGAGCATATCTTGAGGTGTTTGCATGCTGGGTATACAGCGTAGTAAGTGTGGTTTAAACAGGTCAAGTAAAGATGGAATCAAATTCCTTGCGAGTGATGCTGTTTCTTGAGGACCTAATGCGTTCTTGGTCAGGGTCAGCACGGCGACCAGTTCAGGTACCGTGGCATTGTGCACCAGAGTCGCAGGCTCCGATAAACACTCAAGGGCCGCGCCTTGTTCTCGATGCGAAATCTTCCAGCGTCTTGAAGTATGCAGCATTGGTTTAAACACTTGCTTTAATAGAATTTGTGATACTTGTTGTATTTGTTCTTCTTCCATGACGGGACGGAGCACAGATGTCAACTTTGAAGGTGGGTGCACATTTACAATCATACCTGAGCTGTCCGAGACAATCTGTATGATTTCTTCCGTCTCATTGTTCATCATGGTCAAAATTTCTTTACATATCCGCTCGCATATAAGAAATATCTCGTCCAAGGCGGCAAAGCCAGCAACTGGACTGACCGAGTCTTGTTTAATGCTTCCATCAAACCAATTCACATGTATACCTATGCTCATCAGCTCTTCTTGAACGGAAAAAAGCAGCTTCTGCACAACTTCCACATTACGTGAAGAAAGTGCGTCTTGTAATTGTCGTACGTGGTTTAGAACGCGACACACATCTGTCAAGATCGACGTCACAGAAGATAGATGCGTATATACTGCTGTAGCGTGAGCATATTGTTCTAGTGCATGGTATAATTCAGTTGAAATCACCTCATAGGGTGTACTGTCTGCTGGGTTTTGCTCGTCTCGTATGCTTGTCGTTTTGGATGAGGACGGAGCTAAAGCTTCGATACGAGCATCTAGCAGCTTCAACACGTCTTTGGAAGGTAAATGTTTTTTCGGTCCATTTGCACTCTTATCAGAGAGTGGTGAACCGACTGATGCAAGAAACTGCATCACATCTTGCGTTGATGACGCCATGCCTGGCTTCTCAGGCGGCAGGACAGATCACCGTGCGCTGAGTGGGAACGCAGTGATTCGAGCTCCACGTGCCACCTTAGTCAGCTAGCGCACATGTTCAGCAACGATATCGGTGCCAATAGCCACGATGTCGGATCGAGTATGTTGCCAACACGTTAGCTCATGCAGCAGGGTCAAGGACATCGCAGTAGCCGTGGTGGTGGACGTGGCGGTCATAGTGGCCGCGGAGGCGGCCATGTTCACGATAAGCCAAAAAAAGAAGCCATTCTGAACTTGGCCAAATATGTGGACAAGCAAATTCGCGTCAAGTTCATGGGCAACCGCGAAGGTACGTTGTATTGTCACCTTATAGCAGTCGTTGGCACACTTAAAGGCTATGATCAACTTATGAATCTTGTCATGGATGACGTGGAAGAGCTTTTACACGACCCTTCGTCCGGCAGCGTCACAGGCGAACGTCGCACGTTGGGTCTGGCTGTGCTTCGCGGTACCAACTTGATGCTAATTAGTCCCGTCGATGGATTTGATATCATTGAAAAGTACGTATGAATAGACTAATCAATGAGCCCCTTTCTCCAGCAGGATGAATAACCCAAAATTATCGATCTTGCATTGGCACATGTTCTACCTAAATACTTGATACGCGGTATTTCGTTTCGCCTGGGCCATGTGGCAAATAGTTTACTGTGCTGGTAGTTCCATATGCACTGTAACCCTGTGCTGGATCCATAGGGCCTGAAAAGTAAGGTGTGTTATACTGGCCTGATGGCATGGGCTCTTTGTCGAGTGACGAAGAGAACACCTCAAGGGAAGACTTTCTCGCGAGTATTGCAAGTCGATTAAAGATGCGCAGTCCCAAGTCCGTACAAATCCAGAGACCACCCAGCACACTGCACAGACGGATAATAAAGTTGACGAATGATGACGTCGTCTTCGTGACGGTCATGGTGAGTGGCTCAATGTCGTATTTGAAGTACAAGCCTGGAAAGGCGGCAGCACCATCACGGTTTCGTTTGTAGTCATTCACGCTGTACTGGTTCGTAGTCAGTGTGTAGTGCTTGGAAATATAGTGGGTAGGGACCACGGACAAGAAATATTGAAACACAGCGGCAGGGTCTTCTGTCTCTTCCAAACTCGAATCCAAAGGCTCAGCTATGTTGGGGAAATAGTCTCCAAAGCTGAATTCATGGATGATATGTGACATGTCAATACCAAAATCATGACCACGGTCCCGCGAGGCCATGAAGGTAGGAATGTACGTCGAAATGTGTAAGTTTCCCGTGACCTTTTTTACATTAATGCTGCCATACACGCGACAAGCATGTGCCTCATTTTCGGCGTTGGCAACGCTTTTGTGTTGCTCGAAACCCGAATCCTTGCCACGCGGACCACCTTGCACAATCTTCTTGTTCTTGCGCTGCTTTCGGGTAAAGCCCCTATTTTGACTGTGAAGCATTTTGTTGAAGTATTTCGAGTGGCTCCGCTTACGGGCACGGCGAAGCTCGGCCTTGAAGTCCGCAGGGTCTTTGACGATGTCTTCTTCTGAGAAATGAAGAGCATCACCAGAAGCATCACGCAGGTCAATCGTTAAACGCGAACAAGGCGTATTCACAGTCAAGTCTAGGTTCACTTGCATCATGTGGCCAATGTGACTGTCGATGTCGAATGAATAGGTAGGTTTTAACGTCATGTAATGCTGTACCTCGTACCAAATCATTACAGCAGTGGCAATAAAAACAGCCATGGTCAAAAAGCCGCCATAAGCCGACTTCTTCTGGTACATGGGTCGTGCCTGTGCGAGGTGAGATACTCGGTATCACGTACCTTTGGGAATGCATCAAATTGCCGCAGCTTTACACCGTGTGAGCCACTTATAAATGTTGGACACATACCTTGGGCATGCGGTCAAACTTGTCTATCAGCGACTCCGACATTCTGCCGCCCGAATTGCGTCGACCGTCGTCGTAGAATGCACGTTCAATATGCTTGTTTCGGATGTACGCCTCGCGTGTATTCCGGGTATGACCTAACTAGGTGCTCGGGCATCATGTGGAGGTAGTTCTACACAAGGATATGAACATGCTAGCGGCGATGTCGGCTATCTGCGCCGGTGCCGGCAGCACGGCGCATGGTGCCCGTGGCTGACAGTTCTTCTTCGTCTAAACCTGCGTCTTTGCGAATGCGTTCAATCTAATGTCAGTATGTATGCACGAACCTCATTCAAGATTGGCTTGTATTCATTGTAACGCTTTTCCGCAAGCTCATGTTAGTACATGGATACACGTACATCGAAACCATCACGACGCAGCTGCTTTCCACGAGAAAGACCTTGAGCTTGCTCGTGGACGATTGCTGCCCAGTAGTGTTTGGTTCTTTCGTAAAAGGTTTTTAGCACCTCACCTGGCTCAGGTGTGGAGAGCATGTCTGCTTCGGAACGATGCGTGTCCTTGACGACGCCCATGAAAGCAGAAGCTTCCCGGCGCAAAGCAAGTTGTTTTTCTAGCTCTTCTTTGGCTTCTTCCGATAGTTCTTCATCTTCTAAATGCAAATTAGCCACTTTCGAAAGTTCATCTTCCTCGGCCTCTTCCTCCAGGGGCACGTCTTCGACTCCTTCAGGCTCCTCGTCTCTGTCTCCTTCTTGTTCATCTTCGTCCTCATCGTCTTCATCTTCTTCTTCTTCTTCATCAGAGCTGTGCCATTCGAGGTTATCAATGGGACACTCTTTCAAACAGACCACCTTGTTCATTTTGGACAAGTCGATGGTGTAAAAGTCATCCAATGTATATTCGCGATCACCTGTTTCGTAAATGCCACCATAAATATACAGGGTATTGCGCTGTACTGCGATCATACTATTGTAGCGCTCTAGCGGCAATTTAGTAGCGGGATCTTCAAATTCTTGATCATCATCGACGTTCATCTCTGTATTCTTCTTCTTTCTCGGTTTGCGCATATTCAAGCTGATCCAGCGACCTGTGCCGGGTAGTTGATATCCATACAAGTCATTCCAAAATGTGCTTTCCATCGACTCTTCATCTGCTTCTGTGTCCGTGACGCCACCAAACAATACGCCCATATTTCGATTCGCCCATAATGCCATAGTGCATCCTGACCGAGGAGGGTTCGGAGCATAACCAATTTTCTTGCGTTTAAGCCATTCGACCTTGGATAAATCTTCGTCCATTTGCAGAAACCAGGCATCCTCCAAAGCCAAACCCTGGGTCCGCTGTCCCTTGACGTACTTTTTGCAATAACCACCATACAAGACAATGCCCTCAGGGGTAGACAAGAACGAAAAGCCGCTCCTTGCCGATGGACGTCGTAGATCATTCTGTTTGATTTCTTTCCACTTGTATTCATACGTATCAAACACCCAAAGGTCCTGCAGATATGTGGTACGAGCACCAGTGTCGACAAAGCCACCGAACAATACGATAAAGTGCTTCCACATCGCCATACGGTGACCGCTTCGGGCGCTGGGTCGAACTTTAGTTTCGACTTTTTCCCATGTTCGCTCGGCAATTGAATAGACCCAGAGATCACGATAATGATGAAAATTCGTTTGTTTGGTGCTGGCAAACTCACCACCAAAGCACCACAATTGTCCGCCACCAGCTGGCGACGCCACCATTTGATGTGCTGAGCGTGGTCCAGGCTGAATTTTGCTAGAGTATGAGCGCCACTCATTCTTCTCGGGGATATATCGGAATAGATCTTGATAAAACAGGCATCTTTCCCCGTCGAAATACTCGCCCCCGTAGAGCCAAAGATCATTGCCGAGGGGACATGGAGTCAGTGTCGCATTTGCTCTTCGACTGGGTATAATATTCGTGTGCTCCTCGGTAGAAGTGTGTTTTTCCTCCCATTCAGCACGATATTGCGCAAGCAATGCATCGAGATCCTCTTCTTGCACCTCATCCACATTCTTAGATGCTCCCTTCTTTTTTTGCTTTGTAGCTCTGCGATCCGCAAGCTTTGTGTTAGACAATATGCACTCACTTTCTCTTGCTTGGCTTTTTTCGCGGCCTTTGCTGCCAGCTTTCCGGCACTCTTTGCCTTTCCCATATTAAACACTGCTGCGTCAGTAAAAAAAATTTAGCGTTCTTCTTGCTTCCATACATAAAACCCTCCACACTGACTCGAAGGTTTCCACCGCTCGTCCACCACCATGATTCCAACTAGCAGGACGTGGCGCCCCAGTTATGCTACGGCAGGCTCGCTCAAGCGCATGGTGGTGCCAAGCACAGCTGCGCGGACTCCAAAACCCATCCCGCGCATGGCTGTGCCGGCTCGTCCTCTTCATTCAGCACAAACACCAACACCAACGCCTACGGCGTCGACTGCGCCTCCCGAGCCCAAGCCGATAAAAATCGTCACTTCCTACGCATTTGCAGCCAAGCCACGCGATTCAGAAATGGAAGAAGAAGACATAGATACGGGAAATACGGACCGTTTGAAGAAATCTCGTCCACGCATCCTACGCGGCGGTATTTTGCCCAACAGTGACCTGGAAAAGTGGCGGCACTCAATGTTGAATGGAGGTGATGCTGGCGAAGATGCTCTTATGGTGTCAAAGTCTTCAGATCAATCTGTGGTACTTTTAGGCGTCGCAGATGGTGTTGGCGGCTGGAGTGAGTCGGGTATTGACCCATCGCACTACTCCAACGCCCTCTTGTACTCGGCGATGAAGTTTGCTGAGGCCCATGCAACCTGCCCTTTCCCCAAAGCTGTTCTGCAGCACGCATTTGAACAAGTGTCCAAGAATCCTGATATCCAAGCCGGCAGTTCTACAGCTTGTCTTCTTCGTCTCGATGCTGTGCACGGCAAACTATCGTGTGCCAACTTGGGCGACTCGGGCTACGTGCACTTGCGACCCGACCCGATGAGCCCAGAAGGTCGGATGGTAGTAATTAACAGGTCATCGCCTCAGCTGCACGGATTCAATTGCCCTTACCAGTTGGCCAAGGTGCCGTCCAGCATGATGCAGTCCGGCTCGCTGACCAATTATCCCGACGAGGCGGCTGTGCACGAATTTGATCTGCAACGAGGTGATATTGTGCTCGTGATGACGGATGGGTTCCTAGACAATGTACATTGCCAGCTTCCGCCTAATGAGGCACTTACACCGGATGCGCCACGGCGCCCAGAACTCTTGCAGCTCATTGACATGTTGCAAGATAAGCATCGTGAGCACTGGGCCAAGACAAAGAAACCAGGTGCGACGCTTGCGGATGAAAAGCAGGACTTTGCTAATATTATGGCTTCTACACTCATGCAATACGCACGATTGTGTCAAATGACGGAGGAAAAAGTAAGTCCGTTCCAGCTGGATGCTGCTCGGCACGGCATTCATTACCCAGGTGGGAAAATAGATGATATTGCGCTGATTTGCGCCGCTGCTGTGTAAGTTATATAAAGTCTCTAGTGGTGCAGTTCTACTCGTTGGCCAGGCTGCCATTCACGCACGGCCTTGTCAATGTTGGTCCAGTAGCGCAGCTCCACAGCCAATTGACGAATGCGATTCGTATTCGGATGGGCATCAGAAAAAGCCTTGTTCAACGCATCCAGGACGCGATCAATATGCATCTGATTCGTAGCGCCCACTTGGTCCACAGCCTCTTGATCTTCAGCATCTTGCAACGCTTCCTGAAGCTCCATTACTTCCATCAGTAGGGATGGGTCTTCCACCGCCATGCCCTCTTCTATACTTTCGACGCCAGAGCGCTGCAAGAGGTATAAAGCACGTTGTAATGGGCTGGAGAGTGTTTCGTATGCCTTGTTCACAATGGCACTCTGCTGTGACCCAATTTCTTGTTCATCATGCACCTTGTGCACGAGACGATCCGGATGTGAGATGGCCATTGTTCTCCGCCAAAGATTCTTAAGCTCGTGTATATCGATGCGCCATCCATTGGCAGGAACGGTGTCGAATGGCATGCCTAGAACATCATAGTAGTCGACCGTAGTCGGCAGTGGTTGAAGTGTGTTGCACTGCTTGCATTGAAGTGAAGCCATGTGATTGGGTGTCCCACATTTAGCACATAGCTTGTTCGCTGTGTTGGCGCGAGCTAGTGCGCTGTACCAGAGTCTGCTGTACGTTGCGGATGGAATCGATGCGCTCGGTGAGCGAGCTATACGCAGGCTGATCGATCGCAGCCACATGGTGTTAAGCATTTCGGAGAAATTGGGACGTTTTGGGCCACTGGCACTTTTCCACACGCCTCCACGTCCGTTCGCGTCGTGATGCGATAGCATGGCGCATGCCGTGTCATCAGAGGCATCCGGCTCGTCGTGCACGCATTTCCAATGGGCTGAAGATCCAGGTCATGCGCTCGTGTGCTGTGTGCGTCATGCGCTGGAGCTGACGCCTGTATCTGCTTCGACATCAGAGGGATTTGTGCTGCGATTTTATCGGCACGGCCGCTGGCCCTGTATGTTTGTGGATGTCGTGGCCACAGTCGTGGGAGTCCAGCTGCGCCATCACTACGTGGAATATTCTATTGATGATGGGTCAGGAGTCATTGACGTGATGTGTCGTGGTCATATCTCACTATCTGTGGCGGAGTGGTCGCACGAGTCAGGTATCGATACTTGTTATTTGCCTCCCGAGCCAACGTTGCTCCATAATGAACAGCACTTTGCGCTTGGCGACGTAGTACATGTCCGTGGTCGTGTATACGAGCGGGAAGATCGGCCGCTCGCTCTCCAAGCCGTGGCGATGTGTCGCGCTGCCGACGTCAATGACGAGCCAAGACATGTTCTCGAAGCACTGCATGTCATGCACGTGTACCAAAACAATGTACCGCCCTGCGATGCTACGTGGATGCAACCTGCGTCATCGATGCCACCACCACCGACCTTGCCGCCCCAGAAAGTGATACCCAGTGTGCCTTCACCGTTCAAGTCACACTCACGCCGTGCATTTACATACTATGTGTGGATGTACATGAATGCCGCTACGGAGCACGCTCTAGAACATACGAATGGGCTTGACGTGCACAGTGTTCCGGCGTTTTCAGTCGTGACGTTGGCTAGGAACATGGCTCACCGAGCTGAAGAAGTGGTTCGAGAAAAGCTGCGCAGAAAGGCCACACAAGAAATGGCACCAGACATACTTCGCACGCATGTCTATGGACTCATGAACAGCGCATTGCAGTCACTAGTGCGTCTTGGACGTGTTATACAGAGTGGGTCCATGTATCAAGTCGCACATCCGCATTTACTGGCGTGCTATCTCATTATCGTCCTACGCCTGTCTGAGGCGACGGGTCGACGGGCGACGATACCCCGCATCCACATGCGCATCACATCTGTCCGACATCGACTGCAGCGCTACCATGACCGCTTTGCCCACGTATCCCTTGCCGCGATCGAAGCTGCCCTACGTCTACTGTATGCATATGGCAAAGTCCATGCCATTGAAGACCATATCGTCACTATAGACACGCCAACATCGACGAACTAAAGTCACGCGCTGCCGCCTGCAATTGCTCGACTTCGGGCGGATGAGATGGAGTCCAGTGCCGGATCGGTTCTGGGGCACCTGCTTCACTCGCAAGCAAACGCGATAAATTTTGCAGGACAGCCAGCATCTCAGATCGAGCCACCGTGCTCATTAGGTCGCTGGTGTCTGGGTACAGCAGCGGCACACGATCCATGAGCTCGTGCGTGCGCACCGTGGCCTGTTGCAGCGTATGGCGCTCGGATGCCTCGAGTGTACCCGCCTGAGCCTTGGCCAGGAGCGGCGGCAGAAGATGCGGCAGCGAAGCAAAGTCAAGCAATACGCGTCCGCCTTCGTTCCAGCCCCGGATGGCTGTCGCACCTTGGCTCTCGGCCTCATCTGCCATCGGGCGGAACAAATCCATCAACATCTGCGTATCTCCACGCAGGAACGACTCGGCCGCCAGGTATCGGACTGCCACGGCATGCGCGCCGGACAAGTCGTGTGCATTCCGACGGCACTCGTATTCTGCATAGTAATCGCACCGAGCATGAGCGGCCAACGCCCGGGCCTGCCATAGCCACGCCTCATCCACATGGAGTGTCGTTGTGAGGAAAGACGCGTGTGTATCGAGATCATCGACGTGCCGGGCCAGCAGCGCCCGCACTGCCTCAGCCCGTGTGCCCTCGTCGGTCAGATGCAGTAGCACATAGGCAGCCCAGTGCCAGTCGTGGGCATCTTCGAGCTGCGTCGCATACAGCGTCGTTAGGCGCTCCATCACACGGGCATCCCGATACGTGCGCACTCCCAGCGCGCGGGCGAGGTACATGCCCAGATGCCATGAATGCGTGTGGTCCAGCGCGCTGGGCCCGACATTACGTGGATCCAGGGCATGTTCCAACGGGTACGAGGCATCGACGTGCAATTTTAGCAGCTCGTACAAGGCATCACGCGGTGCGCTGTGGCGCTGTGCCAACTCGCGCTGTTTCAGCACGCCAAGCTGGGCATCAGCCTGGTACCTCGGCAGGGGCGGCACCGTCTCGCCTGCGGACGTACGCAGTGCCTCCTCGTAGCTCCGTACACTCGCATCGAGACTCGATTCCCATGGCGTGCCGTACCATACGTGTAGTCCCAGCGCTCGGCGCCAGTCTAAGCCACGCGCCATCGCAATCGTATGCTTGTCTCGGGCACGAGCACCAGATACACTGGCACTCACAACCTGGCCCGCCAACAGTTCATACACACGCAGCAGCGCGTGCTGCATTTCCGCGTCCGCGCCCTCTGCGTGCCACGTATCCAGTTGGTCCTGGATATCCGCGCGCGTCTCCAGCGCACCACCAGCTTGGGCCACAAGCGTCGCAAGGCGCACATGCCCCGCATCGAGTGCTGCATCAGCTGCCTGCTCGATTTGATGACCACTTAGCAGCGAGAAGATCAGCTCCGTGTGTCGCGATGCTGCCACATGCGAACGCACTTCAGCTTGAACGGAGAGCGACACAGCATGTTCGAGCCATGTCGAGAACGCGGCTTTGCGTCGGCGCTGCAGAACACTGGCGACCCATGCGTCGGAGGCATCGTCCGGTAACTGCAGGTCGATGGGATCAAAAAGCACACTGGCGAGGTGCCAAAGCTGCGCAGCATACTGCTTGTCGTCCGCGGCATAGTGCTGCGCCACACCTGCACATGTCGTATGTGGCTCAAACGCCACGCACGGCACGCCAGCGTCCGATGTCGTAATGCACGTGCTCGCGAGCTGTATGTGTAAGAGTTTGCGCGCCGTTTGCATGGTCGCGTGTCGATCCTCGGCGGTCTTGTACACGGGCAAGCGATCGATATGCACCTGTGTCCACGATGGCCGCGGCAGGTGGTGCCATGTGCCGTTGTGGGCAAGCGTAGCGCCCATGCTCGCCCAGCCGACACGGAAGCTGGGCGCGAGATACAGCCCTGGATCCGCACACAGTGCCGCATTCAGCACGGATGCACCGGACTCGACACGCGTGAGTGCCACAGGCTCAGGCTCTACGTCCTTGCCTTCCTCTGTCATGGGCTCATGCTCCTCTTTGGGCTCGATGAGTTGCGGTGCAGGTGGACCGGCGATCGGTGTCACGCCTCCGACTGGTCCGGGCGTCGGAGGCGCCTGCCCAAAAAAACTCGCGCGCATCACTTGGACCTTGCGGGCTTCTGGCATGTTGGGCGTATCGAGTCGCGACGCCGTGAAGGGCGTCATGGAGCGGCGTGCCGCCGGCGACGTAGTGGCACGGACAGCGGGCATCCACACATCCGTGTCAAGCGCATCTTCCTCCCCACTCATGAGCTCACTCTCACGCATCGCACTTGAGCCGCTATCACTCTCATCGCCAAGTTTCATGGGTGGCGGAACGACATCCTCGTCTTCCTCCTCAATCGGTTCGTCTTCCTCGTCCGAGTCATCCAAGCCGTAGCGGGAAAAGTGCTGCACCTCGAACGTCCACGTGCCGCTCTCGGCATCGTATGACACAAATGTCGTTTCCTTTTTGTTGCGAAGTTTGGTGATGTGCTGCTTGACTCGCGGCAAGGATTCGTCGCGCAAAGGCTCACGTGTAGCGCGATCCAATGGCCAGCATCCCTCGAGACTCACGACAGCAGGCACGTTGAGACCAGTGCCGAGAGCCGCCTTGGGCACAGGCGTGTAGTTGGGCAGCAAGCCATCGAGCGGCGTGTCCGTGTCGAGGTCTTCTTCTTGTGGATACACGAAACACTCTTTCGCGCGGAGCTGAACGACACCACCAGTCACAAAGCTCAGGTTCGGCACACTCGTCAGGTCCACAGGCTCAAGGAACTCGACGCGTCCGAAGCCGACGCGGCCTACGACAAAATGAGCCACGCACGAGAGCTCATCAAATGGCATGGAACGCAGCGTCGCAAGCGACGGTTCCATATAATAGTCGCCGTGCTGCGTGGGGCGCACACTTTTGGCCCGTGGTGCAGGCGGCGTCGATGTGAACGACGGCTCGCGGACGGGCAGGACGACAGACGAGTCTGGATCGCCCCCAGCACCCACCTGACTCGTGCTGCCTCCCACGACCTTTTCAACAGCCGGTGAAAACCGAGCGCGTGGTGCCACAGATGCACGCGGTGTGCCTTCGCGCAGTACACTAGGTGAGCGCGAGATACTCGTGTCACCATCCAAGACAAGTCTCTTCGACGTGGAGCGTGGAATAAACGCCTGTGGCGAGAGCGTCGCTGCATCACTCGGTTGGTGGAAGAGGCTGACACTACCGGCTCTTAAAGGCGTGGCTCGATCACTCGGCGTGCCTTCACGCATGCTCCGCGACACATCGAGTCCTGGTGTCGAGCCACGCAAACGTGTCACGCGCACAGCATTGCGTGGGGATGAACGGAACGGCGATACTAGGGGCGGCTTGTTCTTGGGTGCCACATTGAACGGTAGGGGTGCCTGATTCGCGGCAGCAGATGCGTTCGAGACGCTCGAGAGCAGCGCATCAGTACCGTATGGATTCGTCGTAAGTGTCGGTGGCTGCACAGGTAGTGCTGGTACGTTCGACGGAGCAGGCAGCGACGCACCTAGAGGCTTCGGTGCTCCAAATAGACTCGTGCTAGTGTTCGTAGACGGCGCAGGCTGACTCTGACCAAACAGCGAGGGTCCCGTAGATGGCGTAGGTTGACTCTGACCAAAGAGACCACCACCAGCAGTGGTCGCAGTGCTTGCAGTGCCGGTGTTGGCAGGCGCCGTCGAAGATCCAAACGAGAAAGCAGGTTTGGGCGCATTACTGCCAAACAAGCCACCCGCTGCAGGCTGTGCAGGCTGCGTCGTCGACTGGCCGAACAGTGACGTTGAGCCAGTCGTGCTTGGCTGTGTCGTGCTGGGGGCTGTGTTGCCAAACAGCGAGGTGCCTGCAGGCTTGGCACCAAAGAGACCACCGCCAGTGCCCGCCGTGTTGTTTTGCGCACCGAAACCCGTCGTAGCTGGCGGCTGTGTCGTTGTGTTGGACTGGCCAAAGCTGAAGCCGGTGCCCGTGGAACCAGCAGGCTTGGCGCCAAACAGACCACCACCCGTGCCTGCTGTGTTGTTTGATGCGCCAAAAGCTGGCGTACTGGTAGTGCTAGTGTTCGAGCCAAGGTTACCAAACGAAAACGCCGGCTTATTTTGCTGCGTCGACGCCGCCGCGTTGGTGGATCCAAAGGAGCCAAACGTGGATGGCTGCGTTGTCGTTGAACTGCCAAACAGACCGCCAGGCTTGGCCTGTGTGGTGGCATTGTTCGCTCCAAACGAAAAGCCACCACCCGTCGCACCTGTCGACGGTGCACCGAAGCCAGTGGTGGCTGGCTGCTGCGTTGTAGACGAGCCAAATGAGAAACCAGTCGATGGCTGCGATGGTTGTGTTGTCGAGGAACCAAAGCCACCAAAGAGTGGCTTGGGCTGGTTATTTTGGGCCTGAGTGTTGTTGGCACCAAAACTGAAGCCCGTTGACGGCTGCTGCTGGTTGTTATTGGCGCCGAACGTAAAGCCACCAGTAGCTGGCTGGGCAGGCGTTGAGCTGCCAAAGAGACCACCGCTCGTATTGTTGTTCTGGTTCGCTTGTCCAAACATGGGTGTAGAAGTCGAGGCACCAAATGCACTGGGCTTATTTGCGTTAGCACCAAACAAGCCACCTGTCGATGTGCTGGTGTTCGATGCACCGCCAAACATGGATGTCGTGCCCATGGCATTGTTGCTGGGCTGACCAAACATTCCTGTCGATGGCGGCTGACCAAATACATTGGTGGTCGCTGGCTGCTGTGGCTGTTGTCCAAAGGCAGGGGTGGACGTACCCATTCCTTGCTGTGCACCGAAGCCGAAGGAAGGCGCACCTACCGAGGGTGTTGGGCCTGTTACGCCTTTACCACGACCTTGATTATAGTCCATAAGGCGCAGCTCCTCAGGGCTAATGTTGTGGTATGCAGGCATCGACGTAAGAGACTGGTGAACCTCGAAGGTTTTAGCGTGTGGCTTGGGTTCATTGGGTGTCATGTCCTCACGAAAAGGTGTGTATGGCACAGTCGCCGATCCTTGCGTCACAGTTTGGGGGCCACCCATGCTTGTGCTAGCACCAAAACCACCAAAGGTCGTAGTTGGCTGTTGACCAAAGAAAGATGTGGTGTTATTTTGGCCAAAGCCCGTGCTTGGCTGCATGGACCCAAATGCACTTGTTGTTGACGGTTGCGCCGGCGTCGACGTGGTGCCGCCGAATCCAAAAGAAGTCGTGGGCTGTGTCGATGCCGCACCAAATGAGCCAAAGCCCGTCGTAGCTGGCTTGGGTCCACCAAACGTGCTCGAAGAGGACTGATTAAAAGAAAAGGGTGTCGACATTTGGGGCTGCTGCAAAGACGGCGTAGCACCAAAAGCGGGTGTCTGCGTAGCCGCACCAAAAGCGGGCGTCGCGCTTGTCTGCGCTGGCTGACCAAAAGCCGGCGTGCCAAAGGCACTGCCCGTTGGATTCACAGGCTGCCCAAACATGCCACCACCGCCTGCACCAGGCTGACTAGGGTTGTTCATACCCTGCTGATTTTGCTGGCCAAAGCCACCAAATGAAGAGGCTCCAAACATGGCAGCGTAGTGTACGTTGTCACTAGCCTCTCACTCAAGACACGCGCCTCGTCGGCAAAGCTTTTCCAAGGGCGTCCAGGCGCGACGACGGCCCGCGGAAAAAGCACACGTCACGTGACATATCTACGAAGAATCCAAGGCGCCTCCGGCGTTGCAACGGGCAGGCACCCAAGATAAATATAATGGTTAGACCTAAGATTTCAACTGTCTGTCTGCCTAGGCACCCACAATCTTAAAACATAAAAAATACCATGATACTAGCACAAAATCATGTCACAGCGTAAGATGCCACTCCATAGCGCCAACTAAGAGAAGCACACCATTTCATGATACAACTTTGGCGGTTGTCTCGTGCCGATCATCCCCCTTTCATAAATAGAATCGCGTGAAATTGCAACATTTTGTTCACCGCTTTGGCTAAAGCACCTCAAAGTGCATAGTCAAATTGGTATGGCGGGCATTCGCTCCAAGCGTCACCCAGAACCTCCTTCGTACGTGATTGGTCAAAGTGTGGTAGGTGAGCCAGCTCGCCCTTAGCCACAAAGTGACGCAGGGGGGTCAAAAGGTTCGTCGAGTGTGGGTTGCTAGCTTCCTTGTTAAAGGCATCGACCCAAGCGTCATGCGACACGGCCTTAGGGCGTGTGTAGCCGGACAAAGTAGGCATGGTGTCCACTTCCACCGGACGTTCGTTGCGGATATGGAATGCACGGTAGTTGCTCTTCCACGTGCGCGGCGACGAGACGAGCTTACCAAAGATCTCAGAGAACCAGTCTGCAGGCGTCTCGGTCATCGCACTTGAGCTCAAGTTGGGAGCATAGCCAAGCTGTTGACAGCCCACAAACATGCGCCACATGAAGCTGTCCTCGTTCGGCACGTACTTGGAGCGGGCATTACCACCCAGTACACCAGGCCGCACCGTAATAACCGGCACACCGCGCTTGCTGGCGCGTAGACACAGCTGCTCCGATACCCACTTGCTCTGTGAATAGCCGTTGAACAAGCCCGTGCTTAGCGCATCAAGGTCCACGTCTTCCTTAATTACCTCATCGTTCTTCTCCTTGTTCGAGAACGAAAGCCACATGTTGGTCGAACCGATGTTGACAACAGCTTTGACCTTTTGCTCAGAGGCGAGGCGAAGGACTTCGAGAGTCGAAAGAACATTGTCATTCACAATGGCCTGGTAGCCCATCAGGTGATCGGCCTTACCAGCGGCATGCACAATCAAATCCAACTCGCTAGCGAGCACGGCATACTCAGCGTTCGAAATACCTAGCTTGGGCTTGCTCGCGTCACCAGGCACCGCTGTCACGCGGCCAATATGGTGAAGTGTCTTCAGGTGGCGCTTAGTAGCCACCTCCTTTATGCGCGTCAGACCGGCCTCTGCCGAGGACACACCACGCACCAAGGCGTACACCTTTGCGAGTGGGAATGCCTCGAGCAGCGATTCAAGCACTGTGGCACCCATGTACCCAGTTGCACCCGTTACAAGCACCTTGGGCTCACGGTCTGGCGAGAGAACACTCGGATCGAAAGGCACAAGACCGTCGAGGGATGGACGCAAGTCGTCAAGCTTGTCAGGCTGCGACGCATAGTCAAAGGCCAAAAGAGCACTGTTGTCCACGCCCTTGTCGTTAGGCGTCTTGGCCTTGCTCTTAGCATGCTTGCTCTTGCTAGGGGCGCCACCCTTCTTAGCGGGAGCAGCAGCGTCGCCCTCCTTGGCAGCCTGCGTCTCAGCCACAACTTGTCGCAGCGTCGACACCGATACAGGACCAAGGAGCTGGAGCTGCGTGAATGTCGTGCCGAACTCGGCGAGCAGAATGGCACTCAACTTCGAGGCTGACAGCGAGTCCAGACCCAGTGTCGAGAGGAACATGGTGTCATCCACCGTGGCAATATCGACGTTGAGCAGTTTACCCACAAGAGCACCGACTGGATCAGCGTCTTCCTCGCTTTCATCCTGCTTGTCAGCGTCATCGTCGTGATGCTCTAGGAGATGAGAAATACTCCAGGCATTAGCGAGCGAGATCTCGTTCATAATGTCCCATTGCGTGGTCTGGATGAAATAGCCGGCATGGTTCGTGCCGCCAAGCATACAACGACCGAGCGAGTGCATCGCTGATTCACACAATTCACGAGACGGGCACGCAAGAGCATCCATAACCTTCATAGCAGCACTCGACGAACGTGAACGCAACTCGGCGTACACACCAATATCTGAAATGGCCGGGACGGCGTAGGAGATAACATTCCTGTGCTCGCACGCAAAGCGGTTGAAGTACGTCTGCGCAGCATTGTAGTTGATTTGACCCGGATTGAAGAAGAGGGCCGAGGTCGACGAGAACAAGAACAAGAAATCGAGTGCATCAATGTCGATAGTGTTACGGATTACATTGAGGGCACCAATCTTGGAGTTCATGACAGTCTCAAACTTCTCCTTGTCCATATTGAGGAATTGATCGTCACGCAGCACCACTGACATGAGGAATACACCACCCAGTGGGCCAAGCGAATTGGCTGTGGCGAAAACGTCTTTCATCGCCTCAGGCTTGAGAGCATCAGCAGCCATGATCTTGATCGTGACGTGCGGGAACGCTGGGTCATTAACAAGACGTTCGAGAGCCAGGCGGTCCGAGCGACTGATGTGACCTCGACGACCAGTCAAAATAATGTTGCGTGCTCCGTAGTTGATCATGAAACCAGCCAGGCGTGGTCCCAGACCACCACAGCCACCGACAAGCACGTACGACTTGCGTGGATCGAAAATATGAGTTGGGTCCCACAGCTTCTCGGAGGCCTGCTCTTGGCAACACGCTGACAGGTCTGTCACGATCTTACCGATGTGCTTACCTGACTCCATAAGCTCGTACGACTCGACGAGACCCTTGGCGCCCTCGAAGACGTGGTTGTACATAACTTTGAATGGCTCACGAGCATGCACGGCAGCGACCTCGTCGAGTAGCGACGCCATGCGCTCGGGCGCATGGCGTCCCAGCAGACCCAGCTCGACAGCGATGTAGTTGATGGCCTTGAGGAAGCTGCTCATCGACATAGGGTTGCCGGCAAGGTGGTCACGCTTTGAGATATCAACGAAACGGCCAAGGTATCCGAGCACATCAATACCCGCCTGCAGAGCCAAACCTTGCAACGAGTTCAGCACAACGTCGAAGCCAGTCTTACCACGTTTAGCGAGCCAGTCACGACCACCCTGAGTCCACTCGCCGATGGAGCGCGAGTTGGCCATATTTTCGTACGGCACGCCGAGGTGGTTATGGATAAAGTCACGCTTCTCCTTAGACGACACCGTGCAGAAGACTTCAAGTCCGTGACGCTGAGCGATCTGGATGGCACAGAGACCCACACCACCGGCGGCAGCATGAATCAGGATCGTCTCACCCGGACGGATCTGAGCAAGCTGTACCAGGCCGTGCCACACAGTACCGTAGGCAATGGGGAAAGCAGCAGCTTGAAGTGGCGTCATGTTCGCAGGCACCTTGGTCATAGCAAACTCAGATGCCGTCGCCACGATACCCTCACGCACGCCACCCGATGTGCCCATCACACGGTCGCCAACACGGACACGTGTCACCTTGGGTCCGACCTCACGCACGATACCAGAGAACTCAGACAAGCAGTCTTCGGCAGGCAGCAAACCAATAGCCGAAAGCACGTTCTTGAAGTTCAGAGCCACAGCATCGGTCTGCACAATCACATCGTGCTCCGAAGGGTTCGGTACAAAGTGCATGTGAGGTGCCAAGGACTTGATACTGGCAGTCTGGCCTTGGATGTTTTCCAGCACCCAGTCGCGGCGGCCGAGGTTCGCGGGCTGTACCTCAGGCTGCTTGACCAGACGACGCCCATACAAACGACCATTGCGAATTGCGTTAAACATCTCAAGCGAGCCCTCTTCCTCGTGAATGTGCAAAATATCGAGGAGACCGACACGCTGCGCACGCGGCATGCCCGGGTCAACAGCAACGTAGATGCCCTTGACAGTAAGCATCTCGTTCGTCAAGGTGCCTGCGAGACCCAACGCAGCAGCACCTTCGACTGTATCGTCCGCCACGATCCACACTTTACCGACCGGCGTGTCAGTCTTGTAAAAGTCACGCACGGCCTGTGGAAGGAGATACTCAGTACCAAGTCGATGGAAGTACACGAGCTCATCGTCTGACAGTGAGCTGAACAAGCTGCTCTCGTCCGCTGATGGCTTGCTGGGAATGGCGGGAATCGCCGGCCAAGCCTTCTCGTCACGACGCACGTAGCCAAGCGAGAAAAGCGGGCTCGCACCGAACGGCTGCAGACTCAAAGAAGAGAGCGGCGCCGGCGCTTCACTGAAGAACAGCTTGCCAAATGGCGTCGTAGGCGTAACCTCGCAATACATGGCCACACCACCAGGAACAAGCAGTTCCTCGATGCTTTGCATCGTTGCCTTGATGTCGCTCGAAACACGCAACACGTCAGAAATAATCGCAACGTCGAACGAAGCGGGCACCGCACGTTCGAATTCCTCCACGGATGCGGGAATGTCATAGGGACCGGTTAGGAACTCGTCACTTCCGCGCAGGTCATTAGCAACATTGAGACGCACGAGGTCCACATAAATGCCTCGACGCTCCATCATAGCCACGATGGGCTGCAAGCTTACCTTGCGGTGGCGCGCATACATCTCGAGTACACGGAATACGCGACGCGGAGTTTTGCTCACCGACGACATCATCAAGCGATCAACCAGGGAGACTATACCCTCGGTAAGCTCAAGTGACACACTCGGCACGTCGAATAGGGCATCTTGGAGTGGTGTACCACGCACTGAGCCTAGCTCAAGGGCTTCGGCAACCACACCTGATTGATCATCACCTTTCATGTTCTCGAGGAATTTAGACGCTACGCTTGTCTCCATCGTACAAGCCTCCATGAGCGAGGGTGAGGCGTCAAACGCACGCGGCTCCCAACTTTCAGTGTAGCCCTCACGAACACGTCCCGTGTCCTTGATACGCTTACACTCCAGACCTTTGAGGAAGACTAGTGTCTTGCCTGTATCACGGTCAAACATGAGCACATTGTGCTTAATGTCGGTGTCGTTGCTGATAAGAGTCTGAACGTGCAGGACCAAGCGCTTGGCGTTGTGAATCTCATCCACTGTTCCGCGAACCGATAAAATATCGAGCTGATTCGGCAGGAAAGCATCCACACCAAGCTTTTGACCCTCAAATGACAAGGCAGGAATCCACGTGCAGAGAAATGCTGAGTCAAGCAAACCTGGGTGGAATACCATGCCGTACGCTTCATGACTTGTCCACAGGTCTTCTGGCACATCGACAAATGCCAGGTAGTCATCTTCACGCTTCGTAGAACCACGCACTTCGTTGATCAAGCCAAACGCTCCTGTGTGCATAGAGCCGTTCGGGCGCAGACGCGAGTAAAATGTCTCACCGTCCATAATAATGTCAAAGTCCTCAATCCAATTGTCGCCAAACAGCTCTTTGATATTCGCTGGACCAATCGGTGTGCTCTCAGGCCACATCTGACCACTGGCATGCAGTTGGTCGTACAAGAGACCCGTGTCATTGACCGCACCTTTACCCGACGAGCGGAATTCCCAGCCATTGTTAATGCCCGTGTGCTTGAATTGGGCGTACTTGGGTGCACCCTCTTCTTCAAGCACAAAGGCACGCAGGATACGCATGTTGGTGATAGTGCGGGCACCATTTTCAAGTGCAGCTTCGGCGTAACCAGCACCAGGGAATACAATTGTGCCACGAATCTTGTGACCCTTGGTCCAAGAGTGCGTCTGCGCATTTATGCGGATCATACCCGTCGCCAGCGGCGGCACAGGTGGGTGGCAACGCATGTATTCGAAAATGTTCGTCTCATGGGGCGTCTTCTTGAGCGGGAGGAATGGGTACGAAGGCAATTCATCGAGCGTCGAGTTAGCGCCCATGGGCATGTCAATAAATTCGTCACCGTAAAGCTTGAAAACCTTCAGGTCGCGCACACCAGACTGAATCGAGGTGCCAACAGCCGTAAGTAGCTGCGTGATCTCGACCTTGGTCGCGCCTGTCTCGCCTTTCTTAAAGTTGGGGCGGCGACCAGATGCCACGATCGTGGTGTTTTCTGCATTGGCAGCACGCAGAATTTCATCCATGTACGAGCCAAGCACCGTGTGAGGCGCAATTTCGATAATCAGTAAGCCACGGTCCTCCTTCTTGCGGTATTCGTTGAGTGCCTCAATCGACTCACGGAACATGACAGGACGACTGACATTCTGCCAGCAGTACTGGGCGTCGAGATTGCGGCCAGGCTCGTGCATGCGACCTTCAACCGTCGAAATGAATCGCGTCTTGGGAATGTTCTCGCCATTGTTAATGACGGGCGAAACCTCCTTGAGGAAAGGTTCACCACATGGCGATACCATCGGGGAGTGGTATGGACCACCGACACGCAAGAGACGGGCAAAGATTTGCTTCGACTCACACTCCGCCACGACCTGCTCTAACAAGCTTGTCTTACCCGACACTGCAACAGCGTTGGTCGAGTTCGAGGCAGAAACCCACAAACCCGTATCAGTGCCGTTCTCCTTCATGATTCGCTGAATGAGCTGCTCAGCCTCTTGTCGGCTCATGCCAAGCGCAGCCATCTGACCATCGATCGTATCAAGCAGCGAAAGAGCGTTCGAACGTGCAATGGCCGTACGAATAGCTTTTTCATGGGTCAGAGCACCTGAAGCATACATTGCAGCAATCTCACCAACCGAGTGACCAAGGACGACGTCGGGCTGCACACCGAGGTCGACCCACAAATCGAACAGGGCAATTTGGAAAATAGTGATGGCAATGACAATGCACTCGACCTTCCAGTCACCCTTGTCGGTCTTGGCCACCTTGCCGTTCAGTTCTGGGTTGAACAATCCGTACTCGTCCTGGAAGTTTTTCTTGTGGAACTTGGCCACCATCTCGAAACTAGCATTCACAGAGTTACGGAACGCAGCAAAGCGAGTGTACATGTGCACACCCATGTGCTCGTGCTGAGGACCCTGACCACAGAAAACAAATGCCTTGATCGGGTTCAAGTCGGGAGTCGACGTAACCACAGTGTCAGAGAATGACAGCGGCTCGCCCATGCAAGCCACAGCAAATGCTGTGTTGGGGTGACCACGAGCACGCTCCGTCATGGTGCGCGCCAAAAGCGAGGCTTTGAGAGGGTCGCTAATGCCAGGCCAAACCTCCTGCAAAGATTCAGAGAGTTTCGTCACAGCACGGTTCGAAAGGGCACCCACTGAAATCAACATCGGGTCCTTGTCCGTCAGCGCGACTGTTTTGTTGCCAGGCTCCTTATTCGGCACGCGCTCCATGACGGTGTGACTGTTGGCACCACCAAAACCAAACGACGAGAGTGACACGATGAACTTGCCTTCTTTCGTCAGCTTGCTGGGTGGCAGGGGCTCGGTTTCCGTCTGCACTTTAATCTTGAACTCATTCCAGCGAATACGAGGAGTGGGGTTCTTAAAGTGCAAATGAGGCAGCATAAGACCCATGTCGAGCGTGTAGCAGTTCTTGATCAGACCGACCAGACCAGCAGCTGGCTCCAAGTGACCAACATTCGTCTTAGCTGAGCCAATACGGAGATAGTCGCCATCAGCCCGTCCCGGCGTAAACACCTCACCGACAGCGTTGGCTTCAATGGGGTCACCAACAGGCGTGCCCGTACCATGACATTCAACGTACGCAGCCTCGTGTGGCTCACGTCCCGCGTCGCGGTACGCTGCGTACGTAGCAGCCTTTTGTTGCGGGCCATCAGGCATCGTGATCGATTTGCCCTTACCGTTCGCGTTGATGGAAGTACCAGTAATCTCAGCGTAAATGTGACTGCCCTTCTCCATAGCATCCTTGGTACGCTGAAGAATAATGACTGTGCAACCTTCGCCACGGGAGTATCCATCAGCCGACGAGTCGAACGTGTGACAGATACCTGTGGGCGACAAAGTACCCAGAGTCGAGAACGACAGCGACGCGTGTGGTGCCAGAATGACATTCACAGCGGCAACGACAGCCATGTCACAATCGCCACGTAAAATCGCTGTGCGAGCAAGGTGCAGACACGTAATACTCGAAGAGCAAGCAGTATCAAGGTACACTGAGGGACCACGCAGGTCGAACATGTAAGACAGACGGTTGGCCTGCATTGAGAATGCGGCTCCTGTAGCACTGTAGGGGCCCATGTTGTACATATCGTTGCCGAGATTGTGAACATCTGGCGAACCAGTCACAAACACACCCGTGTTTGTGCCACGGTAGTGCACACCTGAGTCTTCTAGAGCCTGAAAGACGCCTTCAACCAGCATGGCCTGATGAGGGTCGAGCGACTTGGCCTCTGCAGGCGAGATACCGAACTCAAGAAGGTCAATGTCGGTGTGCGGTTCAACAAAGCCACCTAGGTCCGTCACTACCTTTCCAGGAATACCCCCCGGGGCAGTCATGCGATCAGGGTTCCAGCGGTTGTCGGGCACACGAGAAATGGCGGATCTTCCTTCCTTTAGCAGCTCGAAAAACTCTTTCTTGTCGCGGGCACCAGGTAGGCGAAGACCAATACCGACGACCGAAAGACTAGGTTGCCGGACATTTTCAGGGTGTTGCTGCGTAGTCATCTTGGGGAAAGCAGTTGAGCTTGGATAAACCTTTTTGCGTTGAAATATGCGTTTGCAAATGGACTACTAAGTGTTGGCGCTCACTTAGCAAATTCAATACAAACAGAAGGGTACAGTTTAGTGTTCCGAGCCAGCGGAAAAAGAAACTGTTTGATAGGAGACAGACAGATACAGCTATTCACTCGGACTGAGTGGTTGCGTTGGGAAGACGGAACTCGCTGTCCGATCTGGCTTCAACAAAGGCCGCGTGGCACTTGCGCTCAATCACGCATCGAATCCGCCATGCGCGCTTGAAACAAAAACAATTAGCCTAGTAGGATATACGCCACGCGCGAAACAAGGGTTTTGATGTGGATGTTGAATTGGACGAAATCTAGGGCGCAGGTTTTATTCATGGGGTGCCTTTCTTGGCTACATTTGATTGGAATTCGCTTGACATATCCGCGGAATTTAAAGACAATCATGCAACACTGCAGCACTATTCGCGGCTTCACCTAAAAGGATAAACTGACTTGTTCTAATCACGCCTTTCGTGTTGAAAGGAGTAACCCGTCGGTCTAGCTGCGGTAGATCTGCTCCACCTGCGTGTGTCAGGTTGTATTGCATACGATAGAGTATTTACCTATTGGGACTAATAGACTCCAGGAAGTCTAGTTCACTGAGTCGTGATGTTGCAGCATCTCTGATAAGCGCTGGTCTAGATTATCCATTGACGCAAGGCTATCGCGAAGGCGGCGTTTTTGCGTTGAAGAGAGTGAAGACATGTTAAGATCTAAAGGTGAACCATTCAGAGAGCCACAGTCACCACCAACTTCGACGCGAAAGGCTTGAATCTTTTCACGCAGCTGCAAAATTTCTGCCTTAGAGGTTTCGATAGTTCCGCGCAAAGATGCCTGTTGCGCCTGAAACTCTTCCACATGTGGTGCCATTTTGTTGGTCGGATCATCCCAGGACGAGGCAGCGTGTGCCCTGTTCCATGAGTCAGGTGGTCCATGGCTCGCACTGTCAGAAAGCTCCTTGGGTGAAGCAGGCGACATGTCTCGATCGAAGGGTGCGAAAGTGACAGGCAATGATGTCGATGGTGTCTCAGAGGCAATATTCAGCGCCGCCAGAAGCATGTCATCAATGCCTTCAGGTGCACATTGCGTTGTAGCTTCGACAGAGTCCTTGCGTCCAACAGTATGGTTAGAGTCGGAAAGATTAGAGGCTAAAGAGAGTGAGTTGTCGGGCGAACTTTGAGATGAGACGCCAGAATAGATCGAAACGAGAGGATCGAGGGTCGGCTTAAGACGTGGATGTGCCTGAACGCCCGAATTATTGGAAGCCGGGGTGGTCAACGCTTCAACACCGTCTACGTGCACTTCTTCCGCTTCAGCTGTAGCGATAGAAGCGTCTTTGTCTGACTCGTAGGGCCATGCGTCTGTTTCTGATGCCAGTGTCCCGGTTTCTAATTCAGGTAGAGGCTTAGACACATCAAGCTTCGTTCGGAGCCTGGAGGGCGTTTCAGAGACGTTCTGTGTCGAAGAGTCCTCAGGCACAGAGGACGGAAGCGGGGCAACCTGGTCCAACTTGACAACTCGAAGTGTCGGCGGAGGAGACATCCCCTGTGACTTTTTAGGCAAATCGGACACCTCTTGCGTATCATATGAGGGCTGAGATGAGACATGGTACGATGTTGTCGGATCTGATGTCGGTAAAGGCAGAGAGTCAGTCGTTGAACCGTCAGCCGATGCATCATGCAGCCATATCACATCCTTACGTACATGGAGATCCGATGTCGCATCCGGCTGCTTCTCGAGAGACCAAGATTTGTTAACACTGGAATGCTCAGTCCCTCGCGGGTATAGGGGGTTAGTTTCCTCAGTAGAGCGGCGCGGACTAAACGTGTTATCGTTGAAAGGCACATAGTAATGACTTGGAGGAATATGCGGCGTATCACAGTCACTCGCAAGCAACGAAGAGAATGAATCCGAGGCAATCTCACCCCCTTGCAATGGAGAGACGAGGTTGCGTTGGTCCATGACGGAAGAAAGTTGATGCGAGCTTGTTGGACTGAGCGAGAGATCGAAACTGTTCACACTAGGCGCCGTGCTGATGGATGTATCAGGGCCCATATACTCTCGATTAGCCATAAACATCGGCGAGTGTACACGTGGACCCCATACGGGTGAGTTTGGCCTGGAATCAAGAGGCTGAGAGTTCACATTCGGTGTTGACTTATTCTTGACTCTCCATTTGCGGAAAGAGAGCGTAGATGCACTGCGGGAACGAGACATACGCCCCATGAACCCCTCAGATGTGCTTGGGGCATATTGTTTCGATGCAGAGCGTTGGGGATCAACACTGACCACTTGAGGAGTCGGTGTGAGGGCACGGCTTAGCGGCTGTGGGCTGGCTGTACCGGTACGCACGAGAGAAGGCATACTGAAGCTATGCGGCTGTCCAGCATAAAAAGAGCTCTCATAGCGTGGGATATAATCAGATCCTGAGCCGGGGGCGTATGTGTTTGGCGCACGATGACGAGGGTGGCCGGGCTGCCGCAACGCTTCGTCGTTCGTTTGGGCGCGTAGCTGTCGACGCATCTCACGCCTACGAAGACGAGACTGCAATTTGGACTCCTTATCACCATGCAAGTATGTTTTGAGATCCGTTATGTCATCGTGAGTGGGAATGAGCGGCAACAAACTGATGTCTATTCCCCTTGGGGTACGTGATGTCGACTTGATCGGCGACGACGGCGACACATCCGGCCTGAGTTCCGGAGAGTTAAGGTAATAAGATATTGGAACAGACACTTTGCCTGATTACCTGGTGACTTGATCGAAAGAAAGCAGCACAACGAGCCTACGACAGCACGATGTACCACTGGAAGTGAACGGATTGGCGGCGTGTAGAGGTCAATCCATATCATGGAATGTTCCCACGTGAGAGCACGTTTTGTGCTGACTAACACATGCACTGATTTACTACGATTCATTGGCCCTGATTTGGAGAAATTTACGCGGCCTTCTGCGGGGAGTGACGCGTTGCGATTCATGACGACAGACGCTTTTAGGCTTTAGAGGGATCCCGGATGCTGGATTGGAGTACATAGACATCAGCAATGCAGATAACCAGGAATACAGTCCAAGAAAGAATAGCGATGGGCTGCGCACAATGAAATCGGTAAAAGTATTTACCTGATGCACCATCGAAATAGTCTCGTCTGGGCCAGCAGAACTCTGTTGTTCTGCGCAGGCAACGGCACCAAAGGCTAGCATCTTCAGCATCTGTCGTGGGTAGATTTACATTTCTAGACGAGCTGGGTGTAGATAGATGACCGGTTGCCAAGCTTGTTGAGGAGGATTGACGGTAGACAGGGTTGTAGGAACCTTGCTGCTGGTAGGCGTCGTAGCACGATCCGCCCATATCGTGTGGTGAGGGTATGACAGCAGACTCATCTTCCAATATCTCGCGCGTCATTCGGTATGGTGAGCATGTGATCACCAGTAATGGGAAGCTAATGAACGGCAGAGCCATGGACAGGGCAACCTGCGAGGCGACAAGCATGGTGTCCAATCCATTACGGCCAGCAATGGCGGCGACCAACATGGCAGGAATCACAGCAATAGCACGCGTCAAGAATCTTCGCATGAATGGAGTGATACGCCAGCGAATAAAGCCCTCAGAAATAATCTGACCGGCGAGCGTTACAGTTATACTGGACGATTCTCCCGCTGCCAGCAAGGCTACAGCGAAAAGAATCGCCGTGGAAGTGCCAATGGTATTTTTGAGTAGCTCAAATGCCTGAAATAAGTCGCCCACCACTTCCCTGTCTCCTTTGCTATTATTACCATAGTGGAAGGCTGCTGAAGCCACAATGAGAATCGCACTGTTGATAGTAATAGCAAACAGGACAAGACAGATCGCAATGTCCCACGAGGAATGCTGCAGAATGACGTTTAAGTATCGAAGTGAAACCGGCTTGTGAGGCGGCAACTCGTCCGTCTGCAGGATTTCTGGAACCCGAATATTAGATGAAATCGTGCGACGCCACAAAGAGGAGAGGTTTGATGGAAGGATTCGACGCCAGAATGACAGCCGTGCACCAGGTTCCTCACTTTCCAGATCTAATTGTTCTTGTAAGCCATTATTCGGATCAAGTTCTCCATCAAGACGGTCAATTGTCGCAAAATGAGAGCCAAGAATCAATGAGTGTGGCATGATTGTGGCACCTAGAATCGAAATCGAGATATACAAGCCTTCTGATGTGACGACGGTGGATGTTGGAACAAATCCATAAAAAACATCTCCCCAGTCTGGCAGGACGCGTCGTAGTAAAATGCAAAAGCATACGAGTACAATAAGTACCAGCACGCCGATAAGGGCCTCAAACAAACGGACGCCCGATGAGGGTCGGAACAAAAACAAGGCCAAAAATACATCCGCTGTTGTGATAAGTACGCCCGCCCACAGAGGAATAACTGGGAAAAGCAAATTTAAAGCGATAGCTGAGCCGATAAGTTCTGCCAGCTCGGTCGCCACGATGGCCACTTCATTAATAATATACAGTGGTATCAGCAGACCCCAGTAACGAAAGCGCATGTTCATTGTATTCATCGGTGGAATCTCTCCTGCTCCTGCCGGTAAGCCAAGCACCAAACGACGAGTCTGAGTTGACAAATCCAGACCAGTCACAGCGCCAAGACGACAGCATAACACCTGGAGCAGCACAGCAAAAAGGCCAGAAAGTAGCACAGTGAAGAGAAGCTTGTAGCCGAACCTGGATCCGGCCTCCATGTCCGTAGCCCAGTTACCAGGGTCACAGTACGCTACAGCTGCAATGAGACCGGGCCCTAAGAACGAAATATGGCGCATAAGTGTATCACCTGCGGTCTCAAGCCATGTTCGCTGGTGGCTAGGGCGCTGTGGTATTCCCATGCTGTGCACCTACTCGAAAAAAATCTAGAGCACCCAGGATACACGGAAAGGCGCGCCACGACCACGCTTCGAAGGACTTGATCTCAGATGGAGCAAATGGGGCTCAATTGTGAGCGCGTCCGTGGAACGCAACCCATCATCAGCGCACAATTGTTGTGGACAAATCACGTGCCGACTGTGTCAAAGACCTTGGTCGTCATTCTTCGCTTTGGAACCTATCGACGACGATGCTGGCGTGTTATGGACTCTCCGTCTCTCGGCATGGCAAGCATGCCCTGAGTCTTACTCGCAGTATTTTTACGAGCGCGGTTACCATGCAAGCACCTCAGCCGTTCAGGCAGATACCCAAGGCCCATGTGCTCGCCAAAACCGATACGCCCAAGACATTAGTCGACGTGGCTAAAGCATACCCTGACCACCCACTGATGCAGTTTTTCCAGATGGCGCCCACTGAAGTTCCCAAGGAAGGCTCTCAAGGAAGACACGCTGATGAACGTGAAACTATTCGGGTCCCTCAAGCTGTAACAGAAGCAGATCTCTCGCACGATCACAGCTCGCGCGCCTGGCTCGCCCCAGAGCTACGCCGTAAGAGTAGCGCAGACCTGCACACATTGTGGTATGTGCTTCTCCATGAGCGTAACAAGCTCGCTACCAGTTGGGAAGAGCTTAAACGCCATAGTGCACAGGGAGCGGCACATATGCTTGGTCAGAGTCTCTCGTACCGTCATCACCGGGTATGTTTTCGTCTTGACACTTACATGTACAGGTCAGAAAATCAATGGCACGCATTAAGTTTGTGCTGAACGAGCGTCGACTGGCTCTTATCGAAGCGCAGCGCCGCGCTCGTGAGGGAGTAGACGTCCCTCCCTTGGAAACTGAGGACGATATTTTCGAAGAGTCGCCCCAGGCTTCTTAGAGCCAGGTTATGTCCGAGTCTTGTACCCGTAGTGCTTGCCGCTCTCTTTGTGATTAGGTAAATATCGCCGAGCCACCCGTGTGGAGTCCGAGCAGCCACCCAGATTTGGAGTCGCAATAGGTCTAAGCGCCTGTGTGGCGCCAGCGTTTTGCTTTGTGCCACCGCGATGCTGGAGGGTGTATTGGCATCCATCCTCAATCGCTTCCTTGCATCATATGTGGATGGCTTAAATACAAATCAACTGAACGTCGCCATATGGAGTGGCGACGTCAAGCTGCGTAATTTGCGCTTGAAGCGCTCGGCGCTCGACAAATTGCGTCTGCCCATCGACGTGAAGGAGGGGTACCTTGGCCAGCTTACCCTGACTATTCCATGGTCAAACCTAAAGGGAAAGCCAGTGCGCATGCTAATCGAGAATGTGTCACTCCTAGCTGTGCCGCGCGATGCCTCCATGCCCATCGATGAGGCCGAGGAAGAAGAGCGGCGCCAGACGCTAAAGCAGGAGCTGCTCACTCGCTCAGAATTACTGAATATGGAGACAGAAGAGAAGTCTGAGGAAGATGCTCAAAAAAATGACTCGTTTATGAGCTCACTCTTCACGCGCATCATTGACAATGTACAGGTCACTGTACGTAATATCCACATCAGGTATGAAGATGCGCTATCTTGCCCTGAGCGTCCTTTTTCGATTGGAGTCACGCTTGCTGAACTATCCGCTGTATCAACTGATGCCAACTGGGAGCCTACATTTGTGCACAATTCGGCTTTGGGTATCCATAAATTGGCTCGGCTCGATTCGCTAGGCATATACTGGAACACTGGCTCGGAGTTCCTCGATGCGACTTCGCCCGAAGAATTGCAAGAAAAGCTCAATCTGTTGATCGCGTCGAAAGATTACATTCCAGAGCACCAGTATATCCTAAACCCCGTATCTGGTGTCGGAAAGTTTGTGATGCGACCCAAAGCAACCAAGGAAGAGCCAAAGATGGATGCCCAACTTGTTTTCGATCAAATTGGGCTCACTATCAGCAATGAACAATACAGTGGTGGTCTGAGCATGATCAATCTGTTCAGCTTTTATGCTCGTCAGGCACAGTATCAAGCATTCCGACCAACGCAGCAAGAACTTGAGACAAATGGTCCACTGGCCAAATTTCGATTTGCGGCTCGTGTCATTGTTAGTGAAATGCATCAACGACGACGTGTGTGGACCTGGGAGTATATGCGCGAGCGTCGTGACTTGCGCTTAGAGTACATCCGACTCTTTAAAGAGATGGCTAGCAAATCGCCTGTCTCGGACTCATCAGCTCCATTGCCAGTGCCTAACAAACGCATACAAGAGCTGGAGCGCAAGCTCGAGTTCCGAGATATCCGTTTTTTCCGCTCTATTGCGAGGCGCGAGCTCCGGGAGGAGCGCCTTCTAGCCAATGATTCTGCTGCAGAGGCTACGGCACAAGCACCCAAAGCGTCATCCGGAAGCTGGCTGAGCTGGATGTGGGGCTCCAGTGCAGATGCGAAAAATGTGCCAGGTCTACTTAATAATGAGCAGCGCAAAGAGTTGTGCGATGCTATCGAGTGGGATGAATCAACAGGACAATCTCTGCTGGCTCCACTTGATGATTTACCGCCCGAAATTGTAAATCTGCACGTAACAGCCAAGCTGAATCATGGCTTTTTGCACCTACATGACCAGTCCTCTGATCGCAATATCCTCTCGCTTATGTATGATGGCCTGCAAGGTGAATTAACGCAGCGTCCGCACAATTTTGATTTGTCCGTGATGCTGGGTGCATTACGCGTAGAGGATGGAACAAATTTAGAGTCACAGTATCGCGATATTGTTCAAGTCAAAGAACGTGCCGAGGAAGATCCCAATATGCCGCTTTTCTTTTTCCAATACGAGCACAAGCCGCTGGATGGTCGCGCTGACAGTGCCCTGCTCCTCCGAATGCGCTCGACAGAGATCGTGTATCATGCATCGTACGTTGAGTCGATTCTACGGTTTTTTAAACCACCCGAAACAGAGCTCGAGCTAATCGGCGCTCTCTTGGATGTTGCAAGCTCAACGTGGGAGGGTCTGCGGCGAGAAACCCGCGCAGGTCTCGAGAATGCACTAGAGAACCATAAGACCATCGATGTCGCGATCGATGTTCAGTCGCCCATTTGGATATTGCCAGAGGACTTGAAGGACCGCCAGAGTAACATGATGGTGCTGGATGCTGGTCATCTTGCGATGCGCTCTCTCCTAGCCGAGCCACAGACGATGGACATGGTCCGTGCAAAGCATTTTCGCCAGTACACGGAGGAAGATTTCCGTCAGTTAGAGGAGCTGATGTACGACCGTTACTTCATCAAATTGCAGGATGTTCAATTAGTGATGGGTGCGGGCTACGATGCATGCATGCGCAGTCTGCAAATTCTCGATGAGCGTGACTATCACTTATTGGAGCGCATCAATTTAACTTTCACGCTGCAAAACTCCATCTTACCGCGTGCTCCAAATTTGACAAAGATCAAGCTAACAGGAAACCTGCCGATGCTCAAGGTTCACTTCTCTGACAACAAGTACCGTTTGCTGCTCCAGCTTATTCAAGCTGCAATCCCATGCGGCGACTCAAAACCTATGCCTGAGAGTTCTGGCAACAGCTCTTTACATACACGGCGACAGGTGCTTGCTGACCAGTTCAGGGGTACAAGTGATAACTTGTTGATCACGGAGGAAGCAACGGAGAGCGGATCGTCTCATGATGATGGCGATAGTGATACGTATCAAGATGCACAACTATCGGACTCGGAGCATCTCTCAGTAGATGAAAAGCTCTTCGAGTTCGATCTCGTTGTGGATCAGTTATCTGGCACGGTCACCAAATCCGGTACAAGCAAGAAAGAAGACCAGCAGTTGGCCGAAGCTGTTTTCCAGCACTTCCGACTGGGCGTGCACATTCAGAAGCACAAACTACAAGTGGATGTTCATCTTGGTTCTCTAGACCTGGTTGATTGCTTGGTAGATCAAGCTCCCATGTTCCGCCATATGATCACGTCGCGCCCGCTTGAAGAGACAACTGGCCGAGCTGAGCGCCCCGAAGCCGAGGCATATGACCTAATTTTTGTACAGTACGTCCAAGTGAGTCCATCATCGCCCGACTTTTACGAGAAGTACGATGGAATTGAGAGCTCAACGTTGGTGAACCTGTCCACACTCAACTTGATGGTGACGCGAATCACGGTACTGACCGTCTACGACTGGATCATACAGACATTTACGAGTGGTTCGATGGAGGCGACGGAGGCGGAGTCTGAGGCACCGACCGAGGTAGACGAATCATCTTCGTCTGGGTCCATGGCGCTAGAAGAGAAGTCATCTAAAACTCGCGTCAAGGTCAATCTATCGTCCATTGTGTTGCGTCTAAACGACAATGGAACGTTACTCAGTACGTTGACTTTGTCGACGGCCAACATTGCTTTGCTGCTGCGCGCAAACACCATGCGCCTTGCTGCCCGGATTGGATCGCTCTCACTTCTCGATGAGATTGTTAGAGAGCGTGCCGATCCCTCATTTTCTAAGCTTTTATCTATTGAGGGCGATGAACTAGTCGATTTCGCGCTTGAGACATTTCATCCGGATGATGCGCAGTATCCTGGCTACGATACTTTTGTATGGCTGCGCAGCAATACCCTCAAGATTGTTCTTGTGCCCGAGGCGTATGTGGATATAATAGGCTTTGTGACGAAGTTCGCCAAACTGAAGGCCGTGTATGATGCGGCAAAGACAGCGGCGTCTGCCCAAGCCTCTCAGCTACAAAAAACGCATGGTTTGACACGATACGATGTACTGGTCAAAACACCGATTCTTGTAATGCCCTACAGCCTGGACGCGAAGGATCACATGACGGGTCAATTGGGTGAACTGTATGCTCACAATACCTTTGACGCCAAGGACAAGGTGTGCTTGTCAACGCTACAGGCGGGTCTACGTCAGATTCACCTCAAGTCTTACTTTACAAGTGACAAGGACAGCGATGTTCATGAACTCACAATGCTCGACGATGTTCACATCTCGAGTGAAATTGTGGAAGGCATGCCTGTTGGGTCCCATGATGAGGCGCAACACAGCTTTGACTTTTCTGCCAACATGTCAGATATCAATGTCAAGCTCACAAAGCGTCAATATGTGCTGCTTATGACGCTACTTCGAAGAGCATCAATCCTTTCGAACGCCGATACCGAAGTGCCATTATCTGAAATCGCACCAGATAGCGATGACGGCAATGCGGCGCGCGCTTTGGACGCCGTGGAGACTAAGAACCCCACAACCCACTCAGCGATCCTTCAAGTCGCAGGTGACTTTACTCTTAAGAAAGTCTGTCTCGACCTGTACGACGAAACCGCTATCGACGCTGACACGCTGGAAGAGGCCAGTCTCTTCTGCTTCACCGTTGACGACACGAGACTTATGGTGCGTCAGAATCCCGCCTCGGGCACAGAACTGGAGGTGGATGTGCAGGCTTTCTCTGTCATTGATACGAACAAGTCGCGTGAGACGCATTTCCGAGAGATTATTCCTGCCGCATCGCATGCAAGTCATCAGTTGATGCTCAACTATACTGTGTCTCCCCCACCTGAGAATCATGCGATGGTGGTCGTAACAATCGATAATCCTGTTCTCATTTTTTCTCTTGACCCGCTGTTCTCGCTTGTTTCATTCTTTGCAGCCGGTTTCCCCGAATCACCCCCGTCCGATACGTCATCCAAGCCTGATTCTCCTTTGCCGTTGCCCGAAACGAGCGACTCTGCTGCCACGATGCACTCGAGTACTACGACGCGGTCACCAAAATCGCCGAGACTGCCTCCGCCCGCGCCCTTCGCTTCCATCACGTCTCTTCGTGTGAACATCGTCGAGCCACGTATTATCCTGCTTTCATCGCCGAAGCAGTCAGACTCTCAAGCTATTGTGCTACTGTTGCGACAGATTGTACTGACAAAGCAAAGCGTGATGGCCTTATCACTCACACAGTTGGGTGTGTATGTTTGGCGAATGAATGCACCGAATGACCGCCAAAGCTTGTTAAACGAAGTGGATGTCTCGCTATCTATGGATGCGCAGATGACACCCACAGGTAAGATCACAGGTATCGAGATCGACATGGGCCGCCTGCTTGTCCGCTTCACGCGCTCTGATATCGAATTGCTCTCGAATGTGTTGAGCAACGCGATGGCTCTTTCGAGAATCGAGTCTCCCAAAACATCTACTGAGCCTGCAAAACCAGTGGTACATGCTCCATCCGTCCTGAACAAGATCACAGATGTATCTGAGGACAATGGACAGGTCCTTTTTTCGCGTGAAGAACTGACGGTGCGTGGCGGTGGTTTGCAATGTGTCATGATCAGTGAGGTCCAGATGCTGCCCGTTCTCGACATGAACGTGAAACCTTTCACCCTTTTGTTGAATGATTGGTCCGCCGATATGCGCCTGAGCACAGAGCTGGACTTGTCTTTCAATAATTTCAATTTCGCCACCTCAAATTGGGAACCACTAGTCGAACCATGGACCGTGTCACTGCGCTATGAGCGTAACTTGTCGCCAGAGAGCAGCACATTTACTATATCGTCCAGCAAGCGCTTAGAGATTAATGCAGCTGCTCAGTTTGTCGATACAACAACGAACCTATTCACATACCTGGATAAGGATAACCGCGTCAAAGAAGAGGCTCGGCACTTGGCGCCCTTCCGCATTCGTAATCACACGGGTTATCGGATCAGTGTATACTCAGAATCACCGCTTGGATCGTCCAACACACGCAACCATGTGCACCATCTCGACAATGGCTACGATATGCCATGGTCCTTCGGTGACTGGCACGCAATTCGTGAGCATGCAACGGAAACAACATACAATCGACTTGCTGTTCAGATCGAAGACATGCCATGGGAGCGCGTGCGCCACATTGCCGTGGACCACGAAGGCGAATGCGTAATGACTTTGCGCCCCAAGCTCGATAATATCAGTCACCGCTTGCTATGTGAGGTCAAGCTTGACAACAACATCAAAGTCATCACGTTCCAATCGACCTTCCGCATCGAAAACCGTGCCCTGATACCATTTGAAGCTTGTATGCTCGATGAGCAGGGCAACACTACTGATCATGTGCTGCGTATTGAGCCCGAGACATATTCGGCTCTCCCAATCTGTGACGCCTACAGCCGTCAAGTCAAGGTGCGACCCGATCCAGGTCTGGGCTATACGTGGTCAAACGAGTCAGTGGGCTGGCAGGACTTGCTCATGACGTCATCTCATTCTTTCGTGTGTCCTGCCTTAGATGAGGGCGAGGCGCCGTTTCAGTTCCAGGCTTTTGCCATTCATGATACGCAGCATATGTCTCGTCGAAACTATCCACGCCTGACGCTGGCCTTGCGTGCACCTGTCGAAATCGAGAATGTTCTTCCCTATGACATCCACTACCGCTTGTTCGACAAGAATCTCAACCTGAACTGGTCGACCTTTTTGCGTCGCGGTGGCATATCACCCATTCATGTCGTCGCCGTGCAGCATTTGCTGCTTCTCAGCATTGAACTAGAGGACTCCGTCTACTCGCCTAGCGAGTTTGCTATCATTGCGTCTGACAATCCGGACGATTTTCAAGTCGAAAATACTTTGCTGCTAGCCGACGAGTCAAATCTCAAGCTGGAGCTTCAGCTGCACTATCACTCGTATCCCAACTCGGGCGGTGCTTTCAAGGTCCAAATTTTCTCACCCTATATCTTCCTGAACTTGAGTCAATTACCGGTAACGATCAAGACAAGACCTTGGGCCGGTCATGCAAGAATGGTGGCTGGTCAGGAATCGCATGATGACGACTATGATGCGTCGGAACAAAGCAAGCCATTTTTAGTGTCGCGGATCGGAGAAAGTAACAACCGTTTCCTGATTCGTTCACGCGACTCAAGTTGGTCTAAACCCCTCTCGTTCGATGTCATTGGTTCCGAGGTGGGGGTAGTGATTCCCTCCAGCAGCGGCGACCGTGAACTACACCTTGGTTTGGACATTCAAGATGGTCTGTCTAAGTTTAAGCTCAGCAAAGTGGTCAAGCTCGCCCCGCGTTACCTTATTCACAACCGGCTTTCGCACGCCGTTCTGATTGCTGAGTCTATGGGTGGTGATCCGGTCCGCATTGGTGCAGACGAACGTGTGCCGCTGCACTGGTTCCATGTGGCTTCCAACAAGCATGCCACACTTGCATTTGAAGGCTCGAATCTTGAATGGACAGCGCCATTCAGCATCGATAATATTGGTAACGTCTACCTCAGAATGGTCCGTGATGATGAGCCTCAGCACTTGATCCAAGTGGATGTCCAGATTCAGGGTCCTACCATTTTCGTTCGCTTGCTGCCCAGCGAGGGCGCGTGGCCTTTTATGCTGCGCAATGAGACACATCACACGATTGTATTTATGCAGACGGGCTCTTTCACAGAGGCTCAGCTTAGTTCACGAGATACAAATCCGAAGAGGTACATGCTCAAGCCTCGCAGCAAGATGAAGTACGCCTGGGATTACCCCGCGGATGCCGACAAGTACATCCGTCTGCAGATCAACGGGAGTGAGCGTGTGATCAACATTTTGGAAATTGGCTCTTTACTTCCATTCAAATTCGCTGCGCTCGACGATCTACCAGCTGGTGTGGTATCGCTCGACGTACGCGCTGATGAAACGACACAAGTCCTTGTGATTTCGGACTACTCTGAATCGAAGAGTAACTTCAAGGTGCTGCGTGAGAGTGGCCCATCGACAAACCCCGACATCAAGTTCAAGGCTGTTGACGTCGACACGTCGATCTTATTTGCGTTTAATATTGAGCTCGTTGGTGTGGGTATCTCATTTATTTCTCACAAGGTGCGCGAAATAGCGTATGTTACGTTCCGAGGTCTTGAGCTGAGCTATTCGGAATCACAGGTTACGACGGCGGTAAATGTGATTTGCAAATGGATTCAGATCGACAATCAGACACCACGCAGCATTTTCCCCATCGTACTGTACCCAACAGTCGTTCCCAAAGACGGTAAAGAATTGGACGTGCATCCCACACTGCAGGCCTCAGTCATTCGTAAGAAAGATGAATCACATGGTGTGCGACACATAAAATATGCTTCTATACTGTTGCAAGAACTAACAACTGAGCTCGACGAAGATTTTCTGTTCGCCATTTACGACTTTGTGCGTGCAAGTGGTGTTGAAGTTGAAAAAGAACACGATGAGACTGTCTACATTGAAAATCCGAACGATCTGCCCGAACCTCCGATTCAGGCAGTTGACACTGATCAAGTGTACATTGAAATTCTGCATTTGCAGCCGATTGCTTTGAATTTGTCGTTCATGTCGACAGATCATGACGAGGCTGACGAAACCGAAAGCTCGCGTACGCTGTTCTTTTACATCTTTAACATGTTGACTATGGTGCTGGGTAATGTGAACGAGGCACCCGTGCGTCTGAACGCGCTGGTCATTGAGAACGTGCGTCTATCCAAGCAGGTTCTGCTGAACCGCGTCGCATACCACTATGGCCAGGGTGTGCTTTTCCAGGTGCATCGCATTCTTGGCTCTGCTGACTTTTTGGGCAATCCAGTCGGTCTCTTCAATAACGTCAGCTCAGGCGTAGCCGACATTTTCTATGAGCCTTACTATGGTCTTATTATGCATGGCAACCGTGAGCTAGGCTTTGGTATTGCTCGTGGCGCTAGTAACTTCGTGAAGAAAACCGTGTTTGGTGTCACAGACAGCGTGTCCAAGGTAACTGGCTCAATTAGCAAGGGTTTGGCAGCTGTTACTATGGACCGTGATTTCCAGTCTCATTGGCGATCGAGGCACTTCCGCAACAAACCTAAGCATGCTCTTTATGGCATTACGGTGGGTGCCAATTCACTTGTTACCAGCGTAGCCAGCGGCATCGAGGGTTTAGCTCTCCGTCCTCTTGAAGGCGCCGAGGATGGCGGTGCTTCCGGCTTTATGCAAGGCTTAGGCCGTGGTCTGGTGGGTGTGGTGACTAAGCCTGCTGCTGGTCTGTTTGATATGGCAAGCAGCATTACCGAAGGACTGCGAAATACGACCCAGGTCTTTGACCAGAACACCATTGATCGCGTTCGACTGCCGCGCTTTATTGCCAGTGACCAATTGGTAAGGCCATATTCAGAGCGTGAGGCGCTCGGTCAAATGTGGCTGCAAACGCTGGATTCAGGCCGACTCATACGCGATCAGTATGTGGCGCATATCAACACTTCAGGTCAGCATGCAGGGGTAACCATCATGCTGTCAGAATCGCGCATTCGTACGTATTCACGCAAACTAACCACCAGTGTACATTCGCACAGCACGGCTAAAGGCTCTATGGGAGGTGGCGTGGTCTGATCTGAGCACGATTTCGCTGGAGAACAATGGTATTTCTCTTGTGCTTCGTGGCGGGGTAGTTGGGCCCTTCCTCACCATCCAGGAAGAAAGCACGCGATTGTGGCTCTTCCGCAAAATTTCTGGGGTCGTGCAAAAGTACAATGCGGCTCATGCATGAAGGCGTTAGACGCGCTGCCACGCGTATTCACGTGATGCGTATGTAAGCGATAAGGTATGGATCAATAGCATCGCGGGAAGCGTACTGGTCGTTTAGACACGTACTCTCTGCAGGATCACGCCTGGAAGAGTGGTGTTGTGCAGGCATCTTTAAGTGGCTGCTCTTACACAGGGTTGTTTCTCACTTGAGATCTAAATAATGTCTGAGGGCTCAGGCAGCAATGGGCTTGGTGCGGCGTCTAGTCTTGGGTCAGGTTTTCAGCTCGGACCTATCCTTGGCTCTGGACTAGGACGTCAAGGCGAATCGAATCCCTTGTATTATGCACAGGTACGCGTTATTCGATGATGCATATGACTGACCGTACCACAGAGTCCACATGCTGCATACTTTGGTGGGCATCCATCGCAGACGAACTCTCCGCCGCATAGGCCGCCTGCGGGCGACTCGTATGCCAACAGTCACCTCGTGCCATACCTAAACCATCATGCACCTGGTGAGAGCGCCGCCGACATTGGCTCGGAAGCCCCACCTTCTTTGGATGCTTTCTACATCCAGCAGGCTTCTGGGTCGTTTGGTGTGCCCTTGGACGTGCCCGAGATCAATGCATACGACCATGCAGCTGCTGGCAGTGGACTCCCATCAAGCACATTGCCACTCCGTGGGCCACCTAACATGGTTGGATGGCCGCCTGCCTCCCGGCCATCTGGCACTGCCGGTCCTCACGATATCCAACCACATGACGAAGCAGAGGTGTTACACCCAGCCCCCCATGGCTATCCTGCTTCGCTTGGTGCTATGCCACCGCTACCAGGAAACGCTCGGAACTTCCCTACGAGTGTCTACAGGCCTACCGACCCAACGACACATCGCCACATGATGATGGACCAGGATGCTGGTCGTCCACCGCGTCCATTGCAAAAGCGCCAGCGTACTAGTCCGGTACCTTTTGGCGAAAGCATCGATATGCAATCTAGATTCCGTGGTGCAGGGCCGGGACCAGGACGACCGCGCCTGCCGTCTCGTGGGATCTCTGCTCGTCGGGATATCGAGGCGGGGGGCCATGGTGATGGCCTGACCGACTTTTTGCCAAACACGGAAGCACCAGCAGCCCCTGGCAGTGATTTAGCCTCCTGGATTTTAGGTCCTGATGACGTGCCTCAGAGGCCGCAAGCATTTCCGATGGATCCGTCGGCGTACTACCGATCAGGTATGGCGCCTCCGCCTGCTTCAGGTATCCGGTTGGATATGCCTAGCTTGGCAACCGCGCAACCACCGATGGGTGTGCCTAAGGACTTGGCGCCATTGCGATCACAAGCACCTAACTCGGATGATGAACCACTCTATGTGAATGCAAAGCAATACCAGCGTATCTTGAAACGCCGCGTAGCACGGTCGCGGATGGAAGAGAAACGCCGTCACATGTTCATGATGGCGATTAAGCAACGAGAGGAAGAGAAAAATGGTGGCCCGACAGAAATTAGCGAAGAATGGGTATCTGGTCTATTAGCTCTGGATGAAGAGTCAAAGAAGCCCTACCTACATGAATCGCGTCATAAGCATGCCATGCGTCGACCGCGCGGTCCAGGTGGCCGATTCTTGACTACGGAGGAAATTCGTAAGCGCAATGAAGAGATTGCGGCCCAGAAATCAAATGAAGACAAAGCTGGCGATGAAGGCGTATCGTCAGCATCGTCGCCAACCAAAGAGGGCACTAGCGATGCGTCGCAGCAGTCAGCTAGGCCTTTTGCATCATCCTTGGAATTTTCGGGCCCTCGCAACGACGAACCAAGGGAAAATTCACACAATACTGTCAATGTTGCGCCATCATCCGGTGTCCCACATGCTGATGCACCACCTTCCACCATTGCAGACTAACTTTCTTTGCATCGTGTAGTGTTGCTTGTATGTAATTAGTCTCATGGACTTCACGTGATGTATTAACTATGATGGGCGCGTCGAGGTGGAAGAATATCTCCTAACTGTGATGTGCAAATGATGGCTACATCGTATTCATGACGCGATGCATGTAGTCTCTCTAAGCGTGTTTGTCTGTTTTTTGACAATTATTTTGTATCAGCGCAACAGGTCAAGAAAGCCACATGATGAGCAAGAAGTCCTCGATGCGGTACTCCAGCGAAGTGTCGTGCGTCTTCCCTACGACCTGCATTACCGCATTCTGTCGCATGTGGTTCGTTCAGTCGATTTAACCTGTGACTTCCCGCACAAAGGACTATGGCGAATATTGACCATATCGCGCGACATGTATCAAAAGATGATGCCTGTTGCATATAAAGAACTGTATTTACATGCATCCGTATCAGTCAATCGATTGCGCTACACACTTGTTGTACAATGTCCTTCTTTCGCCACCTACGTGCGGCACATCTCAATATGCCATTGTGATGACTTAGCACCTCTTGCACTAGAGCAGCTGCTTCTGAGTACGAATCATGTCAGCTCGATGCACTTGGATGGTGTTTCAGCCAGAGCAATGTGCATGTCGCAAGCAGGGCGTTTAAGCAAAGGGGCCAAGCCGACAATTCTATCTTGGGATTTTACAACAAATGCGCCTTCTTCGATCCAGCTCGATATCCTTTCCAACTTTGACATGTGGCAGCGTGTGGAATTACTTTATATATGCGGTGATCCTCTTCTGGCACATGTCCTAAGCCATGGCGTATGGCCGCAGCTACGCCAAGTTTGCTGGTTCGTGCCATTCACAATGATGAAAGACATATCTACAGTCGTCATGGCACAGGCCATGCGGGGGTGGTCGAATCGAGGCATTTCCTTGGTATGGGATAACTCGGCTACACGAGCCGAATCGCCACAGCTCGAAGCACGGCAAGATCCAACGCGGCAGCAGAATCGATGGGAATAGCAGCATGGCATAATAGATGCTGCCGTTGTGTATCGAGAAAGACAGGCACATGCAACATTTGTTTGGCAATCGTGGCTGCAGGGACCGTCCACTCCAACGTACTAGTCGGGACGCACGTCGAAGAGCCATTATTCAGATGCAATTGGCTCTCCGACCAGACTCCGCCATCAATCCAAATGGGCCCGATCTCCCATGTCATTTGGTCCGGAGCACTTTTGCTTCCTAGATGCCATTGAAGTTCAAGCTGCTCCAGACTCTGGCGTCGATGACGCGCTGTCATCTGGCGTGTGGCAGTAAGAAACGCGGACGCAGCCCATAGGCGGCCCAATTCTACGCGCTCGTGCGTTTCCTGCATGGCGTGATGTGTACGCGCACTCAAGTCGTTGAGCCATCCACCCAAGGATGCACCGTAAGGCACGGATGATGTACACCAGACTGTCGGGACTCTGTCCTTTTCGATGCAAGACAGCATATTAGAGTCGTCGCTACTCCGTGGTGCACGATGAACAAGTACAGCAGCTAGACGCTCGAGGTCGCGATAGACGGTGTCGCTGATGCTGAGTGCCATGTGCCGTTCTCGGGCCCAAAATCGTCCAAGCGGATCTGTAGCACTGAGTGTGTCTGTTTGTGTGTAACGCGGTACTTTGGACAGGTGCGACTCAACCAGTGCCGCTAGCTCGGATGTGGCAGGAGGTGCGGGTGCTGTTTCTGACCGCGTATGGTCCACAACGATATCTTGCTCCCGACCAGCAAGCTGTCGGAGTATTTGGAGGTGCCGCAGGGTGCGTGTCGCGTTCTGAACAGCTGTAGCACGCTCGGCTTCAGGCGCTAAGAGAACCCAGTGCACGGGCTGTGGTTCTGGAAGACTCGAAGCCCAAGCACAGAGTTGCTCGCGGTGCAGTCCTTCAGGCGCGATGAGCGGCTGCACGGCATTGGGTGCAATGACGAAGTCGCGCTCAAATGCTGCGGGTATAAACAGGTGCGCCAGTAGCGCATCAAGCATGTGTCGATCAGCGTCACTATCCATGCGACTGCCGTACACGTTTTGGGCTAAGAGCGCGCGAAGTGCGGGCCATGGTATCACTTCGGGTGCCAGGTTACGCCTGGACTGAGCAGCCGAGGCCATACACGTATCGACGATTGCGTATGCGGCCTCGAGATCCGTATCGTAAAACTCATAAGCGTGCGACCATCCAAGTGGCGCATGCCGAGCGCGTTCTAGTACGATTGCATGTAGCATGGCCACCAAAAAGTAGACGCGCTCCCGCTCAGGAGGTGCCTTGTCAGTGTTCGATGCTGGCCTTGAGTCCAGAGCATGTAAAGCATCTAACAAAATAGCTTTGCATCCAGCAGGTGGTTCATGCATCACAATGCGTGCAGCACGAATGAAAGATGGCGGCACGGATGGTGAGAGTTCACATGTAAGAAAAATTCGACACCGCTCATGTGGCTTCTGTGATGCTAGTCGCGATGGAAGCTGTGCGAGCCAGACCGGAGCCAAGTGCGCATTTTTAATGAGCACCCAAGAGCCTGAGCGTGCAGCAGATATAATAGCACGGTCGGCCATGCCTATGGCTTCCGGCGAGCCCAGGGCGACTTCTGCACAAGACATTTGCTTTGACGCCGCACACGCTTCAACAATGCCACTGGCATCATAGCCCGCGACACCACACATGGCCAGGGGTGAATCGCTCGAGACTTGCTCAACGATGTCGTGAATAGTGGGCGGCGCTGCATCAAGGAGCGGCGTACCAAAAATGTGATGGACCAGCCGCGTAAGAGCAGGCGCCAGACGATCAGGGCGCAGTGTACGCACAATCAATGCCTGCCGCACAAGGTTTTCCGTGTCGCTAGAAAGGGGCGTCAGCGGCACATCGGCTAGCTCAGGTGCCACTTGCGTGGTCCATGCATGCCATGCCTCTGGATGCGCCAGCTTCTCATGCTCGAGAAGACGTAGCGTGGGTGTGTCTGTACCATACAGCAGAGCATGAAAATCAGCTCCGTCCAGCTCACCGGCGCGTCTTCCAGCTAGGCAGTACACTTGCGCTAACGCCACAGCTAACACAAGAGCATCAGCATGCAAAAGCGTGGGAGTCGCTCGAAAAAAGGTGCTGATAAATAATTCGTCATATAAAGCGTCGCATCGACCATTTGCCGAGTCAGTCGCAGTTGGATGGGAGAGCACATCCTGCAAGAGACGTTCGAAGAGCCGCATATCAAACGAATAGAATGGATGCAGATCTTGCATGTGCTCGAGCAGAAAGTAGAGCGCACTGCAGGCACTTGCCAACGGCACGTACGCTTGGGTAGCCTGCTGGACCGTAGTCATGATGTCGCTTGTAGCTTGCACCTTTCGAGTCACGTCGTCTGCCTCAGCCTTGAGTGTTTCGAGTGTGCTCACGACATGATCGTCGTCGAGAATGTGGCCCTGTGCTTCGTTGAGCGCTGTAAGAAGGCTTTGTTCGAGTCGCAAAAGACGTCGCTGGAACTCACTTTGCATCCGTTCCAGATCCACACGCTGCTGCTCGATATCAGCCCGCTCGTGGTGCAAAATTCGGGCAAGAGACTGGGCCTCGAGACTTTTACGCGTGATAGTAAAGTTGATCACTTGGACTCGGGCAAATACGTGCGGCGCTAGCACAAGGCCTGCGTACCTCGTGGTCAGTACTAGCCGAAACGAAGGGGCCCAGTCGACATCCGAGGTGCCGACACGCACAAGCAAACGACCACCTGTGCGGCGCTTTTCCGCATTTAGGACAGGCATAAGTATAGGATCAAAGTACTCGGCGTCCGTGATAATGAGCGGCATACCGAAACGCAACGCACGCTCAAGAACCTGCGCAAAACCCCCATCTAAAAATGAGGTGATCGCCGGTTGTGCATGCGCAAACAAACCTTGAGCAAATGACACGGCACGACCTGAAGGATCAATCAGCAGAGGAACACGCGTGCATCGCTGGAGCATCACGGCATTTTCGATGCTGAGAGAATCACTTCGCAGGCCCAGATTCTGCCAGGCCGCGCGTTCGTCGGCCGTCGAAAGTGTATCAGCGAACGACAGCGCAGCGCGCACGGGCACGTTGCATGAGCCGAGACGCGCAACCCATGCATGCCATAGAGCTTCGCGGCATGCTTGATCGAAAAAGCCGGCATAAGTGATCATTGCTGCACACAAAAGAGCGTCGCCTGATAGGGTTTTGACTTGTGCGTCAAAAGCTTCGCGGCCATGTTCCCAACGCTCTCGCTCCGAGCTGAGACCATCGAGAAGGCGCACACTCCGAGCCACGCGCGCTTCCACTGTATGCATTTCGTTTGTTAGTGCTTGTGTTTCGCTGATGAGCGATGCATATTCACGCTTAAACGAATCGATACTTTCCTCCAGTTCGGCAACGGTCGCATCCGCTTTAACTGCCTCTTGGCGAGTTAAAGACGCTTGTTCCTCCAGGATCTGGACTTGTGCGCGCAGCGGGCCTACGCTTTCGAGAATGTGGGCGTAGTGAATCTGCGCTAGAACCCAGCGCGCAAGAGGTCCGCATGCCGAGCTGGCACGGTATATACTGTCGATATTGTACTCGGGTCGGTCGAGGTATTCGCGCTGTAAACGCTCGCGTAGTGCTTGCGGGATGTGGGCGGTATCAAGGTTAACGACGGTCGAGATAAAATCATCACGACGAATGAGACTCTGGACGCTCTTCCAGCCCTCTACCCGGTGGCCCAGTAGGATACACACCGATTCCATGGCCAGCTTGACAGGTGACGGTGGGTTGGTCATGGACCGCACCTCGCTCAGGTGCTGCTTCTTGATATTGCTCACAGCAGCCTGTGCATCCAGCAATGCTGGCTCAGCCTCGGAAAGTTCCTGCAGGACCGATGCCCGTTGCTGAGCCATAGCCGCCTCCTGACGCTGCAGCTCAGTCTGGAGGGCGAGGGACGCTTCGCGCTTGCTTTCAGCCGCTTGTTGCTGCTCGACCATGCAATGGAGACGATCATTTGCCTCACTGTTAGCGTCCTCTAGTCGTTTGCGCTTTGTGGACAGAAGCGACTGCATTTCCTCGATCTGCTCGACTGTCGCACGGAGCTTGTCAAGACCCATGAGACGGAACCGCTGCTGGTCTTCATGCTGTTCATGCTGTTCACGTACAATCGCGCTGAAACTATGCAAAAGCGAAAGAAGATGCTGTGGTGACGGATGATACTGTCGGCCAGTCCACGCACGTACGCGCTCGCCAAGATCTGCTGCGACCATGTGCATCCATACCATAGTGTCAACGAGTGCATTCCGATGCTCTCCAAGATCAAGAGACGACGTGAGCTCATATGCAACCGTGCGGCATGCCTCTTCACTCCAGTCGCCTGTCGTGTCGGCAAGCACACGGAGGGGTGCGCCCATAACGCGCGTCGTAGGCAACCAGTGTGGTGGTTGGTGCCAAGGCCACGTCTATGAGGCAGTCACGTGGACTTACCATGGATACAGAACGCATATAACTACAGGTGTACAGAGCGCAAAGCGTCACGGCGCTGTTTGGGAAGATGGGATATAGCCAAGCTTGAGTTGCTCTTCGAGTCGGCGAATCTCTTCCATGCTTTCACTCCGGTCGATGGCCTCGGCGATGGCAGCACGCTGACTGTCAGTGAGCTGATGTCGCCTCGTAGGGAGCGGTGCGTCCGGCTCCAACGAGGCAGCGCCTCTGGATGCTCGAGGCTCTTTTGAGCCCATGAGCGAGAGGGCTAGTTGGTTGAGTTGTCCATCAGGTGCCACAAACGTTTTGCGAGCGACAGCGCGCTCGCGCTCTGTGATGCGCCGATAATCTAGCACGCGGAGGTGCGGCATGCACCATACAACAAACTCACGATAATGCTTTTCACGCGCAACAGGATTGCCCATGAGGCACAAATAGCGCATGTGACGAAGGCGGCGCAGATGCGCAACCTCCTGAAAATCGGATATGGCGTTATTGGTAAGTATGAGCGACACAAGGTATGGTAGCTGTTTGTGAATGGACGCATCCACTCGAGCAATCAAATTATTAGAGAGTGTGAGGTGCTGTAAGCGCAGCATCCGAGGAAAGTTGCCCAGGAAGCGCACGTCATTATCAGTCATATCAATGGTATCATTCTGATCGCGCGAAGCACCCATATTTTCGATAGCAGGAATTTTGAATCCGCGCAAGTCAAGCTCACGCTCTTTGAGTGCATTGATGGACGAGTCGCAATGCGTTAATAGCTCGGCGGTGAGTTTCATGGCGGTCGTCAGGGAAGCTGGGTCGCTGGCGCGTGCTGCCATCATGCAGACCAAGGCGTCGATTTTCAACCACGTGGTACGTCACGTGCCGATGGGGTGGCTCGCGTCCGACGCGAGGGTGTGGGACCAGCAAGGACGGATCGGAAACTCTACCTCGTCGTCCGTCCCCATCCATGATGGCATCTGCTCCGGCCGTCTCGCCTTCCGCGGCTGCGCAGCGCAAAAAACTAACAAGCTATGTGGGATTTGCCAACCTTCCGAATCAGATTCACCGTGCAGCTGTGCGCAAAGGCTTTACGTTTACAGCCATGGTGGTTGGTATGTATGAAAGACTAGCGAGATCACTAACACACGGGCAGGTGAAACGGGGCTTGGTAAATCGACTCTGATCAACACACTTTTCAACACGAATCTCGTTCCAAGTGGTGAAGATCGTGACATGTCTCAGGTGCCGACGCAAACCGTCGGTATCGAGACGATTAGTGCCGACATCGAGGAAAATGACGTCTGTCTTCGTCTCAACCTCATTGACACACCTGGCTTCGGCGACTTTGTGAACAATGAGAACACTTGGGAGCCCATTCTGCAGACGATCGAGTCGCGCTTCGAGTCGTACCTTGAGCAGGAGAACCGTGTGAGCCGCTCCAGGATCGTGGACAATCGTGTGCACGCTTTGCTGTACTTTATCCAGCCGACGGGCCACGGTTTGCGTCATATCGACCTTGAGTTCATGACACGTCTGAACAACTATGCGACGGTGATTCCCATCATTGCCAAGTCAGACACCGTCTCAGAGAATGAGCTGCAACAGTACAAGCAGCGTATTCTGCGTGATCTCGAGTTCCACGGCATTGATATTGTGCGTCTTCCTATGGGTGAGGAGGACGATGAAGAAACTATCGCTGAGGTCACCGAGATCCAACGCCGTTTGCCATTTGCCATTGTCGGCTCCAACAACCTTGTCAAGACGCCTGATGGTCGTATTGTCCGTGGCCGTGCGTATCCTTGGGGTGTGATTGAGGTCGACAACGAAAACCACTGTGACTTTGTCAAGTTGCGCCAAATGCTCATCCGCTCCAACATGGAGGATCTGCGTGAACTCACTCAGTTGCGCTATGAAAAGTACCGCTCGGACAAGCTGCGGTCACTTGGTGTTATTCAGGACGACTCCGTTTTCACAGCAATCAATCCTACCGAAAAGAATGCGGAGGCCCGCGCCATGCATGAGGCCAAGTTGGCCAAGATGGAGAACGATATGAAGGCCGTGTTCCAGCGCAAGGTCGCCGAGAAGGAAGCCAAGCTGAAGCAGAGCGAGGAGGAGCTGTACGCGCGCCACCGTCAGATGCGTGCTGCGCTTGACCAGCAGCGCCGTGAACTTGAAGAGCGCAAGCGGCGGTTGCAGAACATGTTCCGCCAGATGTAGTGTCCCATACAGTGTAAGCCTCTCAGAACCTGAGCCTTCAAGTGACACGTGACCCCAGTGTTACTTGGACGCTGGCGCCATCGTGGAGCTGACGGTGGACGCGCGTCCATGGCCGATTGGGACGTGGCGCCGGTACGCGCATACCTCGAGGCACTCTTGCCTGTAGTGCTAGATGCTCAAGCAGACACTGTGCGTGCATCGCTGGCCGATAACGAGTCTTGGGTAGATGTGGCTGCGTCCTTTGTGCAGGACGCATCGGAGACCGTTGTTTTCGTTGACCAGACGGATCCGGACACATGCACGCGTTATGCTTTATCCAAGAGCCCTACATGGTCCCAAAAACGTGTTTCTATGTTAGCGCTGGTGAAGCGGCAAGCAGTTCTTGATCTGCACGCGCCACTTGCCTCACAGGTGCGTGTCGTTACATTGCAAGCTCCACGACCCGAGCATGCATCATCGGAGAACGTGGCGCAGATGCTGGAGACACCGTACGAAACCGTGGAGCACGTCGTGCATAATGTTATGGCACCATGGATCGACGCTTATGTGGCTGGCCACGCTGAAGAGACTAACACCAAAGATGAAGAAGGCAAGACGGGCATGCCATTGATTCGACGCAAGCTCGCAGAGCTAGAGCTCAGCCTGCGACACGCGCAGCAGGATGTGGAAATTCCGCGTGTCGCACTCAGCATTCATCCGGCGATCCATGCGGCCTGTGAGCGCGACGCGCGCGGCATTGACGCCATTCAGCCGCCATCTCTGTTGGAGGACGACGCTTTCATCAATCAGCTGCATGCCGAGATGAATGGATGGGTTCGTGCTGTGCAGACGATCACCAAGTTAGACTACAACACTGCGGCTGGTACGACGATGCAAGAGATCAACTTTTGGGCTGCGATGGAGAAGGCGTTGGAGGACCTTGAGCGCCAATTACATGCGCCTGAAATTACACTCACACTCGACGTACTCACGCATGCAAAACGTTTTCATGCGACTGTCTCGTTCCATGCTGATACCGGTCTTAAAGACTGTGTAGAGAAAGTGCATGGCTACAATGTCCTCTTGAAAGACTTGCCCATCGGCGAGTTGCTCGCGGCCTCCTCCCTCGATGCCCTGGCCGAGGCACAACGCAGCGTATGCACCATGATTAACAAAAAGCTGCGTCTAAGTACATACCCCGTGCGTCGCGCTCTTGCCTTTGTTGATGCATTAGGCCGTGACGTGCATCAGTCCCTGCTCCGTATCCTATCGACCGAGCCGCTCATGGAGCAGGACTATGAGACATTTGCCATGACCCATGCGGCCGTCGAAGCTGTGCTGGATGACTGGGATGAGCAAGTCAAGGAGTTTGTCTATGTCGCTCGCGACTTGACCCGGAAACGGTCAGAAAAGTTTATTCCGATCAAAGTCGCCGCGCCGCACAGTGCTCTACGGACTCGACTTGCCTATCTTGCCCGCTTGCGTCGAGCGCATGAAGAGCTGGTCGGCATGGTCGATGTCAGCGCCGTGAGTGACACCCTCGACGCTTCGACCGAGCAGACCGTGCACGAAATTCGCGGAGCCTTTGCAGCCTTTCGTGGTGTGGACGTGCTCGACGTGTCAGAGCATGGCACAGCAGGACTCGCCTTGGCCGAAAAAGCGTATCACGAACGCATTGCGCACGTCGAGTCACGTCTGATCGAGCGCCTGCGTCTGCAGATTGGACAAGCAAGCTCCGCACGGGAGCGCCTACGCACGCTCGCGCGCTTCAATAAGCTGTTTTCTCGGCCACGTGTGCGTGCCGCGGTGCAGGAGTACCAAGCGGTGCTACTTCAAAGTGTGCGAGGCGACTTGGATGCTCTGCGCGCACGATTCCAGGCGGGATATCGCGACTCGGACGCACACCTCGCGGCGCAACTTCGAAATGAGCCTGAGATCGTAGGTGCCGTCATCTGGGTCGACGAGCTGGAGCGCCAGCTCCATCTGTACATGCAGCGTGTCCAAGACGCCTTGGGCGAGGGATGGGCTGACCATGTGGAAGGCCAACGACTGTATGAAGAGAGCCAGGCGTTTTTGCCGAAACTGGATACGCGGCCGTTGGTCCAGGCATGGGCGCAAGATATGAGCCGCCGAGCGACGCTACCATCAGGCGCTGTGCTGCGCGTGGCACGGGACCGTGAGAAGGACACTTTACGGCTTATGGCGAACTATGATGCGCACACGCTCGCACTAGCGAATGAAGCGCATGCCCTGGCGATGCGCGGCATAGTCGTGCCTCAGGCTTTGGCGAGCCTCGCACAGGACGCGCAGCGCATATCGCCTTTCGCTATGGCCGTCGACAGTGCTTTGCATACGCTCGACAAGATTCATGCACAGATGACGGTGCATCCTTTCGTGGCCCGTCTGCTGGCTAGGACGCAGCTGCATGTGCGCGCGCAGCTGCAGCGAATATGGTCGTGCCAATGGGAGCGATTTTTGGATGGCCTTTCGCTGCAGGACAATCCACAGGCCGAAATCGTCGATGCGTTTGTGCGAGCTGTGGTACAGTACGAGACGCAGGCGGCGCACGTCGCGGGTCGCGTTGACGAGCAGATCGAGACTTTGCTCGAGCAGCTGCACACGTGTGATTATGCGGATGAAACGATGCGCGGTGTACTTGACGCGCTGCAGCGACTGGTCGATTCATTGGCACAGCACAACTATGTCAATGTAGATGCGTTTGTACGCGGTCTGCAAGAGCGACTCGACCGCATTCTCCATCGACGCGTCGAAGATGCTTTGGCATCATTTACAGCGTCGCTGGACTCGATGCACGCGGATGGCGACACGCCTGTGGTCCAGGTCGTGCTGCGCGCCCAGACCCTCCAACTGGAGCCCCCTCTGGACATGGCGCGTGCGCATTGGTTTGAGGCTTTTGGGACGTGTCTCGACATTGTTCTTCTTCAACCGCGTTTGTACGTCACGCAACGCACGCTTGAACTGCGAGAGCGGTCTGTTTCTACGCATCGCGACTTGTTACGTGCCATTCCCCCTGCAGCGCTACAGGCTCCCCTGCGCCGGATCCAGGCCGCTCTGGCGGAAGCGCATGCTTACGCGATGCAATGGCTTGAGCTGCAGCTGCTTTGGGATGCAGAACCAGAGAGTGCGGCGCCAGCAGATGACTTGGAGGCATGGCTGCAGCTCATGGAGCGCGTGCGTGAGACGCGCACGTTCGTCAGCGCCGCGCCACGTCGTGCATTTGGTCTCGTGCATATCGACGCCACGCCTGCACAGGCGCGCGTAGCTGCACGACTCGATGCATGGCAGGCGGCTTTCCAGACGCGCTGGGCCGAGGTTGTTCAGGCGGCGATGCACGAGATGCACGAGCATCTGGCCCGTGGTCGGCGTGAATTGGAGCCGCTGAGTGCGACGCACACATCGACGTCCCACGTCGTCACGCTTATCACTCGCACAGCGGCATGGAAGCACGAAATGAGGGCGTGTGAGGCACGTGTCCAGCTGTTGGCCCGATCCGAGCATGAATGGCGCGCGCAGCGAAGCCCATGGCCGGCGGATTGGCTGTATGTGGAGCAGCTTCAAGGCGCCTGGACGACATTGGAGCAGCTGCTAGCCTATAAGCAGACGGCGATAGAGGCGCAGCACGAAAGTCTGCAGGTGCGAATGGCCAGTGAGACGCGGGCCGTGCAGGAGCAGATGGATGCGCTGCGCACAGCCTGGACAACGGAGCGACCGACGTCAGGTGCGCTGCCGGTGGCAGAGGCACTGCGAGTCTTGGGCGACTTTGCGTTGCGCATGGCCGCCTTGGAGCGGACGCATCGCATGCTCGCTGATGCACGCGACGCTTTCGGGCTCGAAGCGCTTGATGCGTCGGTACTGACGGAGATGGCCGAAGAGATGCAGGGTCTCGAGTCCGTGTGGAAGGCGCTGGCCGAGATAGGGTCCGGACTCGACGAGCTCAAAGCGACGCCCTGGAGTCATGTCCAGGTGCGGCAGGTGCGGCAGCGTCTTGATTCGCTGCTGCGCGATTGCCGTGGGCTTCCGACGCGCATGCGCTCGTATGAGGCCTATGAAGCCGTGCACGACGAGCTCCAATTTCTCGTGGCGCACGTCAAAGTGCTGGGCGACCTGCGGTCCGACGCCTTCCAAACGCGCCACTGGCGCGCATTGCATGCGCGCCTCCATGCGCCGCGGTACATTCCCAGCTCACATACGCTCGGTAGCGTGTGGGCGCTGGACTGGAGGGCTCATCTGCCGCTGATCCGCGCGGCCATTCACGATGCGCAAGGCGAATACGCTCTGGACGTGTACTTGCAGCAGGTGCGCGAGGCATGGACTGGGTACGCGCTCGAGCTCGTTGACTACCGCCACGTATGCATGCTTCTGCGCGGCTGGGATGCACTGTTCCTACAGGCCAACGAGCATGCGGGCGGCCTGCGGGCGATGGCCGCGAGTCCGCATTATCGTGTCTTTGAGGAAGAGGCGCAGATGTGGGAAGAGCGCCTTGCCCGCATTCAGACTGTCTTTGATCTGTGGGCCGATGTGCAACGGCAGTGGGTGTACCTGCACGGCATCTTTGCTGGTGCAGGCTCCGAGGCCATGATGCACATCTTGCCTGTGGAAAGTGCGCGCTTCCAAAGTATCAGCAGTGAGTTCCTGGCCCTGCTCAAAAAGGTGCTGAAAGCGCCCTACGTACTGGACGTGATTGCGGTGCCAGGCATTCGCGCCTCCCTCGAGCGCCTCGCCGAGCTGTTACACCGCATCCAGACGGCGCTGGGCGAGTACCTCGAGCGCGAGCGTGGGCGATTTCCGCGGTTCTACTTCGTCGGCGACGATGATCTCCTCGAAATGCTCGGGCATGGACGAGATATCGCGCACGCATCGAGGCACTTGTCCAAGATGTTTGCTGGCCTGGCCACGGTGCATGCTGACGGCACCCTCATCCGCGCGGTCGAGACGACGGCCGGAGAGCGCGTCGAGCTTATCACGCCCGTGGTCTTGCGCGACGGCATGCCGGTCCATGAGTGGCTCGACGCGCTTCAGAACGCGATCCGGACGACGCTTGCTCATATGCTGCCGAGTGTGCTAGCGGCGTTGGAGTCGCTTGTGTGTGATGTGCCGTCCGTGACGTCGTGGCTGGAGAGTGCGCCCACGCAGCTCCTTGTGCTCGCGTGCCAAATTCATTGGGCGCGCCGCGTTGAGCGCGCGATGAGCGAGAACTGCGTGTCGAGCGTGCACGCCTCCGTTCGGGCGCTGCTCGACGTCCAAAGCCAAGTGGCGATAGCGTCGCCCCATGTACGCATGCAGGCCGAGCAGCTCATGCTGCTGCTGACGCACCACGAGGCCGTGACGCAGAGCGCGCTGACCGAGTATGCATGGGAGCAGCAGCTGCGACACTACATGGAGGAGGGGGGACGCGTCATCGTCCGCCTGGCGCATGCTTCGTTTGAATATGGCTTCGAGATCCTCGGCCTGCAGGAGCGGCTCGTGCAGACACCGCTCACGACAGCGTGCTTCATGACGCTGACACATGCGCTGGCATCCCGGCGTGGCGGTGCGCCGTTTGGTCCTGCTGGTACGGGAAAGACGGAGACGGTCAAGGCACTGGGCGCCGAACTCGGGCGCTTTGTGTTGGTATTTAATTGCGACTCGCAATTCGATTTGAGTGCGATGCGCCGCCTCTTTGTGGGACTGTGCCGCGTCGGTGCCTGGGGCTGCTTTGACGAGTTTAATCGGCTCGACGAGCATGTGCTGTCGAGCGTCTCGCAGCAGATTCAAGCGATTCAGCACGCGCTCGCGTCGTCCACGGAGGCTGACCTCGGTCCACGCGTGCCTGTCCAGCCATCGACGGGCATCTTTATCACGATGAACCCGTCGTACGCGGGCCGCTCGCATCTGCCAGACAACCTCGTCAAGCTCTTTGGTCGCGTCGCCATGACGCAGCCTGATGCCGAGCACATTGTGCACGTTCTCTTGCGTGTGCATGGCTTTGCGACCGCCCGCACGCTCGCACGCAAGATGGTGCTGCTCTTTCAGCTGTGTACCGAGCAGCTGAGTGACGCACCGCACTACGACTTTGGGCTGCGCGCTCTCAAAGCTGTGCTCGTGCGAGCAGCGCACATGCAGCGCGGTGACGATGAGGCTACGGCTATTGTGCAGAGTGTGCTGGAAACGGTGCCACCGCGGCTCGTCGCGGCCGATGCACCGCTGCTCACCGAGCTGGTATCGGACGTGTTCCCCGACGTGCGTCCTGCCCCGCCAGCGCTGGACGCGTTGAAAGCCGCTGTCGAAGCTGAATGCGGCGCCCAGCACCTCACGGCCGGCGGCGCTTGGCTCGACAAGGTGATGCAGCTGCACCGGATCCTGCAGGTATCGCATGGTGTGGTGCTCGTGGGTGAGTCCGGTGTCGGCAAGACACGCGCGTGGCGCGTTTTGCTCCAGGCCCTCGCGCGTCTCGAGTCCTGTGACGGCGTTGCGCACGTCCTGGACCCCAAAGTGCTGAGCAAAGAAGCCTTGTACGGCACGCTGGACGCCACGACGCGTGAATGGACGGATGGTCTGTTTACGCATATTCTCCGTCGGATCGTCGATAACGAGCGGCGCGAGCGCGAGCAGCGCCACTGGATCGTATTTGACGGCGACCTCGATCCGGAGTGGGTCGAGACGCTGAACAGCGTGCTGGATGACAATCGGCAGCTGACGCTGCCGACGGGCGAGCGCCTAGCGCTGCCGGACAATGTGCGCCTCTTGTTTGAGGTCGACAGCGTGGCGCATGCGACGCGCGCGACGATTACGCGCTGCGGCATGGTGTGGTTCCCGAGCGACGCCGTGGCCATGTCGATGCGGTACGCCCATGCGCTCGCCGAGCTGCGCGCACGCCCCGTCGTCGACGATATGCCTGTCGCCGAGACGGCTGCCGCGCAGCACGTCGCCGACGGCATCGTGCATGCCATATCGCCGCACATGGCAGCAGACGCCCTCGTCGACCGCGTCTTGGCCAAGGCACAGGCCCATACGCACTGCATGGCATGGTCGCCCGTTCGCGCCTTGACGTCGCTCGTGGCCCTCCTTCGCCGCGCGATGCGTCAGGTGCTGGCGTACAATGCGCATCACCCCGACTTTCCGCTGAGCGCCGACGACACGGCGATGTTCGCGCGCCGCTCGCTTGTCCTGTCGCTCGTGTGGGCAGCTGCGGGCGATGCGTCGCACGAGGTGCGTGCGGTGATCGCCGATGCCGTTCGGCAGCATGCTGACGTCCATGATGTGCCCGATGCCTCGCTGCTGGATGTGCACGTCGAAGCCGCGCCGAACGCGCCTTTCCAGGCATGGAGCGCTCGCCAGGTGGACGTCGATGCGCGTGCGCTGAGCACGTCCGATGCGGTCGTCCCCACGATCGACACGGTGCGGCACGAGGATCTGCTGTTTGCATGGCTTCAGGACGAGCGGCCGGTGGTGCTGTGTGGTCCACCGGGCTCCGGCAAGACCATGGTCGTCCTCGCGGCTCTTCGACGCCTGCCGGACGTCGACGTCGTCACCCTGAACCTATCATCGCAAACGACACCACGCACGCTGCTGCGCACCCTCGAGGCGCATGCCGTGTACGAGAACACGCCAGCAGGTCGTCGGCTCGTGCCGCGTGTGCCTGGCCGCCGTCTGGCTCTCTTTTGCGACGAGATCAACTTGCCTGCGCCAGATCGGTACGCTACGCAGCATGTGCTCGCACTGGTGCGCCAGTGGGTCGAGCAGCGCGGATTCTGGTGGCAGCGCACGTGGATTGCTCTCGAGCGCATCCAGATCGTCGGCGCCTGCAACCCGCCCACGGATGCCGGACGCACGCCGCTGCCGGCGCGCCTGCTGCGCCATGTGCCCGTGGTGTGGGTGCCGTACCCATCGGACACGGCGCTCCTCCAGATCTACGGCACGCTGAACCGCGCCTTGCTGCGCCGCGTGCCAGCGCTGGTCGGCTATGCCGAGGCCCTGGCGCACGGTATGCTTGCCTTCTTCCGCGCGACGCAGCAGCACTTTACGCCGGATCAGTACGCACACTATGTGTACTCGCCGCGTGAGCTGACGCGATGGGTGCGCGGCATGCACACCGTCATGCCCGAGGACGTGTCGTCGCTCGAAGAGCTCGTGCGCGTGTGGGCGCACGAGGCGCAGCGTGTGTTCCAGGACCGACTCGTCACCGCGGACGACCGTGCATGGAGCGAGGCCGCCCTCGACGAGGCGGCGCGTACGGCGTTCCCGGGCACGGACCTCACCTCGGCGCTTGCACGGCCACTGCTGTACTCAGACTGGCTCACCCGCGACTGCCGCAGTGTCGAGCGTGCGCCGCTCCGCCGCTACGCACACGCCCGGCTGCATGGCTTTGCCGAGGAGGCTCTCGAGACGGAGCTTGTGCTGCACGATGCGGTACTCGACCTGGCGCTCCGATGCGACCGCGTCTTGCAGCAGCCGGGCGGGCACCTGCTGCTCATTGGCGTGGCAGGCTCGGGCCGCACGACGGTAGCCCGCTTCTGTGCGTGGCTGCGTGGGCTGTCGCTGTACAGCGTGCCGACATCGAGCACGTACGACGAGGCGCGCTTCGACGACGATCTGCGTGCGCTGCTGCGCCGCGTCGGTGTGCGGGGCGAGCGTGTGTGCTGGACGCTCGACGAAAGCCAGGTGGCTGTGCCGGCGCGCGTCGAGAAACTCAATACCCTGCTGGCCAACGCCGAAGTCGCCGGTCTCTTTGAAGGCGACGAGTATGCCTCTCTGCTCTCGCAGCTGCGCGACACAGCGCAGCGCGAGGGACTCGTGCTCGACTCGGATGACGAGCTTCTGGCCTTGTTCCGTGCGCACATCACGACGAACCTGCATGTCGTGCTTACCATGACGCCGCCGCGCGGTGATATGGCTCAGCGCGCTGCCGCGTCGCCGGCTCTTCTGAATCGCTGTACATTAGTGTATTGCTGGACATAGCTACTGGATCAGCACATCGATCATCTCCGGCACACGGTGGTTCGGAAGCATCATGAGCTCGCCATGATGCAGCGCGGGGGCATAGTGCACCGAGTCCTGCAGACCACAGCGCTTGAGTAAATGCAGCACACGCCACGCATGCAGGACAGTGTCTTCGCCCGCAAGATAGATGCGCACATCGTCGGGCGTATGGTGCTTCCAAATGTCGTGCATCAGAAGCACATTCGACGACCAGTCAAAGTGCCGCGTCAGCAGATTCGCATTGCCCAGCTCGCGCGCGGCAAAGTACCGCAGCACAAACTCGACAAACGACTCGGTCGGCTTGTACAGGAAGCGGTAGCAGATATGCGGCTCCCACAGCTGGAAGCAAACAGGATCGACAAACACAGAGCGCGCAATCAGCTTGGGCCACGCACGCATGAGCCATGCATGCACGATGGTGCCCATGCTGTGGGACAGAATCGAGACATGGCACTTGTCGAAGCCATGCCGCGCCAAAATGCCATGCAGCAGCGCAGGCGCCTCTACATGGTGCCAGGGACGCAAAAATCGCGGCGAAAAGAACTCGTACGACATCCACGGCTGCAACGGAATCACGACCGGGTACGGCGCCGGCTTACCGCGCGGCCGAAGCAGGGCTCGGAGCGCCAGGGCGTACTCATTCAAACCGAGGCCAAGTCCATGCAAGAAGAGAATCGGTCGGTACGCCTTGCCCTCCCACACCGCATCAGGACTCCAGCCGCGAGGCACGTACAACAGATACGAGAGCGAGCCGTGCTGGCACCGACGCACACCGTGCAGACGGAAATAGCCTTCCACCACGCGATTCATGGCTGACACCATAAGGTACAGCACCAGCGGGCGCGTGTGCACATGCACAGGATCAAGAGTAAGGAGCATGGGCCGCTTCCTTTCCACCCCCGGCGGCGCGGACTCCGCAAAGGGCAGACCACGGCGCGCCTCAAATGTATGCAGAACCTCGGCCAATAGATTCTGCATGGCGCCGTCACGCGTATCGTGAGCGAGGACTTCGTCATAGCGCTTGTCAAACATGAAACATGCTAGCCAATCGAGCACATCCGCCCGCGTAATGTGCTCGGGCTTCATACCCATGAACCAGCCGCTCATCTCCCGACGGAACGCCACAGCGCATGGATCGTCGTACGCTAGTGATGCTTTGGGTATAGGGATGTCGTTGTGCGCATCAAGATTCGATACAAAACGCTCTGGATCTTCCAGATTGTCCAATATGGCCTCACGCATGACACGGATCATGATCGGATGCACCGTCTCCCGCGACAAAATCGGGTTGCGCTTTTGGACCTGCCGAACGAGGTACTGGTAATACAGCGAGAACGCCACTTCCAGTACGCTCCAAGCAAAAAGTCGGCGCCTGCTGAAAAGGGCAGCTAGGCGCGGTCGCCTGCCAAAGAGCGTGGGCTTCCTGTCTCGCCTCACGAGGCGCAGATGTCGAGCCTGCCTTACACGCAGGGCCACGAACATAAAGGCATAGACCCATGACAGCGGAACAATGCCCCATAACAGCGATACGACCACCTGGGCAAGAAGCTTGGGCGGCTGTGGCGGCTCCCGCCGCCGGTCAAGGCACCCCATGCGGCTAGACAAGTTGAGCACGACCCATGGAGGACGCCCCCGACGCTGACTAACCGCCTGGCTTGGTATGTACGTACACGTTATGGAACCTCGCCGCGTTCGGCGGCAGGGCTGCTCTGCTGACGGGCGCAGCCACACGAGGAAGAGCTGCCACAAGACACATGCTGGTCCGCCGCCATACGTGGCGTCTCGAAGCTCTTCATACCCGACAGACCCCAGCGGTCCAGCATCGCATGGTCCTCGTTCCACGACGTCGTCGGCGTCGTGAGCATACGGTGGCCCGTAAAGATCGCATTCGCGCCAGCCAGGAACAACATGGCCTGTTCAGACTCCGTAAACAAGTGGCGTCCAGCAGCCAAGCGCACGATAGAGGTGGGTAGCACGATGCGCGCCGTCGCCACTGTACGCAGCATTTCTTGGAACTTGACAGGCGGCTGTCCCTCCATCGGCGTGCCAGGTATGGCAATCAAAGCATTCACAGGGAAACTCTCAGGTGGCTCAGGCAAACGACTCATTTCCCAAATCAGACCCACACGATCAGATTCATCCTCACCCAGACCCAAAATACCTCCTGAACACACAGCAATGCCGGCATTCCGCACATGCTCAATGGTTTCTAGTCGGTCCTCGTACGTGCGCGAGGTAATCACCTTGCCATAGTACTCCCGGCTCGTGTCAAGATTGTGGTTGTAAGCGGACAAGCCCGCCTCCTTAAGGAGCTGGGCCTGCTCGGCGTTCAGCATACCCAGGGTTGTGCACACTTCCATGCCCATACCCCGAATTTCACGGACCATGTCGAGAATCCGTTGGAAGCCACGCTTGCGGCCACCAACTTCACGCCACGCAGCACCCATACAAAAGCGCGTGCTTCCATTTTCCTTGGCACGACGTGCCTCAACAAGCACATTTTCCAGATCCTCGAGCTTGCTGGCTTGGGAATGAGTTTCGTAGCGGCTGCTCTGTGAGCAGTACGCGCAGTTTTCTGAGCAGCCGCCCTCCTTGATGTTCATGAGCGTACACAGTTGAATACGTCGAGGATCATGGTGTTGCCGATGGACAGACGCGGCCTGGAAGACGAGCTCAAGCAAAGGTTGGTCAAACAGGGCCTGCACCTCGCTTCGTTTCCATGCGCGTGGCGCGGCTGGCTTGTTGTCCGAGACCCGATAGTCCGTCAACGATGCCGCATGTGCCACCGCTGTGTTTTTATACCGCTTCCACACCATAGGCACCGACACCCGCACACCGCGCATCATCGACATAGATGTGTTCGACATCGCACCGAAACAGGCGCTTATCGACTCACGCCCCGCTGCATTCTTGGGTTCGTCCGCCACGCCTGAGGTGCACGCCCCCATCGGCCGACATGACCACGTGGTCCTACGTGTCGTCCACCCTGGACAAGGCGCGGCCTCCGCGGCTTGAACATTTGTTCGTGGGACATGGAAGACCAGTCCATCGATACTCAGCCATCGGCTGTAGAACGACAGTCAGTGAAGCAGTCCTACGCCACGTTCGAAGAAGAGCTGGAAAACTTGGCCTGCCGTTTTATTGTGAACTTGCCTGCCAATGAGCTTGCGTCGATTGAGCGCATTGGATTCCAGCTGGAATTGGCGTACGTATAAGCTCATTAACACATACCAGACACTGGTTTTACCTGGACTTTCTGTGCCCCCAAAACTCCCAATTGCCTTCCTACAATTTCAAAAAATTTGCGCAGGAGTTACTTCGTGTGTCGGCGTCCGTGGTGCCGCTCATTCAGCTATACACGTCCAGCGGCTCGACCAGCTTGAACGAGGCGTTCAATCAGTTCAGGCAGTACAAGACGCGGGTGCCAGTGTGCGGTGCTATCTTGCTTTCAGAAGACTGGACAGAGTGCGTGCTCGTTAAGGGATGGGGAAAGAATGCTTCGTGGACATTTCCGAAGGGCAAAATTAATCAGGATGAGGATCAGCGCGACTGTGCGCTCCGTGAGCTGCTTGAGGAGACAGGATTTGATGCGAGTGAACTGCTCGCAAAGGACTCGACGGACTATTTTGAACACAGGGACAATGAACATCGCATACGCTTGTACGTCGTGCCTGGTGTGCCCCGTAACACACCCTTTGAGGCACAAACGCGCAAGGAAATTTCCCAGATTGAATGGTTCAAATTGGGTGACTTGCCTACTGCCAAAAAGCCCAAGACTCCCTCTCCCAAGCTGGGCGGTCGCTTCTATGGCGTATCGCCCTTCATGATGCGTTTGCGCCGCTGGATTCAAGCGAATAAGCGTACGCATCCTAAGCGACCGACGCAGCAAGAGCCAAAAGAGAAGATGACGTCTGTGAATATGGACGCTGTATTCGGTATCCAAAAGCCCGGCTTAATCGTGCTGCCTCCTGCTGCAATGCGCCAAATTTCCAACAAAGCGAAGGCCTCACAAAGTGCACAATCGTCACCACCATCACAACCGCAACCACCTCCAGTGAATGATCATGACTCAAAAAAGAATCTTTTGCTCTCACTCCTGCATGGCTCACAGCCACTGCCGGCCCCACCGTCCATTGTGAATGAACCACGCATGGACGGATCTACAGCTCTGGGAAACCTTGTCGGTGTTTACAAAGGCAACGAGACATCTACTCATTCAGATGTGAAAAATAAACAAAAATCACTACTCGCCATACTTCAGGGCTCTCCCAAACCTCTGGCAGAGTCACCAGCTGTACAGCCTCCTCCCACAAGCACACCTTCTGTACCTGGACCATGGCCAATTTCATCGACGTCCATGCCTGGTCCCGATGAGCATCGCAATCAGCTTTTAACGAGTCTAATGGGTAGTTCACCTCTCTCGCCCATGCCTACAGCGCAACCATCTCTGGGTATGTCATACCCGATGCCTCCTGTACAAGGCGCGACGCCGCCCCTTGCTGCTCTTCCATCAGCTGGGCCCCCGCCAACAGATCAACAGCAGACACTGCTAACCTTGTTGAACCCGTCGCAGCCCGCCGCGCCAAGGCCCGGACACCCGCCACAAATGCCTACGGCCCCACCCAGCTTGGTACCATCTGCGATTCAGTCGCCGCCAAACTCTGGAAACGCTCTCAACCTACTTAGTATCCTGAACCAGGCTCCGGCACAGAATACGTCGCCTGCGCTCGAATCACAGGAAGCAAAGTCTCTCTTAAATACGCTATTACAGGGTAGAGGAGCATAGATACAAATACCCGTCATTATGTGGTTCTAATGCGTCACAAAAGCTTAAAGGAACGTGTAAGTTGATCAATCAATGAATTAGGGGCTGGACCAACACCGATCACCGTCTTACTGCCTGGCGCCACTTGCGTACGCCCACTGTAACGTTAGTATCCACGTACGTACGCATCCTGAATTATTTGGGCCGGTATACCAAGTTTTTGAGCAGCATCGCGTACCTGGAGCAGGTGCTCCTCATCAGGAATCTTTATAGCAATCTTAGTTTGCCCTAACTTTTGCCACGTCCGAACATATTCCGGACGCAAACGCAACGCTGATCGGTACGAGCCCAGCGTCGCATGACCGCACTGCGCGGCAATTTTACCCTTGTCCATTTTTAAGTCCATGCGCACGCCTAGTACCATTTTACATTCTTCAGGCAAGGCATCGGACGTGTCGCCTTCATGCACGGCGTCATTCTCATCGATATCCGACAAGTAGTCATCTTCATCGTTCAAGTATTGATGTCTCCACCATCGAGTAATATAACCTGATGCGAAGCCCGCTAAAAAAAGGGCTGCTCCTAGAGCGTACATGTCCAATCCCTAGATGCTAATGCGCAAAAATCTTCGATCGAGACCGTTTTACACTCTAATGCGCTGATCACTAGGGACTTATTCCCATTATTTTTTATGACGCGCACAAAAGTTTCCTTTCGGCCGAACTTTCTCCACGATTCGCCACCGACCCACAACGTATAAAACACGGACCACACAACACGGGTTGTATTTTAGCCTTACGCCACCGAAAATGCAGATCTTTGTTAAGACCCTGACAGGCAAAACTATCACCCTCGAAGTCGAATCATCGGACACGATTGATAACGTCAAAGCCAAGATTCAAGACAAGGAGGGTATTCCTCCTGACCAACAGCGCTTGATCTTTGCTGGTAAGCAGCTGGAGGATGGTCGTACCCTGAGTGACTACAACATCCAGAAGGAGTCGACATTGCACCTTGTGCTGCGTTTGCGCGGCGGTATGCAGATCTTCGTCAAGACCCTGACAGGCAAAACTATCACCCTCGAAGTCGAATCATCGGACACGATTG